>BNJT01000859.1_pt1 | contig 420245 bp, 819 predicted proteins | sample 8540491 | NCBI WGS metagenome assembly BNJT01 (sample SAMD00202455, study PRJDB9452) | human saliva metagenome | host: Homo sapiens
ACAAGTAGGATTTGCATATCAAGCAGGTACTCCATTTGAAATGAGAGCATTACATGATATTTCGTTTTCTATTGAAGATGGTTCTTATGTTGCGATTATTGGACATACAGGTTCTGGGAAATCAACGATTCTACAACATTTAAATGCATTATTAAAAACCAACTGAAGGAATTGTTGAATTAGGGGATAAAAACGATTGATTCAACTACTGGAAATAAAGATTTAAAAACCTTTACGTAAAAAAAGTAGGGATAGTCTTTCAATTTCCAGAAGCACAATTATTTGAAGAAACTGTAGAAAAAAAGATATTGCTTTTTGGTCCAAAAAAAACTTTGGAGTTAGTGAAGAAGAAGCTTTAAAAATTGCATCTGAAGTAGTAAAGACGGTAGGATTACCAGAAGATGTTTTGAAAAAAATCACCATTTGATTTATCGGGGGACAAATGAGACGTGTTGCTATTGCAGGTGTATTAGCGATGAAACCTGATGTGTTAGTATTGGATGAACCAACAGCAGGTCTTGATCCAAAAAGGTCGTTTAGAAATGATGGAGATGTTTTATAAATTAAATAAAGAACAAACATATGACCATCGTTTTAGTGACACATCAAATGAATGATGTCAGTGATTATGCTGATCATGTGATTGTGATTGAATCTGGAAATGTTGTAAAGGAAGGTTCACCTAAAGAAGTTTTTCTCAGATGCTTCTTGGTTATTAGAAAAAAACAATTAGGGGTCCCAACAACTTTAGCTTTTGTTGAGAAATTAAAAGAAAAAGGTTGGTCTACTGATAAAAATGCCTTTAACTTTAGATGAGTTAGCGGAAGCTATCTTAGAAGAACGTGGGGTGAATGAATAAATGTTAGATAAATTGTTATTAGGGCGCTATTTACAAGGGGACTCTTTTGTTCATCAATTGGATCCTCGTACTAAATTTATTTCTACATTTGTATTTATTATTATTATTTTTCCTTGCGAATAATTGGCTAACATATTTGATTTTTGGCTATTTTTCACATTAGTAGCTTTTATTAGCTTCTAAAATTCCAATGAAGTTCTTTTTGAATGGTGTGAAAACCACTATTGTGGGTTATTTTTATTTACTGTTGTATTGCAAATGGTCTTTACGACTGGTGGAGATGTGTACTTTGAATGGGGCTTTATTAAAATTACTTCATTCGGTGTCATTAATGCAGTCTATATTTTTTTACGGTTTGTATTGATTATTTTTATTTCTACATTGATGACTTTAACAACACCTCCTTTACAAATTGCAGATGCAATGGAATCAATTATGAAACCTTTAGGGAAAATTGGTGTTCCAGTTCATGAGATTGCTTTAATGTTATCAATTGCTTTACGTTTTGTTCCTACATTAATGGATGAAGCTCAAAAAGATTATGAATGCACAACGAGCTCGTGGTGTAGATTTTGGAGAAGGTAATTTATTTGAACAAATGAAAGCTATTATTCCGATTTTAATTCCATTATTTGTGAGTTCATTTAACCGTGCAGAAGATTTAGCGACTGCAATGGAAGCTAGAGGATATCAAGGTGGAACTGGTAGAACAAAATATCGTGTGTTAACATATGGTAAGAAAGATGGAGTAACTGCTCTTACGCTTGTTGGTTTTAACAATTGCATTAATTGTTTTTTTAGAGGACAATAATGAGTATGGAACAGGATTTAACACTATTAAGATATTTATTAAGAAAAAAATTTATCATGCTGAAACAAGAATGAAGAAATTAAGAACATGGATGTTGTTTGATTTTTTTAGTGATAGTCTGATTTTTAAATTGGTTCAAAAGAAGACAAATTTCAGCATTGAATAAGGATTTAGCTGAAATCCAACATGGAGTAAGAAAACTTCAAAGAGACTATCCCTACTTATTAGCAAACTCCAATTTACATATTTCGAATACAACATGGGACTATATTTTTTTGATTTGTGGTTAGATAATGTTGTTGTAGATTTTTATGATTCATAAAAATGTACAAGAGATTTCGAGAAATTTAGATTCGCTAAAAAGTAGTAGTTGTACGCTTAATTAAACAACAAATGAATTAAAGGCTTTCCCGTAGTAGGTTGTTATTTCTACTATGGGAAAGTCTTTTCCACTTTTTGAACAGGAATATGGTACAATAAGACGAATGAATTATGAAGGAGGAAATCGAGTGGGATTTCGTTATAAAGTCATTTTAAGTTATGATGGAACGAATTATGTAGGGTTTCAAGTGCAAGAAAATGGCAATAGTATTCAAGCAGAATTAAATAAAGCACTGAAAAAAATGACAAAGGGATTGTATATTCCGGTTTGTGGTTCAGGGAGAACAGATTCAGGTGTACATGCGAATGGACAAGTGATACATTTTGATTATCCGACAAAAATTGAAGAAAAAAAAATTTACAAAGAGCATTAAATAGTTTATTACCGGATGATATTTCTGCAAGAGAAGTGATGGCAGTTAGTGATGACTTTCATGCAAGATATAGTGTGACGGGAAAAACGATATATATACCGCGTAAATATTCAAAAAAATTCGTCAATCCATTTAGTCGCTTTATATACTCTTCACCATCCTTATAGTGTTAATGTGAATCAGATGAATGAAGCTTTACAAGCTGTTATCGGAGAACATGATTTTACAAGTTTTTTTGTTCTACAAAGACGGATAAGGAGTCTAAAGTTAGAATGGTTACGAAAGCAGAAGTGGTAGAGCAAGATGGGGAATTAGCCTTCACGTTTGAAGGAAATGGATTTTTTTATACAATATGATTCGTATATTAGTGGGGACGAGTCTTCAAATAGGGGATGGACTACGACCTGTTTCAGATATGAAAGAGATTTTTAGTAGCAATGGACCGACAAAAAGCAGGGCCGACCGCTCCTCCTCAAGGCTTGTATTTAGATGAAGTTTTCTATTAAGAAAAAGGAATAATGCAGTTTTATCAAGAGTATGTTACAATAGAAGCGTATTTAATTTAAAGGAGAGATACGATGGTATTAGAAAATTTTTGATGTAAATTTACAAAAAAATATGCAAAATTGCTAGTGTCTACTGGAATTAATGTTCAACCAGGACATACGGTAGTCATTTATGCAGAAGTGGAGCAAGCAGTATTTGCACGCTTATTAGTAAAAAGAAGCATATCAATTAGGAGCAAGTGAAGTTATCGTTCAATGGAGTGATGATGAAATCAATCGTGAGCGTTTATTATATGCAGCGGAAGATCGTATTGCGACTGTTCCTGAATATAAAGTACAAGAAATGCACTATTTATTAGACCATAAAGCAAGCCGTTTAAGCATTGTCTCTAGAGATCCAGATGCATTAAATGGAGTAGATACAAGTCGTCTTGCAAAATCAATGAAAGCTACAAGTGTTGCTTTAAAACCAATGCGTATTGCAGGTCAATCGAATAAAATAAGCTGGACAGTAGCAGCAGCAGCAGGTAGCGCATGGGCTAAAGAAAAGTATTCCCAGAAGCAACATCAACTGAAGAAGCTGTAGATTTACTATGGAATCAAATCTTCACTACTTGCCGAGTATATGCTGATGATCCAGTTGCAGCTTGGAAAAGAACACGAAGAAAAAAATTAGACAAAAAAAGCAGCTATTTTTAAATAAAGAACAATTTGCTAAATTACACTACACTGCACCAGGAACTGACTTAACTCTTGGAATGCCTAAAAAAACCATGTTTGGGAAAGTGCTGGAAGCTATAATGCACAAGGTGAACACTTTATTGCAAATATGCCAACAGAAGAAGTGTTCTCAGCTCCAGATTATCGTGTGGCAGATGGTTATGTAACAAGTACAAAACCATTAAGTTATAATGGCAAATATTATCGAAGGAATCAAAGTTACGTTTAAAGATGGTCAAATCGTAGAAGTTTCTGCTGAAAAAAAGGCGACCAAGTAATGAAAGACTTAGTATTCGAAAATATGGGTGCTCGTGGATTAGGAGAAGTTGCCTTAGTAAGCGACCCTTCTCCAATTTCTCAATCAGGCATTACATTCTTTAATACATTATATGATGAAAATGCTTCAAACCATTTAGCAATTGGTTCAGCTTATGCTACAAGTGTTAAAGGTGGAGAAAAATTTGAAACTGAAGAAGAATTAGCTGCTGCCGGCTTAAATCGTTCAGACGTTCATGTGGACTTCATGATTGGTGGACCAAATATGAATGTTGATGGTATTCGTGAAGACGGAACAGTTGTACCAATCTTCCGTAATGGAGACTGGGCTATTTAATGACATTGAAAGCATCCTATCCATTGTTAAAGTCAGATGGATGGGATGTTTTTTTATTTAACAAATGAAGGGAGTTGTAAAGTATGACTCGACAAAGAAAATGGTTTTTATGGAATTTTTTTGGGGCGTTATTTGCATTGATTTTTATTATTTTTATGGATTGATTCTTATGTTTACTTATCGAGGAACTCCTGAGGCAATGGAGAAGTGGAATGAGCATTCATATGTAAAAAAAAGAATCAGTATTATCGATTTGATGCAAAGGGAGAAGAACAAGCGACGATATTATTTTTATACAGGAGCTTTAGTAGAACCTCAAGCGTATGTTGGAATAGCACAAGGGTTAGCGCAGAATGGGATTACAACTTATGTGATTGAATCTTCATTAAACTTACCAATTTTTTTGAAAATGGGAACAATGGAAACAATTGTAAAAAGAAGAGAATTTGGATAAAGTATATGTAGCAGGACATTCTTTAGGGGGAGTTGTTGCAAGCTTAGATGCTGTAACCTTACAAAAAGAAAATCACTTAGAAGGACTGATTTTACTCGCTAGTTATCCAGATAAAAGTGTTGATTTTCAGTAGTAGCAATATTCCAGTTTTATCGATTGTAGCAAGTCATGATAAAATTTTTGAAATGGGAAAAAAATATGAAGCTAGTAAGTCTCGTTTATCTAAGGCTAGTGAAGAACTCATGATTGAAGGTGGAAATCATAGCGGTTTTTGGAATGTATGGCGAACAAAAAAAGGAGATGGGAAAGCTTCGATTTCAAATAAAGAACAACAACAGAAAGTCATTGAAAAAAATTGACGGAATTTATGAAAAAAATCAAAAATAGTTTGTTGATTACAGCTAGAATTTTTAAAGAAAAAAAGCGTTAAAGTCATAGCAATTTTTAACTAAAAAAAGTTTTTACAATAGAAACGATAGACAAAATAGAAGGGAAGTTATTAAAAAAATGGCAGATAAAGTGCGTGTACGTTATGCACCAAGTCCAACAGGGCATTTGCATATTGGTAATGCAAGAACAGCTCTATTTAATTATTTATTCGCAAGACATTACGGTGGAGAATTTATTATTCGTATTGAAGATACTGACCGTAAGAGAAATATTGCTCATGGGGAAGAAAGTCAATTAGAAAAACTTAACTTGGTTAGGTATTGACTGGGATGAAGGTCCAGATAAACCAAAAAAATGTAGGGCCTTATCGTCAATCAGAACGTGAACATATTTATAATCCTTTAATTGAACAATTAATTGCTGAAGATAAAAGCTTATAAATGCTATATGACTGAAGAAGAGTTAGAAGCAGAACGTGAAGCACAACGTGCAAATGGAGAAATGCCACATTATAGTGGACAACATGCTCATTTAACGCAAGAACAACGTGATGCTTTTTGAAGCAGAAGGACGTACTCCAGTTGTTCGTTTCAGAGTTCCTCAAAATAGAACTTATACATTTGATGATATTGTAAAAGGTGAAATTACTTTTTGAATCTGGTAGTGTAGGTGGCGACTTTGTTATTTTTAAAACGTGATGGTATGCCAACGTATAACTTTGCAGTAGCAGTTGATGATCACTTTATGGAAATTACTCATGTATTACGTGGGGATGACCATATTGCCAACACTCCAAAACAAATGATGGTGTATGAAGCATTTGGTTGGGATACTCCTAGATTTGGTCATATGACATTAATTATCAATACAGAAACTGGTAAAAAATTATCAAAACGTGATGAGTCTATTTTACAATTTATTGAACAATATAAAGATTTAGGCTATTTACCAGAAGCAATGTTCAACTTCATTACTTTATTAGGATGGTCTCCACAAGGGAAGATGAAATTTTCTCAAGAGAAGAATTTATTCAAATTTTTTTGATGAAAAAAACGTCTTGGTAAATCTCCAGCAGCATTCGATCCTAAAAAAATTAGAATGGATTAACAACACTTATGTGAAGAAAACTCCATTAGAAGAAGTTGCACCATTAGCAATTCACCAATTACAATTAGCAGGTTTGTTACCTGAAACATTGAGTGAAGAACAACAAGTTTGGGCGAATAAATTAGTAGCGTTATACCATGATCAAATGAGTTACATGAATGAGATTGTTTCTATTTCAAGTTTATTCTTCCAAAAAGACTTTGTTGTAGAAAATGATGAAGCAAGAGAAGTGCTTCAAGGTGAAACTGTACCAACTGTACTTCATGCATTTAAGGCTCAATTAGAAGCTTTTAGAAGTGTTTGATGAAGCTAGTGTGATGGCAGCTATTAAGGCTGTTCAAAAAAAGAAACTGGTGTAAAAGGTAAGAACTTATTTATGCCAATTCGTGTGGCAACAAGTGGTCAAACTCATGGTCCATCTTTAGGTCAAACGATTGAATTATTAGGAAAAGAACGTAGCCTTGTACACTTAAACGAAGCGTTGGCTTTAATCCAAGCGTAATTAATTCGAATTAGACTTCCTTGATAGTAGTATTAGGACGGCAGTAGCCTCGTGAAACGAGTCTCTTGCCTAAAATTCGAGCCTGTAGTCTCGAGTACCTGTAATATCAGCCAGAATGGCCGATATTACTCATACTACTATAGGAAGTCTTTTCTTATTTTATGGATAAATATGATATGGGCGTGTGAAATGGGACTTCCTTTTATAGTATTATTAGAACGGCAGTAGCCTTGTGAAACGAGTCTCTTGTTCATGCAATTATAGGAAGTCTATTCTTATTTTTTTCGGATAAATATAAGGTTGAGGTGAGGAGTTTTTTTATGCATAAAAAGAACTATCCGATAAATCGGCATTTTTATGGACTTTGTTTGGAATTATGTTGTTATTGTTTGTTTTTTTCAGCAGTTGGGAAATCAAGTGCAATGGTATTTGAATATGGCTGGGTTATTATTGGCAAATGAAATTTTTTTGGGTTTTTAGTTTCTGATAAAGATACTGTAAAAAAATTTTTTTCAATATCAAAACAGATGTATTGGTGGGTTTGTTTAGTTATTATTTGTTTTGTTATTTCAATTATGATGCTATCTAATAGATTAGCAAGTTTAGTGTTTGAAAAATGCTACAGAATTAGATTTATATCATTTACTGTCCTTACTTTTTGATCATATTAAGTAGTTCTCAAGTTTATTATGGATTGATTCATCCCAAAAATAATAGATTCTTATACTAATGAATGGATTCGTAAGGATATTAAAAGAGATATTAGAATTGGCACAACTTCTTTCCTTCATTCACTTCCAATGGTTATTTTTTTATTATTGGAATTTGTATATTGTTTCATTTTAGTGGATTTTATCCGAGCTTGTGGCAAAGTGCCTTGTGTTATATTTGTATTTCAAGCGTAATTTATGCTAATTAGACTTTCTTGATAGTAGTATTAGGACGGCAGTAGCCTCGCCTTGCGAGTCTCTTGCCTAAAAATTCGAGCCTAGGGTCTCGATTTACCTGTAATATCAGCCATTGCGGCTGATATTACTCATACTACTATAGGAAGTCTATTCTTATTTTACGGATGTTTATGAGAGGGCATATAAGATGAGACTTCCTGTGATAGTAGCATTAGGACGGCAGTAGCCTCGCAAAAGCTCATGCTATTATAGGAAGTCTTTCCTTTTTTTCATAATGAAAAATATTAGAGTGCGAGTTGAAAATATTGCTTTGTTTTTCAAAAAGATTATGATATAATGATTCCATTGAAAAGAAAGGGGAATGAATATGGATACAAATAAAACTTATTCAGTAAAAGAGTTTACAATGACCGTATTAAATGCATTAGCATTAGGGGTAGTTGTAACTTTAATTCCTGGTGCGATTTTAGGTGAATTAACAAAAGCGTTATTACCAGTATTTCCACAAGGACAATTAATTATTCAAGCGACTCAAGTGGCTAATACTATGATGGGTGCTATTATTGGTTTAATGGTAGGACATTTCTTTAAATTTACTCCAATTCAAGCAGGAGCTATTGCTTTAGCTACTGTTTTTTTGCAGGAGGTGCACCAGTCTTTAATCCAGATGTTAAAGGTGTTGTATTCTCTAGTACCGGAGATATTATTACAATGGGTGTAACCGCAGCAGTAGCAGCTGCATTTATTTTTATGGATTGGAGATAAAGCAAAAAGCTTATTCGATTATCGTCATTCCAACGGTTACATTAGTCGTTATTGGTGGAATTGGAAGACTGGCTCAACCATACATTGTTAAAATTACAGCATTAATTGGTCAAGGGGTGGAATTCTTATTAACATTACAACCAATTATTATGTGTATGTTAATTGCGATGACATTCTGTATTTTTAATTGTTTCACCATTTACAACTGTAGGAATTGGTTTAGCAATTGGATTATCAGGGATTGGTTCTGGTGCAGCTAACTTAGGAATCTGTGCAGCTGGTTTTGGTTTAGCAGTTGCAGGATTAAAAAGTTAATTCAGTTGGAACTTGTATTGCACACTTTATTGGATCTCCTAAAATGTCAATGGCAAATGTGATTGCAAAACCTAAAAAAATTTTATTACCAATGTTATGTTCTTCAGCATTACTAGGTATTTTTAGCAGCAGTTTTTTCTATTCAAGGAACTCCTGCTAGTGCTGGTTTTTGGATTTAGTGGTTTAGTAGGCCCAATCTATGCGTTAAACTTAATGGAAAAATGGATGGACAGTAGGTAATATTTTTATTAGTAGCAGCTATTTTTCGTAGTGGCTCCTATTATTTTTCAATATTTTTCTTTATCCATGTATTCGAAAAAAAGTGGTACAATGGATTCAACCGGAAGATTATAAATTAACGGTATAATAAGGAGGAATTATAATGAAAAATTGCAATTGCAGGTGCTGGAGCAATGGGATGTCGCTTTGGCTACATGTTAACAAAAAGCAGGACAAGATGTTGTCTTAATCGATGAATGGCCAGCACATATTGAAGCAATTCGTACAAATGGATTACAAGTAGTAGATGGAGATACAACAGATACATTACAAATTCCAATCTACAGACCTGAAGAAGTTCATGAAGAAGTAGATGTGGTTATTGCATTTACAAAATCAATGAAATTAGGGGAAATGCTTGAAAAAAATCAAAAGCAATTATTCATGAAGATACAAAAAGTTGTATGTTTATTAAATGGTTTAGGTCATGAATATACAATGGAAAAAAATATGTTCCACGTAAAAAAACATTATTATGGGTGTAACAATTTGGACTGCAGGATTGAATGGTCCAGGTGTGGCTCGTTTAGGTGGAACAGGAACTGTTGAAATTCAAGCAGTAGAAGAAGCAAGCGGTCGTGCAATTGCAGAAGAATTAGTCGCTGTAATGAATCAAGCAGGATTAAATGCAAGTTATAGTGAGGATGTATTATTCTCAATTTGGAGAAAAGCATGTGTAAACGGGACAATGAATGCAACATGTGCTATTTTAGATGCGAATATTGGAGAAGTGTTTGATACAACAACAGCAGAAGCTGTCGTTGAGCAAATTATTCATGAATTCGTAGAAGTGGCTCATCATGAAGGTGTGAAAATTGATGCAGCTGAAATGAAAAACTATGTTTATACAGCTTCAAATAAAGTTCGTGCACACTATCCATCAATGCACCAAGATTTAATGCAAAATCATCGCTTTACTGAGATTGATTACTTAAATGGATTTGTTGCGAAACGTGGACAAGAATACGGTATTCCAACTCCATACTGTGCAATGATTACACAATTAATTCATGCGAAAAGAACAAATTTTAAAAAGTACAATAAGAAGAATTTTTGAAGGACGAGACGAGAGTCTCGTCTTTTTATGGAGAAATTAATGGAATTTTTTTATAAAAAAACCCACCTAACTATTCAAACGGAGTTTGAGTTGGTAGGTGGGAAACTTTGTTGGCAGAGTTTCTGGCATAAGTGTATGATGGTTGTTTATTTTTTTAGAATACCTCTGTCAATCAAAGCGAAGATTAACGAAAAGAATGAGGTTCTTTTCGGAAATCACAACAATAAAAAAAAGGAAAAAAATAAGTAAAATGATTATTTAAATTAATCATTTTTATTATATTGTTTAAGTAACGAATAATCATTACTTTTTACAACTATATTATACGATTTTTTTATCACTTTTTTTAAAAAGCAAAAAAACTTCAAAATTTAATAAATTTCTTTCTTACAAAAATGTAAGAAACAAACAGAAAATGATAGCTAAAAATATAGGAATACATCGTTTTTATTTGATAGAATAAATACAAATCAAAGAGAAAGTAGGAATTGACATGACATTATTAGATGTAAAACAAGTACAAAAAAATTTATCATACAAGATTTGGAGCGATGCAAGTAGAGGCGTTGAAAAGATATTACGTTTTAGCGTTGAAAAAGGGAGAATATGTTGCTATTATGGGGGAATCTGGTTCTGGTAAAAACAACGCTACTAAATATTTTAGCCACATTAGATCGACCTACAAAAGGACAAGTATTATTGAATCAATTAGATATTCAAAATATTCCAGACAAAACATTAGCAGCGTTTCGTCGTGATCATTTAGGATTTGTATTCCAAGATTTCAATTTATTAGAAACATTATCTGTTAAAGATAATATGTTACTACCATTAGTACTAGCGAAGAAAACTGTTCAAGAAATGGAGAAAAAAGTAAAACCTGTTGCTGCTTTATTAGGAATTGAAAAATTATTAGAAAAATATCCTTATGAATTATCAGGAGGTCAACAACAAAGAGTGGCGATTGGACGTGCAATGATGGCTGATCCAAGTATACTATTAGCGGATGAACCAACAGGGAGCCTTAGATTCAAAAATCTTCAAGCAATATTTTTAGATGTATTCGACACATTTAAATGAAAATGGTCAAACGATTTTTAATGGTAACACATAGTACTTTAGCCGCTAGTCGAGCTAAACGAGTATTATTTATAAAAGATGGAATCTTGTATCATCAATTATTTAAAGGGGAACGTACAGATGAAGAAATGTTTGAAGCAATTTCTGATACGTTAACAGTAATGGCTAATCGAGGTGAGAGTCATGTTTAAATTAATTAGTTCATTAGCAGTATCCAATTTAAAGAAAAATCGAACACTTTATATTCCGTTTTCGATTGCTTCTATTACGATGATGGTCATTACGTATATTTTATTGGCACTCTCTACAAATAAAACGATTTTACAAAGTAATGGTGGAAATACGGTAGTCATGGCATTAGGATTTTGGTGTTGTGATTATGTTACTTGTCTCTACCTTAACAATGATTTATGCGAATGGCTTTGTAATGAAAAAAATCGTTCAAAAGAATTTGGGTTATATAGCATTTTAGGATTGGGTCGCTCACAAATTCAATTGTTACAAGTTTTTGAAATGCTGTTGTTTGCAGTAATAAATCTAATTGTAGGGCTTGTATTAGGAGTATTGTTCAATCGATTAGCCTTTTGCCTTATTATTAAAAAGCAATGCGCTTTAACGTTCCAATTTCATATGAATTCCAAATTGCATCAGTCATTATCATTGGAATTTTTATTTAGTGGAATTTTTTTGTATTCTTAATGATTTTTAAATGCGATTAAAATTAGAGTTAGTCGTCCATTAGAATTATTACGTGAAAAGAAATCAGGAGAAAAAAACAGGGTCGTTTCTTAAGTATTCGTGCTCTAATTGGGAGTAGCGATTTTTAGGATCTGCTTATTATATTTCTCAATCAATTGAAAGTCCGATTAAAAGCGTTAGGTTGGTTCTTTGTTGCAGTTATTTTTAGTAGTTATCGCAACTTATATTTTTATTTGATGCTGGAAGTATTGCACTTTTACGTTTCTTAAAAAAATCGTAAAAGCATTTTATTATCGTCCAATTAACTTTCATCTCAGTTTCTAATTTGATTTTTTTAGAATGAGAAAAAAATGCGATGGGCTTAGCAAGTATTTGTATTTTATCAACAATGGTTCTTGTAACTCTTGGAACGACTGGTTCACTACAATTTGGTGCACAGGAAGTCATTAATCGAACAAGTCCGACGGATTTTACTTTTTAGAAATATGTATCGTAATCCTGAAGAAACAGCAGAATATTCAAAAAGAGGCGAAACAATTAGCGGCAAGTGCTTCTTCAAAAAGTAACAGATTATTTTTGAGTACTCTTATATTTTAACAGGGGAAATCAAGAAGGAAATGTATTAGATACAAACGTTAAAAAAACTAGGTGCTCTTCCAGAATCAATGGTCGTTCTTGTATCCGTGGAAGATTATAATCGTAATACTGGAGAAAATATTACTGTTAAACCTGGAGAAATGGTGATTGGAGAACAATATACTGAGAAAACAAAACCTAGCTTTACTCAAGTAGCAGTTGGAGAAAATACTTTTTTTCAATTGGACAAGTCATCGAAGTGAATAAATTTGCTGCAGGATTAATTGTAAATCCGAATATAACCAATCATTCTTATATTGGACTTTTAAATGAAGAAGATATGGCAAAAAGTTGTTCCATATTACAGTAAAGATAACGATGCAGGATATCGTGCCTATACAAGACACTATATTGCATTATGGAATACATCTAGTCAAACAGATGATGAGAAGAAAAAAAGAATTAGAAGCATATCAACAATCAGACATTGCTGGAGGAATTGATGGAAAAAAATTGAAATTGCTCAATTATTATTCCAATTTTATGGTTCTCTATTATTCTTAGGAATATTATTAGCCATTGCCTTTTTCAGTAGGAGCGGTCTTAGTCATTTACTACAAACAAGTTTCTGAAGGATATGAAGACCGTGAACGTTATGTTATCTTGAAGAAGATTGGTATTGATCAACCAATGATTCATCAATCGATTAATCGTCAAGTATTAATTGTATTCTTCTTACCATTATTGACAGCATTCTTACACACTGCATTATCGTATAATATGGTGAGTAAAATCGTGTTTATCTTTGGAATTAAAGGGAAGTATTATTGCTTTAACAATGTTAGCAGTAGCTGGAGTCTTTATGATTGCTTACTTCTTAGTTTACAAAATTACTTCAAGAGAATACTTCAAAATTATCAATCGATAATAAAAATAAACGTCTTTAGTGAAAGCTAGAGACGTTTTTTTATACGTTTTTTTCTTCGGTAATTATTCGAAAAAAATTCGTATAAAAAAATATTTTTTTAAAAAAATACTTAATATTTATATCGCATGAAAGCGCAAAACATGGTATACTAGAATGTATTCAAGTAAAAGAAATTTGGAGGTTTACTCATGATTGATGTTATCGACTTAAATAAAGTATTCGATAATGGCTTTGAAGCATTAAAATCCGTTAATTTTTTTCAATTGAACAAGGGGATTTAGTATGCTTATTAGGGCCTAGTGGTTGCGGAAAATCAACTATTTTTAAATATGATTGCAGGGTTATTACAACCAACTGGTGGAGATATCCAATTTAAAAAAATCTTCTGTTATTAATACAGAACCAAAAAGATAGAAATATTGGATTCGTATTCCAAAAACTATGCGTTATATCCGCATATGACAGTGTTAGAGAACATTATGTTCCCATTAACAGTAGGGGAAAAAGAAAAATCTCAAAAGAAGAAGCTAAAAAAAAGTTGCAGAAGAATACATGCAATTAACAAATATCGAGGAATTAGCAGAGAAAAAAACCTGGTACTTTATCAGGAGGACAACAACAACGTGTTGCGATTACTCGTGCGTTAGTTCAAAAAAACCAGAAGTATTATTATTAGACGAACCATTAAGTAACTTAGATGCTCGTTTACGTTTAAAAAAATTCGTGAAGAAATTCGTCGTTTAGTGAAAAGAAGTAGGGATTACAACTATCTTCGTAACTCACGACCAAGAAGAAGCTTTATCTATCAGTGATAAAATTATCTTATTAAACGAAGGTGTTATCCAACAACATGATGACCCTCAAAAACTTATATTTAGAACCAAATAATTTATTTGTAGCTAAATTTATAGGGAACCCTATTATTAACATTTCAGAAGTTGATGTAAAAGATGGTGTCATTACTCACCCAGCGTTTACTTTACAAGCAGGTGAATTAGTAGAAAGTCGTTTCCGTAAAGGATTAGAGAACGGACATTATTATTTAGGATTACGTCCTGAAGATTTAGTTCCAAGCGAAAATGGCTTATTTACAGTAACCGTTTCGGCTGTTGAATTAATTGGTCGTGAACGTATTTTTACACTTTACATTAGGAGAACAAGATATTAAATCAATCGTAAGTGTGGAACATAAGATTGAAGAAGGAGACACACTTTCATTTGACATTCTAAGACATAAAGTTATTCTTATTCGATCAAAATGGAGAACGTGTATACTAATGAAAAAAATATAATCCTGAGAATCAACCAAAGGCGTGGTTTTTTTCCTTCTTCCGTCATTAGGTGTGATTTTTACTATTTAATATTTACCCATTAATTCGTTCATTTTTGGATGAGTTTCCAAAAAGGGTTCATTGTTAAAACTTCAATTTACAGGTTTATCAAACTATCAAAAAGTTTTAGCAGATCCAGTGTTTCATAAAGCATTACTAAATACAGCTTTATATGCATTTGTTGTAGTACCTGTTGCACTATGTATTTCAGTTGTGATTGCTTGGATTATCTTTGAAAAGGTAAAACATAAGAGTGTGTTTGAAACAATTTTCTTCATGCCATATGTTACAAGTACAATCGCAATTGGGATTGTGTTCCGTTATTTCTTTAATGGAAGTTACGGTTTAATCAACTTCTTACTAGGTTTAGTAGGAATTCCAGCAGTGAACTGGTTAGACAATGTCAATATGAGTATGCCAACATTAATTATTTTTTTGGTATTTGGACAGGGCTTGCATTTAATATCATCATTTTATTAGCTGGTTTAAGAAATATTGACCCAGAACACTTTAAAATTGCGAAAATGTTTGGAGCTACAGAAAAAGAAATTTTCTGGAGAATTACATTCCCACAATTAGTTCCAACAATTGCATTCTTATCTACAGTGAACTTAATCGGTGCCTTTAAAGTTTATACGCAAGTATATGCATTATTTGGAGGAACACCAGGGGTTGCTAATAGTGCGACAACTGCCGTGTACTATATTTACGACAAGTTCCACGTAGCTGGACGTCCAGGAATTGCGATGGCAGCAACTGTAATCTTATTTGTGATTATTCTAATTGCTACTTTCTTCCAAAATAAATTCTTGAGAAGAGCGGAGGGTTAATCATGAAAAAAGTGATCAATTATTTATTGTTAGCACTAATTGTGATTTTTATCAATTATTACAATATTTCCATTTATTTATATGATTTTTAACAGGATTAATGACTTATGCAGAAGCAACAAGTATTCCGACGACATTAATTCCTAAATCATTGCAATGGCAAAACTACATTGAAGTATTCCATAGAGCGCCATTCTTACGCTACTTTGCAAATACTTTATTTGTATCATTATTTACAACTGCTGCAACAGTTATTACTTCATTATTAGCAGCATTTGCTTTAACAAGCTTTAGAATTTAAATATAAAAAAAGTTGTGACATTAGTGATGGTTTCATTATTAATGGTTCCTTATGAATCCATTATCTTTACAAACTATCAAACAATTGCACAATTAGGATTATTAGATACTTATCTAGCTTTAATCCTTCCATTTTTTTAACTAGTATTTTCTATATCTACTATCTAAATGGTTATCTTCGTGGAATTCCAAGTACATTCTACAAAGCAGCTAAAATTGATGGTGCATCTGATTTAGAATATATTCGTCGAATTTTAGTGCCAATGTGTAAGCCAGCGCTTGTAACAGTTGGAATTTTAACATTTATTATGAGCTGGAATTCATTCCTATGGCCATTACTTGCAACAAACACTAAATACTTCCGTCTATTAAACAACGGGTTATCAGCCTTCACGACTGAAAGTGGTAGTGATGTTCAATTACAAATGGCTGCCGCAACATTGACAGTAGTTCCTATTTTGATTATCTATTTCGTATTTAGAAAAGAAATTATTAGAGGGGTTGCTAAGAATGGTATCAAAGGATAAAACCGTTGTTACATTCCATAGCGGAATTCTAACAATAGGAGGAACGGTAATCGAAGTTAGTTATGGAAATTCTCATATTTTCTTTGACTTCGGAACAGAGTTTCGTCCAGAATTAGATTTACCAGATGAACAGGTACAAACACTGATTCAATATGGGATTATCCCAAAAATTAAATCAGGTCTATGATCCACGTTTGGGATATGAGTATGATGGAGAAAAAAACGGGGGAGTATGAAAAATACAGCAGTATTTTTTTATCACATGCTCATTTAGATCATTCAAGAATGATTAATTACTTAGACCCAGCTATTCCATTGTATACATTAAAAAGAAACAAAAATGATTTTTAAATAGTTTGAATCGTAATGGAGATTTTTTTATTACCAACACCGTTTGAAAAAAATCTCCCTTTTACGAGAGAAATGATTGACTTAGAACCAAATGCAGTCGTAACTGTTGGTGACATTACAATTGAAGTTGTTCCAGTAGACCATGATGCTTATGGGGCAAGTGCGTTGTTAATTCGAACTCCAGATCATTTCATTACCTATACAGGTGATTTGAGATTACATGGTTATATTCCTGAAGCAACGGTTGAGTTTTGTAAAAAAAGCAAAACATACTCAAATGTTAATGATGGAAGGGGTAACGATTAGTTTCCCGGAAAGACCTGTTGATCCAAAAGAAATTAAACCAGCAAATGAATTAAAAGTCATTGAAAGAGTGGTTCAATTTCAAAAAGAAAAATCCAAACCGTCCGATAGCCTTTTAATGGGTATCCAGCTAATGTGGAACGTTTTGCAAAAAAATTGTAGAGCAGTCTCCACGAACTGTAGTATTAGAAGCTCATATGGCAGCTTTACTACAAGAAGTATTTGGAACTAATGCTCATTTCTATTATTCGAATGAAGCAAACCGTATTCCAGAATTAAATCATGATTTAGAAGTTTCCTATCAAACACTAATTGACGATCAAGAGGAGTATTTCTGGCAGGTAGTAGATAATTTTTGATAAACTACAAGAAGGAACACTGTACCTTCACTGTGATGCTCAACCATTAGGTGACTTTGATCCGAATTATCAAGTGTTTCTCGATTTATTAGCGAAACATCACATCGAATTTGTGAAAATCGCTTGTTCAGGTCATGCAAAACCTGCGGATTTAGACCGTATTATTGCGATGATTGAACCCCAACTTTTGGTTCCTATCCATACTTTAAAACCAGAATTACTGGAAAATCCGTATGGTGAAAGAATATTGCCACATCGTGGCGAAAAAAAATTGTGTTGTAAAACTATAAAGGAAAAAAAGGAGAACAATTATGAAATTCAAATCTTTAGTAAAAAGCGACACTTGCGACAACATCAGTTTTAGTTTTTAGGAGCTTGCGGCAATAGCGCATCAAACTCACAAAAAAAGAAACTAAAGCAGATATTCAAACAGAAGTAAAAGAGGAAACAAAAATTACTTTCTGGCATGCCTTAAATGGTAAATTAGAGGAAACTCTAACGAAAATTAACTGAGGAGTTTATGGCTAAAAAAACCCTAATGTAAAAATTGAGTTACAAAACCAATCTTCATATAAAGATTTACAAGCTAAAAATTAACTCTACATTAACTTCACCAAAAGATTTACCAACAATTACTCAAGCATACCCAGGATGGTTATGGAATGCTGCAGATCAAGATCAATTAGTTGATTTAAAAACCTTACTTAGAAAAACTCAACAATTGGTATCAAAGATGATGCTGCAATTCGTTCAGAATTATTAAAAAGGTGCTCAAATCAATGGTGTACAATATGGTATTCCATTTAACAAATCAACAGAAGTATTATTCTACAATGCTGACTTATTAAAAAGAGTATGGTGTTAAAGTACCAACTACTTTAGATGAATTAAAAAGAAGCAGCTAAAACAATTTATGAAAAAAATCAAATCACCAAGTTGTAGGTGCTGGTTTTGACTCATTAAACAACTACTATGCAACTGGTATTGTGAACAAAGGTGTTCAATTCAATAAAGAATTAGACATTACTGGTAAAGAATCAAAAGAAGTAGTTTCTTACTATGCTGATGGTATTAAAGAAGGTTACTTCCGTACAGCTGGTTCAGATAAATACTTATCAGGACCATTTGCTAACAAACAAATTGCAATGTATGTAGGTTCAACTGCGGGTGAATCATTCGTAGCTAAAAGGTGCTAAAGAAGCTGGATATGAATATGGTGTAGCTCCTCGTCCAGAGAAAATTAACATCCAACAAGGTACTGATATTTACATGTTCCAAAGTGCTTCTGAAGAACAACGTACTGCAGCTTACTTATTCTTAAAATTCTTAGCTTCTCCTGAGTCTCAATTAACTTGGGCACAAGCTACAGGTTACATTCCAGTAGTTTCTAAAGTGTTAGAAAGTGCTGAATACAAAAAAACTCTAATTCTAAAGTTCCAGCAGCAATGGCTGAAGGTAAAAAAGAATTATTCTCAATTCCTGTAATTGAAAATGCTGACTCTGCTTATGCAGAAATCACTAAGGTTCAAGAAAAAAAGTTTACAGTGATGTAAATGGTTCAAGCGTTGATAAAGTGTTAGAAGCTTCTAAAAGCTGAATTCCAATCAGTTTGGAACCAATAGATTCGAAATAGACTTCCTTTATAGTAGTATTAGGACGCCAGTAGCCCCTAACGGGTCTCTTGGCTAAAACTTCGAGCCTAGGGTCTCGCAGTTTTCCTGCAGTATCAGCCGATGTGGCTGATACTGCTCATGCTACTATGGGAAGTTTTTTTCTTATTTAATGGATATAAATTAGGGTACGTTTGAAAGTGGACTTCCTTAATAGTAGTATTAGGACGCCAGTAGCCCCTAACGGGTCTCTTGGCTAAAAATTTGAGCCTAAGGTCTCAAATTTTTCCTGCAGTATCAGTCAATTTGGCTGATACTGCTCATACTACTATAGGAAGTCTTTTCTTATGGTTGTTCGACAAATCCTGTTGGTGAGAAATCACCGACAGGATTTTTTCATACAAAAAGAGAAATCCAGGTTATGATTAAGTCGACCAAAACCAATCAAAGGAGGATTTCTCTCATGGACTATTGTATACGAAAAATTGCTAGGATTAACAGAGAAAAAAATTTTATTACGGATGAAAATTGGTTAGAAATAGTGACAGAAAATCATGAAACAGTTCATAAAATTAAAGGAACTTGGACCGATTCTTGTACTTCTTGTCTGTATTGTTCTAGTGAAAATGTCATTAAACATTCTCCTATGGAACATAAAAATTAGAATTCCACACCTATTCGGTAGTAAGACTATTTTTAGACCTAAAAGGTACAACGATTTATCTGTAAAGATTGTCGTAAAACTTGGGTTGCAGATTGCCCTCTTGTTCCTAAAAAAACAGTAATATTTCTTATGATTTAGAGTGCCAAATTATGTTGTATTTAAAAGAAAATTTCTCTAGAAAAAAACAATCGCTAAACTTCTTTCTATTTCTGATAAGACTGTTGAAAGAGTGATGAAGAAGTTTAAAAGTAAAAAAACAATGCAACGATATAACTATTTACCTAAAAGTGCTTTGTTTAGATGAATTTAGAGGCGTTAAAACGCAACAAGGGAAAATGAATTTCATTTGTTTAGATGGAGAAAATCATCAATTAATTGATATTTTACCTGGTAGAACACTTCATGAATTGATTTCTTTCTTTATGAAGTTCTCCCGTAAACAACGTTTAAAAAGTAAAATATTTAGTGATGGATATGAATGCTTCTTATCAAAAACCTTATTAAAACAGTATTTCCAAACGCTGTTATCGTAGTAGATCGATTCCATATCGTTCAACATATGAATCGTAATTTTTAATCAACTTCGAGTTGTAATTATGAAGCAATTCTCTGCTAAATCAACACAACAGAAGACATTGAAACGCTATTGGAAACTGCTGTTAAAAACCAAGCGATGAATTAGATGAAGAAAAAAATTAAGGTATAATTATCACTTCAAAACCTATCTTACTCAAGCACAATTAGTAGATAAATTATTGAGTTTTTAACGAAGTGTTATCAGATGCATATGATTTCATCCAAGAACTTAGAAAAGCCTACAAGAAGAAAGATTATGAGGCATTTATGACATGTATAAAGGAGATTCCAAGACAATTACCTTATGAATTTAAGAAGAAGTTTGAAGTATTCAAACGTTTTTAAGGATGGGATTTATCAAGCATTTACGACAGGATATTCCAATGGAGCTATTGAAGGAACGAATAATTTCATTAAAGTGATTAAACGTGTGGCATATGGATATCGAAATTTTGAGAATATGAAATTAAGAATTAAGATTATCAAAGGGTGTTTCTTTACCCCGGTCAATAGAAAGTCATTATGATTTAAGAAAGGTTGTATAGAGTCGTTTTAACTTGACAATGAGCCTCCATGGGCATGTTGAATTGGGGGAAGCGAAAAAAATAATATCAAATTTCACAGCCCCCAAACCGCTAATCGCGGATAACATGCCCCTGCTCATTATAAAGTTAAAACTAGATTTCATTCATAGTTATGTTTGTGGTAGATTGTTAAATAGATTAAATCGTTAATTTTCTTCCACCTTGTTCAGTTAAAATTAAAGACTTAATTTGGTGTTAAATTTGATTCACCAACAGAATTTGTCGATGAGCCTTTCTTATTTAAGTCGTCAAAAAAACACACTAATTTTTTTAGTGTGTTTTTTTGTGTATACATTCAATTATTGCTCAGCAATTTTTAGAGTTTAAAGTTGTTCCCCAATGGGTGATTGTACGTTGTGAATTGTTCAATAATAAATTATTATCATAAATCGGTTTCCACCAGTTCCAGAATAAACCAGTCGCCTTTTTCAATTTTTTTACACGAACGTTTTTTTCATATTAGCTTTTACAGAAAGATTCAGAACATAACCACTTGTTCGACTCACACCATTGCCTTCCCAACTCTTAGAACGAATAGTCTGATTTCCATTTTTTTATCTGTACTAATTTCATCCCAAGTAATCGTATAACGTGCTACATAAGCACCTTTATGTTGAATCGTTAAAACTTTATCTTTAGTAGTTGAAGGATGGGATGGTTGATTTATTGGAATAATTTGAATATTCGCATCTTTTACAGGAGTATGTCTAAATACTTCTACTTCAGCTAAGCTTAGTGCTTGATGTTCATGTCGCAATTGAATACGGACAAATCTTCCTAATTGACCATTGAATTGTACATCTAGGTGGTTGGAAGTCAATTGATTAATATATTGTCTAGAAACTTCTTGCCCCTTATCGTTATATAAGATGACATCAAAATTCGATAAACGTTTGGCTACTTCGCCATCTCCACGATTGAATAATCTTACGAATCCTACTTGTTCATTTCGACCTAAGTCTACTTGCCACCAAGCTTTATTTTTCAAAATTTGTGTGCGTGATGGAGTTTTGAGAATAAGAACTATTAGTGTTTCCATCTAAAGCACGGTTCGCATCTCCACCGTAAGCTGTTGAACTTTGCGAAGCTTGTTTCTTCCACGCGATATTTTCTGCACGTAAGACTTGAACTTCTGCAAGGCTAAGAGCATTATGTCCTTCTAATTCAATTCGAACAAATCGTGCTTTTTTATAATTAATCGCAAGTTGAGCAGAAGTATTTGTTAAAGCAGAGATACGTTTACGCTCAATTTCATTTCCAAAAGCTATCTAAAAGAATAACGTTGAAATTAGAGAGTCGATCTTGAGCAGTATCAGTACGATTGAAAAATATTAATTTGACGAATTGTTTCTTCTTTATCTAAATCAACTTGCCACCAAGGTTTTGACTGGAAATTTGTATGAGTAACAGATTGATGACCAAAATCTCCATCTGTTTTGCCATCGACTGCACGACTAGCATCTCCACCAAAGGCAGTTGAACTTTGAGTGACACGTTTACCTAATGCTACATTTTCTAGTAAGTCAACATTTGGTTGAGTTGGATTTTCAGGAGTAGCCGTTTTTTTGATAAATTGAACCTTTTTCTAATTGAGGGTCACGATATCCTTGGCTATCTAATGTCGAACGTTTTTCCAATATTAAAGTTATCAAAGGAATTTAAACGACTTTCAAAATATCCACGAGAACCATGTTTCAAACTAGCGTTACCCGTAGAAGTGACAACATCAGCATCATTATGAATTAATGAGCCGACTACATTATCATTATCAACAACATAATGTTTGATTTTTCCCATTTATGGCTAGCTTTTTTTACTTTCTAAACCAACATCCCAAAATCCATTATTCGCATTCCAAACAGTACGTGATGTAATGACTTTTTGGAGCATTAAAGGTCGTTACTTTTTTTCAATACTTGTTCATAAAACTTAGGATATCTTTTGATAAGCTTCTACGGCAGCAATTTGTGCTAGGTATCCCCCAAGAGAGTGTCCTGTCATATATAAATTTGTAATACTAGAATCTTTTTGCTAATTCTCCAACTACTTTTTCGAATATCATCTGCTTGAGCAGGTTTGTTTCCACCAAATAATACTAAATCGGTAGTTAAATCATTCATTTCGCTAGGATTTGTTCCACGGATTGCTAGCATTTGAACAGTGTTGTCTTTTAGATAGGCTAAATCGCTTTTTTTGTTTCAAATAAAAAAATGCATCCATTCCACTTGTTGTGTGATAAGATTTTTTTAATTTCCAAAATGGAGCTAATTCATTGTGCATCATTTTAAATTCTTGTTCTTTTAGAAAGAGACTTGGATAAGGTTTTGTGTGATCTAATACTTTATTGATAGAAGTCTCATCTTGATAAGCAAGATTCATGAAGAAAATGGCATCTCTATCAGTCATATACCATTGTTTTTTATTATCATCTTCATTATCTCGTAAACCATCCCCATCACTGTCTTCTAAAAGTGGATGACTATGGTAACCTACATATTCTTTATTATTTTTTTACGATAAATATAAATTTCATCTTTGTTTTTTTAATGCCATCGTGATCATCGTCACCTTCGGATTTAATGGTTTTTTTCTCCGTATAGGGAGTGATCGATTAAATGATCTTCAGATTGAAGTTCCCCTTTAGAAATTTTTTTAAGGCATCTTCAGCTGTTAAGCTTCTTACAGATTGATGCTCTTTTGCTGTTTCTTTAACTGCTTCTTTTTCAATGAATTGGTTTTGTTTAATAGAAGAAGTATCGTTTGGCATCTTACCTGTTAGTGTTAAAATGTCAGGAGCTGTGGCTTTATTATTTTCATTATTTTTGTGTTTGTTTTGTTCCTATAGTTGGTTGAATCTGGTTGTTTTTGATTCATTTCTTTTTGGTTGAACTATTGAATTAGTTGAAGTATTTGCTTTAGAAGGTGCAATTGTATTTGCACTAGCTATTGAAGCATTCATAAAAAAATTGAGCCTATAGCAATAGAAGCTACCCCAATACTTAATTTTCGAATGCTAAATTGTAAAACAGATTTCTTAAAATTCATTTTTTATTTCCTTTCATAATAGTAATTGTAGTATACAGGAAAGTTAGAATAGAAACAATTTTTTTGAAAATAGGATTTTTATGAGATAGAATCAAAGTGGACTCTAACTATATATTTTTAATGCTAATATGATACAATGAACTGTGACTAAAAGAGTGAAATGAGGGATAAAATGGAAATCAAAAATTATTGAAACAAGTGATATGCATGGATATGTATTACCTACAAACTATGCTGAAAGAAATTTAGATTTAGGTTTTAGTACGGCAAAAGCTGCGACTATTATTAAAAAAATCAAAAAAGAAGCAAAGGGACCAGTTGTTCAAATTGAAAATGGAGACTTCATTCAAGGTTCACCATTGAGTTACTATGTTCGTAAACAAGGTCATCATATTGCCAATGACTTAACAAAAGTTTTAAACTATTTAGAATACGATTTAGGAATTTTAGGAAATCATGAATTCAACTATGGATTAGATTATTTACGTGAAGCGATTGAATCATACAATCATCCAATTATTTGTGCGAACATTCTTTCTAAAACAGGAGAGCAAGTTTTTGGAGATCCTTATCGTATTATCGAAAAAAAGAAGGCGTTAAAATTGCCGTTTTAGGATTAACAACTCCATATATTCCAAAATGGGAACAACCTGCAACCGTTAAAGATTTAACGTTTGTTAGTGCTTTAGAAACTGCACAAAAATATGTACCAGAAATGCGTGAAAAAGCGGATATCGTAGTGGTGACGTATCATGGAGGGTTTGAATCAGATTTAGAAACTGGTGAACCAACTGAGTTATTAACAGGAGAAAATGAAGGGTATGCGATTGCGACTAAAGTACCTGGAATTGATGCTCTTGTAACAGGACACCAACACCGTGTGATTGCGACAAAAAGTAAATGGGGTTCCCGTTATTCAACCTGGTTACCGTGGAGCTTATGTAGGTGAGATTAGCTTACAAGTTGAAAAAAAAAGGCGACCGTTATGTTGTTGTTAATAGTCAAGCGAAATTACATGAAACAGCGGGAGTTAAAGCAGATCCTAAAGTGTTAGAAATGTTTGAAGAATTACAAGCAGATGTTGAAGATTGGTTAGACACACCAGTAGGAACTGTTGTTGGAGATATGACGATTACAGATCCTCAACAAGCAAGATTAGTCGAACACCCTTATATTGAATTTATTAATAAAGTTCAAATGGAAGCAACGGGTGCAGATATTTCAGGGAACAGCTTTTATTCAATAATGAAGGACGAGGGTTTGGTTCTCAAAATTGCGATGCGTGACGTCATTACAAACTACATTTATCCAAATACTTTAGCAGTGTTAAAAAAATTTCTGGAGAAGATTTACGTTTAGCATTAGAAAGAGTAGCGACTTACTTTATTGTAAAAAGATGGGGAAGTTCAATTTAATCCAAAATATATCGAACCAAAACCACAGTATTATAATTATGATATGTATGAAGGTATTGAGTATACGCTTGATTTTACAAAACCATTTGGTGAACGAGTGACGAGATTAGACTATCATGGAGCTCCTGTTCAAGATACGGATGAATTAGAAGTTGTAACAAACCAATATCGTGCAGTAGGTGGAGGAAACTACGCAATGTTTAAACCAGAAAAAAAATTGTACGTGAAGTACAAATTGATATGACAGAATTAATTGCGGATTATATGAAAAAAACATCCTGTATTAGAAGCGACAACGAACCAAAAACTTTAAGACAATTATAAAATAAATTTTTAAAACAATGATGAAAAAAACATTTTTCCTTTATGTCCTAGCTACTAAAGGAAGGTGTTTTTTTCTTATTTATTCCGTGATACAATCAAGGTGTATAGGAATGTTTAGAAATTGAGGTGAAATGGATGCATACGGTGATGATTGTGGAAGATGAACCCTATTATTCGTGATGCTGTAGCTCAGGAATTAAGTAAATGGAATTATCAAGTAGCATGTGTAACAGATTTTTAATAAAGTAATGAATGATTTTTGTAAAAGTAAATCCTCAGTTAGTGATTTTAGATATTACTCTTCCATTTTTTTAATGGCTATTATTGGTGCCAAGAAATTCGTAAAATTTCGAATGTGCCGATTTTATTTTTTTATCTTCTCACCAACAACCGATGGATATTGTTATGTCGATTAATATGGGGGCAGATGATTATATTACCAAACCTTTTTGAAATGCCGATATTAGTAGCTAAAATCCAGGGACTTTTTCCGCCGTGCATATGAATTTGTCGGAACTCAAGATTGGATTGAATATAAGGGGGCGACACTACATTTGAAAACAACTCAATTTACTTATAACCAACAAGTAATCGATTTGACAAAAAAATGAATTTCAAATTTTACGTGTGCTATTTGAAAGAGTCGGCAGTTATGTCAGTCGAGATGAATTGATGAAGGAATTATGGAATAGTGATTTCTTTATTGATGATAATACTTTAACGGTTAATGTCGCCCGACTTCGTAAAAAAAATTAGAAGAATGCGGTCTAGTGAATTTTATTACGACTAAAAAAAGGGATCGGTTATGGGTTGGTGGATTCCAATGAGTAAAGAAAAGAGACAGTTCATTAAACAGTGGCTATTCAGTCATAAAAACATTTTTCTAGTGTATATCGCTTTTTATTCTATGCTTATGGCTAGTCTTTGGTTATGCTTTTTAATGCACTGGAATGGATGTTGTATTTAATAGTACTAGTGGTAATTTTTTCAGGCATATTTTTAACTTCATGGTGTGCAAAGGATTTTCTGCAGTATAAAAAAATAAAGGAAAATCCAAATTGGAAAGAATTGCTTCAAAGTGAAAAAGTGTGGACGACGTCTGAACAATTTTTTTATTAGAGACTTTAGAGGAGTATGCTACTCAACTAGCACAAGCTGAATTTCAACAAAGAGAAGCTTATAAAGAGCAATTAGATTACTATACCATGTGGATTCATCAAATTAAGACAAGTATTGCTTCAAGTCAATTATTAATTCAGGCTTTACCAACTCTTCCTGAAAAGAGTCCATTGGAACAAGAGTTAATTAAAAATTACGACGTATACTGATTTTGTCCTGCATTACGTGAGAATGGAGACTTTTCATCAAGATTTAGTGTTAAGAGAACATTCTTTGGACAGTATGATTCGTCAAATTTTTGAAGAAGTTTGCAACGTTCTTTATTTATAAAAAAATCTTCGCTTGTCCTATGATGCTATCGAGCAAGTGATAGTGACAGATGCGAAAATGGTTTAGTGTGATTTTTAGAACAAATTTTATTAAATTCCATTAAGTATACGGACAAAGGTGGGCAAATTTCGATTTATTTAGACGGACCTTATTTATGTATTCAAGATACAGGAATCGGAATTGCAGAATCTGACCAGCAACGAATTTTTTTGAACGAGGATTTAGTGGATTTAATGGAAGAATGAATTACCATTCTTCAGGATTAGGTCTATACTTTATCTAATGAAATTGCGAAAAAAATTTAGGTTTAGAATTATCCGTAGAATCAGTTGTTGGAGAAGGAACAACTTTAAAAAAATTTTTATTACAGCAAGATAAGTTAGATACAAGGGCTTAAAAAGGAGAGAAAATCGCTTAAAAATTTCCCATGGAACGCCCGGATATGTTATGATAGAGAGAACGAAATAGGAGAGGTGAATGACACATGGTAGATCAATTAGAATTAGTGGTCATTACAGGAATGAGTGGCGCTGGAAAAAAACAGTCGCAATGCAAAGCTTCGAGGATATGGGCTATTTTTTTGCGTTGACAATATGCCACCAAGTTTATTACCAAAATTTTTGGGAATTAGTAAAAGAATCTGGAAAAAAATTACAAAAATCGCATTAGTCATCGACTTACGTTCAAGAGCGTTCTTCGATGAAATTATGACATCGATTAGTGGGTTAGATAATACTTCATTTATTACTACGAAAATTTTTATTTTTTTAGAAGCAAGTGATGATGCATTAGTTTCTCGTTATAAAAGAAACTCGTCGTACTCACCCGTTAGCAGGGGACGGACGTGTATTTGACGGGATTGTAGCAGAACGTCGATTATTACAAGATATTAAAGTTCGTGCGCAAAAAAAGTCATTGATACAACAACTCTTTCTCCAAGAAAATTACGTGAGGAAATTATGCATACTTTCTCAAATGGTGATACTGATATTTTTACAATTCAAGTGGTATCATTTGGATTTAAATATGGGATTCCAATTGATGCGGATATCGTAATGGATGTTCGTTTCTTACCAAATCCACATTACATTGACGAATTACGTCCATTAACAGGACAAGACCATGCTGTTTATGACTATGTGATGAGTCAACCTGAAACAAAAAAACTTTCTATCATAAATTTATGGAATTATTAGACTTTGTTATTCCTGGTTATAAAAAAAGAAGGAAAAATCAAGTGTCACAATTGCGATTGGATGTACAGGTGGTCAACACCGTTCTGTTGCATTAACAGAACGTACAGGAAGAGAATTAATGTCTGACTCTTATCATGTAACGATTTCTCACCGCGATAAAGATAAACGTAAAGAAGGGAATGGTCGTTCGTGATTTTTGAAGTAGAACCTCAAGAAAAGAAGCGAAAGAAAGGTCCTAAAATTACCGTCATTGGTGGAGGAACAGGATTACCTGTCTTATTAAGAAATTTAAGAAAACAAGATGCTGAAGTAACTGCGATTGTAACAGTTGCCGATGATGGAGGAAGTTCTGGTGTTATTCGAGACTATATTAACGTTGTACCTCCAGGAGATATTCGTAACTGCTTATGTGCATTATCTCCAATGAATTCCTTACAAAAAGATATTTTTCCAATATCGTTTTTAAGTCGGATGATCAATTTTTTTCGCAGGGCATGCGATTGGGAATTTAATTATTGCTGCTTTAACAGAAATGCATGGAAATAATATTTTTTTGATGCGATTCGTTTGCTTTCTAGAATGATGAGTATTGAAGGTCATGTTTACCCTGCTGCAGAAGAACCATTATTGTTAAGAGCAGAATTTGAAGATGGAACGATTGTAGATGGAGAGTCTAAATTAGCGAAACATCGTAAAAAGATTAAGCATGTAAGTGTTCATACTTACGATGAAAATCGTAAAACCAATCGCTTCTCGAGATGTTGTGGAAACAATTATGGAAGCGGATATGGTCGTTATTGGACCAGGAAGTTTATATACAAGTATTTTTGCCAAACTTAATGATTGAAGATATTGGACGAGCTGTTTGCGAAACAAAAGCAGAAGTTGTGTATATTTGTAATATTATGACACAATTAGGAGAAACAGAACATTTTACAGATAGTGATCATGTTCGTGTATTGCATGAACATTTAGGGGAACATTTTATTGATACAGTATTAGTGAATACGGAGTCAGTTCCAGATGAATATTTGAACCAACAAAAGCATGAAGAATATTTGTATCAAGTAAAATATGATTTCCAAGGATTACGTGACCAAGGATGCCGAGTGATTTCAACAGATTTTTCTTAAATTAAGAGAAAATGGTGTCTATCATGACGGACAAAAAGTCATTGATGAATTATTTACTTTATTACGAAGTGTTAAACATGATTAATGAAAAAGAAGTGGGGAAGAGCAATGGTTCTTTCCCACTACTATTGTATAGAGAGAGGAGGGTATTATGTCATTTGCATCTGAAACGAAAAAAGAATTAACGCAATTAGAAGTTCATATCGAACATGCTAAAGCTGAATTAGCAGCACTCATTCGTATGAATGGGTCTTTGAGTTTATTTAATCGTCAGTTTGTATTAAATATTCAAACGGAAAATGCTGCGATTGCGAGACGTATTTTCGTATTATTAAAACAACATTATCAAATTGAAAGTGAATTACTTGTTCGCCGTAAAATGAAATTGAAGAAAAATAATGTGTATATTGTACGGTTAAAACAAGGAACTAAAGGAAATTTTTAAGTGATTTAGGTATTATGGAAAACTTAGAATTAATTACACATATTCCACTAGAGATTCGTGATAATGAAGAGAAAATGCGTTCTTATTTAAGAGGTGCATTCTTAGCTGGAGGTTCCGTTAATAATCCTGAAACGAGTCGTTATCATTTAGAAATTTATTCGAACTATGAAGAACATAATGAAGACATTTGTGACATGATGAATGCTTTTTGGGCTCAATGCAAGAATGATTGAGAGAAGAAATGGATTTATTACTTATTTAAAAGAAGCAGAAAAAAATTGCAGATTTTCTTGCGCTCATTGGTGCAGCGAATGCGATGATGAAATTTGAAGACATTCGTATTGTGCGAGATATGAGAAACTCGGTGAATCGTTTAGTAAACTGTGAAAAATGCCAATATTAATAAAGTAGTCAATGCAGCTTCCCGTCAGATGGAAGATATTTTATTCATTGAGGAGAAAGTTGGGTTAGAGGCATTACCTGTAAAATTATTTGAATTAGCGCAAGTGAGAAAAGAAAATCCAGATATTAGTTTGAAGGACTTGGGGAAATTATTCCTTCTGGTTCGATTTCGAAATCGGGGGTAAACCATCGCTTGAGAAAAATATCTGAATTTGCCGAAAATTTAAGAAAAAATATTTCGTAAAAAAATATTTTTTGAGATTTTTTTCGTACTTATAGAGTGAAGGACAATTTGTTCTTTAATCATTCAATGGAGGTACGGAAAAAAATGAATCATGTTTCATTAATTGGTCGTCTGATTAAGGACGTCGCTATTCATCAATCTGAGAAGGGAAATTCTGTTTGTCGAAATACTTTGGCAGTGCAGAGTATTTATAGGCAGAATGATGGGGATAAGCAGACAGATTTTATTCAGGTGATTGCTTTTGGGAAGATGGCGGATCGGATTCAGCGTTTTGTGAAGAAGGGCGATCGTTTAGGGATTGAGGGTCGTATTCATTCGAGACATTATAAGAATCGTGATCAGCAGGATGTTTATGTGACGGAGGTTATTATTGAGGAATGTTATTTCTTAGAGCCTAAGTCGCAAGAAGCTGAACCAGAAGAAAATGACGAGTTTGCTTCGATTTTTCACGGTTGAGGGTGAATGAGATAAAAGACTTCTTAGAATTGTAGTATTAGGACGCCAGTAGCCACCTGCGGTGTCTCTTGGCTAAAATTTGAGCCTAGGTCTCAAATTTTTCCTGCGCTAAAGCCAAGTTGGCTTCTAGTGCTCATACTACAATGGGAAGTCTTTTTTTCTGTTCTATGGAATGACGAAGTAACATTTTTATACAAAATATGAATATATATTATTCTTGGAAACGCTGTAAAAGTTTAAAGTTCTACCTATTATATTGATAGAAATAATGTTATATATATTTTATGCATAGGATTTCCTCTAATAGTTGATTAATGGGGGATAATAATAGAATTTAAATAAAAAGGAGAGCTTTTAATGAAAAAAACAAGTACTTTAATGGCATTAATGCTAGCTTTATTTACAGTTATTTTAGGGTTGAATTCAGTTCAAGCTGCTGCAACTACTAAGACAGTGATTAATGATAAAATTTGGTGGCTTAATGATTATGGTGATAAGAAATTTGAGGATTTTAATGATTTCAAACATATTGGTGATGTTGCATCAAATAATTGGGGGATAACTTATTTTACTCCATCAGGGGATTTGGCTTGGTATAGTCCTAAGACTGGGAAAACATTAGTCCCATTAACACAGTATGGACTGAAGGTAATACATGTTTATGGAGCATTTGAAGCTGGTGATATTGCGTATGCCCGCTTTGTTGCAGGTCAAAACTATCTAAAAAGGTTATGATACTCTTGATAAAAATTAAAGCAGCAATGAATAAGCCTAAAGGAACAGCGACAGTAGCAACACCACCAACGCAAAATCAAGTAAATGATGGAAGAGTTAGAATTAATGATAAAATTGGTTGGAGAACTTATTATGGTAACGATACTTCACATACATTTGAAAAAAATATGATGATTTCAAATATGTTGACAATGTAGCAAGAAATGATTATGGAATTTTTTTATTTTTAACGAATCAGGTGATATCTCTTGGTATAATCCTGAAACTGGAAATGTATTAGAAGCATACATGAAATTGTCCGATCCTTCAAGAAGACTTGATGGTAAAAAGATTAGAAGGTGGAGCTTACTTTTATGCAGAATTTGTTGCAGGACAAAACTACTTAAAAAGGATATACAAGTCTTGATAAAATTAAAGCTGCAATGAATAAAGCTAAAGGAACATCAACAGCACCATCATCAAAAGATGTTTCTGAAGCTGATAGTTCAAAAAGATGTGCCAGCAGTACATGATATTGCTTATTCAAGACCTGAAGACAGAAAAGAACCAATAACAGCACCAAAACAAGGTTGGGTTCAAGATAAAGGAAATTGGTTCTACTATGATCAACAAGGTCGTCAAAAAAATCTGGTTGGGTACAAGTAGGCGGAGCTTGGTACTACTTAGCAAGTGATGGAAAAATGCAAACAGGCTGGGTAAATCAAGGTGGCGTATGGTACTACCTAAATGGCTCAGGCGCAATGCAAACAGGCTGGTTAAATCAAAGTGGAACATGGTACTACTTAAACGGTTCTGGTGCAATGCAAACAGGATGGTTAAGCCTAAGCGGAACATGGTACTATTTAACAGCTTCAGGTTCAATGAAGACTGGTTGGTATCAAGTAAGCACTAAATGGTACTATTCTTATAATTCAGGTGCTTTAGCAGTAAGTACTACTGTTGATGGATATTATGTAAATGCTAACGGAGAATGGGGTTAATTAAAAATTTTTTTCTTTAGTTAAAATGCCCATTGTTAGCTATAGTAAATAGAAGAAATCCTTAATGAATAAAAAAATCAGCTGAAGAACTCAGGAGAGTTGTTCAGCTGATTTTTTTATGGTTTAGAAAAGAAAATGAGAAAAAGACTTCTTGATATTGTAGTATTAGGACGCAAGCAGCCTCGCAAATGCGAGTCTCATACTACAAAGGGAAGTCTTTTTTTCTGTTCTTGTGAATGACATGGATGCGTAAAAAAAGAAGACGTCACTTTTTCTATATTAAAAAAATATTTTTTTCTACCTTTTTTTTCACCTCGAAAATGATCACTAAATTTAACTTCAAAATCAAAAAAACTATACTCTCTAATTTTTTTATGAGAAACGACAATAATAGTCTTATCAGAAAAGTTTTTTTATAAAAAAACTTTCCAAATTTTTACTGAATGTAACGGGATCTATTGCACTAAAGGACTCGTCAAAAAAATTAATATGTCAAATTCTACAGCCCTGATTAACAGTCTTGCAAATTCAATTAATTGTCTTTCACCACCAGAAAGACAATTAAAAATTTACCTCTTCATATAAACGATTACAAATTGTTTTTAGGGAAATGATGGAGATTCAATAATTCTATTATTTTTTTGATCTGAAATATTCTGATTTAATCGTATATTGTTTATAATTGTATCGGAAAAAAAATAATTGGGCTTGTTTTGGCTGTACCAAATTTTTATTAAAATACTCTTCCTGCCATCTTACGAAGTTAGATAGAAACGAACTTTTTTTCCAATTCCTACTGCACCTGTGAATAGATATATTTTTCCTTTTTTTAATATTATATTTTTTTATCCAGCTTAGAATTACCATAAGAGCCACTCATTATTTCAAAATAGTCTTTTTTTCTGTAAAAGTGATGGTTTATGCTTGTGTTTTTATCTCTTTTTCATTTACTAGTTCTTCGAGTGTATCGACTTTGATATTAATACTACTAAATTTTACAGAAAGTTGAATCAAGAGTGTCAATGCTGGTATCATCCAGATACTTATTTGATAAATAGAAACTATACTACCAATGCTTCCTCTGCCAATAAGGTACGATCCCAAACAAAAAAATAATTACAACCATAGAACTGTTGATAAATTTAATAATTGAGGTTATAAAATGCTCCAATATATTGCTTTTTCCTAGATAAAAGCAATTATCTCATCATTAACTTTATTTATTTCATGTATCAATTTATAATTTAATTTTTTTCATTATAAAACGATTTTTATGCCTAAATTATCCAGATTCTGGGAAAGTGATTGTAAATGAATCAGTTTATTTATTCTCATATCTTCAACTACTATCATTTTTTTGTAAAAATATACTAAATAAAAAAAATACACGCTAAGAAATATTATAACTATAACTAAAAAAATTATGATATTCTCTATCAATATGTAAATCATTCCTAATCCAATAGTAGCAAGACACCACAATAAGCTACCAATATCTCGATAAAAAGAAATAACTAATTTCATTTACACCTTTCGAAATATAATATAAATATGCACTGTCATTTTTTTGTCGTAGTCAATGATTTGTTTACAAGTCTATCTATAAGACTTAAACTATTATCCAATATAAAACTTGAAATTTTCAGGTCTAAAGATATTAAATAATTGGTAAAAAGGAATAATAGCAACCATTCCCCCTAAGAAAAAAATAATGAAAACACATCAAACTTAGGAATGCTATAATTTATTGCATATTTTTATAAGTATTGCTGGAAATAATAACACTATTGATCTTAGTAAGACAATCAATGAAATGAATAATAGCTTAAATATATTACTTTTTCAATAAAAATCTTCGATATTTCTTTCATACTAAACCTCTATGATGTCTGTAATTATTCTTGATGGAACTATCCCTTTTTTTCTAAATGAGTAACCTCCAAAATGTATCTATCAGAAAAAAATACTCAAGAAAAAAATTCTTCAATGAGCCTTCTGACATTTTTCATCAACATTAGCACCTAACTCATCAATTATTATAACTTTCGCCTCAAAATTGGTTTGACGAATAAGATTGATAATTGCTTTCTGTCCCGTTGATAAATCGCTTTCTTCGCTTAAATTTGTATTTAATTCTGGAATAATACTTAATAACTTAGAAAATTTAGATAGATCGTCTCTCATTAAATTTTTCCTCAACAGTACCTTTTTATAAATGTAAAGTCTTGCGGAACAAACATTTTTATATTCTTGTTTTTAAATATAAATCATTAAAAATATAATTCTTTACAAAGTGTTGATTTTTCCCACACCATTTTTTTACCCTTTATAAGAAAAATATCCATTTACATTATTGTTTAATAGATTAATGATCTGATAAAATTTAAATGTTTTTTTCTTGGTTGCGTTCCTCTTTTAGTAGTTTTATCAAATTATATACTTTAGAATATGACATTAAAATTTCTTGAATAGATGAAATAAAAGACATAGTATATTTAAAAGGAGAACTAAAAATAACTTAAGTAAGTTATGACTGATACTAATTCACCAATTGAAATTTCTCCAGAGATAACTTTCATACCTCCTAAAATTATAATAAGTCCTGGTCCAATAGAATCAATGGTTCTAGGTAATAACTTAGTTTGATTAGCAGATAAATTAATTTTTAACAGTTAACTCATTGATTTTTATCTGATAGAGAATAAACTTGTTTTTTTGTATATAACTTCCAGAATAAAGAAAATATAATTTCTCTTTATTGGTTAAATATTCTTGTGTAAAAAAATTTTTTTAGAATTTTTCTTTTTTCTCTCTGTTTAATGTGTAACATTTTTTTGTTTCTTTTACGAGTTTGGTAAATGGTAAGAAATATATTGAATACAATATGGATAAGGTTAAAAAAATAATATTGGAGAAATTAAGTAAATATTTATCGCTGCAATTACAAATCCAATGACAGTGACTAATATTTCTACAAATGACTCAATTGTGAAATTTTTCAATATTTTGTAAATCATCATTAATAATTTGCGTAAACTCACCTTTTTGTATGTTATCAATTTTTCTTATAGTTTTTTTGTAATTCCAAAAAGAATATAAATAAGTTCTTAAAGCACCTACAGCAGATACAGTAAGTAATTTTTATTCCAATTAAACCTATTCTACTACAAATAAAAAGCCATTAAAATTAGCAATACAATACCACTAAATGTACTATACACTGATAAACCAGACTGAATTGAATCAATTCCGCGTCCAATTTCCTTAGGAACTATCCCTTCTAAAAATAGAGCCAATTATTAAAAAGAACAAAGGCTAGTATAAAACTCCCAATTTTTTTCTCACACTAAACATTCTAATTTCTCCATGAAATAAATTTTTTTAATGATTCTAGTAATTTTGATAACTCATCATTGAATCTAGTTAAAGCATTTTTTTCTGTAGTGACCTGTGGTATCTCTTGACTCAAATTTTTCCTGCGCTAATACTACAATTTTTTTCATTAATCACTCGTTCGATAGCTTTAATAACACCATTATTTTCATTTGTGTCTGTTACCATTTTACTTAAACCTTTTACTTCTTCAGTGGCATTTCCCATTGCGATTGGTAATCCTGCGTATTGAAGCATTTCGATATCATTAGCAGCATCTCCGATAGCGGCAATTTCGTTTCGGTTGATGTTGAGTCTTTGTGCTAATTTTTTTCTAGTCCGTATGCTTTATTAACACCTTTTTGTTAGTACTTCAACTAAATATTTTTTTGGCTACGAACAACATAGAATTCTTCTCTCCAAGCATCTGGAATGACTGTTTCAAATTCGTTTAATTGTTCTTCGTCTGCAAGTAGTAAAATTTTATAAAAATTTGTTGTAAGAGATTCTTCTATCGTAATACGTTTGATTTGTCCATTGACAAGTTTTTACATCAGATTCCATCCATTCTGTTGGTTCTTGGTCAAAGGAGTAGTAATAATCAACTCCTCCTCCTAGTATGCCAATGTTGTGTTCTTTTTCCAAGTTGAATCCATTTTTTTGAATAGCAGATGAATCTACAAAGGCATTCATGATGCGATTTCCTGTTTGGCTTTTCGTAAATATTAGCACCGTTTTTGGCTAATAATATAATGATTTTTCTTCGAGATAGCCTAAGTCTTTTTAAGTAAGGGCGAATTCCTGTTTTCAGGTCTTCCTGTACATAGGACCAATAATGTGTCAGTATCTTTGTAATGGAATTCTTTTGAAATATTGTTTTGTTTCTTCTAGTAATTGTTTGTTAGCATTTAGTAGCGTTCCATCCATATCAATGGCAATTAGTTTAATCATTTGAGTTCTCCTTTAGTGTTCTATGAGTCTATTATAACATAAAGAAGAGTTTGAGATTCATCAACCTTCCGAAAGCCAATCAAAAAAATAACATCATTTGTATCAAAGGCAGCGCCGTTTTTGGCAATGAAGATCACTGTAGTCATTTTCTTTGTCGAAAAATTTTTTTATCTTTTTATTTTTGAACTTCTAGTTGTTCAAAATATTGTGTTGCTAATTCAGAAGGATAATAGTTATCATTTTTTTGCAACGCAAAGAAGAACTGGATTTTTTTACAGGAAGTTTTGAAAAAAATCTCGACATCGAATGATGAGTTGGTTGAGTGAATTACATCCGAAAAACCCATTTTGCGTGTTCAATTTGCCAATTTAAAAAAAGGGAACATGAGAAATATATACCTCAATCATTTTTTTCTAAAAAAAGGTGGGAATTGACTTTTTTTAAATAGGGATGAAGGATTTTTCGGGATATTCGTTTTAAAGGAATCCAACATATTTGGAAAATAATTATATAAAACAACTTTATCGAATAAATTCTCATTTAACGCGGAAGCTCTAGCGATTAATAATCCACCTAATGATAGTCCAATTCCAATTTTTTGGTAAGACAATTTCTTCTTGGTAAGACTGAAGGATAGCTTTTACAACTAAATCCCAACGTGGGGTAAAGTTTTTTTCTGATACGTTCGAATCGCCCTGAGATTGTCCCGGTCCTTCAAATAAAAATGACATGATAACCTTCCTCTAAAGCTGCTCTTACATTTGTAAAATAAAGTTCTTCTAATAATGCATCGAATCCTCCACAAATGAATAAGGTTCCTTTAGGAGGTTGAGTAGTTTTAAAAAATAATGTTCGTAAGGAATAATCTTCAAACGGTACTTCCTTCAGTTCATAAGGAATCGATAATAAATCAAGTCCTTTATAAAAATAATCGACGGAAAGTTCATAGCAGTCTAGTTTTCTGTTGTCTTTTTGGAGATAAGAAAAAAATTCAGCTGCTTGAAAATATCGACTAGCTCTTAAATATGCTTTCCCTTTAGAAATAGAACTGTTAAAAGTTTTTTTGTGTTAATTCAGTGCCGAGTTTATACCATTCTGCATACCAGGATTCATAATTTTTCTTTGATTTTTTCTGTAGTAGATTGAACTTCTGCAAAATCACTTCCGCCATAGGGGCAATACCACATTAATCGTCTTGTTTCAAATTCGAATTCAAAAGTTTTAAAAAACATCGAAACACTCCTTTATAGCAATCATATCTAGTTATGAGTATAATAATAATCAGATTTAGTTTGTTAGAAAAGAAGTTACTTTGAGGTGCCTATGGAAAAAGATAGATGTTTACGAGAATTAGCTTTGCCGTTACTTGGGAAATGGAGCATATTTATTGTATTAACATTAGCTGAAGAGGAAATGTATTTTGCACAATTAGAGCGTGAAATAGAAATAGTTTCAAGAAAGATGTTATCGCAAACGTTAAATGACTTGATAGAAATTCATATCGTTTATAAAAAAAGGAGACTCCTCTACAGGACAAAAAGACGTATTATGGATTAACTCCTTTAGGGAAGAGCTTATTGCCACACATTTATGGACTCAAAAATTGGATGATAGAGAATGAGGAATTGTTACGCAAAAAAATAAAAAGCACAAAAATCACTGGCACTTTGCCATGATTTTTGTGCTTTTTAGTAGTTTAAATCATTATTCGTTTTCTAAACGTTCAAATGCGTCATGAAGAACTTGTTTTAAGGCAGATGCTGATAAGTCCATTTTTTTCTTGTTCGGCATCTGCAAGAGGGATTTCGATAATTTGACGAATTCCTTCACGGCCAATAACGGCAGGAGCTCCAATATAAACATCATCTTGTCCATATTGTCCTTCAAGATAAACAGATAATGGGAAGATAGCTCTTTCGTTATTTAAAATTGCTTTTTGTAATTCTTGCTAAAGTAGCTCCGATACCATAGTAAGTAGCTCCCTTTTTTTCGCAATAATTTCATAAGCAGCATCTCTTACTTGGAAGAATACTTCTACTAATTTTTTTCTTCATCAGTATTTGGATTTTGGCGAACCCATTCATAAATTTGTAAACCACCAACATTGGCATGTGACCAAACAGGGAATTCAGTATCTCCGTGCTCGCCTAAAAATATATCCGTGAACATTACGAGCATCAACGTCGATTAATTCAGCAATTGCTTGACGGAAACGAGCACTATCTAATGCTGTACCAGAACCAATTACTCGATTTTTTTGGTAATCCAGAAAATTTCCAAGTAGCGTAAGTTAAAATGTCTACAGGGTTTGATGCAACTAGGAAAATTCCATCAAATCCACTAGCCATAATAGGATCAATAATTCCTTTTTAAGATTTTTTTAAGTTTTTTTATGTACTAAGTCAATACGAGTTTCACCTGGTTTTTTTGGGCAGCACCTGCTGTAATACAAATAACATCCGCATCATGGCAGTCTTCATAGCTTGCTGCATAGATTTTTTTAGGAGAGTTAAATGCTAGAGCGTGTGATAAGTCTAAAGCATCTCCTTCTGTTTTTTTCTCTTGCGATATCAATAATACCGAGTTCTTCAGCGATTCCTTGAAGTACAAGTGCGTATGCATAACTAGAACCTACAGCACCGTCCCCTACTAAAAATCACCTTGTTACTAGCTTTAATTGTTTTTTTCCATAGTATTACCTCCTTATTCCTTCGTGGAATAACTATCCATAGTATAGCACGATTTTTATTTGTGATACTTCATCCGAAGTTTTGAAAAAAAGGAACTTTTTCAAATGCTGATGTTTTCGTTTTTATCATCTTTCTTTTGCGGTCAAACAATGATTTACATATTTTTCAAAGAAGTAGAAAATATATGTGAAGAACTTATCACAGCTCTATCTGTTTATTAATTTTTTTCGATTTTTTTGAACAGTTTGTGATATACTAGGAAGGACTCAAAAGAGAAATGGGTGTGAACGTATGAAATTAATTATTGGATTAGGAAATCCGGGAGCAAAAATATAAAGGAACTCGTCATAATATTGGATTTATTACGGTTGATGAATTTGCTTATCAAGAAAAATTTAGAATTTAATCAAGCTTTATTTGATGCAACTTTTACTCAAACACATATCGATGGAGAAAAAAAGTCATTTTAATGAAGCCGTTGACATATATGAATTTATCCGGTCAAGCGATTCGTCCATTAATGAATTATTTTTAAAATTGGAATTGAAGATATTGTTGTTCTATATGATGATATGGATCTTCCAGTTGGGAAAAATTCGTTTGCGTCAAAAAAAGGTAGTGCCGGAGGACATAACGGAATTAAGAGTATCATTAGCTGTTTAGGAAGTAACCAATTTAATCGTATTAAAATTGGTGTAGGTCGACCTGCTCCAGGTAGAAGTGTGGTCAATCACGTATTGGCTAATTTTTGAAAAAAAGAGGAACAAGAAGACATTTTAGCTTCTGTAGATAAAAAGTATAGAAGCGCTAAGAGATTGGATAAAAGGCGATAATTTTATTCAAACCATGAATCGTTATAATTAAATAAATTTGAAAAAAAGGCTGGAGCGAAAGTTTCAACCTTTTTTTAGTGCGTATATAAAGAGAAAGGAATAGATATGTTACCATTAGGAATTAGTAAAAAAACAAATCCATAGTTTTTAAAGAATGGATAGAAAATCTTCCTAAGATGCAAAAGTCAGTTAGTGTTAGGGTTAACTGGGGCAGCTAAACATTTAGCTGTAGCAAATGCATATGAAAAATTGGAAGGGGCCCATAGTTATTGTAACGCCAACCATGTTACAAGCGACTCAATTATATGAAGAATTAGGGCAGTGGTATGAGGATGAAGTATATTTATTTACAGTAGAGGAATCTTTAGCGGCAGAATATTCCATTCATTCGCCTGAAGTCGTGAGTAATCGAATTCGAACTTTGCAGTTTTTTTAGCTAGTGGAGAAAAAAAGGAATTGTAGTTGTTCCATTATCAGGAATTCAAAAGCCATTAGTACCTTTTAGAAGTTTGGAAGAATAGTACTATTGAATTAGTCGTTGGGGAAACTCAGTTAGAGGTAGAAGATTTAGTGATTCAATTAGGACGGATGGGTTATCGTAGAGAAGCCATGGTAGCTGCACCAGGAGAATTTTTCCGTTCGTGGAGGAATTGTTGATATTTATCCATTAGATCAAGAACATCCAATTCGTTTAGATTTTTTGATGATGAATTAGATTCATTACGTTATTTTTGATGCAGAAACACAACGCTCACTTGAAATGGTGGAAAATATTATTCTTTTACCTGCAACTGATATTCCATTTGAATATGAGAGAGTATTTGAAGCAAAAGGATAAAATTCAAAAAAAGCTTATGAAAAAGATGTAAAGAGTAGTGAATCAGAAGAACGTACTCAATTATTAATGAATCAAATGAATCACTTATTAGCACAATTAGAAGAAGGAGAAATTCCTCCTAAAAATTTCTTATTGGCTCGAATTATTTTTATAAAGAAAAAAACATCTATTTTTAGATTATGTGTCTAAAAAAAGGATATTTATTAGTAGATGATTATGCTCGTATTCAAGAAAAAGCAACGTTCACTTCATGAAGAAGCAGGATTATGGAAAGTACATCAATTAGAATTAGGAATGCTTGCTAGTTCGATTGATATGATTTTTGGAAGGGAAAAAAAGGTATTAAAAAGATTCAACGTTACCAAGAACCTATTTCTCATTATTCCAAAAAGGATTAGGGCGATTAACGTTTGAAGCCATTCATAATATTCAAGAACGTTCGATGACACAGTTCTTCTCGCAAATGCCAATGGTAAAAAGTAGAAGTAGATCGTTGGGCAAAACAAAAAGCTACAGTAATCGTAGTGGTGGATCATTTAACGAGAGCTTCAAAAAGTGGAACAAACTTTCCATGATTTTGATATTCCAGCAATTATTACAAAAAGAAGTACAAGAAGGAATTCTTCAAATTATGGTAGGAACTTTTAGCCATGGATTTGAATTACCACAAGATAAGTTTGTAGTCGTTACAGAAAAAGGAATTATTTAATAAATTAACGAAGCGTGCTCCAAGAACTCAAAAAAATTTCCAATGCGGAAAGATTGAAGAGTTATACAGAATTAGCAGTTGGAGACTATGTTGTCCATGTCAATCATGGGGTTGGTGTGTACCAAGGGATGGAAACACTAGAAATTAATGGTGTCCATCAAGATTATATGTCGATTCATTATCAAGATGGAGGGCATTTGTTTGTTCCTGTGCATCAAATTAAATTAGTTCAAAAAAATATGTTTCTTCGGATGCAAAAGTTCCTAAATTAAATAAATTAGGAAGTAGCGAATGGGCAAAAAAACGAAGCGCAAAAGTTGAAACTAAAATAGAGGATATTGCGGATGAATTAATTGAATTATATGCCAAGCGTGATGCAGAAAAAAAGGATATGCCTTCAGTAAGGATACCGTTGAGCAAAAAGAATTCGAAGATGCTTTCCCTTATTCAGAAACTCAAGACCAATTAAGAAGTATTGAAGAAATTAAAAGCGGATATGCAAAAAGATAAACCAATGGATCGCTTACTAGTTGGAGACGTTGGTTATGGGAAAAACAGAAGTTGCTATGCGGGCAGTTTTTCAAAGCTTTAATGGATGGAAAGCAAGCGGCAGTATTAGTGCCAACAACGATTTTAGCGGAACAACATTATGAAAACTTTATTCAAAGATTTGCAGATTATCCATTCAAAAATAGGATTGTTAAGTCGATTTAGAACGAAGAAAGAACAACAAGAAACGATTGAAGGATTACAAAAGGGTCAAGTAGATGTCGTGATTGGAACGCATCGTGTATTATCAAAAAGATGTGAACTTTTTAGATTTAGGCTTATTAGTAGTCGATGAAGAACAACGATTTGGCGTGAAACATAAAGAACGCTTGAAACAATTGAAATCTCAAGTCGATGTTTTAACACTAACAGCAACTCCAATTCCTAGAACATTACATATGTCGATGCTTGGTGTACGTGATTTATCCGTTATTGAAACACCACCTTCAAAACCGTTATCCTGTCCAAACTTTTTGTAATGGAACAACAAGCTATGACGATTCAAGATGGAATTGAACGGGAATTAGCTCGTGGGGGACAAGTCTTCTATTTATACAATCGTGTGGAAACTATTGAGAAGAAAGCTGATGAATTACGTCAACTAGTTCCTGAAGCAAGAGTCGGAGTCATTCATGGACAAATGAGTGAAACAACGTTAGAAAATATTTTATATCAATTTATTGAAGGCGAATATGATGTTTTTAGTGACAACGACGATTATTGAAACAGGGGTAGATATACCAAATGTAAATACTCTGTTCATTGAAAATGCAGACCATATGGGATTGTCACAGTTATATCAATTACGAGGAAGAGTAGGACGTTCAAACCGTATTGCATATGCGTATTTAATGTATCAACCAGATAAAACTTTAACGGAAGTTGGAGAAAAACGTCTGCAAGCGATGCGTGATTTTACAGAATTAGGTTCTGGATTTAAAATTGCGATGCGAGATTTATCGATTCGTGGTGCAGGGAATTTATTAGGAAAACAACAGCATGGATTTATTGATTCTGTTGGATTTGATTTATATTCTCAAATGTTGAGTGAGGCGGTGTTGAAAAAACAAGGTAAAGCTGTCCCAACAATGGAAGATTCTGTTGAAATTGATTTACAAGTAGATGCTTATATTCCAGCCACTTATATTCAAGATGAACGTCAAAAAAATTGAAATGTATAAACGAATTCGTTCTATTGATAGTATGGAAACATATCATGAATTATTAGATGATTTTTATTGATCGTTTTGGAGAGTTTCCAGATGAAGTGAGTTATTTATTAGAAGTTGGAATGTTAAAATATTTTTGCAGAGCAATTATCGATTACTTCGATTAAGAAAAAAACAAAAATTCAATCATTATATCCATTGCTCAACCGGTAGCTCAACGATTAGAAGGGGTTGCTATTTTTTTGAAGCCCTTGGGCCAGTGAAATTACCTGCTCAAGTCACTAAAAAAAGGTACAACTTTACAAGTATTACTCAATGTAACGAATCAACCAACTGATTTATGGTTGGAGCAAATAAAAACTGTTTTTAGAAAAAAATGCTGTGAAGTTGTAGCAAATCAAAAAGAGGAAAATGAATAAGAACAGAGAGGGGATACAATGGTTAAATCGAATAGACAGATGATGCAAGGAGCGTTGGTATTGTCACTAGCAGCCTTCATTGCGAAAAATATTAAGTGCCGTTTATCGAGTGCCTTTCCAAAATTTGGTTGGAAATACAGGTTTTTACGTTTATCAGCAAGTATATCCCATTTATGGAATTGGAATGACCTTTGCTCTCTCTGGTTTTTCCAGTATTTGTTTCAGCATTAATTGCTCAGTATCGTTCAGATTATGAATTATCTCCTCTTTTAAAAACGATTATTTTTGGATTTTAAGTGGATTAGGGATAGGAGTATTTTTACTTCTATATACACAGTCAGAACTCATTGCTTCATGGATGGGAGATGCTTTATTATCCCCCGTCATTCAAAGTGTTTCGTGGATGTTTTTTAATGATGCCATTTTTTTGGTAATTGCCAGAGGGTATTTCCAGGAACGAATCGAATGGTTCCCACAGCTGTTTCTCAAGTAATGGAACAAGTTGTTCGAGTAAGTGTGATTTTTATTAGCTGCAAGTTTTTTTATGGAAGTCTTACGAATGATTTATATGTAGTGGGAACTTGGGCAATGTCGAGTGCCGTTGTGGCTGCAGTGATGGCAACTTTTGTATTATTGTATTATAAAAAATCAGACTCCTTTGAAAATTGGAATGGCAGTCGAGTGATTGAACCCCATAAGATTCAATGGGGAGTATTGCTAAAGAGATTAGTTATTGAAGGTGGAACTTTATGTTTATTAAGTTCGATATTAGTATTATTCCAATTGATAGATTCATTTTCCTTATTTAAAGGCCTAGTAGAACAAGGAATCAGTCCAGAAGTTGCCAAAGATTTAAAAAGGAATTTTTTTGATAGAGGGCAACCACTGGTGCAATTAGGAATGGTTGTTGGAGTTGGATTTTCTTCAAGTTATTTACCATTACTGAGTCGTAGTTATACAAAACAACATTTAGAAGAATTTGAACAATTGAAACACTCACTCTTAAAAATGACGATGGTATTTTCAGTTGTGGCAACAGTAGGATTGTTAGTCATTTTTACCAAGAGTTAATCATATGCTTTTTTTGGGGATATTCAAGGTAACGATGTACTCAGTGTTTATATTATCAGCATTGTGTTAGCGTCTATGATGATGGCTTACCACGGGTTATTACAAAGTACTGGAAAATATTCCATTACGCTTATAGCCTTATTTGTCGGATTGATTGCTAAGGGTGTCGGCAATCTTTGGTTTATTCCTTTGTTTCAAACATTAGGAGCGAGTATTGCGACGATTTTAGGGTTATTTGTGATGCTAGGAATGATTTGGATTTTGAGTGGAGAGTGGAAGGATTCTTCAAATCATCAACAGTCAACGATTATAAAATTAGGAATTGTATCGATTGGAATGGCAGTCGTAGTAGGGATTTTGAATACTCTATTGGAACGCTATTTTCCAGTAGGTGATTCTAGAACAAAAGATACTCTGATTGCTCTTTTATTAGTAAGCGTAGGAATGGTCGTATTTTTTTAATAGGAGCAATTCGTATAAAATTATTTACGATTCGTGAATGGTTGATGATTCCAAAAAGGGAAATCACTATTAAGATTTACAAGAAAAATGGAAATAAGGAGAAAAAAACAGGATGAGATTAGATAAATATTTAAAAAGTATCACGATTAATTAAAAGAAGAAGCGTTGCAAAAAGAAGTAGCGGATAAAGGAAGAATTACCGTCCAAGATAAAGTGGCAAAATCTTCAACAGATGTAAAAAGTAGGAGATATTATTACCATTCAATTTGGAAATAAGACCGTAACTGTTCGAGTAGATGCGATTCTAGATTCAACTAGAAAAAGAAGATGCAAAAAGAAATGTTTACAATTTTAGAAGAAAAAAACAAGTAGTAAAAACAGAAGAGTTTTTAAAACGGAGAAGAGAGAGTTGATTCGTCAACCTCTTATTTTTTTAGAAAAAAACTTAAACAGAGGAAATATTGAGAAAGAAATTTGTTTTCATTATACTATATGTGAAGAAAATAACTATTTTTAAATTTTTATCGTAGAAAGGAAGAGGAAGATGAATAAAGTTAGTAAAGTATATATGAGTGTTGCAATGGTTACTTCTGTTGCCGTTTGTTTATTTGGTATGTACTTTAGTACAAAAAGGAATTGTGGTAGTAACTTATGAATCATGGAGAGCAATGGGAGTTAGCGCCTTAGCCTTTTTTTATGTGCAATGGTTAGTATGATGAAACTACCTTTAAAAAAATAAAAAAAGGAATTTTTAGTATTTGAACTATTGTTGATAGCTGTTTTTGTTTGGTCCAATGATGATAAAGGGTACAATTCTAACATTTCAGTTAGCCCCTTTTTTTATGTGATTGCGGACTTAACGATTGTTTATACTGTTGTAGGAGTGATGCTTTTTATGGATGAATGTTCGAAGCAAGCAACAGAATAATGAATTTAAGCTAGATTCTATCTTTATAAATTTTTCAGATTCTTATGATTCTTAATGTGTTTTTTTGATATTTTTTTCCTTTGGAGTAGAGGTAATGGATTATGCGAGTGAACTTCAGATTGGACAGATGTTTAGAAGTGTGTTTCTTGGAACGATGAATATTCAAATGTTATGGATAGCTTTTTGGGATTTTGCTTCTAATAGGAAGTTTATTAAAGATGGTTTTACGATATCTTTATGTTGAAGAGAGATTCAATCATAAGTATCTCTAAATAATGATGATTATATTTACTCCAATTCATGATGCCTAAATTGAAAGATAAGATTTCTTGACAATTATGGAAGAAAAGCATAGAATAATGGGCACGTTATCATTTTGATGACAGTACAAAAATTCAATGTTCATGAAAGGAGCAAGTATGGTAGAAACAATTTTTAAGTAGAAATTTTTGATGCAATATTAGAAGTTAGACATTTAATAGCCATTATTCTAGCTTGCTTATGTGGATGGGCCATTGGACATGAACGAAAAGTCAAGAAATAAACAAGCAGGAATTAAAACTCACGTCATTGTAGCGTTAACTTCAGCGTTAATGATGCTAATTTCTAAAGAAGCATTTTTTAGATACATCAAAAATTTGATACAGCTCGTGTAGCTGCGCAAGTTGTTAGTGGCATCAGCTTTATCGGTGGTGGTATTATCTTTATGAGAGATAAGAAAAATCAGCGGAATTACAACAGCCTCAGGAATTTGGGCAACAGCTGGGATTGGTTTAGCGATTGGTGGAGGATTGTGGATTTTTGGAGTTGTTTGTGCAGCCATTGTTGTCATAATACAGTTGTTGACGCACGAATCTCCATTGAAGGCACAAAATCGTCAAGTAAGTATTCATTGTTTAGTTCCAGATGTAGCGATAATGCAGAAAAATTTATGATTTTTTTGTCACTTAGAGGATTATCAATCTATTCAAGTTGAAGCAAAGGAATTGGATGATGGTCAATATGAATTGATTTTACGTGTAGAACATAATGAAGAAATTGTAATTGAGAAAATTCAAGAGTATATGGAAGAACAACATTTTGATTTAGAAGTGAAGAAAATTAAGTTCAAGACAGAAGAATATTAACGAATAAGATTTATCTGAAATAGCAAACTCTTTCTTAGCTAGCATTTTCTAGCTAAGAAAGAGTTTTTATAAAAATTTTTCCTAAAAGCATAGACTAGTTATCATATTCTTGTTATACTCGTCATATAATCATTAAAGGAGTCAGTGCAGTGAATAAACAGCAACAAGAAAAATAGTAACATTATTGCGTTTCAAGCAAAAAAAGAAAAAAAATTGCATAAAGATGTTCATTTATCTAAAGTAGCTGTTTGGAAAAGAGTAGCTGTGTGGCATTCATTACTTATGGCTGTAGTGATAGCAATTGCGGGATCTTTAATCTTACAAATTATTGGACAATTAAAACCAAGCTAGTAAGATTGAAGCACAAATTGTAGAAGCAAAAAAGAAGAAGCAAAAAGTAAAAGAACAACAAAAATCTTTAGTTCAACAAGTTGAATTATTACAACAAGATGATTATGTAGCAAAACTTGCACGAAGTGAATATTATTTAAGTAAATCAGGAGAAATAATTTTTAATACACCTGATGATGCTGCGCAAAATAAAATACAACAAGCAAAAAGACAATCAATCTCGTCATTAATGATTGCTTAGTGCTATGAAGTTTATGAAATAATCTTTTATACTCGTCGAGCGTGTGTATAAAAGCAAAAAGTTGAAGGAGGAACGCTTTTTTTATATGTCAATTGAGGTAGGGAATATTTTACCTGGTAAAAGTAACTGGTATTACAAATTTTTGGGGCTTTTTGTGGATTTAGGAAACCGTAAAACAGGTTTAGTTCACATTAGTGAAGTATCTAATTCTTATATTAAAGATATTAAAGATGTATTGACAGTTGGAGATGAAGTACAAGTAAAAGTAATGGAAATTGCTGGAGACGGAAAAAGTAAGTTTATCGATTCGTCGTGCAAGTGCTGATTTTTTTCTGAAGAAACTGTTGAAGAGAAACCAAAATTCCAAAAAAATCAGCTCCACGTAATCAAGAAGGTCAAGGCTCTAAAAAGCCTTATTCAGCTAAATCAGCTCCATCATTTGAGAAAAAAATCTCCGTCACAAGCAAAAGTGAATGATTTTGATGCGATGATGAGTTCCTTCTTAAAAGATTCTGAAGATCGTTTAACTTCATTAAAACGTAACACAGAAGGTAAACGTGGTGGACGTGGCGGACGTCGTTCATAATAAAGTATCCAAATGAGGCTGGAAATATCCAGTCTCATTTTTTGTCATTGGAAGAGATTAATCAGATGGGAGGTGTTTGAATGAAGGAAGTGGAAACATTTTTTTAACGAAGTTTGTTCCTAATTGGAAACAGGAATTTTTTTATTAGCTGTTTCAGGTGGAGTGGATTCAATGGTGTTATTGGAGATTTTTTTGAGCTTCAAAATAAGTTTTCAACATTACATTTTTCAGTTATTCATATTCATCATCATCTTCGAAAAGAATCAGATGAAGAAGAAGAGATGGTTAGAAACTTTTTGTAGCGAAAGGAATATTCCTTTAGAAGTTTTTCATTGGGAACAAGGTGTTGCGCAGACTGTAGGAATTGAAGAAAAAGCAAGAAAGTTTCGATATCAAAAACTAGAAGAGTCTATGAATAAACATAAAAGCTTCCTATGTCGTGGTGGCTCATCATGCAGACGATCAAGTAGAAACGGTCTTAATGAAATTAACAAGAGGAAGTACGCTTGAAGGAATTGCTGGAATGAAGCCAATTCGTTCTTTTTGGTAATGGCTATCTCATTCGCCCCTTTTTAACAGTGGATAAACAAGATTTATACGAGTATGCTTCGATTCATCAAATACCTTATCGAGAAGATGCAAGTAACAGCAGTCTAGAATATACTAGAAATCGATTTAGGCAGGAAATTATTCCGGTTTTTAAAACAGGAAAATCCTAAATTCAATCAAAAAAATTCAAGAATTTACGAAAACGTTGCAAGAACAACAAGAATTGATATTGAATCTTGCCTATCAATGGATGGAACAAGAGTTAGTAGAATTATCTGTTGGATGGTCTTGGAATCAGAAAACTTTTGTGAAGCAACCAGTAGGAATGCAAAAAGTTATTTTTAGTAGAATTATCCAAAAAAAGCTTGGAGGTTTGTTGAGTACCAAAAATGTGTCAGATATTCAAACTGCAATAGTATCTGATACTTCTCAATTGAGTTTAAATTTACCAAAAAGGTTGGATTTTTCCAAAAAAAGATATCATCAATTGCTGATTATAAAAGAAGAAAATATTGAAATTCCTTTATCAAGAAATAAGAGTAGAGGGTGTTCAATTAGAAGATATGGTGTTATCAGAAGATGAAATTGTGTCTTTTACAGCAGAAAAAGGGTTGGGAAATGTTTGTATCGAGTGAAGAATTTCCATTAACAATTCGTAGAAGAAAGCCGAATGATCGATTTCTTTTTAAAATGAAAATCAACATCAAAAGTATTAGAAGATGGTGTATTAATCAAAAAAATTCCTCGTGAATTAAGGGAAAAATTATGGGTTGTAGAAAATTCTTCAAAAGAAATCATCGCCATATTAGGATTTCGTCAAACACAACCATTGTCCAAAAAGGAAAGAAACTGATAGAATAAGAATAGTTTATAGAAATAAAGAAGAGGTGCTAACATGTTAGATAATTATATTGCAGAAGTAGTTGTCAGCAAGAAAGAATTAGAAGAAACAATTGAAAAAAACTAGGGAAAACTTTAACAGCAGAATATCAAGATAAAAAAATCCTTTAGTCATCTGTATTTTTAAAGGGAGCAATTTTCTTTATGGCAGATCTTGTTCGTGCAATGGATTGTGATTTAGAAGTGGATTTTTATGGATGTATCTAGTTATGGTGATGCATTTGAATCAAGTGGCGAAGTTCGTATTTTTGAAAGACTTAGATCAAAGTGTAAAAAGATCGTCACGTATTAATTGTAGAAGATATTATTGATACAGGTCGTACTTTAGCTCATATCGTTGAGTTATTAAAACATCGTCAAGCTGCAAGTGTTAAAATCGTAACATTATTGGATAAACAAGAACGTCGTGTTATCGCAATTGATGCGGATTATGTTGGAGTAGAAGTTCCAAATAAATTTGTAGTTGGCTATGGTTTAGATTACAAACAAGGATTAAGAAACTTACCATATATTGGAGTATTAAAACCAGAAGTGTATGAATCATAAGATTTGTTTAAATTAATTATCAAAAATGGTCAAACACTTTCAAGTGTGATACACTGTTTGATACAACAATCTATGAATTGTAGGAGGCAAAATGAATACAAATAATAATCGTCAAATATTTCGTAATGGTCTAATGTATATTATGATTTTTTTGTGGCAATTGTTGGTTTAGTTTCTTGGTTTAATCAAGGCTCTAATGGACAAACAACAGAAGTCAGCTATACACAATTCGTTCAAGAATTGAAAAAAAGGTGACATTAAAGAAATTAAAATGCAATATGCAAACTCCGTATATACTATTACCGGAGAATATAAAGAAGCTAAAAGAAAATTCAAATACATCCTCTAAAGGATTAGCTATTTTTTTGATAAGAGGTCTTCTAAGACTTCAAATTTCAAAACAACAGTTTTTACCAAATGATGGAACTGTAACCGAAATTAATAATGCTGCACAACAAGCAGGGACTCAAATTACAACTCTTCCTGAAAGTCAATCAGGAATTTGGTTGTCATTATTTTTTTACAATTAGTAATTCCAATTGCTATTTTTTTGGATTTTTTTAATGTATAACGTATTTTTCTAGTCAAATGGGACAAGGTGGTCCACGTGGTGTGATGAACTTTTGGTCGTTCAAAAGCTACGGATCAAAAAAACAAAAAAAGTGAAGGTTCGTTTCTCTGATGTAGCAGGTGCTGAAGAAGAAAAACAAGAATTAGTAGAAGTAGTAGAATTTTTTTAAAAAGACCCTCGTAAATTTACAGCTCTTGGAGCACGTATTCCAGCAGGTGTCTTATTAGAAGGCCCTCCAGGGACAGGGAAAACTTTATTAGCAAAAAGCAGTTGCTGGTGAAGCGAATGTTCCATTCTTCTCAATTTCAGGTTCTGAATTTGTGGAGATGTTTGTTGGGGTGGGAGCAAGCCGTGTTCGTGATTTATTTGAAAATGCAAAGAAAAAAATGCTCCAGCTATTATTTTTTTATTGATGAAATTGATGCTGTTGGTCGTCAACGTGGTACTGGTATGGGTGGAGGTCACGATGAACGTGAACAAACTCTGAAACCAATTATTAGTTGAAATGGATGGTTTTGAAGGAACAGAGGGCGTTATCGTGATTGCTGCAACAAACCGTTCAGATGTATTAGATCCAGCTTTATTACGTCCAGGACGTTTTGACCGTCAAATTTTAGTAGGTCGCCCAGATGTTAAAGGACGTGAAGCAATTCTGAAAGTTCATGCTAGAAATAAAAAAATTAGCAAAAGAAGTTGATTTAAAAGTTATTGCTCAACAAACTCCAGGTTTCTCTGGTGCTGAATTAGAAAAACTTATTAAATGAAGCTGCATTAGTAGCTGCAAGAAGAGATAAAAAAAAGCGATTGACAAGTTAGATGTGGATGAAGCACATGACCGTGTCATTGCCGGTCCAGCGAAAAAAAGATCGTGCAATTAGTGAAAAAGAACGTAAAATGGTTGCTTTCCACGAAGCTGGTCATACAATCGTTGGGATGGTATTAAGTGATGCACGTGTCGTTCATAAAGTGACAATTGTTCCTCGTGGACGTGCAGGTGGATATGCGATTATGCTTCCAAAAGAAGATCGCTTCTTAATGACTAAGAAAGAATTATTCGAACAAGTGGTTGGTTTACTTGGTGGACGTGCTGCTGAAGAGTTTATCTTTAATGAGAAAAACAACAGGAGCAAGTAACGACTTTGAACAAGCAACTGGAATTGTTCGTAGTATGATTACAGAATACGGAATGTATGATGAATTAGGAACAGTTCAATATGAAGGAAATCATCAAGTCTTTATTGGACGTGATTATGGTCAAACAAAAAGCTTATTCGGATCAAGTAGCATTTTGAAATTGATAATGCTGTTCGTTCTATTATGAAAGAAGCTTACGCACAAGCGTTACAAATTTTTAGAAGAACATAAAGAGCAATTAACGCTAATTGCTGAAAAAAATTATTAGAATTAGAAACTCTTGACGAACGTACAATTAAAGCGTTGTTTGAAACTGGAGAAATGCCAAAAAGAAGACGTTGAAGAAGAGTATCCAAGTGAATCAGAAGCAGCTAGTTTTTGAAGAGACTAAAAAAAGCTTTAGCAAAAACGTGAAGCATCAAAAACAAGATGACTCTGAAGAAGAATCTGATTCAAAAAGATGATTTAGAATAATGACAAGAAAGTGAGAAGGGAAAAGTTAAAGCTTTTTCTTTTCCCACTTTTCTTTTAGGAAGGAAAGAAGGAATGAAGAATGAAAGATCATTTATTAAAAGTATTAGCTTTTTAATGATGAAGTAAAAGCAGTTGCGATTGTAGCGACTGAAAGCAGTATCGCAAGCGCAAAAAAACGTCATGACACTTGGAGTGCAGCTACAGCGGCATTAGGACGTACTATGATTGGGACGCAATTATTAGCAACTAGTCTAAAAGGAAAAGAAAAAAATTACGGTTCAAGTGAATGGTGATGGTCCTGGTGGGAAAAATTATGGCAGAAGCAAATGGTTTAGGTCAAATGAGAGGATATATTTCCAATCCACATGTAAGTTTGCCTTTAAATGAAAAAAAGGAAAGTTAGATGTACGTGGTGTTGTGGGGACTAACGGGACGATTACCGTTATTAAAGATTTACAAATGAAAAGAACCTTTTTCTGGACAAATTCCAATTGTAGATGGTGAATTAGGAATGGACTTTCACTTACTATTTAGCTGTCTCAGAACAAATTAATGGAGCAGTTGGAGTTTCTGTATTAGTAAATCCGGATGAATCGGTTCGTGCTGCAGGTGGATTTTATGATTCAATTACTTCCTGGAGCTAGTGAAGAAACAATTGTAGAAATTGAAAGACGTATTAGTGAAATGCCTCTTGTTTCAAAAATTGATTGATCAACAAGAAGAACCAATTGATTTGTTAAATCGTTTATTAGGTAAAGAAAATATTAAAAGTGTTGGAAGAATTACCTGTCGAATTTCATTGCCCTTGTACTAGAGAAAGATTTAGTGCTGGATTATTATCGATTGGGATAGAAGACTTGCAACATTTAATTGATGAAGATCATGGTGCAGAAATTGTCTGTCATTTCTGTGGTGAAAAAAATATCAATTTACTGAAGAAGATTTAAATGACTTAATCACTGAAATTAAATCACAAAAAAATAATGATTAGATTTTGACTTTCTATAAAAGGAGTGTTTTATGTTATTCCTAAAATAGAAAGTCTTTTCTTTTTATTTAAAAATTTTACATTGCAAAAAAACTTCAAACAGGTCTACAATAACGATGAAAACGATTTAATGAAAAAGGAGAGGTTTTAATGAAACAATCAATTGGTGTTGATATTGGAGGAACAAAAGTAGCAGTTGCTATTATTAATAACAAAGGGAGAAATTGTAAGTCGTCGACAAGCACCTAGTGAAGTCGAAAGTGCTGAAACTTTATTTGAACAAGTTGTTCGATTAATTAATGAAGAGTTAAACGAACATCCGTTTTTCAATCGAAGAGATGGAAGGAATTGGAATTGGGTTGCCAGGGAAAGTAGATGTAGAGAATGGAATAGCAGTTTTTTCCAAAAATAATATTCCATGGCCAAATTTCCCCTATTGTAAAAAGATTGCAAGAAGTCTATGGTAATATTCCAGTAAAAATTGACAATGATGTAAAAGTAGCTGCTTACGCAGAGTATCGCCTGCAAAAATTTAACAGAAAAAAAGAAATGTTTGCGTATGTTACTCTATCAACAGGGATTGCAGCAACGAATATTGTTCATAATGAAATTCTTAGAGGAGCAGGTTTCTCAGGTGAAATTGGATTTATTCCGGTTCATTTCTTTTGATCAATGGATGAGCTTTAGAAGAAGCTTGTTCAGGGGTTGGAATTCAAAAGAAAGCTCAAGAATTATATCAAGATACTTCTGTGACTACTAAAGATGTGTTCGAAAGATGGCGTCAAGATGATGAAATAGCTACAGATATTATTCGCCAAGCTGCGAGCGGAATAGCAAGTAGTTTGCATGCGATGATTTGCTTATTAGATCCACATGTGATTGTATTTGGGGGAAGTGTATCGAATTATAATCCGGACTATATTGAATTAGTTAAAGAAATTTTAGAGACTCGTTTACATGCTGAGCAAAAACATGTATTAAAACGTACAGTTACATCTACGATTAAAGGTGATAATGGAATTATCGGTGCTGGACTATTAGTTTTTATAGAAGATGAAAGGTTGGAAGTTTTCTCCAACCTTTTTATTTGTTTAAAAAAAGATGAGAGTTTAAAGAAAAAAATTCTAATATGTGAAGAATTTTAGTATTTTTTTCCTTATAAAAGCGTGCTATTTTTAAGGATTTGTTAGGGTATCATACATTTGTGACAAAAAGAATAAAAAAAGAGAACCAATGTTATACTGAAGTTGCTCAAAAAAATCAGGAAAGAGGTTCTCTTATGAAATCTATTATAACAGAAGAAATCAAATTAAGACAGCGTGCAGTAGAATATGCGATAAAAAATGATAATAATGCTAAGGCAGCAAGAAGATACCATACAACTAGACAACAAATTGCTCGATGGAGAAGTCGATATGATGGTACTGCACAATCATTACTTCCAAAAAGTCGTAGACCGTTACATCATCCTAATGAACATAAAACTCATGAACTAGAACTTATACGTAAAATATACAAACGTTATAGCAGAGACGGACTAGCAGAGATTTATGTGCAATGTCAAAGAAGAGGATACAAACGTTCATATGGAGCGATGAAAAAAATGATAAAAAAACTTCATTTAACTGAAAGAAAAGAAAAAAGAACTTATCCTAAGAGTAAATGGGCTCCGATACCAACTACATATCCAGGAGAAAAAGTACAAATCGACATTAAATATGTACCACAGTACTGTATAGGATGGGACAGTAAGGGATTAAATATTATCAAATAACCGCTATTGATGAATTTAGTAGAAAACGAGTATGTAAAAATTGTAGATGAGAAAAGCGTTACACATACAGCAGAGTTTTTTTGGAGAATGTAGAAGAAGAATTTGGATTTAGTATTAAAACCATTCAAACAGATAACGGACGTGAATTCACCAATGATCCAGAAGTAACCAGTAAAAAAACGATTTTCGAACAAAAATTAGAAGAAAAAGGCATTAAACATATAAAAACTAGACCCTACTCTCCATGGCAAAATGGAAAAAGTAGAACGTAGTCATAGAGAAGATGGAAGAAAATTTTATAATCGAGTCTTTAAGAGTTTAGATAGCTTAGTGAAAGCTCATAAAAAGATATATTAGTAGAGGAAATAATGTAGCTAGGTGTGTATTAAATTTTTAAATCACCAAATCAAATAGTACAGCAGCACTTGTTACAATCGGCTTAATGTATTGTAGTTCAACGCCTTTTTCCTTTGTCAAGGGACGCTTCGCTCTAAAGCCCTTGACAAATCCAGGCGTTAAACTGTTTTGTGTACAAGCCAATTGTCCCACAAGTTGTATTGACACTGGTTCGTGTCACAAATGTTTGTGTTTCTTAGAATAAAAGCGTGCTATTTTTAAGGATTAAGATTTTCAGAAAATCTATAATATGGTATACTTTTATTATGTGACAGTCTAGACTTTGGCTGTGAGACGATTAGATGATAAAGAAGGGAATGAATACGGTGTTTGAAAAGTTATTAGATCGACTATCAAGTTTTTAAGGGAAAAACTGAAAAAAATCTATCGTCATGATTTATTTTTTAGAAGAGGAATTATCTCCAGCGCAATATTGGGAATACTCTGATAAACTAGCATTTTATTTACAAGAAAGATTACAAGAAAATAGACAACCAATCGTAGTTTATGGTCATAAGCATCCAATGATGCTCGTTTATTTCTTAGCTTGTGTTAAATCAGGACGTGCATTTTTGTCCAGTGGATGTAAATACACCGATTGACCGTGTACAAGATATTGTTGCAACAGTGCAGTCACCAGTAGTATTAACAAGTGAAGAGATTGAATTAGAAACTCCGTTATTGGATGTTTCAGCTGCAAAAAGAAATTCTTCATACAACAACTCAAAGTATTGACCCTAAATATTATGTCAAAGATGAAGATATTTTTCTATATTATTTTTCACATCAGGAAGTACAGGTAAACCAAAAGGAGTTTCAATTACTTACGAAAATCTAAATAACTTCTTGAAAATGGTATACAGGTTATTATACAAATAAAGGACGTCAAGTCTTTTTTTAGGGCATCCACCATTTTCATTTGACTTATCAGTGATGTCTTTATGGCCATCACTTTATATGAATGCACCATTAGTTCAAATTGATAAACAGCACTTTACAAGATTTTTAAAAGTGCTTTTTCAATACATTAAAAAGAATCAAATGCAACTGTTTGGATTTCAACGCCTTCATTTGCAGAAATGTGTTTAGTGGATCCAAGTTTTAATCAAGAATTATTACCACAAGTGGATCAATTCGTCTTTTGTGGTGAAAAAAATTATTTGCTACAACTGCTCAAAAAAATTATTAGACCGTTTCCCAAATGCTGAAGTAGTGAATACTTATGGACCAACAGAATCTACTGTAATGATTACATGGGTATCGATTACAAGAGAAATTTTTGGAACAATACCCAAATAATTTACCAGTTGGTGTGATTAAACCAGGAACGACCGTTACGATTGATGGAGAACAGAGTGGGGAAATTATTATCCAAGGGGATACAGTTGCGAATGGATATTATCAAAATCCAGAAATGACTCAGAAGAGCTTTATTATCCCAGAAGTAGGAGAACGTAGTTATAAAACAGGGGATTTAGGGCACTTTTGAAGGAGATTTATTATTCTGTGAAGGTCGTATTGACTTCCAAATCAAATTACATGGACATCGTATTGAATTAGAGGATATTGATAATAATTTATTGAAAAAAATCCAAAAAAATTCGCCAAGCAGCAACAGTGCCGTCGTACGCAGAAGATGGAAAAAAATTAAATCCATCATTTCTTATGTTGTTTATACAGAAGCAGTGGAAAGTCGATTTGCTACTGGTAAATTAGTAAAACAAGATTTGGCACAATATGTTCCAGAATATATGATTCCTAAAAAAATCGTCTTTTTTAGATGAAATGCCATTAAATAATAATGGTAAGATTGATAAGAAAAAAAATTAAAGGAGTTATAGAATGGAGTATTTTTGAAGGCTTAGATTTCTTTGGGACATTGTTTTTTTGCATTGATTCCAGTCATTCTATTACGATTGTTTGAAAAAAATCAGTATATTGGATTACTTTTTGTTCTGTCAGTTGGGATAGCCATTGCAGTATTTAAAGAGCAACCCAACCATTTTTATAAACTTAATTATCTTCATTGTAGAAACTTATCTATTAGTTCGATTAGGGTTTCATTTTAGAGAAAAAAATCTACAAAATATCCTATATTGTTTTTTTGCGAGTTTATTATTAATTGCTGCAAAAAAACAGTTATAGTATGGAAAGTTTCTATTTTAGGCTTTTTTTAGGTATTTCATATATGACTTTCAAAGTGTTACAAATTATATTTTGAAACATATGATGGAATTATAAAAGAGCCAATTGGCTTGATTGATTATCTTCAATTTTTATTATTCTTTCCAACAATTAGTTCAGGGCCAATTGATAGAAGTAAAAGATTTATGGAAGATATCTATCACATTATTCCAAGAGAAGAATATGTTGAGTTATTAGGAACTGGATTATTTAGACTATTATTAGGATTAGTTTATAAAGTAGTGTTATCTGGATTATTGTATTTAGCCATGAATCATATTCCACATAGAGGATTGTTATTTACAACGGTTTCCTATATGTATTTGTATACATTTTATTTATTCTTTGACTTTTGCAGGATATAGTTTAATGGCGGTCGGTGTAAGTAATATTATGGGGATTCAAACTCCTATGAACTTTAATAAACCATTTTTTTAAGTATCGATATTAAAGATTTCTGGAATCGTTGGCATATTTCATTATCAACATGGTTAAGAGATTTTCATTTTTCTCGAGAATTGTAATGAGGTCAATGAGACATAAATGGTTTTAAAACTCGTTTAACAACAGCAATGGTAGCGTATATGCTGAATATGATATTCATGGGATTCTGGCATGGACTTTCATGGAGTTACATCGCATATGGATTTTTACCATGGAATTTTTAATGGCAGCATTTGAATGGTATCAAAAGAAATCTAAATTTTTATAAAAAAATATAAACAGAAAACAGCTTATAAAGTTGTTAGTTGGTTTGTAACTATGCATTTAGTGATGATTGGTTTACTCATTTTCTCAGGGAAACCATATGAATTTATTATAAAAATTATTGACGAAATAATGAGAGGTGAACATCATGTTAGAAGAAAAAGTATTAGCAATTATTGAAGAAATTTGCGAAGATGATGTCATTTATGAAGAACGTGACATTAATTTAAAAGAAGAAGGATTAATGGATTCATTAGCTTTTTGTTGAATTATTAGTTCGAATGGAAGAGTTTGGAATTGAAGTAGCTCCAACTGAAGTTACTTACGAAGAGATTGATACTCCAAACAAAAATTATTCATTATATCGAAACTAGGGTGAAACAATAATGAAGAAGATAAAGGCCCTAGGAATAGCCTTGGTGCTCGCAATTCTTACTCTTGTTTTTATATGTTCATGTATTAAATCAAAAGCTAGCAGATTATTATCATGTAAGTGATAATAGTATTCGTTATAATTTTGAATATACAAAATACAAAAAGTAGAGACATTATAAAAAGATAATATAGATGATAAAACTTTAGTAGTTTTTTTGGGTCATCTGAATTGAGTACACCTAGTAATTATCCATTCCATATTAAGCATCTTTTTTTAATTATGATGATTTTTCATATTATGGCTGTAGGTGGAGGGAATTTTCAAAAATATTATTCAAGCTTCCATGTTAGGGTTCCTTATCGGATAGTATTCCTAAAAAAATAAATTTATTTTTAAGTGAATCATTTATTTGGTTTGATCAATATGGAATGAATCCAAAAAGCATTTTTTTAAGTCGTGTATCAAATGAGCATGTATACTATACATTAAAGAATCCTAAATTGAGTCATGAAACAAAAGAGAAATTTATCAATCGAGTGTTAGAATTATCTAAAGATAATAAATTTGTACATCAAAATTTTGAGCAGTATAAACGTCGCTTGCTGGATCATAAAGGTAACGTCTTAGATGATTTATTAAATTGGTTGGATGTTCAAAAAAATATGCGCTAAATAATAAAATTGCCTTTTTATTTCACAGGGCATGTAAAACCAATGCCATCTAGTGGAGAAAAAAACTCCTAATTATGATTGGAATGAAATTCAAAAATAAATATATCGAAGAAGCGAAAAAAAGCAACTGATAATAATGAATTTTTATGTTGAAAATCGACAATATAATGCTGAGATAAAAAGCCCGTAAAGAAAAAAACTAAAAAAATAAATATTCCAATTATAAATATGATCAATCAACAGAATATGACGATTATGCTCTGGTGTTACAAATGGCTAAAGAATTAGGCTTAGAAGTAGAAGTCGTTAATTTCCCAATTAATGGACGTTGGTATGATTATATTGGTATTGGTAAAGAACAAAGAGCGATTTACTCGGAAAAAAATTAACAGAGATTACAAATTCATATGGATATAAAATTATGGATTTAACACAAAAAAAGAATATGAGCCTTATTTTTATGTATGATACGGTTCACCCTGGATGGAAAGGATGGCCTGAAGTTGCTGAAGAAATGTATAAATTCTATCAAAAAAATTAGTGAGAAGCATGAACTATTTGTATGGACAATGGCATTTTATGTTTTGTTTCTTGTGTTAGGCTTATATTTACTCCATGCAGATTTTTTTCAAATGTAGCGGAATTTGTCTACAGTGCTTTTTTTAAAGAATATAAAAAAACCACACGATTTTTTTGTCGTGTGGTTTTTTTGTTTTAGAATTGAATATTCAGTAACTCTAACATTTCATGATAGGCTTTTTTTCAATTCGTTGTCGTGTTGTTTCATCTACGGTATTGGCGTATTTTTGCACCTGGTAAATAATCTTCTGCTAAGAATACTTGATAATCGTATGCTTGATAGCCTTGGAATGTACGATTAATTGGAGTACGAGAAACCCATGTTGGATGTGCTTGTACACTTGTTAAGGTCGTTTGTTTGCCTTCTTTTTGAATCGTAATATCCATAATAACGCCACGTTCTGTCCAAATTTTTATCTAATGTTTCAATTCTTTGGTTAGATAGTAAGTTCCCCATTGAATAAATGATGAATTTCTTTTTGACCATCTTTTTTTCGATAGTTTCAGTAGGTTCAGCAACGTGTGGGTGACCACCAAATACAACATCTGCTCCCCATTCAATCATTTTATGATAAGTATCGACTTGCGCGTCAGTTGGTGTTAACTGATATTCTACTCCCATTTGAGGCATAATAATGGTGAAATCAGCGATTTGTTCAGCTTTTTTTCAATTTGCTCTTTTACTTTATCCATGTCTAAGTCATATAAATGATTATCGTAATCTTCTTTAGAAATACTTGCTTCAATTCCGTTGAAACCGTATGAAAATCCTAAAATAGCGACTTTAATGCCATTTACTTCTTTCACTAAAATTCCTTCATCAGGATTTACTTTTAACACCGAAAAATATCTAAACCGGCATTTCTAAAAGCTGTAGCTGTATATTTTTAATCCACTAATTCCTGTATCTAAAAATATGATTATGAGCTAAGTCTAAAAACATCATATCCAGCATCTTTAATACTTTGAACAACTTCTTCTGGAGCGTTGAAAAATAGGGTATCCTGCTAAAGGTCTGTCTGGATTAATCGTACCTTCAAAGTCTCCAAGAGCTAAATCAGCTGAGGAAACGAGTGGAGTAATTTGCTCATAATCATTTTTTAAAATCATAGCTTTGTCCATCAAAATGCGCTACCGTATACAATGTCATGATACAGCATATCTCCACTAGCTGTAATTCTAGCGGTATGGACTTCCTTATCTTCTGAAGTTGTTGAAGAACTTTTGCTGATTTGTAGTTACGTTTTTTTAGTTAATAGCTTATTTTCATTATTAATAATTGATGGAATATTTAAAATGAAAATGACAATAGCAAGTGAGGCTATTGCAATAAAATGCAAATAATAATTTTTGCTAGACGAGCTTCTCTAACAGCACGTTTATGATGTGAACTATTTTTGACGTTGGTTCATATCAATCCCTCCCAAATTGTTTATCCTATCACTATTATAAAAGCAAATTGAGGAAAATTTCTAGAAAAAAATTTGAAGGAAATTCTGCTATTTATTAAAAATGATAATATATGAAATTTTATGAAAAAGAAAAAAAGATTATGAAATTATTTCATAATAATATTCTAAAATTGCTAGCTATCTAATGGAATATGAGTTATAATAATGTCGTAAAAAAATAAATACTAGTTCGCTAGTATAAGGAGGAAATTACAAAATGAGTCGTTTAGTAAGTATGACAGAAATGTTGAACAAAGCTAAAGAAGGTAAATATGCCGTAGGTCAATTCAACATCAATAACTTAGAATGGACACAAGCTGTTCTAACTGCTGCTCAAGAAGCAAAATCACCAATCATCTTAGGAGTTTCTGAAGGTGCTGGTAAATATATGGGTGGCCCTAAAGTAGTTGCAGCTATGGTTAATGCATTATTAGAAACAATGGATATCACTGTTCCAGTTGCATTACACTTAGACCATGGTTCATCAGTTGATGTATGTAAACAATATATTGATGCTGGTTTCAGCTCAGTAATGTTTGACCACTCTCATTATCCAATTGATGAAAATATCGAATTAACTAAAGAAGTTGTAGCTTATGCACATCCAAAAGGCGCTTCTGTAGAAGCTGAAGTAGGTACTGTAGGAGGTACTGAAGATGGCGTTACAGGAGGAATTCAATACGCTGACTTACACGAATGTGAACGTATGGTAAATGAAGCTAAAATTGATGCTTTAGCAGCAGCTTTAGGTTCAGTTCACGGAACTTATGCTGGTGAACCTGTATTAGGATTTGACGAAATGTTAGCTATTTCTGAAGCTACTGGTGCTCCATTAGTATTACACGGTGGATCAGGTATTCCAGAATATCAAATCAAAAAAAGCAATTGAACGTGGACATGCTAAAATCAATGTTAACACTGAATTACAACAACAATGGACTGCAGCAGTTCGTGCTAAATTAAATGCAGACGCTGAAGTTTATGATCCACGTAAAATCATTAAACCTGGTTTTTGATGCAATCGTTAAAATCACTAAAGAAACAATGGATATCTTCGGTTCAACTGGTAAAGCTTAATCTTAATCAGAGAAGAGATTCAAAAGGCGAGAGAAATCTCGCCTTTTTTTGTTCGAAAAAAAGTAGTATTTTTAATAGTATTTAGAGTAAACTATTGCTAAATGAAACGAAATGTTCCAAATAAAAAAAGGAGTTAGAAATGAAAGTAAAAAAAGGATTACAAAAAGGGGCAAGATTATATTTGCTCTTTAGTTTGGTTACCATTTTCATATCTTCTATTACTATGCTAAAAAAATGTTGTTAGTTATACTGAACCAATTGAAGAGATTTATATTAATCAGCCTTTTTAATGAAAAAGGAAACAGATGAGGTTCAAGTAGTTCGAATTTATGATATCGAAAAAGTAGAATTACCAAATGAACACGAAGTCTTTTTATATCATAGAAGATGAATTAGGTTATCATATGTTAAAAATCAGGGAATGCTAAATTAGACGAAATGTCAGAGGAAGCTAGCAAACTGTCAAAAAGCAAGACCATTTGAAAATAAATTATTTTTTATTAAAAAAATAAGAGTTATCCCTGAAAATTACACGAGGAAGAAGAGGAAGAAAAAAATTGTAAAGATTTCTCCAGAAATGCAACAGGATTTTGAAACTGTTTTTTTCAACAAAGTAATTTAGCAAAGAAAAAAAGAAAGAGAAGCGAAAAAAATGATACAATATTAGGCTATCTCTATCAATTATCACGCCTAAGAACTGATATCTATTTTGATGAATTTGATAAGTTTGATTTATGGATTGAAATGGGAAAAAGATTTAATTTTTTTCTTATTGTGGGATTAGGATTTTTTTAGTAGCATCTGGAAAAAAATTATTTATCATAACTATAAGAATTATAAAGAATTATTCGAACTGTTCCCAGAAGTTCAAGGTCATATGAATCTTTTTAGTGGAAAAATGCCGAGTATGTTTCAAAAGGATTTTGCTTTATTAGTTTATAAAAGGGCATATTATTATTCATGCTGATGAATTTTTATGTGGAATCATTGCATAAAAATTCGTGGTATTCATAAGTTTAAGAAGAGTTATAAAGGAATTGCAGAATATTATTTACGAGTAAAATATAAAAAAACTCTGATGTTCCTTATGAATTTTCGATTGGACACTTTGTAGGTAAGAGACATCTCAATGACGAACAATGGTTAGAGGAAAACTATAATATTCTTGCGGAGTTCTAATAGTAAGATTTCCCCTTACTCGTGTATAAAGAATTCTGATTTAAGTAATCAAGGCCATAAGTTATGAATGCGTGACTTATGGCTTTTTTTGCGTACAAAAAAATATAAAAATTAAATATAAAAATTCGAGAGTTTTGACAAATAAGTACAAAATCGTGTATGATTAGTCATGTTTCTGAAAAATAAATAGCTAAGAAAGGTAGCAACATAGGATAGCGCCAGGCTTATCACTAAGAATGATAAGTGACGAGGATTGAGTTTATCGAAATATTCGGCGGGTGACTCAAGGCAGTGCAGTCTACAGCAATATACAAAAAAATCTCTGCGGGGATACAAAAATTTTTTTGCAAGCACCAGAAACAATGAAAAAAATTTGTTTGAAGGAAACCCTTCATTAAAGGAGACTATGTAATATGTGTGGAATTGTAGGATGTATTGGAGATAACCGTATTCAAACGGTCATTTTAGATGGATTAGAAAAATTAGAATATCGTGGATATGATTCAGCAGGATTATTTATCGCAGATGCTGATGGTACAACACAATTAGTAAAAAAAGTAGGACGTATTGCGAACTTGCGTGAAGCAGTGGATGAATCAGTTCCAGCTTTTGCAGGGATTGGGCATACTCGTTGGGCAACTCATGGACCAGCAACAGAAAATAATGCTCACCCACATCGTTCTCAAAATGGACGTTTTACTTTAGTTCATAATGGAGTAATCGAAAAACTTCTCTGAATTAAAAAGAAACTTATTTATCACATGTAAACTTCCAATCTCAAACAGATACAGAAGTAGCAGTGAATTTAGTTGAATATTTTTGCAGAAAAAGAAGGCTTTATCTGGTAAAGAAGCTTTCCGTCGTGCTTTAAAAAGAAATTCGTGGATCATTTGCATTCGGCTTTATTAGATGAACAAGCTCCAGGAGTATTATATGCAGCAAAACATAAGAGCCCTCTATTAGTCGGAGTAGGAAAAGACTTCAATGTTATTTGTTCAGATGCGATGGCAACTATTTCTCAAACAGATACTTACTTAGAAATTAAAGATGAAGAATTAATTACGATTACAAAAGATAAAGTAGAGATTGAAACGATTAATGGTGAAGCAGTAGAACGTGCACCATTTAAAGCAGAATTAGATGCAGATGATATCGAAAAAAGGTGCTTATCCTCATTACATGTTAAAAAGAAATGGATGAACAACCTGCCGTATTACGTCGTATTATTAAAGAATATACGAATGAAGCTGGTGAATTAGAAGTTCCTAGCGAATTATTAGAAGAAATCGGACAAAGCGATCGCGTTTATGTTGTAGCATGCGGAACAAGTTACCATGCTGGTTGGATTGGTAAATATTTATTAGAACAATTAGCAAGAATTCCTGTTGAAGTATTTTTTTAGCAAGTGAATTTGCATACCATCAACCAATTTTTATCAGAAAAAAACCATTCTTCATTTTCTTAACACAAAGTGGAGAAACAGCAGATAGCCGTCAAGCATTAGTAAAAAGTAAATGAAAAAAAGGTTATCCTTCATTAACGATTACAAATGTTAAAGGTTCAACTTTATCTCGTGAAGCAACTCATACATTATTACTTCATGCAGGACCAGAAATTGCAGTAGCTTCAACAAAAAGCTTATACAGCACAAATTACAGTAATGGCAGTATTAGCAGAAGTTTTACGTCGCACAAAAGGACGTCCTCAAACATTTGATATGAGTCATGAATTAGCAGTGATTGCTTCAGCTATCGAAGGTGTATTAGATGAAAAAAATCTGTTGTAAAAAGAATTAGTGGATCAAAACTTATTAGATACAGCGAATGCCTTCTATATTGGTCGTCATTTAGATTATTATGTAGCAATGGAAGCAGCATTGAAATTAAAAGAAATTTCATATGTACAAATTGAAAGTTTCGCAGCTGGAGAATTAAAACATGGTACAATTGCCTTAATCGAAGAAGGCACACCAGTTATTGCTTTATTAAGTGAACCAGTAGTTGCAAGCCATACAAGAGGAAATATCGAAGAAGTAAAAGCACGTGGAGCTAAAACAATGGTTATTGCCATGGAAGGAAGCGAACGTGAAGGAGACGATATCGTATTACCAAAAGTACAAATGGAATTAGCACCAATTTTAAGTGTTGTAGTAACACAATTGATTGCTTATTACACATCTCTTGGTAAAGGATTAGATGTTGATAAACCAAGAAACTTAGCAAAATCTGTAACAGTGGAATAATGAAGTTAAATCGCCTTTTTCGTTTTGAGAAAAGGCGATTTTTTTAAATATGTAGCTACGAATTTAATTGTTAAAAAAATAGAAAAAAACATTACAATAAGATAAAAAAATAATAGAGATGGAGTGATGAAATGTCCAATGTAACTTTTAAAAGATATTGCTAAAATTGCAAAATATTTCCCCAGCTGCGGTTTCTATTATTTTTAAATGATAAACCATCAAGAATATCTGAAGCCAAAAAAACAAGAAGTAAAAAAAATAGCAAAAAGAATTAAATTATAGACCAAATAAAATAGCTAGAAGTTTATTAGGAACACCAACAAAAAAACAATAGGGGTACTAATTCCAGATATTGAAAAATCCGTTTTTTTCTAAATTAGTTAGAATTATTGAACGTGAAATGAGTACTAAAGGGTACTCAATATTAATTGCTAATAGTAATGATATTTTTTTAAAAATGATATCAATCATATTAATGAATTTCTAGAAAGACAAGTAGATGGAATTATTATTTGTGTAGCAAACGAAACGTACTTACATTTACAAGAATTTAGAGATTTTTATAATGAAAATAGATTCTGCAATAGTTTTTTTGTCGACCGTTTTGTAACAGGTATTTCTAAAGGACAAGTTGTCTCGGATAATAGATTAGGAGGCTTCCTGGCAACTAGTTTATTGTTAAAAAAAGGAGTTAAGGAACTATCAATAGTTACAGGGAAAAAAACATCTTTTTATTTCTAATGAACGTTTAAAAAGGAGTAAAAAGATGCATTGGAGAATTCGGATAAAGGGAATAAAAGTTAATTATTTTTGAAGGTGATTTTCATTATGAATCTGGAATGAAAATAGGAATGGAAACAGATATTTTTAAAAAGAAAATAGTGGAATTTTTTTGTTTTTAATGATTTAATGGCATATGGGATATTAAGTGCTAATAAAATAAAAAATAAGTGATTTTTCAAATAATAGGATATGATAATTTAAAATATGCCGAAATGTTTGGGATACAATTACCTTCTGTAAATCAAAAATATCAATCAACTAGCAGAAGAAGCGGTTAAAAATGTTACAGAGAACCTTAGAAGAAGGGGATTATACAGAGACAATTTATTTAAAACCATATTTATAAAACGAATGAGTGCATAAGAATTATGTGCTCATTTTTTTAATTTAGTGACTTTTCAGTCCGTCACGCTCCGTAGGTGCGTGACAAATAAACCACCCGCTATGCGGGTGCGCGTCGAAGGTTATACCAAAAAAACTCCAATCGCGATACAATAAAGGTGTTCAAGCCTATCATATAGCGAAAGGAGAAAAAAATATGGCTGAAAAAAAGCTAATAGTTTATCACATACAAAATGGATGTGTAAATACCACATTGTTTTTTTACACCTAAGTATAGACGGAAAGTTATCTATAATCAATATAGGAAAAGTTTAGGAGAAATATTTCGTCGATTGTGTAGTTATAAAGGGGTAGAAATTATAGAAGGACACCTTATGCCAGATCATGTTCATATGTTGGTAAGTATTCCACCAAGGATAAGTATTTCAAATTTTATGGGATATTTAAAAGGGAAAAAGCGCACTAATGATGTTTGATAAACACGCAAATTTAAAATATAAATTTGGGAACCGTCATTTTTGGGCAGAGGGATATTATGTAAGCACAGTAGGTCTCAATGAAGCTACCATAAGAAAGTATATACAAGAACAAGAAAAAAACATGATATAGCAATTGATAAATTAAGTGTAAAAAGAGTATGAGGATCCCTTTAGGGATGATGGTAAGTAATATAAACGCCTCTTTAAGAGGCAAGTGACGAGTCAAAAAGCAATAAGGCTTGAACAAAGTGAAAGCCAGCGTCTTGAGGCGCTGGCTTTGTAATCTGGGCTTATAGCCCCTGGTTCAAACCACCCGTTAGACGGGTGGTCATGATTTAGAATTGACAACGCTAACAAAAAGGTGCATAATAAAAATCACAAATAAGGTTAAACGTTTAACCAAAGGTTGAAGTTAGGAGTGAGAAGATTGAGAATTATATATAATGCTTTAACTGCAACGGAATATTTAGAAATGCATAAATTGGTTAACTTTTTATCCGTATGAATATAATGATGTGAGGCTTGCTCTAGAAAAGGATATTATTAATATTAAAATTTATTCAAAAAGATAAATTAGTTGGAATAGGAAGAGTTGTTGGCGATGGAAGAATTGTGTTCTTTTTAAAAGATATAATTGTCCATCCAGAATTTCAAAAATAAGGGGTAGGTACATTATTAGTAATGAATTTGTTAAATCAAATTAAAAAAAGATAGGATGTGATCATGCATATATTTGTTTAATGAGTACGAGTGGAACAGAGAAATTTTATGAACGATTTGGATTTATAAAACGGCCGAATGGTACGTTTGGAAGTGGTATGGTGATGTTTGTTGAAAAAAATAAAAATATATGTTGTAGGTAGTATTAATATTGATGAAAAAAATTAGTATTGATAGTATTCCAAAAAGCTGGTGAAACAAAAACATGGTAAAAAAATTATCATATTAGTTTTTGGAGGAAAGGGAGCAAATCAAGCGATTGTTGCAGCTTCACTGGGAGCATCAACTCTTTTTTTGGGAAGAGTAGGTAATGAAATTCAAGGTGAAGAAGCAATAAATGAAATGAGAAAAAAATGGAGTTAATGTTGAAAGTATTATTAAGGATACAACTGCCTATACCGGAAGAGCAATTATAATATATGAAAATATGGACAATAGAATATTGTTAGCTCCTGGTGCTAATAACAATGTTTCTAAACAAGATGTTGAGAAATTTATTGATGGAAATATGAATGATATTTTTATTAGTTCAATTTGAAATTCCGCTAGAAACTATTTGGTATGCTATAAAAATTAGCTAAAAAGAAAAAAATATGATAGTAGTAGTTAATCCAGCACCGGCAAAAAAAGAATACCAAAAAGAAATATTAAAAGAAATTGATTATTTAATATTAAATCAATCTGAAGCAGAATTACTAACAGGAGAGTATCCAGAAAATATAGAAAATTGTAGAATTGCATCTAACAAACTGCACGAGTGTGGAGTAAAAAAATATTGTTATCACATTAGGTGAAAAAAAGGTGCTTTTTATTCAACTAATAATTTAAACGGGTTATTACCTTCGATTGGAGTAAATGTAGTAGATACAACTGGTGCGGGAGACACTTTTCTTGGAATGTTTGTATATAAATTGTTAGAAGAAGAAAATATCGAAAAAAATTATACAATATTCGGTAGTGGCTGGTGCTTTAGCATGTGAAAGAGAAAATGCACATGATTATGTACCAACATTAGAGGAAATAGAGGAGAAAATGTAAAATGACGAGAAAAAAATTATTATTGATACAGATCCTGGGATAGATGATGCAGTTGCGATTGCAATAGCATTATATGCGAAAAGAATTGGACGTTCAATTAATTACAACGGTAGCAGGAAATGTTGGATTAGAAAATGTAACAACTAATGCGTTGAAATTATTAAAAATTTTTTTAAATAAAAAAAGTTCCTGTAGCTAAAGGAGCAAAAAAACCATTATTAAAAAAACAGCGATGTCAGTTGAATCAGTGCATGGTAAGACTGGTATGGAAGGATATGATTTTTCCAGAACCTGATACAAGTTTATTAATGAATGTAAATGCAGTTGAAGCAATGCATCAAGTAATACAAAATAATAAAGAAATTACACTAGTTTGTATTGGGCCATTAACAAATATAGCTTTATTAATAAATTCTTATCCAGATGATCTGGAAAAGGTTAAGGAAATTGTTATTATGGGGGGAGCCATTGGAAGAGGTAATTCAGGGTATATTCTGAATATAATTTTTCATTTTGATCCAGAAGCGGCAAAAAAATTGTTATGGATTTTTCCAGTATCTAAAGTGATTTGTCCTTTAGAAATTGGTAAGGAGGCATTAATTTATCCTGAAATTTCAGAAAAAATAAAAGAGTTAAATCCTACAGGAGATATGTTTTATTCACTATTTAAACGATATAGAGGAGGTAGTTTTTCTACAGGATTAAAGATGTATGATAGCACTGCTATTGCATATTTGTTAGCACCAGAAATATATCAATTGTCTAGTGAGTATGTCACAATAGAAACTAAAGGAGAATTTACTCAGGGCGCTTCTTTAATTGATATAAATAAAAAAATGGGTAAAGAAGAAAATGCGATTGTTGCCATAGATGTTAATGCTGATGAATTTAGAAAGTGGTTTGTATCAGCAGTAGAAAAAAATGTAAAAGTAGGATAAGGAGGAATATTATGAGTACAATTGTTACAATTTTTATTAGGAATTTGTTCGGTGGGCCTAGTTACTTATTTATTATTAAAAAAAGCAGACATTAAAGTTGCAATGTTAGGAATAGGTATATTACTTTTTATATATCGCTTCGTTAACAGGAATTCCAGTAATTAAAGAACCTGTTAATGCATTTATTGACCCACTTACTTCGGTTGTAAACCAATTTAAATCAACTCTTTCTGGAGCAGGATTAGTCATTTTTGATTTTTGGGTGGTTATACTGCCTATATGAATAAAATAGGAGCGAATGAAGTAACTGTTAATGTTTTTAACATCTCCATTAAAGCATGTAAAATCATCTTATTTTTTTAGTTCCAGTAGTGTTCTTGTTAGGTAACTTATTATCTTTAGTAATTCCAAGTGCTTCGAATTTAGCTATAATTTTATTAGCTACTTTGTATCCAGTATTAGTAAAATCAAAAAAATGAGTCCATTAACAGCAGCAGCAGTAATTGCAACAACTGCAACAGTAATGCCTACTCCATTGGGATCAGATAATGTTGCTATCGCACAAGAATTAGGAATTCCTGTGGCAGAATATGTTTTTTTAACTATCATGCGATTATTTCTGTCCCAACACTATTAGTTATGGCTCTTGCACATTACTTATGGCAAAAAAATATTGTGATAGATCAATTCAATTTAGTGAAATTGATTATGTTTTTAGATTCTTCTGCGAATGAAAGTAAAAAAATGTTTACAGGATTCACTAAATTTGTCTATGCATGTTTACCATTGTTGCCAATTTTGATTATGTTAGTGATTTTTGGAGTTAACTCTTTACTAGGATCAAATTTAAAAAGTTTCAGTTGAAATTGTGGCAATTATTTCCTTTGTTATTGCAATCATTTGTGAATTATTAAGAACAAAAAAATGTTAAAGAAACATTTGATAATGTAGATTTCTTCTTTAAAGGAATGGGTAATTCTATGGGGATTGTAATATTATTAATTGCAGCATCTGTTTTTTTGTTAGTGGATTAAAAAGGAATTGGTATCATTTCAGTACTTCAAAAAAATCTATGGAAAATACTAGTGCATCAGGAATATTACTACCATTAATCTTAGTTATCTTCACAGCTATAATTGTATTATTAAGTGGTAGTGGTACAGCTCTTTTCTTTGCGATGGTGCCTCTAATGGTTCCTTTAGCTACTGCAGCTCATATTAGTCCATATGCTGTTACAGTTCCAATGGGGTTAGCAGGGAATTTATTACGTGCAGTATCTCCTGTTGCAGCAGTTGTTATGATTGTTGCAGGTAGTACTAAACAAGAACCGTTAGATATTGTTAAGAGAACATCTGTCCCAATGATTGTTGGTGTAGTATTTATGTTAATCATGTCATTTATTTTATTTTTAAACTAGATTAATTCCTAGCACACGAAAGACAACAAAATAGTCTTTCGTGTGCTTTTTTTGTTATGGAATAAAAAAAGGACGATTTTTTTCTAAAATATGATATACTGACAGAAAGAGAAAAAGGAGAGTTGCAGATGAAAGTTGTATTTGTATGTTTAGGAAATATTTGCCGTTCACCGATGGCAGAAGCTGTGTTTAGACAAATGGTAAAAAGATAGAGGGTTAGAACAACAAGTCATTATTGATTCTGCAGCAACAAGTTCTTGGGAACAAGGAAATCCTGTTCACTCTGGTACTAGAAAACAATTAGCAAAAAGTAGGAATTTTCGACAGATGGAATGTATTCGAGACAATTATCTTCAGTAGATGCCGATGCGGATTACATCATTGGAATGGATTCGGAAAAATATGATGAATATAAGGCAAATGATGCAAGGGAAGACTGATGCAAAAATTGCGTCTTTATTAAGTTTTGCTGGAAGCAATCGAGATATTGCAGATCCATGGTATACGGGCGATTTTTGAGCAAACGTATCAAGATGTTTGTTTAGGATGTGAAGCTTTAATGGAAGAAATTCAAGAGAAATTACAGAAAAAAATGGAGACAAGTAATGGAGAAAAAAATTTTTAAACAACAATTAATATTAATTGCAGTTGCAGCAACGAGTTTATTTTTTTCGTATTAAATATTAGTCATTTATATGCAGGAGTAAATACTTTTTTTAGGGATGTTATCTCCAATTGTTTTTAGGATTATTAATGGCGTTTATTTTTTTAATGTTCCAATGAAACATATGGAAAAAAACAATTAGAAAAAGATTAAAGTACCAAAAGACTTTCAGACGAAGTATTGCTATTTTTAGGAGTACTATTTATTTTTATTGCGATTGTGGTGGCTATTTCTTGGATTATTGTTCCAACCTTAGCGAAAACAGTTGTTCAAATAGGAGAAAGTTTTTAATTATTTAATGGACTTTTTCGGTAAATTGGATACAAAAATTCAGGATGGTTAAAAAGCAACGGATGTAGAACGAATTACAGGCTTTTATTAATCAAAAGTAATATTGTTTCTAGTATTGTATCGTTGTTAGGTGGATTTACTTCTAATATTACAGGCATTTTTCTCGAACGTATTTACAATTTTTAATGGCTGTATTTTTTTAATGTTAAATATTTTTAGGAAGTAAAGAACAACTACAATATTTAATCACTCGATTATTAAGAGTGTTGTTACCAGAAAAGAGATATGAACTTGTTCGATATATTGGTGAAATTACATTAGATACGTATGATAAATTCTTAATGGGGCAATTAATTGAAGCAATGATTATTGGTTCATTAGTGTTTGTTACATATAGTGTCTTTAATTTACCTTATGCAGCGATAACTGGAGTATTAGCAGGAGTGTTGTCGTTTATTCCATATATCAGCCCATTTTCAGCTTGTATGTTAGGAGCTGTTTTTCATTTTTTTACAGTAAGCCCTATTCAAGCATTAATTTCGATAGCTGTCTTCTATGGATTACAGTTAATTGAGGGGAATTTCATTTATCCTCGTGTGGTAGGAAATTCGATTGGATTGCCAACAGTATTAACATTAGCAGCAGCCTTAATTGGTGGAAATTTATTTGGAATTTTTAGGGTTAGTTTTTCTTCACACCATTTTGTGCCGTTATCTATCATCTTGTAAAAGAATTAGTCATTAAACGAGAAGAAGCGTTGAATTTGGAAAATAAATGAGGTGAGAATCATCGAACAAATGGAAAAAAAGAAATGTTCATGAGAGAAGCTTTTAAAAAGAAGCTCAAAAAGCGTATGAAAAAAAGAAGAAGTACCAATTGGTGCAGTTGTTGTGTTAAATGGAGAAATAATTGGACGTGGACATAATTTGCGTGAGATGGAACAAGATGCAACGTTACATGCGGAAATTAAAGCAATCCGTCAAGCAAATCAAGTTTTGGGGAGTTGGAGATTAGAAGATTGCGAATTATTTGTAACATTGGAACCATGTCCCATGTGTAGTGGGGCCATGATTTTTATCTCGTTTAAAAAAAAGTAACGTTCGGAGCTTTTGATCCAAAGGCTGGAACTGCAGGAACATTTATGAATTTACTTCAAGATGAACGATTTAATCATCAAGTAGAAGTCGAACATGGCGTGTTAGAAGAAGAGTGTCAACAAATTTTTAAAAAGACTTCTTCAAAGGATTAAGAGAACGAAATAAAAGACGAAAAGAACAAAAGAGATTGGAAAAACGGTGAATGACCTTAGGTTACTCACCGTTTTTTTGTTTTTTTACTACCGCTCTTTTTGTAATTAACTATTCTATTTTTATTTAATTCGATGAACTAGAACCTGATTTCTTAAGGTATTCCGTTACTTTGTGTTCATATTTTTTTAAAAAGTTCTCTTGTGTAAAATTTTTTTATTTGTCGAATTTCTAACTTCTTTCCAAAAGAATCGATGCAACTTTTTAATTTATTAGAATAAAAATTGCTACATTCATCTAAGCAAAAAAATCTTTTAAAAACTGATTCCATTGACAAGCTGAACTATCATATTGAGCATAATCTGATTCACCATAATATATTTTTAAGCATATCTTGAATCGTGAAGTTGATGTCTTTTTCTCTTTTTTACTTTTTCGCCAAGCTGTTGCCATATCAGCACTAAATTTAAATGGACTAATCCCTGTTACAGATGAAAAAAATAATCTCGAAATTTTTTTGATTGAAAGAAAAAAACCACAGTAAAGTAATGGAGTTTCCAAAGTTATAACTTCGACTTGCTTTTTTTGGTTTTTGTTGCTCACTCTTTTTTTCTATTTTATTTCCTAAAAAAATATTGATGAATTATATCATTCAATTCTTGCTTCGTACCTCTATACTCTAATCCAAGGGATTTACAAATTTGTGATAGTTCTTCTCGGTACCAATAGTAACAATTAAATTCTTCAAATGAATGGATATCTTTAAAGTTAGGTCTTTGTACTTTCATATGAACTCCTTAATCAATTTACTTATTCATTATTATAAATGTAATGAGTAAAAAAATGTACATTTTAGGTAATTGAACAATCTGAACAAATGTGAGGAAACTTGGATTTGCGAAGTTTGCAATTCGTTTTTGGTATAATGAAGACACAAAAAAAGAACCGAGCTGCAACTCGACTCTGATGTAGACCGTTGAAAAAGACGGTGGCTAATTAGGATGAAATAACATCACTCAATCAGGCAAAAGTTATGAGCGGTGTTATTTTTTTGTTTTTCATATCTATTAATTTAACAATAAGTGATACTAATGCAACTAGTAAAGTTGCAAAAAGAACACACTAATGTCAAAGCTTCATAGACTGACAAAAATACAACCTCCTTTCGATAGATTTTTAAACAGATGCTCATAAGCATCACCTACCTTTATAGAGATTGCCACCGCTTTAAAAACTTTCTACGCCGAGAGTGTACCATAAACGAAATGAAAATAACAGTGAAATGTGTAAAAAAATCACGTTGTTATAATAATATTCTTTTGATTATTTTTTTACTTGTATTTAATAAGGTAAAACTGCTAATTTTTTTCAAGAGTTAGACAGCTTAATTTTTTTACGTGATATAATATTTTTACGAAAATGTAGTGCGCTAGCACAGCAAAAGTCTCTAAGGAATGTCAGTTCCCTAGGGGCCTTTTTTGTTATTTTTTTAGCCTTTGTCGTTGCTTTCTATCTACTTATACATGTAATGTTACTTCTATGATTCAGGACATTCTTACTTGTGTTTGCACTTGAAAACTATTTTTCTTTGCACTGTTGCAATTTTTCAGGAAAAATAAAGTATAATAGTATCTGCCGTTAGGCCATATGGCAATAGCGAACATATGAATCGAGTCAGGTCCGGAAGGAAGCAGCTATAAGTATCGTTCGTTATGTGCTGTATGTACATAGAAGAAATTACAGGCTGGGGCTAGTGTTCCAGCCTGTTTTTTTATAAGTAAGTATTTTTGGGATAGATGGAGGAGCTCTCTAGTGAAAAATAAAGGGTTCAAAGAAGAAGAAAAGCACTTAGTAGAAGTTCAATCAAAAATTTGATGCAAAAAAATACAATCTGAAAAAAACTAAGATTAAAAAGATGAAAAATTTAGATCAGCAACGTCAAGATTTTTATTGATTTTTTTCAATTCACCAATTAGAAGATCAAAAAGAATCTCCGTATTTTTGGAAGAATTGATGTTCAATTTGAAGGTGAACCAGAAGTTGAAAAAATGTATATTGGTTCGTCAACATTTTTTGATGAAGAGAAACAAGTGCAAGTATATGATTGGCGCGCGCCAATTGCCAGTTTATTTTATGAAGGAACATTAGGAGATTTAACGTATCAAACTCCTTCAGGAATTCAACATGGTCAAGCCTTTTTAAAACGTGATATTGTGATTAAAAAAGGGAAAATTCAATCGGTTTATGATGTAGAAAATGAAGAATCATTATTAATGGAAACGTTAAGTGCACCTACGAATCGTGATGGACATTTAGAAGGAATTACTGCGACGATTCAAAAGGAACAAAATGAAATTATTCGTCATAAACAAAAAGACTGGTTAATCGTTAATGGTTGTGCAGGTAGTGGGAAGACAACGATTTTATTACAACGTATTGCATATTTGATGTATCAATCAAAAGATCAAAACCATAATGATATGTTGTTGTTATCACGTAACCAATTGTTTGCCAAATATATTTCACACGTTATTCCGAATTTAACAGGTAGTGAATTATATCAACAAACATTAGCGCAACATACAGTAGAATTGTTTAAGAAATTTTTTTCTTAAATAAAACAAGTATGTTAGTACCAACTAAAAACAAGAAGAGCATATTTAACAGATAGTGAGTGGGCAGCTTTTAATTACTGAGCAATTGCCAGCTTTATCGGTAGCTAATTTACATTTCCGTCCGATTTCAATTAAAGGATTTAGAATTTTTGGTGAAAAAGATTATCAAAAAATCATCGAACAAGTAAATCCAAAATTGACGTTATATCAACAATTAGTACAAATTCAGGAAGTGTTAGAAAAGAACTTGAAACGTCGTTTAAATCGTTTCTATGTTTCTGAAGTTGCTAAACGTGTCTATGAAGATATGTCACCAATGCAAATTGAAGTATTGATGAAAAAAATGAAGAATTTAATAGTGAAACAGAATATTATCAAATGCTAGGACAACGAGTATTTGAAAAACAATCATTAGAAGCAGAGCAACAAGTAGAAATGTTTGCTTTTGTGAATTTTGCAAAACATTTACAGGACTGGATGCCGCTAGCTAAACAGCGTAGAGAAGAGTTAGGAAAAAGTAGATAATGCTCAATTACCTTTAAAAAGATACAGGTGAAGGACGTCTTCAAGTAACAGCAGAAGGAGTAAGAGTGTTACTTTACGTAGCAACAATGATTGCTCCAATTCGTGATTATCAAGGTTATACTCACTTGTTCATCGATGAAGTTCAAGATGTGTCATTATTATTTATGGCAGCTTTATCCAATTATTATTTCCGTGCGAAATTCACTGTTGTAGGAGATACATTCCAATCATTCTCAACAGCTACAACGATTTTTCTCATTAGAAGAACGTCATCCAGAATTAGTAGCAGCCTTTTTTTCAAAGAACGTGTATTAGAGCATCGTTCATTAGAAATTAGTTACCGTTGTACCGCGCAAATTACTCGTTTTTGCCAATGGTATTTTTAGGATGGGAATTAGATAAAAATGTCTTCCCACGTACAGGTGAAGAAGTTGGAGTATTTGTTGATGAAGAACCTTCTATTGAACGATTGAAGAAATTAGTCGAAGAAACTCCTGAATGTTATCATACTAATGCTATTTTCTGTCGTACAATGGATGAAGCGAAAAGCTTTACAAAAAGAGTTAGTTGAGTATGATGCTGAATTATTAGAAGATACAAGTGAATCATTAGGTAGTCGATTAGTAGTAACAACGATTGAAGTTGCTAAAGGATTAGAATTTGACCAAGTATTTGTTTGGCAAGCTACAAAAGATCGCTATGCAACGATGAAAGAACGTTTTATGTTCTATACAACTTGTACTCGTGCAAAACATCGCTTGAATATTTTTACGACTCCAGAGGTGACAAGTTTTATTGCAAACTCTAAAGCACCGATGTCTGTTTTTGGAACATTCAGGTAGTCAAATGTCATAAAAAAATGTAAAATAGTAAAGGATAGAAAACATAACCTACGATTGTAGCGTTGTGTTTTTCTTAGTATAAAAGTCAAAAAGGAGAAGACCGATGGCTTATCAAGCGTTATACCGAAAATGGCGACCGCAAAAATTTGAAGATATGGTGGGACAAACTGCAGTTACGAAAAACGTTGAAAAAAATGCAATTATCCATCATAAAACGAGTCATGCGTACTTATTTACAGGTCCAAGAGGAACTGGGAAGACAAGTGCGGCAAAAATTTTTTGCGAAAGCTATTAACTGTTTAAATCCTCAAGACGGAGAACCTTGTAATGACTGTTTATTATGTAAAGGTATTACAGAAGGAACGATTGGGGACGTCATTGAAATCGATGCGGCAAGTAATAATGGGGTAGAAGAAATTCGTGATATTCGAGATAAAAGCTCGTTATGCTCCAACTCAAGCAACGTATAAAGTTTATATTATCGATGAAGTCCATATGTTATCGACGGGAGCATTCAATGCTTTATTAAAAAAACATTGGAAGAGCCTCCTAAAAATGTCATTTTTTATACTAGCGACAACTGAACCACATAAAAATTCCAGCAACGATTATTTCACGAACACAGCGATTTGATTTTTAGAAGAATAACGAATGATGAAATTATTCAAAGACTTCGTTATATTTTTAGAACAAGAAGAGATTGCGTATGAAGAAGAAGCGCTAAGTGTTATTGCTCGTTGTGCTAATGGTGGAATGCGTGATGCATTAAGTTTATTAGATCAAGTCATTTCATTTAGTGATGATAAAGTGAGTTTTTGAACAAGCCATTCAAGTTTCTGGAAGTTTAACGGATGATTTAATGATTGAATTTGTTCGATTATTGACTCAGCAACAAGCGCAAGCAGCACTATTACAATTGCAAGATTTATTATTGCTAGGAAAAGAAGCATCTCGTTTAATTGAAGAATGGCTAGAATTTTTCTAGAGATTTATTAGTGGCAAAAACAAACCGGAGATATGATTGGTAGAAGTGAAGCTTTTTGTGGAGTTTGCAAAAAGAAGTCGAAGAAGCCTTTTTTTATATCGCTTTTATGGATGCTTTAAATCAAACGCAACAAGAAATGCGATTTACAACAAAACCAACCATTAGTTTAGAAGTCTTTACGATTAAAATGGCACAACCAGTAGTAGCAGTAGCTCAGCAAGCAGCACCAACTAAGCAGGAATATGTCTCACAATTGGAACAACAGTTGCAAAGTTTACAGCAACAAATGTCTCAATTATTACAAGGACAAGGAGTAGTAGCTCCTAAAAAGCGACATCAACTCCACAAGCGAAAGCAAGTACATATAAGCCAAATATTGGTGAAGTTTATAAAGTGCTTGATGCTGCAACTCGTAAAGATTTAATTTTTTTATTCGAGAATTGTGGGGCGATTTATTACAAATGCTATCGACCACTCAAAGAGCGTTGTTGAAAGCAAGTGAACCTGTAGCAGCTAGTCCAAATGGATTTGTGTTAAAAATTCGATTATGAAATTTTTATGCCAAAGGGCGCAGGAAAGTGTAGAACTTCATGAAGATATTGCTCGTCATTGTCAAACATTAGCGCAGTATCCAGGAAATTTTTGTCAGTGTGACAGGAGAACAATGGGCACAAATTCGACAAGATTATTTACGAGATAAGAAAGAAAAAGCAAGAAGCAGAAGGTGTGACTCATGCAACAGAAATGGAAGAGCAACCGACTGATGAAGAAGAAAAAAAAATGAAGTAGAACAATTAGTTCAAAAATACGATTGATTTGTTTGGAGAAGAAATTGTTCATATTTCAGAAGAAACAGAAAACAATTAAGGAGGAATCAACATGCGTGGAATGGGAAATATGCAAGGCATGATGAAACAAATGCAAAAAAATTACAAAAACAAATGGCACAAGCTCAAGAGGAGTTAAACCAAACAGAATATGTAGGGAGCTCTCAAAGTGACTTGGTACAAGTGACAGTGAATGGAAAAACGTCAAGTACTTTCTGTATCAATTAAACCAGAAGCTTTGGATGGAGATGATGTTGAATTATTACAAGACTTAGTATTAATGGCAACAAATCGTGCGTTAGAACAAGCTGAAAAAAAGCAAATGAACAAACAATGGGACAATTTACTAGAGGATTAAATATCCCTGGATTTTTAATGAGTTGAGGTGAGAGGATGCAATATCCAGAACCAATTGCTCGATTAATGGATAGTTATATGAAACTGCCTGGGATCGGGGCAAAAACAGCAGCTCGTCTTGCTTTTTTTAGCATGGAAATGCCGGAAGAAGAAGTCATGAATTTTGCCAATGCACTCATTAGTTGTAAACGAGATTTAACAATGTGTTCTGTTTGTGGAAATATTACGCAGGAAGATCCATGTGAGATTTGCCAAGATGCTTCTAGAGATAGAACGAAAATATTAGTCGTTGAAGATAGTCGAGATGTGATGAGTTTAGAGAGAATGAAGGAATATAAAGGTTTGTACCATGTTCTTCATGGTGTTCTTTCTCCGATGGAAGGAACTGGACCGGATGATATTAATGTGGCTTCTCTTATTCAGCGTCTTCAAGATCCTACTGTAGAAGAAGTGATTATTGCGACGAATGCAACTGCAGAAGGTGAAGCAACAGCAATGTATTTATCTCGTTTAATTAAACCAGCTGGGATTAAAGTGACGCGTTTAGCGCATGGTCTTGCGGTTGGTAGTGATATTGAATATGCAGATGAAATGACTTTATTCAAAGCGATTGAAGGACGAAGAGAGCTGTAACAATTTGAACGAAAGACGAATAGACTTCCCTGTTATAGTAGCAGGAGGACGGCAGCATAAAGCGTGCTGTCTCATGCCCTAAGCTACTATGGGAAGTCTTTTTGTGTTTTCTTATTAGAAACTAAAAAAATCCTTTTTCTGCATTGAAGAAAAAAATCAAATACAAAAAAAGGTCTATGAGTTTTTAAAACTATTTATTAAATATTACCAAAGAATTTCGCATTCCTTATTAACCGTGTCTTGGAATGAATTTACAGGTGCTTCATTTGTAATAATATAGTCAATCACATTGTAATTAGCTAATTTAAAGTAGTGGCTCGTATTAAATTTGGATGAATCTGCTAATAATACTGTAAGGTCTGCATTTGCAATCATTTGTTGCTTTAATAAAGCTTGATTATAGTTAGCTTCATAAGCGCCGAAACGATCAAGACCTCTACAACTCATAAAAGCAAATATCTGCATGAAAATTATTGATAAAATGATTGGCAAAAATCTCCCAATGCCGAATTAGTTCCATAATCAATATGACCACCGCAGAAAAAAATAATGTAATATTATCAAAATTATTTAGTTGCCGAGCTATCTCTAGTCCATTTGTAATGATACGTAAATTTTGTAAGTTTGCAAAAATATGGAACAAGCATCGCAGCTGTTGAAGAACTATCAATAAAAAAATTGATTGATTATCAGTTAAAAAAAGTTGAAGCTGTTTCAGCGATATTTTTTTCCCGAAAGTTTCTTCTTGTTTTTCGACATTCATAAGTATATTCAACATTATTTGTTGTAACCAATCTGACCTCCCCATGAGACCGAATAATCTTCCCATCTTTTTCTAATTGAATTAAGTCCCTCCTTAAGGTTGAAGTTGAACAATACATAAGAGATTCCAATTGAATCGTAGATATCATTTTTCTCTTCGATAAAATATCTAGGATTTTTGGACATTCTTTCGTAAGAAACCATAATTACCCCTCCTGATATAGTACACCTTGAACAATTATGAATACTTTTGAACAAATTATAGCACAATATTTGAAGAAATTCCAATAGCGCTTTCATATATTGTATACGCTTTCTAATGTTGGTATTATTAAATCAAGAAAAAAAGAGGATACTATTATGACATTTGATGAACAAGTAGTTTAAAAAAATCGAATTTATGATATTTACGCTAAAAAGGTATGATTAGCAAGAGTTGTACAACAGATTAAAATATCTCTATTCGATTTGATGATTATTCCATCATCGTAACGCCAACAGGTATCAATAAAAATTAAGGAGGGTGTAATTCTTAAAAACAAATGTTTTTAAATGATAGGAAATTATAAAAAAATAGTCAGACATTCAGAATATGGAGTAAAGAATGCTGACAAAAGGTAAAAACAAGGAGGAAGGAAAAATGATACAACATCCACGTATCGGGATTCGTCCTACGATTGATGGCCGTCGTCAAGGGGTTCGCGAATCTTTAGAAGTACAAACAATGAATATGGCCAAAAAGTGTAGCAGCTTTGCTAGAGTCAACATTGAAGTATCCTGATGGACAACCTGTTGAATGCGTGATTTCACCATCAACAATTGGACGAGTACCTGAAGCAGCAGCTTCACATGAATTATTCAAAAAAATCAAATGTTTGTGCAACCATTACAGTAACTCCATGTTGGTGTTATGGTAGTGAAACAATGGATATGTCACCAGATATTCCACATGCTATTTGGGGATTCAATGGAACTGAAAGACCAGGAGCTGTATATTTAGCAGCAGTTCTTGCTTCTCATGCTCAAAAAGGAATTCCAGCATTTGGTATTTATGGTAAAGATGTTCAAGAAGCATCAACTACAGAAATTCCAGAAGATGTAAAAGAAAAAAATCTTACGTTATACTAGAGCAGCTCTTGCAACAGGATTAATGAGAGATACAGCTTACTTATCAATGGGTAGCGTATCAATGGGTATCGGTGGTTCAATCGTAAATCCTGATTTCTTCCAAGAATATTTAGGAATGCGTAATGAATCAGTAGATATGACAGAATTTACTCGTCGTATTGACCGTGGTATTTATGACCATGAAGAATTCGAACGTGCTCTTGCTTGGGTAAAAAGAAAATGTTAAAGAAGGATTTGACCATAACCGTGAAGATTTAGTGTTAAGTCGTGAAGAAAAAAAGATAAACAATGGGAATTTGTTATCAAAAATGTTCATGATTGGACGTGACTTAATGGTTGGTAACCCTCGCTTAGCTGAACTAGGTTTCGAAGAAGAAGCTGTTGGTCACTATGCTTTTAGTAGGTGGATTCCAAGGTCAACGTCAATGGACAGACCACTTCCCTAATGGGGACTTTATGGAAACATTCTTAAATACTCAATTTGACTGGAATGGTATCCGTCGTCCTTACATTTTCGCAACTGAAAATGATGCATTAAACGGTGTATCAATGTTATTTAATTACTTATTAACAAATACACCTCAAATTTTTCGCAGACGTTCGTACTTACTGGAGCCCTGAAGCAGTTGAACGTGTAACAGGACATAAGTTAGAAGGTCATGCAGAAAATGGATTCTTACACTTAATTAACTCAGGTTCTTGTACTTTAGATGGAACTGGTCAAGCTACTCGTGATGGCGAAGCTGTAATGAAACCATTCTGGGAATTATCTCAAGCTGAAGTGGATGCAATGCTTGAAAAATACTGATTTCCCAGCAGCAAACAGAGAATACTTCCGTGGTGGCGGTTACTCAACTCGCTTCTTAACAAAAAGGAAATATGCCTGTAACAATGGTTCGTTTAAACTTATTAAAAAGGTGTAGGACCAGTATTACAAATTGCTGAAGGTTACACATTAGAATTACCAGAAGAAGTTCACCATACATTAGATAACCGTACAGATCCAGGTTGGCCAACAACATGGTTTGCTCCTCGCTTAACAGGAAAAGGTGCATTCAAGTCTGTATACGATGTAATGAATAACTGGGGTGCTAACCACGGAGCAATCTCTTATGGACATATTGGTGCAGATTTAATTACATTAGCTTCTATGCTACGTATCCCAGTGAATATGCACAATGTACCTGAAGAAGATATTTTTCAGACCAAAAAAAATTGGTCATTATTCGGAACAGAAGATTTAGAATCAGCTGATTATCGTGCTTGCCAATTATTAGGTCCAATTCATAAATAAAAGGGGTATTAGTATGACAAAAACAATTATTTTAGCCTGTGTTGGTGGTTTAACAACAAGTATGTTAGTAGAAAAGAATTCATGAAGTGATTTATCGTGATAAATTAGATTATTCATTCTATTCAGTCGGAATTACAGGTGTTGATAATTTAAAAAAATGTAGATGTTCTACTTTTTATCACCTCAATTAGCTTATCTTGAGGAAAAAAGCAAAAAGCAAACCTTGATATTCCAGTTGCCGTAATTTCAGATGAAGACTTTGAAAAATATGCGTGGAGAAGAAGTTCTTAAACAAGGTATTGAATTATTAGGATAAGCCTATGAGTGATACTAAAAAAAGCAGAAACAGGACGATTGATGCAACTCATAGTAAAAAAAGTAGTAAAGTGACAACTTTAGCAATGCAATCCATGAAGAGTGCTCTTGCAGGTGATATATCATCTGCAAGAGAATTACTCGATGAAGCCAAAGCTAGCGGAGTAGAAGCTCACAATATTCAAACGGAAATGATTCAACTAGAAATTAAAGGAGAAGCAAGTGCTCCAACATTACTAGCTGTACATGCACAGGATCATTTTTATGAATAGTCACTTACTCGTTGAAATGGTTGGCATCATCGTTGAACAACAAGCACAAATGAAAGCGCTCCAAGAGCGCGTTATAAAAACTGGAACAGGTAGGTGAAACGCATGAGTAATCCAGTTATTCTTGAAATGAAGGGAATCGTTAAAAGTTTTTGGCCCCGTAAAAAGCTTTTAAAAAGGTGTAGATTTCGACTTAAGAGCTGGAGAAGTACACGCCCTAATGGGTGAAAATGGTGCAGGAAAAATCCACATTAATGAAGGTTCTTACAGGGATTCATAAACCAAACGAAGGAACGATTCACTATAACGGAAAAACAAGTGGAATATTCAAAACCAAAAAGAAGCAATGGATGATGGTATTGTTATCGTTCACCAAGAATTAAATATGATGAATGATTTAACAGTAGCACAAAAATATTTTTCATTGGTCGTGAAGAAATTAGTCAAGGTTTATTTATTGATGATAATGCAGCTAATAAGAAGGCAAAAAGAATTATTTAACTTGTTAAAACTGGATATTAATCCACAAGAAAAAAAGTGGGTCATTTGACAGTAGGAAAACAACAAATGGTTGAAATTGCAAAAAGCGTTATCGATGGATGCTAAAGTAATCGTATTCGATGAACCAACTGCAGCTTTAACAGAATCAGAAATCAATGAATTATTCGTAATTATTGATGATTTACGTCAAAAAGGTGTAGGAATTACTTATATTTCCCACCGTATGGACGAAATTGCTCGTATTACTGACCGAGTAACAGTTATGCGTGACGGTGAATATGTCGGAACAGTGAATACAAAAGATACAACTAAAGATGAAATTATTGCCATGATGGTAGGGACGTACAATTTATGAAGATCCAAAAAGCAGCATCAGCAGTTTCAGAAGATGCACCAGTAGTCTTAGAAGTTGAACATTTAAATGCAGGAAGTTCTGTAAAAGATGTAAGCTTTGTTTTTAAGAAAAGGAGAAATTTTTAGGATTCTCCGGTTTAATGGGGGCAGGCCGTACAGAAGTAGCTCGATTATTATTCGGTGCGGACAAAAAAGATAGCGGTACCATTAAGATTAATGGTAAAGAAGTTGATATTAAAAAAATCCTCAGGATGCTATTCGTGAAGGTATTGGATATTTATCAGAAGACCGTAAACGTTATGGATGTATCGTGGATATGACAATTGCTAATAATACAGTAATGACAAACTTAGATAAATATGTTCATAGCTTCTTAATTAATGATTCAGAAATTGTAACCGCAAGTGATAAATTTGTTAAATCATTAAGAACAAAAACACCATCCTCAAAACAATTAGTTCGTAACTTATCAGGGTGGTAACCAACAAAAAAAGTTGTTATCGCAAAATGGTTAGAACAAGACAGTGATATCTTAATCTTTTGATGAACCAACTCGAGGAATTGACGTTGGTGCCAAAAAGTGAAATTTATACATTGATGAACGAGCTAGTTGCTCAAGGAAAATCAATCATTATGATTTCTTCAGAATTAACAGAAATATTACGTATGAGTGACCGTATTGTTGTTATGTGTGAAGGACGTAAAACAGGAGAACTTGACATTAGTCAAGCAACACAAGAACGTATCTTAGCTTTAGCTACAGATCGATAATTGAAGAGGGGTATAAATATGGAAGAGAGAAACTCCATCTGGACTAAACTAGTAAAAAAACAGTTGGGCTACAAAAAAATTAATCGCAATAATCGCATTGATTGTTATTTTTCGGATTTTTTTGCAATCTCAAGTGAATCATTCCGTTCATTTGATACAGCAGTCAGCATCTTAGATGCATCGTATTACATTGGGTTTTTAGCTATTGGGGTAACATTCGTTATTATTACTGGTGGGATTGACTTATCTATCGGTACTGTAATGATGTGTGCTGCTATTACTGGTGGTGTGCTCCATACAAAAAAATGGGTTGGCCTTTTATGGTTAGCACTTTTTAGCAATTTTAGTGATTGGAGGTGTATTCGGATTATTCAACGGAGTATTGATTGCGAAATTTGGGTTACCACCATTTATTGCAACACTTGGTACAATGATGATTTCACGTGGTTTAAGTTCAATCGTATCTAATGTACAAAGTATTACTTTTCCCATTACGTGGAACAGGTGAAGGCTGGTATAAAGACTTATTCAGAACGCAAGATAATCTTCCGACAGGGTTGATTGTACTGATTGTTGTAGCACTTTTAGCAGCAGTTGTATTAAATAAAACAAAAGTTGGTCGTTATATTTTCGCAATTGGTTCTAACAAAGAAGCTACAAGACTTTCTGGGGTTAATGTAATCAAATGGGAAGGTACAGCTTATGTGATTAGTGGATTATTAGCTGGTTTAGCTGGTATCGCTTATGCAGCAACTTATTCAACAATTCTACCTGGTACTGGTAACGGTATGGAACTTGATGCAATCGCAGGGGTAGTAGTTGGTGGTACTTCATTAGCCGGTGGTGTTGGTTCAGTAATTGGTACAATTATTGGGGTATTCATCATGTCAGTATTGAAGATTGGTTTACCATATATCGACTTACAACCACACTATCAATTATTCATCACAGGATTTGTCGTAATTGTAGCAGTTTACTCTGATATCTTAATCCGTCAAAATAAGAAAAAAATAAGCGTTAAAAAAAGTATTGAGTGTTTCAAAATTTTTAATATTCATTTCTAAAGAAATGGATAAAAAGGAGAGAAATCTTATGAAAAAAATCATTGAAATTTGCAATTGCCACTTTTTGCTTGTGCTTCTGCAATTTTAGCAGGCTGTTCATCTAAATCAGGTGGTGGATCAGCATCAGGATCAAAAGGTGGAGATTTTTTAAAGTTGAAGTAATTGCGAAAGGTTTCCAACATGACTTTTTGGAAAGCAGTTAACAAAGGTGCTTCAAAAGCAGCAGATGAATTAGGTGCTAAAAATTACATTCGTAGGACCTCAAAATGAAACAGCTATCGCTGAACAATTAGAACAATTAAACAACGCAATTAATAAAAAAATCCAAAAGCGATTGCATTAGCAGCTTTAGATACTGAAGCAGAATTAGATGCAATTAAACAAGCTCAAAAGCAAAAAAATATTCCAATTATTGGGTTTGACTCAGGGGTACCTGGTGCACCAGAAGGAGCTATTAAAGCAACAGCTTCAACTGACAACCACGCTGCTGGGGAAATGCTGCAGAAAAACTTATTCAAATTATTAGAAAGCAAAGTTGGAGATAAAAAAAGCTCGTATTGGAGTAGTTTCTCAAGAAGTTAACTCTCTATCAATCACTCAAAAGAACAAGTGGTTTCATTGATAAAAATGGTTGAATTATTAGAGAAAAAAAAGGTATTAAAAACAGCAGTTGTAGGACATGATAAATTCAAAAAAACAATGTTTCAGAAGCAGATGCAAAAGTTGTCATTGAAGTTCGTGTTCCTGCACAAGTAGATGATGCTGCTGGTAAAACAGAAGCTTCAACAGTGTTAGAAAAAGAAGATACTATTGCAGTTTATGGTTCAAAACGAATTTGCTGCTAAAGCAATCATCAACGCAAACGGTGGTTTCAAAGAATCTAAATTAGGCAAAAGATAAAATCTTAGCTGTTGGTTTTTGACTCAGGTGCTTTTACAACAAGATGCTATCCGTAAAGGTGTCTTTGTAGGTTCTGTAACTCAAGACCCAGTTCAAATTGGTTACCAAGCTGTTAAATTAGCAATTGCTTCAGCTAAAAGGTGAAACAGTTAAAGACGTAGATACTGGTTCTAAATGGTATGATGCTTCAAATATCGATAAAGAAGAAATCAAAGCATTATTATATGAATAAAAATATAAAGAATTTGGAGGAAAAAGCATGAGCTTAATGAAAGTGTTAGCTATTGATTTAGGTGCAAGTTCAGGTCGTGTCATGCAAGCCGTTTATAATGGCAGCTCCCTCCAGTTATCAGAGGTTCATCGGTTCAAAAATGAGCCGGTGAATCTTAACGATGGATTGTATTGGAATTTGTTACACTTATTTGGTGAAATCAAACAAGGAATTAAAAAAAGCTTCAAATGATTCTATTCCGATTCGTTCCATTTCTGTTGATACATGGGGAGTGGACTATGCATACTTAGATCACAATGGAGATTTGCTCTATCAACCGCATTGTTACAGAGATAATCGAATGGGGCGTTATGAAGAATCATTCTATCAATTAATTTCTAAAAATGAATTATTTAAGAAAACAGGAGTTCAACCTGCAACGTATAATACAATCTTGCAAATTTATTCAGATTTACAAGAAAAAAACCACAGCTAAAAAGAAGTCGTACAAAGAGTTTTTGTTTATCCCAGATTTAATTAATTACTTATTAGCAGGTGTTCTTGCAAACGAATATACAATCGCAAGTACGAGTGGTTTACTCGATGTTTTTCGCACAAGAATTTTCAGAAGAAATTTTTTTGAAAAAGCTAGGAATTCCAACCAAATGGTTCTCATCACCAGTTAAAAAAATGGTTCTGTATTAAGAGATTTATCACCAAGAATTGTTCAAGAATTAAAAAGTTGAACCGTTTAAAGTAATTGCAGGAGCTGGACATGATACAGCTGCAGCAGTTTTAGCAATTCCTTATGAAAATGAAAAAGGTACTGTATTTATTTCATGTGGTACTTGGTCGTTAGTAGGAATTGAGTCTGATAAACCAGTAATTACAGATGAAGCATTCGAATCAGGATTAACCAATGAAGGATGCTTCGATGGTAAATACAGATTACTTCAAAAATACAACTGGCATGTGGATTATCCAAGAATTACAACGTGACTGGAGAAGTCAAGGTGAAGAAGTAAGCTTTGCTGAAATGGTACAATTAGCTGAAAAAGTAACGGATAATCAAACATGGATTTATCCAAACGATCCAGTATTTGCTTCGCCAGGAGATATGGAAAGTAAAATCAAAGAGTTTTTGTAAAGTAACAGGACAGACTGTTCCTCAAACAAAAAGGACATATTGTTCGAATTGTAATTGAAAGTTTAGCATTAACTTATTTAGAAACAATTGAGCAATTAGAAGACTTAACAAAACAAGAAATGACAACCGTACAAATGGTAGGTGGAGGAATCCAAAAATAAACTATTATGTCAAATTACTGCTAACTTCACCAATCGTCTTGTTATTACAGGGCCAGTAGAAGCAAGTGCATTAGGAAATATTCTTTCCCAATTATTGACATTAGAAGTGATTCATTCACGTCAAGAAGCACAAAATCTTATTAAAAGCTTCGGAAGTTGTGACTCGTTATGAGCCTCAATCTGTTGAAGGATTTTTCTAACATTCAACAAAAAAATTCAAACAAATTAAGAAAGGAATTTCATCATGTTAAAACAAATTCCTAAAAATTTTGAGTCCTGATTTAGTGGCATATTTAATGGAAATGGGTCATGGTGATGAGCTGGTAATCGCGGATGCGAATTTTTCCAGCTCACCGCATTGGGCAACGTGTAGTTCGTATGGACGGACATGGCGTTCCGGTTGTTTTTAGAAGCCATTTTTAAAAATTATTACCATTAGACACATATAGCTCATATCAAGCAGGATTAATGCAAGTAGTGCCGGGAGATACAACAGTTCCAGTTATTTGGGACGAGTATAAAAAAATTATTAGAAGAAAGTCATCCAGGTGCAGCAATTAAAGAATTTGAACGTTTTTGAATTTTTATGATCAAGCTGAAAAAAAGCATATCTAGTGATTCAAACAGGAGAAAGTGCCTTGTATGGCAATATTATTCTGAAAAAAAGGTGTTTTATAGGTATAAGCACTGATTAAATAATAAAAAAAATGAAAATTATTTATATATTAAGGGGAGAAACATTATGTCAACATTTTATGTACCAGCAATTAACTTAATCGGAAGAGGAGTAGTAAACGAAATTGGATCTTATGTAAAAGACCTAGGTTATAATAAAAGCTTTTATTAGTAACGGATAAATTTATCCAATCAAGTGAAATTCTTCCTAAAGTTACAAAAACCTTTAGATGAAGCAGGAATTGAATATGTTGTTTATTCAGATGTAGAACCTAACCCAACTTGTAAAAAAACGTAACAGATGGTGTTAGCGCATTAAAAGAAAAACAACTGTGACTTCATTATTAGTTTAGGGTGGTGGATCACCACAAGATGCTGCAAGCTGTATTTCAGTTATCGCAACAAATGGTGGAAAACCTCAAGACTATGAAGGATTACACAAATCAGCTAAAAAAAGGTTTGCCAGTAGTAGCAATTAACACTACAGCAGGTACTTCAGCAGAAATTACAATTAACTACGTTATTACTGACGAAGAACGTAAAGTTAAAAATGGTAATGGTTGATAAAAAAATAGTTTAGCATTAATCTCAGTTAATGACCCAGAATTAATGGTTTCTAAACCAGCTCCATTAACTGCAGCAACAGGTATGGATGCTTTAACTCACGCTGTTGAAGCATTAGTAACACCAGGTGCTTATGGAGTAACTAAAAAAATTATCAATTGGTGCAATTGAATTAATTAAAGAATACTTACCACGTGCTGTAAAAAGATGGTCATGATATCGAAGCTCGTGAAGGCATGGTAAATGCTATCTTCTTAGGTGGTATGTCATTCAACAACGCAGGTTTAGGTTATGTTCACTCAATGGCTCACCAATTAGGTGCTGTTTACAAATTACCACACGGTGTATGTTGTGCAATGTTATTACCAGTTATTGAACGTGAAAAATGCTAAACGTGTTCCTGCAGCATTCCGTGATGTAGCTAAAGCTTTAGGATTAGATCCAGCAGGTAAATCAGATGAAGAATGTGCAGCTTATGCAATTAAAGAAATCGAAACATTATCTGAAACTGTAGGTATTCCTAAGAAATTAACTGAATTAGGAATTGAAGAAAAAGACTTTGATTTCGAATATCTATCTAAGAATGCGTTAATCGATGCTTGTGCACCTGGTAACCCATTCATGCCAACATTAGAAGAAACAATTGCTTTTCTATAAAGAATTATTCTAATGAATAACAAGTTTTAAATCTTAATGTCCCTTTTTATAGGGGCATTTTTTTAGTTTTTAAAAAAAGTTAAAAAGTATATTGTATAGAATGATAAGAAGATAGAGTAAAAAAATTAACTGTTTATAAATAGAATATTTTCTGTATAATACTTTCATAAGGTTAATAGTACAAGTTTAAATTGGGAAAGGATAATTATAATGAAAAAAAGTAAAGTGTATTTTTTTGGTATATTGTTTTGTAATGATATTTCTATTAGCTATTGTCAATTATAAGCAAGTATTTGCGGAAAGTATAAGTAAACAATCTATTAATCTTGTCAGAAATAGTACGTTTAACAAAAGAAAAAAAATGATAAAAAAATAATTGGGAAGGAAATCCTTTAACAAATTGGAAGGGTTCGTTGATTTCAAAAAGTATAAGTCATTTATTTCCTAATATTAGAACTTTAGTAGAATATGATGAGAAGAATAATGCTGAGTCTGTAGATATAAAAGGGAATCCAATTTGAAGAATCAATTACATTAAATAGTAAAAAGCGTTGGTTATTAAATTCAGAGTACACATATAAAATAAGAGATAAAGTAATTGCTTCAGTGGAAGATGGATTTATTACTCCTAGAAGAATGGGAAGAACAGAATTAATAGTTAGTTCTCCAGGAAGAAAAAGATAAAAATAGTAACATTAGTTGTTGAGAAGGATAATCAAACTTTTTCTCCAACTCTTAAAAATGGAATTCGATTATTTTAGGCCTAGAATATTTTAATACTGACAATAGTCGTATGAATAAAAATTTTTTTGAACAAAAATGAAATAGAGATAACAACATATCTTGAAAAAAATCCAGAAAGATGATAAGAAAATTTGGGATGATTTAGCTGATTATTCAAAAATCAGCTAATTTAACGAAAAACTTATCGTCGTCTTGAACAAATTGCAAAAATCAGTTACAAATCCAAAATCTAAATACTACAATGATAAGGAAGCCATAAGTACAGTAAAACGTAGTATGAAGTTAATGGAAGATAATTATTATAATGAAAACACTGAATCAAAAAGGTAATTGGTGGGATTATGAAATTGGTGCTCCAAGAGCTATTAATAATATTTTTAACCATTATGAATCAATATTTTTAGTAAAGAAGAAATTGTGAAACTATTACGTCCAATTTCTAAAATGGTACCTAATCCTTCGAAAATAATGGTAAGCCAAAAACAGAGGGAAAAAAAGCTGTTGGAGGAAACCTTTCTGATTTAGGAAAAGTAAAAAGTTATTGAAGGAATTTTTATTAGAGGATAATGAAAAAAATTAGAAGTAGCGATTAATACTGTGAGTAATGTCTTAGAGGTGGTTTCTGAAGGAGAAGGATTTCACTATGATGGTTCGTATGTAGATCACACCAATATAGCGTATACAGGAGCTTATGGGAATGTTTTAATAGATGGATTCTCTCAATTACTTCCAGTTATCCAAGCTAGTCCTTATAAAAATTGAACAAAAATAAACTAAAAATTTTTATATAACTGGATTCATGAAGGTTTTCTTCCGTTAATTTATAGAGGCGAATTGATGGATATGACAAGAGGAAGATCGCTTAGTAGAAAATCCCAATCTGACCATACTGCTGCAGTTGAAGTATTAAGGGGGATTTTTGAGAATTGCTGAAAGTAAGTGAACCATCTGAAAAAAATAAATTACAAGAAATTGTAAAAAAACATTATTCAATCAGATAATTATTATGATACATTCTTATCATTAAAATCATTCTATGATGTGTATCTTTTTGAAACTCTTTTTATCGAATAATATGTTGGGAGAAATTGAAAAGAAATACTTATTTGAAATTGTATAATGATATGAATAAAGTTGCCTACTACAATAAAGAACGTGGCTTTGCTTTTTTGGGATTAGTATGCATTCTGATAAGATTCAAAAATTATGAGTTTATGAATAAGGAAAATGCCAAAGGATGGTATACAAGTGATGGCGTTTCTTATTTATATAATGATGACTTAAGTCATTTTAGTGATAATTACTGGGCTACAGTTGATACGTATAAGTTGCCTGGGATAACAGAAAATAATAAAGTAAGAGAAAAAGGTATAGGAATGACAACAATGAAAAATTCATTTGTTGGTTCTACTTCTTTAAATCAAAAATTCGGAACAGTAGCAATGGATTTTTTTCAAATTTAGATAATACAATGAGTGCTAAAAAAATCTTGGTTTATCTTAGGAGACCGACTAGTATTCTTAGGTTCGGGAGTAAAAGGATGTAAGTGGCACAAATGGATATACTGTTATTGAAAATAGAAAGATTAAACGAAGTTCTAAAAATTGTAGTATGGAGAAAAGAAGATTACAAGGTAATTGTGGATGGTAAAGAGAAAACAGTAGATAGTAATGAAATGGAATTACAAGTAAATAATATTTTCCTAAAAATCTTCCAATAAAGAAATGAATATTGGATATAAATTTTTAAACACTACTTCATTAAATCTGAAAAAAAGAAACAAGAAGTGGTACTTGGAAAGATATCAATGAAAGTCAAAGTAATGAGAGTGTAGAAAATACATTTTTAACAATTGTACAACCACATGATATGGTTAGAAATAGTTATGCCTACGTTCTTTATCCGAATAGAGATGAAAAAAAGAATTTGCAGAAGAAGTCAGCAGAGAAGAGATTACTGTAATTGAGAATTCAGAAACGAATCAAGTTATTTATGACAAACTAAATAATACTTATGGGGTTGTTAAATATGATGATTCTGAGTTGAAATTGGAAGATAATCTTATTTTTAAAAGAAAAAGGAATATATACTATTCAAAAAAAGAATTGAATAAGTTAAAAATAGCATTCTTCAATCCTACTAATATTGATGCTCAATTAAATGAATTAAAGGTCAGTCAATATGCGTTAAAACAAGTGATTGAACCATCTGTAGAAGATAGAGTAAGGTATTTGACTTATGAATTAAAAAAATAGTTAAAAAAATTAGAAAATAAGAGTGAAATAGAAGATATTTCAAAGGCTGTTACGAACAAAAAGTAATTCTCAAGAATCAAATGCTATAGTTGTGAGAAAACACATTAATTAATCAAACGAGGTAGTTACAAATAGTCAAAAAGAATAATAGTAATTTTAAAGCTGTCAAAAAGATTACCCTAGAAAAGAGTAATAATGCAAAAATTAATCCTACAATTATTCTTAAGGTTACAGAGCATTAGAATATAGTGATGAAATTACTTTTTAAAGATAGTAGTTATTAAAAAAAGAAATTCATAATTATTCCAGATAATACTAGTAAATAATAAATGGTACTAATATTAGATGTAGATTAAAGAATATTATTATCAAAGAAATCATGACTAATCGTAAAAATGGTGGTCATGATTTTTTGTTAAAAATTTCTAGTTAATCATCAATTCGATAATGAAACTCACTTGCGAATCGTGGAAATTGTTGTCCAGCAAAAAAATACGATCTTTATCTGTTTGGATAGGGTCTACGAAAGTACTATTTCTATCATCTGCTATTAGAACTCCTCCGGGGATAATATAAACAGCTGCACCACCAACTGGTAAAATTTTTAGGACCATATTTTCCAATTAATGTGCCTTTATATTCTTTAAAAATAAGATAATATCATCTCATAATTTTCATCTACAAGACCTTTTTTTCATCAAAAAAATAAAGGTATGCCCAGTACCGTCTACCCAAGTGCCTTTTTAAGCTTGAATAATCTCCATTTTGAATCGCTTGAATATCTAATTTTTTTCTGAGCAACCTCTTTTTGTTTTTTTCAGGAGAAGTGATGTACCATTGTGTTGGTTTCCATTCTTTTTGTTTTAAATCTAATTTTTGAGGGAGATTTTTTTAATTGTATCCTCAGTTGTACCTTCTGTTACGATTTCAAATGAATCTCCTTTTTTTATTAAGGCGATAGTGTGCATATGGAGAAGTACTTGCTGTATCGGTACTAACATAAGAGAAACTACCATTTTCTAATGGATATAAGTTCGATTTATCCCCAATTTTATCTAATTTATTATCTTTATTAGTAAGTCGAATAACTTTTTCCATCTGAGATAGTATAAATGTCTAAAAGTGGTATGATCTTCTCTTGTAGGTCCCATAGAAATCACTAATTCATCTACTCCATTTTTATCAAAATCCTCTAACGTATAGCTAATACCGGGAGCATCATAAACTCTTTTTACGGAATAAGCAGTTGAATTAACATTTTTGATTTTTTTGGTAATTAATTTTTGACCGTTATTATTAGTAACATTCTCAACGACTTCCTTATAATCCTTAAGAACTGAATTATACAATGTATAATCCGTCACAGGTTTTGGTGCAACGGTTGTTTGAGTAGTTGTTTCTGCTTCTGTGGTAGTAGAGTTAGAGCCAGAACCAGAACTTGAGTTTTTGGCAAGCGGTTAGTAGGCTAATAGAGATTCCAAGCCCTACTAGCAAATGAGATTTTTTTCATAAATAGAACTCCTTTTTTTCCTAGTTTGAAATTAGTATAACAAAATGTGTCGTTTATTTTTTCAAAAGATATCTTAAAAATACGATGATTATGAGGGTTTACGAATAGAAAAATAGGTGTGTACAATAAAGTAGAGTGAATGGAAGGAGAGGAATAAACATGCAAGAGTTTAAAAGATGCAACAGCAATGGCACAAGCCGTTCGAAATGGGGAAGTTTCTTCTGTTGAATTAGTTCAAGATGCTTTGTTTAAAAGTAAGACAATTGAATCCAACTTTAAATGCAGTCGTACATTTGCAAGAAGAAAGAGCATTAAAGAGAAGCTCGAACACGCAATTTTAGTGATAAAGCCATTTGCAGGGGTTCCTTTATTGTTGAAAGATTTAGGACAATGTCAAATGGGTGAACCTTCTACGGCTGGTTCACGTTTATTCAAAAAAATATCCTTCAAACACATCAAGATACATTAGTAACTAAATTAGAAGAAGCAGGATTTGTCATTATTGGACGAACCAACACACCTGAATTTGGATTTAAAAAAATATGACAGAACCAAGTTTATGGGGTGTCACTTCAAATCCTTATGACCTCAGTCGTAATGCAGGGGGATCGAGCGGTGGCGCTGCAAGTGCAGTGGCGAGTGGAATGGTTCCAATTGCGATGGCAAGTGATGGTGGAGGATCGATTCGTATTCCAGCTAGTTTTTACAGGATTAATTGGGTTAAAACCTAGTCGTGGGAGAATTCCTGTTGGTCCAAATGGCTATCGTGGCTGGCAAGGAGCCTCAGTAAATTTTTGCTTTAACTAAAACCGTTCGTGATACAAGAAGATTACTCGAAGTCTTGCAAGTAGAACAAATGGAAAGTCCGTTTATACTACCAAAATTATCGAAACAGCAACTTTATGCCTCCATTAATCGACCACTAAAAAAATTGCCGTCATAGAAAATTCACCGATTGGAAATAGGGTCGAAGATGCTGCAAAAATGCTTTGAATCGAGCAGTAAGATTTTTTTACAAGAAAAAGGACATTCTATTGAAAAAAATTCAATGGCCAGTTGATGGCATCGAAGTGATGAAAAATTACTATATAATGAATAGTGTGGAAACAGCTGCGATGATGGATGGAATTGAAAAAAATAGTACAACGTCCACTTACAAAAAGAGGATATGGAACTAATGACATGGGGGATTTATCAATCGGGACAACAGATTTTTAGCGAAAGATTATAGTGCAGCATTAAACCAGTGGGATTATTGGACAAAAACAAATGCAAGAGTGTCATGAAGACTATGATGTGATTCTAACGCCATGTGTGAATGATGTTGCTCCAAAAACATAATCAGTATCCAATGAAGGAATCTATTCGAGTAGCACTAGAATCCATCGAACAATATTCCGTAATGGAGCAACAAGAAATTATTTGGAAAAATGTTTGAAAAAAACATTGGAGTTAACGCCTTTTACTCAATTAGCCAATATCACTGGACAACCAGCGATTAGCCTACCGATTTATTGTACACAAGAAGGATTGCCGGTTGGGGTACAAGTGATGGCTGCAAAAAGGACGAGAAGATTTATTATTACAAATTGCAGAAATTTTTTTGAACAAGAAGATCAATGGAATCGAAAAAGGTTAAGGAGGAGTTAGGATGAAAATTGCAATTATCGGAGCAGGAATTGTGGGAGCAACGGCTGCATATCAATTATCGAAAAAAATAAAGAAGTAGAATTAGTCGTCTATGATGATGGAGTTGGTCAAGCTACAAAAAGCAGCAGCAGGAATTATTTGCCCATGGTTATCTCAAAGAAGAAATAAAGATTGGTATCGATTGACCGCAAGAGGAGCTTCTTATTATCCAGAATTAATGGCACAATTAGAAGAAGATGGTGTGTCACAATTACCGTATGAGCAAGTAGGAGCGTTAGTGTTTAAAAAGACTCCAGAATTACTAGAAAAGTTAGAAAAAAAATTGCTGCTGAAAGAAGAGAAGAAGAAGAGAGAATTGGGACTTTAACAAAAAAATTGAATCGGAAAATATTTCCTCTTATGTTCCTGGATGGAATGGAACTCATGGAGCCATTCATTGTTCTGGTGGAGGAAGAGTTGATGGGAAACTTTTAGTTGAACAGCAATTATATTTAGCACAACAAAATGGGGCTAATGTTCAACAAGAAAAAAAGTGAGCTTAGTACGAGATGAAGAAGGAAAAGTAGTCATTAAGACCAATAACGGATTAGAACCGTTCGACAAAAATTATCGTATCAAGTGGAGCGTGGGTGAAAGAGTTAATTGAACCACTAGGATATTATGTAGACGTTCGCCCACAAAAAGGGACAATTAATTGAATTAGAATTAGAGACAACTGAAGAAACAGAGAAATGGCCTGTTTGTATGTTACACGGAGAAATTGATATTTTACCATTTGCAGATGGTAAAATCATTGTGGGTGCAACACATGAGAATGACCAAGGGTTTGATTTAAGAGATAGCCAAGCTCTACAACAAAAAAATGTATGAAGAAGCGTGTGAAGTATTCCCACCGTTAAAAAGAAGCGAAAATGGCTTGGTAGTCGAATTGGAACAAGAGCGTATACTTCTGATTTCTTACCATTTTTTGGGAGTGTTCCTGGTGAAGAAACACTATTTGTCGCTAGCGGTTTAGGTTCTTCAGGCTTAACTTCAGGAGTATGGATTGGAGCATTATTAGCACAGTTGTCACTTGGTGATACACCTTTATTTAACGTGGATTCTTATACTCCAGAAAAATTATATCCAAAAAAACTAATATAACAGAAATCATATTTGTTGAATTTTTTTGAAAAAAATTCTTGTACTATACTTAAAGTTAATATTTTAAATATAGGAGGAATTATAATGTTAAAAAGAATTTAAAGAGTTTTTAATGCGTGGGAATGTTGTTGATTTAGCAGTTGCAGTAATCATCGGGGCAGCTTTCAAAGCTATCGTTGATTCATTAGTAAAAGATATTTTCGAACCAGTTATTGCAATGGTATTTAAAGCAGATTCAATCGCTGGTGTATCAGTTCAAATCGGTTCAGCTACACTTGGTGTAGGTGCTTTTGCAGCAGCAGTTATTAACTTTGTCATTGTAGGTTTTTGTTCTTTTCATGGTTGTTAAAGGAATGAACGCTGTTCAAGACTTGGCGAAACGTGGACAAGAAGAAACTGCTAAAGAAGTAGCTCCAGAACCAAAAGCTGAAGATTACTTACGTGAAATCCGTGACTTATTAGCAAACAAATAATGAAATATAATTTGATGAAGGATGAGAGCTCTCATCCTTCTTTTTGTTTATTAAAAAGAAATTTTAAGAAATGTTCTAAAAATACTATGAAAAAAATTGTAAACGTTTGCTAAAAATGGTGTATTAATCTATGAAAAGGGAGGCTTAAAGATGAAAGTCGTTGTTGCCATTGACTCGTTCAAAGGGAGTCTATCGTCTATGGAAGCTGGTCAAGCGATAGCAGAAGGCGTAAAACGTGTTTATCAAAAATGCAGAGGTAGTAGTTCGCCCATTAGCAGATGGTGGGGAAGGAACCGTTGAAGCATTAGTCGAAGGAATGGGAGGAATCTTTGTTACTAAAGAAGTAACAGGACCATTAGGAGAAAAAGTAGAAGCAGTCTACGGAATTATCGAATCGAAGGAAGATTTGAGTAAGACAGCCATTATTGAAATGTCAGCAGCAGCTGGAATTACATTAGTTCCTGAAGAAAGCCGCAATCCGATGAATACGACTACTTTTGGAGTTGGTGAGTTAATTCTGGATGCCATCGAAAGAGGTTGTCGACATTTTATTGTTGGAATTGGTGGAAGTGCGACAAATGATGGTGGAGTTGGGATGTTACAAGCATTAGGATATGATTTCCCTAACACGAGAAGGAAAGGCTATCTCTTATGGAGGAAATGGACTCAGAGAATTAGTGAGTATTAAAAAAATACCAATGTACATCCAAAATTAAAAGAATGTACCTTCAAAGTAGCTTGTGATGTAACAAATCCATTATGTGGCGAAAATGGTTCTAGTGCTATTTTTGGTCCACAAAAAGGTGCAACTTCTGAAATGGTTCAGGAATTGGATCAATTATTATTACATTATGCTGAATTGTCTAAGAGGATTAATGCTCATGCAGATCGATTTTTATCCTGGAACTGGGGCGGCAGGCGGTATGGGATTTGCATTTTTTTAACGTATACCAATGCTACATTAGAGTCTGGTATTCAAATCGTATTAACAGAAACAAAATTAGAAGAATTAATAACAACTGCTGATTTTTGTTGTAACAGGTGAGGGAAGACTTGATGGACAAACGGCATTAGGAAAAGCTCCAATAGGAGTAGCAGCCTTAGCTAAAAAGCATCAAAAGAAAGTGTTAGCTTTTTGCAGGAGCTGTTACACCAGATGCAAAAAGAATGTAATCAACATGGAATTGATGCATTTTTTTCCCAATTTTAAGAGGAGTTGTAACACTAAAAGAAGCAATGAAGAAAGAAGTCGCTCATCAAAAATATGGTGGATACAGTAGAACAAGTTTTTTTAGAGTAGTAGAAATGATGGAAGAAGGAAGAGAAAATGGTTAGTCAAATTAGTACATTAGGAGCTTTAGTTGGATTGATTCTCGCAATTATACTGATTATTAAAAAAAGTTCATCCAGCTTATAGTTTAATTTTTAGGAGCTTTAGTAGGGGGAGTAATTGGCGGAGCAGGGTTAGCAGGTTCTGTTAGTGCGATGGTAACAGGAGCACAAGGAATGATGTCACCAGTATTAAGAATTATGACTTCAGGTATTTTAGCAGGAGCTTTAATTAAAACAGGTTCTGCTGAAACGATTGCCGAAACAATTGTGAAGAAGTTAGGGGAGAAAAGAGCCATTGCAGCGATTGCGATTGCTACAATGATTATTTGTGCAGTTGGAGTATTTATTGATATTGCTGTTATTACAGTAGCACCAATTGCGATTGCAATTGCAAAAAAAGCAAATTTATCAAAAGCAGGTATTTTATTAGCGATGATTGGTGGAGGAAAAGCAGGAAATATTATTTCTCCAAATCCCAATACGATTGCTGCTTCACAAGCATTTCAATTAGATTTAACAGCATTAATGGCTAAAAATATTATTCCAGCATTAGTGGCATTAGTTGTGAGTATTTTATTAGCAGAATTTCTAGCAAAAAAAGTCGATCATGCTTTTGACGATATGGAAGAAGAAGCAGAACATCACACTTCTGTACCATTTTTCCAAGCAATTCTTGGACCAGTTGTGGTCATTGCGTTATTAGCATTTACGTTCATTAGTTGGTGTAAGTGTGGATCCTTTAATTGCGTTACCAATTGGTGGATTAGTAACCATTTTAGTAACAGGTCATTCAAAACATACCGTAGAATATACAGAATTTGGATTGAGTAAAGTAATCGGTGTATCGATTTTATTAATTGGAACAGGAACGATTGCAGGAATTATTAAAGCTTCTTCTCTACAAGTGGATATGATTCATGTGTTGGAAGCTTTGAATATGCCATCATTCGTTTTAGCGCCATTATCAGGTATTTTTAATGGGAGCAGCTACAGCTTCTACAACAGCTGGTTCTACGATTGCTTCTCAAACATTTGCAGCACCTCTAGTTTCTTCTGGAGTTCCTGCAGTAGCTGCAGCAGCAATGATTCATGCTGGGGCAACAGTGTTAGATTCTCTTCCTCATGGTTCATTCTTCCATGCTACAGGAGGCTCAGTCTTTATGAGTATTGAAGATCGTATGAAATTAATTCCTTACGAAGCATTGGTAGGTTTGACAAGTACTATTGTCGCAGTGATTTTGTATTTATTAGGGTAAAGAAAAAAAGAGTGAAATCGATGAAAGTTGATTTCACTCTTTTGTTTTGTCTTATTCTTCTGAACGAGAAACGATTAGTGTTAGATTTCCTTTTACAGTTACATCATGAATAGGAGTTGGTAAAATAAAGGAATCTGCTTTTTTAAGAGCGAATGATTCGCCATTTACTTCTAGTGTTCCTTCACCTTCGATAACAGTTGCCAAGTAGTAATTGTTATCTAGTGTTGTATGGTAAGTTCCATCAATTTCCCATTTCCAAACAGAGAAATAGTGATTGGTAATGAAATGAGTAATCGTTGCATCATCCATTTTTTTCAATTGTTTGTTCAAAATTTGGTAATTGATGTGGAATTGTAGTGACATCAATCGTTTGTGGAATATGTAATGGACGAGGATTTCCTGCATCATCTTTTTCGGTCATAATCATAGACACGGTAAGTAGTGTCAGAGTTTTTGTTGTGTTTCTAAAATGACAATGCCTTTTCCGATAGCGTGAATGGTTCCGCTTGGAACATTGAAGAAATCTCCTGCTTTGACAGGAACTTCTGTAAATAATTCATTCCATTTTTTTCCTCTTGGATTAATTGAACAAATTCTTCTTTTTGTTTGTGCGGTATGTCCGTAAATAATTTTTGGCACCCGGTTCAGCAGAAATAACATACCAACATTCGTTTTTTTCCCTAATTCGTGTTCATGTTCTAATCCATAAGCATCATCTGGGTGAACTTGAATAGATAAGTCGTCGCTTGCGTCTAAAAATTTTTGATTAATAAAGGGAAAGTTGGCAATGTTTGTTGATGAAATAAATCTGCATGGCCAGCATATAGTTCTGCTAATGTCATTCCTTGATATTCAGAAGGAGAAATAATAGTTGAATGTCCATTTGGATGAGCACTAATTGACCAAGATTCACCAACTTTATCACTTGGCAAGGTTAAGTTAAATTCTGTTTGTAATTTTTTTCCACCCCAAATTTTTTTCTTGTAGGACTGGTTTTTAAAAAGATAGGTTGCATGATGTCGGCTCCTTTTATGATTTTTTTAATCCGTATGAACTAAATTCAAATAAATCGTATCTATGTCTTGAGATAGAATACTCAAATGGTGTTCCATTATCTAGATAGGCGATTTGTTCTACTTCAAAAATAGGTTCAGTAGGGGATAAGTGTAAATATTTTTTTGATCTGTTTCCGTACTAATGGAGGCTCGTAAAATTTTCATTGCACTTGCGATACGGAGCTTTTAAAGTACCTTCGATATAAGAATAAATAGAATGGTGAAGAATTTCTTCAGTAATACCACTTATCAAATCAGTACTCATATAAGTTTGTTCTAAAACGTATGGCTTTATCATCAATAATTCTTAATCGAAATATATTATATATAGGAGAAAATACAGAAATCTGTAACTTTTTCAGCGATGCTTTTTTTGTAGCGAATTCTAATTTAAAATGAATAATTTCTGAATGCACTTGTGCATGCGATTGTTTAGAAATTTTTGTTAAACCTTGAATATCTCTTTCAGGGACAATAATTTTATGTTTTTTTGTTCAACTTGAGGCATGATAAAAGTGCCCTGCCCACGTTTGCGATAAATTAAACCTTCATCCACTAACATGTCTAAAAGCTTTTTTTACGGTCATACGACTACAATGAAATTTTTTTGTTAATGAAATTTCATCAGGCAATTGCGTATTAGAAGGAGTATCTTGATGTAATATCTCTTCACGTAGTTGCTGATATATTTTTTAAATATTTTTGTGCTCATGTTTATTTTCCTTCATTCTTAATAAGAAAAATTATAACAAACAGATACTCAACAATCAACAAACAAAAAAATATGACTATAACTTTTTATAAAATATGTCTAGACAAATAAAAAAATAAAGTGATATACTAATGGTGTAAATATTTGAAGAAGGAGGATAAATATGGATAAAAAAATATTGTATTTCCAGAAAAATTTTTTTGGTGGGGAGCAGCTACAAGTGGACCGCAAACCGAAGGGAGCACAGATAAAAATCCACGAAAATGTAATGGATTATTGGTATAGAAAATCTCCGGAAGTATTTTTTTAATCAAGTTGGACCAGGAGTAGCAAGTGAGTTTTATCATCACTATCAAGAAGATTTTTGAGAGAATGACGAAAATAGGATTTAATTCTTTTTAGAACTTCAATTCAATGGAGTAGATTGATTAAAAGACTTCGAAACTGGAGAAGCAGATGAAAGAGCAGTAGAGTTTTATCGTAACGTTATCCAAGAAGCTAAGAAGCATGGAATTACTTTTAGTACTAAACTTACATCATTTTGATATGCCAATTGATTTGTTGAAAAAAATATGGTGGTTGGGAAAGTAAGCATGTAGTCGATTTGTTTGTAAAAATTTGCTCGAACTTGTTTTTGAACGATTCGGAGATGTAGTAGAGTATTGGACTACTTTTTAATGAACCAATGGTAATCCCAGAAGCAGGATATTTATACGCATTTCATTATCCAAATAAAAAAATATTATGGAAAAAGAAGCAGTGCAAATTATTTATAATTTAAATTTAGCTAGTGCAAAAGTGATTCAATTGTATCGTAGGTTAAATTTAAATGGGAAAAATTGGAATTATTTTTAAATTTAACGCCTGCTTATCCAAGAAGTTCATCAAAAGAGGATGTTGAAGCAGGACACTTTTGCTGATGACTTTTTTTCAATCGTTCATTTTTAGAGCCAGCTGTGAATGGAGTATTTCCAGAAAGCTTTAGTAGAAATATTAGAACAGGATGGAGTACTTTGGGAATATACAGAAGATGAACTCAATATTTTTAAAAAGAGAATACGGTTGATTTTCTAGGAGTAAATTACTATCATCCAAAAAGAGTTCAAGCTCCTGAAATTTCAAATTCTTTTCAATGGAAAAATGGATACCGGATAAATATTTCTCAGACTATGAGTGGAAAGAACGTAGAGTAAATCCTTATAGGGGATGGGAAATTTATCCTAAAAGCTATTTATGATATTGCTAAAAATGTTCAAAAATAATTACCACAATATTCCATGGTTTATTAGTGAAAATGGAATGGGTGTTGAAGGTGAAGAACGTTTTATGGATAGTCAAGGAATGATTCAAGATGATTATCGTATTGAGTTCTATGAAGAGCATTTATTGTGGTTACATAAAGCGATAGAAGAAGGAAGTAACTGTTTCGGTTATCATACATGGACCGCTTTTTGATTGTTGGTCTTGGAATAATGCCTACAAAAAAATCGTTATGGATTTATTTCGGTAGATTTAGCAACACAAAAAAAGAACGATTAAGAAATCGGGCTATTGGTATAAAGAAGTAAGTAATAAAAAAATGGATTTAAAATTGACGTAAATAAATATTTGTAATGGAGGAATAAACATGGAAAAATTCAAAATTTGTAGATAAATTTGTAGTGTTTGCTGGGAAACTAGGAAACCAAATTCATCTAAAAAAACATTAAGAGATGCATTTGCAACAGTAATGCCACTTTATATTCTTGCAGGGGTTAGTGGTGTTACTAAATAATACAGTGTTTAAATGGATTATTTCAGATCCAGCTACATTATCAAATGTTCAATATTGGGGAATTACTGTAGCAAATGGAACATTGAATATTTCAAGTCTTTTAATTGCAGTAATGGTTGGTTATTATTTAGCTCAAAAATCGTGACTATGAAAATCCTTTAGCAGCAGCTATGATTTCAGCGGTTTCTTTAATTGCGATGATGCCAAATGCCGTTCAAGTAGTGGCAAATGGAGCAAAAGATCCTGTTTCAGTATCTGGAGTGTTAACATTTTCTAATTTAGGTACTGGAGCGATGTTTGCTGGGGTTATTGTTGCTTTATTAGCTTCAGAATTATTTATTAAAATTACACGTGTTAAAGCATTGAAAAATTCATTTGGGGATAATGTCCCACCAGCAGTTGAAAAAAATCATTTAACGTTTTAGTACCTGTTATTTTAGTAGTTTCAGTCTTTGGTTTAGTATCAACATTATTATTCAATATTTGGGGAACTAACTTAATTACATTAATTACTACATTTATTCAAGAACCATTACGTCATGTAAGTACAGGTCTTTGGGGAGCTATCATTCTTTACTCATTAGGAAATATGTTATGGTTATTTGGTGTTCACCAAGCTGTTATTTACAGTTCTATTTTTAGAACCATTATTAATTATTAACATTCTTGAAAATACAGCAGCTTATAATGCAGGAGAAGCAATTCCACATATTATTAATGTATCACAAGTACAAACATATGCATTAATGGGTGGTAGTGGTTCAACAATCTGTTTATTAATTGCTACATTCTTAGTAAGTAAAAAAATGCTGCAAGTAGAAATGTTGCAAAATTAGCATTTGCTCCAGGATTATTTAACATTAATGAACCAGTATTATTTGGATATCCAATCGTTTATAATGTATCTATGGCAATTCCATTTATTGGAGTTCCAGCTTTAGGTATTTTTAATTAGTTATGTTGCTACAAGTCTTGGATTAATGAGTCCTAGTGTGGTACAAGTTCCATGGACTACACCAATTTTTGCTAGCTCATTCTTATCAACTGGTGGTGACTGGAGAGCTGTAGTTGTTCAAGCAATTATTTTAGTTTTTAGGAGTTCTAATTTATATTCCATTTATTAAAAATTCATGATCGTGTCATGGAAAAATCAATATGAAGGTTAGTGATAAACATGAAAAAAATATATTATTAGTTTGTAATGCAGGAATGTCTACAAGTATGTTAGTGAAAAAAAATGCAATCAAGTGCAGAAGAACGTTCTATTGAAGCACATATTGAAGCAAAATCATTAACGGAAGCTAAGAAAAAAATTTACAAGAGGCAGATGTTATTTTAATTGGTCCTCAAATTCGATACGAACTTGAAAATGTAAAATCTTTAGCAGGAGATATTCCAGTTGTTGCAATTGATATGAGAGATTACGGCATGATGAATGGCCCTAAAGTTTTAGACCAAGCTTTGGCATTAGTGGAGGGATAATATGTCTCAGGATATGGAATTAGTATGTTTTTCAGTTGATTGCGAATAGTGGGGCAGCAAAAATCTTCTTATATGGAAGCTGTGGAATTAGCGAAAAAAAGGGGATTTTTAAAGGTGCTGATGAAAAAGTAACAGAAGCAGAAGAATGCTTTGTTCAAGCGCATAAAAATTCATGCAGATTTAATTCAAAAAAAGAAGCTGCAGGAGAAAAGACTGAACTATCTCTACTTTTTATTCATGCTGAAGATCAAATGGCAATGACTGAAATGGTTCAATTATTTTTCCAAAGAATTAATTCAGTTGTATAAAGAACGTTAAAATATTAAAGGTTCGAATGATAGAAATATGTCATTCGAACCTTTTTTTATAAATTTCACCCATATTCAAGACACTTTCTTGCAAAAAAACATCATAGTTTACTATTATAAAGAAGTAAAAAAAATAGAACTTGTGAGGGATAATATGAATCAAAAATACGGAATTATTTTTAGCAGCTGGAAAAGGCACACGAATGAAATCGGAACTTTATAAAGTGATGCATCCAGTTTGTGGAAAACCAATGGTAGAACATGTGGTAGATCAAGTAGAACGTGCAGGAGCTGAAACGATTGTAACTATTGTTGGACATGGTGCAGAAATGGTACAACAACAATTAGGAGAACGTGTTTCTTATGCTTTACAAGCAGAACAATTAGGAACAGGTCATGCTGTTTTACAAGCAGAAGAATTGTTGAAAGATAAAGAAGGGACTACTTTAGTTGTTTGTGGAGATACACCGCTATTAACAGCTGAAACTTTTTGAACAATTAATGAAAGTTCATGAAGATACAAAAAGCAAAAAGCAACGATTTTAACAGCTTGGGTAGATGACCCAACAGGATATGGACATGTAGTTCGTGAGAAAGATGGGACAGTTTTTAAAAAAATGTAGAACATAAAGATGCTACTCCTGAAGAAGCAGCGATTCAAGAAATTAATACAGGAACTTATTGCTTTGATAATCAATCCTTATTCAGCGCATTAAGCGAAGTTGGAAATGATAATGCTCAAGGTGAATATTACTTGCCAGATGTATTAGAAATTTTGAAAAAACGTGGAGAAATCATTTCTGCGTATCAAATGCCAAATGTAGATGAAGGAATGGGCGTTAATGATCGAGTTGCTTTATCAAAAGCAGAAAAAAAGCAATGCGCCAACGTATTAATGAGCAACATATGAGAAATGGTGTTACATTAATTGACCCTGAACAAACATATATTGATTCAGAAGTAGTGATTGGTTCAGACACAGTCATTGAACCAGGAGTTTATTTAAAAGGAGGTACAATGATTGGTCAACACTGCCATATTACTTCAGGTAGTGTAATCCGTGATTCTGTATTAGAAGATTATGTCACAGTGACAAGTTCAAATATCGAAGAGTCATTAATGAAAGCTTATAGTAATGCAGGACCATTTGCACATTTACGTCCAAAAACTGTACTAGGAAATTCTGTTCACATTGGAAACTTCGTAGAAGTGAAAAATGCAACATTAGGATCTGGAACAAAAGTTGGTCATTTAACCTATGTAGGAGACGCTGATTTAGGAAGAGACATTAATGTTGGTTGTGGAACAATTTTCGTAAACTATGACGGTAAAAATAAACATAGAGCCACTGTAGGTGACCGTGTATTTGTAGGATGTAATGCGAATTTAGTAGCACCTGTTACAATTGGAGATGATGTCTTTATTGCAGCTGGTTCAACGATTACAAGAGATGTTCCAAATGGAGCATTAGCTATTGCTCGTTCTCGTCAAGAAAAATAAAGAAAACTATGCTGAAAAAAATTACCTTCAGCTCAAAAAAATTCATAGAAATATACATTTAGTTCTTTAAAAAAACGAACGAAAAACGTTTATTATTATAGTAGTGTAAAAAAATAAAAAAATAAAATTCTTCGGGGGTTATCATTGTGGAACATTATTCCGATCCAAATTTAAAGATTTTTTTGCATTAAGCTCAAATCGTCCATTAGCTCAAAAAAATTGCAGATCAAGTCGGGGTAGATTTAGGAAAAGTATCCGTTACTCATTTTTAGTGATGGAGAGATTAAAAATTAACATTGATGAAAGTATTCGTGGAGACCATGTTTATATTGTTCAATCAACATCGTATCCAGTAAATGATAACTTAATGGAGTTATTAATTATGATTGATGCATTACGTCGTGCAAGTGCGAAAACTATTAACGTTGTATTACCGTACTATGGATACGCGCGTCAAGATCGTAAAGCTCAATCACGTGAACCAATTACAGCAAAATTAGTAGCAAATATGATTACACAAGCAGGGGCAGACCGTGTGTTAACATTAGACTTACATGCTGCTCAAATTCAAGGATTCTTTGATATTCCAGTGGATCACTTATTAGGAGCTCCATTATTAGCCAATTATTTCTTAGAAAATAATTTCAAAGATAAAGACATCGTCGTTGTTTCACCAGACCATGGTGGGGTAACTCGTGCACGTAAATTAGCAGAATTTTTACATGCTCCAATTGCGATTATTGACAAACGTCGTCCAAAAAGCAAATGTAGCTGAAGTAATGAATATTATTGGAGATGTCAAAGGGAAAGTTGCCGTATTAATCGACGATATGATTGATACAGCTGGAACCATTACACTAGCAGCTCAAGCATTACAAGATGCAGGAGCAATTGAAGTGTATGCTTGTTGTACTCACCCTGTATTATCAGGTCCAGCATTAGATCGTTTAAATGCTTCTGTGATTAAAGAAGTTGTAGTAACTGACTCAATTCAAGTTCCTGAAGAAAAAAACAGGTGGAAAAAAATTGTTCAAGTTAGTGTGGACCAATTAATGGCTGAAGCGATCAAACGTATTCATGAAAACCGTTCAGTAAGTCCATTGTTTATTGAAAAGTTCACAATTTTTAGATTAAAAAAATTTGAGCATAAATAGGGAGGCTGGAGATATTTCTCCAGTCTTTTTTTATTCGAGGAGGTTATTTGGTGAATTCGTGTAAAATCAAGGAAAAAAAGTTTTTACTAGGAATCGTTAGTATCATTGTCGGAGTGATTACTGGTGTTTTAACGTCCTTTTTTTGGGCAAGTATTATTAAAAGTATCTGAATTACGAGTGGAGTATTTTTTTGGTATTTGATTCCGTTTTTAGCAGTAGTTGGATTTTTTTATTTCATACAGTTTATTTGAAATATGGGAAAAAAATGCGGTAGAAGGTATGAATATTGTCTTTCGAATTGGTCAAGGAGAGGACAATCGTATTTCAAAAATGGTTAATTCCTTTTATGATGATTGGAACATGGCTAGCTCATTTATTTGGAGCAAGTGTGGGTCGTGAAGGAGTGGCGGTTCAATTAGGAGCAACGGTTGCGAATCAGTTTCAACAAGGGTTTTTCTTCTAAGAGGAATCGCCAAATTTTATTAATGATCGGGATGGCGAGCGGTTTTGCTGGACTATTTGGCACTCCTCTAGCAGCAACTTTCTTTGCGATTGAAGTAATGATTGTTGGTCAATTACAAATTGATGCATTATTTTATGCATTGTTGTCCAGTTTTATTTCGATGAATGTAGCTCAAAGTTTAGGATTAGAGAAATTTATGGTGGGCATTCCTGTAGAAATTCAGTTCGATGAGACTTTAGTTAAGATGGTAGTGCTGGGAATTGCTTTTTGGATTAACAGGAAGACTATTTAGTGTGAGTTTGGCGTATTTGAAAAAAATATTGGAGTAGTAAAATTCCAAGTCCAACTCAAAGAATATTTTTTTATTAGGAATTGTTGTCAGTATTTTTAATTGCGGCTTTTTGGTAGTGGTCGTTATGCAGGATTAGGGACGAATTTAATTCATGCTAGTTTTTTTATAGTGAGACGATTTATGTACAAGATTGGATTTTTGAAATTAGGATTAACAGTATTCTCCCTTAGTGCAGGATTTTTTTAGGCGGGGAAGTAACTCCACTCTTTTCGATTGGGTCTTCTTTAGGAATCGTAATGAGTTCTTGGCTAGGAATTTCTCCAATGGTAGCAGCGGCATTAGGTTACGGAGCTGTATTTGGAAGTGCAACAAACACTTGGCTAGCCCCTATTTTTTTATTATCGGTGAAGTATTCGGATATAGTATGATGCCATATGCAGCAATTGTATGTATTGTCGCATTTGTCGTAAATGGAAATAATAGCATTTATGGACAACAGAAAATTTTTGAATTAGAAGGTATAGAAAGATAAAAAAACAGGGGCAAGTATTTTTGTCCCTGTTGTTATATACACACTTTAAGTAGCAAAAAAATTACTGATAACTTTCTTGATTTTAGAGCCGAGAGAAGCTCACTATATAACTTTCTCACTTAGGATTGAGATACACGTTTTTTTCAGAATTATTTATTACATCGAAATTCTATCATAAATACACCTAAAACTATAAAAAAATACAGGAAATTACTGCGCTCATTACTAGTGATACATTCATATAATTTTTTTAGAAAAGAAAATAAGGCTACTCCTAAAACGGTTATCAAGCTCGTTAATATTCTCTTTTTCATATATTCATCCCCTAATTCAATATTTTTTTATCTTTAACACTTACTATTGTATTTCTTAGATTAGAATAGTTTACAAAAATATAACTTATACAGTTATACATAAAAGAGTCGCCAAAAAAATCGCTTTTTTTATGCTTGTATTATAATTAATTTTTTTAAGCAAAATACAATGAATATTAAACCTAAGAGACAGATATGCTCGTTGTGTAAAATTTGACAAATTTTCAAATAAACGAAAAAAATACTTGTTATTTCATGAAAAGTTTAGTATACTTTCGCATAGCGAGGGCTTTTAAATTCATCCCGTGAGGGTGAAAAAAAGGCGATCATAGTTCAAGTTTAGATTTTCTAGGAGAATTTTTTTATGCATAGAGAGAATTCTTCTATATGAAAGCAGCCCCTTTTGCAAACAAAATTTGATAGGGTTGCTTTTTTGTATGCACAAAAAGGCCCGGAAAAGAGGAAAATATGGAGTTACAAACTTCAAAAAGTCAACTTATTACTCGATGTGGACCAAAAATCCACCTTTAGCCAAAGGTTTATTACTAAGCTTGCAACATGTGTTTGCAATGTTTGGGGCAACGATTTTAGTGCCATTAATTTTAGGAATGCCTGTTTCTGTAGCATTATTTGCATCAGGGTTAGGAACTTTGATTTACATGGTAGCAACTCAATTTAAAGTGCCAGTGTACTTAGGTTCTTCATTTGCCTTTATTTCAGCAATGGCATTTGCAATGAAACAAATGAATGGAGATGTTTCAGCGGCTCAGTCAGGGGTTGTTCTTGTAGGTCTTGTTTATGTAGTAGTAGCATTAGCGGTTAAATTAATTGGAACAAAATGGATTGATCGTTTATTACCTCCGATTGTCATTGGACCGATGATTATGGTAATTGGTTTAGGATTAGCAAATTCAGCCGTGACAAATGCAGGATTTATTAAAAGATGGTACAGTTCAACAAATAACAGTAGCGATTGTAACTTTCTTGATTACAGCATTTATTAATACAAAAGCTAAAGGATTTTTTTAAAAATTATTCCATTCTTATTTGGAATTATTGGAGGATATATTGTAGCTGTACTGTTTGGATTGGTTGATTTCACTCCAGTATTAGAAGCTGATTGGATTGCGATTCCGCAATTATATTTGCCATTTTTCAACAAATGGATTTTTTTCAAAAGAATATCACTGGTATTTTGGCCCTGAAACTTGGGCAATTTTACCCGTATCCGTTGTAACAATTGCAGAACATATTGGAGACCATACAGTTTTAAGTCAGATTTGTGGAAGACAATTTTTTGAAAAACACCGGGCTTACATCGTACATTAATTGGAGATGGTGTTGCGACTGCAGTTTCAGCGTTTATGGGTGGACCTGCGAATACAACTTATGGTGAGAATACTGGGGTTGTAGGGATGACAAGAATTGCAAGTGTTTCAGTGATTCGTAATGCAGCGTTATTTGCGATTGGGTTGAGTTTCCTTGGAAAAATTCACAGCGTTAATTTCAACTATTCCAAATGCAGTGCTTGGTGGAATGGCTATCTTATTATATGGAGTTATTGCAAGTAATGGTTTGAAAGTGTTAATTGAAAAGCAAGTAGATTTTTAGAGAAGTGCGTAATTTGATTATTGCGAGTTCGATGTTAGTGTTAGGATTAGGTGGAGCGATTTTAGAATTAGGTCCTGTGACATTATCAGGTACAGCATTATGTGCATTAGCAGGTGTTATTTTGAACCTAGTTTTGCCGTATGAAAACAGAAAAATGATTTCCTTGATGTAGTAAGGGACGGTAGCAGCCTTGCTTTTGCAAGTCTCATACCTAAAAATTCGAGCCCTAAGGTCTCGAATTTTTCCCAGCAATATAAGCCACCATTTGTGGCTTATATTGCTAATACTACTTCAAAAAATCATTTTCTGTTTTCTACTTTTTTGATGAGGGATGTATACAAGGATGATTTCCGTAATATGGCGAAGGACGCCAGCAGCTTCGCAAAAGCGAATCTCATGCACGCTACATTTAAAAAAATTTATTTTTAATTAGTCTATTTGTATAACCGTTAGTCTATAAGAGAGTAAAAAAAGGCTTTTTCTTCACTGAAAAGTCTTTTTCGTTTCCTAGTTTGAGAAAGCGAAAAAAATAGTAGAAAATATGCTATAATAAAAAAATAGTACAAGTAAAGGAGAGTGAGAAGATGGGGCGTTTTTCAAGAGGATATGGAAACCTATAAAAAGAACGATCCAGCGGCACGAAGTAGTTTAGAAATTATTTTTAACGTATCCAGGCTATCATGCGACTGTGTTGCATCGACTAGCACATTGGTTACATACTACTTGCCGATGTAGACTTCTTGCTCGCATGCTGAGTACATTTAGTCGATTTTTTTACTGGAATTGAAATTCATCCGGCAGCGCAAATTGGTCGTCGATTTTTTTATTGACCATGGAATGGGAATCGTTATTGGTGAAACTGCGATTATCGGAGATGATGTAAAAATGTTCCACGGTGTTACATTAGGTGGAACAGGAAAGCAAACGGGAAAAACGTCATCCAACCATTGAAGATGGAGTATTATTGTCCGCTCATGTTCAAGTCATTGGACCAGTTACGATTGGAAAAAGGTGCCAAAATTGGTGCAGCAGCAGTAGTGCTAACGGATATTCCAGCTCATACAACAGCAGTAGGCTTACCTGCTAAAGTTGTTAGAATTCATTCAAAAGAAGAACGAGAAATCACAGAATTATATGGAGGAAATTATGATTCAAGTATATAACACTTTAACACGTCAAAAAAAGAAGAATTTAAAACCACTAGAACCAGGGAAAGTAAAAATGTATGTTTGCGGACCAACAGTTTACAATTATATTCATATTGGAAATGCAAGAAGTACGGTTGCATTTGATACTATCCGTCGTTATTTCGAATACCGTGGTTACGATGTGAACTATGTTTCTAATTTTACAGATGTGGATGATAAAAATTATTAAAGCAGCGAATGAAACAGGAATGACACCGGAAGAAGTTTCTAAAAAAATATTGAAGCTTTTTTATGAAGATACAGCTGCATTAAATGTAAAAAAAGCAACTTTAAATCCAACCGTTATGAATACAATGGATGATATTATTGCCTTTTGTAGAAGCATTAGTTGAAAAAAAGAAGCAGCGTATGAATCTGGTGGAGATGTATATTTTCATTACTGAAAAATTCAAAGATTATGGAAAAATTAAGTGATCAAAGTATTCAAGATTTACAAGTAGGAGCTAGTCAAAGAACGGAAAGTGCAGATGATGCTAAAAAAAGAGAAATCCATTAGATTTTTGCGCTATGGAAAAGTGCTAAACCAGGAGAAATTAGTTGGGATTCTCCTTGGGGCAAAAGGTCGTCCAGGTTGGCATATTGAATGTTCTGTAATGGCAACAAAATATTTAGGAGATACTATTGATATTCACGGTGGTGGACAAGACTTAGCATTCCCACACCATGAAAAATGAAATTGCGCAAAGTGAATCAAAAACAGGCCATCCGTTTGCTCGTTATTGGATGCATAATGCCTTTTGTAACAATGGGGAAGATGGAGAAAAAAATGAGTAAATCTCTTGGTAATTTCGTATTAGTGCACGATATTATTAAAGAAATTGATCCTCAAATTTTTACGTTTCTTCCTAGCAAGTGCCCACTATCGTAGACCATTGAAATTCAGTGAGTCTTCACTGCAAGAAGCAACAGCCAATGTGTCAAAAATTCAAACAACTTTTAGCAATACACGTTACCGTTTAGACAACGCTGTTGACTCATTAGAAGATGACCAAGATGTATGGGCTAGTTTTTGAAGCATTAGAAGGAAAATTCCAAGAAGAAATGGATGATGATTTTAATGCAGCTAACGGAATGACAGTGTTATATCAATTCGTGAAAAGAATGGAATGTTTATTTAGAACGTGAAGCAGTATCACGTGTTATTTTTAGAAAAAAATTATTAGAAAAAAAGCTGAACAATTATTTGCGATTTTTGGAATGAAAGAAGTTCAAGAAGAATTAGTAGATGATGACATTCAAGCATTAATTGACGAACGTTTAGAGGCAAGAAAAAGCGAAAAAAACTTTGCACGAAGCGATGAAATTAGAGAATTATTGAAAGATCAAGGGATTGTGTTAGAAGATACTGCTCAAGGAACAAGATGGAGAAGAGTATAATGGAAATCATTAAAGATTGGCATTTATTAAATGGCTTAACATTAGCTTATATGGGTGATGGAATTTATGAATTATATATTCGTCAACATGTGTTAAGAACTGGGAAGACGAAACCAAATATCTTACATCGTGAAGCTACTCGTTATGTTTCTGCCAAGGCTCAAGCAAATTTAATTCAACAAATGTTGGATAACGAGTCATTTTTAACAGAAGAAGAATTAGAATACTTTAAACGTGGAAGAAATGCTAAGAGTCATACAAAGGCAAAAAAATGCGGATGTCATTACTTATCGTATGTCTACAGGATTTGAAGCAATGATTGGCTATTTATATTTAAGTGGACAAAAAAAGAGCGATTAGAGGAAGTCATTGCATGGTGTATTCAACAAGTGGAGGAAAAACATGGCTAGACAAGAAAAAATTCGAATAGAAGAAAAAGGAAGCCAACCAAAGGGCTTCAAAAAAAGAGGCTAAAGCACCTCGTCCAAAAATATACACCGGAAAGTTCTTCGAATGAGCAAGAGTCCACAGATTTTGTATATGGACGTCACGCAGTAAGAGAAGCATTACAACAACCAGAACGTGTGAATAAATTATGGATTCAAGAAGCTTTTATCTGGAAAGGAAATTACACCGATTATTGATTTAGCAAAAGGAACATCGTATTCAAATTCAAAAATGTTCCGAAAGCTAAATTGCAAGATCTTGTGGGGGAAGTTGTCCATCAAGGAGTGGTTGCTTCGATTGCAGCTTATGAATATGCGACTTTAGAAGATGTCTTTGAAAAAGCTCAGGAAAAAAATGAAGATCCATTTATATTAATTTTTAGATGGAATTGAAGATCCGTATAATTTAGGAAGTATTTTACGTACGGCAGATGCTACAGGAGTTCACGGAATTATTATTCCGAAGAGAAGAAGTGTTTCTTTAACATCTACTGTAGCGAAAGCTTCTACAGGGGGCTATCGAGCATGTTCCCGTTGTTCGTGTGACGAATTTAACTCAAACGATTGAACAATTAAAAGAACGTGGTGTTTGGGTGTTTGGAACTGATATGAAAGGGACGGATTATCGTCAATGGAATACAAAAGGCCCAATTGCGATTGTGATGGGAAATGAAGGAAAAGGTGTCTCTCGTATTGTCAAAGATGCCGTTGATGAAATGATTACGATTCCGATGACCGGACATGTTCAGAGTTTAAATGCGAGTGTCGCAAGTGCTTTAATGATGTATGAAGTTTTCCGTTCTCGTCATTAATAGGTGATGTATGAAGAAACAATTATATATCATTGATGGGTATAATATGATTGGAGCATGGCCTGAATTAGTGAGTTTAAAAAAACAAGGTGATTTAGAAAGTGCTCGTGATTTTACTCATCCATCATTGTGCTAATTTTTAGAAAATTTGAACATGTTGAAGTGTGGATTGTTTTTGATGCACAATTTGTTCCCGGCATTACTCAGTCATTTGAATCTTCCCAAGTGAAAGTTATTTTTTTACAGCAGAAGATGAAACGGCAGATGAATATATTGAGAGAACAGTTAGCGAAATGAATACGCAAGTCATTCAAGTGTCTGTAGCAACGAGTGATTTAGCAGAGCAATGGGTCATTTTTCAAAAAGGTGCTTTTAAGAAAATCTGCAAGAGAATTTTTTTCAAAGAAATTCAACGAAGTAAGAAAAAAAGCAAGATCAATTATCGAGACAATATCAAGAAGTCTCCAGACGTCGTTCACCATGGAGTGATGAACAGATGGATCAATTGAATGTTTTTACGATTCAAATTACAAGAAAAAAAGATGAATAGTTTTTAGATGAGAAAGAGCTAAGAGGTTGAACTGAAGTGACCCCCAAAAAGTTAGACTTTTTGGGGTTACTTCAATATTATTGGGTTGTACCAACTTCTCATCGTCAACCGAAAGTAGAAATTCGATTTGATATTGTAAAGAATTTTTGATAGAGAAGAAGCGAAAAAAAGCTGTGGCAAAATGGATTGACGAGTGCAGAGAGTGTTGCCGAACAAGAAAAAAACAAATTGGAAAAATGGGATATTACTTCCGTAGATGAATATGAAGAAGGAGCTGAACCATTTGCTCAAACAATAGAAAAGGTGTTAAAAGAGCAATCAATCAACCCCAAAGCCATTTATTATATCCACCCAACAAAAGTGATGATGGATCCAATTGTTTTAGTGAAGTTAGCGGATAATGAATATCGCATGCTTATTCACTCACTACCATTTGAAGAAGATCAAATGAAGAGTAAAGCAGGAACATTAAAATTTGATACGCTTTTATCCATACGAAACAGCGCAAAAGGTGTTAGCTGCTTACTTAAATGAAAAAAATATACAGAGCGGACGGGTGGAAATTCAGTTCCAGATCCAAGCGGAGTTATTTTCGGTCGAACATAATAGAGCAATGATGATAGTGGTAGTCGTGTTCGTTATGATTGTTGGGATCATTTGTTGGAAAATTTTCAAAAAAACGTCATTAAAATTACTACTAAAGCTCAAATAAAATGAAAATTCTGAGGCGACTTTCGGTCGTCTCTTTTTCATCTTCACAAAATCTTCATACTTTCTAGTTAACGGATTCATAAAAATTAAGGTATACTAAGTGTGAAATCATCCAAAAGGAGGAAGTAAGATGCATATTTTAATGATTGAAGATACAGAAGCAGTATGTGAAATGATGGAAATGTTTTTTTGAAAAAGAAGGTTGGACAGCAGAGTTTTATCATGATGGGAAAGAAGGCTATGATGCCTTTGTGAATCAGCAAGAAAAAAATGGGATCTAGTGATTTTAGATTTAAACTTACCATCAATGGATGGCATGCAAATTTGTCGTCAAATTCGTCAAATGAATGAACAAGTACCAATTGTCATGTTAACAGCAAGAGATTCAGAAAGTGACCAAGTCATTGGCTTAGAAATTGGAGCAGATGATTATGTTGCAAAAACCATTTAGCCCCTTAACTATGATGGCGCGAATTAAAAGCATTACATCGCCGTATTGGTCGAGGAACTTCTAGCGAAGCTCCAACAAGTTCAGGGCAATTTGATATTGAAACAAAACATGTTTCTATTAATACAAAAACTCATGAAGCCTTTTATTGATGGTGTGAAAATTGATGGATTGACTCCAAAAGAGTTTGATTTGTTAGTCTTAATGGCACAACATCCTCGCCAAGTTTTCTCAAGAGAACACTTATTAACGAAGATTTGGGAAGATCCATTTTACGGTGATGAGCGTACGATTGATGCCCATATTAAAAAATTACGTCAAAAAATTGAAGCAGTTGGACCTCATGTTATTCAAACGGTATGGGGTGTCGGATATAAATTTGATGATAGTGGGATTTAGCAGATGAAATATTTTTTACCAACAATTAGTAGGATTTTTATCAGTTGTATTAGTATCCGTTGTTGTTTGTGGGCTATTATTTTATAATGTCATGACCAATAAAATTTTCTTACAACGGTCGCAACAATTATTCGGATACGCCAAAGCGATTTTAGTGCATGATTTAACGGCAGATGAGATTAATAGTAGTTTATCTCTATTAAAAAGATGAGCATTTAGGAGTTGCGATTTTTGATAAGGATAATAAAATGACTTATCCAGCAACGGTATTAAATGTCAAAAAGTTCATTAACAGATGATGAATTACAACATCTTCAAGATGGTTCTGCGGTTAATATGAAGCAAACAAAGCATAATTTTGTGGGAGAAGCAGCAGATTTAGTAACGATTTATTATCCGATTTTTTAAAAAAATCAAACATATAATGGGTTCCTAGCGATTTCTAGTCCATTAAGTCGTATTGAAACGGAAATGGCAGAGTTAAGAAATTCGATTTTAGTAGGATTTTCATCAGCAGCAGTAGTAGGAGTTATTTTTGAGTGTCTTATTTGCCAACTATCAAACAAGACGAATTAATCGCTTGAGAAAAAGCGACCCACGAAATTGCAGAAGGAAATTATGATATTTCACTGCCAACTCAAAAAAACGAGATGAGTTTGATGATTTAGTAATGGACTTCAATAAAATGGCGGAGTCATTACAAAAATCTGAACAAGAAATTGAACGACAAGAGAATTTAAGACGTCAATTAATGATGGATGTAGCTCATGAGATGAGAACACCACTTACAACAATGAATGGATTACTGGAAGGATTAATTCACCACATGATACCAGAGTCACGTCGTGAGAGAAGTTTAGAATTAATTACGAATGAAACACAACGATTGATTCGATTAGTAAATGAAAAATCTAGATTATGAGAAAAATTCGTTCTGATCAAATTGTATTAGTGAAACAAAAACTTCTCAGGTGCGGAAGCTTTACAAAATGTTGTTGATCAATTACAAGAATTAGCTAATAATAAAGGAAATGATTTACGCTGTGAATGTCCAGAAGACTTTACAGTTTATGCGGACTATGATCGCTTTTATTCAAATTTTTAGTGAATATGACGAAAAATGCGAACCAGTTTACGGATAAAGGTCATATTCTCATTAAAGGTTGGAATGAAGATTCGAATGCCATTGTGCAAATTATTGATGATGGAATTGGAATTAGTAAAAAGAAGTGGAAGCAATCTGGGAAAGATTTTTATAAAGCAGATGTTTCAAGAAAGAGTACCAAAATATGGGGAGTCTGGAATTGGGTTAGCGATTGTTCATTCATTAATGAAGAGTCACCATGGAACAATCCAGACAGATAGTGAACTTGGAAAGGAACAACATTTACACTAACATTCCCTGGAAAAACAAGAAAAAGGAATAAGGAAAGGGATGAGTCAGGAAATGTTTTTTTAGAACCAATCTATCAATGGCTAGAACAATTGTTGGACGGGCGAATAAATCATTTCCCTTTGATTCGTCTTTTTAATGAATAGTATCGATCATGCTCTTATATTCTTTATAGGATGGCTAGGAGTATGGTCGATTTCTCTCTGTTAGAAACTATTACAAACAAACGATTGATTGGAAATTAGAAAGTTATCTTCATTTTATTTATTTTTTTATTTACTCGTATTATTAAATATTACGATTTTTTTGACAATCGAGTATTTTTAAATTGATGAGAATTTCGCCACGACCTTTGCAAGAAATTTATTGGATACCTTTTGTAGATAGTGTGAAGCTCTTTTATACATGGTTCGCTATTTGCAGCGTATTATAATGTATTTGGGAATATTATTTGGTTTATGCCAATTGGTTTATTTTGTGGGATTTTATTAAAGGAGAAAAAGTCATTATAAGCTATCTTTTTGGGCGGGTTTATCTGTCTCACTTTTTTAATAGAAATTAGTCAATGGTTATTTTTTCAACAGGTGTCACTCATATTGATGATGTCATTTGTAATGTGTTGGGAAGTGTTTTTGGGATATTGGTGTTATAAAAAAATATCAAGATAGAAAAAGGAGATTAGAATTATGAGAGAAATCATTTTTAAAAAACAAAAAGCTGCAAAATTAGTGAAAAAGGGTTCGCCTTTATTAAATCAAGAAGATTTAGCAAAAACCACTGGAAGCAAAAGAAGGCGAATGTGTCCGTGTTTGTGATGAGAAAAAGAATTTTTTAGCAATGGCTTATGTAGGATTTCAACATAAAGGAATCGGTTGGGTCTATTCTAAAAAGATGGCGAGAAATTAACAGCTCAATTCATAAAAGGAATCTTCCAAAAAGCAGCACAAAAGCGTTCTGTTTTAATGGGGGATGAAAGTACAACAGCTTTTCGATTGTTTAATGGAGAAGGAGATGGACTTGGTGGAATTACGATTGATTGGTATGATGGGTTTGTCGTTGTTTCATGGTATAGTGCAGGAATTTATCAATGGAAAGAGTTAATCATAGACCAATTGCAAAGAAGCAATCCCAAGTATTCGAGGGATTTATGAAAAATTCGTTATGCTTCAAAAGAAAAAAACTATCGGAAAGTCAATTTGTAAGAGGAGTTAAGGCAAGTGAACCATTGATGGTTCAAGAAGAAGGAGTTCGTTATGCAACGTATCTTGATGAAGGATTGATGACTGGAATCTTTTTAGACCAGCGTGAAGTTCGTACATTATTAAGAGATGACTATAGTGCAGGAAAAACTATTTTGAATTTATTTAGTTATACAGGTGCGTTTTTCTGTTGCTGCAGCAATGGGGGCAATTCAAACAACGAGTGTGGATGTTGCGAATCGTAGTTTAGAGAAGACTCGAGAACAGTTCGAAGTGAATGGGATAGATGCATCTGAGCAGAAGATTTATGTGATGGATGTGTTTGATTATATTAAATATGCTGCAAAGAAAGAATTAACGTTTGATACGATTGTGTTAGATCCTCCTAGTTTTGCTCGTACAAAGAAAAGAACTTTTTCGGTTGCAAAAGATTATGCCGGTTTAGTGGAGCAGTTAGTTCCGTTAACGGCAAAAAGGGAATTTAATTTTTGTCGACGAATGCGGCAAAATGTTTCAGAGAAGCAATTTTTAGAAATGATTCATAAAGGGACTTCGTTCTTCTGGTAGAAGATATCGTTTAGCACATCAGAAGAAATTGCCGATGGATTTTCCAGTGGCGCCATGTACGCCGTTGAGTGATTATTTGAAGGTTGTTTTTGTGGAATTGGAGGCGTAGGAATAGACTTCCTAAAAGTAGTAGTAAGGGACGCCAGCAGACCTGCTGGTCTCATGGCTAAAATTTGAGCCTAAGGTCTCAAATTTCCCCAGTAATAGAAGCCACACGGGTTGTGGCTTCTATTACTTTTACTACTACGTGGAAGTCTATTCCTACTTTTTGTATTGGGGGTGTGGAGTGTGCGTCAAGGAATGGGAATTCTACTTCTACTTTCACCAAAAATTACAGATTTCACAAAATGTAAGCGTTAAGTTGTCATGAATTAAAAAAACAATTAAAAAGTTTAAAAATTTTCCAAAAATTCAAAAAAACAATTGCATGAATTGTCAGAATATTATATAATTTTCTCATCACTAAAAAAACAGATTATGAAATGAGGGATTTTTGATGAATTTAAAAAAATTTGGATTGGGATTGGTATCAGCAGCAATTTTAGCAGGATGTAGCGCAGGTGGTGCTTCAAATGGTAACACAGTAAAACTTGGAGGTAACTTTGAGTTAACAGGTAACGTTGCCGCTTATGGTTCAGCTATGGATAACGCTGTTAAATTAGCCGTTGAACAAAAAGGAAAAGTTATTAGATAAAAGAATTAAAAATATGTTTCTTATGATAATAAATCAGAAAAAAACAGAAGTAGCTTCTGTAGCTAAAAATTAGTTTCTGAAAAAAAGTAGTTGGGGTTGTCGGACCTGCTACAACAGGGGATGCTCAAGTTTCAATTCCAATCATGGAACAAGCAAAAATTCCAGCTGTATTTCCAGCAACAACAGGGGACGGCATTACATTAAAAGATGCAAAAAAATCCAGAATCAGTATACGACTATATCTTCCGTGTATGTTTCTCTGATAATTATCAAGGGGTTGTAGGTGCAGGATTTGTAAGCCAAAAATTCCCAAATGCTAAAGTGGCGATTTTACAAGACTCAGCTAGTGATTACTCAAAAGGTTTATCAGAAGCATTCGAAAAAAAACTTATACAGATTCTAAAAATTGGTGGTCAAATTGTTGCGAAAGAAACTTATCAATCAAAAAGATACAGATTTCCAAGCAGTATTAACTTCATTAAAATCAAAAATCATTTGATGTATTATATATCCCTAGGATATTATGAAGAAGTTGGTTTAATCATCAAACAAGCTCGTGAATTAGGAATCACTCAACCAATCGTTGGTGGAGATGGATTATCAAGTGAAAAATTAGCAGAATTAGCTGGTAACAAAGCAAACTTAACAAATGTCTTCTATACAGCTCACTTCTCAGCTAAAAGTACAGATGCAGATGTTCAAGCATTCATCAAAGCGTATAAAGAAAAATATGGTACAACACCAGATTCATTCGCAGCTTTAGCATATGATGCAGCTGAATTATTAATGAAAGCTATTGAAACAGCAGGTTCAACTGATGCGCAAGCAATCAAAAAGCTTTTAGCAGAATCTAAAGACTTCGATGGTGTTACTGGTACATTCACAATGGGTAAAGATCACACTCCTCTTAAATCAGCAGTTGTTATCGAATTCCAAAAATGGTGAAGAAGTAAGTGCAAAAGAATATGCAGCACAATAATAAATAAAATGGTGATGAAAGAGAGGCAATTGGGGAAACCCGCCTCTTTTTTTCACATGATAGGCAAATATTAAAAACGTTTTTTTATAAGGAAGGAGCTTAAAAATGGAGCTATTGATTCAACAATTAGTCAATGGGATTGCGCTAGGAAGTATTTATGCTTTTAGTGGCACTTGGCTATACAATGGTTTATGGAACAATTAAATTAATCAACTTCGCTCATGGTGATGTTTTATATGATGGGTGCATTTGTTGGTTTTTATGCAATGAATGGATTGGGGTTAAATATTTTCTTATCCCTTCTATTAGCAATGGTTACTTGTGCAGTTTTAGGAGTAGTGATTGAAAGAGTAGCGTATAAACCTTTAAGACGTTCGACTCTGTGTTGCTGCTTTAATTACAGCAATTGGGGTTTCATTTTTACTTGAAAATGTGATGAGTTATCTTTTTGGAGCTGAAATTCGTCCATTCCCATCTGATTTTTGGAACTACAAACTATACTTTTATTCGGTAATATTACGATTAATGGAAAGCAAATCTTAATTTTTTTGCTACAACAGTCATTTTAATGGCACTATTACAATTTATCGTTCATTATACAAAAATGGGGAAAGCAATGCGTGCGGTTGCGGTAGATGAAGATGCAGCTCAATTAATGGGGATTGATGTGGATCAAGTCATTTCATTTACATTCGCATTAGGTTCAAGTCTTGCAGGGATTGCAGGGGTATTAGTTGCTTTATACTATAATACATTCTCAGCAACAATGGGGATTGTACCAGGATTGAAAGCTTTCGTAGCTGCAGTATTAGGAGGAATTGGAAGTATTCCGGGTGCAATGATTGGTGGATATGTCATTGGTTTATTAGAAACTTTAGTGAGCTATTTAGGATTCTCTCCATATAAAGATGGAGTAGTTTACTTCCTATTATTTGTTATTTTATTAGTATTACCAGCAGGCTTGTTTGGTAAAAAAATGTTAAAGAGAAAGTGTAGGGTGAGAAACATGCAACGATTTCATCAGAAAAATCTTATTTGGTTAGCTTCTGCGAGTATTAGTCTATTTATTACTTCAAGTGTTAGTTCAAGTAGGAGTCATTAATTTCTATTATGAAAGTACTTTTATTAATATCATGATTAATATTATTTTTCGCAGTTGGATTAAATTTAATTTTTGGGGGTTGCAGGTCAATTCTCACTTGGTCATGCTGGATTTATTGCGATTGGTGCTTATAGTGCTGCTATTATCGGGAAAGCGGTTAGTGGTTTAGCGGGTTTATTTGCTGGAATGGCAGTGGGTGTAGTCATTTCAATCGTGATTGCTTATTTAGTTGGTTTACCAACGCTTCGTTTTAAAAAGGGGACTATTTAGCGATTGCAACATTAGGGGGTTGCTGAAATTATTCGTGTAGCCTTAAATAATATGAAAATAACAAAATGGTGCTGCAGGGATTAGTGGTGTTCCATTAACAACAACATGGACAATTGTTTATATTGCTTTTAGTATTAACAACTATTTTAGTATTAAACTATGCTAATAGTAGTGCAGGTCGTGCGACTTATGCTGTATTACAAGATGAAATTGCAGCAGAGTCAATGGGGGTAAATGTTACTCGCTATAAAATGTTAGCTTTCATTATTGGAGCAGCTACAGCAAGTATTGGTGGAACATTAACAGCGACTTATTTAGGAACTGTAACACCAAGTGACTTCACATTTATGAAATCAATCGATGTATTAATTATTGTTGTATTCGGAGGAATCGGTAGTTTTACAGGTTCATTTGTAGCAGCGATTTTACTTGGAATTATTAATACATTCTTACAACCATTTGGACAATTACGTATGATTATTTACGCAGTAGCGTTAATCTTAATTATGATCTTCCGTCCAGGTGGATTATTAGGAACTTGGGAATTCCGTTTCGGTACATTCTTAAGTAATAAATTGAAGAAAAAGAGAAAGGAGAAACAGAATGAGTTTATTAGAAGTAAAAGGTTTAACAAAAAAATTTCGGTGGATTATCAGCTGTTTCGAACGTTTCTCTTAAAGCTGAAAAAAAGGAGAATTGATTGGATTAATTGGACCAAATGGTGCCGGTAAAACAACATTCTTCAACCTTTTTAACAGGGGTATACGTTCCAACAGAAGGAACGATTGAATTAGAAACTGAAAATGGTAAAAACATTATTAAATGGAATTGCACCGAATAAAATTACAGAATTAGGATTAGCACGTACCTTCCAAAATATTCGTTTATTTAAAGATTTAACAGTATTAGAAAATGTAATGGTAGCGATGCATGCACATAAAGGAAATTCATTATTCTCAAGTTTATTCAGAACAAAAGCTTATTATGAAACAGAAAAAGTGATGAAAAGAAGAAGCATTAGAATTATTAAAAATCTTCAACTTAGAATCATTTTGCTCAAGATAAAGCGAAAAACTTAGCTTATGGGCAACAACGTGAATTAGAAATCGTTCGTGCCTTAGCAACAAAAACCAAAAATTTTATTTTTTAGATGAACCTGCTGCAGGGATGAACCCACAAGAAACAGCAAATCTAACAAAATTAATTGCGCAAATCCAAGAACAATTCGGATTAACCGTTGTACTAATTGAACACGATATGTCATTAGTGATGGAAATTTGCCAACGTTTATATGTATTAGAATATGGAAGATTATTAGCACATGGAACACCAGAAGAAATTAAGAAAACCCCTGATGTTATTCGTGCTACTTAGGAGGAGAGTAATCATGTTAGAAGTAAAAGATTTAAGTGTACATTATGGCATGATTCAAGCCGTTAAAGATGTAAGCTTCACAGTTAACGAAGGAGAAATTGTTTCTCTAATCGGTGCCAATGGTGCTGGAAAATCAACCATTTTAAAAAAACATTATCTGGATTAGTACGTCCAAGTGCTGGAACGATTGAATATTTAGGACAAGATATTACAAAAATTAGCTGCTAAAAATTGTTTCACTTGGCTTAGCACAAGTTCCAGAAGGTCGTCACGTGTTTAGAGGACTTTCTGTAAAAAGAAAACCTTGATTTAGAGCATTTTTATGAAATGATAAAAGATGAAATTCAAAAAGATATGAAAGCTATCTTTGAGAGATTCCCAATTTTAGAAGAACGTAAAAATCAAGATGCTGCAACATTATCCGGTGAGGAACAACAAATGTTAGCAATGGGACGTGCGTTAATGACTCGTCCAAAAATTATTGTTATTAGATGAACCATCAATGGATTAGCACCAATTTTTCATTAAAGAAATCTTCAATATCATTCAAGAAATTCAAAAACAAGGAACTACTGTTTTTACTTATTGAGCAAAATGCGAAAATGGCATTATCGATTGCTTCAAGAGGGTATGTATTAGAAACAGGATCTGTGGTATTATCAGGTACAGGTAAGGAATTACTTGAAAGTGAAGATGTTCAAAAAAAGCATATTTAGGGGGATAATCATGGAAGTAAAAGATTATATGTCAACAAACTTAATAACCGTTGAACCAACAACAACTGTTATGAAAGCATTAGATTTAATGAAAAGAACATGATGTGCATCGTCTTCCCGTCGTTGAAGGAGACAAATTGGTAGGATTATTAACAGCTGAATTAGTTGCTCAAAACTCACCTTCAATGGCAACAAGTTTAAGTGTGCATGAATTAAATTACTTATTAAATAAAACAACTGCTAAAGATATTATGTTGAAACAAGTCATTACTGTAAAACCAACTGCTGTCTTTAGAAGAAGCCGCTTCTATTATGAGACAACAAGGAATTGAGTTTTACCAGTTCTTGAATCAAGAGGAAACTTAGTAGGAATTATTACTGATAAAGATATTATGGATGCGTTCATTGATATTTTCAGGATATAATACTCCAGGTTCTCGTTTATTTATTGAAATTAATGAAGACAAACCTGGTCCATTAGAAGAAATTTCAAATGTTTTACGTGACAATAATGTCAATGTTGATACAATTTCTGTATACCACCGTGAAGGAAAAGTACAAGTAGTACTTCACGTAGATTCTGAAAATCCAGATGAAGTAGCAGACTTTATTGCACAAAAGAGGATATAGAATTATCTCTTCAATGAGAAAAATAGAAAACGAATCATAGACTTTTCCAATGTGGCATAGGATTTTTGCGACAGGAAAAGTCTTTTTCTTTGGTTCAGTATCAATAGTAGCTTCTCTTTTTCAAGAGAAGTTTTCTGCTATACTAGTACTACTATATTAGATGGGAAGGATGAAAAAGATGAAATATGATTTTACAACAGAGATCAACCGTCATGGGAAAGATGCGATGGCTGTTGACGGATTAGGATTAATTCCAGGGAAAGCGCCAAACCCACCTAAGGAAGGTTTTGATGTAATTCCGATGTGGATTGCAGATATGAATTTTGCGACAGTTCCAACAGTGATTCAAGCGATGAAGGAACGTTTTAGAACATCCAGTTTTTGGATATTTTATGCAGCCAAAAGATTATTATAATGCCATTATTCGTTGGCACCAATTTCACCATCAAGTGGAAGGATTAACAGCTAAACATATTGGATATCATAACAGTGTGTTAGGAGGAGTGGTTTCAGCCTTAACTTCTTTTGCTTCCCCAGGTGATTCTATTTTGGTGCATAGCCCGACGTATGGAGGATTTACAGAAGTTTTAAAAATAATGGCTTTTAATATTGTATTAAGTCCACTAGTGAAAGATGAAGAAAGGTGTTTATCGTATCGATTATAAAGATATGGAAGCAAAGATTCGTAAACATCATATTCATGTATCGATTTTCTGTTCACCACATAATCCAACAGGTCGTGTTTGGAATCGTGAAGAATTAGAAAAAGTAATGGCAATTTATCAAAAAACATGATGTCACAGTTATTTCTGATGAGATTTGGTCTGACTTAGTGATGCCAGGAGTGAAACATATTCCAACTCAAAGCGTATCTGAAGATGCGAAGAATCGTACGATTGCTTTTTATGCACCAAGTAAGACATTTAACTTAGCTGGTTTAGTAGCTGCTTATCATATCATTTATAGTGATTTATTAAGAGATAGAGTGAATGCAAAAGGTAGCAAGTCTCATTATAATGTGATGAATGTACTATCAATGCATGCGTTAATGGGCGCATATCAACCAGAAGGTTATGAGTGGTTGGAAGAATTAAGACAAGTGTTATATCAAAAATATGACGTATGTTTTGTGACTACATTCGTGATCATTTTGAAGGAGTGTCTAGTGACAAATACAGAAGGAACGTATGTGATTTTTTTATCGATTGTAAGGAATATTTAGAAAAATGGTATTACGATTGATGAATTACAAAAACGAGGATCAGATGTGGGAGTGGCTTGGCAAGATGGTAGAATCTTCCATGGTCCAACTCATATTCGATTAAACTTAGCATTACCATTTACAAGAATTCAAGAAGCTTGTGAGAGAATGAAAAATATGTATTTATTTAAAAGGAGAGAAATATGAAAATTATTCATACAGATAAAAGCACCAGCAGCAATTGGACCTTATTCTCAAGGAGTATTATGTTCAGGAAATTTCTTATACGTTTCAGGACAATTACCAATTGTTCCAGAAACTGGAGAATTTGCAGGAGAAGATATTGTTAGCCAAACACATCAATCATTGAAAAAAATATTCAAGCAATTTTAGAACAAGCTGAATGAGTTTAGAAAAATGTTGTTAGTACAACGATTTATTTAAGTGATATTAATCATTTCCAACAAAATGAATGAAGTTTATGCAACTTATTTCAAAGAAAATTGCCCATCACGTGCTGCTTTTCCAAGTAGCAGCATTACCAAAAAAATGCACTAGTAGAAATCCAAGCAGTCGCTTGTCAATAATGTGTGAGAAAAACAGCCAGCAGAAAATTCTGCTGGCTGTTTTTCTAGCCAAGAGACCGAAGGGCTACTGGCGTCCTAATACTACAATAAAATGACTTTTTGATTATTATTTCAAAAAGAATGAACTAGCTAATACGATAATCCCTAGAATAATACGATACCAACCAAATGCTTGGAAAATCGTTTCGTTTTTAAATAGCTCAATAAGAATTTGATAACAATTAGTGAAACGAAGAAAGATACAACTGATCCCACTAATAAAATAATCAATTCTGCACTTGTGTAGTGGAATCCAAATTTTAATAATTTTAGTCCACTAGCTCCAAAACATAATTGGAATACTCATGAAGAAAGAAAATTCTGTCGCAACAAAAACGATTGGTTCCAACTAATAATCCACCTAAAATGGTAGAACCTGAACGAGAAGTTCCTGGAATTAAAGCTAGAGTTTGGAATAAACCAATTTTAATGGCTGTTAAATAATCCAATTCTTCAAATGAATGAATACGAGGCTCCCACTGTTTTATGACGACGCTCAATCACACTAAATGCAATCCCTGTATACAATTAAAGTTGTTGCAATGACAATTGCTTTATTAAAAGTATTCATCCATAAAGTCATTTAATAGTAATCCTCCAACGATAGCAGGAATACAACCAATGATAACTTTTTCCATAGTTCAATTGTCGCTAAAAAAATTCTTTGCGAGTTTTTGCCTTCAAATGGATTTAGTTTGTTAAAGTATAAAATCACAACAGCAAAAATGGCACCAAGTTGGATCACTACATTAAACATGTCTTGAAACTTTGGACTCACATCCAATTGTAAAATTTCATTTGCTAGAATTAAATGTCCTGTACTACTAATCGGTAACCATTCGAGTTACTCCTTCAATAATTCCCTAGAATTATTGTTTTAATGATTTCAATCATTGTAATCAAAATATCACTCCTTTATTATGTCTGAATGTAAGTATAAAGGTTTTACGAGTAAAATTTCTATAAAAATCTTAAAAAAATATAAAAGGAATGAAGTTTTTGTTCATACAGAAATATGTTATACTAGCGGTAAATAAATTGAGAGGATGATTAGATGTTCGGATTTTTCAAAAAGAAAGTAAAAAGAGTAACTCCTGAATTAGAATTATTTGCAGTTGCAGAAGGAGAAGTAGTGGCTATCACAGAAATTAATGATCCAGTATTTTTCTCAAAAATTCATGGGAGATGGTTATGCAGTATTACCAACTTCGAGTCATTACTTCACCAGTAGTGGGAGAAGTGATTAATGTTTTCCCAACAAAACATGCTGTAGGAATTAAAACAGATAATGATGTAGAAGTGTTACTACATATGGGAATTGATACTGTTGAATTACAAGGAGCTCCTTTTGATACAGTTGTAACTGTGGGACAACGTGTGGATCAAAATACAGTTATTTCTACTGTAGATCTAGAAGCAGTAAAAGCAGCTGGAAAAAGATACACCAATGATTGTAGCTTTTAACAAATATGGATAAAATTGCAAAACTTATCTATTACAACAGGAAATGCATCAGCATCTTCTAAAATTGGTGAAGCGACAATTAATTTATAAGATGAGCAAACCCACCCGTTAGAAGGGTGGGTTTGTTGTTTAAAACGGAATGACGCAAACTACTTCTGGAGCGAAGAAGTCTTTTTTGACAAAGGGTTAAGGTTCCTGTTTTGCTGTCACGTTCATAAAAGAGTTAAATTATCAGATTCTTGATGTCCAATGACTACAAACCGTTCATCCTTACTTAAGTGGAAATCACGTGGGACACTTCCAAAAAGTATCATAATCAGCTACGACAGTTAGTAAACCTGTTTCTTCTTGTACTTGGAATACATAAATGCGATCATAACCACGGTTGCTTGCATATAGGAATTTTCCATTTTTTTGTTAGATGAATTGCACCACCCCATGCTTGTTGTTCTGCTGTTGTTAATAAGTGTTGTTCGATAAACGTAAAGCTTCCAGTTTCAGCATCATATGATAATACTTCGATACTTGCGTTGAGTTCACAAATTAAATAAGCAATTGGAAGGGTAGGATGGAAAGCTAAATGACGTGGACCTGCTCCTTTTTCTACTATTATAAGTAGAAACACGTTGAAGTTTTTCTCCATCTTGTTGATAAGTAGCTACAATGTCACTTCCTAAATCACAGACTACAATCCATTTTTCATCAGGAGTATAGTCCGTATAATGAACGTGAGGTTGCTTCTCATCAAGTGAAGGATGAATAACTCAGTCCACTAATGTCACTGCTGCATCGAATTTGTAGGAAGAAACATGTCCTTCGTGATAATTAGCCGCTAATAAATGATTCGATTCTTTTATTAAATGCAATATAGCAAGGAACTGCTGTTGTATCATGATAGTGAGAAACTTTTGTTAATGTTTCTGCTCGTGTTGTGTTGAATACAGTAATACCACCCGTTTCTTCTTTTTGAAACTGCTGCTAGTAGTGAATGGTCAGCATTTAAAGCAAGATAAGTTGGATTTTCGATTTCTGCTTCTAAAGTTAAATTTGAAAATTGTTTTTGTTCAGTATCTAATTGAATAGAATAAATTCCCTTTACTCAGACGTTTGGTATAAGTACCTAAATAGAATTTTTCAGTCATATCAATCAACTCCTTAATGTATCATTTAGAATATAGTAGCACAGTTCTTAAAAATAAAAAAATTCCTTCTCAAAAATTTTTTTATTTAGAGGAAAATATGATACACTAGAACTAAATTTTTAGAAAACGAGGTGCCTTTTAATGGAAGAAACAGAACAAACAACTTCAACGAAATCATGGTTTTGGAAATGGTTTTTAAATAATCAACTAGTGAGTACATTATTAATTATTTTACTTCTACTCATTAATATTTTTGTCTTCACTAAAATCTCGTATATTTTTTTCTCCGTTAAAGGGATTTTTCTCGATTATTGGGTTTCCAATGGTAGGTGCCGGAATTTTTTATTTTATATGGTTAAACCGATTCAAGATTTTTTTAGTGAAAAAGGAGTTCATAAATCAGTAGCGATACTGTTGAATTTTTATTCTATTGATTGTCCTATTATTAGCAGCGATTTTTAGCTTTATTCCAATTGTAGAGAAACAATTAAGAGAATTAGTGACTCAATTGCCAATATATTACAGAATTATTAGTGAACAAGTGGAACGTGTGGTACAAAGTAATACATTTTCAACAGTTCAAGAACAATTAAATGGAATTAATATGGATTTCTTACAATCATTAGGAACAAGAGTTAATGGACTATTGAATATTACGTTTAGCGGAATTGGAAATGTTGTTGGAGCAGTTGGAGAATTTATGATTGGAATTATTACAATGCCAATTCTTCTATTCTACTTATTACAAGATGGGGAAAAAAATTCTACCAGGAATCCTTAAAGTATTTCCAACTCGAACTCGCAAACGTATGAGTATTGTGTTAACGGAAATGAATCAACAAATTAGTTCCTATATTCGAGGTCAATTAACGGTTGCGATTGCGGTAGCAATTATGTTCTCGATTGATATGCTATTATCGGGTTACCTTATGGTGTAACCATTGCGATTTTAGCGGGTGCATTAAAATGTAATCCCATATGTGGGCTCATTCTTCGGGATTTTACCTGCGTTAATTGTCGGTTTTGTTATCTCACCTTGGATGTTTCTCCAAGTATTTATCGTCTTTGTAATCGAACAAACATTAGAAGGAAGAATTGTATCTCCATTAATTTTAGGAAATTCATTACAAATTCATCCGGTAACGATTTTAGTAGTATTACTATCAACAGGTAAAAATCTTTGGTTTAGTAGGGCTATTATTAGGAGTTCCTGGTTATGCAGTCTTGAAAGTCATTATTACTCATATTTTTGATTGGTATAAAAGACTATTCAGGCTTGTACAAGGAAGACATTGTAAAGAAGAAATTATTATAGAAAAATTAACAATAAAAAAAGCATTTTTCGAAAAAGCATAGTTATATTATAGAAGAAAAATAACGAAAGCTGATATCGAAAGGAGTGCTTTTTGTGTGGAATTGAGTTTTGTAGTTGGATGTTGTATTGGAAGTTTCTTGAATGTAGTCGTTCTAAGATTGGAAAAGGAAGAGGATTTTATTCGAGGGCATTCTCATTGTGTGGAGTGCTTACATGAATTAAGTTGGAAAGATTTGATACCTGTTTTGTCATGGATATGGTTAAGGGGGAAATGTCGTTATTGTGGAAGAAATATTTCACCTCGTTATTGGGTTGTAGAAGTTGTCTCAGGTTGTATGTTCATGCTCATGACAGGAATCTGGAATGGAAGAGAATGGATGGGATTACTGGATCTGTGGTTGTTGGGAAGTCTAGCTATTTTGTGTAGTTTAACGGATTTGCGAAAGAGCAAGTAATCTATCCGAAAGTCTTAGCGATAGTCGGATTGCTTCATATTATAATTGGGTTGTGGAGCTCATTAGAAAATGTATACTTTCTATCAACGGTAGTGGCAGTGATTTTTATGGAGGAATTTATATAATAGGTTATTTACTATGGAAGGAAGAAGTATTTGGACTGGGGGATTGTTATTACTTAGCGACTGTTGCATTGTGGTATCCCGCCAAAGAAATTGTACTTATAGGGTTACTTTCATTTGTAGTTGGTGGAGGAATATTGGGGTTGTTGTTGCTTGTTAAAAAGTGCGAATAGAAAAAGTTGCATTTGTTCCATTTATTGTAATAGCGCAGTTACTAGTAATACTCTTAGGTGTGGAATGGTTTGGGTGGTGAAGATGAAGTGGGAGAAAAATGGGATGAAGCGATTAATGTGACACTATAAATAATGATAGAATATACCACGTAATCTTTATCGGAAAAAGATTAATCAAAAAGAAAGAATGAAATCTTTTTAGAATTTAGCTAAAAACTATTGAAGCATTAAATGATATACTCCATTTTTCAAATAGTTATAAAACGGATAACCTTAACAAAAAGAACAATCAAAAATTAGGAGTGAAGTATATGAAGAAAATAAAAAAATCAATTCGCTTATCTACTAATCATTGCGTTAACTTTTTTATGGATTACCTTTAATCGATCGAGAAAGTGAAATGTTAGTGTTATTGATACTATTTCCTCTCGTGTGTTTTTGAGTGCTATAATATACGGTATAAAATATTTATTTTTCTTTAGTGTATTCCATTTTAGTGATGGTACTTTTTATTCCAACAATTTTTATTTTTTTACAATGAAACAGCTAGTATTTATATAGGAGTATATGGAGCAATTTCTTTGGTTGGAAATTTATTAGGAAGTTTCATTCGTAAAGCGATGATCGAAAATAAATTTTAAGGGTGTAAAAGGCGATAAAAATAAGCTATCGTCATTTTTGTATATATATTCCAAGAGAATAAATCAAAATGAATGAAAAACGGTAAATAGAAAAAGGTAAAGATAGAAATCAGGGAAAACATTATAAAACGGTTAAAAAAATATTAAATTAAAGTTATAAAAATAAAAGTTTTCAATAATAAAAAGATGTAAAAACAACATGAAAAATATTTCACAATAAGAAAGAATTTTTCTTGTGAAAAATTATATTTTTAAAAAGATAATTTTTTTAAAGACTTAAAGGCTTACAAACTACTAAAAATTACGAAAATGAAATGAAAGAAAATGAAAAAAAGTAAGTGAAAAATTATCTTGAATTCAAATTAAGGAAATAAAAGTACAAGAAATTATTTTTAACTAAAAACTAACTTGAAAAACGAATACAATTGGGGGTAAGATAGGTACATGAGGAAATGGTACTTAAATAGTAAGCCTGATCAACTTATCGTTCTATTTCCTAAAGCTATGAATTCATAACTGTTCAAATTTTTTTAATTAGGATGGTGGCTAATATGTCAAACCCAATTCATGTATTTTTTCTGAAATTGGACGCTTAAAGAAAGTTTGTTTGCATCGCCCAGGTAAAGAGTTAGAAAATTTGATGCCAGACTATCTAGAACGTTTATTATTCGATGATATTCCATATTTAGAAGATGCTCAAAAGAACATGATGCATTTGCTGAAACACTTCGTAACGCTGGAGTAGAAGTTTTTATACTTAGAACAATTAGCAGCTGAAGCAATTGATGCTGGTGGCGTTCGCGAAGAATTCGTAGATGAATGGTTATCAGAAGCAGGTGTAGCAAGTGTTGCTTCTCAAAAAGCAATTAAAGACCACTTACTATCATTACCAACATTTGACATGGTATTAAAAACAATGGAAGGGTTCCGTAAAACTGAAGTTCAAGCAGAAGCTACAACTTTAGCAGGTATGTACGAAACAGATTATCCATTTGTAGTAGATCCAATGCCAAACTTATACTTTACTCGTGATCCATTTGCTACAATGGCAAACGGTGTTTCATTAAACCACATGTATGCAGATACACGTAACCGTGAAACAATTTATGGTAAATATATTTTCACTTATCACCCAGTATATGGAAATGGAAAAGTTCCTTTCTTCTATGATCGTACTGAAGATACTCGTATCGAAGGTGGAGATGAGTTAGTTCTTTCTAAAGAAGTATTAGCTGTAGGTATTTCTCAACGTACAGATGCTCGTTCAATTGAAAAAAATTGCTCAAAAAAATTATTTGCTGAAACTGATTTCAAACAAGTATTAGCATTCGTAATTGGTGAAAACTGTAAATCCATGCACTTAGATACTGTATTTACACATATCGATTATGATAAATTCACTATCCATCCAGAAATTCAAGGCGGATTAAAAGTATTCTCTATTACAAAAGGAGAAAATGGTGCGCTTAATATTGAATTAACTGAAGATAAATTAGAAAATGTATTAGCAAAAAGCATTAGGTGTACCTTCTGTAACATTAATTCCTTGTGGTGGAGGCGACCCAGTAGAAGCTGCTCGTGAACAATGGAATGATGGATCTAATACATTAACAATTGCACCAGGAGAAGTAGTTGTATATGACCGTAACGTTGTAACAAATGCAATCCTAGAAAAATATGGTATTAAATTACACAAGATTCGCGGAAGTGAATTAGTTCGTGGTCGTGGTGGCCCACGTTGTATGTCAATGCCATTTGAACGTGAAAAATTTATAATATAAATAAGAATCTTTATGATATAATTAATTTAGAATTACAATTTTGAAAGGAGTCATTCCAAATATGACACAAGTGTTCCAAGGCCGTAGCTTTTTAAAAAGAAAAGATTTTTTTCTCGTGCAGAAATCGAATATTTAATCGACTTCTCAGCGCACGTTAAAGATTTGAAAAACGTGGTGTTCCACATAAATTCCCTAGAAGGTAAAAACATTGCCTTATTATTCGAAAAACATCTACTCGTACTCGTGCAGCTTTCACAACTGCAGCAATCGACTTAGGTGCTCACCCAGAATATTTAGGTAAAAACGATATCCAATTAGGTAAAAAGAATCAGTGGAAGATACTGCTAAAGTTTTAGGCCGTATGTTTGATGGGATTGAATTCCGTGGATTCAGCCAACAAGTCTGTGAAGATTTAGCAAAATATGCCGGCGTTCCTGTATGGAATGGTTTAACAGATGCATGGCATCCAACACAAATGATTGCTGACTACTTAACTGTTAAAGAAAAACTTTGGTAAATTAGAAGGGTTAACATTAGTTTACTGTGGTGACGGACGTAACAACGTTGCAAACAGCTTATTAGTAACAGGAGCAATTTTAGGTGTGAACGTTCATATCTTCTCTCCAAAAAGAATTATTCCCAGAACCAGAAGTGGTAGCTTTAGCTGAAGGATATGCTAAAGAAAGCGGAGCTCGTGTATTAATTACAGATGATGCTGAAAAAGCAGTTAAAGGTGCAGATGTATTATACACAGACGTATGGGTATCAATGGGTGAAGAGGACAAATTCACTGAACGTGTAAAACTTATTACAACCTTACCAAATTAACATGGACTTAGTACGTAAAAGCTGAAAACGAAGATTTAATCGTATTACACTGCTTACCTGCTTTCCATGACACTGAAACAGAATACGGTAAGAAAATTGCTGAAGAATTCGGTATTAAAGAAATGGAAATTACTGATGAAGTATTCCGTAGTAAATATGCTCGTCAATTCGATCAAGCTGAAAACCGTATGCACTCAATTAAAGCAATCATGGCTTTTAACTGCAGGTAACTTATTTGTAAAACAAAGTTTAATAACAAAAAGTAACATAGAAAGCCATTCTGGTTCTGATGTTGAATCAGAACTAGAATGGCCTTTTTATAAATAGATGGAGGATATTATTATGGCTGAACAAGTAGCTGAGAAAAAGGTTTCAAAATGCCTTCTTCATATACGGTTTTTATTCATTATTATTGCAATTATGGCTTTTATTTACATGGATTATTCCAGCTGGACAATATGATAAAAACAGAAGATGGAAATTTAATCGCTGGTACTTATCAACAAGTTGATTCAAAACCCTCAAGGGTTCTATGATGTTGTAATGGCTCCAGTTTATGGTATGTTAGGACGTGATCATAAATTAAATGAAGGTCAACCAAATGAAATTGGAATTAAAAACAGAAGGTGCAATTCAAGTTTCATTCTTCATTTTAATGGTAGGCGGATTCTTAGGAGTTGTCACTGAAACAGGTGCACTTGACGTAGGGATTGCCTCTATTGTTCGTAAATATAAAGGACGCGAAAAAGCGTTAATTCCTGTATTAATGTTCTTATTCGCATTAGGTGGAACAACTTATGGTATGGGTGAAGAAACAATGGCATTCTATCCATTAATCGTACCAGTTATGTTAGCAGTAGGTTTTTGATACAATTACTGGGGTAGCAATTGTATTAGTTGGTTCTCAAATCGGATGTTTAGCTTCAACAGTTAACCCATTTGCTACAGGTGTTGCTTCTGATGCAGCAGGTATTAGTGTTGCAGAAGGTATTGGGTTACGTTTAATCTTCTTCGTTGTAATGTGGGCAATTTCAGCATTTTATGTATATAACTATGCAAGTAAAGTTGAGAAAGATGCATCTAAATCTTACACATTTGCAACTCGTGAAGCTGACTTAACTTACTTCAATGTTGAACAAACAGATGCTGAATTAAGTGGAAAACAAAAAGCTGTATTAACAGTATTTGTATTAACATTTGTTGTTATGATTTTAAGTTTAATTCCATGGGCTAAATTCAATATTCATGTATTCGAAGATGTGAATAAATTTATTGTTGGCTACCATTAGTGGGTCAAGTGTTTGGTCAATCAGCACCATTAGGTGAATGGTACTTTCCCTGAAATTACAATGTTATTCTTGATGATGGCTGTCTTAGTAGGAATTACTTATAGAATGAAAGAAGAAAAATTCCTTTGAAGTATTTATTAATGGTGTTGCTGATTTACTAGGTGTTGCTTTAATTGTTGCATTAGCTCGTGGTATTCAAGTAATTATGAATGATGGTATGATTACTGCTACAATCTTAAACTTCGGTGAAAATACATTATCAGGTTTTATCAGCTCAAGTATTTATTGTATTAACATACATCTTCTACTTACCATTATCATTCTTAATTCCATCTTCTTCAGGTTTAGCAGGTGCTACAATTGGTACTCTTAGCTCCTTTTAGGAGAATTCGTAAATGTATCTCAATCATTAGTAATTACTGCTTTCCAATCAGCAAATGGGGTACTAAACTTACTATCACCAACTTCAGGTATTGTAATGGGTGCATTAGCATTAGGACGTATCGAAATTACAACTTGGTGGAAATTTGTTGCTAAATTAGTAGGTATTGTAATGGGCGTTTCAATCCTATTATTAATCTTAGGAACATTCATTAATATTTAATTAGTAAAAATAACTTTAAAAGAACTCCCTCGATTTTAGGGGGATTTCTTATTCTTAAGGAGGATACGATGAGCACATTTATTACAGAGAAAACACAAAGAAGAATGTATTGAATCGATTAAACGATTGGTTCGTATTCCTTCTGTCCTAAATGAAGGTGAAGGAGACACCCTTTTGGAAAAGATATTCAGTTCGCATTAGAAGATGCGTTGGCTCTATGTCGTGAACTTGGCTTTTAGAACTTACATTGATCCTAAAGGATATTATGGATATGCTGAAGTAGGAAGTGGCGAAGAGTCTTTAGCAATTTTATGTCACTTGGATGTTGTTCCGGCAGGGGATTTGAATAATTGGGACACGCCACCGTTTGAAGCAGTTTTAAAAGATGGTTACCTTTATGGAAGAGGGACTCAAGATGACAAAGGACCTTCAATGGCAGCTTTATATGCGGTAAAAAGCATTAATGGATGCAGGAGTGGAATTTGACAAACGTATTCGATTCATTTTTTTGGGACTGACGAAGAAACATTATGGCGCTGTTTAGCTCGTTATGGCGAGTTAGAAGAAGTAGCAACAATGGGATTTGCACCTGATGCGGAGTTCCCATTAACATATGCTGAAAAAGGTTTATTACAAGTGAAATTGCATGGACCTGGAAGCGACGCTTTAGACTTTCATTCAGGAGATGCTTTCAATGTAGTACCAGGTAAAGCGTCTTATAAGGGAGAGTATTTCTCTCAAGTAGTAGAGAAATTATCTTCGTTTAATTTTTGAATATGAAACGCAAGAGGATGAAGTAACTGTCCTTGGAGTTTCTAAACATGCAAAAGATGCACCTCTTGGTGTGAATGCATTAGTTCGCTTAGTTAAGGGACTTCACTCAGTTGTTGATCATTCAACATTAGCATTTATTGCAGAAGTAGTTGGAGAAGATGCTACAGGTAGTAGTATTTTTAGGGAAAATTGAAGATGAACCATCGGGTGGTTTAACATTCAATGTCGCAGGATTGACGATTACGCCAGAAAAATCAGAAATTCGTATTGATATCCGAATTCCAGTATTAGCAGATAAAGAAGAAATTGTCAAAACTCTATCTGAAAAAGCAAAAGAATTTGGATTAGAATATGAAGAGTTTGATTACTTAGGACCATTGTATGTACCATTAGATAGCGTACTAGTTGATACATTAATGGCTGTATACCAAGAAAAACTGGCGATACAACTCATTTTACCACAATCTTCAGGTGGCGCAACATTTGCTCGTACAATGAAAAAAATTGTGTCGCTTTATGGAGCAGTATTCCCAGATTCACCAATTACATTCCATATGGAAAATGAAAAATGTCGTTAAGAGATATATTTGATTCGATGGATATTTATGCAGAAGCAGTATATCGATTAGCTGGTAAAAATAGTATTCGATTGAAATTCAATCATAAAGGAGTTTATAAAAATGTCACGTAAAATCGTAGTAGCGTTAGGCGGTAACGCAATTTTATCATCAGATGCTTCAGCAAAAGCACAACAAGAAGCATTAATTCAAACAGCAAAATATTTAGTACAATTCATTGAAAATGGCGATGAATTAGTAGTTACTCACGGTAATGGACCACAAGTTGGTAACTTATTATTACAACAAGCAGCAGCTGATTCAGAAAAATCCAGCAATGCCATTAGATACATGTGTTGCGATGACAGAAGGATCAATCGGATTCTGGTTACAAAATGCATTAGTGAATGAATTACAAGCACGTGGCATTAAAAAGATGTAGCTGCAGTAGTAACACAAGTAATCGTTTCAAAAGATGACCCAGCATTCTCAAATCCAACTAAACCAATTGGACCATTCTTAACAGAAGAAGAAGCTAAAGAACAAGCAGCAGCTACAGGTGCAACATTTAAAAGAAGATGCAGGTCGTGGTTACCGTAAAAGTAGTTCCATCACCAAAACCAGTTGGAATTAAAGAAGTAAACACAGTTAAAAACTTAATTGCTACAGGAACTGTTGTCATTACAGCAGGTGGGGAGGTATCCCAGTTGTTGAAGACCCAGAAACTAAATTCTTAACAGGTGTTGAAGCAGTTATCGATAAAGACTTGCAAGTCAAACATTATCTGAATTAGTTGGAGCAGATTTATTTATCGTGTTAACAGGTGTTGACAATGTATAGTAAACTTCAATAAACCTGATCAACAAAAATTAGAAACTGTAACAACTAGCGAATTGAAAAATATATTGGAGAAAAACCAATTTGCTCCTGGTTCAATGTTACCAAAAGTTGAAGCAGCAATCGCCTTCGTTGAAAACTATCCACAAGGTAAAGCTATCATTACTTCATTAGAAAATATTGCTGAAGTATTAAAAGGTGATGGCGGTACACAGTTGTTGCTGGCTAATTTTTATTAGAGATAAGCGATAAAAGGGATTGATGAATAGACCGTTAATCCTTTTTATGCAATTAATTTCATAAATACAATGATATTTCAGTTGAATTATGGTAATATGAGTAGGAAATTTATTAAAGAGAGAAGGATTAGATGGCTTCATCAATGTATGAATTAGCCTTGCAATTAGAGCAAGAATTAAATAAGATTTCATCAAAAAGGGCATGTTGTTTTTAGAACATTAAAAAGGTGAAACAAAATTCGTATTTCAATTTGAAAAAGAATCATACTAAAGGTTTAGTAATTCAACTATTAAAAAAATGAAGAAGAATTAGCATTTGTAACAACTATTGAAAAAGAAATGTCGATTAGAGAGAGCGACTCGTCAATCAGAATTGATTTACAATGGTTATCAAAAAGGCATTCAAATTCGTTTTTGATAAGAAATCGATTATTTATGATACTGAGATTCAAAGAATGGAAAGATTAGGAATTGAAGTTGAGAATTTTGAAGTATTACCGAATATTTTAAATTTTGTAGAAGAAAATATTGGAAAAAGTACAGCTGTAACGAATCAAAATAGAAAATTTGTCGAACAAGTATTTTTCACTAGTTTTTACAAGAAGGAAATCTTGAAAAATTAGAGGCAGTTTGGAATAAACAACAAAAACTATTATCAAACTTACTCAGTATTTACGTTTAATCAACGTACAAAAGAGGTCAATTATGTTCAACAAGAAAAATGTTGGCATTAAAAGATATTCCAAAAATATCAATATTATGTTTCAAATACACCAGCTGAATTACAAATTTCTGAATTTGAGTTTGCTAAATTTATGGAGAGAATTGAAGCTACAGTGAATGTTTTCGATGCAAGTTAGAATTGAGGTTCAGGAATTAGTAAGTTCGGAAATAATGAAACAAAATATTCCATTTGTTATTGAAATGGCGGATAAGGATGCTGTCGCTTATACAAAGTTGATACATATGATTGACCCAAAAACAATTCAAGAAGAATTTTTAGAAATGTTTGCAGAGTTTCAATTTAAAACCAACAACGATTTTAGTTTTCTGGGATTATTTGGAGTTTATTTAAGTAATGTCTTAACCTCATTAGTAAAAAGAATGTCGATTAAAAATTAAGCAAGTAGATAACTTACCAACATTTAATCGTTTAACACCTGAAGAAAGAATTGTATCATTTTTAAATTTTATATGGTATAACCGTGTAAAAATTCACTTGCATCTCATTTGGGTGTACGATGAATGTGTTAAGCAAAGTGTTTAACAAATAATATGAAGGAGGTAGTTGTAATGAACAACTTAAATGGAAAACATCAACAATTGAACAAAACAACTAAAAATCTCCTTACAGAATATGACAATGTATTAATATACTCACTTTAATTATTTTTGGTTTTTGCGAAATGAGGCTAACTGTCTGCTGTGGTAGGTGGTTAGCTTTTTCATAGATAAAGTGGAGGGACTAGTTGTGTATGCATATATACGGAACTAGTCTTTTGTCAAATTTCTGTGGGAGTAAGGAGGATATATGAAAGTTATTATGAAACACCTAGGAGTTTATTTTAAAAAGCACTGGGTGAGATATGTCATTATTGTATGTAGTGCGATTTTAAATAGTTATTTATTAGTCGTTCCTGCAAAATATTAGGACAAATTGTCAATGTGATTGTGGATCAATCGTTGACGCAAGAACAACTTTTGGGATATATAGGGTTCTTTTTCCTATCATTAGTAGGAGTTTATGTATTAGATTCTGCATTAATGTATTGGATATGGTTTGGACGTTTTGACTATATTACCAATTTAAGATTAGGGACGATGAAGCAATTATTATGGAAAAAGCACCCTTTTTATACAAAGTTTAGAGTTGGAGATATTGTAACTCGTTCAAGTGAAGACCTTGAGACAATTGGGACTTTAATAGGATTTGGAGTATATGCTTTTCTAAATGCATTCTTTATTACTTTATCGGTGTTGTCGAATATGGTGATGAATGTATGGTGGGAGTTGACGTTGATTTCAGTTTTACCAATGCCAGTATTAGCCTATGCACTTTATCGATTAACGGATAAAATTGAAATAGTGTATGGGGATGCTCAAAAAGGCTATTTCTGATATGAATGCGGAAGTATTAGAAATGATTGATGGAACGTATGTTATTCGAGCTTATGGTCAAGAAGATAGAATGAGTCAAATTTTCCAAAATAAAAACGGAAGATTCACTTCAAAAATATTGAAGTAGCTAAATTGGGAATGTTATTTATTCCATTAGCACAAGTAGTTGTAGGAATTTGTATGCTGATTGGGTTGATTTATGGTGGAGGACTTGTTCAAGAAGGAAAAATTTTATTAGGGGAGTTTAGTGTCGTTTTCCAATTTATATCGGATTATTAGTCTTCCATTGTATTTAATTTGGAGATCTTGTCGTAATGGTTCAACAAGGAAAAAGTTTCGTTTTGAAAGAATTTTTGAATTATACGAAACAAGTGATGATTTAGAAGAAGATGGACAGGAAGAATTAGGACAATTCGAAGAAATTCGATTCGAAAATTTCTCCTTTACTTATCCTGGTGAAGAAAAGTCGAACATTGAAAAATATTTCAGTCAGTATTAAAAAGGACAAACGATTGGGATTGTTGGAAAAACGGGTTCCGGAAAAACGACCTTCCTAAAACAGTTCTTGCATCAATATCCTTATCAAAATGAAAACAGTTTTATTGAATCAGAAGGATTTGATTCATTGGAAACGTCAATCAGTGGATGCTTTTAATGGCGTATGTACCACAAGAACATGTGTTATTTTCTAAAAGTATTTTAGAAAACTTGAAATTGGCTAATAAAGAAGTAACAGAAGTCGTTGTGTGGGATGTGCTGGAACAAGCCGCCATAGCAGAAGATATTCGTCGAATGCCAGAACAATTGGAAACAATGATTGGTGAAAAAGGAATTACACATTGAGTGGTGGGCAAAAACAAAGATTATCCATTGCACGTAGCTTTACTCAGAAATTCTGAAATTTTATTACTCGATGATGCTTTTATCAGCTGTTGATGCTAAAACAGAAAACCAAATTGTGGATCATCTGAAATCTGAAAGAAAATTCTCAAACAAATATTATTACGGCGCATCGATTATCTGCAATTCGACATGCAGATTGCATTTTAGTATTTGAAGAGGGTCAGATTGTGGCAAGAGGAACTCATGAAGAGTTACTTGAACAAAAAGGCTGGTATTATGAACAATACTTGAAACAAGAATTAGAAGAAGGAGAGGTGAGCGAAGAATGCTAAAAAAACAATTTTTGGTTATTAGCTATATTCGTATGAAAAACGTTCCTTTTTCATTGGATTTATTTTATTATTACTCGCTTCAGCTTCAGGAGTTTATGCACCGATTGTTGCAAAAACAATTTATTGATTTTAGTGATTACACCATCAGAAAAATTCAGGTGTCATTAATTGGGGCAGATTACTCAATTTGCCGTAGTCTATTTTTGGCTTATTGCTCATTTTCAGCGTTATCGGCTTATTTTTGGACGCTTTATCTTGAGTATAATGTCGAATCGTTTAACAAAAACATTTAAGAGATGAATTATTTGATAAAATTCAACATTTGCCGATTCGTTATTTTTGATTCCTTACCAGCAGGGAAAGTTGTGTCAAAAATTACGAGATGATACAGAAGTTGTTCGTCAAAATTTCTTTTGTTGCAGCAACTGCTAATGTTTTTAAATAGTATTATCATTATTGTTGGTATTTATGTTGTTATCTCTTAATATTCGATTAGGAGCTGCTTTATTATTAGTCATTCCAGCTATTCTTTTATGGCAAGTAGTATTTAGTAAAAAGGCAGGGAGCTTTTACAGGACCTCTTCGTGAGAGTTTTAGTAATATGAATGGGAAATTAAATGAAATCATTCAAGGAATGTCTATTATTCAAGTGTTTCAACAAGAAAAACTAGTGAATAAAAGAGTATGAAGAGATTGTTCAAGAGTGGAAAGGAATTGGTCTTGAAGAATTAAAGGTAGAGTCTTTCTTAGCTTGGAGTGTTGTCGGGTTCCTAAGAAATGTTACTTTAATGTTTGCCGTTTTATATTTGAGTGTGAAATATTTAGGAGGAACATTAGGATTAACGGCTGGATTTATTTATGCGATTGTGGACTATATTAATCGTCTCTATGATCCGATTGATAATTTAGTACAAATTTTTGCGTGATTGCAACATGCTTTTTGCAGCAGCAGGTGGGTCGAGTGATTGAATTAATGGAAACACCAATCGAGAAATCAGGAGCTGCTGATTTTGTCATGGAAGATGGAAAAGTAGAATTTAAAAATGTATCTTTCTCTTATGATGGAAAAAAACTCCTGTGTTGAAGAATATTTCCTTTACGATTGAAGCGGGTGAAACAGTGGCTTTGTAGGGCATACTGGCTCCGGGAAATCGACGATTATGAATTTGTTATTTAGATTTTATGACCCAACGGATGGAGAAATTTGGATTGACCATCAAAAATATTGCTTTATCGAATCAGCGTAAAGTGCGTGAGAAGATGGGGATTGTGCTACAAGATCCGTATTTATTTGCTGGAACTTTAGGAAAGTAATATTGGGATGGAGAATCCAGAAATTACCACTGAAATGATGGAAAAATGCGTTGATTCAAGTCGGAGGTAAACATATTTTAGAGCGTTCTGAAGAAGGGTTAGATAAACTGATTCAAGATAAAGGAGCGAGTATTCGTCTGGGGAGCGTCAGTTGATTTCTTTTGCGAGAAGCGTTAGCGTTTAATCCAACGATTCTAGTGTTGGATGAAGCGACTTCCTCGTGGATACGCAAACGGAAGGAATGATTCAGCAGGCAATGGAAGTTCTGTCGAAGGATCGTACGACAGTTATGATTGCGCATCGTTTATCTACGATTGTTCATGCGGATAAGATTTTCGTGTTGGATAAGGGTGAGATTGTTGAACAGGGGAATCATGCAAGCTTGGTCGAAAAAGACGGAGTGTACGCGCAGATGTATCGCATGCAGACGGAAAAGAATTAGACTTCCATATGCAGTGGCTATGGACGCCCTGAGCCTCGGTCTCAGGGCTAAAAATTGAGCCTTGGTCTCAGTTTTTCCAGTACTATCAGCCAGTGTGGCTGATAGTACTCGAGCTACTGTGGGAAGTCTATTCTTTTCTTAACGAAAGTAGAGAAGGGTACGTTTGAGACTTTATCTGAAGTAGCCAAAGAGACCCATAGGGGCTACTGGTGTCCCACCACTACATCAGACAAAAATCTATTTCTATTCCCGTAATGTTGTAAACATGAGGAAGCTTTAGGCGTTTTCCTCATGTTTTTACTTTGTTTGTAGTAAAATGAAAAAAAGTGATTTTTCAAGAGGTGATTGTTATGAAAGAAGAATGGATTCAAGAAGCGGTGAAAATCAGACGTACTTTTACACCGCTATCCGGAATTATCTGAACAAGAATTTAAAACGACAGCATTTATTCAAGAAAAAAATTGACGGAATGGGGATTTCTTACCGTCCTTTAAAAACACCAACAGGTGTTGTTGCTGAAGTGGAACGAAAAGAAGCTCCTGTTATTGCACTTCGTGCAGATATGGACGCATTACCGATTCATGAACAAACAGATTTAGATTATCGTTCAGAGCATGATGGTGTGATGCATGCTTGTGGTCATGATTTTCATACAGCAAGTTTATTAATGGCTGCGAAAATTTTAAAAGAAAAAGAAGAAAGTTTAAACGGGAAAAATTCGATTCATTTTCCAACCAGCAGAAGAAATGAATCGTGGCGCTCGAGCTTTAATTGCTGAAGGTGTATTAGAGAGTCGATGCCATTATTGGATTCCATAATAAGCCTAGAATTACCTGTTGGAACAATTGGTATTAAATCTGGACCATTGATGGCTGCTGTAGGGACAATTTTTCTGTGGAATTAAAAGGGTAGGAACTCATGCAGCAGCTCCACATAATGGAAATGATCCAATTGTTACTGCTTGTCAAATTATTACAAACTTACAAGCGATTGTAAGTCGTCATGTTTCACCGTTGTCACCTGCAGTATTGAGTATTTCTCATATTGAAGGGGAAATACTTGGAATGTTATTCCAGAGCGTGTTTTTCTTTGAAGGAACGATTCGTACTTTTTTTATAAAAAGATCAAGAAAAATTCGTAGTTTAATGGATCATATGGTGCATCAAATGGCTGCTGTTTATGGACAAAAAGCACATATGGAGTGGATTATGACACCTCCAGTAGTAGATAATGATGAAGAAGTGACAGAGATTGTAAAAGAAACAACGGAACAATTTGCGACAGTTGTAACTCCTGAATTAACTTTAGGAGCAGAAGATTTTGCGAATTATATGGAATATGTTCCGGGATGTTTTTGCGTTTATTGGAACAGGTTGTCCTTATGAATGGCATCATCCATCTTTTTGTAGTAGATGATGCAGCGTTAAAAGATGCGATTTCTTATTTTGTAGAAAATAGTCAAGCTTTTATTAAATCGATATAAGAAAGGATAAATTCAATGACAAAAACTCTAATTATTATGAGTCATCCTGATGTAGCTCAATCCTCTTCACAGCAATTTTTATTAGCGGCTGTTAAAGGAGAAGAACAGATTCAAGTACGTAATTTAGAATCAATACTAGAAGAACAGGAAAGTGAGCATTTTGATAAAACTTTAGAACGTGCATGCCTTCAAGATGCAGACAGAATTATTTTTCAATTTCCTTTGTATTGGTATCAATGTCCAAGTGTGATGAAGCAATGGATGGATGAAGTGTTGACGTTGAAATTATCTCAAAAAGGGAAAAAGAAAGAATTTGGAATAGTCGTAACCGTTGGTGCAAAACAAGACCGTTATACAGCAGGTGGTTCGGTAGGATTTGGAATCGAAGATTATTGAGACCCTATCAAGCCTTAGCCAATCAATTAGGATGGGATTATCAAACTCCATTTGTCATCTATCAATTTCAATATTTGCCTGAAGCTCAAAAAGCAACAATTACTAGTAGATTACTTATATTACTTAGAAAATGGTTCACATCATTTTTAATGAAAAAGGAACAATGGATGTTGGAGAGCTAGTGCAATATACGAATACTCATACAGGACAAGTAAGAGAGTAAGCTTGTAGAATTGAAAACAAGAAAGAGAAGAATTAGTGATGATGCTTTCGGAAATGGGGAATGAAGCAGATGGATTCTAAATGGATGGAAGAACAAATTGCTACATGGCAAGAAGAATGTCAAGATTACAAAGAACGTGCTTTTTAGAAGCTTGTAAACAATTATTATTGGAACAACAACAGCGAGTAGATCATTATAAAGCACAATTGGACGGACAATTATGGAGTCCAAAAGAGTAGTAAACATTCAAAAATGAAAATTTTGCTAATTGAATAAAAAGTATATAGATAAAATATAAAAAGATTTATAGGGAAGAATTCGATTTATAACATAATCAGATTCTTTCCTATTTTTCTTCTTTATAAAACAATATTGTTATAAAAATAGAGCAATAAAACGATTGTGTAAACGTTTTATTAGTAGTATTATGATGTCGAGGTAAAAAGAATAACCTTTCGAAAATGAAGAATTTTTCGAGAAAACAGGAGGAATATTTATGAAAAAGAAATTAATGTTATCAAGTGCAGCTCTTTTTAGCAACTGTTGGTTTAGTAGCTTGTAATAAAGCAACAACTGATGATAAACCTGCAGAAACTAAATCTGGAGAAAAGAAAACTCTTAAATTAGCAGCGCTTGAATCAGGTTATGGTAAAGAAATGTGGCCTGAATTAATTAAAGCTTACGAAGAAGCAAATCCAAATGTTAAAGTTGAATTACAATCTAGTAAAGAACTAGAAGACGAACTTTCACCAAAAATGAAAGCAGGAGATTTCCCAGATGTTGTAATGCTTGCATTAGGACGTAAAAAAGCTTTACCAGAAACATTAATTAAAGAAAAAGCTTTGCAGATATTTCTGACTTATTCGATATGAAAGTATACGGAGAAGATAAAAAGTTTCTGAAAAATTATTAAACGGTGTATTAGGGTTCTACAGTTACAGATCCATATCGTGATGGAAAACACTACTTAGCACCAATGTTCTATGCACCAACTGGTTTGTTCTATAACCAAGGTTTATTCGAACAAAAAGGTTGGGAAGTTCCAAAAGATATGCCAGCTATGAAAGAATTAGCAGAAAAAGCAAAAAGCAGAAGGAATCTCATTATTTACTTATCCAACAACTGGATACTTAGATAGCTTCTTCCCTGCATTATTAGCAAATGCTGGTGGTGTTGATTTATTCAACAAAAGCAATGAGCTATGAAAAGGAATTTTTTGCTTCTGAAGGAGCAACTAAAGCGTTTGATGCATTAGGGCGAGATTAGTGAAAAACGTTGAACCATCAACAGTAGCAAATGCTAACCCACAAAAGCTTTTACTAAGAACCAACAATTATTATTAGATAACAAAGCTTTTATTCATGCCAAATGGTACATGGGTAGTTGGAGAAATGAAAGATGCTCCTCGTGCTGATGGATTCAAATGGGCTATGACTGCTGCTCCAGCAATCGAAAAAGGTGGCAAACGTTTCGTTTACTCATTCTTTGAACATATCTGGGTTCCAGAAGCAGCAACAAACAAAAAGAAGCTAAAGAATTCTTATCATTCTTATATTCTGATAAAGCAGCAGCAATCTTTGCTAAACACAATGCTGCTCAACCAATTCAAGGTGTAACAAAGCAAATTACCTGCTGAATTACAAAAGCTTATATAAAGTTGTAGATGAAGTGGACGGAGTTATCAATGGTAACTTTATTGCTACAAAAACCAGTTGAAGGAGTAAACATGAAAGAAAACATTATACGGTCAAATCGACTCTGTAGCATCTGGTCAAAAATCTGTAGCAGATTGGCAAAAATCAGTTGAAGAAGTTAGCCAAAAATTAGGTGCGGCTGTAGAAAAATAATTCTTCAACTAGTGTGAATGGATAGAAAAGGAGCTGGGAAAAGAGGGCTCTTCCGGAAAGATAAACTCAGTTTAAGTAGTTTCAAAGTTCCAAGAGTTTTTCTTTCAGGAGGTAGTCATTCCCAGCTTTATTTTTATACTTAAATAAAAGATAGAGCATGAAAGATGAATAATCGTCGGAAAAAGAACGTGCAGGATTTATCCTAGCATGTATATTACCTACCATTATATTATTTCTTACTTTCTTAATTTATCCAACGATTGAAGTGTTCAGAATGTCCATGTATCGTTGGGGTGGATTTTCAAAGAACAAACAATTTGTAGGAGTTTGATAATTTTGTAACCTTATGGAAAAGATGAGAATTTTTTTCAAGAACAATTCAAAAATACAATTTTATTAATTGTCGTTGTAACGATTGTAACAGTTGTTTTAGCCGTATTATTTGCTTCCATTTTAACAACTGAAAAATTCGTGGAAATAACTTCTTTAGAATTATTTTCTATATTCCAAATATTTTATCAATTGTAGTTATTGCTGGTTTATTTGCAGCGATTTATGATCCAAATGGTGGTTTATTAAATGCTATTTTACCAAAAGCATTAGAACGTTTATGGTTGGGAGACCAAGGTGTTGTCATTTATTCCCTAGCATTTTGCTTTAATTTGGCAAAGCGATTGGGTATTATATGGTAATGTATATGGCTGGTATGGCAAATATTCCATCTAGCTTATATGAAGCAGCTGATTTAGACGGTGCAGGAAAAAATTGGTAAATTTTTCAATGTAACATTACCATTAATTTGGAATAGTATTCGTACAACATTAACATTCTTTATTATTAGTACGATTAACTTAAGTTTCTTATTAGTACAAATTTTTAACAAATGGTGGTCCAGATGGATCTACAGAAGTATTCTTAAGCTATATGTTTACTCAAGCTATACTAACTCTTCCTTTGGTTATGGTATGGCAATTGGGGTAGTAGTCTTTATCTTCTCATTTTGGATTATCAGGGTATCGTTAGTCACATTTACAAAACGTGACATTCTAGAATATTAGGAGGCATATTGTGAAAAATGCAAACTCGTTCATTTGAACGCTTTATATAAAGCATTTATTTATGTAGCTTTAGTTACATTAGCCATTTCCATTATTGTGCCTGTTGGTTTGGGTATTTGTCGCATCCATTAAGCAAAAATAGTGAGTTTTATGGTAGTCCATGGACAGCACCAAAAAGGATTTTTACTTCAAAAACTTTATTGATGCATGGACAAGTGCAAAAATGGGAGATTATATGTTAAATTCTGTCATCGTTACAGCATTAGCATTAATCATTTTTAGTAGCCGTTGCGATTCCAGCTGCTTATGTGTTAGCAAGATTTAAATTCCTGGAAGCAAACTTATTAATACACTTTCTAAAAGGTGGATTATTCATTAACGTAAACTATATTGTTGTTCCAATCTTTTCTAATGCTACTAGATTGGGATAAAGGATTAAAATCATTTGGAATCACAAATGGCTTCTTCTTAAATAATATTTTTGTTCTAGCAGTTGTGTATGCAGCAACATCGCTACCATTTACGATTTACTTATTATCGAACTTCTTCAAAACTTTACCAACAACATTTGAAGAAGCAGCAGCTATCGATGGAGCTGGTTATTTCACAACAATGTTTAAAGTTATGACACCAATGGCAAGACCAAGTATTATTACAGTTATTTTATTTAATTTCTTATCATTTTGGAATGAATATATCATTGCTTTAACATTAATGCCTGGTAAAGAGTCAAACATTACCGGTTGGGTTGAAAAACTTATTACAAGCTCAACGTGGTGCAGCGCAATACGGTCAAATGTATGCAGGGATGGTATTAGTCATGTTACCAACATTGATTTTTATATATTCTTGTTCAAAATAAATTAACACAAAGGAATGACCTTAGGGTGGTTCTAAAGAGTAGGAGAGGAGAAACACCATGAGTAAAACGAAGGGACGTTTAACATTACCAAGTCAGGCTAATTTCTTGAAAGAAACAAAAGAACTAATCGAACGTTGGGGAGCAGATGCCATTCGTGATAGTGATGGAACGAAGTTAGATGAAGCAACAAAACAATTAGATGCAAAAAATTTATACAACGTATTTTGTTGCAAGAAATCATAATGAATTTGCTGAAAAACATATGGAAGAATGTCAACAAATTTATGTGATGTCTAAATTTCATCTAGCAACTTCAAATGAATTAGAAATTCCATTTATGGATGGATATTTTACAGATCAAGTTCAACCAGATTATGTTCATGATGAAAAACTTTATTGGGAAGTCATTGACCGTACAACTGGGAAAAGTGGTTAGCGTAGAAAATTGGGAATTAGATAAAGAAAGGGATATTATTACAGTTCATGGAGCAGAAGCTTTTCATGAATATACGGTGTCCTTCTTAGTATATGCCATTTGGGATCCAACTCAAATGTATAATCATATTACAAATAATTGAGGGAATGTTCCTCATGATATTCCATTTGATGTGCGTCAACCTGCTTCAAATGAATATATGCAAAACATATTTAAAAATTGGTTAAAAGAAAATCCAGATACAGATGTTGTTCGATTTACAACTTTCTTCTATCATTTTACATTGATTTTTAATCAATTAGGAAAAGAGAAATTTGTAGATTGGTTTGGATATGGCGCTAGCGTTTCTGTAGCAGCTTTAGAAGCTTTTGCAAAAGAAAAAAGGCTATCGCTTAAGAGCGGAAGATATTGTAGATGAAGGATATTATAATTCAACATTTAGAACACCAAGTAAAAGCTTATTTAGACTATATCGATTTTTATTCAAAAATTCGTAGCAACAGAAGCGAAGAAATTAGTAGATCTTGCACATGATGCAGGAAAAGAAGCAATGATGTTCCTAGGAGATAACTGGATTGGTACAGAACCATATGGAAAAATATTTCAAAGAAATTGGTTTAGATGCTGTTGTAGGTTCTGTAGGGGAGGAGCAACTTTACGTATGATTTCTGATATTCCTCATGTTAAATACACAGAAGGAAGATTCTTACCATACTTCTTCCCAGATGTATTTAGAGAGGAAATGATCCAACGATTGAAGCGAATAAAAACTGGTTATCAGCAAGACGTGCAATTATGAGAAATCCAGTCGATCGTATTGGATATGGCAGTTACTTAAGTTTAGCTTATCAATTCCCTAAATTTGTGAGATTACATTGAACAAGTGACAGATGAATTTAGAAATTTATGATGTTGTAAAACATACAAAACCATATGTAGGCTTTGAGAGTAGCAATTCTAAATGCTTGGGAGGGTAAATTACGTACATGGCAATCTCATATGGTGGCGCATGAATTACCATACAAACAAATTTATTCATATTTAGGAATCATGGAAGCATTAAGTGGTGCGAGCGTCGATGTTCAATTCATTAGTTTTTGAAGACGTTTTGACTACCGATGTCTTTAAAAAGACGTGGATGTTATTATTAATGCTGGTGATGCCGGAACTGCATTTAGTGGTGGAGATGTTTGGAAAAATCCAGAACTACTCACTAAAATTCGTGAATTTGTATACAATGGTGGAGGATTTGTTGGAGTAGGAGAACCAACAGCTGTTCATCATCAAGGTAGATATTTCAATTAGCTGAGATGTTCTAGGGGTAGAGACGTGAAATGGGCTATAGCTTATCTACTGATAAATACTTTTACAAAAGAATTAGACACTCACTTCATTACAGAAGATATTAAAGATGTACGCAAAATCGATTTCGGAGAAGGAATGAAGAATGTCTATGGATTAACGGAACATACGAAGTATTAGAATTCAGTAATCCAAAAGTTTCCCAAGAAGTAGAAGGAATTGTAATGCCAGCGAATGCTGAAGGGAAAAAGAATTCGGTGAAATTCATTTAGCAGCTAATCCTTATGGAAAAGGACGTGGAGTTTATCTTGCAGGCTTACCTTATAGTCCAGAAAATACAAGATTATTACTTCGAGCATTATATTATGCTGCTGCTAAAGAACAAGAATTCAAAAATGGTATTCTTCTAATTTATCAGTTGAAGTTCATGCATATCCTGAAAAAGGTTTGTATGCAATTGTCAATAATACAAATGAAAGCACAAGAAACTGAAGTTTATGATGGCAATGGAAATCATGAAACAGTCATCATGAAACCAAGTGAAATTAGATGGGAGCATATGTGATGAATCCAAAAGTTAGAATATGGATACGAGTAGTCTTAATGGTGATCTTCTTAATTGTATTAGTAAAAGGTCATCAAATGGTTGGAAAAACCAGGAGTTGCAACAATGTTAGTAGCTCTAGTAGGCTTGTTAGCTATATTATGGGATTATAACCGTCCATAGCAACTCGTAAAAAAAGAGAATATAGGGTGAAAAGGACAAGAACAACGATTCTTGTCCTTTTTGTATGGAAAAAGAAGGAAAATACTATTCGACGTAGCTTAAAAACATGAGACTGCAGGGCTGCTGCCGTCCTTGCTATTTCGTTAATAATAATTTTTATTAAATACACGTAAAATGTGTATATGAATGAGGAAAGAAATTTTTCACCGTGTAAAAGGTAAAACAATCCATTTGAAAAATGGATTTGCTTTACTGGAAAAATTTGAGACCTTAGAGCTCAAATTTTAGCAATGAGACCAAGGCTCATGGCGTCCAAATGCTACAGTGAAAATATTATTTCTGAATATTACATAGGTTGACTACCTACCTATTATTTGTTACACTTTAATAAAACAAAACCGAAAGGAGAGACTAAAATGACAAACAAACAAATCTTCGATGACATTATCAAATTAATTTTAAGAATTGAACATTTGAACGTATTCAGAAGTATTGCCCCTAACCTTACAATACGAGAAAACAACGTCTTAATTCTCTTATATTATTACGATTCAGAATTTGGAAAACACTAACCATAAAAAGACATTAGCTGTTTCTATGAAATAAAAATCTTCAACAGCAATCCAATTCGTCAATTCCTTAGAGAAACATGGATATATCGTTCGAATGAATGATCCAAAAGGATAAGCGAGTAACACTAGTAACCTTGACAGAATTTGGAAAAGAAATGGGGAAAATTATTTCTAAAAGAAACTATAAAATGGTTCAAAAAAATATTAGAAAACTCAAGAAAAAGAAGAATTGGAACAAGCTTTCCAAGTCATCCATAAAATGATTAATACGATTGAAAGTATTCCAATCGAAACACTCTCATATAGAAAGGAAGAAACTAAATGAAACAAATCATGAATCATGTACGTAGATATCGAGCATTATTAGCAGGAATTGTTATTTTAACGATTCTACAAGTTGGTTCGAGTTTATTATCTCCAACTATTTTAGCTTCATTAGTAAGCAATGGGATTTTAAAACAAAACCAAGCGGTGATTTTACAACAAGGGGGATTAATGTTACTAACTTCGACTTTAGATTTAGTGTTATCAATTTTTAGTCGTTCGTTTTATCGGGAAAATTCTCTGCGGGATTATCAAAAGATTTACGTTTCAGTATGTTTACAAAAAAATTCAACATTTTTCAACACAAGATTTCCAAAAATTAGGAACATCTTCGTATATTAACCGTACAACAAGAGATATTCAAAGTTTAGCACAAACATTAGGGTTCTCAATGAGTATGGTATTAATGGCTCCATTATTGTTAGTGGGATCTATTATCTTATCTGTTCGTATGAACTTTACATTGTCATTAGTATTATTAGGATCCATTCCATTTTTAGGAATTGCAGTCGCATTATTAGTAAAAACAGTTTCAAAAGACTTTACAATTATGCGTCAAAATGACGGATACACTAACACAAATTATTCGTGATTCATTAACGAGGGATTCGTGTCATTCGTGCATTTAATAAGAGCGAGTATGAAGTAGAACGATTTGACAAAGTCAATGAGAAATATCGTGAATTAATTTTCGGGATGAATATTAAATTCAGTTTAATTATGCCACTAATGATGATTACAATTAATTTTTGCGAATTTAGCAGTTGTTCTTGTGGGGCTCATTTAATTCAAGCATCTCAATTAGAAGTGGGAGCTTTAATGGCGGTTATTCAATATTCTGTTTTTAGTATTAGTCGCTTTTATTAATGCTATCGTTTATCTTCATTATGATTCCTCAAGGACTTGTAGCTGCAAAAAGGGTCAATGAAGTATTAGAACAAGAAAATATTCAAACCTTTGTGAGTGAAGATTATGGCTTAGAAAAAATTGATACAGTAGAATTTAAAGATGTTTCTTTCAAATATGAAGGAGCAGAAAAAGCAATGTTAAACCATGTCGACTTCACAGCAAAAGTTGGTGAAAAAATTGCGATTATCGGTTCGACTGGTGCAGGAAAATCTACCCTAGTGAATTTATTAATGCGCTTCTTAGATACAACTTCTGGAGAGTTGTTAATGAATGGTGTAAATATTAAAGAATTTACAGAAAAAGAACTACGCGAGCAAATCGCATTCGTCCCTCAAAAATCGTATGTTATTTGAAGGAAGTATTCGAGATAACTTTAAGATTCGGAAATGAACATGCAACAGATGAAGAAATGATTCAAGCGTTAAAACAAGCAGAAGCGTGGGAATTTGTTTCTAGTTTAGAAGAAGGATTAGATGCACACGTAGAGCAAAAAGGAGATAATTTCTCTGGCGGACAAAAACAACGATTATCGATTGCTCGTGCATTAGTAAAACAGGCTTCGATTTATATTTATGATGATAGCTTCTCTGCATTAGATGCGAAAACAGAAGCTAAACTTCGTGCAAATTTAGCAGAAATTAATCAACAATCGATTATATTTGTCGTTGCGCAAAGAATCTCATCTGTAACAGATGCTACAAAAATCATTGTATTACATGAAGGAAATGTTGTTGGAATTGGAACTCATGATGAATTGAAAGAAAGTAACCAAATTTATCAAGAAATTATGAATTCTCAATCAAGTTTAGAAGAAATGGAGGATACTCATGAATAAAACTGTCTTAAAACGATTATTAAGTTATTTAAAGCCGGATCGTGTGATTGTGACGATTGTACTAGTAGTATCCCTTATTTCAGTTATTTTAGATGTACAATTACCTAAAATTTTAGGGGATGCAACGACGTTAATTAGTGAAAGTTATATTGCTTTCTAATTATACTTCTGTTGATTTAGAAGGAGTTTTTGCGATTGCGAAAACTTTAGCGATTTTATATATTTTAGCAGCTGGATTAAAACTTCTTAGGGAAATATTTTATGTCTCGTGTTGCTAGTGATATTATTTATCGATTACAAAAAGAAATCGATGAAAAATTCACACGTTTACCAGTTCGATATTTTGATGAACAATCAGAGGGACTTATTAAGCCGTGCGACAAATGATATTCAAACAATTGATGATTCTTTTCTCACAAGTGTCAAATCAAATTTTTACAACTGTTCTGACATTCTTTGGGATTATCATTATGATGTTCACGGTGAATATTCCATTGGCGATTATTGGATTTTTAGGAATTCCTCTTTCGCTATTTATTATTGGATTAATTGGGAAAGAAATCTTCAACAGCATTTGCGAATCGTCAAGAAACTACAGGTCGTTTAAATGGTTATATTGAAGAATATTATGCTGGACATGAGATTGTAAAAGCCTTCAATTATGAAGAACGTTCGCAAGCGGAATTTCAAGCTTTAAATGATGAATTATATGAACATGCTTGGAAAGCGCAATTCTTTGCAGGAATGATGTATCCAATTTCTCGTTTAATTAATAATATTGTGTATGTATTTGTAGCGATTGTCGGTGGATTGTTTGCTGCTAGTGGAATGATTACAATCGGTGGAATTCAAGCAATCTTACAATATATGAGAAATATTAGCCAACCAATGGGAGATGCAGCGAATATGATTGGATTAACTCAATCTATGTTAGCTGCAGCAGAGCGAATTTTTGAATTATTAGATGCTGAAGAAATGGAAGAAGAAGGGAAAAAGGCAGAACTTCCAGCTATCGTTGGAGATGTTCAATTTAAGCATGTTTCATTTGGTTATACTCCAGAAGTAACATTGATGGAAGATTTGAATATTGATGTTAAAGCAGGAGAAACAGTAGCGATTGTAGGGTCCTACAGGTGCAGGTAAAACGACTGTGATTAATCTGTTGATGCGTTTCTACGATATTACTAGTGGAGTAATCGAAATTGATGGGCATAATATTCAAGACTATAAAGTAGATTCTCTTCGTTCAAAAAGTAGGAATAGTATTACAAGATACTTGGTTATTTAAAGGAACGATTCGAGAAAATATTCGTTATAGTCGTCCAGATGCAACGGATGAAGAGGTAGTCAGGCAGCAAAACAAGCATTTGCGGATGATTTTATTCGTAAATTACCAGATGGATATGATACGTATATTACGGAAGAAACGGATAATATTTCTGGAGGGCAAAAAGCAATTATTAACGATTGCTCGTGCTATTTTTAGCTTCACCGTCTGTTTTTATTTTTAGATGAAGCAACTTCGAATGTAGATACAAGAACGGAAATGCAAATTCAAAAAGCGATGGATCATATTATGGAACATAAGACTTCGTTTGTTATTGCGCACCGTTTATCAACGATTCGTAATGCGGATAAGATTTTAGTAATGCAGAAGGGGAATGTAATTGAGCAAGGAACACATGAAGAATTGTTGGCAAAACAAAGGATTCTATGCTGGTTTATATCGCGCGCAGTTTGAATAATAATTGATTTTCCTGTAGTAGTAGAGGACGTCAGTAGCTATTGAGAAAATAAAAATGTGGAGCTGTTTGCTCCACATTTTTATTCTCCTTCTGACGAAATAAGTCTTTCGATATATTGTTGTCCTAGTTCTTCGAATTGGACTTTGTTTTTGTAATAATTCAATCACAGATTCTTGGAAAGATTCTACTTCTTCAACAGGTAAGCTACAATGAATCGCTACTACATCTGTAAATTCTTTTGTCGACTACAGAAATAGTATTTGTTTCAAGATAGTATTCTAATTTCCCAACAGTAGAATAATCAATCGTTACTTTTAAAATCGTTTCTAAGCTAGCTTGAACGACTCCAATTGCTTTAAGCCCTTCTGCAACAGCACCTGTATAAGCACGAACAAGTCCTCCGGCACCTAGTTTTGTCCCGCCAAAAGTATCGTGTGACAACAACCGTTGTATTTTTAGTGCTTGTTTCTTTAATACTTCTAACATTGGTACACCAGCTGTTCCACTCAGTTCTCCATCGTCCATTGCACGTTGGAATTCATCTCTTTCTCCGATTAAATAAGCTGAACAATTATGGGTTGCTTTCCAATGTTCTTTTTGATAGCTTGGATAAATTCGAGCGCTTCTTCTTCTGTTTCTGTACGTTTGAAATGGGCGATAAAGCGTGAACCTTTAATTTCAATTTCATGTTGCCCATCTTGATGAATTGTTTTATATTGTTCTAACATAGGCTGCCTTTCAAGATTTATCTGCTTTTATTGTACCATAAAACGTGCGCGATAAAAAATAATATGAAATTCGACTATTTTTATTTGCAACGTGGCAAGGGTTTCTTATATATTTAATATGCTTTAAAAATAATAATTCGAAAGAGGAAAATATGAAAAAGTAAATTAGTTATTTCAATTGTGTCAGCAAGTTTATTAAGTGCTTGTGTTCAAATTAATACAGCACCTCAACCAACAACGACAACTTCTGTAGCACAAACAACACAAAGTAGTCAAACAACTACAAATACAACAACTCAACAACAAGCATCGAACGCTAATCAAGGGTCTACGCAAGGACAACTTCTTATAAAGAAAGTGTTGAAAAAAATGGTAGAAGTATTTTTCTAACCAGTATAGTGCTTTAGATATTACGAAAGTTCAATTAAAAACTTTACAGCCTGTTGTGTATGAAATTTATGCAATGGATGATACAACAGAATATGAGTTTGTTTATCAAGTAGATAATCAAAAATTTATTTCAAAAAGAGATGGATCGTAAAAAGGGAGATATTTCTTATAAAACGTGCTTATAAAAAAATCGAGACATCTACTTTATCAGATGTTGATGAGGTGATTTCTGTAGCATTAGGTCAATTTTTCTGGTGGGCAGTTAAAAGATTGGACATTAGAACGTGATAACGGTCAATTATATTGGAATGTAGAAGTTAATCATAATGGAAAATCAATGGAAGTAACGATTGATGCTACTTTAAAACAAATTGTCAAAAATTGATGATTAAAAAAGAATAATTATTGATATTATAGAAGTAATTTTTCATATATGTTATACTATATTGCACGTGAATTTTAAAAATAGAAAGGAAAAGATATAGAAAAGAAATTTTTTTCTATTAGAAAAATCATTGCTGGGTCAGTAGTGATTGGGTCTGCATTATTTGGTATGGGTACTCCAGTGAGTGCTGCAAGTCCATCGACTTATCATTATGTTGACGAAGCAAATTTAACAGAACAAGAAAAAGCCCTTCTTCATACGGAAGTTCCGCCTCAGGATGAAGAAGTGTATTATTTAATTTACCGTAAAATTGAACAAGTACTTCCACAAACAGGAGTAAGAGAAAATATGGTATTTACTGCTGCAGGGATTATTGGCAGCAAGTAGTATTGTTTTAGTCGTTTCTAAGAAAAACGTCATAAAATTTTTAGGAGCATTATTAATTACTGCTTCAGGAGCAGCAACATTTATTCCTTCTCAAGTAGTAGCAGTGGAATTAAGTCAAGTGATTCGTTCTTCTTCTAATGAAGGAGTGAGTACAAATTGATGGTTATCGTTATGTTGGATATTTAAGTGAGAAAGAATTAAAACAAATTTCTCATCCAGAACAGGCGAAAACTACTGTAGAAAGCACCACAAGTTCCTGTTGAGAAGTTCCTACAACTACAGTAGAGAAAAAGAAGAAACAAGAATTGAAACAACAACTGAAGAAATTCCGTTTGAGACAATGACACAGGCAGATACAGCATTAGAAAAAGGTAAGAGTCGGATTCTTTATGCTGGTCAACCAGGAGTTCGTACAGTTTATACGCAAGTAACAGTTGTGAATGGCGTAGAAACACGTAAAAGTTGTTAAAAACAGAAGTAACAACACAACCAATTTTACAAATTATTGGAGTAGGTGCAAAAGAAGAAACTCAAAACCAGCTCCAGTAGATGTAAAAGAAGCGTCAAAAAAACTCCAGAAGTGAAACCTAAAAGTCCAAAAACCTGCTGCAGAAGTGAAACCTATAGCAACTAATCGTCCTGAATATGGAATGCTGTCCCCTGTTAATGAGTTATCTGAATTAGTAATTAAAGAAAAAGGTACACAGGAAACAGGAAAAGAAGGTCAAGCCTTAACACAGCCAGTACTTCCAGAATTCCATGAAGCAAAAGGTGTTCAAGAAGTAAAAAGAAGGTGAGAAACAAAGGCGAAGCTTTAGTACAACCAGAACTTCCTGAATATAAAAAAACCAGTTTCAACTAAAGGGAACACAAGAACCAGGACAAGAAGGTGAAAACTTTAGAACAACCAGCAAATCCAGAATATAAAATTAACAACGGGTACAGTTGAGAAATCTACTGAAAGTGAATTAGATTTCACAACAGAAGTAGTTCAGATGATACAAAAATATGTGGATGAAGAAGTAGTTGAACGTCAAAGGTGTTAAAGGAGTTCAAGTTACGAAAACAACTTATGAAACAGTAGAAGGTGTTGAAAACAGATAAAGTCCTTTCTACAACTACAGAAGTGAAAACTCCTGCCGTTTCTAAAAGTCGTTAAAAAGGAATAAAAACCAGTTGAAGGAACAAAAGTTGAAACAAGAGAAGAAGTTATTCCTTTTGCTACAAAAACAGAAGATGATGACACTTTTAAAACGTGGAACAACTAAAGTTGCTCAAGAAGGTGTAGACGGTAAGAAACAAATTACTGAAAACGTATAAAAACGATTCGTGGAGAAAAACAAATGACGCTCCAAAAAGTAGAAGAAAAAGTTATCTTACAACCTCAAGATAAAAATTATTAAAAATGGTACAAAAAGGTTTAGAAAAAAACCAACATTACAATGGGCGAATACTGAAAAAGATGTTTTGAAGAAGAAACGCAACAGCTAGTTATACATTGAATAAACTAGCTGGGTGGAAATCAAATCAATTAAATTAGCATTAAAAAGATAAAGATGGACAGCTTGTTAAAGAAGTAACGGTAGCAGAAAATAAATTAAACGCTACTTTAGATAAATTGAAATATTATCAAGGTTACACTCTATCTACAACAATGGTTTTATGATCGTGGAGAAGGCGAAGAAACTGAGAAATTAGAAGATAAACAAATTCAGTTAGACCTTTAAAAAAAGTTGAAATCAAAAAAACATTAAAGAAACAAGCTTTAATGAGTGTAGATGCTGAAGGAAATGAATCAGATAAGAGCTTTATTATCTGAAAAACCAACAGATGTTGCTCCATTATATTTACGTGTAACAACTCACGACAACAAAGTGACAAGACTTGCGGTAAGTTCTGTTGAAGAAGTTGTTGTAGATGGAAAAATCATTGTACAAAGTGGTGGCAAAAGCTCCTGACTTAGTTCAACGTAGATCTGATGATACACTAAGTGAAGAATATGTTCATTATTTTTGAAAAACAAAAAGGCACACTGAAGGTGATGTATATTATAGTTTTAACGAATTGGTAACAGCTATGAAAGCTAACCCAAGTGGTACTTTTTAAACTTGGTGCAGATCTTAATGCTGCTAACGTACCAACGCTAAGTAAAGAGTATGTACCGGGTACATTTAAAGGTCACTTTAACAAGTGTTGACGGTCAACACTATTCAATCCATAATATGGCTACGTCAATTATTCGGTGTTGTAGAAGGTGGTTCAGTTAAAAACTTAACTTAGCTAACGTTAACATCAATATGCCGTGGATCGAAAACATTTCTGCTCTTGCTAGATCTGTAAAAACGCTACTGTTGAGAATGTTAAAGTTACTGGTAGTATTCTTGGTAAAGATGGAATCTCAGGTATAACTAATAAAGTTGATATCGGCGGAGCAACTGACAAATATTGCCTTTATCGGTAAAACTTACCGGTGTCGGTGATAGACCTTGGGGTATGGCTGGTATCGCCGGTGAAGTTTGGAAAGGTAACATTAAGAAAGCTTATGTAGATGCTGATATGGTTTGCTAATAAAGCTCGATGCTGGTGGACTTGTTGCTGTTACAGATAATGGTTCTGACCCTAATGGAATTGACAAGTATGCTTCTGTACGTAATGCGGTGACTAAAGGTACTATCGATATTAAGAACCCTGTTGAAGTTGGTGGTTTCATTAGTAAAAACTGGACATGGGGTAGAGTTGCAGATACTGTTTCTATGATGAAAGTTGTAAAAGGTGAAGAATTCTATGGTTCTAAAGATATTGATACTGAAGATGGTTACTATACAAACGATGTATTAGAAAGAAACTTTTGTAGTTAAAAGATGTTAGTACGGGTGATCGTTCATTCAAACGTTCACGTTCAAATAGAATTAAAGAAATTAGTCTTGAAGAAGCGAATAAGAAAATCGAAGCAATGGGTATTACAGCCGATAAATTCGAAATTGTTCCACTTGTGGAAGACAAACTAAACCTAGCAAAAACCAAAATCTGATACGTATAAAGAGATTCAAGATTATAAAGCTGATCGTGAACTAGCTTACCGTAATATTGAAAAGCTTCAACCATTCTACAATAAAGAATGGATTATCAATCAAGGGAATAAAATTCCTGCTGGTTCTAAATTGTTAACGACTGAAGTATTATCCGTTACAGGTATGAAAGATGGACAATTTGTAACAGACTTGTCAGATGTTGATAAGATTATGATTCATTATGCTGATGGTACAAAAAGAAGAAAAAGCTGTATCAGCTAAAGCTACGTCAAACGTAGAACAAGTAAAAGAATACAGTATTACAGATTTAGGTGATGTAGTTTACACACCAAATATGGTAGTTAAAGACCGTACTCAATTACTAAGTGATATTAAAAAGCTAAAATTAGATACAATTACTCTTTGAATCTCCTGAAGTTCGTGCGATAACAGGTAATGTTGGAGCATTATACTTAGAAGAAAGTTTTGCAGAAGTAAAAGGAAATCTTGATAAATTAGTAAAAAGCTCTTGTTGAAAAATGAAGATCATCAGTTAAATGGTGATGAAGCAGCCATCAAAGCACTTCTTAAGAAAGTAGAAGATAATAAAGCTAAAATTATGATGGCACTTACTTACCTCAATCGTTATTATGGTATTGAATATGGTGACTTAAACATTAAGAATATAATGATGTTTAAACCAGATTTCTATGGCAAGACACCAAGTGTTATTGACAGATTAATTCGAATTGGTTCACAAGAAAAGAACTTGAAGGGTGATAGAACTCAAGATGCATATCATGAAATTATTGCAGGAGATACTGGTAAAGGTGATTTACGTAGTTTCTTAGATTATAATATGCGTCTCTTCACAAATGATACAGATCTTAACGACTGGTTTATCCATTCAGCGAAAAATGTGTATGTTGTAGAACCAGAAACAACAAATCCAGATTTCAAAAATAAACGTCATCGTGTCTTTGATGGTCTGAATAATAATATGCATGCACGTATGATTTTTACCATTATTGAACTTGAAGAAAGCACATATCTTTATGATTTCAACTTATAATACTATGGCTTATAGTTCATTTTGAAAAATATGGTAAGAATACAGAAGCTGAACGTGAAGCATTCAAGGAACGTATCAATTATGTAGCTAAAGCTCAACAAACATATTTAGATTTCTGGTCACGTCTTGCACTTCCAAATGTTCGTGATAGATTGCTTAAGAGTCAAAATATGGTTCCTACACCTGTATGGGATAATCAAGCTTATGCGGGGATTAAAGATGCTAATCGTCGTGGATATGGTACTGATGGTAAAGTAGCAACACCAATTCGTGAGTTGTTTGGTCCAACAGACAGATGGCATCAAATTAACTGGAACATAGGGAGCTATGGCTAAAGTTTATGGAAAACCATATGAAGATGAACAAGTTTTCTTCATGGTAACAAATATGTTAGAGGACTTTGGTATTTCAGCCTTTACACATGAAACAACTCACATAAATGACCGTATGGCATATCTTGGTGGTCATGGACATCGTCAAAGGTACAGACCTTGAAGCATATGCTCAGGTATGTTACAAACACCCTGATAAATCAACATATAATGGTGAGTATGGAGCATTGGGAATTAATATGGCTTATCATCGTCAAAAATGACGGAGATCAATGGTATAACCCAGATCCTGATAAATTACAAACTCGTGAACAAATCGATCACTACATGAAGAACTATAATGATGCCCTTATGATGTTAGACCATCTTGAGGCTGATGCTGTATTACCGCAGTTAAAAGGAAATACAAGTCGCTGGTTCAAGAAAATGGATAAACAATATCGTAAAAATGGTGAACTACATCAATTCGATAAAAATTCGTGAGTTGACTGATGATGAGAAAAAGTAGCAATCAGTACTATTGATGATTTAGTGAATAATAACCTGATGACGAAACATGGAGCGCCTGGAGATGGTACTTATAACCCATCTGACTTTAGGTCTGCATATGTCAATATGAATATGATGACAGGTATCTATGGTGGTAATACGAGTCAAGGTGCACCTGGTGCTGCATCCTTCAAACACAATACATTCCGTATGTGGGGTTACTTCGGATATGAGAATGGATTTGTTGGATATGCTTCTAGCAAATATCAAGATGCAGCTAATAAAGAAAATAATAAGTTATTAGGTGATGACTTCATTATCAAGAAAGTTTCTAATGGAAGATTCACTAACCTTGAAGATTGGAAGAAAGAGTACTACAAAGAAGTGAAAGCAAAAGGTGAAAAAGGATTTACTGCCATTGAGATTGATGGTAAACAAATTACCAATTATGCTGAACTAAAAGTCTTATTTGATAAAGCGGTTGAGGCTGACCTAGCAGCTGGAGGAACAACTAAAACTGTAGAACTTAAATCAAAAGTCTTTAAAGCACTTCTTAAGAATACAGATGGATTCTCTGGACAATTATTCAATTCTTAAAAATCAACGAAAAAGACCCTTCGGGGTCTTTTTTTGTTTTATCCTTCCAATTTCCAACGTTTGCCCCAAATATGTATTTTTGGTATACTACAGAAAGCAACGAGATTGCTAAATTTAAGAAAAGGAGTCGAGTAAATGAAAATTGCGATCGTAACGGATAGTACTGCGTATTTGACACCAGAAGAACGCCGTGAGTGGAATATTCATGTATTGCCACTATCAGTTATTTTTGGACAAGAAAGTTATCGTGAAGAACAAGATTTGACAACTGCCGATTTCTATGAAAAAGTAAAAAAATTCAGAGGTATTCCCAACGAGTTCACAACCAGCAGTTGGTGAAACAATTGAATTATTCCGTGAATTATCCCATCATTATGATGCTATTATTCCAATTCTTTTTATCCAGTGGGATTAGCGGAACTTATCAAACAGTTGTGACAGTTGCTGAAGAATTACAAGATGAAGTGTTGATTTATCCAATCGATTCAGGAATTAGCTGTGCACCTCAAGCTCGTGCAGTTCGTCTTGCTGCAATGATGGCAAAAGATGAACAATATACAGCTAAAAGAAATTGTAGCTTGTGTTCAACAATTAGTAGACCGTACAACAGCTTACTTCATCGTAGATGATTTGAATAATCTTCAAAGAGGTGGACGTTTATCAGCAGGTGCTGCATTAGTTGGTTCTATGTTGAAAAATTAAACCAATTTTTAACATTTGAAGATAAGAAAATTGTGGCATTGGAAAAATTCGTACGCAACAAAAAAAGCGATGAAGCGAATTGAGCAAATTATTTGAAGAAGCTACTCAAACGACAGATGGAGATGGATATGAATTAGTGATTATTCATGCGAATGCTCCAGAAGCAGGAGAAGCATGGCGTGCTCAAATTCAAGAGAAATATCCAAAATTAAGAACATCTCTAGCATATTTTGGTCCAGTTATTGGAACACATTTAGGAGCAAAGGCGCTCTAGGATGTTCATGGGATATTGTTATTGAGAAAAATTTAGAAACACTTGAAGCTTTAAACTCATAGGGATGGAAGTAGAATGATGAATTCTATTTTTCATCTTTTTTTGTTTGTAAAAATTTCCAAATAAAAAAATATTTTTCCGACATTTTTCGTATATATAGTTGAGGTGGTTTGAATGAAGATTGCTCGAGATTCAAATGGAGAATTAGTCTATGTATATAAAGGAATTGAATTGGATAAATCAGAATATTATGCCTGCCCGACTTGTGGGGAGCCTGTTCAGATTTGTCAAAAGAAAAATGGAGAATATTTTTCAGACATGTAACGCAAGCAAGGCATGATGGAGAAACAGAGGCTCATCAAAAAGGAAAAGAAGAATTACAAGAAAGCTAGTGCAACATGGATATACAGCAGAATTAGAACGCTATGAAGCGTTAATAGGACAAATTCCAGATCTTACTATTGAAGTAGGTGAAAAAGAATGGGTGTTGGAATATCAATGTAGTGTCATTCCAATAAAAGAAATGATGACTCGAACAAAGGCGTTAGAAAGTTTAGGAAGAAGGGTATCGTGGATTCTGGGGAAGAAATTTTTACAAAAAAACTTATGTGAGATGACTTTTGTATTGCGTTCGATATCATCCCAAATTAGGGCAATTATGTGTGCTTCTATACGGATAAGCAATGGATCATTCATCATCATCTGATGTTACACCTTCAAAAAGGCAGTATCTATTTCAGGAGAGTAGATGTGACTTAGATAAACTCGATTGAAGAAAATATTTCAAATTTTTGAAGAGTCGGAACATCATCAAAAATTTCTCAAGAGGCTAAGTCAAGACAGTCATGGACAAAAAGAAGAGTGGCAAGCATTTGTTTTAAGTCCTCAAAAAGAAAAATCGACAATTTCTAGAAGCGCTCTATCATCATAGGTGGACATTTAATCAACTAGAGATTTGCAGTCATTACCCAAAATATTCTTGGAGTATGAAAACTTATAACATTATTTGGCAAGGATACTTATGGATGGGGATTGATAGGCTAAAAATGAATCAGATTTTTCGATTCAGCAGTGTTATGAATATATGCAAAAATTAGCGAGGCTAAAAGAAAATTCGATTTTCTTCATGTTGATGAGCAAGAGAAAGTTTGTAAAGTGTGAGATAGAAGCTTTTTGAGGAGGATTATGGAAGAAACAAATTGTCTCTCTCGATTACCAGACGGAAGGTGGAAGAAAAGTAAAAAAACTAGCAAGAGAAGGAGAGTTCTCTTGCTAGTAATAAATTAAAGCTTTAAATTGTTGATGAATTTTTGAAAAATTGGATATAAAATTGGAACAGTAATGACTGTGAAAGCAGCTGAACCAAATGTTCCTAAAATTTTAGTGAAAGCTGCAATGAATGCAGGAGTAAATGCTAGTCCACCCATAATCATTCCACGAAGGAAAGTGTATTTGACTAAGTTTAAAATAATTTTAATGACAGCAGCTAAAATACCGATTCCGATAATGTTTACAGCTTTGTCGTTTTGGTGAAGTGTTTTTCATAAACAAGGTGAATTCCCCAGCATACGATAGAGATTCTAAAATCGTAATCAAACTTCAGCGGCATATCCGTTTAAAAATATCGAAAATTCCTAATCCTAAAGTAGCAGCAATCGCCCCTTTTTTACTACCGAATACTAAGCATCCAACAACGACTAGGGCATTTCCAAAGTGGACGAATTGGTGTCCTAATGGAATTCTAAATAACTGAACTCCTAAGAAAATTAAAGCGGCAAATAATGCGATTTGTGTTAATTCACGTAATGAATAATGTTTCATGTATAATTCCTACTTTCTATGAATGAAATAATTGTGTGAGAAGATGCAATTGTGGCTCGAAAAGCAACTCCATATTGTAAATCTTTTTCTTGGGCAATCGTTTTTTGAAGAGTAGCGTCAAGAAAAGTTGTAGCAATGGGTAATGCTTTTTCTAAAGGAATATCCTTGTAATAGACAAGCACTTAGAATTGCTGAGACAATATCTCCAGTTCCGAAAAATGATGCGGATAATGCGGCGTAAAAAGCTGTCGCAAATTGTTCTGTTGCAGTATCGTAACTCAATAATCCGATGGAGTCAACTTCAGTTTGAATACCCGTCAAGATAACTTTTTAGATCCTAAACCTGTTAACTTCTTGCGAGTTCCTGGTAAGCTTCTACTGGTTGCACTCCTTCTAAATACTCTGTTTCAGTTAATAATGCAGCTTCCGTAAGATTGGGAAGAATGACATCTGCTTTTGAACAAACTTTTCTCATTTGTTGGACATATTCTACTGTAAAAGCTACTATATAACTTCCCGTGATCGCCCATAATTGGGTCGACGATGAGGAGAGCATCTGGATTTTTGAGTCGTATGATAATCTAATAAGAGCTTCAATTGTTCGATTTGTCAGCAATATCCAATAAATAGTGCATCTGTTTTTAAGCTTAATTCTGTCCATTGTTCTAAACTTTGTTTTGTAAAGTTTAGTAGTTCTTGGATAGCAATTTTCTGGAATCCTCCTGTATGAGAAGATAGTAAAATGGTTGGTAAAAGTATCGTTTCAATCTGACAACAAGCCATAATCGGAATGGCAGGAGTTAGCGCTACTTTTTCCGATTCCGGATAGATCATTGGCCAATATTATCCTTTTTGTACCACGAAAGCACCTCCTATTTTTTAGAAGTTGAACTCATTGTAATTCAGGATGGGATACGGTACAATATTTTTGGATAGAATTGTACCGGTACAGATAAAGAGGTGTGTCATGTTTAAAGTATCAAGAAGTAAGTCTGCAAATTCGTCAGCAAATTGAAGAAGGCATTTATAAAAAGGAGATCGACTTCCTTCGATTCGTGAAATGATTCAACAGTATGATTGTAATAAAGACACGATTTTAAAAGCATTACATCTCTTAAAGGAAGAAAGTTTAATTTATCCTGTTGAAAAGAGTGGTTATTATGTGTTAAAAATCGAGTACCCGTTCGAAATACGACCAAAATTGGGTTGCCCAATCCGATGCAATTTCGATTGAAGATTTTTAGAAAATGTTTGAATGAATCGGTTATGTCAAGTTATGAAGGAACTAGTAGCCAGAAAGAATCCATTAGAGGAGATCGTGAATTAATTGAAGCAATGGTACCTTTGTTAGAAAGTTATGGGGTGTATGCAAAGGAAGGACAATTATCCATTACAACGGGAACACAACAAGCGTTATATATTTTACTTCAGCTGATTGGTACAGGGGACTTCTGTTAGAACAACCAACGTATAGTCGTATGAATCAATTAGTCAAGGAATTAGGGATTCCGTATCAAATGATTGAACGAGAACAGACACAAGACACCATTTCATTAGAAAAAGTTAGAAGAAATTTTTCAAAAGTGGTACGATTCGTTATTTTTTATACGATTTCTAGATTTCATAATCCTCTTGGGATGAGTTATCCAGATAGTGTTAAAAAGAAAATAGTAGAACTAGCAGAAAAATACCAAGTTTATATTATTGAAGACGATTATATGGCGGATTATGAACGAGGAACTGCAACGCCTTTGCATTATTTTTGATACGAATGAAAAGAGTCATCTATGTAAAATCTTTTTCATCGATTTTGTTTTCTGCTTTTTAAAATGGGAATCGTCGTTCTGCCAAATGCCCTAATAAAAGGAATTTGATAAGAGAAAGCAATTATTAGATTTTTGATTCAATTTACTCATGCAAAAACGTTAGCCTTATTTATTCAAAATGGATTATTCGAAAAACATCGACAAAAATGGTGGCGCACTACCATGAGAAGTCCCAACAATTTAGACAATTATTAGAACAATCAGCGTTAGAAAAACATACATTTACATGGGACACAATTGTTATTAGAAAATCGTCAATTATCATTTTTAAAAAGAACAGCTACATGATGAAATAACAATTGACACATTAGAAGCTTCCTATATTGAAGAAAAAAATACCGCAAAATTTTTCATTAGATGTCTATGCTTTATCAAGTAAAGAAAATGCAAGACTTAATACACTTACTAGAAGAGAGGGGGAAGTAGATGAATAAGGAAGAGATTTTTAAAACATTATTATGGGTACGATAGTTTCAGACCTGCACAAGGAGAAATTATTGAAACAATTTTGTCCAAAAGAGATGTTCTGGCGATTATGCCCACTTCTGCAGGGAAGTCGATTTGTTTCAAGTACCAGCGTTAATGTTAGACGGAATCACAATTGTGGTGTCGCCCTTAATTTCCTTAATGTATGACCAAGTGACTTCGTTAAAAGAAATGGGAATCCAAGCGATTCTACTCAATAGTGCCATGACTTCAATCGAATATTATCAAGCGATTGAGCAATTACAACGAGGCGAAGTGAAGTTATTATATGTTGCTCCAGAGCGGTTTTGAACAAGAAGGATTTCTAGAGATGATGCAAGGGATTCAGATTAGTATGGTTGCAGTTGATGAAGCGCACTGTATTTCTCAATGGGGCAAGATTTTTAGACCAAGTTATCAAAATATCGACACATTTGTTGCTCAACTTCCAACTCGTCCGATTGTGGCAGCTTTTACGGCAACAGCAACTCCAAGAGTTCGTCAGGACATCAAGCAACAATTAAAGTTACAACATCCATTTTGAAGTTGTGACGAGTTTTTGACCGTGCAAATTTATATTTTTGGAATGGAAGAGCCACAGGGATAAAATGAGCCGTCTACTAGAGTTAATCAAGGAGAAAGAACCGACGATTGTATTTTTGTAATACACGGAAAGAAGTTGAAAAAGTCTGTGAGAAATTACAAAAGAGGGAATTGCTGCGGATTGGTATCATGCAGGATTAAGCCTTGAAGCTAGAAGTAAAAGTACAAGAAGATTTTATTTTTCGACAGAATTGATGTCATTGTAGCAACAAATGCATTTGGGATGGGAATTGATAAGTCCAATGTGAGAAAAGTCATTCACTATAATATGCCCAAAAGATATCGAAAGTTATTATCAAGAAGCAGGACGTGCCGGTCGAGACGGTGAGCCTGCGGAATGTATTTTATTATATGGGGCAAAAAGATATTATTATTAATAAATTTTTAGTGAAGCAAAAATGAGGATAAAGTCAGCATGGCAAAAACTCAATGAGATGATTGATTATTGTAGAACGGTACGTTGTTTAAGAGGCTTTATGCTAGATTATTTTGGACAAAAAGATATTCCAGAAGATTGTGGGCATTGTACGAACTGCTTAAATAAAGTGACGTTAACAGATGTGACGCCACAGGCGCAAATGATTTTTGTCCTGTATTATTCGTATGAAAGAAAGATATGGAATGAGCAAAGTATCCGAAGTGTTGCGAGGAAGTAAACGAGCTGAAATGAAGGCTCTACACTTTGACCAATTATCGACTTACGGCATTATGAAAGATTATTCGGATAAAGCTTTAAAAGAATTTATCTCTTCCCTAATTGCAGATCGCTATATCGAAACAGAAGGCTTTACAATATCCGATTTTACAAGTGAGTGATTTAGGGAAGAAAGCATTGAAAAATCGTGAGAAAATTGAAGTGAAACCAATTGTGGCGCAAATTCTTCAAAAACCAGATGCCATTCAGCAACACCAAGTACAAGATAATGCGCCATTTGATGAAGTCTTGTATGACCGATTACGTTCGCTTCGTATGGATTTAGCGTTCGCTCAAAATGTTCCACCATTCTTAGTCTTCTCAGATAAAAACTTTGAAAGAATTTTTGTCGTCATTTTACCAACAACGGATCGAGAATTCTTACAAATTAGTGGAGTTAGGGGAGAAAAAAACTAGAAACTTATGGGGAAGCCTTTATGAAGGTCATTCGTGAGTATAAATCATAAAGATTTTATATACTAAAATGCTTAAATTATTTGCATTTTTCAAAGTACCTTTGGTATAGTATCTTATAAATTCAACATCTCCATAAGGGAGTAACTTGCAACGAAAGTTGTGGTAATATCAACAACAAGTGAACCTGTTTCGCTGGTATTATCTTAATTAGTGAGACTTATGCTATTTTTCAAGTCCTTGAAGTAGTATAAGTCTTTTTATGAGGGATAAAAATATAAAGGAGTGTCGACTTTGACAAAAACAAGCCGCATACACACAAACGGAAGAACAAGTTCTTTCAAGTGTACAATCTACTAAAGAAGGGTTAACTTCTGCTCCAAGCAAAAGAACGTTTAGAAAAAAATACGGTCCGAATGCTTTTACAAGCAGGAGAAAAAGACAACAGTACTGCAAAAATTCATTAATCAGTTTAAAGACTTCATGATTATTGTCTTACTTGCAGCAGCAGTTATCTCATTTTTTTGCTCATGAAGGAGCTCCAGATCCAACGGATGCCATTGTAATTTTTAGCCGTTGTAATCTTAAATGCGATTGTAGGGGTCATCCAAGAATCAAAAGCAGAAGAAGCAATTGAAGCATTACAAAAATGGCTTCTCCAGTTGCAACAGTTTTACGTGATGGTGAACATCTGCATGTAAAAAGGGGAAGAAATTGTAGTTGGAGATATCGTAATTTTTAGAAGCAGGAGATGTTGTTCCTGCCGATATGCGATTATTAGAAGTAAATACCATTAAAATCGAAGAAGCTGCCTTAACAGGGGAATCTGTTCCAGTAGAAAAAAAGATTTAGTGATTCCTGAAGGAGAAGACGTTGGTATTGGTGACCGTTCAAATATGGCATTTGCAAGTACAAACGTAACTTATGGACGTGCATTAGGGGTTGTTACATCAACAGGTATGGATACTGAAGTTGGTAAAATTGCCCATATGTTAGCAAACACAGAAGAAAGCAAAACTCCATTACAAGAAAAACCAAGATGCTCTAGGAAAATGGTTAACGATTATGATTTTTAGTCATTGCCGTTATCATCTTCGGAATTGGATTACTTCGTGGATATGAATGGACTCTATATGTTATTAACAGCCATTGCGATTGCGGTTGCAGCAATTCCAGAAGGTTTACCAGCTATTTCAACGATTATTTTAGCATTAGGAACTCAAAAATGGCAAGTCGTCATGCTTTAGTTCGTAAATTGCCAGCCGTTGAAACATTAGGTGGAGTAGAGTTATCTGTTCAGATAAAACAGGTACGTTAACATTAAACCAAATGACTGTTGAGAAAAATGGTGTTCAATAATGAAATTCATGATGCTCATGAAGAAATGAACGAATCAATTTCAGCACTTCGTATCATGAATTTAGCAAATGACACTAAAATTACAGAAGAAAAATTAATTGGAGATCCAACTGAAACAGCAATGGTTCAATTTGGATTAGACAAAGGGTTATGATGTACGTGTTGATTTAGAAAAAAATCCACGTGTAGCAGAAGTGCCATTTGATTCAACTCGTAAAATTAATGTCAACGATTCATCAATTAGAAGCTGGAAACTATTTAGTAGCAACAAAAGGTGCTCCAGATATGTTGCTTGAAAAAGTAACGCATATCGAAGAAAACGGACAAGTTCGCCCAATTACTCAAGAAGACCGTGATACGTTAGCTCGCTTAAATAAAGAAATGGCGACTCAAGCTTTACGTGTATTAGCGATTGCTTATAAATACATTGACCAAGTACCGGAAACAATGGATCCAGAATCTGTTGAGTTTGACTTTTGTATTTGCAGGATTAGTCGGAATGATTGACCCTGAGAGAAAAAGAAGCAGCTGTAGCGATTCAAGTTGCTAAAAGAAGCAGGCATTCGTACAGTGATGATTACAGGTGACCACCGTGATACAGCTCAAGCGATTGCAAAACGTTTAGGAATTTTACGTCCTGATCAAGAAGATGGTGTCTTAACAGGTGCTGAATTAAATGAAATTTCCGATGAGGAATTAGCACGTACAATTGAAGATTACTCAGTATATGCTCATGTATCTCCAGAACATAAAAGTTCGTATTGTAAAAAGCATGGCAAGCAGATGGAAAAGTAGTTTCAATGACTGGTGACGGTGTAAACGATGCTCCATCTCTAAAACAAGCAGATATCGGTGTAGGGATGGGTATTACGGGTACCGAAGTATCTAAAGGTGCTAGTGATATGGTTCTTGCAGACGATAACTTTGAAACAATTGTTGTAGCAGTTGAAGAAGGTCGTAAAAGTATTCTCAAATATCCAAAAAGCAGTTCAATATTTATTATCTGCAAACTTCGGGGAAGTTATGACTTTATTTATTGCCACAATGGCTGGTTGGTCTATTCTTGAACCAATTCATATTTTATGGATTAACTTAGTAACAGACGTATTCCCAGCGATTACTTTGGGAATGGAAGATGCAGAAGCAGATATTATGAAACATCCACCTCGTGGTAAGGGTTCTAACTTCTTGTCTAATGAGGGTATTACCAAGTATTTACTATCAAGGTTTCTTCGAAGGTGGAGTTACTTTATTCGTATATTGGTATGCGACTCATGCTGCTGGTTGGGGAGTTCCAACTGGTGAAACAATGGCATTTGCGACTCTTGGTTTAATTCAGTTATTCCATGCATTTAACGTGAAATCTGTTTATAAATCATTATTTACTGTTGGAGCATTTAAAAATAAAATGTTCAACATTGCGATTGTTGTATCTGCTTTAATGTTATTATCAGTACTAGTTATTCCTGGTTTAACAACTGTGTTCAGTGTGACAGTGTTGAATTTAGAACAATGGTTAGTTGTGTTAGCAGCTGCATTCTCAATTGTTCCATTCGTTGAAATTGCAAAAGTAATTATGCGAGGGATGGGCTTGGACCAAGACTAATATAATATTTTTATAGACTTTTTCTTACAATAGCTAGGACGCAAGCAGCCTCGCAAGAGCGAGTCTCATTGCTAAATTTTGAGCCTGGGTCTCAAAATTTCCTGTGACAGAATCGGCTTTTGCCGGTTCTGTCACTACAGCTATGGAGAAAAGTCTATTTTGTTTGATGCCATAAGAGGATTTTACGTTTGAGATGTTTTTGGTAATAGACTTGTCTATAGTTGCTAGGACGTCAGTAACTATGGAAAGTCTTTTTTGTTTGCAAAAATTATCACTTTTTATAGCTTATAAATGTTGGTATGATAGAAATATAGTTTCTAACTTTAACGACTAGTAAAATAAACAATGCTGAAATCGGTCAAATTTCGTTGACCCGACTGTGATAATTCGGTATAGTACCACTTGTATCACGTGACATTTAGAAATATTAAAAGTGAGGAAATTTAATGAAATTAAGAAATTTATTTTTAACAGCAGTTGCTGCAGTAACATTAGCAGCTTGCGGAAATCAAACAAGTAAACAAGAAACAGCAAAAGAAACTAAACCAGCTGAACATGTAAAAGTAGCCGTTGTAGGTAGCGCTGCTCATGAAATCTGGGACTTCGTTGCTGAAAAAAAGCGAAAAAAAGAAAATATTGATTTAGAAGTTGTAGAAATGAATGACTACGTATTGCCAAATACAGCATTAGAAGAAGGGTCAGTTCAATTAAACGCCTTCCAACATCGTGCATATTTAGCACAATGGAACAAAGATAAAAGGTTCAGATATTAAAGAAATCGGAACAACATTTATCGTGCCATTATATTATTTCTCAACAAAATATAAATCATTAAAAGATTTACCTGAAAATGCAAAAGTATTAGTACCAAAAGAAGTTGCGATTCAAGGTCGTGCATTAGTAGCATTAGAAACAGAAGGATTAATTACCTTAAAAAGAAGGGTAGGAACAAAAAGCCTCTCTAGCTGATATTACAAGCAATCCACGTAACTTAGAAATTATTGAAGCAGAATCAGCTCAAGCACCTCGTTTATTACAAGATGTAGATGCAGCTTCAATCAATGGTTCAATGGCTCAAAGATGCAGGATTAAAAAGTTGAAGACTATATCTTCACAGATGCTGATCACTTAGATACAATTCCAAAAAGATCGTTTCAATATCATTGCTGCTAATGCTAAAGATGCTGATAATCCAACATACAAAAATTGTTGAGTTATTCCAAGCAGATGATGTAGCGAAGAAAATGAATGAAATTGGACCAGGACAATACTTCCCAGTGTGGAATGCAGAAAAATAGTCTGATATAAAATAGTCATCTCTCTCCAAACGAACAACTTTCACCATTAAAGGTGTCAGTTGTTCGTTTTATTATTTTAAAGGCTAGTTTTTTTATCTTGAAAAGCAAAACGAAAATAAGAATACGTACATTAATTTGTTGAAGCAATAAAAATATACGTATTTTTGTATTGATTTTTCAACCAATAATGAAGTATACTAACCTCGTTCTTAATAAAACACTTAAAGGAGCTAGAAACTTCATGGAAAAATTTCTTTCAATTAAAAAGAAAATAAAACAACTTTTTGGGACGGAACTTTTAGCGGGTCTCACAACATTTTTTGCAATGTCTTATATCATCTTTGTAAACCCTAGTATTCTTAGTCAAACAGGTATGCCATTCCAGGCAGTATTCCTATCTACTATTATTGCTTCTGTCGTAAGTACATTAGTAATGGGTCTATTTGCAAAATGTACCTTATACATTAGCACCAGGGATGGGGAGTTAAATGCGTTCTTTACATTTACAGTAGTATTTGGATTTAGGGTTTTTCTTGGCAAGAAGCATTAGCAATGGTATTTATTTGTGGTTTATTAAATATTTTTCATTACAGTAACAAAAATTCGTAAAATGATTATCCAAGCCATTCCAGTTAGTATGCAACATGCCATTGGTGGAGGAATTGGGGTATTCGTTGCATATATCGGATTGAAAAATGCAAACTTATTAAGTTTCTTAACAGATGCTAAAACAATTACAACGATTAATAATCAACCGTTTCAAGCGACTACAGAAGCTTTTTAAAGGCGGTGTTTTCTCTGTTACCTCTAATGGTGGGGTAGTTCCTTCATTAGTGAACTTTACTCAAAGTGATGCACTATTAGCATTAATTGGATTATTCATTACAGTTATTTTAGTTATTAAAAATGTTCGTGGAGCAATTTTTAATTGGGATTATTGCTACAACTTTATTAGCAATTCCAATGGGTGTCGTTGATTTATCAACTGTGAATTGGTCTCAAAAATTCATTATCTTCTGCGTTTTCAGATTTACAAGTAACTATTTTTTTGCAGCATTTGGTCCAGAAGGAATGGGTAAATTATTCTCGAACCCTGCGAAAATTACCATTAGTATTAATGACGATTTTTTTGCATTCAGTTTATCTGATACATTCGATACATTAGGAACATTTATTGGAACAGGTCGTAAGACAGGTATCTTCTCAGCAGAAGATGAAAGAATGTTAGAAGAAGGTTCAGGGTTTCTCTTCTAAAATGGATAAAGCTTTATTTGCAGATGCGATTGGAACTTCAATCAGAGCAATTTTTGGAACAAGTAATACAACAACTTATGTAGAAAGTGCAGCAGGTATCGGAGCAGGCGGACGTACTGGATTAACAGCCGTAACAACAGCAGTATTATAGCGGCTTCTACCTTATTAGCTCCATTTGTAGGAATCGTTCCTGCAGCAGCAACAGCACCTGCTTTAATTGTTGTAGGTGTGATGATGTTATCATCTTTTGCAGATGTTCAATGGGATCATTTAGAAGAAGCAGTCCCAGCATTCTTTGCGGGAATCTTTATGGCGCTTTGCTATAGCATTTCATACGGAATTGCAGCAGGGTTCATCTTCTACTGCTTCATTAAAACATTAACAGGCAAAATCTAAAGAAGTTCACCCAATTTTATGGGTAGCGACAGGATTGTTCATTTTGAACTTCATTATTTTTAGCCATTATTTAGCTTTTTCCCTTATATCTTTTTCTCCCAAAGAGGTAAAACGAAGTTACGATTTTTAGTAACTTCGTTTTGCTTTATAAAAGTTTTTTTAAAAAGATTAAGAAAAATGAAAAGAAATGGTTGGAATTTATTTTATTTCAAACATTTTCTAAAAAGCTATGCTATAATGTTGTAGAGTTCAAAAGAAAGGAATTGAAGTATGATTACATTAAAAATCAAATCGTGAAATTGAAGCGATGAACGAATCTGGTTCATTATTAGCATCTATTCACGTTGCGCTACGAGACTTTATTAAACCGGGAGTAACAACTTGGGAAATTGACCAATTTGTTCAAAAGAAAATTGAAGAAGCAGGTGGCTCAGCTCCTCAAATTGGATATGAAGGCTATAAATATGCTACTTGTACAAGTATTAATGACGAAATCTGTCATGGATTCCCTCGTCGTAAGCCATTGAAATCAGGCGATTTAGTAAAAGTTGATTTTTTGTGTAGACTTAAAAGGAGCTTTATCAGATTCTTGTTGGAGTTATATCGTTGGAGAATCTACTCCAGAATTAGATCGTTTATATGAAGTGACGAAAAAAAGCACTTTATTTAGGAATCCAACAAGCACAAGTGGGCAATCGTATTGGAGATATTGGACATGCGATTCAAATCGTATGTAGAAAAAGAAGGGTTCTCAGTTGTTCGTGAATTTATCGGACATGGAATTGGACCAACGATTCATGAAAGTCCATCGGTTCCTCACTATGGCGAACCAGGAAAAGGTCTTCGCTTAAAAAGAAGGAATGGTTATTACAATCGAGACCAATGGTAAATACTGGAACATGGAAATCAGAAATGGAAAGTAATGGTTGGACAGCTCACACATTAGATGGTGGATTAAGTTGTCAATTTGAACATACATTAGCGATTACAAAAGATGGTCCACGTATTTTAACATTACAACCAGACCATACAGAAGACGTATTATAAAAAGTATAAAGGAGGAATAGTAATGGCTATTTTTAGTTGCAGGGGGAGCAGGTTATATCGGTTCTCATACAGTAGTAGAATTAGATAAAGCAGGGTATGAAGTTGTTATTTTGGATGATTTTTTTCTAATAGTTCACCTGAAGTGTTAAAACGATTAACAACAATTACTGGAAAAAGAATTTCCATTTTATGAAGGATCTATTTTTAGATCATGACTTTTTAACAGAAGTATTCTCAAAAGAAAAAAATTGATTGTGTGATTCAGTTTGCAGGGTTCAAAGCAGTGGGAGAATCTGTTGTAAAACCATTAGAATATTATCATAATAATATTACAGGTACATTAGTGTTATTAGATGTTATGAGAAACTTTGGCGTGAAAAATATTGTTTTTCAGTTCAAGCGCAACAGTTTATGGAATGAATAATACAGTACCATTTAAAGAAGGAATGCCAACAAGTGCGACAAACCCTTATGGATATACAAAAGTGATGTTAGAACAAATTTTTAAATGACGTAGCTTTTTCTGATAAAAGAATGGTCTGTCACAAACTTACGTTATTTCAATCCAATTGGAGCTCACGAAAGTGAGCAATTGGTGAAAATCAAATGGAGTTCCAAACAACTTAATGCCTTATATTACACAAGTAGCAGTTGGCAAAATTGCCACAGTTAAGTGTGTTTGGGGATGATTATGATACACATGATGGAACAGGGGTTCGAGACTATATTCACGTAGTGGATTTAGCAAGAGGACATGTTCTTGCGGTGAAAAGATAACATCGGAAATCCTGGAGCAAAAGTGTATAACTTAGGAACTGGAATTGGCTATAGTGTATTAGACTTAGTTCATGCATTTATGAAAAGAAAATAATGTAGAGATTCCATATAAAATTTGCCCACGCCGTGCTGGAGATATTGCCACTTGTTATGCAGATGCAAGTCGAGCAAAAAGAAGTTTCTAGGTTGGGTTGCTGAAAAAGACTTAAACGATATGGTTCGTGATTCTTGGAATTGGCAAAAAAATAATCCTCAAGGATACTAAACATTTAAAATATTATACAGAGGGAATCCTGTTGGCACACATATGATGCTGACAGGATTTTTGGATAAGTAATAGTTTTTTTGTTACAATAAACAAAGAAAGAATGGAGGGATATCATGCAAATTACTAAAATTGAAGTGCAGAAGAAAAAGCGAAAATCGTTTTAATATTTACATAAATGATGAATTTGCCTTTGGAGTAGATGAAGCTACTTTATTAAAGTTCTCATTAACAAAAAGGAACCGAATTAACGCAAGATACAATCCGTGAAATTGAACAGGAAACACAGTATCAAAATGCCTACCAAAAAAAGCGTTGCATTTTTTAAACTTTAAACTGAGAACAGCAAAAGAAGTATATGAAAAATTAGAAAAACTAGAAGTGTCTGATGAAGTGATTAACCAAGTTTTACAACAATTAATGGATCATGGATTTGTCAATGATCAGTTTTATGCAGAAAGTTATATACGAGAAAATTTTGCATTACAGAAAAAAGGACCTAAAGCTGTAGCGTTTGAATTGAAGAAAAAAGGTGTCAATGATTCTATTATTCAAAAAGGCATTAGCAGAATTTGATGAGACAGTACAATTAGAAAAGGCGATTGAAATTGCACAAAAATATGTCGACCGACAAGGGAATGCGCCAGTTAAAGACAGTGAAACAAAAAAAGTATATGGCTTTTTTTAATGCAAAGAGGTTATGAGTTAGATATCGTACAATCGGTAATTTCGTCATTGACATTTGAAAAGCAAGAAGAGAATGAAGAAGAGTTAGTGATGAAACAAGGCGAGAGAATTTTTGAAAAACATTACTTTCTAAATATGCTGCCGATGATTCACAACTATGGTATCAATTAAAAGGAAAAGTTATATCAAAAAGGTTTCAGCAGTTCTGCAATTGATGAAGCGATTGAAAAGTTAAAATGGGAGAGTGAAGAATGGATTTAGAACAATATGGAATAAAAATGTGGTCTGAAGAGAAAATTACTTCATTTCAAGAAAAATTACTAGAATGGTATGACAAAGAAAAAGAGATTTACCGTGGAGACATACAAATAATCCATATTATATATGGGTGAGTGAAATAATGCTTCAACAAACAAGAGTCGACACAGTTATTCCGTACTATCATCGGTTCTTAAAAAAATTTTTCCTACAATTGAGTCTTTAGCAAATGCACAAGAAGAAGAGTTGTTAAAAGTTTGGGAAGGTTTGGGTTATTATTCAAGAGTTAGAAACATGCAAAAAAAGCAGCTAAACAAATTATGGAAGAATTTGGCGGTGAATTTCCAAGTACAATAGAAGAAATCCAAACGCTAAAAGGAATTGGACCGTATACAGCAGGAGCGATTGCTAGTATTGCCTTTTAATTTGCCAGAACCGGCAGTAGATGGAAACTTAATGCGTGTCATCAGTCGATTATTTGAAATAGGATTAGATATCGGGAATCCATCTAATAGAAAAAGTATTTCAAAGCAGTTGCAGAAAAAAATTATTTCAAAAAGAACGTCCTGGGGACTTTAACCAAGCATTAATGGACTTAGGGATCAGATATTGAGTCACCAGTAACTCCGCATCCAGAAGATAGCCCAGTAAAAGAATTTAGTGCAGCCTATTTAAATGGAACAATGCATTTATATCCAGTGAAAATTCCTAAGAAAAAAAGCCTGTACCAATGAAGTGGCAAGCATTTGTCATTCAAAATGAAAAGGGACAATATTTACTAGAGAAAAAAATACTTATGCTGATTTATTAAGTGGATTTTGGCATTTTCCATTAATAAGAGATTACACTCCAACAGATAAACAGTTGAGTTTATTAGATGAAATAGCGGAAGAAGTTGAAGATTATCCAAATAAAAAAATATTCCATTAGAAAACGCAATTTGAATCGATATATCAAAGTAAAAATTCAAAAAAAGATAAGAAGTTGAAAGGTGTAGTTAAACATATTTTTCAGTCATCAAAAAAATGGGAAATAGAAGTAACAACATATGAAGTTCAAGAAAATTACAGAATAGAAGAATTAAGTGATAGAGAGTTAAGATGGGTAGAAGCAGAAGAGTTTCATAAAATGCCATTTTCTAAAAGTACAAACAAAAATTATGGAAATATGTATCAGGGCAACTCAAGAATAATAAGTAGTAGATATTCACACACGCGATGAAATGTGCTATACTACAATCGAGAATGAATGTAAAGAAAAAGGGAGCTTTTTCTAAAAATCGATATAGAAGGTTGGACTCGTGATGCAAAAATCCAAGAGAAGGAGAATTCATCACTGTCAAGAGTTATAAACATGATGGCAGTCTTCATCGTACGTGGAGAGATAGTATGGTCTTAAAAACAAGCGACCAAGCAATTATCGCTTGTAATGATCATACACTAGTAACTGAAGCGGATGGAAGACGTTGGCTAACAAGAGAACCAGCATTGTTATATTATCATAAGCATTACTGGTTTAATGTAGTAACCATGATTCGTCAAAAAGGAATATCCTACTATTGTAATCTCGCTTCTCCCTATGTATTAGATAAAGAAGCATTAAAATATATTGATTATGATTTAGATATTAAAATATTCCCGGATGGTGAAAAAAAGACTATTAGATGTCGACGAATATGAACAACACCGCCGACAAATGCATTATTCAAAAGAAATTGATCAAATTTTGAAGGCGAATGTTGAGATTCTAGTCGATTGGATTAATAATAAAAAAAGGTCCGTTTTTCACCAGAGTATGTTGACTTATGGTATGAACGTTATTGTCAACTAACCTATCGTAAACAATAGCTCAAGGTAGTGTGAGTAAGAGAGTGTTTTGAAGCGAGATGCTTCAAAACACTTCAAAAATATAAAAAAAGTTGTAAAAAAAGGACTTGAAAAAGTTTTTTTCCAGCTATGGTAAAATTATAAACACTGTTAACGAACGTTCGCGTTTTGAAAGCGATTACGAAAAAAATAAATTTCAAAAAAATGAAAAAAAGTTGTTGACAGAGAAAAACACCTATGATAATATGTAGGAGTTGTCGCGATAAAGCGACGTTGACCTTGAAAACTAAACAAAGAAGACAAACCAAATGTGTAGGGACTTCACGAAAGTGAAGAAACACAATTTCTTTTTCTCTAAGGAGAAAAAAACAATAAGTCAGTAATTAAAATGAGCTTTCAAAAAGCTTATGAATTTATTTTTCATGAGAGTTTGATCCTGGCTCAGGACGAACGCTGGCGGCGTGCCTAATACATGCAAGTCGAACGAGAGCGACCGGTGCTTGCACTGGTCAATCTAGTGGCGAACGGGTGAGTAACACGTGGGTAACCTGCCCATCAGAGGGGATAACATTCGGAAACGGATGCTAAAACCGCATAGGTTCTACAGTCGCATGACTGAAGAAGGAAAAAGAGGCTTCGGCTTCTGCTGATGGATGGACCCGCGGTGCATTAGCTAGTTGGTGAGGTAACGGCTCACCAAGGCCGTGATGCATAGCCGACCTGAGAGGGTGATCGGCCACATTGGGACTGAGACACGGCCCAAACTCCTACAGGGAGGCAGCAGTAGGGAATCTTCCGCAATGGACGCAAGTCTGACGGAGCAACGCCGCGTGAGTGAAGAAGGATTTCGGTTCGTAAAAACTCTGTTGTTAGAGAAGAACAGCGCATAGAGTAACTGTTATGCGTGTGACGGTATCTAACCAGAAAGCCACGGCTAACTACGTGCCAGCAGCCGCGGTAATACGTAGGTGGCAAGCGTTGTCCGGATTTATTGGGCGTAAAGCGAGCGCAGGCGGTCAATTAAGTCTGATGTGAAAGCCCCGGCTCAACCGGGGAGGGTCATTGGAAACTGGTTGACTTGAGTGCAGAAGAGGAGAGTGGAATTCCATGTGTAGCGGTGAAATGCGTAGATATATGGAGGAACACCAGTGGCGAAGGCGACTCTCTGGTCTGTAACTGACGCTGAGGCTCGAAAGCGTGGGTAGCAAACAGGATTAGATACCCTGGTAGTCCACGCCGTAAACGATGAGTGCTAAGTGTTGGAGGGTTTCCGCCCTTCAGTGCTGCAGTTAACGCATTAAGCACTCCGCCTGGGGAGTACGACCGCAAGGTTGAAACTCAAAAGGAATTGACGGGGACCCGCACAAGCGGTGGAGCATGTGGTTTAATTCGAAGCAACGCGAAGAACCTTACCAAGTCTTGACATCCTTTGACCACTCTAGAGATAGAGCTTTTCCCTTCGGGGACAAAGTGACAGGTGGTGCATGGTTGTCGTCAGCTCGTGTCGTGAGATGTTGGGTTAAGTCCCGCAACGAGCGCAACCCTTATTACTAGTTGCCAGCATTGAGTTGGGCACTCTAGTGAGACTGCCGGTGACAAACCGGAGGAAGGTGGGGATGACGTCAAATCATCATGCCCCTTATGACTTGGGCTACACACGTGCTACAATGGATGGTACAACGAGCAGCGAACTCGCGAGGGTAAGCGAATCTCTTAAAGCCATTCTCAGTTCGGATTGTAGGCTGCAACTCGCCTACATGAAGCCGGAATCGCTAGTAATCGCGGATCAGCACGCCGCGGTGAATACGTTCCCGGGTCTTGTACACACCGCCCGTCACACCACGAGGTTTGTAACACCCAAAGTCGGTGAGGTAACCTTTTGGAGCCAGCCGCCTAAGGTGGGATAGATGATTGGGGTGAAGTCGTAACAAGGTAGCCGTATCGGAAGGTGCGGCTGGATCACCTCCTTTCTAAGGATAACTTCTAATGTTAAGACGTTAGAAGAATACGGAACCCTACAGGTTGAAATCTTTGTTTAGTTTTGAGAGGTTAACTCTCAACTCGACCTTTCGAAAACTGAATACTATATCACAAATGAAACCAAAAATTTACCGAGAGTTAGAGAAATCTAACGAAAAAGAGTTTTTAACAAGAAGCAACGCGACCATATATGGTTAAGTGAATAAGGGCGCACGGTGAATGCCTTGGCACTAGGAGCCGATGAAGGACGGAACGAACACCGATATGCTTTGGGGAGCTGTAAGTAAGCTAAGATCCAGAGATTTCCGAATGGGGGAACCCAACACCCGTGATGGGGTGTTACGCATAAGCGCAGGCTTATGACGAGGTGAGACGCGGGGAACTGAAACATCTCATTACCCGCAGGAAGAGAAAGAAAAATCGATTCCCTGAGTAGCGGCGAGCGAAACAGGGAAGAGCCCAAACCAGTGTGCATGCACACTGGGGTTGTAGGACTTTCAACAACGTGTATGACAATCTGTAGCAGAACCCTGTTGGAAAGCAGGACCAAAGAAGGTGACAGTCCAGTATGCAAAACGGAAAGTTGGCACAAGAGAGCACCTGAGTACGGCGGGACACGAGGAATCCCGTCGGAATCCGCCAGGACCATCTGGCAAGGCTAAATACTACCTAGTGACCGATGAGTGAACCAGTACCGTGAGGGAAAGGTGAAAAAGAACCCCGGGAGGGAGTGAAAGAGTACCTGAAACCGTGTGCTTACAAGTAGTCAGAGCCCGTTAATGGGTGATGGCGTGCCTTTTGTAGAATGAACCGGCGAGTTACGTTAACATGCGAGGTTAAGATGAAGAGTCGGAGCCGTAGCGAAAGCGAGTCTGAATAGGGCGATTGAGTATGTTGACGTAGACCCGAAACCAAGTGATCTACCCATGTCCAGGTTGAAGGTGCGGTAAAACGCACTGGAGGACCGAACCAGGGCACGTTGAAAAGTGCTTGGATGAGGTGTGGGTAGCGGAGAAATTCCAATCGAACTTGGAGATAGCTGGTTCTCTCCGAAATAGCTTTAGGGCTAGCCTCGGAATGAAGAATCGTGGAGGTAGAGCACTGTTTGGACTAGGGGCCCATCTCGGGTTACCGAATTCAGATAAACTCCGAATGCCATGTATTTATGTCCGGGAGTCAGACTGCGAGTGATAAGATCCGTAGTCGAAAGGGAAACAGCCCAGACCACCAGCTAAGGTCCCAAAATATCTGTTAAGTGGAAAAGGATGTGGGGTTGCACAGACAACTAGGATGTTGGCTTAGAAGCAGCCATCATTCAAAGAGTGCGTAATAGCTCACTAGTCGAGTGACCCTGCGCCGAAAATGTAACGGGGCTAAACAGATTACCGAAGCTGTGGATTCAGTTTATAACTGAGTGGTAGGAGAGCGTTCTAAGGGCGAAGAAGCATGACCGTAAGGACATGTGGAGCGCTTAGAAGTGAGAATGCCGGTATGAGTAGCGAAAGACGGGTGAGAATCCCGTCCACCGAATGACTAAGGTTTCCTGGGGAAGGCTCGTCCTCCCAGGGTTAGTCGGGACCTAAGGCGAGGCCGAAAGGCGTAGTCGATGGATAACAGGTTGATATTCCTGTACTTCTGTTAATTGTTTGAGCAATGGAGGGACGCAGGAGGCTAAGTTGAGCGTACGACTGGAAATGTACGTCCAAGCAGCGAGTCCGCTGATGAGTGAAATGCTTGTCACATACAGGGGTGAGCTGTGATGGGGAGCGAAATATAGTAGCGAAGCAACTGACGTCACACTGCCGAGAAAAAGCTTCTAGTGAGATTAACAGAACCCGTACCGCAAACCGACACAGGTAGTTGAGTGGAGAACACTAAGGTGAGCGAGCGAACTCTCGTTAAGGAACTCGGCAAAAATGACCCCGTAACTTCGGGAGAAGGGGTGCTGGTAGAAATACCAGCCGCAGTGAATAGGCCCAGGCGACTGTTTATCAAAAAAACACAGGTCTCTGCAAAATCGAAAGATGACGTATAGGGGCTGACGCCTGCCCGGTGCTGGAAGGTTAAGAGGAGAGGTTAGTCCTTGAGGCGAAGCTTTGAATTGAAGCCCCAGTAAACGGCGGCCGTAACTATAACGGTCCTAAGGTAGCGAAATTCCTTGTCGGGTAAGTTCCGACCCGCACGAAAGGCGTAACGATCTGGGCACTGTCTCAACGAGAGACTCGGTGAAATTATAGTACCTGTGAAGATGCAGGTTACCCGCGACAGGACGGAAAGACCCCATGGAGCTTTACTGTAGTTTGATATTGAGTGTTTGTGTGACATGTACAGGATAGGTAGGAGCCGAAGAGATGGGAACGCCAGTTTCCAAGGAGGCAATGGTGGGATACTACCCTTGTTACATGAACCCTCTAACCCCGCACCTAGAAGCAAGGTGGGAGACAGTGTCAGACGGGCAGTTTGACTGGGGCGGTCGCCTCCTAAAATGTAACGGAGGCGCCCAAAGGTTCCCTCAGAATGGTTGGAAATCATTCGAAGAGTGTAAAAGGCAGAAGGGAGCTTGACTGCGAGACCAACAAGTCGAGCAGGGACGAAAAAGTCGGGCTTAGTGATCCGGTGGTACCGTATGGAAGGGCCATCGCTCAACGGATAAAAGCTACCCTGGGGATAACAGGCTTATCTCCCCCAAGAGTTCACATCGACGGGGAGGTTTGGCACCTCGATGTCGGCTCATCGCATCCTGGGGCTGAAGTCGGTCCCAAGGGTTGGGCTGTTCGCCCATTAAAGCGGTACGCGAGCTGGGTTCAGAACGTCGTGAGACAGTTCGGTCCCTATCCGTCGCGGGCGTTGGAAATTTGAGAGGAGCTGTCCTTAGTACGAGAGGACCGGGATGGACACACCGCTGGTGTACCAGTTGTTCTGCCAAGAGCATCGCTGGGTAGCTATGTGTGGACGGGATAAACGCTGAAAGCATCTAAGCGTGAAGCCCCCTCGAGATGAGATTTCCCATCATTTTTAAAGTGAGTAAGACCCCTGAGAGACGATCAGGTAGATAGGCTAGAAGTGGAAGTGCCGTGAGGCATGGAGCGGACTAGTACTAATCGGTCGAGGACTTAACCAAGGTTGAAGGTGAATGAGGAAGAATTTGGATATAGATTCAGTTTTGAGAGGCGAGAGCTTTTTCAAGAGAGAAGTGTGGTGACGATGGCAAGAAGGATACACCTGTTCCCATCTCGAACACAGAAGTTAAGCTTCTTAGCGCCGATAGTAGTTGGGGGTTTCCCCCTGTGAGGGTAGGACGTTGCCACGCTTTTCAAATATTATGGAGGTTTAGCTCAGCTGGGAGAGCACCTGCCTTACAAGCAGGGGGTCAGCGGTTCGATCCCGTTAACCTCCATATCATAAAGAGTGATTAGCTCAGTTGGTAGAGCATCTGACTTTTTAATCAGAGGGTCACAGGTTCGAGCCCTGTATCACTCATTCTCAAGCGAGAAATTCGCGGGTGTGGCGGAATTGGCAGACGCACTAGATTTAGGGATCTAGCGCCGAGAGGCGTGGGGGTTCGAGTCCCTTCACCCGCACTTATTGAGAAATTAGCCGGCTTAGCTCAGTTGGTAGAGCATCTGATTTGTAATCAGAGGGTCGAGGGTTCAAGTCCTTTAGCCGGCATTTAAAAATGAATAACATTTGCGGAAGTAGTTCAGTGGTAGAACACCACCTTGCCAAGGTGGGGGTCGCGGGTTCGAACCCCGTCTTCCGCTTTGCCAATGATAAACCATGGCCCATGCCGGGGTGGCGGAATTGGCAGACGCACAGGACTTAAAAATCCTGCGGTCAGTGATGACCGTGCCGGTTCGACCCCGGCCCTCGGCATTTTCAATACAATTGAATAAAATTTGCACCCATAGCTCAATTGGATAGAGTACTTGACTACGAATCAAGCGGTTACAGGTTCGACTCCTGTTGGGTGCATTTTTTTCTATATACAAGTGAATAACTAGCACCCATAGCTCAATTGGATAGAGTACTTGACTACGAATCAAGCGGTTACAGGTTCGACTCCTGTTGGGTGCATATATCGGGAATTAGCTCAGCTTGGTAGAGCACTTGGTTTTGGGACCAAGGGGTCGTAGAGTTCGAAATCCTGTATTCCCGATTCATTGGCAAGTAAGTGCTAGCTTACTTGTCTTTTTGTATATAATACAATTATCAATATATTGGAGGAATTTTTATATGGTATTAGGTAGTATCGAAGCTGGTGGTACAAAATTTGTTTGTGCGATTGGAAATCATGATATGGAAGTTTTTAGAAAGAATTTCAATTCCAACAACAACTCCAGAAGAAACTTTACCGAAAGTTTTTGAATTTTTTTAAAAAAATATGAGCAAGAATTAGAAGCAGTTGGTGTAGGTGCTTTTGGACCAATTGATAGTAATAAAAAAATCTGCTACATTTGGATACATTACTTCTACTCCAAAATTAGCATGGCAAAATTTATGATTTCATTGGTGAATTAAATCGTCATTTAAATGTTCCAATTAATTGGACTACAGATGTGAATGCAGCAGCTTATGGCGAATATTATTTTTGGTCACGGAAAAAGATTTAGAAAGCTTTAGTATATTATACATTTGGAACCGGTGTTGGTGGTGGAGCTATCCAGCGCGGAGAATTTGTAGGTGGAATGAACTTCCCAGAAATGGGTCATATGATTGTTAAACGTCACCCGGAAGATAATGCTAAATGTGTTTGTCCTTTCCACTCTGACTGTTTAGAAGGTTTAGCAGCTGGACCTGCTTTACAAGAAAAAAAGCTGGTCGTCCTGCATTTTGAATTAGAACCAACTGATCCAATTTGGGATATTGAAGCTTACTATGCTGCTCAATGTATTTATAATACAACATTAATTTTAGCGCCTGAAGTAATTGTTTTAGGTGGGGGAGTAATGCAACAAACTCATTTATTGAAAAAAGTGAAACAAGAATTTCGAAAAATTAATGAATGGTTATGTTGGATATCCTTCAGTAGATGAGTATATACAAACTCCGGCTTTAGGGAATAATGCAGCAACAATCGGATGCTTAGCAATGGCGAAGGCTCTTTTAAAATAGAATATTTCAAGAAATTGACTTTTTATAGTAGCATGGGACGCCAGCAAACCCTTCGGTTTCATGGCTAAAATTCGAGCCTAAGGTCTCGAATTTTCCCTTTAATATAAGCCATACTTGGCTTATATTAATAGTGCTACTATGAAAAAGTCATTTCTTCTGAACGGAAATAATATTAGGGTACGTTAATAAGTCTGACTTCTTATACTGTAGCGATGGACGGCAGCAGCCCTGCGGTCTCATACCTAAAAAAATTAAGCCTAGGTCTTGATTTTTTTCCAGTAATATAAGCCAAAGTGGCTTATATTACCAATGCTACTGTAAGAAGTCGTTTCTATTTGGACGGAAGTAATTAGGGTACGTTAATAATAATTGACTTCTCTGAATGTAGCATATTGGACGCTAGTAGCTTCGCAAAATGCGAATCTCATAGTTAGAAGGCTACTTTTTAACCTCATTTCTATATTACTCATATGAACTCTATACATGTATAGGGTTCTTTTTTTACTTTTTTCAAGATTTAATTGTTGACTATTACTAAACTTAGAGTATAATGAGTCCTAGTGTGATTAAACTTTTAGTTTAAAGAATGGAGGGATAAGATGGAAATAGGGAGTCATTTGAAAGCTCTACGGGTTCAAAAAGGACTAACCCAAGAAGAATTAGCCGAGAGGACGGATTTATCTAAAGGATATATTTCCCAATTAGAAAAATGATCTTAGTTCGCCATCGATGGACACATTTTTTTGATATTTTTAGAAGTATTAGGATGTGCACCAAAGGATTTTCTTTTGAAGATGGACCAGAAGAAGCTTTAACCGTTTATGGGCCTGAAGATATGACCGTGATGGAGGATCCAAAAGCATAAAACGATAGTGACTTGGTTAAATCCAGATTCGAATGAACATGAAATGGAACCTGTAATATTAGAGTTTAAACCTCAAAGGGGAATACAAAGTGTTCCAACCATCATTATCCGAAACTTTTTGGATATGTTCTAGAAGGTAAAGTACAAGTAAAAGTAGGAAAACAAATAGAAGTTGTCTCAAAAGGAGAATCTTTTTATTTTGAAGCTTCTGCTAAACATCAAATTAAAAAAATGCTGGCAATGAAATAAGTAAGGTGTTAATTGTCGCAACAAATTCTTATTTATAAAAAAAGGAAGGATTGGTACGAAAACATGTCCAACAATGCAATTATTACATTTGAAAATGTTACAAAATCTTATGATGATACTCAAGTATTTAAAAAAATATTAACTTTGAAATTGAAAAAGGAAAAATTTCTATACATTATTAGGACCTTCAGGATGTGGTAAAAACTACGATTCTTCGTATCATTGCTGGTTTTACTGATGCAACAACTGGTTCTGTTACTTTAAATGGAGAAGATGTTACTGATTTACCACCAAATAAACGTAAAGTAAATACTGTATTCCAAGACTACGCATTATTCCCTCATATGAATGTGTTTGAAAACATTGCATTCGGGTTACGTTTGAAAAATTACCAGAAGATGTAATCAAACAAAAAAAGTTTCTGAAGCATTAAAATTAGTTCAATTATCTGGCTATGAAAAAAACGTGAAATCGTTCAAATGTCTGGAGGACAACAACAACGTGTAGCAATTGCTCGTGCATTAGTGAATGAACCAGAGGTTCTATTATTAGATGAACCATTATCAGCGCTAGACTTAAAATTAAGAACAGATATGCAGTATGAATTGCGTGAATTACAACAACGTTTAGGTATTACATTTATTTTTCGTAACTCATGACCAAGAAGAAGCTCTTGCGATGAGTGATGAAATCTTCGTATTAAATGGTGGAGAAATTATTCAATCAGGTACTCCTGTAGATATTTATGATGAACCAATCAACCGTTTCGTTGCGGACTTTATTGGTGAAAAGTAATATCGTTGCTGGTGTGATGAAAGAAGACTACTTAGTAGAATTTGTTGGAAAAAGAATTTGAATGTGCCGATGCTGGTATGCGTCCAAATGAAAAAGGTTGAAATCGTTATTCGTCCGGAAGATTTATCTCTAACTAGTGTAGATAAAGGGAAAATTAACCGTTGAAGTGGATACACAATTATTCCGTGGAGTTCACTATGAAATTATTTGTTATGACGAAAATAAAAAAATGAGTGGATGATTCACTCAACGAAGAAAGCAGAAGTGGGATCAAAAAGTTGGATTATACTTTGAGCCACAAGATATTCACGTAATGCGTTTTTGGAGAAAGTGAAGAAGAATTTGATGCACGTCTAGAAAGCTACGAGGAAGTGGAGGACGATAGTAATGAGTAAAAATTCTCGTATGTTTTTTTCCATTCCATATCTTTTTATGGTTGGCATTATTTGTAGTAGCGCCTTTGGCAATGATTTTTCTATAAATCATTTTTCGATATTAATAATCAATTAACGATTGGAAACTATACGAATTATTTTACTTCTGGTAATTATTTAGAAATGACATTTTAACTCAGTATGGTATGCCTTTTTTAGTAACATTAGTGACTTTAGTTGTGAGTTATCCAACAGCTTACTTTTTTTAAGTAAAACAAAAGCATAAAAATTTATGGTTATTATTAATCATTTTGCCAACATGGGTGAATTTATTATTAAAAAGCTTATGCATTTATTGGTATTTTTTTAGCCAAACAGGTACAGTAAATCAATTCTTATCATTATTTGGAATTGCTCCAAAAGAATTTTTTTATTTACGGATTTTTAGTTTCTTAACGGTAGCAGCTTATATTGAATTACCATTTATGATTTTACCGATTTTTAATGCAGTACAAGAATTACCAAGTTCATTAATTGCAGCAAGCCGTGACCTTGGTGCTACTCCTTGGCAAACTTTAAAAAATGTCGTGATTCCATTAACGATGAGTGGTGTAAGAAGTGGTGTTCAAGCAGTATTTATTCCATCACTATCACTATTCATGTTAACTCGTTTAATTGGAGGAAATCGTGTGATTACATTAGGGACTGCCGTAGAGCAACATTTCTTAGTAACGCAAAAACTGGGGAATGGGTTCAACTATTGGGGTTGTCTTAATTGTAGCGATGATTGTCTTAATGTTTGTAACACGTGATCGTAGAAAAGGAGGAGAAGCATAATGAAATTAGAGAAAAATCATTGGTTATCAAATGCTTATTTAGTATTTGTATTTGCAGTATTATATGCTCCTATTTTTCTATTTGATTTATTATTCATTTAATAGTGGTGGAGGAATGAATGATTTCCAATCTTTTACTTTAGAGCATTATAAAGCTGTTCTTGGAGATACAAGATTGATTGGTATTGTCATTGATACTTTAATTTTAGCCTTATTATCAGCGCTATGTGCAACGATTATTGGAACACTTGGTGCGATTATGATTGACTTTTATTCGTTCAAATAGAAGAAAACAATTTGTTCTTGGAATGAATAATATTTTTATTAGTTTCACCAGACGTTATTATCGGGGCAAGTTTATTAATTTTATTTACATTTATTGGATTCAAATTAGGATTTTTGGTCAGTACTACTTTCTCATATTGCGTTTAATATTCCGATTGTTGTTTTTAATGGTTTTACCAAAATTAACAGAAATGAATCGTTCAATGATTACAGCAGCACGAGATTTAGGGGCAACAAGTTCTCAAGTATTAACACGTATTATTTTACCATCCATTACACCTGGAATTTTTAAGTGGATTCTTTATGGCATTTACGTATTCATTAGACGATTTTTGCAGTAACTTTCTTCGTAACAGGGAAATGGATTCTCTACAATTGCGGTTGAAATTTATTCAAGAGCTCGTCAAGGAATTAGTTTACAAATTAATGCTTTTAAGTACATTAATGTTCTTATTCTCATTAATTTTAGTCATTGGATATTATTTCATTCAACAATACCAAGCAAAACGATTAAATCAGAAAAAAATGTTGAAAATGATTTAGCGAAGGGGGTAATCCGATGAAGCGATTAATGATGTTTGTTGGGGCAATTTTAGTCGCAAGTTTTGGATTATTACTTTTTAGAAAAAAATTTTTGAAACAGCTATTGCAGGAAATTCTGATACAATTATTGTATACAACTGGGGAGACTATATCGATCCTAATTTAATTACTCAGTTTGAAGAAGAAACAGGCTATAAAGTCATTTATGAAACATTTTGATTCAAATGAAGCGATGTATACAAAAAAATTAAACAAGGTGGAACAAATTATGATGTGGCGATTCCAAGTGAATATGCGATTCATAAAAATGTTAAAAAGAAGATTTATTAGTCCCATTAGATTATTCTAAAATTGAAGGAATGGAACATTTAGATGAGAAAATTCTTGAATAAGAGTTTTGATCCAAATAATCGTTATAGTATTCCTTACTTCTGGGGAACTTTAGGAATTATTTATAATACAAAAAAAATATTGCTGAAGGCGAAATTACGAAGTGGTCTGATTTATGGAAAGAGGACTATAAAGATTCAATTTTATTTATCGATGGTGCTAGAGAAATGATGGGAATTGCGCTTCAAACGCAAGGGTATTCTTTTGAATGAAAAGGATCCTGAGGTTGTGAAAGAAGCAGGTAAATTTTTGAAAACATTGATGCCAAATGCTAAAGCGATTATTGCGGATGAGATGAAGACGTATATGGCACAAGAGGAAGCTTCGATTGGGGTATCATTCTCTGGGGAAGCTGCGAAGATGTTGGAGAAAAAAATGAAGATTTAGCGTATGTTTTACCGGAAGAGGGAACGAACTTATGGTTTGATAATATTGTCATTCCTAAGACGGCTAAAAAAACTATGATGGTGCGTATCGTTTTATTTCGTTTTTTTATTGAGACCAGACGTTGCTGCTCAAAAATGCGGAATATGTTGGATACTCAACTCCAAATAAAGATGCGTTAGACTTATTGCCGGAAGAAGTAACAAGTAATGAGACTTTTTATCCTTCTGATGAGCAAATGGAACATATGGAAGTGTATGAGAATCTAGGTTCTGAGTTGTTAGGATTGTATAATGACTTGTTCTTGGAGGCTAAGATTTTCCGCAACTGATGATTTCGAATTAGACTTTGCTATATAGTAATAGGGGACGGCAGCAAACCTTGGGTTTCATGCCTAAAAAAATTGAGCCTAAGGTCTCAATTTTTTTCCTGTGATATAATCAGCGGCTGCTGATTATATCACTAATATTACTATGCAAAAGTCTTTTTCTTTTTGAATGATATTTATGAGAGTACGTTTATGAGTTAGACTTTGCGTGATAGTAATAGGGGACGGCAGCAAACTTTTTGTTTCATGTTTAATATTACTATTCAAGGTCTTTTTCTTTTTTTGCGTTATAAAGTTTATTATAAAATTACTAGACAAATATTCTATCGCTTGTTATAATCGTCCTATAAACAATAAACATTTATGAAGAAGAGAGTAGTTTACGGATATCTGTTTTTAGCGAGCTGGGGTGGTGGAAGCCAGTCATGAAGAAGTAAATGAACCGCACTTTGGAAATGATTATTCGAGATGTAGTAGAGTAATCCGGTCGCTTACCGTTAAAAAAAGTTTAAAAGTGGTTTAGTATTTTTAAACAATAAGAGTGGTACCACGGGTTATCTCGTCTCTAGTCAAGGTTGCTTGATTAGGGGCTTTTTTTATTTATATTTTTTTACAAAAGAAGGAGTGTCAATATGGATTATAAAAAAATAGTTGCAGAACAAATTCATAAAACAATTAGCGAACATTTATCATTTGAAGAAATTTATAAAATGATTGAAGTTCCAAAAATATGCAGAACAAGGAGATTTGGCTTTCCCAGCATTCTCACTTGCAAAAGTATTACGTAAAGCGCCTCAAGCAATTGCACAAGAAATCATTGAAGTAGTTTCAGATGAACATATTAGCAAAGCAGTAGCAATGGGACCTTACGCAAACTTTTTCCTATCAAAAGGTAAATTTGCAGATGAAACATTACACACTGTTTTTAGAACAAAGAGAAGATTATGGTAACTTTGACTTTTGGTCAAGGACGTAATGTTGTAGTTGATATGTCTAGTCCAAATATTGCAAAACCAATGTCAATGGGTCACTTACGTTCAACAGTTATTGGGAATGCCATCGTTAACTTAGAGAAAAAAAGTTGGTTATAACCCAATTAAAGTGAACCACTTAGGAGACTGGGGAACACAATTCGGTAAATTAATCGTTGCTTATAAAAAAATGGGGAACAAAAAGAAGCCGTTGAACAAGATCCAATCGCAGAATTATTACGTTTATACGTTAAATTCCATGATGAAGCAGAACGCGATAGCTCTTTAGAAGATGAAGGTCGTGCATGGTTCAAAAAAATTAGAAGATGGCGATGCTGAAGCAGAAGAACTATGGAATTGGTTCAAATCAGAATCATTAAAAAGAATTCAATCGTGTGTATGATATTTTTAGGAATTACATTTGATTCTTATAATGGTGAAGCATTCTATAATGATAAAGATGGATCCAATTGTTGAATACTTAGAAAAATAATGGAATTACAACAATCGACCGTGGGGCAACAGTTGTTCACTTAGATAAATATGACTTACCACCTGCATTAATTAAAAAAATCAGATGGTGCGACATTATATATCACTCGTGATTTAGCAGCTGCACATTACCGTAAAAGAAACTTATGATTTCGCTAAAAAAACATTTATGTTGTAGGAAATGAACAAGCAAACCACTTTAAACAATTAAAAGCTGTATTAAATGAAATGGGTCGTGATTGGCAAGAAAAACATGATTCACGTTGGCTTTGGTTTAATTACATTAGGTGGTAAAAAAATTATCAACACGTAAAGGTAAAATTGTCTTATTAGAAGAAGTTTTACGTGAAGCTGAAGAATTAGCTTTAAAAACAAATTGAAGCTAAAAATCCAAACTTACCTAACAAAGAACAAGTTGCAAAACAAGTTGGGGTAGGTGCGGTAATCTTCCACGATTTGAAAAAAACGATCGTACAAATAACTTCGATTTCAACTTAGAAGAAGTTGTTCAATTCGAAGGAGAAACTGGACCTTATGTTCAATATACTCGTGCTCGTGCAATGAGTATTTTAAGAAAAAAAGCAGGAGTTTCAGTTGATTTATCTCAAGCATTAGAATTAGAAGATGACTATGCATGGGAAGTATTAAAACAAATTGAAAATTATCCAAATATTGTGAAATACGCAGAAAGCAAATTTGAACCTTCTGTTATTTCTAAATATGTGATTTCTCTAGCGCAAGCCTTCAATAAATATTATGCTAACAGCCGTATCTTACAAGAAGATGAAGGGCTAAATGCTCGTTTAGCATTAGTGGAAGCAACAGCTGTTATCTTAAAACAAGGTCTTGCAATTTTAGGAGTAGAATCTCCAGACGAAATGTAGCCATCCTATCTCTCACTTGTTTACCTGGCAAGTGGGAGTTTTTTTGTTTTATAAAAGAAAGTTCAGTTGAAGTTCAGTAAAAAGGATTGATAAAATCTCATTGAGAACGATTTCACAATTTTATTTTTTTATTCTATCCCTAAATCGTTAATAGGAAAGGTGGGATGGATGTGTTTTTTTATAGAAAGTGTATTTAGGCGGATAAAATTATCTAATTGGATTGAATTCTCACTTTACTGAATTATATGAATATAAAGGAGTCATGTTATGGGACTTTCATTTGGACCAAATTATACATGGACGGATCATTTTGCTCAAAAGAGCACAGGAGCGATTTGAAGTCAGTAGTGAACAGCTTCCAAAATGGGTAGGAAGACAACTTGGAACTTTAGTAGAGTATAATAAAAATGAAGAACAACGTCCGGAAGAGAAAAAAATATGTTTCGCAAATAGGAGTTGTTTTTTTGTTTGTAATACAATTGAACAAAAAAATTCTTAACTTGTTACGAAGCAAATGATTTAGTACCAGAAGGAAAAAAAATACTACCATTCATGAAAATAATTTGGCATTATTTTTCTGAAGAAGTAGCACATATTGTTAAAAAAAGTATCGTCATAAAGATGCTAAGGAGATGCTAATGAGTATTGAAGAACATCTAGATAATTTCCATCAATTTTTCTCATAAAATATTATCAGGTAGATTAACTGAGCGTAATTATGAGTTAATTGGAAAATTAATTGATGAATATCATGTCATCCGTGCAGCAATGAAAAATTATTGAAACAAGACAAGGAGATTTTTAAAGGTTAGTTTAGATAGATGTGACATTTTTTTCTTACTAAACTAGTTCTTGATGAAACATCCGTTTAAGTTGTAATCTACTTAAACGGATGTTTTTTATATAGAATAATAATTTCATTAAAAAAATTAGGAAGAACGATTGAAAGCGTAAACATTTAGACGTATAATATAGGCGACAAAAATACACGAGAGGGAAGTGACTAGAAGAGTGTGTGAAGTTTGTGTGATTAATATAAATGAATAAGCTTACAAAAAGGAGAGATAGGGATGGATAAAAAGAATTACAAAACTATTATTGTCAAGCGTTATTATTGGTACAGTATTATCATTACAATCTGTAGAAGCGTGTTCAGGTTTTATTATTGGAAAAAGGATTAACGAAAGACGGTTCCATTTTTATATGGTCGTACGGAAGATTATCCATATAAGCAAGGTGATGGAACTACACCAGGACAACATACACATAATAAGAATTTCATTGTAAATCCTGCAAAAGATTATGCAGAAGGAGCAATGTTAGAAGATGTGTCTACAGGATTCACTTATCCTCATTTACGTCATGAATTTAAATATACTTCTGTAGCAGATGATTCTAGAGATACAGATGAAGGAATTTTTTTGATGAACATGGATTCAATGAATATGGGGGTTTCTTTAACAGCTACATTAACAACAACTCCAAGAGAAGATGTTCTAGAAGTAGATCCACTTGTTAAAGATGGAATTGCAGAAGCAGCTATGACAACATTAATTTTACCACGTGTAAAAAAACTGCACGTGAAGGGGTAGAACTTTTAGCAAAAAGTCATTGATGAAAAAAAGGATCTGCTGAAGGAAATAATATTATGATTGCAGATAAAAATGAGTTATGGTATATGGAAATTTATTCTGGACATCAATATGTTGCGTATAAATATCCAGATGATAAATTCTCTATTATGCCAAACACTTATTTCCTTGGTGCATTGAATTTATCAGATACAAATAATGTTATTGCTTCAAAAGGTATCATCGAAACAGCTAAAAAAAGCTGGCTCTTATAAAGAAGTGAATGGAAAAATTTCATTTAGCAGCAAGTTATGCGCCTAAGTTAGATGAACGTAATCGTTCAAGACAATATGCTGGTATTAAATTATTAAATCCTCAATCATCAGTTACTTATCAAGATGAATATTATGAATTTTTTTACAAGACACTCCACGTAGAGATTATACAGTAGCAGATGCCATTAAAAATTCAAAAGAAATCGTTTTGAAACATTATCTGAAGGATTTATTCCAGATGATGAAGTTCCAGGATATGATTTTTATAATGACTATACTCCAAAAAGATAATATTAAGGCTTTACCAGAAGCAGAACAAGCAAAATATAAATATGCACCAGGTAATGAAAATGTTATTGACCCCCATGTGTATCAAATTCGTCAAGATTTACCTAGTGAATTAGGAGGAATTATGTGGTTTGGCTTAAGTCGTTCACGTAACACTCCATACGTTCCATATTTTTGGGCACATTAAAGATACTTTTTAAAGCTTACCAAGTAAGAGGAAGTAAATATAATCCTGATTCATGGTATTGGGTTGCAGACCATATTGATAAGATGGTAACAGAACATAAAGATTTATTTGGTAAAACGATTAAATCAAATTGGGAAGAATTAGAGGAAGTTTTATTCACTTATCAAACAAAATTAATTAACCAATATCGTAATCAGTCAAATGAATATGTTCGAGCAACGGCTGATAGTTATACTGCAAAAATCAATGAAAGTAGCTGAAACAGTCTTCAAGATTATGAAAGCCACTGAAGAAAAAAATGGAAAAAAAGCGATTGAAAATAAAAACTCCATTAACTGGAAACTTTATCGATATTTCTAGCTTAAAAAGAAGTAACAGCTGATACAAAACTTACAATTGGTGGTTGGATTCAAGAAAATAATCAGTGGGTGATGTATAGAGGAGATGAAAAAAAGTTACTGGATGGTTCAATCAAGATGGAACTTGGTATTACTTAGATCAAAGTGGTTATATGCAAAAAAATGGTGGATTAAAGATAAAGGTGAATGGTACTTCCTAAATGGTTCAGGAGCGATGGAAACCGGATGGTTGCTAGATCATGATAAATGGTACTATTTAGAATCATCAGGAGCAATGAAAGCTTCTCAGTGGTTTTGAAGTTGATGGTAAATGGTATTATGTGAATGATTCAGGAGAATTATTAGTAAATACGACAACCCCAGATGGATACAAAGTAAATGCTAATGGAGAATGGGTATAATCGTATTTAAGTAAGATTTTTGACTGGAAAGAAATTGGACGTTTATTCGTTCAATTTCTTTTTTTCTGTAAAAAATTTTTTTCCATTTCAGAACGTACTAGTTGACGTGAAAGCGATATTTTATTACTATCAACTTATTGTAAAATAACAAAGAGAAATGAGGTTTTTTCATGAAAAAAATTAGTATCTTTAATTTTATCGATTTTTGGTCGTTGTACTTTTACTATTAGGAGTAAAAAAATATATTCAATCGCAAGAAATTTCGGCAGATGAATCTGCTTCTAGTGAAAAAAACAGCAGCTCTATTTATTTAACTGGGGAAATTATATTGACCCAGATTTGATTAAAGAATTTGAAGCAGAAACAAATATTCAAGTGGTTTATGAAACATTCGATTCAAATGATGCAATGGAAGCAAAAATTAAAAACAAGGTGGTACTCGTTATGATATCGTATTTCCAAGTGAATCGAGTATTACAAAAATTAGTCAATCAGAATTTATTACAACCATTGGATCATTCAAGAATTAAAGGTTTAGAAAATATTTCGCCATTTTTTTATTAAATAGTCCAGTGGATCCTGGAAATCAATATACAGTTCCTTATTTCTGGGGGACTGTTGGAATTATGGTGAATACAAAAATATATCGATCCAGAAAGTATTACAACTTGGAATGATTTATGGAAGAGTGAATTCCGTAATAAAAATTTTATTACTAGATGGAAATCGTGAAACAATGGGATTAGCATTGCAATCATTAGGTTACTCACTCAATTCAAAAAGATGCAGCGCAATTAAAAAGAAGCAGAATTAAAAATTAAAGCATTAAATCCAAATGTACGTGCTGTATTAAATGAAGAAATTAAAACAATGATGAAATTAGAAGAAGCGCCGATCGGAATTGGTTATTCAGGAGATGCCGCTGCTGTAGCAGAAGCGAATCCTGCTGTTCAGTATATTTTTACCGCAAGATGGAAGTGCTGTTTGGACAGATAACTTTGCGTTATCATATAATGCGGAAAATATTGAAGGAGCGTATGCGTTTATTAACTTTATGCTTCGTCCTGAAAAATGCAGCTAGAAATGCAGCGTTTGTAGGATATGCTACACCAAATGAAGCTGCAAAAAGAATTATTAGATGAAGAAGTGGTGTCAGATGAAACATTTTATCCATCACAAGAAGTCATTGAAAGTTTAGAGCATTATGAATATCTTGGAACAGAATGGATTTCCAATTATAATGATGCCTTTTTAAATTTTTAAAATGGAGTTATAATATGCATTATTTTTGTAAAAAGTAAATATCTCTTTATTGGAGATTCAAAAGAAACGACTGAAGGAATATTAGAAATAAAAAGATGGGAAGATTGCAGCAATTCTTCCTTATGATAAAGAAGTAGACGGGGAAATTATTGATACAGGGGACCAAATGGTTACTCCTGGATTTATCGATGCGCATGTGCATTTATATTTATCCAGTTTAATTCATTTAGGGAAGATGAAAGCAGTCGGCGCTCCTACGATTGAAGAAGTCATTGCTCAAGCAAAGGAAATTCCTGTTTATAATGGATGGAAAATTGGGATTGGTTGGTATGCGAGTGATTTTTGGACAACAAGTTTTACCAACAAGAGAAGATTTAGATAAAGCTTCCAATGAAGTTCCAATTTGCTTGATTGCAGGAGATGCACATACGACTTGGCTGAATACAAAAGCACTAGAAGAATTAGGGTTAACGAGTGAAAATGTTCCTTCTGAAATTGGTGGTGAAGCTGTCAAAAAAAGATGGTGAGTTAACAGGAGTATTTTTTTAGAAGCAATTGCGATTTATTATTTATCTAAAGTACTAGCAATTTATGAAGAGGAGTCTAAAGTAGCGTTATTAGACTATATGAAACATTTGAATGCGATGGGAATCACAGCGGTAGGTGATGTTGCATTAACAGGAGAAAGTTCTGATGATATTGTTTATCCAAAACTTTATTCTAGTGTAGAAGATGATGCAACAGTTCGAGTAAGCTTTTTCCCAGCGATGCGTGAAAAAGTTGAAGAAAACCGTCATCTCTATCAAACTTACCAATCTCCAATGTTGCAAATGGGTGGTGTGAAACAGTTTTTATGATGGAGTGACAAGTTCGCATACAGCATACTTAAAGGAACCATATCCAATGCCATTTTTTTGAAGGAGATGTAGGAGGCCCACTGTTAACGGAAGAAAAAAATGGAACGATTGACTTTATTAGCCAATCAAGAAGGGTGGCCAATGCGTATTCATACGGTTGGAGATAGAGCCGTCGAATTAACATTATTGAATTTCAAACAAGCGCAAGAAAAAAATACCCATTTGATGAGCCTTATAAATTCAATACGATTGAGCATCTAGAAGTAATGGATCCAAAGGACTTGCCGCTGACTGCTCAAAAAAATCTCTTATTGTTTCGGTTCAGCCAAGCCACTTATTAGTAGGGTATGAAACATTAGATGAAGAAGTTGGAGAAAATCGTGCAAAAACAAATGTTTCCATTCCACTCTTTTTATTACTCATGGAGCGACTCTAGCATTTGGAACAGATACTCCGGTAGTACTAAATGTAACTCCATTTGAAACGATCTATTTTGCTGTGGCTCGTCAAACAGTAGAAGGGCTTCCAGAACCAGCATTGATGCCTGAGCAAAGAATTAGTGCCCAAGAAGCTCTGATTGCTCATACAAATGGAGCAGCAAAAATCACTTAGTCGATTAGATATTGGAACATTAGAAGTAGGAAGTTTCGCAGACTTTGTTATTTTTATCGAAAAAAATTTCTTAGACGAAAGTCCAGAAGAAATTTTTGAAAACAACTGTCGTAGCGACTTATATTAACGGAAAAAAAGTGTTTGAAGTTTAAAATAGATGGAAAGATGAAGTAGAGATTCTACTTCATTTTTGTGTAAACATATTTATGTTTTTCTTTGAATGTAAACGGTTATAATGGATTTATCTATCATTAAGAAGAGGTGTATTTATGGATATTTTATTATGGGGAAGCATTTTTTTGCGGGATTATTATCTTTTTTTCTCGCCATGTGTGCTACCACTATTTCCAGTTTATTTTTGGAGTATTAATGAGTGAAAGAGGAAATCGCAGTATCAAAATTGGAAAGTTTGAAATAGCGATATTACCTGTTATTCGAACACTTTTTATTTGTAGCAGGAATCTCTACCATTTTCTTTGCATTAGGATTTGCTGCTAGTTTATTAGGTCAATTATTGTATAATCCGTATTTCCATTTAGTATTAGGGTACTATTATTGTTTTTATTAGGCTTACATCAAATGGAGATATTTCAATTAACGACTTTACAAAAACAAAAAAAACAGTGCAATTTGAAACAAAAAAAGAACATTCATTGTGGAGTAGTTATTTATTGGGATTGAGTTTTAGTTTTGGATGGACACCATGTGTAGGGCCTGTATTAAGTTCAGTGTTAACATTAGTAGCAACTCAGCAAGCAAGTGTTTTTTTACGGGATGTTTTTTTATTAGGAATTTATATTTTAGGATTATCAATTCCATTTTTTTAGCATTATCGATTGCTTCAACTGCTGCAATGAAAGCCTTCAATCTTGCAAAGAAACAATTATTCTTATTAAAGAAAAATTGGAGGAGCTATTATTATTGCAATGGGTGTTTGGATTATTATCCAACAATTACAAGTATTATTTTTTTACAAGGATAGGAGAATGAGAAATGAAATTGAAATATGTATTTATTGGAGCTAGTTTATTATTAGGAGCTTGTCAACCAATGGGGAATCAACAAACAAATGCAACGAAACCTTCTACTGAAGTAGCTTCAAAAGATAAAAAGAAAAATAATGCTTCTAAAAAAAGTGGTGGAAGCTTCGTTTAAAACTTTTGACGGAAAAAAACGGTGAATTTATCAGATTATAAAGGAAAAAAAGTATACATCAAAGTTTGGGCATCTTGGTGTCCAACTTGTTTAGCAGGATTGCCAGAAGTGGATTCTTTAGCAGCAAATCATTCAGATGATACAGTCATTTTTAAGTGTAGTAGCTCCTGGAGTGAATCGTGAGAAAAAAAAGTAGAAGATTTTTAAAGAATGGTTTTCAGGATTAGAGTATAAAAAAATTTACCAGTACTCATGGCGGAAACTCCAGACTTCTTTAAACAAGTTGGAGTCATTGGATATCCAACATCTGTTTTTTTATTAATCAAAATGGAGAATTAGTCCAAGCACATCCGGGACATTTACGAAATGAGGATATACAGAAACAACTTGATAAAATGTAAATGTTCTTTTATGAATAAGACTTTAGCTATAGTAGCAGAGGACGCAGCAGCCAGTAATGAGGTTTCATTTTAATGCTACAACGGTAAGTCTTTTTCGGGTGTTGGGCATATATATAAGATGACGTAATGAATAAAGAGAAAATACTTTTCATAGTAACAAACCCACTAGTAACCATGGAGATGGTTACTAGTGGAAGGAAAAATTCGAGACCAAGGCTCGAATTTTAGGTATGAGACTTGCAACAGCAAGGCTGCTACCGTCCTTTGTTACTATACCTAAAAAGTATTTTTCTCCTTATATTTAGTAAATAAATAGATTCAAAAATATCTCGATAAAATTTAGGAGTGGGTATAATGGATAAAAAAATATTAATTGGAGCTGTAGCATTAATTATATTGTTGATTGTTTCTTATTACGTTATTCATCCTTCAACATCAACAATTAAAAGCAAACGGAAATCCGATTGAGAAAAAAAGGTTAGTTCTATTATTAACCAACAAAAGGTTAAGAAATCAGAAAATAAGGGAGAAAAAAAGAGTTGAAGGAAATCTATCTAGCAGGTGGCTGTTTTTGGGGATTAGAAGAATATTTCTCAAGAATTAATGGAGTAGAAGATGCAGTTAGTGGGTATGCAAATGGAAAAGTAGAAACAACAAACTACCAATTAATTCATGATACAGACCATGCAGAAACAGTAAAAAAATTACGTATGATGCAAAAAGTCGTATCGCTTAGAGAAATTTTTATTATATTACTTTAGAGTCATCGATCCTCTATCAGTAAACAAACAAGGAAATGATGTAGGTCGTCAATATCGAACAGGAATTTATTACCAAGATGATGACGATAAAGAAATTGTTGAACAAGTAGTAGCAGAAAAAGAAGAACAGTTAGGTAAAAAGGTAGCCATTGAAAGAGAAAATCTTAGAAACTTTGTTGTTGCAGAAGATTACCATCAAGATTATTTAAAGAAAAAAATCCAAATGGCTATTGTCATATTGATGTGAATAAAGCAAATGATCCAGTGATTGATCCTAGTTTATTCCCATTACCAGATGATGAAACTTTGAAAAAGACTCTGACAAAAAGAACAATATGCGGTTACTAGAGAAAACCGAACAGAGATAGCTTTTTTTCTAATAAGTATTGGGATAATCATGAAGCAGGTATTTATGTGGATGTAGCAACTGGGGAACCACTTTTTCTCTTCAAAAAGATAAGTTTGATTCTGGTTGTGGTTGGCTAAGTTTTACAAAAACCAATTTCTTCTGAAGTAGTGACTTATAAAGAAGATACTAGTTTTAATATGAAACGAATTGAAGTTCGCAGTCGCATTGCGGATTCACATTTAGGGCATGTATTTGATGATGGACCTCAAGATAAAGGAGGATTACGTTTCTGCATTAATAGTGCATCTATCCGTTTTATTCCGTTAGCAGAGATGGAAGAAAAAAAGGCTATGGATTTTTTTAAAGGATTTTTATTAAATAAGACTTTAGCTGTTGTAGCAGGGGACGGCAGCAAACAGCTTTGCTGTTTTCATGCCTAAAAATTTGAGCCTAGAGTCTCAAATTTTTCCTGTCCAATAAGCCATATCTGAATGCTACTATGGCAAGTCTTTTTCGGGTGTTGGGCATATATATATGAAAGGCGTATGAATAAAGAGAAAATACTTTTCATAGTAACAAACTCACTAGTAACCATGGGATGGTTACTAGTGGAAGGAAAAACTCAAGACGGTTTCACCGTCTTACTCATGACAGAAACAAAAATTTGGTATTATACTTACGTTAGAGAACAATACTAATCCGTTCGAATTATTGGGGAATTGTCGTTCCTGTCAGGAAAACTGGATGAACAGGGGTCATGAGAAAAACTCGATTATGCCTAGAGCATGAAAATAAAATTACATTTTACCTCCTGTTCCATTGTTCTTAAACAATTAGAATAGGAGGTTTTATTATGCAAGTAATGCACCCAGTATGCTGTGGAATTGATGTACACCAAAAATCCATTGTTTGTTGTATTTTAGATGGTCCTCTAACTTCAAATGAACCTAAAAAAATATCAAACAAGCTTTTGGTACCACAACTAAAGAATTAAAAGCAGCTCTTGATTGGATACTTGAGCATCAAGTTACGCATGTTTTTTTCGAAAGCACAGGACAATATTGGATTCCTCTTTTCAATATCTTCTCAGATTCTGATTTAGAATTAGTCCTTGCAAATCCGCAACATATTAAAAATGTCCCAGGTCGTAAGACAGACGTCAAAGATGCTGAGTGGATTGCACAACTTGGTAGGTGTGGTTTAATTAATCAATCTTATATCCCTTCTCAAGAAGTGCTTCAATTACGTTATTTAACTCGTTATCGTCTCTCAGTCAAACAACGGTTAACTCAAATAAAAAAATCATATCCATGTTATTTTTACAAAGGGCTAATATTAAAATAACAAGCTACTTATCAGATATTTTTCAGTAAGACAGGACAAGCACTGTTAACTCTATTTATTGATGGTGAAGTTATTAATGAAGATAATGTCGAAAGTTGTATACACGGTCGCATAAAAAGCCTCTACTAAACAATTAATTGAAGCTATGGAAGGTAAACTATCTACAGTAGATCGTTTTTCTCATTAAAGAATGTATGGAAGAATATCAACTTCAGAAAAAGATATCAGATGAACTCAATAAAGAAATAAATGAATATATTTTTAGAACATTTTTCCTGAAGAATATCAACTTCTTCTAACAATTCCTGGTATTAGTGATAATTGTTGTGCCACTATATTAGCTGAAATTGGTCCAAATGTTGATGCTTTTAAAACTGATAAGAAATTAGCTTCATGGGCTGGGATGTGCCCAGGTTCTAACGAAAGTGCCGGTGTTAAAAAATCTTCACACACGACGCAAGGCAATAAATATCTTAAACAAGCCTTAGTAATGTCGGTGTTAAGTGTTCAACGTGCTAAAGAAGAAACCTTTTCACTTTTCTATCAGCGAATTTCCAGCAAGGGAAGTAAAATGAAAGCTATTATCGCTTGTGGTCATAAAATGCTTAGAATTATCTATAAAATACTTCAATCGCACCAACCTTATAATAGTCAAAAAGCGTTAGGTCTGCGACAACAGACTAACGCTTAATCTTTGACAATTTAAAAAAATTTCCACTTATATTATAGCATAGGTAGTATCTTTTTTTGTCTTTTTTTCGTACTTTGTTTCAAATAAAATTCGAGACCGAGGCTCGAATTTTAGGCATGAGACTTGCGAGAGTAAGTCTGCTACCGTCCTTTGTTACTATAACAAAAAGTATTTTTCTCTTTATTCACCTTATAGATTGACGGTAAAGTATCATTTCCCTTATAGTAAAAATTACGAATAAAGATACAAAGGAGAAATTATGAAAGTCATTGTAGTAGGTGGAGGAACAAGCGGACTAATGGCGAGCGTTAGTGCAGCATTAGCAGGTGCAGAAGTAATTCTATTAGATAAAAAAATCCAAGCTTAGGACGAAAAATTACTCTTAACAGGTGGAACACGTTGCAACGTAACAAACATCCGCTCAAGAGACGAAATCATTAAACACATTCCAGGAAACGGACGCTTCTTACACAGTGCCTTTTTCCCAATTTGATAACCAAGATATTATCGAATTTTTTTCCAAAATCGAGGAGTTCAATTAAAAGAAGAAGACCACGGAAGAATGTTTCCAGTATCCGATTCTGCTAAAAACCATTTTTGAATACATTTATCGAAGAAATTAAACGATTAGGCATTCAAGTGAGAACAAATGTAAAAAGTTAAAGCGATTCGACTAGAACAAGGACAGTTTTCAGCAGTAGAATTAGATACTGGAGAAAAGAATCGAAGGGAATGCTGTAATTTTAGCGCTAGGTGGGAAATCCTATCCGAAAAACAGGGTCAACTGGAGATGGATACGGAATTGCACGAAGTGTAGGACATACTATTACACCATTATTTGCTACAGAAGTTCCTTTAACAAGTAATGAAACTTTCATTAAAGAAGGTGTATTAAGAGCTCTTTCTTTAAGAAATGTTGCGTTAAGTGTTTTGAATAAAAAAGGGAAAGCCGTTGTAACGCATCAAATGGATATGATTTTTTTACTCATTTTTGGAATTAGTGGACCAGCAGTATTACGTTGTTCAAGTTTTTGTTCACCAAGTACAGCAAAAAGACAATGTCTCAGAAGTTACGATGTCATTAAATATACAACCTGATTTAACAAAAACAGGAGTTAGTAGAACAATGGCAAGAGTGGAAAGAAAATAGTCCGCAAAAAAACAGTGAAGACACCGTTAAAAGAATGGATGCCTGAACGATATGCAGAATTTTTACTTCAACAAATTGGGTTGTCTTCTCAAAAAAAATGATTGGTAAAATGACTGATCAAGAAGTGCAACAATTACTAAACTCTATTCAAGATTTTTAGATTTACAGTTAATGGGAGTCTACCAATTGAAAAAGGTTTTTGTAACGGGTGGAGGAGTTCAACTTAAAGAAGTGGATCCAAAAAAACACTAGAATCAAAAAAATCACTCAAGGAGTATATTTCTGTGGAGAATTATTAGATATTCATGGATATACTGGAGGGTATAATATAACAGCAGCATTTGTAACAGGATATGTTGCTGGATTACATGCTGCACAAGGTTGGTAAAAAAATGAAAAGAGCATAGTTTCGTCATAAAAATCTTCATAATTAGAGGCTATACTTTAGTCATTCCAAAAGAATAATATTTACCTCCCAAAAAGTAAATAAACTCTATCCTTTTTTTCTCCGGTAAAAAAATTACCGGAGTTTTTTTGATTTTTGTAACGAATTAAGGTTTGTTATGATATAATGACAACGAAACTGTTAAATGAATCGAGGTGTATCTCTTTCAATATGGTAAAATTGGGAGAAAAGAATTGTAGAAAAAGGAATTCGTTTATTACCGTTAATGGACTTATCTCAAGTGGATACAAGTCAAGCTAGACCAATTCCGGAAGCAAAATCAAAAATTAGAAATTATCGTTCATGCGATGGAAATCGGCATGGGAGTTTTTAGGACATGTAGATATTTGTATTGAAGGCTATGTATACTCTTATGGAAATTATGATGAATTAGCTTGTATTTTTAAATGGAGCTAGAGGCGAAGGTGTATTGTTAAAAGCACCAAGAGAAGATTATTTTTAAATTTTGTAAGAGACATTACCAAAAAAACATTATATATTTATAGTTTAGAAGTGACTGACGAACAATTACAATTGATTAAAAAAATCGTTTGGAAAAAAAGTATTGAAGGAATCATTTACTTGGTCACCTCCAGATGATATTTGTTCATTTAATCCTGTGAGTGAAAAAGGAAGAAGAAATGTATGCGTATTTCATGGTACAATGCATGCCTGTAACTTTTTTTATAAATTTAGAAAAAAACACAATTTAAATTGTATACAATGTGGAGAAATAATTGTTTATTATTTGTAGATTATTTAGTTTCCGCATTAAAAAAATAAGACCTCTTCGTGCAAGAATGACAACTTTCCCAAGTTTATATCAAGAACGATTAGAATCTTTAAAAGAAAAAAACAACATTCAATCGTGACTGACTGTCAGATTTATTAATGTTTTCGAAAAAAACCGTTAATCACTAATGATTAACGGCTTTTTCTTTAGTATCAGTCAGCGTAATTGCCACCTTCTACACCAAAAATATTCTTCTAATGTTTGTTTTTGAAGTATAGATTTTTTTCTGCAATATCTCCTACATATCTTAAATGCCAGGCTTCCGCTTGATAACCAGTAATGGCTTCTTTTCCCTTCTAGGAATCTTACAATAAAGCCATATTCATGAGCGTGGCTATGCAACCATTCAATAGCTTTCTCATCTTGAGGGTTTTCTCTAATAAACCACCAGAACCATTTAAAATATCAAAAAGCAAGACCAGTTTGATGTTCGCTATATCCTGGACGAGCAGAATAAGTATCTGCTGCTTCTTTTTCCATCTTTATTCACATAGTTTTGATAAAGCTGAGTTTGGTAGTCGTAGGAACGAAATCCACTATATTGATTACTAATACTGAAACCTAACTCTTGCATTTTTTTGAATAAGCTCTCTCACTTTTTCTCCAGCAATTGGATTTTTCTCCTGGATTATAATCAGCAGGAAGTTTATGTTTTTTTGTTAACGACCATTTGAATGCCTAATGATAGATCGGCTTCTCCATTACTTTTCTGAGTCGTTACAGTAGTTTGTTCAGTTGTAGCAGTCGATGTAGTCGTTTCTACTTTGTTGTCTGTATTAGTGGTAGAGTGACAAGCTGTTAAAAAAATGCTAGACTTGCTACCATATAAATGAATTTTTTTCATCATTATCCCCCTTTATTTATAGTATTTATTGTAGCACAGATATCAAAAATGAAAAACATGTAGAAATGAAATTTAAGAAAACAAGAATATTTTTTTATTATAAATGACAAATAATGTTCATAAATTAACCGTTTTCTAACGAAAAACTACTTGAATTTTTATTCAGTTCATGGTATAGTAGCTATTAAAAAAATTATCGATTCTAGGAGGTCTCCAATATGTCCATGTGGGAAACGAAGTTTCAAAAAGAAGGTTATACGTTTGATGATGTACTCTTAATTCCAGCAGAAAGTCATGTACTACCAAATGATGTGGATTTACAAGTACAACTTGCAAAGAATTTATTGTTAAAAAAATTCCATTGATGAGTGCTAGTATGGATACTGTTACCGATTCAACAATGGCGATTGCAATTGCTCGTCAAGGTGGCTTAGGCGTTATTCATAAAAAAATATGTCGATTGAAGCACAAGCTGAAGAAGTTCATAAAGTGAAACGTTCTGAAAGTGGCGTTATTTTGAATCCATTTTTCTTAACTCCGAAACATTCTGTACAAGAAGCAGAAGCATTAATGGCAAAATATCGTATTAGTGGAGTTCCAATTGTGGAATCATTTGAAAATCAAAAAAATTAGTCGGTATTTTTAACGAATCGTGATTTACGTTTTTATTACAGACTATTCGATTGAAATTGAAGAAGTAATGACAAAAGAACCATTAATTACAGCACCGGTGGGAACTTCTTTAAAAAGAAGCAGAAAGTATTTTACAAAGACATAAAAATTGAAAAAAACTTCCATTAGTAGATGAAAAAGGAAACTTATCAGGATTAATTACTATTAAGGATATTGAGAAAGTTATCGAATTTCCAAATTCGGCAAAAGGATAAGCATGGACGATTATTAGTAGCCGCAGCAGTTGGTATTACTTCTGATACTTTTTGAACGTGCGAAAGCTTTATTAGAAGCTGGAGTAGATGCAATTGTTATAGATACAGCACATGGACATAGTGCAGGAGTTATCCGTAAAATTAAAGAAATTCGTGAAACATTCCCAGATGCAACGTTAATTGCAGGAAATGTTGCAACAGCAGAAGGTACTCGTGCTTTATTTGAAGTGGGAGTGGATGTTGTAAAAAGTAGGGATTGGACCAGGTTCGATTTGTACGACACGTGTGGTAGCTGGAGTAGGAGTCCCTCAAGTAACTGCCATCTATGATGCAGCGACTGTTGCAAGAGAATATGGAAAAGCGATTATTGCAGATGGTGGTATTAAATATTCAGGAGATATTGTTAAAGCAATTGCTGCTGGTGGTCATGTAGTGATGTTAGGTAGTTTATTAGCAGGAACGGATGAATCTCCAGGTGAATTTGAAATTTATCAAGGTCGTCGTTTTAAAACCTATCGTGGAATGGGTAGTTTAGAAGCGATGGAAAATGGTTCGAGTGATCGTTATTTTTCAATCGAAAAAAATGAAGCGAATAAGCGTGTACCAGAAGGAATTGAAGGTCGTGTAGCGTATAAAGGAGCTGCTAGTGATATTATTTATCAAATGATTGGTGGTTTGCGTTCTGGTATGGGTTATGTTGGAGCGCACAATTTAGAGGAGCTTCGTGAAAATACGCAATTTATCCGTATGAGTGGTGCTGGATTGAGAGAGAGCCATCCACATGATGTACAAATTACCAAAGAAGCGCCTAATTATTCAGTCCAGTAAGGGTACGAATTGGACTTTATCAGTAGTAGTAAGGGACGGCAGCAAACCTTACGGTTTTCATGCCTAAAAAAATCGAGCCTGTAGTCTCGATTTTTCCCCGAGAGCTGGGCATTAAGTCTTAAAAATGAAGAAAGCACGTCCCGATTTTTGACGGAAATCAAAAATTAGGGACGTGCTTTTTAATAAATTCAGTAAAAATCAAGGGAGATAAACCATCCTTGATTCATATTATTTAAGATATATTTCCTTAATCTCTGCAAATTCATCCCTAAAAAAAGAGCAAACCAATGTCATTATGAACTGCATTTTTTACCTCTAACATGAGTTCTGCGCATGCCAAAATTGCGTTTCATTTGACCGAAAACTGGCTCAACCTCAATTTTTTTCGTTGAGCATATATACTTCTTCCACGGTCACTATGTAACGCTTCTTTTACAGTTTCTTTATAAGACTCCCAAACTTGATTCACTCGAATCTGACGAAGTTGTCCAGCAGGAGTTTTTCGCTAATACATCCAACGCTTCTGTTTCTTGAATAGAATCTGCCTCATACACTTTTTAATTGACGAGTAAATCCATTCTTATCGTTTCTTGTTGAATAATATTTAAAACTAAATTTTACGCCTAAATGATCAATATAATAGTCTTCCTCTTCATTGTAATCCCAATTTTGTCTATTAGATGGATCATTTTTAAACTTCTTCGTTTGTTCTTTTTCGTACATTGTATAAGGGATTAAAGGAGTTTTTTTCATAATGTTCAAGAATGAATTGATAATTTTTCTTCGCTACCATAACCAGCATCTGCAACAATAGTAGAAAAAAATTCTCTAATAGTTTAAATGAATTTAAAAAAATGGTTTAAGAGTACGCATATCTGTAGGATTAGGGAAAATATCAAAAGCTAAAACATATTGAGCATTCGTTGCGATTTGAAGATTATAACCAGGTTTTAGTTCTCGATTTTTCATGGCATCTTCTTTCATACACATAAAAAGTAGCATCGTTATCTGTTTTAGAATAACTATTCCGATTATCAAATGTTTCTTTAGCTTTAGTATATTTTTTTCTTTACGAGGTAGAAAAATCTTTTTCAAGTTGACGTTTAAAAAGCATTTAACAATCGTCTTTTTGCTTTTGTTTTTAGAACCTCCAACCATTTGTTTAGGTTCTTTTTTATGAGTTCTTCTAACTGCTCAATAGATTCATAGGTAGCTTCTATCATGGCATTAACACCATCTTTAGTAATTTTTTTCTTCCTCAGACAAAAGCGATATTTACTTGGTTTTGAATTAATTGTTCATATAATGTACTAATTTTTTTCCATTTAAAGCTTCATCATATCTTTCAACAGCTTTACGCCATACAAAAAGAATAACGATTGGCATCTGCTTGAACTTTTGTACCATCAATAAATAAACTATCTGAATCAATAATATGATAGTGTTGGAGTAATAAAGTAAAGTATACGAAAATGTTTTTTTAATGATAGAGGAAAAACTGTTCATTACTTCTAAAATTATTAATAACATGGTAACAGACATAAGTTTGTTGAGAAAGCCACTGCATAGGAATATTTTTCTTCATTTAATTGAACAATTTTTTTCTACCACTGTAAGTAGAACGAGTATAAGCGAAGAGAATCATTTTTTTAATAACATACGAGGATGATGAGCAGGTCTCCCCATTTTTTTGATGTTGTATTAGGAAAGATAATAGAATCTGGAATAGAATCTACAAACTGATTAATGAGTTGAGCAATGTGGTTTTTTTAGGGACGGTTAATGTAAAATTTAGTTCTAAAGTATCTGTTGGTGTGGTATAATTTTTGTACATAGGAGTCACCCTTTCTTATTTTATTTCGTTCAAACTTATTATAACAGAGGTAGACTCCTATGTTTAATTTATAAGACTAAAAAGCACTATAAAATCCTGTTTCAGAATTTTTATAGTGCTTTCTTCTATTTTTGAGACTTTTTGCCCAGTCTCGTTTACTACTACGAAAAGTCCATTTATTTGGACGTGTATTTACGAGGGTGCAGTGAATAATATTGGACTTTATCTAGCTTTTAGCGAAGGACGGCAGCAGCCCTGCGGTCTCATGCCTAAAAACTTGAGCCTAAGGTCTCAAGTTTTTCCTGTACTAGAAGCCAATGTGGCTTCTAGTACTAACGCTACGACGAAAAGTCCATTTATTTGGACGTGTATGTATGAGAGTTCGTTGAAAGAGATTGGACTTTAACTGTGGTAGTAAGGGACGGCAGCAAACCTTCGTTTTTCATGTCTGTTTGCTGCTGCGAAAAAGTCCATTTATTTCTTTATTATTTAAAAATTTATAAAAAAATTATGAGCATTCTAGTTTAGAATTATTCTATTCTGTGATATACTTTATTCATAAAGGGGGAATGACAAATGTCAAAAGAAAAAAACAAAATTAGTATTAAATCAATTAGTAGCTGACTTAAGCCAACAAGCAGCAATTATTCACCAAGTACACTGGTATATGCGTGGACGTGGATTTTTTTAACATTACACCCAGCAATGGATAAATTAATGGATGAAATCAACGCTCAATTAGACGAAGTATCAGAACGTTTAATCACTATTGGAGGAGCACCATATTCAACATTACGTGAATTTGCAGACAATACAAAAATTCAAGATATTCCTGCATCATATGAACGTTCAATTGATGAATGGGTAAGACATTTATTGGTAGGATATGAATACTTAAGAGGCTTATACCAAGAAGGTTTAGAAACAGCTGGAGAAGAAGGCGATGATGTATCACAAGATATCTGCATCGGCTTCAAAGGCGATATCGAAAAAAATCATTTGGATGCTACGTGCACATTTAAACGAAGCACCTGGAATCTAATTAAGTCAAACAAAAGGGATGAGATACTCATCCTTTTTTTGTTTGGAGTTATACAATCATTTGAAAGAAACTCATCAAAAAGTATAGAATAGTTTAAGAGAAAATGATTTAGAAAAAAATAGATACAGGATAAAAAGGAGGATGAGATGAATTCAAAGGCGTTTTATCAACAAATGTTTGCGATTGCGATTCCTGTTGCGTTGCAAAGTTTACTAACTTCATTCTTGAACACATTAGATACGATGATGATTTCTCTCTTGGAGATGCGAGTATTGCTGGTGTTGGATTAGCGAACCAAGTGTTTTTTTCTTATTTACATTGATTTGTTTTTGGAATTAACACAGGTTCCTCAGTTTTATTTGCTCAATATTGGGGAGTAAGGGATGTTCCTCAAGTTCGAAAAAAATTAATCAGGCAAGTTTAATGTTGGCTACAGCTGTTTCTATGGCATTTATGCTTGTTGCAATGGTGTTTCCTTATGGGATTTTTAGAATTATTTACCCATGATGCAGCAGTTGTTCAAGCTGGTGGAGACTATTTACGTGTAGCGGCCTTAACATATGTCATTACTGCATGGAGTTTTTCTTTAGGGAGTGCGTTAAGAAGTACAGGAAATCCAAAAGTTCCATTAGTAGCAACGATGAGTAGTTTTGTTGCCAATGCTTTTTTTCAATTATATTTTTTTATTTTTTTGGAAAATTAGGATTCCCAGCAATGGGAGTTGTCAGGGGCAGCATTAGGAACAGTTGTAGCTAGAATCATTGAAATTGGGGTATTAGTTTTTTGTCATTAAACGTTATCAAGGGCCTCTTCAAATTCCAATTCGACATTTGCAAAAAAATTCCAAAAGAGTTTTGGATGGTCTATTGGAAGACAACGTTACCAGTTATTGTCAATGAAACATTTTTGGGCATTGGGACAAGTGTTTTTATAATGCAGCTTATGCGATGGTTGGAACGCAAGCTACTGCAGCGGTGCAAATTGCAGTTGCGATTCAAGGGTTAGCATTTGTTATCGTTCGTGGACTAGGAAGTAGTTGTAGTATTATGCTTGGACAAAGTATTGGAAAAAAAATAAAATTGATCGAGCGAAAAAAAGATGCCAATCGATTTATTATTCTATCGATTATCACAGGTGTAGTCATTGGTGCTATTGAAAGTTTAACGCCACAATGGACATTACTATTATTTGGACATATTAGTCCAGAAGTGTATACTTTGGGTCAACAATTACTACAAGTGATGGGAATCATCTTTATTTTTAAAAACGATTAATTCCGTTATTGTTGTAGGTATTTTTAAGAGGTGGTGGGGATACTCATTATGGAATGAAATTAGAAATGAGTTGTGTATGGTTAGTCGGCGTACCCTTATCTCTTCTAGCAGCAGGGAGTGTGGCATTTACCAGTTACTGTAGTTATCATTTGTGCAGGAATGGAAGAAGTGACAAAAAGTAGTCGTAGGACTTTATCGTGTTTATTCTCAAAAAAATGGATTCATCGTTTAGTTCAAGACTAGTCAATTCCTTTCATTTATGGTAGAATATTTGTCAGACAGTTCGTAACCATCCTGTCTATAAACAAAACTAGGGCTTATTTGAACATGAAATGATCAATCAATTCCTGGAAAACGATGGTGTTTTTTTCAGGAATTTTTTTATGTCTAAATAGTCCGGAAAGAAGGAAGAACAATGAGAAAAAAACGAAGAAATGGGAGAAATCACACACTTAGGAAGTAAAACAGTTTATCGTGACGATTATGCACCAGAAGTGCTAGAGTCATTCCCAAATAAACATCCGGGAAATGATTATTTTTGTAAAAATTTAATTGTCCAGAATTTACTTCATTGTGTCCAATTACAGGTCAACCTGACTTTGCGACAATTTATATTAGCTATGTTCCAGGAGAACGTATGGTAGAAAAGTAAGTCTTTAAAATTATATTTATTTAGCTTTAGAAATCGTGGAGATTTCCATGAAGACTGCATGAATATTATTATGAAAGATTTAGTAAAATTAATGGATCCAAAATATATTGAAGTTTGGGGTAAATTTACACCACGTGGAGGAATCTCTATTGATCCATATTGTAACTATGGAAAACCAGGTACTAAATGGGAACAAGTAGCAGACCATCGTATGATGAATCATGATTTATATCCTGAAAAAAGTGGACAACCGTTAAGGAGAATCAGGATGAAATTAGTATTATTAAGTGGTGGAGTAGATAGTTCTACTGCATTAGCGCTTGCTTTGAGTCAAGATCCTCAGGTTGAAGCTATTTCATTTTCATATAATCAAAAGCATAAGGAATTGGAATTAGAAGCTGCTAGAAAAAAATTGCAGACTATTATAAAGTTCCACATCAAATTTTTAGAGGTTAGTTCTGTATTTTTCAGGAAGTAAATCGTCTTTAAATGCTGGAAATGATATCGAAGTGAGTACAGGAGATTATGCGACTCAAACAGAAGCAAACACTGAAGTGGAATTTCGTAATGGAATTTTTTTATTTCGATTTTAGCAGGAATTGCGATGCAAAAAGGAGCTTCAGAAATTTATTTTTGGAGCACACTTGGATGACTCTGGAGTTATTTATCCAGACTGTTCGCCTGAATTTGTTGAAGCGATGAATCAGGCTGTTCAATTAGGAAGTGGAGGAAAAGTTCGATTGACTGCTCCATTTGGACAAGTGAAAAAGAAAGATATTGTCGCAAAAAGGAGTCGAATTAGGAGTTCCGTATGAATTGACGTATAGTTGCTACAATGGGGTGTATCCTCCATGTGGAAAAATGTGGAACTTGTATTGATCGAAAATAAAAGCCTTTTTTTAGCAAATGGATTGGAGATTTTTATAGTGAATAAAAAAACAGATTAGATTATTAACACAAAAATACTTTAATAGGAGCGTTATATGTTGTTTTTAACATTAATCAATCCTATTTCTTACAGGGATGTTTCAATTCCGTTTATCAACTTTATTAATGGGTGTTCCATTTTATAAACCGCAATTGTCATTAGGGATTTTTAATTGGTGTAATGATTAGTAATATTCCAAGTCCTCTTGGACCGATTGATATTTTATCTGGATTTTTTTAATTCAATCAGTAAGTTTATATTTTTTTAACCGTATTTTTCAAAAAAATTCTTATGTGAAGAGTGCTGCTTATGGAATTTGGTGTGGTTTTTGTAGTAGCTGCAGCATTGTATTACTCTTTACAAGTACCATTCTGGCCTAGTGTATTTGGCGTAGCAGTGTCGAATATTTTTATTTGCCTTCTTAGGTACATTTATTGTTGAAAAAAATTCTTAAAAAGGATTTTTTTAGATAAAACAGTAGCTGAATAGAAACCGATGAATAGACTTCGAAACGTACTAGTGTTTCGAAGTCTTTTTACGTATAGGCTATACGTATAGCTAAAAGATGAAAGAAAAAAATTTTTGTGTTAGCGAGGTCGCCAGCAGCCTCTACGAGTCTCATGGCTAAAAATTTGAGCCTTGGTCTCAAATTTTTACCTATAATGGAAGCCGGATATGGCTTCCATTATTTTTCGCAACAAAAAAATGTTTCTTTGATCTTTTAGCTGAATTACAAGACGAAGTACAACTGTTATAAAAAAACAAAATACTAGTTTTTAAATGATATAAACAGTGAAAAAAACGTAAATACAATATAAAAAAATATTTGTATTTCTAAGAGATGAGGTTTGAAAAAAACATTGACAGAAAAAGAAAAAGGGAGTAAAGTTATAAAAACGTAAATATTACGTTTTATAGGAGAGGAGATAAAATGAAAAATTCATAAAAAGTCATTACTAATTGGGAGTGCAAGTCTTGTTTTATTGGGAGGGTGTTCACTGTTTAATACTCAAAAATACAAGTCAGCAAACAGAATCAGAAACTACCACAACAGAAATTTCAAAAAGCTGATTTAGCAAAATTTGAAAAAAATTGCTGAAGAAGTAAAAAGAAAACAAACCAAAAAAACAATTGTTGGAGAAGTATTTGAAAATGGATATTTAAAAAAAACATGGAGACCATTACCATTTTTGTATATGGAACTCCGCCAGCAGATGCTATATATGAACAAAAAGACTTCTGCAACAGCAATTAGTTCTGCAGATGATGGCTATGTCTTTAATCCAAATGATATTGTAGAAGAAAAATGAAATGGGGTATGTCGTTCGCCATGGGGATCACTTCCACTTTATTTATAAAAAAATAATGCCCAACAAACGATTGTTACAACAATGTCTACAAATTCAGTAGCGCATGAACATCATGAAGAAGTTGAAGATGGCTATGTATTTGATAAAAAAAGATGTTGTTAGTGAAACAGAAACAGGGTATATCGTTCGTCATGGAGACCATTTCCATTTTATTTATAAAGATAAACAAGGAAACCCTGTAGTAACTACGGATCACCATGAACACGAGGGTGAACATGACGACCACGAAGGTGAACACCACGATCATGACGGAGACAAACATGAGCATGAAAGTGAACATCAAGATCATGACCATGATGGCTATGTATTTGATAAAAAAAGATGTTGTTAGCGAAACAGCAGAAGGTTATGTCGTTCGTCACGGAGATCACTTCCACTTTATTTATAAAAAAATCAAGTGAATCATGAAAAATACACATCATAATACTGTTGCATCAACTATTGAAAAAAAGTTGAGAAAGTTGAAAAAGGAATTACACGGTTTAACAGGAGGAAGTGTAATCAATCCTATGAAACCTGAAACAAAAACCAACCGCTGAAGCTCCGACTACACAGCCAAAAGAAAAAAACAATTTTCTGGAATTCACTATAGAACAAGCGATGGATTTTTATTTGATGGAAATCATATTATTGGTACATCAGGGGAAAAATTTATTAGTAGCGCATAATGGGAATATGAAAGATATTCATGTTATTCCATTTGAACAATTAGTCCATACAAAATGGGAACATTTAATTCCAAAAAGAACATTTGGAAGCAGCTAAAAGCACGCTATAATGGAACTGCAACGACTCCTAAAGAGGAACATCACCATGATGATGTAACGAAGCCGTCAGAAATAAGTGAGTTAGATAAAAAAATCGAAGAAAAAAATTGCAGGTATTATGAAACAATACGGTGTAAAAACGTGAAAAGTATTGTCGTAAATAAAAGAAAAAAATGCCATTATTTATCCGCATGGAGATCACCATCATGCAGATCCAATTGATGAACATAAGCCAGTTGGAATTGGACACTCTCATAGTAATTATGAACTCTTCAAACCAGAAGAAGGAGTTGCTAAAAAAGAAGGAAATAAAGTTTATACAGGTGAAGAATTAGCAAGTGTTGTAAAATTATTAAAAAAAATAGTACATTTAACAATCAAAACTTTACATTAGCAAATGGACAAAAAAACGTGTATCCTTCAGTTTCCCACCAGAATTAGAGAAAAAAATTAGGAACAAATATGATGGTGAAATTAACAACTCCTGACGGAAAAGTGATTGAGAAACTATCTGGGAAAGTATTTGGTGAAGGTGTAGGAAATATTGCTAATTTTGAATTAGATAAACCATATTTACCAGGAGAAACATTCAAATACACTATTACTTCAAAAGACTATCCAGAAGTGAATTATGAAGGAACATTTACGATTCCATCTTCATTAGCTTATAATATGGCAAGCAGTACGATCTTCTATCCATTCCATGCAGGGGATACTTATTTAAGAGTGAAACCTCAATATGCAGTGTCAAAAAGGGACTGATGCTTTAGTCAGAGTTTTTTTGATGAATTTCATGGAAATGCGTACTTAGAAAATAACTACAAAGTGGGTGAAATTCGTCTTCCAATTCCAAAAATTAAATCAAGGAACTACGATGACAGCAGGAAATAAAAATTCCAGTAACCTTTATGGCAAATGCTTATTTAGACAATCAATCTTCTTATATTGTGGAAGTTCCAATTTTAGAGAAAAATAATCAAACAGAAAAAAACCGGGAGTTTTTACCACAATTTAAAGGACATCAATCAGAAGAAAGTTCTAAACCTGTAGAAAAAGGTAAAGAATCACCAAAAAGAAACTGGAAAAAGTAGAAGAATCTTCAAAACCAACTGCAAAAAAATGAAGCGTTGAAACCTATAGAAAAAGAGGAAACTCCAAAACCTATAGAGAAAGTTGAAGGAAGTTCAACATCAACTGGTGAAGGATTAAAAACCTGAGACAGAAAAAAACCAAATGAGAATCCTATTACTGAACCAGGACTAGAAGAGGCTCCAGCAGTAGATCCAGTACAAGAGAAAAATTGCGAAATTTGCTGCTAGATACGGATTAGGATTAGATAGTGTCATTTTTTAATATGGATGGAACGATTGAATTACGTTTACCAAGTGGAGAAGTTGTTAAAAAGAATATGGCTGATTTTTACAGGAGAAGCACCTCAAGGAAGTAGTGAAAAATAAACCAGCAGATTCTTTACCAGAGGCTCCAAAACCAAGTGAAAAAAACCTGTGAAACCAGAAAATTCAACAGATAATGGAATGTTAAATCCAGAAGGAAACACAGGAGTAGATCCTATGCTTGACCCAATGTTAGAAGAAGCACCAGCAGTAGATCCAGTACAAGAGAAAATTGCAAAATTTGCTGCTAATTACGGATTAGGATTAGATAGTGTTATCTTTAATATGGATGGAACTATTGAACTACGTCTGCCAAGTGGGGAAGTCGTGAAAAAGAATATGGCTGATTTTACAGCTTAATAAATTGATGAAAAAGGTCTGAATCGAAAAAAATGATTCAGGCGTTTTTTTCGAGTTATAGTTACATGAGAATAGCGTAGGATAATGATTTAATAATGTACGTAGAGGCTAAAAAGATGAAAAAAATTTTTATGTTAGCGAGGTCGCCAGCAGCCTCTGCGAGTCTCATGGTATTTTTCGCAACAAAAAAATTTTTTTCTTTCATCTTTTAGTCGAATTATAAAACGAAGTACAACAATTTTTAAAAAAATAAATACTGTTCAAAAAGGATATGACAAACAAAAAAATAGTTATCAGAAGTAAGCGTGAAATGTATTCTTGGGAGCAGGGCAAGAGGCGTTTGATAGATCTTAAATCGAAAAAAATCCATGGTTACAATAAAGAAAAAAAATATGTTAAACTGACGGTGGTTAAGGGGTCTCAAGAAAATGATGACTATGTGTATATAGTTAATCAAAGCAATAAAAGCACTTCATTAGACTTTTTTTAGGTGGTCTTGTGTTTAGAAAAAAATAAATTAAGTGTATAAGTTAGCGAGTAAACTTATTAGCTAATAAATTTGAGTTTGTAGAGGTTTTTGGAATATGATATTTCATGAATTTGGTGATAAAAAAATTTCCACATATATTATTGATACACGGAGGAGGTAATTCCTGGTGGAATTATCTTCGGCAAGCTCGTATATTATCCGATAAATATCATGTGATATTACCAACACTTAATGGTCATGGAGAAGAATATCAAAAAGAGTATATTTCAACTGAAAAATTCCGCACAGCAAATTATGGACTATAAAAAAATAATTGTGATGGAAAATTGTTTGCTGTGGGCGGTGTTTCTTTGGGAGGTCAAATTGCCATTGAGTTATTATCGCTAAATAGTGATATTGCTCAGAAAGCAATAATAGACGGTAGTATTTGTATTCCTCAGCCCAATCTGGCAAGGGTTAGTACAATTATTGTAAAAATTATTTGGAAAAACTTATGTTTAGTAAATATGCAAGTAAAAATTCAGTTGAGGTTAATGAAAAAAAATATCCCAATCTGGCTTATTCGGAAGAACTAGAAGGCTATTATATGGAGGATATGCCAAGGATTCCGATTAAAACATTGGTGACTATGTATCAAACATATATGGGAGAATATAGGCTTAAATATTCTATTACAGAAAGTAAAAGCACAGGTTCTATATATTTATGGTGAAAAAAAGAAATGGGGTGCGTTAAGGAATCGGCTAAGCTGTTTCAAAAAAATGCATCCTAATTGTACTGTATATGAAGCGAAAAGAATATAATCACGGTTATCTATCGGCTTATCTGCCTTTGGAGTGGATGCATTTGGTTAATCCATTTTTGGAAAAACGATGTTCATCATAATAACTAAACTATGAAGTTATATAACAATACCTAGATTTGTCGACTTCTCATGAATTTTTGTTTTAAAAAAAGTATTATCAGTGAACAAACGCAAATACAATATAAAGAAAGCAGAAAAAAATCTTTTTGTAGCGAAAGTAATAGAAGCCAAGGAATGGCTTCTATTGCAGGTGAAAAATCGAGACCGAGGCTCGATTTTTTTAGCCAAAGACTCGCCAGCGAGGCTACTGGCGACCTCGCAAACAAAAAGCATTTTTTTCTTCTTTCTTTTACTACGTAAAAAAATGTATGCACTTTCTTGCAAACGGTAAATTCTCAATCTAAATTCTAGTTTTTAAAAAGTAGTTGAATTTAGTTTGAGAAAAGATGGAAAAATTAAAGGATTTTTTTGTCCCAAACTAAGTTCTAGTCGATTAAAAAAACAACAGAAATCAAGATTTCTGTTGTTTTTTTAGAAAGGAAACTAAATTTTTGAGCGCACGACATGGTCTCAGTTCGAGAACGTCTCAAACTAAGTTCGAGGTTACTGGAATTTACTGTGGGACAAATGTTTCCTTTCTATAATGAATATTTTAATAAGTTCTGTTGATTATTTATGAAAATTTATCTTGATTTATACTATTATTTGTTAAATAATTTTGGTGATTGGATAACGTTATTGGGTTCAATGTAATGAACGCCTAATGTTTTCGCAATAGATTCTCCAAACATGAAGGTGAAGCATTCATAAGCTGACTTATTATTTAAAGATTGTCGTTTAACCCCATTTAAGTGAGATACAGCGAGGTTAATATCTTCTTGAGTATATTCATCAAAAAGAAGTTCCCTTTGGAAAAATAATCACGAATTAAGGTATGATTTTTTTCGATACGGGCCTTTTGATCAGGACGATTAGGTTCACAAAAGAAAAGATGACAGTGATTTTTCATCATCTGATTCAATGGCAGAAATATGGGCAAATTCTCCTCCGTTATCGGTTAATATAATAGGGAAAAGAGAAGAAAATGACAGCTCCTGTTTTTAATAAATCAATCTTAATACGATTTAAATGTTCAACGACTTGGTCAGCAGATTTAGTATCTAATAATCGTGCGAATATAAAATTACAAGAGGATACATTGAAGGTTAATAACACTTTACCTCCAATACGACCAATAACGGTATCCATTTCAAGCCAATAATGGTAGTCACCGGAATGAAGGGTTTCTAAAAAGTCACTATAGTGATGTCCAACTTTATCCTTAGAGGGAATAGGTGGTAAATCATGAGATTTTCTTGGTTTAAATTTAACTATACGAGGAAAATCTATAGGAGCGACATCCATATATCCTTTTTTTACATAACGATAAAGGGTTGAACGAGAGACTGATAGTTCATTAGTTACGATAATATGATGTAAATGTTGACCTTTATGGATTCCTTCTGACACAATATCATTTATTTCATAAAAAAACTCTCCTTATTAAGCACAATGCCTTCACGAGAGTAAGATAATTCAGCCTCATATTGTCGTTGCGCATGCTTAGCGTGATAAAATTGTTTACAATATCCACATTTACTACGCTTAAAAGGGCAATTATTACAACAATACGGTGGCTTATTTAAATATTCGCAAGGAGGAAGCTTTTTATGTTCATTTGGTTGTTTAACGACTAGATGTTTTTTTATTTCTTTTTGAAATAGTAGAAGGATCCTTCTCAATGATTGAAGCAATCATTCTAAAAAGAAGAACCTTGTGCAATACCTAATTCAATTTCAATACGGTCAGATAGAGTTAAATGTTTGTGTTTCATGTTTCCATACCATCATTTGTCCCATACTTAATTCTACCGTAAAATGTAGTCTCATACTAACTTCTAGTTTTGATACTTAACTAGAAGTTACTTTGAAACTTTACACTTTCTTGCAAACGCACAAGGAAAGTTCTTCAAAACCTTGACAAAACGTTGATTTCACGCTAAAATAATGTAACGCAATAAGTGTAACTATAGTCTTGCGGGAAACTGAAATATTGTCCAGAAATCCCGTGAATATTAGGAAAAAAACAAAAGAATGAGCACTCTTTTTAATAAGGGATAAAGAAATTCTTTTGGTTTTTTGTTCAAAAAAACGACTTTTTAGGCGGCATTTGTTACGAAAACTTAATAATGTAATAAATTTGTAATATTTATTCATCAAATTACGATATAGGGTGGAAGAGTTGGCACATCATGATGTGAAATACGGTAAACACCGTGTGCGTAGAAGTTATGCACGAATCAGTGAAGTATTAGAATTACCAAATCTAATTGAAATTCAAACTGATTCTTACCAATGGTTCTTAGATGAAGGGATTCGTGAAATGTTTAAAGACATCTCACCAATCGAAGACCATACAGGTAATTTATCATTAGAATTTTTTTAGATTATGAATTACATGCTCCAAAAATATAACCTTGCAGAAGCAAGAAATCACGACGCAAATTATGCAGCACCAATTTATGTAAAAATGCGTTTAGTGAACAAAGAAACTGGAGAAGTAAAAGACCAAGAAGTCTTCTTTGGAGATTTCCCATTAATGACAGAAATGGGAACATTTATCATTAATGGTGCAGAACGTGTTATTGTATCTCAATTAGTACGTTCACCAGGTTCATACTTCCATGACCGCCCAGATAAAAAAATGGTAAAAGCCTTATATGGCGCAACTTTAATTCCTAACCGTGGTGCATGGTTAGAATATGAATCAGATTCAAAAGACATTTCATATGTACGTATTGACCGTACTCGTAAAAATTCCATTAACAGTATTAGTTCGTGCGTTAGGGTTTTTGAATCAGATGATACAATTTTAGAAATCTTCGGTGAAAGTGAAACATTACGTTTAACATTAGATAAAGATGTTCATAAACGTATGGATGAATCACGTACAGAAGAAGCCTTAAAAGACATTTATGACCGTCTACGCCCAGGTGAACCAAAAAAACAGCTGAAAGTTCACGTAACTTATTAACAGCTCGTTTCTTTGATCCACGTCGTTATGATTTTTGCGGCAGTAGGTCGTTATAAAGTAAACAAAAAAATTAAACTTAAAAAAACACGTTTATTAAATCAAACAATTGCTGAAAAACATCGTACATCCAGAAACAGGAGAAATCGTTGTTGAAGCAGGGACAGTTCTTGAAAAAAAGAAATTATGGAAAAAAAGTAGCTCAAGCATTAGAAGCAGGAGCAAACTTATTTACATTATACCCTTCAAGTGAAGGGGTGATTCAAGAACCTGTAACGATTCAATCCGTTCAAGTGTATTCACCACAAAAATCCTGAAAAAAAGTGATTAAAGTAATCGGAAACGCGAATATTCCAGATGAAATTAAATGTGTAACAGCAGCTGACGTTTTAGCTACAATCAGTTACTTCTTAAACTTATATGAAGGAATCGGCTCAACAGACGATATCGACCACTTAGGAAACCGTCGTATTCGTTCAGTAGGTGAATTATTACAAAACCAATTCCGTATCGGTTTATCTCGTATGGAACGTGTGGTTCGTGAACGTATGTCTATCCAAGATGTAGCGACAGTAACGCCACAACAATTAGTAAATATTCGTCCTGTAGTAGCAGCGATTAAAGAATTCTTTGGTTCATCTCAATTATCTCAATTCATGGACCAAACAAACCCATTAGGAGAATTAACTCACAAACGTCGTCTATCAGCCTTAGGGCCTGGTGGTTTGACTCGTGACCGTGCCGGATATGAAGTTCGTGACGTACACTATTCTCACTATGGTCGTATGTGTCCGATTGAAACTCCTGAGGGACCAAACATCGGTTTGATCAACAGTTTATCAACATACGCTAAAATTAATAAATATGGATTTGTAGAAACTCCATACCGTCGTGTAGACTGGAAAACTCATAAAGTAACAGATAAGATTGACTACTTAACAGCGGATGAAGAAGACCGTTATGTAGTAGCGCAAGCAAACTCTCCATTAAATGAAGATGGAAGCTTCGTAAATGATGTAGTTATGGCTCGTTACGTATCAGAAAACTTAGAAGTTCCTGTAGAACGTGTTGACTACATGGACGTATCTCCAAAACAAGTAGTTGCCGTTGCGACAGCATGTATCCCATTCTTAGAAAACGACGACTCAAACCGTGCCTTGATGGGTGCCAACATGCAACGTCAAGCTGTTCCATTATTAAATCCAAAAGCACCATTTATTGGTACTGGTATGGAATATGTAACTGCACATGACTCTGGGGTAGCTTTACTATGTAAACGTGAAGGTATCGTAGAATTTGTAGATGCAAATCAAGTACGTGTACGTACAGCAGATGGTTCATTAGATCAATATAATATTACTAAATTCCATGGTTCAAATGCTGGTATGTGTTATAACCAACGCCCAATCGTTTCAAAAGGAGATAAAGTAGATGTTGGTGAAATCTTAGCAGATGGTCCTTCAATGGAACAAGGTGAATTAGCATTAGGACAAAACGTTTTAGTAGCATTCATGACTTGGGAAGGATACAACTATGAGGATGCGGTTATCATGAGTGAACGTCTTGTAAAAGATGACGTATATACTTCAATTCATATTGATGACTATGATTCAGAAGCTCGTGATACAAAATTAGGACCAGAAGAAATTACCCGTGAAATTCCAAACGTTGGGGAAGATGCATTGAAGAACCTTGACGAAAACGGAATTATCCGTATCGGTGCGGAAGTTAAAGATGGGGATATCTTAGTTGGTAAAGTTACTCCTAAAGGGTTAACAGAACAATCACCAGAGGAACGTTTATTACATGCAATCTTCGGTGAAAAAAAGCTCGTGAAGTACGTGATACTTCATTACGTGTTCCTCATGGAGGAGGCGGTATCGTTCGTGATGTACGTGTATTCACTCGTGCAGCAGGAGATGAATTAGCGCCAGGAGTAAATAAATTAGTTCGTGTATACATTGTTCAAAAACGAAAAATTAATGAAGGGGATAAGATGGCCGGACGTCACGGTAATAAAGGGGTAGTTTCTCGTATTATGCCGGAAGAAGATATGCCATTCTTACCTGATGGAACACCAGTTGATATCATGTTAAACCCATTAGGGGTACCATCACGTATGAACATTGGACAAGTATTAGAGTTACACTTAGGAATGGCAGCTCGTGAATTAGGTATCTACATCGCAACACCAGTATTTGATGGCGCGCAAGATGAAGATGTTTGGGGAACTGTTGCAGAAGCAGGTATGGCTCGTGATGCGAAAACAATTTTATATGATGGACGTACAGGTGAACCATTTGATAACCGTGTATCTGTAGGGGTAATGTACATGATTAAACTTGCCCACATGGTTGATGACAAACTTCATGCTCGTTCAATTGGACCATACTCATTAGTAACTCAACAACCTCTTGGAGGTAAAGCTCAATTTGGTGGACAACGTTTCGGAGAAATGGAGGTATGGGCACTAGAAGCATATGGTGCTGCATACACATTACAAGAAATCTTGACATACAAATCAGATGACGTTGTTGGTCGTGTGAAAACTTACGAATCAATCGTGAAAGGTCAACAAATTTCTAAACCAGGTGTACCTGAATCATTCCGCGTATTAGTAAAAGAATTACAAGCATTAGGTCTTGATATGAAAGTATTAGACGAAAATGATGAAGAAATTAAGTTAGAAGACATGGACGATGATGCTCGTATGAATTTCAATGATGTTGAAAAAAATGAGCGAAAAAAACACGTAAGTTAAATGAATATTCTGACCGTATTGCTGAACTTTCTGGTGAAAAAAACAGAAGTAGTTGAATCAGCAGTAGAAGAAACTGAAGAAATTCAAGATTCAGAAGAAACAGAAGAAACTTTAGACTAAGAATAACTATTGGAATCGTAGGGCAATTCCAAAGAAGAGGAGGTTGGCCCCTTGATAGATGTAAATAATTTTGAAAGTATGCAAATTGGTTTAGCGTCTCCTGATAAGATTCGTGAATGGTCATATGGTGAAGTAACCAAACCAGAAACAATCAACTATCGTACTTTGAAACCAGAACGTGATGGTCTATATTGTGAAAAGATTTTTTTGGACCAACTAAAAGATTTAGAATGTTCATGTGGTAAATTGAAGAAAATTAACAATAAAGGAAAAAGTGTGTGATCGCTGTGGCGTTGAAGTAACTCGCTCAAAAAGTTCGTCGTGAACGTATGGGACATATCGAATTAGCTGCGCCTGTATCACATGTTTGGTACTTTAAAGGAATTCCTAGCCGTATGGGACTTGTGTTAGACATGAGTCCTCGTGCGTTGGAAGAAATCATTTATTTTGCAAGCTATGTTGTTATCGATGCTGGTGACACCACATTGATGAAAAAAACAATTATTAAGTGAACGTGAATACCGTGAAAAACGTATGGAATTCGGAACTCGTTTCCACGCAGCAATGGGTGCTGAAGCTGTTCAAGAATTATTAAACAATGTTGACTTAGAAGCAGAAATTGCAGAATTAAAAAGAAGAGTTAAAAAAACAGCTCAAGGACAAAAAAACGTACTCGTGCAATCCGTCGTTTAGATATTTTTAGATGCTTTCCGTGAATCAGGAAATAAACCTGGTTGGATGGTAATGGATGTTATTCCAGTTATTCCACCAGATTTACGTCCAATGGTTCAATTAGAAGGTGGACGTTTTGCAACAAGTGACTTAAAATGATTTATACCGTCGTGTAATCAATCGTAATAATCGTTTGAAACGTTTATTAGAATTAAATGCTCCACGTATCATCGTTCAAAATGAAAAAAACGTATGTTACAAGAAGCGGTAGATGCTTTAATCGATAATGGTCGTCGTGGTCGTCCAGTAACTGGACCAGGTAACCGTCCATTGAAATCATTAAGTCATATGTTAAAAAGGGAAACAAGGTCGTTTCCGTCAAAACTTACTTGGTAAACGTGTAGACTACTCAGGACGTTCTGTAATCGTAGTAGGACCAAACTTGAAGATGTATCAATGTGGTTTACCAAAAGAAATGGCAATTGAATTATTCAAACCATTTGTAATGAAAGAATTAGTAGAACGTGAAATTGCTGGAAATATTAAGAGTGCAAAACGTAAAATTGAACGTTTAGACGATGATATTTGGGCAGTTTTTAGAAGAAGTGATTCGTGAACACCCAGTTCTATTAAACCGAGCACCTACTCTTCACAGATTAGGGATTCAAGCATTTGAACCAACTCTAGTAGAAGGTCGTGCAATTCGTCTTCACCCATTAGTGTGTGAGGCCTACAATGCCGACTTCGACGGAGACCAAATGGCGGTTCACGTGCCACTTTCACAAGAAGCTCAAGCAGAAGCTCGTTTATTAATGTTAGCGGCACAAAAACATCTTAAATCCTAAAGATGGAAAACCAGTAGTAACTCCATCTCAAGACATGGTTTTTAGGAAACTATTACTTAACATTAGAACAAGAAGGTCGTGTTGGAGAAGGTATGTACTTCAAAAGACATGAACGAAGCAATGTTAGCATACCAAAATGGATATGTTCATTTACACAGCCGTATTGCAATTCACGCAAGTGCGCTTCCTCATAAAACCATTTACAGAATGGCAAAAAAAGAACGCATGTTAGTAACTACAGTTGGTAAATTATTATTCAATGAAATCATGCCTGACGAATTCCCTTACTTAAATGAACCATCAATGGAAAACTTAGAAGTAGCTACTCCAGATAAATACTTCTTAGAACCAGGTTCAAATATTAAGGAAGAAATTGCAAAACGACCAATCGTTTTTACCATTCAAGAAGAAAAAAACTTAGGTCAAATCATTGCGGAAGTCTTCAAACGATTCCACATTACAGAAACATCAATGATGTTAGACCGTATGAAAGACTTAGGATATAAATATTCAACTCGTGCTGGTTTAACAGTAGGGATTGCAGATATTTCTGTTGCAGGAAATAAAAAAAGACAATTCTTTCTGATGCACATAACCAAGTTGATGAAATTTCTAAATTATTCCGTCGTGGTTTAATTACTGATGACGAAAGATATGAACGTGTTATCGAAACATGGAATGCTGCAAAAGATGAAATTCAAAGCGCATTAACAAAAAAACACTTGGTGCTCGTAACCCAATCTTCATGATGAGTGATTCTGGAGCCCGTGGTAACATCTCTAACTTTACACAGTTAGCGGGAATGCGTGGATTGATGGCCGCTCCGAATGGTAAAAATCATGGAATTACCAGTAACATCAAACTTCCGTGAAGGTTTAACGGTTATGGAGATGTTCTTATCAACACACGGTGCCCGTAAAGGGATGACGGATACTGCCTTGAAGACAGCCGATTCAGGTTACTTAACTCGTCGTTTAGTAGACGTAGCTCAAGACGTAATTATCCGTGAAACAGACTGTGGTTCTGATCGTGGTTTAACAATTTCAGCTATCCGTGAAGGAAATGAAATGATTGAAACATTAGAAGAACGTATGATTGGACGTTATGCACAACGTTCTGTAAAAGATCCAGTAACTGGCGAAGTATTTGTTGGCCACAACGAATTAATTACAGAAGATATTGCTCGTAAAAATCATTGATGCTGGTATTGAAGAAGTAACAATTCGTTCTGCATTTACATGTGATACGAAACATGGTGTATGTAAACATTGTTATGGACGTAACTTAGCGACAGGTTCAGAAGTAGAAGTTGGGGAAGCAGTTGGTACAATTGCCGCTCAATCTATCGGGGAACCTGGTACTCAGTTAACAATGCGTACTTTCCATACCGGTGGGGTAGCCGGAGACGATATTACTCAAGGTTTACCTCGTATCCAAGAAATCTTCGAAGCTCGTAACCCTAAAGGGGGAGCAACAATTACAGAAGTAACAGGTGAAGTTGTATCGATTGATGAAAATGCGGGAAGCCGTACGAAAGAAATCACAATTAAAGGTGCAACAGATACACGTACGTATACTGTTCCATTTACAGCTCGCTTAAATGTTGAAGAAGGACAAACAATTCATCGTGGTGAACCATTAACATCAGGTTCTATCGATCCAAAAAGAATTATTACGTGTTCGTGATGTATTATCGGTAGAAAACTACTTATTACGTGAAGTACAAAAAGTATACCGTATGCAAGGGGTAGAAATCGGAGATAAACACGTTGAGGTAATGGTTCGTCAAATGTTACGTAAAGTTCGTGTAATGGATCCAGGTTCAACTGAAATTTTACCAGGAACATTATTAGATATCGCAGACTTTACTGAACGTAACCGTTCTGCAATCATGAATGGTGAAGTTCCAGCGACTGCACGTCCAGTATTACTTGGTATTACAAAAGCTTCATTAGAAACAAACAGTTTCTTATCTGCAGCTTCATTCCAAGAAACTACTCGTGTGTTAACAGACGCATCTATTCGTGGTAAGAAAGACCACTTACTTGGACTTAAGGAAAATGTTATCATTGGTAAGATTATTCCTGCTGGTACAGGTATGGCTCGTTACCGTAATATGGAAACAAGCACTTCTACACCAGTTCAAACAGAAGAATTCGTTGAGGCTACTGAAGAGTTAGCGGAAGGAATTGTTGCTGAAGGAACAGTGGAAGAAACGACAGAAGCTTAAAAGATTGAATTAGACTTTCCTAAATAGTAGTATAGAACGCAAGCAGCCCTCGCAAAAGCGAGTCTCATTGCTAAACTTTGAGCCTAAGGTCTCAAAATTTCCTAGTAAAAGTAGCCACAGAAGTGGCTGCTTTTACGCATACTACTATGGGAAGTCTTTTCTGTTGGACGTGAATTTATGGGAGAGCGTTTGAGATTAGACTTCCTTAATATAGTAGTATAGGACTCCGGTAGACTTGAAAAGTAAGTCTCATGTTGCATACTACTATAGGAAGTCTTTTCTTTTTGATTTTTTTGGCTCTTTGTCAAATAGGGTTGATGAAACAATTTTTGGTTGTTCGACAAATCCTGTTGGTGAGAAATCACCGACAGGATTTTTTTATCATAAAAAAAGAGAAATCCAGGTTATGATTAAGTCGACGAAAAACTAAAAAAACCAAAGGAGGATTTCTCTCATGGACTATTGTATACGAAAAATTACTAGGATTAACAGAAGAAAAATTTTATTACGGACGAAAATTGGTTAGAAACACTAACAGAAAATCATGAAACAGTTCATAAAAATTAAAAGGAACTTGGACCGATTCTTGTACTTCTTGTCTGTATTGTTCTAGTGAAAATGTCATTAAACATTCTCCTATGGAACATAAAATTAGAATTCCACACCTAGTCGGTAGTAAGACTATTTTTAGAACTAAAAGGTACAACGATTTATCTGTAAAGATTGTCGTAAAACTTGGGTTGCAGATTGCCCTCTTGTTCCTAAAAAAACAGTAATATTTCTTATGATTTAGAGTGCCAAATTATGTTGTATTTAAAAAGAAAATTTCTCTAGAAAAAAACAATCGCTAAACTTCTTTCTATTTCTGATAAGACTGTTGAAAGAGTGATGAAGAAGTTTAAAGTAAAAAAACAATGCAACGATATAACTATTTACCTAAAAGTGCTTTGTTTAGATGAATTTAGAGGCGTTAAAAACGCAACAAGGGAAAAATGAATTTCATTTGTTTAGATGGAGAAAATCATCAATTAATTGATATTTTACCTGGTAGAACACTTCATGAATTGATTTCTTTCTTTATGAAGTTCTCCCGTAAACAACGTTTAAAAAGTAAAAATATTTAGTGATGGATATGAATGCTTCTTATCAAAAACCTTATTAAAACAGTATTTCCAAACGCTGTTATCGTAGTAGATCGATTCCATATCGTTCAACATATGAATCGTAATTTTTAATCAACTTCGAGTTGTAATTATGAAGCAATTCTCTGCTAAATCAACACAACAGAAGACATTGAAACGCTATTGGAAACTGCTGTTAAAAACCAAGCGATGAATTAGATGAAGAAAAAAATTAAGGTATAATTATCACTTCAAAACCTATCTTACTCAAGCACAATTAGTAGATAAATTATTGAGTTTTAACGAAGTGTTATCAGATGCATATGATTTCATCCAAGAACTTAGAAAAGCCTACAAGAAGAAAGATTATGAGGCATTTATGACATGTATAAAGGAGATTCCAAGACAATTACCTTATGAATTTAAGAAGAAGTTTGAAGTATTCAAACGTTTTTAAGGATGGGATTTATCAAGCATTTACGACAGGATATTCCAATGGAGCTATTGAAGGAACGAATAATTTCATTAAAGTGATTAAACGTGTGGCATATGGATATCGAAATTTTTGAGAATATGAAATTAAGAATTAAGATTATCAAAGGGTGTTTCTTTACCCCGGTCAATAGAAAGTCATTATGATTTAAGAAAGGTTGTATAGAGTCGTTTTAACTTGACAATGAGCCTCCATGGGCATGTTGAATTGGGGAAGCGAAAAAAATAATATCAAATTTCACAGCCCCCAAACCGCTAATCGCGGATAACATGCCCCTGCTCATTATAAAGTTAAAACTAGATTTCATTCATAGTTATGTTTATGGTAGATTATTAAATAGACTAAATATTTAATTTTCTCCCACCTTGTTCATTTGAAAATTATAGACTTAATTTAGTATTAAATTTGATCCACCAACAGAATTTGTCGATGAGCCACAATTTTAGTGAAGGAATTAAGCAGCGTCAGGTTGCTTAATTCCTTTTTAGTTGTTGGAGTAAATAGTTTTAGACATTAATAGAATTCTATTTCTAAAATGAGTAAAACTGCTGTAGCCATAGGCATTTCTTTTTTTAGTACTTTTTATCTTGTTGTTAATCCCTTCAATAGGTCCATTGGAAAGTGTTGGATACTCACATGTATTTTGAATATACGGTAGAAGTTTCTTAAATGTTTGTAGAACACGATTTAAAACCATCTGAAAGTTGTTTACTATCTACTGTTAATAATCCTTCTTTAAATTCATTGAAATCACGTTCTTGGAATGCTTCTCTTAATTGATGTACTGTTTCATATTCAGGTTTTTAATGTAGGAACTTCTTGTAATAAATAATCTACAATTCCTTGAGAATGTGTTAACCAATCGAATAATCTGTAATGTTTATAGTTGTATGATTGAAGTTCATCTCTATTCTTTAATATTAGTTTCCAGTAACGTTTTAATTTATTATAAAGTCGTCTATCCTTATAGCGTACTTGATTCATTTTTTTCTTGTTCTTGTCTTATTTAATTCTCTGTTTAAAGCTTGAATAATATGGAATGGATCAATAATAATTTTTAGCCTTAGGGAATAAACGTTTAATGACTTCGATGTATGGAGCATACATATCAATTGAAATTGTTTTAACATTTAGTCGAGTTTCTAGAGGAAACTGATTGAAATAACGAACTAAATTCTCCATTTTTCTATCTTGAACAACATCAACTAGTTGATGAGTAATAGCGTCACAATAAGCAAAACTCATACTAGCTTCAGCTGAAGCTACCGACTTAAATTCATCCCAACACATATGTTCAGGTAACTCATTTAAAGGCTTAATTCTAAGAGAATCAGCAGTTTCATTAACAACTCTACGTACAGTATGAACGGAAACGTTCATTTCTTTAGCAATATGGATTTCAGATACTGTATCACAAGCTTTCACTTTAATTTCATTCTTTACATTTTTAGAAATAAAACCATGACGGTCAACAATACAAGTTGTATCAGCAGTAAAACTATGCGAACATTCACGGCAGAAAAAGCGTTGTTTTCTTAATTTAAGGAAGGCAGGTAATCCAGAAACTTGATTAAGAGTAATGCGAGAAGTACGAGTACCATTTTTTACAATAGAATTATCTTGATTTACACAGCCACAATTAGGACAAGCATCAGGACAATACGTATAAGTAGCGTAGAAAAACAGGCTTTTTTTCTTTTTAAAATATACTTCCTCCGCTTTATCTTCCCAGATTACATTTTTATCTTTGATTTGTAGTACAATATCATGTATATTTGTCATAGGGTTTTCATCTCCTCTTAAATAGTTTGGACGCTTTTTAATATAAGGGATGAAGCCCTTTTTGTATAGACTAAAAATAGGGTTGGTGGATTTTTCTCCATCAACCCTATAAATTATAGAACCGATTTTTTTAGCGAACGTTTTCAAAAATACTTAAAAATTATGGTATAATCTTACAGTTAAGGTATCCAAATGATACTTATAAGGAGGAAGAAAGATGCAAAATTATTCAGAAGAAGGATTACAATATCATTTAAACATTCGCAAAGGAGATGTAGGTAAATACGTTATTTTTACCAGGTGACCCTAAACGTTGTGCGAAAAATTGCAGAACATTTTTGAAGATGCAAAAATTAGTTGCAGATAACCGTGAATATGTTACATATACAGGATACTTAGATGGAGAAAAAAAGTTAGTGTGACTTCAACAGGGATTGGTGGACCATCAGCTTCTATCGCTTTAGAAGAATTAGTAAGAAGTGGTGCAGACACATTCGTTCGTGTTGGAACTTGTGGAGGAATTGATATCGATGTAAAAGGTGGCGATATCGTGATTGCTACAGGTGCAATTCGTACAGAAGGAACAACTCGTGAATATGCACCAATCGAGTTCCCAGCCGTTGCGAACTATGATGTTGTAACAGCATTATTACAAGCAGGGAAAAAAATTAGGGTATACAACTCATGCAGGTATTGTTCAATGTAAAGATTCATTTTATGGACAACATGAACCAGAAGTAATGCCAGTAAGCTATGAATTACAACAAAAATGGGAAGCTTGGAAACGTCTAAAAAGTAAAAAGCTTCAGAAATGGAATCAGCAGCTTTATTTGTAGTAGCTAGTCATTTAGGAGTAAGAGTTGGTTCAACATTCTTAGTAGTAGGAAACCAAGAAAGAAATGCTGCTGGATTAGAGAACCCAATCGTTCATGATACAGAAGCAGCAATTACAGTTGCTGTACAAGCTTTTACGTAACTTAATTGCACAAGACCGTCAAAATGCATAAGGATAGGTGAATCAAATGGAATTAAAAAGAAATTTTAGCAACCGTCGATCATACCTTATTAACACAAAATGCAACATGGGAAGAAATTCAACAAATTTTTAGATGATGCAATTCATTATGGAACAGCTTCAGCTTGTATTCCTGCCTGCTATGTCAAAGAAGCAGCAGCATATGTCGAAGGTAAATTACCGATTTGTACGGTTATTGGATTCCCTAATGGATATTCAACAACAAGTGTAAAAGTTTTTTTGAAACAAAAGATGCAGTTGCTAATGGAGCAAGTGAAATCGATATGGTCATCAATATTACGGATGTAAAAAAATAAACGCTTCGACTTAGTAGAAGAAGAAATTCGTCAAATTCATGAAGCTTGTCAAGGAAGAATCTTGAAAGTGATCGTAGAAATTTGTTTATTAACAACAGAAGAATTAATTGAATTATGTAAAGTAGTGACTCGTGCAGGAGCAGAGTATATTAAAACATCAACTGGATTTTTCAACAGGTGGAGCTACATTTGAAGCAGTAGCTTTTAATGAAAAGAACATGTAGGCCCTTCAGTGAAAATCAAAGCTGCAGGTGGAATTTCTAGCTTAGAAGATGCAGAAAAAAATTCATCTCATTAGGTGCGAGTCGTTTAGGCACAAGTCGTATTGTAAAAAAATTATTAAAAAAATCAAACAGTTGAAGAGAACAGCTATTAGAAAATTTAATCAAAGAATGAAGTTAAATCCTGTTAGTAAGAAATTACTAGCAGGATTTTTTTATGTTATAAGGGTATTGAAAATGGAAAAAAAGAAAAGAGTAGAATGAGATAAAGTTTAGGGATGCCTAAAAAGGAGTTGATACAATGGGAGAATTATTTGAAAATAAAGTTTCTAAAAACGATGCTAATGACACTACAAGCAAAAAGCGTTAGAAGGTTCGCAAAAAGAATCGAGTTATTTATGGATCAAAAAGCCGAAGAAATGATGAAGCAAGTTCCATCAATGGTAAGTGTTTCTTTTTTTGATCGAATCGGAGTTTGTTTAAGAACGAAATATTTTTGATGATTGCTGCAAGAATTTCATAAAGACTCATGAACATCCAGTCATCATTCAATTAGGTTGTGGTTTAGATGATAGGCAAGGAAGAATTGGAGCAGAAGATATTCCATTTTTTTCAGTGTAGACTTTTTTTAGATGTCATTACATTAAGACAAGAGTTTTTTTGAAGAAACAGCTACTTCACAGATGATTGCTAACTCAATATTAGATGATAAATGGATTCAAATTGTTAAAGAACAATATCCAAAAAGGAGATTATTTATTCATTATTGAAGGAGTGTTAATGTACTTTAATACAAATGATATAAAGGAATTAGCAACAAACTTAGAGAGAGAATTTCATCAATATGAATGTTATTTTTGATACGTTACAACATCATATGATTTCATCTAAAAAAATAAACAAAAAAAGAATTTAGAGAACATGGGGTTAAAAATGTATTGGGGACTTTCTTCTAAAGAAGAATTGTTTGATTTATTTGGTAAACATGCAGAATTATTGAGTTTTTGATTATACAATGGCGCAATATCCAAACCGATGGAAAGTAGCACATCGAATCGTTTCATTTATCCCATTTATTCAAAAAGCCGCAATCTTGATTCAGATGCGAATTAATAGATAGTATGTATATAGAAATATAATATGATAATTATAGTAGTAAGAAACATGAGACTGGGCAAAAAAAGTCTCAAAAATAGAAGAAAGCACTATAAAAATTCTGAAACAGGATTTTTATAGTGCTTTTTAGTCTTATAAATTAAACATAGGAGTCTACCTCTGTTATAATAAGTTTGAACGAAATAAAATAAGAAAAGGGTGACTCCTATGTACAAAAAAATTATACCACACCAACAGATACTTTAGAACTAAATTTTACATTAACCGTCCCTAAAAAAACCACATTGCTCAACTCATTAATCAGTTTGTAGATTCTATTCCAGATTCTATTATCTTTCCTAATACAACATCAAAAAAATGGGGAGACCTGCTCATCATCCTCGTATGTTATTAAAAAAATGATTCTCTTCGCTTATACTCGTTCTACTTACAGTGGTAGAAAAAAATTGTTCAATTAAATGAAGAAAATATTCCTATGCAGTGGCTTTCTCAACAAACTTATGTCTGTTACCATGTTATTAATAATTTTTAGAAGTAATGAACAGTTTTCCTCTATCATTAAAAAAACATTTTTCGTATACTTTACTTTATTACTCCAACACTATCATATTATTGATTCAGATAGTTTATTTATTGATGGTACAAAAGTTCAAGCAGATGCCAATCGTTATTCTTTTGTATGGCGTAAAAGCTGTTGAAAGATATGATGAAGCTTTTAAATGGAAAAAAATTAGTACATTATATGAACAATTAATTCAAAACCAAGTAAATATCGCTTTGTCTGAGGAAGAAAAAAATTACTAAAGATGGTGTTAAAGCCATGATAGAAGCTACCTATGAATCTATTGAGCAGTTAGAAGAACTCATAAAAAAAGAACCTAAACAAATGGTTGGAGGTTCTAAAAAAACAAAAGCAAAAAAAGACGATTGTTAAATGCTTTTTAAACGTCAACTTGAAAAAGATTTTTCTACCTCGTAAAGAAAAAAATATACTAAAGCTAAAGAAACATTTGATAACCGGAATAGTTATTCTAAAACAGATAACGATGCTACTTTTTATGTGTATGAAAGAAGATGCCATGAAAAAAATCGAGAACTAAAAACCTGGTTATAATCTTCAAATCGCAACGAATGCTCAATATGTTTTTAGCTTTTGATATTTTTCCCTAATCCTACAGATATGCGTACTCTTAAACCATTTTTTTAAATTCATTTAAACTATTAGAGAATTTTTTTCTACTATTGTTGCAGATGCTGGTTATGGTAGCGAAGAAAAATTATCAATTCATTCTTGAACATTATGAAAAAAACTCCTTTAATCCCTTATACAATGTACGAAAAAGAACAAACGAAGAAGTTTAAAAATGATCCATCTAATAGACAAAAATTGGGATTACAATGAAGAGGAAGATTATTATATTGATCATTTAGGCGTAAAATTTAGTTTTTAAATATTATTCAACAAGAAACGATAAGAATGGATTTACTCGTCAATTAAAAAGTGTATGAGGCAGATTCTATTCAAGAAACAGAAGCGTTGGATGTATTAGCGAAAAACTCCTGCTGGACAACTTCGTCAGATTCGAGTGAATCAAGTTTGGGAGTCTTATAAAGAAACTGTAAAAAGAAGCGTTACATAGTGACCGTGGAAGAAGTATATATGCTCAACGAAAAATTGAGGTTGAGCCAGTTTTCGGTCAAATGAAACGCAATTTTGGCATGCGCAGAACTCATGTTAGAGGTAAAAATGCAGTTCATAATGACATTGGTCTGCTCTTTTTAGGGATGAATTTGCAGAGATTAAGGAAATATATCTTAAATAATATGAATCAAGGATGGTTTATCTCCCTTGATTTTACTGAATTTATTAAAAAGCACGTCCTAATTTTGATTTCCGTCAAAATCGGGACGTGCTTTCTTCTATTTTTAAGACTTAATGCCCAGCCTCTTAATAATCATTTCTTCAGTTCTACAGAATTAGTTAATTCTAAGACCATAGGGGTCCCAACTTACCCTTTCTTTTGCCAACAGTGTCGCAAATCTGAAGCGTAGACGATTGCCGTTTTCGTCTGTTTTTATGGAGTTCGCCAAAGTCTTCATTATATTTTTAAAATTTCCCAGCCGGCATAATACTCTAGTAATTCGTCTTCTTTAAAAGTAAATGGGAAATTCACAGGACAAGGTGCATCTTCAGTAGACATGGCAGCAACAATTAAATTGTACCCACCAGGAGCAGTGTGCGATTGCATATTTTCAATAACATCTGGAATCACTTCTTCATGTAAAAACATTAGGACAACCGTTGAGATAATCCAATCATATTGATCTCCAGGAATATCCGCACATTCAATATCATACGGTTCAACTTCTAGTGAAAGTCCTTCTTGAGAAGCTACTTCTTGTAATTTTTTTGTAAGCTTGGAATATTCCAATCAAGTGAAGTAACATCATATCCCTAAAGAAGCTAGATATAAACTATTACGACCTTCACCACTTCCTAAGTCAAGTACACGTCCTTTTGGAATAAGAGGCTGAGCAGCTAATACTTCGGAGTGAGTTTTTTTGTATAGCCATATTTTTTGGCAAAATAATCTTCTTTTTTACAGAAAAATTCTAAATAACACTCAATATCTTCACTTGTTCCTGCAATTCGATGCCACTGTTGTGGTTCTACTAGTGGAATAGGAGTTGTAGCATTTAGCATTACAGTATCACTAACGCTGCCATCTTCGTTTAAAAAAATTCAAACGTGATTTCTCCTTTTTAAAAATATGAAGTTGTGCCCACGTACCTACCTTTGTATTATGCATTTTTTTAAAGGGTTCGGGTAAAGTATCAACTGTCCATAGGGGCATTTTTTATAAGAAATTAAATTGTTCATGAATATCACCTCGTATATTTATTGTAGAAAAAAAGAAGTAAGATATGCAAGAAAAAAAGGGTATAGGTAAAATTTATAATTAGTGATAGTAATCTAGAAATTGACTGTAACAAACTTTGTTGGTATCCTAGGTTCATAGTCATAACGCACTGTGACAAGGAGAGTAAAAGTGAATCTATTTTAGAGAGTCTCGGTTGGGTGAAAAGAGATAGTAGTTGAAACTTTGAAGATGGCCTTAGAGTGCTAATCGTTGAATCATTAAACGATTACGGGAAAAGCCCTGATATAGCTTTTCAGTTAAAGATAACTGATTGAGATAGAATTTGTGAGAATTCTATGAATTAAGGTGGTAACACGAGAGAACTCGTCCTTTGGTTGGTGAGTAAAAACCAAAGAGCGGGCTTTTTATTTGCTTGAAAGGAGAAACGAATGATTGAATTAAAAAAAATATTGATGTGACATTTCAGCAATCAGGTAAAACCGTTGAAGCTGTGAAGCAAGTAAATATTACAATCGAAGATGGCGATATTTACGGAATTATTGGTTACAGTGGTGCTGGGAAAAAGTACATTAGTACGTACCATCAATTTATTACAACGTCCAACAAATGGAACAGTAACTGTTTCAGGAGTGGAGTTAACGAGTTTAAAAAGAAGCTCAATTAAGAGATACACGTAAAAATATCGGAATGATTTTTCCAACATTTCAATTTGATGAATACTTTATCAGTATTTGAAAAATGTTGCTTTTTCCATTAAAAACGTTCAGGGTTATCTAAAACGGAAATTAAGGAAAAAGTTGAGGCACTTCTACACTTAGTTGGATTGGAAGACAAAATTACAAGTTATCCAAGACAATTATCTGGGGGACAAAAAAACAAAGGGTTGCGATTGCTAGAGCATTAGCTAATGATCCAGACGTACTACTATGTGACGAAGCCACTAGTGCATTAGACCCTAAAACAACCGAATCTATTTTTAGAACTTCTAAAAAAAGTAAACGAACAATTAGGCATTACAATCGTGATTATTACTCACGAAATGCAAGTTGTAAAAAGAGATTTGTAATAAAGTTGCCGTAATGGAACAAGGTTTAATTATTGAACAAGGATCAGTATTAGAAATCTTTACGAATCCACAAAAACCATTAACAAAAAGATTTCATTGATACAGCAACACATATTAATAAAGGAATTGAAACAGTTCTACAACATGAACATTTACTAAACTTAAATCCAGGAGATGTTCTTGCGAAAATTTCATTTGTAGGGGCTTCAACAGGGGAACCGCTCATTACGAAATTATCGACTCAATTCCAAGTAGCAGCGAATATTTTTATTTGCCAACGTAGAAGTTATTCAAGAGACAGCAGTTGGAACTTTACTAGTAGGTTTATCTGGTGAAACTGAAAAAAATTCAACAAGCAATCGAATATATTCACCAATCAGGTGTTCAAACAGAAATTCTAGATGAACCAAAGGAGGTTGAATAAGATGAACTTACATCAATTATTTCCAAATATTGATGCTCGTGTAACACAAGAAATCATTAAAAGTACAATTGATACATTATTAATGGTAGGAATTACAGGATTAATTGCTGGAGTATTAGGAATTGCATTAGGAGTTGTTTTAGTAGTCACTCGTGAAGGCAATATTTTTAGAAAAATAAAGTTTTTATACGCTATATTAGATAAAGTGGTAAACTTATTCCGTTCGATTCCATTTATCATTTTAGCGATGTTATTAATCCCATTAACAAGATTAATTGTAGGAACTACAATTGGAATTCCTGGTGCGATTGTGCCACTAGTTATTGCAACGGTTCCATTCTTCTCACGACAAGTACAATTAGCTTTGTTAGAAGTGGATAAAGGGGTGATTGAAGCTTCAATCGCCATGGGATGTACACCATTGGAAATTATTTTTCCGAGTGTACTTGAAAGAAGGATTGCCAAGTTTGATTCGTGCTTCTTCTCTAACAACAATCAGCTTAATTGGTTTAACAACAATGGCTGGAGCGTTTGGAGCTGGGGGAATCGGGAACTTAGCAATTTCAAGAGGATACAATCGATTCCAAGGAGACGTAATCGTAGTAGCAACGATTATTATGTTGATTATCGTATTTATCAGCCAAGCAGTCGGTGATTTCCTAGAAAAAAGAGCTACGAAATAACAAGATACGAGGCCGAACGCTCTGAAATGAAACACTGGAGCGACGCACACAAAGCAACCTAGTTGCGTGGGGGTGGCGTGAAGTGGATGTCATTTCAGTGAGGCCGAGTTCAATTCAAACAAGATACGAGATTGACCGCTTTGAAACGAAGCACTGGAGCGACGAGCTCACAATAAAAAAAGGATATTTAAACAGATTAAACACAAAGAAAAGAGGAATTTATTTATGAACATTAAAAAAATTATTTGTAACAGCATTAGCAGGATTAACATTAGCAGCATGTGGACAAGCTTCTCAAACATCTTCAAACTCAAACCAAGCAGCAGATGCTAAAAAAAGAAGCAAAAAAACAGTTAAATTAGGGGTTAACGCAGGAAACCATGATGTATGGGATGACGTTATTAAACGCTTAAAAGAAAAAAAGAAAATATCAATGTTGAATTAGTAGAATTTACAGACTATGTTCAACCAAACCAAGCATTAGAAAATGGAGATGTTGACTTAAACTCATTCCAAACAATTATTTACTTAGAACGTTTCAACAAAGAACAAAACACACACATCAAAACCAATTGGATATACAGTAATTGCTCCAATGGGTGTGTACTCTAAAAAAATCAAAAAAACGTTAGTGAGTTAAAAGAAGGCGATACTATCGCAATCCCAGAAGATACTTCTAACAACTCTCGTGCATTACGCTTACTACACGCAGCTGGCGTAATCAAATTAAAAAGATGTAAACAATACATTAGCTACAAAAAGATGATATCGTAGAAAAATCCTAAGAAAAATTGAAATTAAAGAATTACCAGCTGGACAAACAGCTCGTGCTTTAGACGATGTAGCAGCTTCATTAATTAACAATGGTTTCGCAGTTGAAGCAGGATTCCAACCAACTAAAGATTCAATCTTTATCGAAGAAATCACAGATTCATCTCAACCATACTACAATGTTATTGCTGCTAAAGAAGGTAACGAAAACAACGAAGTTTACAAAACAATCGTTAAATACTACCAATCACCAGAAACAGCTAAGAAAAATTGAAGAAGTTTCAAAAGGTGCAAACGTACCAGTTTGGGAAAAAGCTTCTTTAAAAATAATTCATAAGAATTAATTATTTTTAATCATCATTCATCTCCAAAGAGGCATGCTAGTCATGCCTCTTTATTACAATAGAAAGAAGGAAATTTAATGAGCCAAATTAAAGAAAAAAAGCACAAGCTTTTAGCAGAAGAGTTAGTAGCACTTAGAAGACATTTTTCATGAAAAATCCAGAATCAAGCTTGAAAGAATATAAAACAGCTGAAAAAAAATTCAAGAGGAATTAACAACATTAAACATTCCATTTGAAAAAAATTGTGGACACTGGAACATTAGCGATTATTAAAGGAGGAAAAGGCGAAGGAAAAAAACCATTCTTCTTCGTGCAGATATTGATGCCTTAGAACTGCCAGATTGTACGAATAAACCTTATTCTTCTAAAAATGAAGGCTTAAACCACGCTTGCAGGGCATGATGCTCACACAGCAATGGGATTAGGGGCTGCTAAAGTATTAAATGAATTAAAAAGATACATTCGCTGGAACAGTGTACATTGCCTTCCAACCAGCTGAAGAAATTGGAGCAGGTGCTAAACAATTTGTAGCTTCAGGAAAAATTGATCATATTGATGAAAGTTTTGCCATCCATGTAAATTCAGGATTACCAGTAGGTACTTTTGCAGTTCAAGGTGGACCAGTGAATGCTTCGTGCGATATTTTTCAAAATTAAAGTAACCGGAAAAAGTGCGCACGTAGGTCGTCCTCACTTAGGTCATGATGCATTAGTGACAGCAAGTGAAATTGTTGTAGCCTTGCAAACAATTGTAAGCCGTGAAGTAGAACCAGGTGATCGTGCAGTTGTAGGGGTTGGAAAACTACAAGCTGGAACTCGCTATAATATCGTAGCAAATGATGCTTTATTAGAAGGAACGATTCGTGCATTTAGTCATACAACAAGAGCTCATTTAAAAAGAAGCAGTAACACGTATTGCTCAAGGAATTGCAGCAACTCACCGTTGTGAGGCAGAGTTAGAGTGGTATGATGCAGCTGCTCCAGTCATTAATACACCTGAATTAGCAGAGAGATTCCAAACAGTTGCTCAGTCAGTAGATTCTATCGATCATATAATTACTAAATATGAATTATCAATGGGAGCAGATGATTTTTGCAGATTACTTAGTCGATAAGCCAGGAGTTTATGGATTATTAGGAAGTCAATCGGGAGAAGAAACAGCGTATGGACATCATCATGAAAAATTTGATATTGATGAAGCAGTATTGCCGATTGGAGTAGAACTAGAAGTAAGCTATATTTTTAAATCGATTAGAAAATTAGAACGGAGAACAATATGGAAGAGAGAATTTTAAGCATTTTTAGAAGAAATTTGCGAAGATGAAGTTGTTTATGAAGATAAGGACATTAATTTAAAAAGAAGAAGGGCTTATGGATTCATTAGCGTTTGTAGAGTTGTTGGTCTCGATTAGAAGAATTTGGACTTGAAGTTGCTCCTACTGAAGTGACTTATGAAGAGATTGATACGCCAAATAAGATTATTGAGTATGTGAAGTCAAAAGCTAAGTAATTTAAAAAAATTAATATAAATGAATAAGATTTAGTCTATAGCTAGTGTTAGGGTATCATACATTTGTGACAAAAAAAGAATAAAAAAAGAGAACCAATGTTATACTGAAGTTGCTCAAAAAAATCAGGAAAGAGGTTCTCTTATGAAATCTATTATAACAGAAGAAATCAAATTAAGACAGCGTGCAGTAGAATATGCGATAAAAAAATGATAATAATGCTAAGGCAGCAAGAAGATACCATACAACTAGACAACAAATTGCTCGATGGAGAAGTCGATATGATGGTACTGCACAATCATTACTTCCAAAAAGTCGTGAGACCGTTACATCATCCTAATGAACATAAAACTCATGAACTAGAACTTATACGTAAAATATACAAACGTTATAGCAGAGACGGACTAGCAGAGATTTATGTGCAATGTCAAAGAAGAGGATACAAACGTTCATATGGAGCGATGAAAAAAATGATAAAAAAACTTCATTTAACTGAAAGAAAAGAAAAAAGAACTTATCCTAAGAGTAAATGGGCTCCGATACCAACTACATATCCAGGAGAAAAAGTACAAATCGACATTAAATATGTACCACAGTACTGTATAGGATGGGACAGTAAGGGGATTAAATATTATCAAATAACCGCTATTGATGAATTTAGTAGAAAACGAGTATGTAAAATTGTAGATGAGAAAAGCGTTACACATACAGCAGAGTTTTTGGAGAATGTAGAAGAAGAATTTGGATTTAGTATTAAAAACCATTCAAACAGATAACGGACGTGAATTCACCAATGATCCAGAAGTAACCAGTAAAAAAACGATTTTCGAACAAAAAAATTAGAAGAAAAAAAGGCATTAAACATATAAAAAAACTAGACCCTACTCTCCATGGCAAAATGGAAAAAGTAGAACGTAGTCATAGAGAAGATGGAAGAAAAATTTTTATAATCGAGTCTTTAAGAGTTTAGATAGCTTAGTGAAAGCTCATAAAAGATATATTAGTAGAGGAAATAATGTAGCTAGGTGTGTATTAAATTTTAAATCACCAAATCAAATAGTACAGCAGCACTTGTTACAATCGGCTTAATGTATTGTAGTTCAACGCTTTTTCCTTTGTCAAGGGACGCTTCGCTCTAAAGCCCTTGACAAATCCAGGCGTTAAACTGTTTTTGTGTACAAGCCAATTGTCCCACAAGTTGTATTGACACTGGTTCGTGTCACAAATGTTTGTGTTTCTTAGATGAATAAGATTTAGTCTATAGCTAGAAAAGTTGTAATCTCTATAGAATAATGATAAAATTTAAATTTTGGAGGTTTTTTAAATGAAAAAAACAAATTCCTTATTACAGGTTTAGCAACAGCTACATTATTATCAACAGCAGTACTAACTCAATTATCACCTAGCGTGTATGCAGCAACTACAAAAAAACAAGTGCTGAAGAAAAAAACAAAAAAACAAGATGAAGTTTTAGCAAATTTTGATAAAGCTTTAGCAGAAACTATTAAAGAATTAGAAGAAGAAGCAAAAAAATGATCCAGATTCAGCTGACAATATTAAAGCTACAATCGAAAAAAATTAAAAAGAAGAAGCAGCTAAAGAGAAAGCTAAAATCGTTGAAGGTTTCAATACTGGGAAAAACCGCAGAAGCTACTGAAAATGAAATAAATAAAATTGCTGAAAAAAAGAGGCAGAAGCAGAGGCAGAAGCAGCTAAAGCAGAGGAAGCAGCTCAAAAAGAATTTTTTAGCAAATTTTGATAAAAGCTTTTAGAAGATGCAATCGCAGAATTAAAAAAAGCAGATACTCAAAATGATCCAGAATTAGCAAAAAAAGTTGAAGCTGCCATTACAAATTTAAAAAGAAGAAGCAGCTAAACAGAAAAAAAGAAATTGAGGATGGTTTCAAAAAAATGGTTTAACTGTAGAAGAAGCTGAAAAAAAGCAATTGATGATGCAAATAAGAAAGCTGCTGAAGAAGCAAAAAGCAGAAGCTGAAGCAAAAAGCAGCACAAGACGAGTTCTTAGCAAATTATGATAAAGCATTAGAAGAGGCTGTTAAAGAATTAGAAAAAAAGCTGAAACTAATAGTCCAGAAGAAGCAAAAAGCAAAAGCTGACACAATTGCAGCATTAAAAAGCAGCATCAGACGCAACAAGAAAAACAAATCGTAGATGGCTTCGAAAAAAAGGATTAACTGTAAAAGAAGCAGAGAAATTAATCGATGACTTAAATAAGAAAGCAGCAGAAGAAGACAAAAGAAGCGGCAGCAAAAGAGAAAGCAGCACAAGATGAGTTCTTAGCAAATTATGATAAAAGCATTAGAAGAGGCTGTTAAAGAATTAGAAAAAAAGCTGAAACTAATAGTCCAGAAGAAGCAAAAAGCAAAAGCTGACACAATTGCAGCATTAAAAAGCAGCATCAGACGCAACAAGAAAACAAATCGTAGATGGCTTCGAAAAAAAGGATTAACTGCAAAACAAGCTGAAGCATTAATTGATAAAGCAAATGAAAAAAAGCAGCAGAAGAAGATAAAGAAGCGGCAGCGAAAGAAAAAAAGCAGCACAAGACGAGTTCTTAGCAAATTATGATAAAGCATTAGAAGAGGCTGTCAAAGAATTAGCAAAAAGCAGAAACTAATAGTCCAGAAGAAGCAAAAGCAAAAGCAGATACAATTGCAGCATTAAAAAGCAGCATCAGATGAAACAAGAAAAACAAATTGTAGAAGGCTTCAAAAAAAGGATTAACTGCAAAAACAAGCTGAAGCATTAATCGATGAATTAAATAAGAAAGCAGCAGAAGAAGATAAAGAAGAAGCAAATAAACCAGCTCCAAAAGATGAAACTAAACCAGCTGAACAACCTAAATCAGATAAAGTTGAATCTTCAAATGGAAAAAGAAGCTCCTGTTAATGAAGTTCCAGAATTTGACTTGTCTACATTAGAAACAGCAACAGGTACACAAACGCAAGCTTCATCAACACAATCAGCACAAGATCAAGAAGCTCCAACTGCTAATACACCAGCAGGAATTAATCCAAGAACTTCAGCAAATCCAGCTCAAACAGCTACAAATGAAACACCTGCAGTTGCTGAAGCTCCAAAAAGCTCAAGAGAGTGCAAAACAAGAATTACCAAATACAGGTTCAGCGGAGTTTGCAGTATTTACTCCAGCTGTATTATCAATCTTAGCAGGTCTAGGATTAGTAGCTCCAAAAAGGTAAAAAAAGAAGACAAATAAAAATTGAATTCTTAAAAAGACAAAAAGGATGATAGGCATTGCCCATCATCCTTTTTGCGTTTCTAAAATGATTTTTAATACTTCTTCAATCGTTGCTTTATCTTTTATTTCATCGATAACATTTTTGATTTTTTTCCTTCTTGATCCACAAAAAAATCATGGTTGGAATGGAATGAATTTCTAAAAGCTTTTTGGAAGCTTTTTTTCTTTGTCTGAGTAATAGTTGAATTCTATTCCTTTTTTTCTTTTTAAGAAGGCTTGTGCTTTTTTTCAGGTGTTTCTCCTTTAACAAGTAGGTTTACTGGAACGAATTCAATAGTATCTTGATAGTCTTTTTCTTAATTCATTTAGAATTGGTAATTCTTGTTGACAATCCGGACACCAGCTTGCCCAAGCAACATAGACCGTTTTTCTTTCCTTTAAAAATCAGTAGGAGTTTTTTTGTTGAGCATCTGCTGTTTCAAATGTGAAGTTTGGCAAATCTTGTCCAATTAAATCAGAAGTAGATTTTTTTCTTTAGCTGTTGTTGTAGTTGTTGCACTACTTGTTGTTGTATTGTTTGTTGATGATGCTGTTTGACATCCGGCAGCTAGAATAAAAAAAGACTTCCGAATAAAAATAGAATGAGTTAGGAATTTTTTTATAGTTTTTTTCATAAAATATCTCTCCTTTAAAACGATACGTTCATTGTATCACATTGTAAAGAAGAAAAAAAGAAACTCTCATACGAGGATTCCTTTTCTAGTTAGTTATTACCCTTGAATACTGAAAGTATATTTATGCCCTTGAGTTAAGCTGTGGTAGAAGCCTTTTCCTTCATATAATTGGAATACTTGTACTCCAGCACGTTGTGAATCATCTGGATATACATTTTTTTAACAAATGGATTTCCTGCTAATAATTCTTCTAATCCTTCTTTTTCCGATTTCACGAACTTTTCCTTCGATACGAATCACTTGAATTAAGTAGTCATCGTGTGAAAATGCTGCAATTGCGACATTTTGATTTTCTTGTAATTGTTTGTAGAAATGAGTTTGTGGACTTGTCATAAAGAATACTCCATGTTCGTTGGCAACACCGATGTGAATTGGACGAGAATGAGGTTTTCCGTCTTTATCCACTGTAGCAAAAAAATCGCTACTTCTAAATCCTCTAAAATGCTTAAAATTTCTTCTGTATTCATATTAACACTCCTTTTTTTAATAATTGTTTTATTTGTTTCTCAATGGATAATGGAGAAGTAGTAGGGGCAAATCTTGCGATGACTTCTCCAGATGCATCTACAAGGAATTTTGTAAAATTCCATTTAATGGAACTACCTAATAGTCCTTTTGTTTCTTCTTTTAATAGCTTAAATAATGGGTGCGTTTCTGGGCGTTAACGAGTACTTTGCCAAACATTGGGAAAGTAACTTGATAATTGAATTGGCAACTTGAAGCAGCATCCAGTGCGCTTAATGGCTCTTGATTACCAAATTGATTACATGGGAATCCTAGAACGCTAAATCCTTGTTCGTGATATGTTTCGTATAAGCTTTGTAATTGGGCAAACTGTGGAGCTAATCCACATCCACTAGCGGTATTGACAATGAGTAATACTTGCCCTTTATATTCTTCTAATGTACTTGTTCCATCTAATGTAGGAACTTCTATTTCATAAATTGACATGCCTTCCTCCTATATTAAATGATAATGTTTTAATCCTTGAATGACGCCACCTTTATCGTGGTCTGTACTAATATAGTCTGCTTTTTCTTTTATCAAGGGAATGGCATTTCCCATGGCAATTGAAAAATTAACTTCTTGAAACATTTCTAAATCATTAGCACCATCTCCAAAGGCATATGTAGTGATAGAATCGTTGTTTAAGGTGCGAATTAATGCTCGAATGCCTGTGGCTTTTTGAATTTCCAGCGGTAATGACATCTAATGCATAAGGAAAATTTCGAATAAATCTTAATTCTGGAAAAGCTTGTTGATAAGCTTCATCATTATTGTCTCTTGAAAGTAAGAGCATCATATTCACCACTTGTTCTTTATAAAATGTTGGCACAACATCGGGTATTGGTGTATGAATATATCCATAGGCTTCTTGTGCAAATGGGACGGTTTCAATGATTTTTAAACGCATCAACATTATAACACGTAATTCCATGTCCATTTTTTTCGCAAATTGTAGTAGTTTTTCAATTGTCTTTTTTTGGTATTTCGTGATGAATCAATAATTCACCTTTGAAAATCACCACTTGTCCATTCATAAAAAAATTCCAGAATGAATATTCGTAGAGCGAATGACTTCCGAAACTTCGATAGGAGATCTTCCTGTTGCTAGAAGTGGTTCATACCCGTTTTTCCTTTAATTGTTGAATCGCTTCTATGACTTCAAGGTCGACTTGGCCTTTTTTTATTTAAGAGAGTTCCATCCAAGTCAAAAAAATACTAAACCTTTCATAAAAACCTCCTTTTCACATTACGTTCATTATATCACGAAAGAGGAAAAAAATAGGGGATGGATGCTTAAAAAAATCGTGTTCGTATAAAAGAAATTAAGGGCAACTGGTAGTAATTCCACTATATTTATGGTAGAATTGGAAAAGAATATTAATAGAGGAGGAAGATCCTTTGTATCAAAACAATTTTAACATTGATGATTATTATTAGTGTGTTACTAATTATTATTGTAGCTATGCAACCATCGAAAACTAATGCAGCAAATTCATTATCAGGCGGTGCTGAGCAATTATTTGGGAAAACAAAAGCACGTGGATTTGAAGCATTCTTAATTCGAGTAACTGTTGGATTAGGAGCAATCTTTATGATTTTTAGCAGTAGCCTTAGCGTACATTTCATCAAAAATAAAAATGATTAAGCACAATGTTGAAGGAGTATTTCTAAAACATTGTGTTTTTTTCTATTATGGTAAATATTCATGAAAGGTAGGAGTGAACAACTTGGAAGCAATTTGGTTAGAAGAAACAACAAATAAACGGGCGGTTATATTATTTCATGCATATACTGGGAAACCAACAGATCTAAGAATGTTAGCTTCATTTTTTTGCATCGTCATGATTATGCGGTCTATGTTCCAGCTTTTTAGTGGGCATGAACATTCCAATGCATGTGAAATTTTTAAAAAGAAACACCAGAAAAAAATGGTATGAAGATGCAAAAACAAGCAGTACAATTTGTTCGAAGTCAAGGGTATTCAACGATTGCTGCACTAGGATTATCTATGGGAGGTATGATGGCAGCAGCACTAGCAACTGATCAATTAGTAGAAATTGCGGGGACATTTTGTTCTCCTGTTTCAAAAAAAGAAATGCGCAATTACCTGATTTGTTGAAAAGTTTTATGGCTTTTGCTACTCATTCCGGGATGTGTGAAGAGGAAATGTTCACATTAGGGAAAAAAAGCAAAACAACAATTATTAGATTTACATCATTTTTTTCAGCTAAAGTTGCAGAAAAAAATTAGAACAGGTGACAGGTCCTTTTTTTACATCGCGCAAGGAGGATTAGATCGATTAGTCGATCCAGAAGTATCGATTGAGATGAAAGAAGCATTAGTAAATGCAGCCGTTGATTTTCATTGGTTTGAACAATCAGGGCATATTATTACAGTAGGAAAAGAAAAAGCAGAATTTCAAGAATCTGTATTAGAATTTTTTTAAACCAACAAGAATGGAGGTAAGAAATGAGAGAATCATTACGAACAATTTTGGTGTCCTTTTTTTGAGGAATATGCACCAGAAAGTTTTTTTATGTAAAAGAAATTAGTGAACATTTTTGGGATGAATCAATCTCAAGATTTTTAAAATATTAGTTAAAGAATTAGCCGCTTTAGAAGAAGAAGGCATTTTAGAATTAAATCGCAATGGAAAGTTTGGTTTGAATCCTTTAAATCAAACATTAAAAAGGAACGTATCGAGCTAATGACAAAGGTTTTGGATTTGTCACAGTAGTTGAAGGAGAACCAGATATTTTTTTATCCCTCGTGGAGATACAATGAGTGCGATGGATGGGGATGAAGTAGAATTAGTGATTACGGAACCAGCTGATAGTTATCGTCAACGATCTGCTACAGGGAAAATTGTCCAAATTATTCAACGCAATACTACTCAAGTGGTAGGAATTTATACTCGCTTTAGTTCAGAAACTGCAGAAGATACAGGATATTGTGGTGAAGTAGTCGTTAAAGATAAGAAATTAGCAGGTACTCGTTGTTTAATTCGTCCAAATGGTTTGCATCCAGTAGATGGAACAGTTGTTATTGTAGAATTAACAAAAATATACGAATGAAAAAAATCGTTCTTCATTAGAAGGAATTGTTGTCAAAGAAATTGGGTATAAAGATGCCGTTGGAATGGATATTTTAATGGTTTTACAACAATTACATATTCCAACAGAATTTCCACAAGAAGTGATTGAGCAAGCAAACCTTGTTCCTGAAGTAATTACAGAAGAAGATCGACAAGGTCGTAAAGATTTACGTGAACAATTAACCGTTACTATTGACGGTGCAGATGCCAAAGACTTAGATGATGCTGTTGCACTAACAAAACGTGAAGATGGAACATTTGAATTAACCGTTTCTATTGCAGATGTATCGTATTATGTGACCGAAAATTCAGCAATCGATAGGGAAGCATTTGAACGTGGAACTAGTGTGTATTTAACAGACCGTGTTGTTCCAATGTTGCCACAACGTTTATCAAATGGAATTTGTTCATTACATCCACATGAAGAGCGATTAACGATGTCTTGTCGTATGGAAATTGACCGAAGCGGAACGATCTATCAATATGAGATTTTTCCCAAGTGTCATTCGTTCAGACATGCGATTAACATACAGTTTAGTGAATGAATTGTATGAGAAAAAAAGAAGTTGAAATTCCAGAAGAAATTCAGCAAATGTTAAAAGATATGAAAGAATTACATCATATTTTAGAAAGACGAAGAAAAGAACGTGGAGCGATTGACTTTGAAACGCATGAAGCAAAAAAATTATTGTGGATGAACAAGGCGCACCAATTGATATTCAAATTCGTGAACGTGGAGTCGCAGAACGTTTAATTGAATCGTTTATGTTAGCAGCCAATGAAACAGTAGCAATGCATTATCAACGCAGAAATGTTCCGTTTATCTACCGTGTCCATGAACAACCACAACAAGAAAAAAATGCAACGTTTCTTAGAATTTGTCACAGCATTTGGCATTAATATTAAAGGAACAAGCGACACCATTAGTCCGAAAAAAACTGCAAAAAAAGCCTTAGATGAAGTCAAAGGGGAAACGTATGAAGCAGTGGTATCGACTATGATGCTACGTTCGATGAAACAAGCTAAATATGATATTACACCTTCTGGGCATTATGGATTGGCAGCAGAAGATTATACTCACTTTACTTCACCCATTCGTCGTTATCCAGACTTAATTGTCCACCGTATGATTCGTCAATATGAAGGCAGTGGAAGTTTCTTATCGAAGCAACAAGAGGAACTAAATGCATCTAAGTTAGAAAGAATTGCGGATCAATCGAGCAAAATGGAACGTTTAGCGGTTCAAGCGGAACGTGAAGTAGATGCAATGAAAAAAAGCAGAATTTATGGCAGATAAGATTGGGCAAGAGTTTGAAGGAATTGTTAGCTCCGTTACTAAGTTTGGAATGTTTGTTGAATTGCCAAATACCGTAGAAGGTTTAGTGCATATTACGCATATGAATCAAGATTACTTTAACTTTATTGAAAGTCATATGGTTTTTAATTGGCGAGCGAACAGGAGTGACTTATCGAATCGGGGATCGTGTGAAAGTAAAATTAATCAAAGTCGATGTAGAAGCACATGAAATTGATTTTTATTTTTAGCAGGAGACAATGCAGAGTTAATTACTCAAAACAAACGTCCTTCTAAAGGGAAAGAAGCGCCTAAGAAATCTGCAAAAAAAGAGAGCAGAAGTAAAAAAATCGAAGAAGTCTTCTAAAAGATAAAGGAAGGCAACATTTTTAAAGCGCAAGCAAAAGCAAAAACGTAGAAAAAAACATTCGTAAGGAGAATTCGGATGCCAAAAGGAACAGATAATAAAGTTTTAGCGCAAAATCGTAAGGCGAATCATGATTATACGATTTTTAGATACGATTGAAGCGGGTTTAGTGTTAACGGGAACGGAGATTAAATCGGTTCGTCAAGCTAGAATGAATTTGAAAGATGGTTATTGTAGTTTTTAAAAAAATGGGGAAGCCTTTTTTTAGTTGGGGTTCACATTAGTCCGTTTGAGCAGGGGAATATTTTTCAATCATGATCCGCTTCGTACGAGAAAGTTGTTGTTGCATAAGAAGCAAATTCAAATGCTTGAGCAAGAGGTAAGACAGGCGGGAAATACGGTTGTTCCATTGAAGGTTTATATTAAAAATGGGGTTGCCAAGTTGTTGATTGGAATTGCTAAAGGTAAGAAAAAAACTATGATAAGCGTGAAGCTTTAAAAACAAAAAAAGATATAAAAACGAGATGTACAGAGAGAGTTAAAAAACTATCGTTAGACTACGAAAGACTTCCAAAATAGTAGCATAGGACGGCAGCAGACCTTCGGTCTCATGCCTAAAAAACAAGCCTAGGTCTTGATTTTTCCTTGTGAAAGTAGCCGAATTATCGGCTGCTTTCACGCATGCTACTATGGGAAGTCTTTCTCCGTTTTCTAAGTAAGTGGATGAGGGTACGTTTAAAAATGTAGACTTCCTGAAAAATAGTAGCAAAGAACGCAAGCAAATCCTTTGGGTTTTGTTGCTAAAAAAACAAGCCTAGGTCTTGATTTTTCCTTGTGAAAGTAGCCGAAAATCTGCTGCTTTCACGCATGCTACTATGAGGAAGTCTTTCTTCGCTTTTCCGTAGAGGTATTAGGGTACGTGTAGGATGGTGACTTTCGTTTATATGTATACTACAGGTTAGATTTTTTTATAAAAATCCGCTTAAAAAAATATTTTTTAAACTTTTTATCGTATCTATATAGTGAAGAGAAAATTAAGTAAAGTTCGATTTTTTTCTTCATGAAAATAGAAAGGGTGTAAAAAAAGATGGAAGAGCGGATTAAAGATGCAAGGCCAATGATGGATTTGATGGCAAAAGAAAGTTTTTTTAGTAATACAGAAATAACAGCACAGTTCATACGAGATATTCTTGATTTGCCTGTACAAACAGTTACTATACTAGATGGTACACAAATACATGAACAACAATTTGAAGACTTTTTGACTTATATGACGAGTATTGATGTCTTAGCTGCTTTACAAGATGGAACTCAAGTCATTATTGAAATTCAAGTAGCATTTCAAATTGACTTTATCAAGCGTTTATGGTTATATCTATGTGAACAAGTCTCTAAGAATTTAGATGTGTATAAAAAAAGATGGTATACAAACGCATAGATTAGCAGAAGAAATGCTTCCAGTGTATACAATTGCCATTACACAAAAAAAGATTTTTTTCGATGATGAAAGAATGATTCATTCGTTTAGTTTAAGAGACGATACTACGAGTGAAGAATTAAAAAGTACAATTTAAAGGGATTGACGAAAAGAGAAATCTTGTACGAATGGTATTTTTTTAGAATTGGAAAAAAATATCATAATACGGATTTACAACATTATCGTAAAGTTCGATGGATTGAGTTTTTTTGGAAATAAACCTTATACACAAAATCCTGAGACAATACTGAAACAAGCAGATCAAATCATTAACCCAGTCGGATGGACAAAGGAGGAGAAAGCCATGTTAGATGAAAGAACAAGATACCTTCAAGCATATTATGGGCATTTGGCGACTGTAGAATATCAAAAGGAAGAAGCTTTTAAGACAAGGATTACAGCAAGGATTACAGCAAGGTAGGATTGAAATTGTTGTAGATTTAATTAAAAAAATGGAATCCTATCGAAAGAAATAGGAGCAAAAGCAACTAAATATTTCTGAAAAAGAATTAAATAGGTACTTATAAAAAAATGAGAGAGACTTTTTTGTTTTGGCAAGAAGTCTCTCTCCGTTTTTAGAAAAAAATGGGGAAATTCGTTTAGGATGTAGAATTATTTTTTTATAAAAAAACTTATCTAAGTTGCGTTTGTTATATAAAAATTCTACGAATCTCCATCTTATTTTTGATTAACTACATAAAAAAAATCGAAAAAAATTATGTACGTTTATTCTATAATAGGTATATTTTTCTTTTTTTAAAGAACGATAGGGAGCAAATGACACAGGCGATTTTTAATCTAGTTATTATGGCTCTTTCAATATCATTTACTAATCGTTTAGCTGCATTTGGATTTTTTTAGAGTATAAGAAATATAATCTACTATTTGATTTAAATCTTCTTCAAATGTGCATAAATAAGTTAAATGAAAAAGATTCCTTATTCATGAATTCTTCCTCTTACTCTGTTGAACACTTCGTCATGTGAATAGCGTATATCATTTTTCTTCCGCAATTTTATCAGCATAATCTAATTCTCTCTCGATTGAATCAGTAAGTAATGAATAGTGTTCTATACTCATTAGAACCATTGCACCATGACCATTTTTTTGTTAAAAAAATACTGGGGAGTTTGATTGATTTACGGTTTCTTCAATTTCTGGAAATTTATTTCGTAAATCTGAAACTGGACGGATATTTATCATTAATAAACCTTCTTTACTATCTTTATTTTTATCCTAATTTTATCACAACGACTTTTAAAAAAACAATACATAAATGAATTCTTAATAATTATTTCTTTAATATTTGATACAATTGCTTATCACTTTCTACCATGCAGAAAAAAACTATGGAATATAATAGTTAAAAAAACTATACCAAATATTCATTTAAAGTTATTGACAATAACTTACGTATATATTATATTATCTACAACAGATAAATAACTGATGCAATGAACAGATAAGTAAATAAAAAGCGAACGTAAAAAGAGAGTCCGGTTGGTGAAAAAAGGATGCAGGAACTTTATTGAAAATGGTCTGGGAGCAACAGGAGTGATAAAGCTTCTGCGAATGGTGCCCGATACCGTACTAGAGTATAAACATGTACTTATAGAGTAACAAGCTGTGAAGTTTGTTAGAAATAGAGTGGTAACGCGATCCTTCGCCTCTAGTTAGAAACTAAGGTGGAGTTTTTTTATGGCTCAAATACTTATAACATCAATTATCTGATTCGACGATTGACGGAAAGCGCGCCCGTTAATCATCATTTATCAATGTAAAAAAAGAAAAGGGAATTTATTTATGAACATTTCAAAAATTAATTAAAACAGCAGCATTAGGATTAGTAGCAACAACATTAGTAGCATGTGGAAACGGAGCATCTCAATCAAAAGATGCTGCAACAACAGCAGCTCCAAAAAGTAGAAGATAAAAAGATTACAGTAGTAGCTTCACCAGCACCACACGGTGAAATTTTTAGAAGCAGCTAAATCAATTCTTAAAAAAAGATGGATATGATTTACAAATCAATATCGTAAATGACTATGTAACACCCTAACCAAATCGTATTCGGAGGAGATGCAGATGCAAACTACTTCCAACATACACCTTACTTAGAAAAATTCAACAAAGAACATAATGAAGACTTAGTAAGCGTTGGGAATGTTCACATCGAACCAATGGCTATCTACTCTAAAAAAATATAAATCTTTAGCAGATTTACCAGAAAAATGCAACAGTATATGCTTCAACAAACCCAGCTGAAGTTGGTCGTTTCTTAGCATTCTTCACTAAAGCAGGATTAATTAAATTAAAAAGATGGTGTTAAACCAGTTGACGCTCAATTAAGCGATATCGTTGAAAACAAAAAAAGAACATTCAAATTAAAAAAATGAAATCGCTCCTGAATTATTAGTATCAACATTTGAAGCTAATGAAGGTGATGCAGTAATCATCAACTCAAACTTCGCTATCGATGCAAAATTATCTCCTAAAAAGATTCAATCGCTTTAGAAGATGAAAGCTCACCATATGCAAACTTAATTGCAGTTAAACCAAAAGATAAAGATTCAGACAAAGTTAAAGCTTTAATCAAAAGCATTACAAAGTGATGAAATCCGTAAATTTATTTCTGATAAATATTCAGATGGGTCTGTAATTCCTGCAAAATAATGATAAAATAGAAGGTGTGGCATAAGCTATGTGCCACACCTTTTTTTAGAATATAAGGAGAAGAATGATGATTAAAATACAAGAAGTTTCTAAAATTTATCATGGCAAACAAGGTACTGTTGAAGCGGTAAAAGATGTTTCTTTAAATATTAACAAAAGGCGAAATTTTTTTGGAATTATCGGCTTTTTCAGGAGCTGGTAAAAGTACATTAATTCGTTTATTAAATGGTCTTGAAACAGTTACAACGGGTCATATTTTTGTGAATGATAAAGATATTACCACATTAAAGAAAAAAAGATTTATTACAAGAGCGTCGTAAAATTGCGATGATTTTTCCAACATTTCAATCTATTATGGTCACGTACAGTGGAAGAAAAATATTGCTTTTTTTCATTAGAAATTGCTGGAGTTGCAAAAGATATTCGCCAGAAAAAAAGTAGCCGAATTAATTGAAATTGTAGGATTAACAGGAAGAGAAAAAAATCTTATCCATCTCAGTTATCTGGTGGACAAAAAAACAAAGAGTAGGAATTGCACGTGCTTTAGCTAATGATCCAGAAGTATTATTATGTGACGAAGCAACAAGTGCATTAGACCCAAAAAAACAACAAAAGATATTTTTGAATTTATTAGTAGAAATTAATAAACGTTTAGGATTAACGATTGTTTTAATTACGCATGAAATGCATGTTGTTCGTCAAATTTGCCATCGTGTTGCTGTAATGGAACAAGGTAGAGTGGTTGAAACTGGAGAAGTATTGGACGTGTTCAAAAAAATCCTCAACAAACGATTACAAAAACAATTTGTGGGTGAAGAACGTTCTGAACAAGATTTACATGATGTTTTTTTGAACATTTATCAACTTCACTTCGTCCTGGAGTAGCTGTGCGTATTCAATATTTAGGAGATACTACAGCAGAAGGAATTTTTATCAGAAGTAATTCGTAAACTAGATGTGTCTATTTCTATTTTACAAGCGCATGTCAATGTGACTCAAAAAAAGGTGTGCTTGGTAGTATGATTATTTTTAATTGAAGAAGAATCTGCTAAAAGCTGAAGAGGTGATTGATTTCTTAAGAAAAGCAGAAATTATTGTGGAGGTACTAGAGAATGTTTAATGTGTTTTTAACTCAAACGAGTTTTTTTCAGAATTATTCCATGAAATGCTTAGTTTTTAAAAAAATGTAGATTGGAATGAAGTGATTAAAAGCAACTAACGAAACAGTTTATATGAGTTTTTCTATCTACTTTCTATGTATTTATTATTGGGTTAGCTCTTGGTTTGTTTTTTTATATTTAACAAGTCCTGGTAGAAGTTTAGAAAATAAATGGGTGAATTTATTCCTTTCTGGAATTATTAATATTTTTCCGCTCGGTTCCATTTATTATTTTTACTTGCTTTTATTAATGCCATTTACGAAAGCGTTGATGGGAACTATTTTAGGACCTAAAGGGTGCGATTCCAACGTTAGTGATTAGTGCGGCTCCTTTCTATGCTCGTTTAGTGTCTATTTCATTAAATGAGATTCCTTCTGGGGTTGTAGAAGCGGCTGAATCAATGGGGGCTACGACTCGTCAGATTATTACAAAGGTGTTAATTCCTGAGTCGCTTCCTGCGTTAGTGTCTGGTATTACGGTAACAACGATTGCGTTAGTGGGTTCTACTGCTGTTGCGGGTGTTATTGGTGCTGGGGGATTAGGGAACTTAGCTTATATGATTGGTTTTACTCGTAATAAGCAGGATATTATTTTTCGTGGCTACGGTTGCGATTTTTAATTCTTGTGTTCTTGATTCAATTCGTCGGAGACTATGCGGTGAAGAGGATCGACAAACGTTAGAAATTTTTGAAATAGACTTTGCGTGATAGTAGCAGAGGACGCCAGTAGCCAGCTTTGCTGTCTCTTGGCTAAAAAAATTGAGCCTAGGTCTCAATTTTTTTCCTGAGGCTAGGGCATTAAGTCTTAAAAAAATGAAGAAAGCACGTCCCGATTTTGACGGAAATCAAAAATTAGGACGTGCTTTTTAATAAATTCAGTAAAATCAAGGGAGATAAACCATCCTTGATTCATATTATTTAAGATATATTTCCTTAATCTCTGCAAATTCATCCCTAAAAAGAGCAGACCAATGTCATTATGAACTGCATTTTTACCTCTAACATGAGTTCTGCGCATGCCAAAATTGCGTTTCATTTGACCGAAAAACTGGCTCAACCTCAATTTTTTTCGTTGAGCATATATACTTCTTCCACGGTCACTATGTAACGCTTCTTTTACAGTTTCTTTATAAGACTCCCAAACTTGATTCACTCGAATCTGACGAAGTTGTCCAGCAGGAGTTTTCGCTAATACATCCAACGCTTCTGTTTCTTGAATAGAATCTGCCTCATACACTTTTAATTGACGAGTAAATCCATTCTTATCGTTTCTTGTTGAATAATATTTAAAACTAAATTTTACGCCTAAATGATCAATATAATAATCTTCCTCTTCATTGTAATCCCAATTTTTGTCTATTAGATGGATCATTTTTTAAACTTCTTCGTTTGTTCTTTTTTTCGTACATTGTATAAAGGGATTAAAGGAGTTTTTTTCATAATGTTCAAGAATGAATTGATAATTTTTCTTCGCTACCATAACCAGCATCTGCAACAATAGTAGAAAAAAATTCTCTAATAGTTTAAATGAATTTAAAAATGGTTTAAGAGTACGCATATCTGTAGGATTAGGGAAAATATCAAAAGCTAAAACATATTGAGCATTCGTTGCGATTTGAAGATTATAACCAGGTTTTAGTTCTCGATTTTTCATGGCATCTTCTTTCATACACATAAAAGTAGCATCGTTATCTGTTTTAGAATAACTATTCCGGTTATCAAATGTTTCTTTAGCTTTTAGTATATTTTTTTCTTTACGAGGTAGAAAATCTTTTTCAAGTTGACGTTTAAAAGCATTTAACAATCGTCTTTTTGCTTTGTTTTTAGAACCTCCAACCATTTGTTTAGGTTCTTTTTTTATGAGTTCTTCTAACTGCTCAATAGATTCATAGGTAGCTTCTATCATGGCATTAACACCATCTTTAGTAATTTTTTTCTTCCTCAGACAAAGCGATATTTACTTGGTTTTGAATTAATTGTTCATATAATGTACTAATTTTTCCATTTAAAAGCTTCATCATATCTTTCAACAGCTTTACGCCATACAAAAAGAATAACGATTGGCATCTGCTTGAACTTTTTGTACCATCAATAAATAAACTATCTGAATCAATAATATGATAGTGTTGGAGTAATAAAAGTAAAGTATACGAAAAATGTTTTTTTAATGATAGAGGAAAACTGTTCATTACTTCTAAAATTATTAATAACATGGTAACAGACATAAGTTTGTTGAGAAAGCCACTGCATAGGAATATTTTCTTCATTTAATTGAACAATTTTTTTCTACCACTGTAAGTAGAACGAGTATAAGCGAAGAGAATCATTTTTTTAATAACATACGAGGATGATGAGCAGGTCTCCCCATTTTTTTGATGTTGTATTAGGAAAGATAATAGAATCTGGAATAGAATCTACAAACTGATTAATGAGTTGAGCAATGTGGTTTTTTAGGGACGGTTAATGTAAAATTTAGTTCTAAAGTATCTGTTGGTGTGGTATAATTTTTTTGTACATAGGAGTCACCCTTTCTTATTTTTTATTTCGTTCAAACTTATTATAACAGAGGTGAGACTCTATGTTTAATTTATAAGACTAAAAAGCACTATAAAATCCTGTTTCAGAATTTTTATAGTGCTTTCTTCTATTTTTGAGACTTTTTGCCCAGTCTCTAATGCTACTATGCAAAAGTCTTTTCTTATGGAACGGATATTTATTGAGAGTACGATATAGAATTAGACTTCCTTTCATATAAGCCATTTCTGGCTTATATGACTAATGCTACTACGGGAAGTCTTTTTCTTGTGGACGGATATTTATTAGAGTACGTTTAAGAGATAGACTTTGTGTGATAGTAGCAGAGGATGCCAGTAGCCAGCTTTGCTACTATGCAAAGTCTTTTCTTAGGAACGGATATTTATTAGAGTACGTATAAAGAGATGGACTTTCTATTGTAGTAACGGTTGTACGTTTTTCTTGTTAATGCCGATACAAAAAATTTTTATCCGCATAAAAATGAAAATACAACCGACTTTTCAAAGTAGCATTGGTAATAGAAACTGTCGCAGCAGTTTCTATTACTGGGAAATTTGAGACCATAGGCTCAAATTTTAGCCAAGAGATTCGCAAAAGCGAAGCTACTGGCGTCCATTGCTACAGCCCCAAAAAGTCGGTTGTATTTTTTATTTTTTAAATAAATGATGCAGATGAAAATAACCTTTTCATGAAATTTACATTACTTACATTGTTAGAAGTGGTTGACAAGTGCTTGGTTTTCCTTTATCTTATGTATGCGAACCGGTTCCACAATGTGGTTCCCAATTGAAAAAGAAAGGATAGTTCAACATGAATTATGATGTAATTGCAAAAAGAAGTCCTTGAAAATATCGGAGGACGTGAAAATGTTCAATCTGTCGCACACTGTGCAACACGATTAAGAATTATGGTTCTTGACGAAGCAAAAAAATCAACAAAGAAGCTATTGACCAATTAGAAGGAGTAAAAGGAGCATTCTTTAACTCAGGTCAATACCAAATTATCTTTGGAACAGGAACAGTGAATAAAGTCTATGAAGCTGTTGCCCGCTTAGGAGTAGCAGAAACTTCAACAGCACAAATGAAAGAAGAAGCTAAAAAAACAAGGGAACTTATTCCAAAGAATGAGTAGAACATTCGGAGACGTATTCGTTCCAATTATCCCAGTCTTAGTAGCAACAGGATTATTCATGGGATTACGTGGATTATTAACAAACCCAATTTTTCCTAGGATTATTCGGAATGACACCTGACGTGATTGACAAAAACTTCTTATTATATACACAAGTATTAACAGATACAGCATTTGCATTCTTACCAGCCTTAGTAGCATGGTCAACCTTTAAAAGTATTCGGTGGTTCACCAGTACTTGGAATTGTATTAGGATTAATGTTAGTAAACAGCGCATTACCAAACGCTTATGTAGTAGCTGCCGGTGGAGCAGAGCCAATCGTATTCTTTGGATTCATTAAAGTAGTAGGTTACCAAGGAACAGTATTACCAGCATTCTTCGTTGGGATGATTGGTGCTAAATTAGAAAAAAATGGTTACGTACAAAAAGTTCCGGATGCATTAGATTTATTAGTAACACCATTCTTAACATTCTTAGTAATGAGTGTTCTTGGTTTATTTATCATTGGACCATTCTTCCACTCAGTTGAAACAGTAGTATTAAATGCAACTGAATTTGTTTTTACAATTACCATTTTGGTCTAGCAGGAATTATTATTGGTGGATTACAACAAGTTATTGTAGTAACTGGAGTTCACCACATCTTTAATTTCTTAGAAACACAATTATTACAATCTTCAAAAATTGCTACAGGTGTGGAATTAAATCCATTTAACCCAATTATCTCAGCAGCAATGGCTGCACAAGTAGGTGCAACATTAGCAGTTGCCTTCAAAACAACAGATACAAAATTAAAAAGCTTTAGCATTGCCATCAGCTTTCTCTGCTGCATTAGGAATTACAGAGCCAGCGATTTTTCGGGGTTAACTTACGTTTTGGTAAACCATTTGTAATGGGATTAATCGGAGGAGCTACAGGAGGTTTCTTAGCAGCTTTATTCCAATTAAAAAGCAACAGGTATGTCTGTAACTGTATTACCAGGGATGTTATTATTCTTAAATAGCCAATTCCCATTATATGTATTAGCAATCGCAGTAGCTTTTTGCAGTAAGTTTTGCTTTAACATATACAATTGGTTATAGCGACGATATGTTGAAAAAAATAAAATAAAAAGAAAGTCGAAGCGTCACATGATAGCTTCGACTTTTATGTAGATGAGGAGTATCAATGAGTTTAATAAGAAAGAGTAATACTGGAAAAATATGGCTTAGTCTATCATATTGTTCCTCCTTATGGATTAATGAATGATCCAAATGGATTAATTTATTTCAAAGGGCAATATCACGTATTTTTCCAATGGAATCCAACAGATACAAAAGCATGCCAATAAACATTGGGGACATCTTGTTTCTGACGATATGATTCAATGGAAAAGAGTAGAACTAACATTAGCTCCAGACCAATGGTTCGATAAAAGCGGCGTTTATTCAGGTAGTGCATATGTTCATCAGAATCAATTATGGTTATTTTTATACAGGAATGTAAAAAGATGAAGAAGGAAATGCTTCTAGTTATCAATGTTTAGCAGTGTCAGAAGATGGGATTCATTTTTGAAAAGAAAGGCCCGTTATTTGAACATCCAAAAGGTTATACAAGACATGTTCGTGATCCAAAAAGTTTGGTATGATTCTCGTGTCGATCATTACTGGATGGTTGTAGGAGCTCAAACGGAAGATTTAAAAAGGAGATACATTAGTGTATCGTTCAGAAGATTTACTTCACTGGGTACTGAATGGTTCGATTAGTACGGAAGAAACAGACTTTGGTTATATGTGGGAATGTCCAGATGTGATTCCATTTGAAGAAAAGGATGCATTTATTTATTCTCCACAAGGAATTGAAGCTACTGGAGAACGATTCAATAATTTATATCAAACAGTGGTGCAATTAGGGAAGTTTACCATTGATGGCAAAATTCATTGTAGAAGAGGATAACTTAACTGAAGTCGATGCAGGATTTGATTATTACGCTCCGCAAAGTTTCCAAAGCAGAAGATGGACGTATTCTTCAATATGGTTGGATGGGAATTCCAGAAGGAAAAAGAAGGACTGATGCCAACAATTCAAGATGGATGGATTCATGCCTTAACAATTCCACGTGAAGTATTGGTTCAAAATGGAAAATATCTTCAAAAACCTGCACGTGAATTATGGAATTTAACAACAGATGTTCAAAAATCCAATGGAATGCGACTCGTTTTTGAATCTGTATTGTCTTCACCTGCACAAGTGTGGACAGTGAATTGGAAAGAAGCCGTTCAGGATACATTAGCAATTCAATTACGTAATGAAATTTTTCATTCAATATGATGCAGAAACTCAAGTATTATCTGTCAGTCGTACCGATTGGGAAACAGGAGAAAAGAGAAACAAGAGAAAGAACTTTACAATCTCCATTGAAACATTTAAATGCATGGATGGATTACTCAAGTTTAGAGTTATTTGTCAATGAGGGAGAAGAAGTATTCACGCTTCGATTCTTTACAAAAAGAAGATTCTTTAGACTTCTTAATTCAGCAAACTGTTGAACAAGAAATGGCGATTGAAGTTTATAGTATGAAGGAAAGTGGATTTATCGTAGAGTAAGGCACTACAAAAAGATTTTTCCCCGTTTTTGAAACGAAATTATGAGAGACGTACGAGTGAGGAGATACAAAAGAATTTTTCCGATACGTAGGATGGAAGCAACTCGAAGTGGAGGAATCATGCTATTCGCTATGGGGAATGTTTTTTTGTGACCAAAACACTTGCTTTCTAGGCGTTTTTTCGGTAGTATAATGCATGGAATAGTAAGTTCTTTAATGGGTACAGAAAGTTCTTCATGGCTGAGAGAGAACCCCCGCTTTTTAGAATTGAACCTACCAGCATATTGATTATGAAAAATAATCCGGTTCACGTACCGTTATCACGTTCCAAGAGACATTTAACATGAAATGTAATTAAAGGTGGTACCGCGAGTCATTCGTCCTTTTTATAGGGAGAATGGCTCTTTTTGTTCCACGATATTTAGAAAAGGAGTGCTAATATGGCAGAAAAAAACAAACTTACAAAGAGAAGATTTCTCAAAAATGGTATATCCAAACGATTCAAAAAGGCTGATTTAATGGATTATTCACCAGTGCGTGGATGTATGATTTTCAAACCAGATGGTTATGAAATTTGGGAGCATATTCAAGAAGAATTTAATCGTCGTTTTTAAAGAAGAAGGAATTCGTAATGCATACTTCCCGATGTTAATTCCAGAAAGCTTCTTCACTAAAGAAGCAGATCATATTGAAGGATTTGCTCCAGAATTACCATGGGTAACAGAAGCAGCAGGTGAAAAAAATTAGAAGAACGTTTAGCATTACGTCCAACAAGTGAAACAATGATTGGAACTGCATTCTCAAACTGGATTAATTCATACCGTGATTTACCATATGAAGTAAACCAATGGGCAAATGTATTCCGTTGGGAAAAGAAAAACTTTACCATTCTTACGTACGTCAGAAATTTTTTATGGCAAGAAGGACATACTGCTCACGCAGATGAAGAAGATGCACGTCGTCGTACAATGAAAAATGTTAGACATTTATAAAGAAGTAGTAGAAGGTGTATTAGCTGTTCCTGTTTATGAAGGACAAAAACTCCATCAGAACGTTTTGCTGGTGCAGTAGATACTTACTCAATCGAAGCAATGATGAAAGATGGGAAAGCTGTACAAGCTGGAACTTCTCACTATATGGGAACAAAATTTGCGGAAGCATTTGACATTAAATATTTAACAAAAGAAAACGAACACGTACATGCTCATACAACTTCATGGGGAGTATCAACTCGTTTAATCGGTTCATTAATTATGACACACGGAGACGAACAAGGATTAGTATTACCTCCAAAAGTAGCTCCAACACAAGTAGTTTTAATTCCAGTTGGACCATGGAAGAAAAAAATCCAGCTATCTTAGAAAAAAATTAGAAGAATTACAACAACAATTAAAAAGCAGCAGGCTTACGTGTGAAAATCGATGACACAGACAACTCACCAGGATTCAAGTTCAATGAATGGGAATTACGTGGAGTACCAATGCGTATTGAATGTGGCTCACGTGACTTAGAAAATAATCAAGTTATGACAAAAAAATGCGTGATTTAGATGAAAAAAAGTTGCGGTAGGTTTTGATGTGTTAGTAGAAACAATTCAATCTGAATTAGAAAAAAATGCAAGGACGTTTATTAGAAACAGCTCGTGCAATGCGTGCTTCTAATGAATATACAAACATTGATACTTTAGATGAATTAAAAGCTCATATTGAAGCAAAACGTGAAGCTGGCGAAGTACCTGGTTGGGTATTAGTTGGTTGGGATGGAACAGAAGAAACAGAAGCGAAAAATCAAAAGAAGAAACTGGATTTACGACTCGTAATATTCCATTCAACCCACCAGTGAAAAAGAAACATGTATTGTTTCTGGCAAACCAACAACACAAACTGTGTGGATTGCAAGAGCGTACTAATAACATGGTGCGAAGAAAGATGTTCTGAATCGAATTGAAACGTATGTCGATTCAATCTTTCAGAGCCGGATTAAATAAAAGTGCGAAGAAAGATGCTCTGAATCGAACCAAAATGCACGTTGATTCCATCTTTCCACGGTGAAAAAGAAAGACAATTTGAATAAAAAGGATTGAAGAGGGTAAAAGTGCAAAAGAGTAGCACAACTTGCCCTCCTTCACACTTTTTAAATAAAAAAACTAGAAAGGAAGTGCTCTATGCCCGTATTGGCTATTGATACCTCAAATAAAAACTTTATCGGTTGCCATTGTCAAAGATGAGGGAACGATTGTTGAACAAACAGTTCCAGACACGTTACAACATAGTGTCAAACTAATGCCGGCAATTCAGAAGTACTTCAAGAAAGTCAAGTCAGTATGCAAGAACTAACAGGTGTGATTGTTGCCAAAGGACCAGGTTCGTATACTGGACTTAGAATTGGAGTAACAGTTGCGAAAACTCTTGCGAAGACATTGCATATTCCGCTAAAAAGCTGTTTCCAGTTTACAAGCGATTGTTGCAAAATGTTGTAGAAGTTGTTCCTGAGGGAGCTTATGTTGTTCCATTTTTTTGATGCTCGTAGAGAAAATATTTTTACGGGTCTTTATCAAGTGAATCAACTATTTCCACAATTGGTAGCCCCAGAACGTCATATTTCTTGGGTGGATTGGTTGGAAGAGTTAGCGACTTATGAAGCTCTTCTTTATTTTGTTGGACAATTGACAGATGCACAAAAAGAGCTAGTTCTAGAAAAAAATTAGGAAATAAAGCAGTGTTTACTCAAGAGAGTGATGCCATTGCTCATGCAGGACACTTTGGGAAATTAGCACAAGATGCACTAGAAGAAGATGCAGATGTTTTTTTGTTCCGACATATTTAAAATTAGCAGAAGCAGAAGAAAATTGGAAAGCGAGCCATCAAGAAGAACAGGAGACAAACTATGTGGAGCGCATGTAAAAGATTGGACACAATCTTTATGGCAACAATTAGAAAGATTAGTTGATCAAGCAATTCCTGTAGGAGACTTTTATTGCTCACCAATTGCTCCCAACAACCAAAACGAATTCCTCTTTCTAATGGACAAATTGCAATGATTCGATTAGCTACTGTAGAGGATGTTGATGCCATTGCTGCTGTTGAAGAGGAAGCGTATATGGGGAATCCTCCTTGGATGAAAAGAAGCCTTTGGAGAAGATTTAACCTATAATACAAAAAGCAATCTACATTGTTATTGAAATTGAAGGTGAAATTCAAGCATTTATTGGTGCAAGAGTAACACCAGAAGATCTTCATATTACGAATATTGCGGTTCATTCGGATGTACGATTTTTAGGATGTGCGACCTTTTTAATGAAACAATTAGAAAAGTATGCACGATTTTTTTAGAAAAAGATTCCATTTCCTAGAAGTCAGAGTCTCCAATAAAAAGGCGATTCGTTTATATGAAAAGTTTGGATTTATTCAAACAGGATATAAAAGAAAAAAATATTATAAAAAAATGAAGTAGAGGATGCGGTACTGATGACTTATCCATTACTCCCTAAAACACCAGAATCATTCTCCTCGTCAGAGTTCTCGTTTAAACGATTAACGGTTAAAGATGATGTGGCAGAACAGTTATATCAATTAGTGCAACAACATTATGAACATCCAGGACATTGGAGTGCAAAAGCTTTCCATGAAGATATTGCTTCTGAACATGGAGCTTATTATGGTGTCTATCATGTGGATACTTTAATTGGATTTGTTGGGATGCAAGTCGTATTAGATGAAGCAACGATTACCAATATTGTCATTCATACAGGCTTCCAAGGAAAAAGGACTTGCCCAACGTTTATGGCAAATGGCTTTATATGATTTAGGGTTGCAAGAAGTCGCAACTGTATTTTTAGAAGTACGAGAATTTAATCATCGTGCTCAGCAATTATATGAAATTTTAGGGTTCGAGTGTTATCACAGAAGACGTGATTACTATACAGATCCATTAGAAGATGCCTTACTCTATCGGTTTAGAACTCAAGAAAGGAGCATGTGAACAATGAAAAAGAAGTCGTTATTTTAGCCATTGAAAGTAGCTGTGATGAAACAAGTGCAGCAGTTGTTGTGAATGGCCGAACGTTATTATCAAATATTGTTGCTTCTCAAATCAAAAAGTCATATGCGATTTGGAGGAGTTGTACCAGAAATTGCAAGTCGTCACCATGTCGAGACAAATTACGCAAGTAATTGAAGAAGCATTAGTACAAGCTGGAAAAAAACAATGGAAGAAATCGATGCAGTAGCGGTAACGATTGGACCAGGATTAGTCGGAGCTTTACTCATCGGAATTTCAGCTGCAAAAGCGGTAGCACTAGCAGCGAATAAACCATTAATTGCCGTCAATCATATGGCAGGGACATATTTACGCAAACCAATTAATCGAGCCATTACAATTTCCATTAATGGCATTAGTTGTGAGTGGTGGACATACAGAATTAGTCTATATGCCACAAGACGGACAGTTTGAAATTATCGGGAAACGCGAGATGATGCAGCTGGAGAAGCCTATGATAAGATTGGAAGAATTTTTAAACTTACCTTATCCAGGTGGAAAGAAAATGGATGAATTAGCGCATATTGGAGAAGATGTGTATGATTTCCCAAGAGCGATGATTCATGAAGACCATTATGACTTTAGTTTTTAGTGGATTAAAGTCAGCGGTTATTAATCGTATTCATAATGCAAAACAAAAAGGTGAAGAAATTGTGCCAGAAAAATGTTGCGGCAAGTTTCCAAGCAAGTGTTGTAGAAGTATTAGTGGAAAAAAAGTAAACGTGCACTACAAGAATATCCTGTGAAGCAATTTGTATTAGCAGGAGGAGTCGCAGCAAACCGTGGACTTAGAACAGGACTACAAGAGATGATGCAAAGTCATTATCCAACAGTAACATTCTCCATTCCGCCAATGAATTTATGCGGCGATAATGCTGCGATGATTGGTGCAGCTGCGTATTCAAAATGGTTAGAACAAGATTTTGCATCGATGGATGTGAATGCAATGCCTGGTTTAGAATTAGGGGATTAGGGAGAGTTAGATTGGAAATTTTTACACTAAGAAAATTCAATTCACCTAATAAAAAAATAGTTGCATTCTATGCCTAAGCATGCTATTATACTTGTGTTGCTTTATGCATAAAAAAATAAATAACTCTGGATTAGGCAATAATTCAGGGCAGGAGGAATAGAAAAATGAAACAAGGAATTCACCCAGAATATCGTCCAGTTGTTTTCATGGATACAACTACTGGATTCAAATTCTTATCAGGTTCAACAAAATCTTCAAACGAAAACTGTACAATGGGAAGATGGTAACGAATACCCATTATTACGTGTTGAGATCACTTCTGATTCTCACCCATTCTATACAGGTCGTCAAAAAATTCACACAAGCAGACGGACGTGTGGATCGTTTCAACAAAAAAATACGGTCTCAAATAAGAAGACAATTAACAAACCTTTCTCGATTTCGAGAAAGGTTTGTTAGTCTTTAAAGTGGGGAGTAAAATCAGGTCAAAATATGTGAAATAATGATTTAGCTAATAAATTAAATAGTGAAAAAAACGTTATAAAACATTTATTTTATATAAAAAAATAAATAAACGAAAATATTCACAAAATCGTTGACATGATGCGATTTGAGTACTAATATGAGCTGTGATATACAGCTTTTTTCATAAAAAAACAAGGGAGTGTCATTGTGAAAAAAAGGAAAATACTAAGTACGATTCTATTGTTTATGTTAGTGTTCTCTCAAATATTATTTCCAATAAATAAAATTTGGGCAGAAGAAATCGAGCCAACGGTTACTTATCATAAAACAATTTCACCAATGAGAGATAGTGATGGAAATACCATTCCAGATCAATACGAATTGATGTTAGATATTACAACGAATAGCGGACAAAATATTACGTATCAACCATTGGATATTGTTTTTGTAGCTGACTTATCAGGAAGTATGGGGAAAAGCAGTTCTTGGAAATCAAAGTGTTAGTCGACTTCAAGCTTTAAAAAAATGCATTAGTTGGGAAAAAAATAATACTCCAGGTTTAATTGATTCTGTACTTTCAAATCCACACAATCGAATTTCTTTAGTAGGTTTTTGCTGGAAGAGTGGATAATGATTATGCTAGGTGGAATAATGGGAGAGTGGAACCTAGAGAACCGGGTGATTTTTTTAAGAGGGATTAATGGGTTCGATGATTCGTATATTTATTCTGATTGGAGCAGTAATGCTAATCAACTAAAACGAGTTGTTTCTAATTTACAATTAGCTCCAAGAGAAGTTAAAAGGGAATGAAGGCAGAGGAACTATAGGGACAAATACGAATGTTGAAGCGGGATTAAAAAGATGCCATTATTCAATTAAGTAAAGCTAGATCTAATGCTAAAAGGGTTGTTATTGTATTATCAGATGGTGAAGCCAATATGTATTATAACAACTATGGACATAGTGTCGTTAAATATCCCAATGCAGGAAATTGGTTTAATAATAGATTATATGGTAATTTGCTAAATCGCCTTAAAACGATTACACCTGCAGTTCACGGATTCTATTCTGTAGCATTTGCGTATGAAGGTACTTTTGATACATTAAATTGGATGAGAGATCAAGTTAGAGGATTAAATAGAAATATTCCAAGTGAAGAATTATATGCCAATACTGAGCAAGAATTGATTGATGGGTTGAATGATATTACTCGGAAAAATAAGACCATTAGGAATCAGAAAAGTAACAATTACTGATACTTTATCAAAATTCGTGACATTACTTCGAATAACGCTTCAAATCTTCGAGTCGTTAAAATTGTAAATGGAGTTGAAACACCTTTAACAGAGCAAGAAGCGAGAGTGACAACTGAACAAAAATCAACAAGGGTTAATGTCTGTTACTGCACAATTTGCTGACGATTATCGAATGGAAGATGGCGTGAGATACGCACTGAAATTCACCGTTAAATCTTCTCAAGAAGCATTAGATGCGATTACAGGAGATAAGAAAGTTACAGCTTCTGATGCGCTAAACGGAGATAAGTCAAAACTGTATTCGAATCAATCAGCAACAGTAACTTATACTTATGGAATTGAGAAAGAAAAAACGAAAACTCTTCAATATTCTGAAGTACCAAGTTTTAGCCCGTCTACGCCTTTAAATATTCCAGTCAAAGTTGAGTGGAAAGATTCACGTGGGGAACGAATGTTACAGCAATAAAACCAAATTCGATTACATTAGGACTAACAAAGAAAAATAAAACAGGTGGACAAGATACGCCGAATTATCGACAAATTACAATTCCTCAATCGAATAAAGGAGAAATTCAAAACGTTGCTAAAGGGTATGAATATCAAATTGCTCCGCAAGAACTGTCTGCATTTGATGCAAAAAGTTGAAAAATATTGGAACGACAGATGCACCTTCTTTCAAGGTAACGTATCAACAAAAACCGAGCTTAACCATTCAGAAGAAATTGACGGGAGAAGAAGTACAGCAACAAAAAAATATAATGTGAAAAATTGAATTACGTGATAGTAATAATCGAGAGTTGTCGAGGAACATATGGTGGATTAACCTTTAAAAATGGTGTTGCGAATATTGAACTTCGACCAAATACACCGATTCAGCTCTCGTATCTTCCAAGAGGAGCTCATTATACCGTTACAGAGGATGAAAAAAATATGCAGGACATTATAAAATAGATTACTCTGTAAAACAAGGAGTATTAACAGAAGATAAGACAGTAATGATAACCAATCAAAAATATCCTAGCTTATCTATTACAAATGAGGGTGAGCGGTGAATTAGCAAATTATCAACAAGATTTTTGAAATGGAAATTCAAATTACTGGATTGAAAAAAATAAACAAATAAAAAGCACAAAAAGGAAATAAAGAAAGTATCGTTTTATTTTTCTAATGATCGAGCTACTGTGAGTTTAAAAACGAGGAGAAACAATTCGGTTTGAGGATCTTCCAATTGGGGCTCATTATGAAGTTCGAGAATCTTCACGTTCGCAAAGGGGATACACAGTAACGTATGAAAAATCAAAGTGGTCAATTAGATCGTGATAAGCAAGTTCGAGTCATCAATAAACGAGTGTCTGTTCCAGCAACTGGATTAGATATTTTGGATTCATCCAATATGATGCTCATGATGGTTGGATGTATCGGGGTTTTTAGGTTTATTAGTGATGATTACGAATAGGAGAAGAGTCTAAATGTTAAGTAGAGAGAAAGTTTACAACTGAAAAAAAGTCAAAGAAGAAAGACCGAAGAGAGGGAAAGGTCCTCCAGGAATTAAAGAAGACATCATTTATCTTTTTAGGAAAAAAATAGTATTTGTCATAGCAACATTAGCACTTTTTATATTTCTTTTTGTTTGGAATTATTCGTTACAACGATGATGGAATGAAACCAGCGCTAAAAAGATGGAGATGTAGTAGTTTATTATCGACTCGATAAGAAATACTCAGTGGGAGATTTGCTAACGTATGAATATAAGGGGAAACTTCGTGTGGCACGTGTCATTGCCACAGCAGGTAGTACGATTGATATTAACGAAGATGGATTAATCGTTAATGGTTCACCCTAACAAGAACAGGATATTTATAAAGAAACATTGCTTTATAAAGAAGGGGTAGAATTTCCGCTTAAAGTACCTGAAGGAAGTCTATTTGTGCTAGGAGATAATCGAACAACAGCAGTAGATAGTCGTGTGTTTGGACCTATACCAATTAAAAGATACACAAGGAAAAAGTCGTCACAATTGTTAGAAGAAGAGGATTTTTAAAAAGAGGAGAATTAGGAAATGAAAAAAACATTTATGAAGAAATTAGCAACAGGTGTAGTAGCAGCAGGAACAATTTTATCTTTATTACAAGTACCAAATGTATTAGCTGAAAATGAAGTAGCAAGTTCTCAAAATGAAAAATGTTGTGGTAAAAAGTCAATAAAAGAATTAGATATTGCAGAAGGAATTACTACTCCAACAGCAACATTTTACATTTAAATTTGCTCCAAAATCAGGACAAAAATAGTGCAAATGTCCCATACGAAACAGTGACACCAACAAATGGAACAATTCCAAATCGAACAGTTACTTATGGAGCAGGAGATACACTTCCTCAAGGGAAAAACAGCTATTACAAAAGCGACAGATGATATTTTTGCAGGAGTAACTTATGCAAATGCTGGGGAATATGTGTATACAGTATCAGAAGAACAAACAGGTTGGACAGCTTTAGCTAATAATATTGATACATTAACATTCGATACAAAAACATATGAAATGCACGTATTCGTTAAGAACAAATCTCAAGGAACAGGAACATACATTTCTAATGTTTACTTCGTAGATACAACTGCTGGAAGTACAACAGCTGCCACTGCTAAAAAGCAGGAAATACTGAAGCAGGAACAGAAGGTGGTTCAAAAGTCTATAAATATGATTTGTTCAAAAATAAATATACTAAAAAGCCGGTAAAACTGGAGACACACCATCAACTATTAATCCAAATGCAGATGCATTAACGATTACAAAAAGTTGCTGGGGGATTAGCAAGCAAAACTAAAAACTTTACTTTCAAATTAACATTCAAAGCAGCTTCAACAGATGAAACTGGAACTTATATTGGTACAAAAAGGATCAGAACAAATTCAATTTACAAAAAGATGTTGAAAAAGAATTCACTCTACATGATGGAGAAAGCTTAGTATTCTCTGATTTACCTGCAGGTACAAAATATACCTTAAAAAGAAGAAGCGAATTCAGGTTATACACCATCTTCTGCTTATAAAGAAAAATGGAACACAGAAGAATGGGACAACTGGTACTCAATCTCAAGCCTACACTGTTGCAGATGTTTTTAGTTGGGGAAAAAGAAAATAATAATATTGTAACAAATACATTGCCAGAAGTTACACCAACAGGATTATTAATTGATAATCTTCCATTTATTATCATGATTGGATTAGGATTATTAGGATTTATTTTTAGTAGCAAAAACGTCGTAGAGAAGCGGAATAATGAAGATATGAAGACGAATCATGAAAAAAACCAAAAGAAAACCATTTCAAGACATTTTGTTCTGTTTCTAGATAATTTATTGAACCATATTCTCTTGCTTGTGACTGCTTTAGTTTTTCTATTTGGATTTTACGCATTATGGGATTCGAATCAAGTTTATTCATTAGCATCCTCAAGTGAGTATGAAGCGTATCGTCCTGTATCCTCGTCTCAAAAAGATGAATTAGCTAGCTTTTTCCGGATTTAAGAAACTTCAAAACTTAAATTCTGAAGTAATTGGTTGGATTAATGTTTATGGAACGAATATTGATTATCCATTAGTACAAGCAAAAAGATAACGAAAAAAATATTTAACCCGAGATTCCAAAGGAGAATTTGCTTCTACGGGAGCTATCTTCTTAGATGCTCGAAATAATCCGAAATTTGAAGATTTTAACACCATTATTTATGGGCATCATGTAGAAAATGGAGTCATGTTTGGAGATGTAGCGAAGTTTTTCAGATAAGGAATATTTTTGAACAACATCGTTATGGAAGTATCTTTTATAATGGACAAGAAAAAAAGGAATTGAAATATTTGAAATGTTAGAAGTTGATGCTTATGATTTCAATATTTATGATCCTGGCATTGTTGGAGAAGAACGTCAAGAAGAGTATATTCAGCATTTGCTTTCTGTAGCGATCAATAAAAGAGATATATCTATAGGAAAGAATGATCATATTATATTACTGAGTACATGTTTTTCTAGATGTCACGAATGGTCGGCATATCGTAGTTGCAAAAAAATTACGGATGATATTCCTGAAAAATACATTCCATATGAAAAATCAAAGCCATTCCCATATAGTGTGTTTGATGATTCATCCTTAGGGAAATATTTATCATCCATTCCATTATGGATTTGGTATATCATTCTATTAGTGCTCATTATCGTAGTATTATTCTTACTGGTGATAGTAGTGTTAATGGTACAACAACGTAAAGAAAGAAATCGTTAAAAAAATAAAAAGGGTGGATAGTTTGAGTGATTGCTATCTATCCTTTTTGATTTAGAGGTCAATTTGTGAAGAAGATTATAAAGATAATAATCATCAGTTTTGTTTTTATTTTTAATGAATGCTCCACTTGTGTCATCGGATGGATTAGACAACTACAATCCGATTGAGCATCATGAAGAAAAAGGATTTTATCAGTTACAACAAAATCATCCTGATGTAAAAAGGATGGATTAGCATTGATGGAACACATATTGATTATCCGTTGCTGCAAAGTGAAGATAATGTAAAGTATTTGGATCATAATGCATTTGGAGACTATGTAGTGACAGGTTCAATCTTCTTAGACTATCGTTTTAATGCTAATTTTACAAATTTTTAATACTATTATTTATGGACATCATGTTCCAACAGGCGATATGTTTGGAGATATTAAAAAAATTTACAGATAAAGAGTTCTTCGATAATCATCGTTTTGGAACGATTTATTATAACAGTGAAGAAAAAGAGTTGGAAATCTTCGGTATTCTAGAAGTAGATGCGTATGATATGACTATTTATCGCCCATTAGCAGATAATGTAGAAGAAAAATCAAGCGTATTATCAATATTTATTGACGAAAGCAACATATAAAAGGGATGTATCGGTCACTTCAGACGATAAAATTTGTTTATTAAGTACGTGTTTTGTGGATGTAACAAATGGAAGACATATTTTTATTAGCGAAAAATAAATTCAGTTTTTTTAAGAAAAAAATCAGATAAACTCACCGTCCATTACAACGCATATTCCTCAACAAAGTAGTGTTTCTATATGGATTTTTTTATGTCGTGTTATTGTTGCTGGTGATGATAATTATTTTTGTTAGTTATCATTATTTATTTATTAAAACTCAAACCCGTCAAAGAAAAAAATAACAAAAGAGCGGTATATTTTTAAATGAATAAGTATAAAAAAATAAGTTTGAATATATAATTAAAAATAAAATTACTCTATAAAAGTTATCTTTTATATTGTGAGAGTTGGACGGAGAATTATTTTTGAAAATGTTGTACAGCGAATAAAGGTAGCGTTTTTCATACTTCCATTTTACTTGCAATTTTATGCTGTTTACAGTAGAGTTGATTTGTATCATAATAATTATTTAAAAAGAAAATTTCTTTTTAAAATAGGAATTATTCTAAAATAGGAGGAGTTATTTTTGAAAAAGAATCAAAGTTTACGTGCCATTCAAGCACAGAGATTTTTTGAGATATAGCATTCGTAAATTTACGGTTGGAGTTGCTAGTGTAGCAATTGCTTCAGGATTAGCTGTGCTAGGTGGTACAAATGCACAAGCAGCTGAAGAAGTAGTCACACCTGCAACGGTAGATGCTGGAAAGAATGTTAAAACAGATGTTGCTGAAAAAAGTGAACACATCAAAAATTAACCGAAGCAATTGCTCGTTTAGAAGCAGCTTTAGAGAAAGCTGCATCAACTGAAAAAAACAGCTTCAGTAATTGAATCTGCAAAAGCAGAATTAGCAAATGCAAAAGCTGTAGCTGTAAATGAAGCTGCAACAAAAGAAGAAGTAGCAAAAAGCTACGTCAGAAGTAAACAGTAAAAGCATTCGTTGTTGAAAGTATGCCAAAAGCAACTGCAGACAAGAAAGAAGAAAAGAAAAACAAAAAAACCAAGATCCTAGAAATGGACAAGCTATTCCAGGGAAAGGTGAGGTGGGTTTAGAGCTGTAGATACTACAGCTGCAAATGCTGCGTCAGAAGCAGAAAAATATAAAGGTATTCGTGATGCTGCTATTCCAGAGTTGCAAGCAAATATTGATAAAATTCAAGCTGAAATAGCAAAAGAAGAAGCTAAGCCTACGAATAAAAAAAGATCAATTTAAAATTGATGTTTTAAAACATATTAAACAAAAAGCAGAAAATGTTATTACAACTGCAAATGCAGCGGATGTAAGTTCAGCTCAAATTATGAGTCAACAAGCAGAAGCTGTTAAATCTGAGCGTGATTTATTAGCGTTATACTTAGCAGGTAAAAAGCAGATTTGGGTGCACCTGTCAGTGAAAACCATGCAGCTTACGGGAATAACCCAACTAATGGAGTCTTTGAGAGTCTGAAAGAAGGTTTTGGGGATAAAGTAACCTTTACGGATGCTGATAAGAAATCTAAGACAATTGTTAAACAACAAGCGGGTCCAGGAGAAATCAATGCTCGTACACCAGGAATCGGTAATGCTACTTACAACTGGCAAGAAAAAAAGCAATCACAAAAGCTGATGCCGAAAGCAGGGTATGCTAAATGGTTGGAAAAATCGAAAAAGGTGAGAAAGTAAATGCCGTTAAACCACTTGAAGTAACAGATATTACAGATAAAGATGGGGCATCAGAGTACTAGGGTAGTACCTAAATCAAAAAATATACAAACGATGAAGAATTAATACAATATCAAAGAGAAGGTAATCAATTATCGTATAATGCTGGTAGTGGTATCATTCCAACGATAACTCCTACTATTGATGCAATGAGAAATAATGCTTTTGGTGAAGTGAAAAAAATCGTGATTATTATCTTGAGTTAGGAAGCAAAGGGACGACAATATCTAAAGAATTTGATGTGAATGGAAATTCTAGACTTAATGTTAATTTTGATTCATAGTGGAGCATATGGTCATGCATCAACACCTAGTACGGGTGAAAAAAAGTTAAACTGAAAATTGTAGATGCATTTACAGGAGAAGAGATTAAACCGGTTGATGGGAAAAATGGACCAGTATCGACAGAAGCAGGACCTGGAGGTGGAAATGGATGGAGTAGTTTAGCTCGCATATATGATATTCCGTCAAAAAAACAACAAAAATTAAAGTTTTGATTGAAGCGGGAGATCAAGGAACAGGATTGACTACTAATCCTTTCAATAGAAAAGGAGCTGAAATTAAAGATGGATACCTTGTAGGAGGTATCGGTATTGCTACAGCTCCAGCTGCAGAAGTGGTAACTAATGTTAGTTCGGGTAGAAATAATAATGAGTATGGATATACACCAGACACTATCTACGAAAAAATCAAAAAGGTAGTTTTAACTTTACGATTAAAGATACAGGTGGAATGAATATTAATTATTATGCCGCATCAAATGTTCAAGTTACGATAAAAAGTACCAAAAAGGTGTAGTACTAGAAGATAGAGTTATCAATAAAAAAATGGTGGTGCTGACTTTTTTTAGGAAATGTTTATGCAAATACGATTAAATGGGTTCCAAATGATCCAACAGATAATTCTAAAGGAGGAACTTTAACTTATAACGTACCTGCTGGAGATCGTATGGCTGCAGCAGAAAAAAACCACTCGTTCATCAAGTATTGCGTTTACTACTGCAAATAATTTCATAGGACCAGCGGATTTTTAAAAGTAACAGTAAGGAGTGGCTTTGGAGATACGGATGCAGAGGGAAATAAATTATATTCATATACTACTAATGGTTTGAAGCCAGAATATGAAAAATCAATTTAATCGTAATGGATTAGCAAACTCAGATAATCCAGATTTTTGAATATGGAAAAAAATAATCTATATTAATAGCTTACAAGCAACAGGTGTTGTGACTGTTCCGATTAATACTAATAATGATCAGTTAAAAGAAGTTGCTTATGCAAAAAGCACAAGAAGAAGTTAATTCAGCTAATTTCCAACAATTGCTTAGAGATATGAATGCAACGGCTGCAATGGGTCAAAATTACGAATGTTACCCTTAATTCTAAAGATAAAGTTGAAATTACAAAAAAATAGCCGCTGATGGACGTGGTGTTGTAAAAGTTCCTGTTACTTATACTGCTGATGGAAGAACATACGATACAACAGTAGATATCGAAGTAAATGTTGTAAAAATCAACTACAGCTAAGTTAGTAGTATTAGAAGGTGATAAGATTACAAATGATCAAGTTAAATCTTCAGTCACTCCTGCTACAATCGACACTAAGGCAGGTGTTGTAAATAATCCTAATGAAGCAGATGTGTTTAGCACAGTAGGGAAAAGTAGGTCAAGCTGATCTTAAAAATTCCAACAACAGTTACTCATAATTCAAATGGTACAAATATTAATGAAACAGTAGAAGTTCCAGTGGTGGTGTTACCAAAAAGCAACTGGTGAAGTAGAAGTACAAAAAGGAGCCTCAGTAGATAAAGTAAAAGAATTAGCGAAAGCAAAAAGCGACAGAAGTAGCAACATCAGCTGATTTCAAAGCTAAATTACCAGAAGGTTCTAAAGATGTAGTTGTTGGTGAGATTACAGAAGAAGTCTTAGCAACAATCACCTCAGAAAAAAAGGAACGAACAAAAGGAATTGTTAAAGTTCCAGTAACTTACACAGTAGATGGAACACCTTATACAAAAAGAGGCAGAAATTACGGTTAACGTGTTAGGGTTCAGAACCAAAAACAGTATACACTGTAGAAGGAAAAAAACTAGAAGCTGAGAAAGTTAAGAATGCCGTAACACCAGGTAATGGAGGTACAGTAAACGCTCCGAATGAAACAGATTTACCTGCTACAACAGTAAAAGCAGGAACACCTAATGTAACTGTTCCGACAACAGTAACATATCCAACAGGAGATGAAACTGTAAATGTACCAGTCGAAGTGTTACCAAAAAGCAACACCAGAAAAAGTAACAACATTAAAAGATACAACTAGTGAAAACCTAACAACAGCTGTAAAAGAAAAAAAGCACAAGCTGCACTAGGTAAATTAACACTACCAACAGGAGTTACAGCAGAATTAGATCCAAATCAAACATATGCTGTTCCAGCAACGGATTCTAATGGTGATAAAGATAATGTACCAGTAAAAGTACAATATAAAAGACGCAACAGGTACAGTAGTAGCAGAAGATACGATTAATGTACCAGTAACAGTAGTAAGTTCAACACCAGCTAAAAATTGTAGTGTTCGAAGGTGAAAAACCAACAGCAGATCAAGCAAAAGAGGCTGTAACACCAGGAACAGATGGAACAAAAGGTGAACCAACAACATTACCAGAAACAGCAGGAAAAGCAGGAGCAACTGATATTACTGTTGATGTTCCTGTAACATACGACAATGGTAAGTTAACTGAAACAGTAAAAGTGCCAGTAACAGTATTACCAAAACCAGAAGCTGATGAAATTCTAGTTCCTAAAAAAATGGTGACAAAGAGAAAGCTAAAGAAAAAGTGCTTGCTCAAGCTGAAAAAAAGCGATTTCTGATGGAACATTTACAGGTAAACTACCACAAAGGTGCTAGAGTTGAGATTGATAAAACAGCTCCAGTAACAGTTCCTGACTTAACAGATGATACTGAAGTAGATGTAACTGTTAAATACACAGTTCCTGGACAAGATACACCATTAACTACAACAGTAAAAAGTGCCAGTTACAGTAGTTGAGAGTGTACCTCAAATTGTTCCAGTAGATGAGAAAAATACACAACCAAATCCAGAGAAGAGCATCGATAAAACAGATTATCCAGAAGGATCTACATTTAGATATAAGACTCCAGAAGGACAAACAACTCCAATCGATGTAACAACAACTGGAGATAAGAATGTGGTTGTTGAAGTACTTGACCCACAAAGGGAACACAATTGTTGAAGTACCAGCAACTGTACGTGTAGTAGATAGTACACCACAATTTGTAGTAGCAGATCCAGCTAAGAAACAACCAGAAGCAAAAAGATAGTGTTACACCAGGAGAATATCCAGACGGTACAACATTTGAATACAAAAACACCAGTAGATACAACAACTGCAGGTGAAAAAGATGTAGTCGTTGTAGCTAAGCTAAATGGTCAACCAATTGCAGAAGTACCAGCAAAAGTAGTGGTAGTTGATCCTAAGACACAATACGTAGTAGCAGATCCAAGCAAACCACAACCAGATGCATCTAAGAGCATTGATCCTGAACAATATCCAGATGGAACAACATTTGAGTACAAGACTCCAGTAGATACAACAACTCCAGGAGAAAAAAAGATGTGGTTGTTATTGCAAAAATGGAGAAGATAAACTTGTAGAAGTACCAACAAAAGTGAAGGTTGTACAAGGAAATCTACAAATCGTTCCAGTGGATGAAGGTAAGAAACAACCATCACCTGAAGATAGTATTGATCCGAATGATTACCCAGATGATGCAACATTTGAGTATAAAGAAGAAGTAGATACATCTAAACCAGGAGATAAGAAAGTTACTGTTGTTGTGAAACAAGGGGATAAAGTATTAGTTGAAGTGCCATCTACAGTACGTGTAGTGGAAAGTTATCCTAAATATGTCCCAGTAGATCCAACTAAGAAACAACCAGATCCGAAAGAGAACATTAATCCGAATGATTTCCCAACTGGAACAACATTTGAATATAAAGATAACACTCCAGTAGATACAACAACACCAGGAGAAAAAGATGTAACAGTTGTAGCGAAGTTAAATGGACAACCAATTACAGAAATTCCAGCGAAAATTATTGTTGTAGAACCTAAGACACAGTATGTTCCAGTGAATGCTGAAAATGATAAGAAACCAAAACCACAAGATAGCATCACACCAGATGATTATCCAGAAGGATCAACATTTGAATACAAGACTCCAGAAGGACAAACAACTCCATATGATGGAACAACACCAGGAGAAAAAAAGACGTTACTGTAGTCGTGAAAGATCCAGACGGAGATACAATTGTAGAAGTACCTGCCAAAATTAAAGTTGTTCAAGGTAAAGAACAATTAACTCCAGTGAATGCCGAAGATAAGGATAAACCAAAAGCTGAAGATAGTATCACACCAAGTGACTATCCAGAAGGATCAATATTCGAATACAAAGTTCCAGAAGGACAAACAACTCCATATGATGGATCAACTCCAGGGGATAAACCAGTTACAGTAGTTGTAAAAGATAAAGATGGAAAAGTGTTAGTAGAAGTACCAGCAACTATTAAAGTTGTAGAATCAAAACCAACACCGATTGAAACACCAGTAACAAACACTCCTTTAACTCAAGATGATTATACAAAAGGAATGAAGATACCAGAAGGAGCAACTGTTAAGGTAGGAGATCTTCCAGATTTAACAACACCAGGTGAAAAAACTCCTGTAAAAGTAACGATTACATTACCAAATGGTAAATCTTATACTGTGGATGTTCCTGTAACAGTTACACCAGTGAAGGAAATCGAAACACCAGTAACGAAAAGATAAATTGACTCCAGAAGATATCTTGAAACAAATCAAAGTACCAGAGGAGCAACTACTAAGGTTGAAAATATTCCAGATTTAACAACGCCAGGTAAGAAAGATCCAGTGAAAGTAACGATTACATTACCGAATGGAAAAGTAGTTACTGTAGAAGTTCCAGTGAATGTAACGCCAATTACACCAATTGAAACACCAGTAACGAAAAGATAAATTGACTCCAGAAGATATCTTGAAACAAATCAAAGTACCAGAGGGAGCAACTACTAAGGTTGAAAATATTCCAGACTTAACAACACCAGGTAAGAAAGATCCAGTGAAAGTAACGATTACATTACCAAATGGTAAAGTTGTGATTGTAGAAATCCCAGTAACTGTGACACCTATTGAAGGCATTGTTAAAAAGAGGAGATCCAATTACTAATGAGGATGTTGAAAAACACATTCCAAAAAGGTGCAAAAAGTTATCTCAATTGGGGATAAAGCCAACAACGGATGTTCCAGGTGAAAGACCAAGTATTCCAGTAGTGATTGAATTGCCAAATGGAATTCGAGTAACGATGAATATTCCAGTAATCGTAACACCGAAAGTAACACCTGTAGTAGTTTCAGTAGGAACACCTGTTACTCCAGAAGATGTTAAGAATCATATCGACTTACCAAAAGGATGGAAAGTAACAAAAAGTAGGAGAGATTCCAACAACAACTACACCAGGAACAAAAACCTGTCGTTCCAGTAGAAATCGAATTACCAGATGGACGTAAAATAACTGTCGATGTACCAGTCATTGTAACACCAACTGGAAGACAAATTGTTGTGCCACAAGGAACACCAATTACACCAGATGATGTAAAAGGTCATATTGATTTACCAAAAGAACCAGGATGGGAAATTGTAGAAATAGGAGAAATTCCAACAACAATTCCTGCAGGAGTAAAACCAAGCGTTAAAGTGAAGGTTAAAGTACCAACTGGAGAAATTATTGAAGTTGATGTGCCTGTAATCGTAACACCGAAAGTAACACCTATTGTAGTAGAAGTGGGAACACCTATTACAGAAGATGATGTTAAGAAGAAAGTCGATTTACCAGAAGGATGGGAAATTGTAGAAGTAGGAAAAAAATCCCAACAACGGAAACACCAGGAACAAAAACCAGTTGTTAAAGTGAAAGTGAAAATTACCTGATGGTCGTATTATTACAGTGGATGTACCAGTTACGGTAACACCTCAATCACAAAATGGTGGAGGAATCATTTCTCAAAATGGTGATTCAACAGTTCAAATTGTAACGGAATACTTAGATGAAAATGGTAACCGAATTACTTCAGATAAAGAAGGAAAACACAATCCAATAGAGTTGGAAGGATATGAATTTAGTCATTCAACAACTGATGCTAAAGGAAATACCCTACATCACTATAAGAAAGTGACACCTAAAGCTCCACAAGCAATAGAAGAAGTTCCAACTACAAAAACAAGAACAACCTTCTACAACAGAAGTGAAGTCAACACCTGTAGCAAAAACAAGAATTACCAAATACAGGTACAGCAGAACTAGAAGTCTTTACACCTGCAGTACTAGCAATCTTAACTGGATTAGGATTAGCATTACCAACGGTAGCAAAGAAAAAAAGACGAAGAATAAAATAAACGAAATTTATTTTATTAAATGTTATACAACACAGAGTGACTCCAAAAAGTTAGACTTTTTGGGGTCACTTACTTTAGTGACTTTCAGTCCGTCACGCTCCGTAGGTGCGTGACAAATAAACTCACCCGCTATGCGGGTGCGCGTCGAAGGTTATACCAAAAACTCCAATCGCGATACAATAAAAGGTGTTCAAGCCTATCATATAGCGAAAGGAGAAAAAAATATGGCTGAAAAAAAGCTAATAGTTTATCACATACAAAATGGATGTGTAAATACCACATTGTTTTTACACCTAAGTATAGACGGAAAGTTATCTATAATCAATATAGGAAAAGTTTAGGAGAAATATTTCGTCGATTGTGTAGTTATAAAAGGGGGTAGAAATTATAGAAGGACACCTTATGCCAGATCATGTTCATATGTTGGTAAGTATTCCACCAAGGATAAGTATTTCAAATTTTTATGGGATATTTAAAAGGGAAAAGCGCACTAATGATGTTTGATAAACACGCAAATTTAAAATATAAATTTGGGAACCGTCATTTTTGGGCAGAGGGATATTATGTAAGCACAGTAGGTCTCAATGAAGCTACCATAAGAAAGTATATACAAGAACAAGAAAAACATGATATAGCAATTGATAAATTAAGTGTAAAAAGAGTATGAGGATCCCTTTAGGGATGATGGTAAGTAATATAAACGCCTCTTTAAGAGGCAAGTGACGAGTCAAAAAGCAATAAGGCTTGAACAAAGTGAAAGCCAGCGTCTTGAGGCGCTGGCTTGTAATCTGGGCTTATAGCCCCGGTTCAAACCACCGTTAGACGGGTGGTCATGATTTTGAGTGTTTTTCATTAAATCAATCAAACTATAAACTTAAAAAGGTATCCGTCCTTTTTATTTTTCATGAAAATTATGGTAATATATAAACGCAGAATCTCTATAAAAGATAGGAGATTTATATGACGGAATATATACAGTTCGTACGATTGGTGCTGACTTTAGGGATGATTGTTATTGCCTATTGGTCAATTCAATGCATCAATCTAGAAAAAAATCATATTAAAAAAATCGAATTGAACAAGCAAGACTATTTATCTTATTAGTGGCTCTTCTGTTAGGAGTAGGAGCGGCTAATGCCATTTTCACGATATCAGATATGATGAATTCAATTGTTCAATTCATTACGAGAAAGTAACCTTGGAGGTTTGTAACATGGAAAAGATGATTGTACAAGGTGGTACACGTCTAAAAGGAACAGTAAAAAGTAGAGGGAGCAAAAAAATGCTGTGCTTCCAATTTTAGCAGCAAGTATTTTTAGCAGAGTACGGAGTAACACATTTAACAAATGTACCGAATTTATCTGATGTGCATACAATGTTAGCAGTATTAAATAGTTTAAATGTCACTAGTACATTTGATGAAGAGGAAAAAGGCAATTACTTTAAATGCCACAAAAATATTCAAAACAACTGCAGCATTTGAATTTGTTAGTAAAATGCGTGCGTCAATCGTTGTAATGGGACCTCTTTTAGCAAAGATTTGGTCATGCTCGTGTCGCAATGCCAGGAGGTTGTGCAATTGGGACTCGTCCGATTGATTTGCATTTAAAAGGTTTTGAAGCAATGGGTGCAACCATTACCCAAGCAGATGGCTATGTAGAAGCACATGCAGATCAATTAGTGGGTGCAAGAATTTACTTAGATTTCCCATCAGTGGGTGCAACTCAAAAACTTAATGATGGCAGCTACTCTAGCTAAAAGGAACAACTTTATTAGAAAATGTAGCAAGAGAGCCTGAAATTGTTGATTTAGCCAATATTTTTAAATAAAATGGGTGCAAAAATTATCGGTGCTGGGACTGAAAAATATTCGTATCGAAGGAGTAGACCACTTAGAAGGAACGATTCACTCCATTATTCCTGATAGAATTGAAGCAGGAACATTTATGGTTGCTGCAGCAGTGACAACAGGAGATGTTTTTGTAGAAGACGCGATTGCAGAACATAATCAACCATTAATTTCTAAATTATCTGAAATGGGTGTTCAATTTATTGAAGAAAAAAATGGCATTCGTGTCATTGGACCGGAAACATTAAAACCAACAGATGTAAAGACATTACCACATCCAGGTTTCCCAACAGATATGCAAGCTCAAATGACAGTAGTTCAGTTGTTAGCTTCAGGTGTAAACACGATGACAGAAACAGTATTCGAAAAATCGTTTCAATCATTTAGAAGAATTACGCCGTATGAATGCTCAATTTATGATTGAAGGTAGAACCGCTGTGATGAATCAAGAGTCACAATTACAAGGGGCTCAAGTAAAAGCAACTGATTTACGTGCAGCTGCAGCTTTAATTATTGCTGGTATGGTGGCAAAAGGTTATACACGTGTCACTGAGTTAAAAATACTTAGATCGTGGATATTATCAATTCCATCATAAACTACGTGCATTAGGGGGCAAATATTGAACGTGTTCGCGAAGATGATGCAACACCGTTCACACAAGTAGAAATAGAAAAGATGTTAAATCGTTAAAAAAATAATTAGTCGGATAGTTCTTGGTAGAATGGTTCGGCTAATTTTTCATTTTAATTGCCCTGAGCTTTTGCTTGACTTAAATAGAAATCTCTGTTAAACTGTTCATGTTGTAATTGTGAAGCACCACAGCTACAACCGCTCGGATTAGAGTACAAAAAGACCGGAATCGGCACTTTAAACTGGCGAGTCTTAGTCTAAAATATAGGAGGTGCAATATGTACGCAATCGTAAAAACTGGTGGTAAACAAGTTAAAGTTGAAGTTGGTCAAGCAATCTACGTTGAAAAAAATTAAACGCAGAAGCTGGCGACAAAGTAACTTTCGAAGAAGTAGTATTTGTAGGTGGAGAAAAACGTTAAAGTTGGTGCTCCATTCGTAGCAGGTGCAACTGTTGAAGGAACTGTTGAAAAAAACAAGGCCGTCAAAAAGAAAGTTGTAACTTTCAAATACAAACGTCGTAAAGACTCTCACCGTAAACAAGGTCACCGTCAACCTTATACAAAAAGTTGTGATTAACGCAATCAACGCTTAATTTTGACGATGATTCGAGTAACGTTTCATAAAAAGACCACGAGTTAGTTTCTTTTTGAAATGACAGGTCATGCTGGATTTGGCGTGTATGGGGAAGATATTATATGTGCAGGCGTTTCTGCATTAGCAATTACGACTGTCAATAGTATCGAGAAACTAGCAGGCTATCAACCAATTGTTGACGTTGATGAAGTCGAAGGTGGGTATTTATATTTAGAAATTGTACGAGATGTAACGAAAGTTCAAGCTCAAACAACACAAATTTTTATTAAATAGTCTATTACTAGGGTTAGAAGGAATTCAAGAAGAATATCCTAACTATCTAACCGTTCAAGTTGATTAACCTATCAAGGAGGTGCACTCTCATGTTAAAAGTGAATTTACAATTATTCGCCCACAAAAAAGGGGGCGGTTCTACATCAAACGGACGTGACTCACAATCAAAACGTTTAGGTGCTAAACGTGCTGATGGACAATTTGTTACAGGTGGTTCAATTTTTATTCCGCCAACGTGGAACTAAAATCCATCCAGGTCACAATGTAGGAATCGGTGGAGATGACACATTATTCGCTAAAGTTGATGGCGTAGTACGTTTCGAACGTAAAGGCCGTGACAAAAAACAAGTATCTGTTTACCCAGTAGCAGCTGCTGAATAATATGGAATTTGCGGAGGCAGGACTTTGTCCTGTCTCTTATTTTTATCTGAAAGGAGGAGTTTGATGGAACAGGAAAATAAAAGAAATTCGTAGTTTTGAAAAAAATTATGGGAGGCTGTTCAAGTTCTTCAAAAGAAATTGAGTATTCGTATGTTGAGGCTTTAGGGAGAAACTTTGCAAAATATTGCTTTAGGAAATCAAGCTCAACAAGTAGAAGGACAACCAGATGCAGCAACCATTGAAGCATTAAACACAGCTTATCAAGAACTAGCGCTAGAAAGCTTTACAAAAGAACAAATTCGTCGCATGATTCAATATACGTTCTTGAAAGCTGCTAAAGAAGATGGTTTACAAACGAATCACCAAAATGACACCAGATTCAATTGGTTTTATTAGTAGCCTTTATGGTGGAACGGTTGACAGAAAAATAAAGAAACACTAGCACTTGCTGATTTTTGCTTGTGGAAGTGAGAATTTATTAAGCACCGTTCAACTCTTTTTGCATGAAAGTGGGAAAACAATTCAAACGACCGCAATTGATAATGATGAAGTATTAGTGCATTTAGCGTTGCAAGCTTTTTGCGTTAGAAAGTTTAGATGTACGAGTAATGTTGCAAGATGGATTAAGTGATTTATTAGTCGATCCAATTGATATTGCATTATCCGACTTGCCAGTGGGCTATTATCCTGTCGATGGACGTGCCAAAGACTTTAAGACTCACGCAAAAGAGGGACATTCTTATGCACATCATTTATTGATTGAACAACATTTGAATTATTTAAAACCAGGCGGTTTTTGGATTGATGATTGTCCCTACAAATTTATTTGAAACAGAAGAAAGTGTGTCATTATTAGAACATTTACAAAAAGGAATCCTTTGTTCAAGCCATGCTCGCTTTCCCTAAAAACTTTATTCAAAAAAACCAACAATATAGTAAGTCACTACTTATTTTTCCAGAAAAAAAGGAAAAGGTGCGAAACAAGCCCGTCAAGTATTGTTAGGTGACATCCCGGATATGAAAAAAATATCGATAAGTTCAGACAATTTACACAAACATTTGAAAAAAATGGGCGAAAGAACTTTCGTAATAAGTAAAAAGTTTATCAAGCAAAAAAACAGGAGAGGAGTTACTAATATGACAGTAGTATCGTTGGAAAATAATGTTAAATGTTATAGTTCAGAATTAAAAATGCATTATTAAAAGCTTCTAATTATAAATTAAATGAGCAGATTGCTTACAGTGTTGCAGAAGTTTATGCTCGTAATCTAGATTATTCTGATCCAGAGTTGATGCATGTCGGAGTAACTTCTGTTGCGAATAATCTACTCATTAGAATTAAAAAGAGAATATTTTAAAGCTTAATAAAAATACACACAAAAAGTGTACTGTATCCCCAAAACTAGATTTTCTCAATCTAGCTTTGGGGTGTTTTTATTTGATATTATTCTAAAAAATAACTTCTAGAAAAAGAAAGTAGAAGCAAGGATTTGTTATTTCAATCTGTACTTAGTTATGCTAAAATAAATGAGGTACGAGAAATGCTGAATGATGGAACTTTTTAAAAAGGAAAATTGTACAGTATTTTTTTCACAAAAAGAAGAACATTATCACACAAAGGAGACAGATTATGTCAAAAATCAATCGCGATTAATGCCGGAAGTTCAAGTTTGAAATTCCAATTATTTAACATGCCTCAAGAAGAAGTTGTGGCAAAAAGGATTAGTAGAACGTATTGGATTAGAAAAATTCAATCTTCTCAATCAGCTACGGGGACGATCAAAAAAATATGAAGTGGTAGAAGATATTCCTAACCACGAAGTAGCTGTAGAAAAATTATTAGAGCAATTAGTAGCATTAAACATTATTGCTTCATTTGATGAAATTACTGGTGTTGGACACCGTGTAGTTGCTGGGGAGAAATCTTCAAAGATTCAGCTTTTAGTAGATGATACAGTAATCCAACAAGTAGAAGAGTTAGCAGAATTTGCTCCATTACACAATAAAGCAGAAGCTATCGGAATGCGTGCATTCAAACATATCTTACCAGATATTACAAGTGTTGCTGTATTCGATACTTCATTCCACACAACAATGCCTAAAAAAAGCATACTTATATAGTGTGCCATTAGAATACTACAAACAATTCAAAGCACGTAAATACGGAGCACACGGAACTAGCCACCGTTATGTTTCACATCGTGCAGCTGAATTATTAGGTAAACCAATTGAAGAATTAAAAATCATTACATGTCACTTAGGAAATGGTGCTTCTATTACAGCCGTTGATGGTGGTAAATCAGTAGATACATCTATGGGATTCACTCCATTAGCAGGGGGTTACAATGGGTACTCGTTCAGGAGACATCGATGCTTCATTAGTAGCATTCTTAATGAACAAATTAAACATTACAGATATTAACGAAATGGTTGACATTTTTAAACAAAAAAATCTGGTTTATTAGGATTATCAGGTTTATCAAGCGATATGCGTGATATTGACAATGCTTCAGCAACAAATGAAGATGCTAAAAGTAGCAATGGAAATCTTTGTGGATCGTGTTCAAAAATACATCGGTCAATATATTGCCGTAATGAATGGTGTAGATGCAATTGTATTTACAGCAGGTATCGGTGAAAACTCTATTAAAATCCGTGATTTAATTATTAGCGGAATTACATGGTTCGGATGTGACATTGACAAAGAACGTAACAATACTCGTTCAGAAGCAATCATTTCATCAGACAATGCGAAAGTAACAGTATTAAAACATTCCAACAAATGAAGAAGTAGAAATCGCAAGAGACATCGAACGCTTACGTAAAAAAATAAGATGTGAGAGCAAAGCTCGAACTCAATTACGATAAGATATGAGAAAAAGAGAAAAGAGGCTTAACAGCAACGTTAAGCCTCTTTTTGTACATTCTTATCTTAACAAGCTTCAAAAATGCTTCAAGACTTCCTCACATGTTTTTTTCATCTAATTCATCAGGAGACACTTTATCAATATATTCTAAAATAATCGGAATGAAAAAAATGACAAAATTCAGTGATAGAGAGTTCTTCCTTAGTAGAAGAATGATGAGTAGGATAATTTTTTTATAAAAAAATGGATTTTGAAGTCATTGTTACTTTTTAATTAGTTGGTCAAAAAAATCTGTGTATGCATCATAGCAGTTGAATATTTATAAGGTAAAAATAATTTCTAATGATTGGTCGAAGTATAAGTGTAGCGTATCTCTCACTTTTTGTTTATCAATATAGTGATGATAGCCACACCAGTGATGATGAGGAGTAGAAGTATAAATCGGAAAGTATAGGAAATTATCAAAACAATAGGGAATTTTTTCGAATAGTAGAAAGTTTTTTTGTAATTTCTTTAGAAAGAGTGTAAGAAATAGAAATATTATTTTTGTAATAAGTTGAATAATTGAGAGGTGGTTTTTACGAGTGAGGTACCACTGCCCAGAACAGGTGACAATGATACTATTGCAGTCGGTACGAGAATCATCACTAACATCATAAAAAGCAAAACGATATCTCGTGTCATTTCAGGAACTTGATGTTGAATACAAGTTTCGAAAATATTAGCATCACAACTACGATTGAAATCTATGACTTTGTTTAACATAATAAAACCTCCTGTAAACGCTTTTTTTATTTTTATTATACATCAAGAACGATAAAAAAATGAATTTAAAAAGTGAAAAAAAGTCACAAAAAAATAAGAAAAAAATATAAAAAAATAACAAGGAATTAAGTCGAAAAATGACGTTTTAACATTGAAATCTTCAAAGACGGATTTTTGTCATTCTACACTATTTATTATACAGTTTAAGCAACAAGATCTTGTAGAAAATCGCAAAGGAGAGAGGAGTATGGATTATTGGGATATGCCAGTAGATTGGAGTGAAGAATATCTTCAAACATTTGAACCAGTCTTACATTCTGTGTTACGAGGCTACCATGTCTCAACTACTAACTCAAAATACCAAGACTTACTACAACTAGGAAGAATACTAATATTAGAAACTTTTCAAAAAAATTAGGGAGGAAATCCTTTAGAAGAGCAACGGTATATTTACGCAGCTTATATTAAACGAGGCTTTACATGGATTTGCTTACGAGAATTTTTCAAAAGAAAATCAGCAAAAAGATGCGGGAATGTAGTGATGAAAGCTTGGAATTTATGTTAGGAAGTAACAATGATATTCAAGGACAGTTAGAGGCTAGTGAAGAACTAGGAAAACTGTACGAATTACTAACTCGAGACAGAAGAAAACATTGGAGTTGTTCTTAAAACAATCAGATTCTATTAAGGAATTAGCTGAGCTAGAAGGACGTTGCAAGAGTAAATATTACCGTGATCGACAAGCTATACAGAAGAAATATGAACAATGGATTCAAGGAGGAGAGTCAAATGGTGGAAAAAAATCAATGAAACATTAATGGAAAATAGTGGACGTTTAGTAGGAGTGGAGTTTGTAGTCATCCATAATGATGCGGGATATATGACACCAATAGAATATATTGAGTGGTTAAGATATCGTGAAAAAAATCTCTAGGAATTGCACATTATTATTGTAATCGTGATACGATTGTCAGAGTGGTAGATACGTATAATATAGCCTATCATACCGGAGATTGGTGGAGTAATATTCGCTCGATTGGATATGAAGTTTGCGAAAGTATGAAAGTTACAGATGAAGAATTTTTTTAGAAAATGAAGACATTACTCTGATGCAAGCAACGGAAGATTTACTCTATTATAGATTACCGATTACGACGGATACCGTAAAGGCTTCATCATGAGTTTGTGCCGACTTCATGCCCTCATAGAAGTTTAGCCTTACATGGAGGAACAACCGAAAGTGTCAAAGAATATTTTGTAACTCGAATGAATGAGTTGGCAGAACTAGGAAGTACAGTAGAAGAAATGTTGGATGCAATAGGAAATGTGATAGAAGAAAATGATGATATGCCCAATAATGAAGAAATCACTCCTGAGGAAGAAAAAGCCATCGACTGAGAAAAACTAATGAAGACGTCGTAGATGAAGTAATTCTTGGATTATGGGGGATGGAGCAGAACGAAAACAACGCTTTAGAAGAAGAGGGTTATGACTATGATGCCGTTCAAGAAATGGTTAATAAAAAAATTAAGTGAATAGGGGTAAAAATTTAGGCATCATTTTTCTTTTTTTATAGTGTAGGAAGTCATGACACTACAAAAAAATAAATAGGAGGAAAAGAAAATGGCAAAAGTATTTCAAAAAAATCAACATTAGAAGTGTTTCATATGGATGAGGAAAAAAAGGAAAGGCAAAAACGAGATCAAAAGTTTACCAAATCTAATTGAAACAGCAGACGAAGAAGCAGTCAAAGAAATTGGAGATGCTTTGAAAACATTGATGAAAAAGAGACAGTTAGCTATGTAACGGTTGTATCTCATTATCGTCATACAATTGGATAATTAAGAAAAGGAGTGAAAAAAAATATGACAACAACAAAAAGAATTAAAACTAGTTTTTAAAAAAATGCAGATGGAAAACATAAAAAAATTTAGTGATTGCTAAGCCAGCGGAAAATTTAGATGAAGCTACCAGTCAAAGGTGCAATGCAGAAAAATTGTTAATACACATGCTTTTTGAAAAAGCAGGGAAGAAAGAGTTTGAAGGAGTCGTATCTGCAGCGTATGTAGATCGTACCGTCACAAAAAGTATTCAAAAACAGAGCAATAGGTTGAAATAGAATGAAAGTAAAAAGTCGAAGGGAAACTCTTCGACTTTTTTTGTGTTATAGAGGAAGTAGATGATGTCAGAAAACGTTTTCTAGATATTTAATATATATAATGAATAAGATAAAGAAAGACTATTATCCTTTATTGATAAAAAAATATGAAAAGTTTTTTTGTAAATTTTAGTGGAATATAATATAATTACTCCGTAATTTATATAAAAAAAGGAGATGATTAATAGATGGAAAGAAAACAAATATTTTCGATTAAAAAGTTGAAAATTGGAGTAGCCTCTGTTCTTATTGGAACAGGTTGGGTAATTGCAGGGGGCATAGTACAGCAACTGTCCATGCTTCAGAAAAACATTTTTATTAACCGAAAAGAGAAATACGGAAGCTTCTACACTTTCAAGTGAAATAGAAAACAAAAATGAACTTGAAAAAGAAAGAAGAAACTGACGATAGTAAGAAAGATATTAATCCGACAGAATTAGTAGATAAAACTACTATATCAGACGAAAAGCGTAAGGAAGAGTTAGTTGTAACTGAAAAGAATGAAATTAATGTAATAAGAGAGAAAGAAAACACTCTTGAAAAAGAAAGAAGAAACTAAAAAAAGTATCTTCTGAAGAAAGTACAGTTACTGAATCAAATAAAAAGAAAGAGAAAGTAGCTCGTAAACGTAGCATACGTGCATTATCTGATGAGGAAACTGCAGATTATAGTGGCGTTAGAATTTCAGGTAAATTAACAAATTCTAAAACAGATTATGCTGTTGGGGAACAAATCTTAGGTTCTTATAATTTAGATGTTTCGTCACCATCAAAAAAATTGAAGAAGGAGGATATATTTTTAGTTACTGCTTCTAATAATGAATCATTAGATACATTTGAAATCGGAACGAGTTTAAGAACTGAAAAAAAGTTAATGATAATCAGTATAAATTATATACTGGAGAATTATCAGGTGGAGCATATGCTAATATTAACGTTAGTTATAAATTGAAAAAAATTTGAAACAGGTAAAAAAATTCATCTACAACTATAAAGGCTGAATTGTTTGATAAAAAAATAATACTTTAATCAAATCTACAGATTTTTTTCTAACACGAATACAACTGGTACGCCATATATTTCAGTTGATACTAGAAATGGAATTCGTAGACAAACGTTATTAGAAACAAAATCAAGAAGAAACAGAAATTGATGTTTCTAAGAGTAAAGATTTACAATTAAGTTTAAAAATCTACTAATAAAGAGGCAGCTGCAATTACAAAAAAATTGATCATGCTGTTGAATTGCCTGCAGGTGTCACTATTGCGCAAACTTCCCTAGATGCGGGATGGAGATTAGAAAATGGTGTTGCAAAAATATACAAGAGTAGTACCTTCTTCAACAACGATGTTTGCTAGTGGTGATAATACACAAAATGAACTGTTGCATTTAAATGTAAGTAATGGTGGAACGCCAGCAGAATTTTTTTAACAGGTAAAAAGTTAACATTTAAAGATAGTGCAACTTATACGGATAAATCCGGATTTACGAATACAACTTCAGACGATGTTACAGTAACGGTTCATGCTTTAAATCCTAAAAAAATCTATTGATGGTTCTAACCCTGGAACTGTTGTTGGCACAGTACCTACGAAGAGTAATGTTCAAGTAGATATTGCTAATGTTACGATGGAGGATAATAAATCTCGTGTCGTTAATATTGCAATGCCTTATGTTAAGACAACAACAGAAGATACCCGAAATATTAAATTATTAGGAGCTTATAAAAGGCGCAAATGGGCCTGCAAGTGTAAAAAGAAGTTGAAATTTTCGATTGATAGTAATATTGATCAAAAATCGAGCGATTGAATTTTTATGCGATTTGGACTCCGACAGATGAAGGAAAGGAAAAATTTATTAGTTATGAAGATACTCCAGAAAGTTTAGGATTAAATTCTACATTGACTTTTGAAGTATACTCTGTAGCGAATGGAACAGAATCAAAGATTGGAGAGGTATCATTTCGTAAAAGGAGATGCTGCAGACAAAGTAGCTTTGCCTGATGGTATAACAACAGTAAGGTTAAGACCAAAAGGAAATATGCCATTAGAAGCTGCTGGACTACGTCAAGTTGGGTTATTCTTAAGTCAAGACTTAAAAAGGATTAGAAGCAGCAAAAAAATTAGCTAAAAAAAGGAAATAAAGTTGAAAGTATCGTTACAGCATCTGTGTATACATATGGATATGATAAACCAAAGGTTGATGTATCAAAAAAACAACCTTTGCAAATTCACGAGATGCGATTAAGCTAGCCCCTATAACAAACCCTATTACTGCTACTTTAGCCGGGAACTTAACTCAAGAACTTAGCAGTCAATATGAAGTCTATGAGTATTCACCTAATGGATTAGGAAATCGTATTTATAATAAACAACTCTGGGATCGTAAAAACGTATGTTGATTTACAAGAGATTAATGCTAAAAAAATGCGAAGTTACTTGTAGAATTACCAGATGGATTTAGTTACGCAGGAAATGACGATTCTGTAAAAAAACTATTGAAAATTATAATAATTCAGGAAAAAAACAGTTTTTAGAAGTTACACCAAAGAATCAGAATTCAGAGTATACATTATCACCAAATTTAAAGTTCAAAAGTAGATAATTGGGTGGAATCAGGAAAAATATCCAGTTAAATATACGTTAGTTTGGAATGAAGATGAAAGAGTAGTTGGAATTAATCCAAATAATGATTATGATGGTACAAATGCAACAATCACGAACACGAGTAGTTTTACGTATGAATTACCAGTAATTAATAACTCAGCAACTCGATTAATGACACAAGTGACGGATCAAACGACAGATTCAAGTACTTATTCAACAGGAGCCTATAATTTAGCTCCAAATGATGAAGTGAAGTATCGTTTGTCATTAACAAACAGTTCAAATGCTGCTACTAGAAACAATGTAGTTATTTCAACATTACCACGAGTATCTGATAAAAATATTGTATTAAACTCAAAAGATCGTGGTTCACAATTTGATGTTCATATGACTGCAGCAGCGACAACTCCAGAAGGTTGGACTGCGTATTATTCAACTACACCAGTATCTGGAACAGCAGTTGACTTAGAAAAGACGATTACATTAACGGCTGATCAGGTTACAGATTGGTCAACCGTAACAGCAGTAAAAATTTGTTTCTAATCAGGATGTAGCTTTAAAAGCGGGATCAACTGCAGCGTTCTATATTCCAGCAAAAAGCAAGTAGTACTGCCACAAATAATCAAGTTGCCGTTCTTACTTCAGCAACACGTACAGATGGACAAGATACATTTAACGAAACAAATCCAGCTCGAATTTCAATTAAAATTGAAGATGTTAAAAAAAGGTGCCGTTAAGGTAGCGTATGAAAATAAAGATAATGTTTCAATTAAAGATACTGTGACGGCTATTGAAAGTCGTGCCTATAAAAAAAGGTTATGATGTGGATACTAAAGAATATAAACCTGATACTCTAATTGGAAAAAGATGGAAAAGAATATTACTTTGTAAAAAGTGAAGGATTCCTCACCAAAACCAACAGGAACAATTGATAGCCCTGAGGTTACTGTAACTTATGTGTATGATTTACTATATGATGAAATCACAAAAAGCAACAAAACAAACGATAACGTACGAAGGAGCAGGAGAAAACACACCAGCCCCTAACGAACAAACAAATTACACATTTACTAGAAAAAAACAAACAAAGTTACAAACGTAACAACATGGAATGAAGAAACACATACTTATGAAGTAGTAAAAAAACACCAAAAGTAGAAGGATACTATGCGGATAAAGCACAAGCAGGCGGAAAAAGAGGTAACCCCAACAAATCCAGAAGCAAGTGATAAAGTAGTGTATCAACCATTAGGGAAAAAGTAATCTTAGTGGACGAAGGTGGAAATGAAATTCCAAACACACCAAAACCTACTTATAGAAACAATCCAAATGATCCAACAGTTGGAGGAGAAACACCAATTCCAGAAATTCCAGACGGATATGAAATCAAACCAAAAACAAGACGTACCAGGATTCAATCCAGAAGGAAAAGTAGTTACTCCACCAAAACCAGGAGAAGACACAAGAATCGTATTAGTAGCGAAGCAAGAAGATATCACAAAAGCAACAAAACAAACGGTAACGTACGAAGGAGCAGGAGAAAACACACCAGCCTCTAACGAACAAAGCAAATTACACATTCACTGGAAAAAAACAAACAAAGTTACAAACGTAACAACATGGAATGAAGAAACACATACTTATGAAGTAGTAAAAACACCAAAAAGTAGAAGGATACTATGCGGACAAAGCACAAGCAGGCGGAAAAGAGGTAACCCCAACAAATCCAGAAGCAAGTGATAAAGTAGTGTATCAACCATTAGGAAAAAGTAATCTTAGTGGACGAAGGTGGAAATGAAATACCAAATACACCAAAAACCTACTTATAGAAACAATCCAAATAATCCAACAGTTGGAGGAGAAACACCAATTCCAGAAATTCCAGACGGATATGAAATCAAACCAAACCAAGACGTACCAGGATTCAATTCAGAAGGAAAAAGTAGTCACTCCACCAAAACCAGGAGAAGACACAAGAATCGTATTAGTAGCGAAGCAAGAAGATATCACAAAAGCAACAAAACAAACGGTAACGTACGAAGGAGCAGGAGAAAAACACCAGCCCCTAACGAACAAGCAAATTACACATTCACTGGAAAAAAATAAATAAAGTTACAAACGTAACAACATGGAATGAAGAAAACACATACTTATGAATTCGTAACAACACCAAAAAGTAGAAGGATACTATGCGAACAAAGCACAAGCAGGAGGAAAAGAGGTAACACCAACAAATCCAGAAGCAAGTGATAAAGTAGTGTATAAACCATTAGGAAAAAAGTAATCTTAGTGGACGAAGGTGGAAATGAAATACCAAACACACCAAAAACCTACTTATAAAAACAATCCAAATGATCCAACAGTTGGAGGAGAAACACCAATTCCAGAAATTCCAGACGGATATGAAATCAAACCAAACCAAGACGTACCAGGATTCAACCCAGAAGGAAAAAGTAGTTACTCCACCAAAACCAGGAGAAGACACAAGAATCGTATTAGTAGCGAAGCAAGGAGATATCACAAAAGCAACAAAACAAACGGTAACGTACGAAGGAGCAGGAGAAAACACACCAGCCCCTAACGAACAAGCAAATTACACATTCACTGGAAAAAAACAAACAAAGTTACAAAACGTAACAACATGGAATGAAGAAAACACATACTTATGAATTCGTAACAACACCAAAAAAGTAGAAGGATACTATGCGGACAAAGCACAAGCAGGCGGAAAAGAGGTAACCCCAACAAATCCAGAAGCAAGTGATAAAGTAGTGTATCAACCATTAGGGAAAAAAGTAATCTTAGTGGACGAAGGTGGAAATGAAATACCAAATACACCAAAACCTACTTATAGAAACAATCCAAATAATCCAACAGTTGGAGGAGAAACACCAATTCCAGAAATTCCAGACGGATATGAAATCAAACCAAACCAAGACGTACCAGGATTCAATTCAGAAGGAAAAAGTAGTCACTCCACCAAAACCAGGAGAAGACACAAGAATCGTATTAGTAGCGAAGCAAGAAGATATCACAAAAAGTAACAAAACAAACGGTAACGTACGAAGGAGCAGGAGAAAACACACCAGCCCCTAACGAACAAAGCAAATTACACATTCACTGGAAAAATAAACAAAGTTACAAACGTAACAACATGGAATGAAGAAACACATACTTATGAATTCGTAACAACACCAAAAGTAGAAGGATACTATGCGGACAAAGCACAAGCAGGAGGAAAAGAGGTAACACCAACAAATCCAGAAGCAAGTGATAAAGTAGTGTATAAACCATTAGGAAAAGTAATCTTAGTGGACGAAGGTGGAAATGAAATACCAAACACACCAAAACCTACTTATAAAAACAATCCAAATGATCCAACAGTTGGAGGAGAAACACCAATTCCAGAAATTCCAGACGGATATGAAATCAAACCAAACCAAGACGTACCAGGATTCAACCCAGAAGGAAAAGTAGTTACTCCACCAAAACCAGGAGAAGACACAAGAATCGTATTAGTAGCGAAAGCAAGGAGATATCACAAAAAGCAACAAAACAAACGATAACGTACGAAGGAGCAGGAGAAAACACACCAGCTCCTAACGAACAAGCAAATTACACATTCACTGGAAAAAAACAAACAAAGTTACAAACGTAACAACATGGAATGAAGAAACACATACTTATGAAGTCGTAACAACACCAAAAGTAGAAGGATACTATGCGGACAAAGCACAAGCAGGAGGAAAAGAGGTAACACCAACAAATCCAGAAGCAAGTGATAAAGTAGTGTATCAACCATTAGGAAAAAAGTAATCTTAGTGGACGAAGGTGGAAATGAAATACCAAACACACCAAAAACCTACTTATAAAAAAACAATCCAAATGATCCAACAGTTGGAGGAGAAACACCAATTCCAGAAATTCCAGACGGATATGAAATCAAACCAAACCAAGACGTACCAGGATTCAACCCAGAAGGAAAAGTAGTTACTCCACCAAAACCAGGAGAAGACACAAGAATCGTATTAGTAGCGAAGCAAGGAGATATCACAAAAGCAACAAAACAAACGAGTAACGTACGAAGGAGCAGGAGAAAACACACCAGCCCCTAACGAACAAGCAAATTACACATTCACTGGAAAAAAACAAACAAAGTTACAAACGTAACAACATGGAATGAAGAAACACATACTTATGAATTCGTAACAACACCAAAAGTAGAAGGATACTATGCGGACAAAGCACAAGCAGGCGGAAAAGAGGTAACCCCAACAAATCCAGAAGCAAGTGATAAAGTAGTGTATCAACCATTAGGGAAAAAAGTAATCTTAGTGGACGAAGGTGGAAATGAAATTCCAAACACACCAAAACCTACTTATAGAAACAATCCAAATGATCCAACAGTTGGAGGAGAAACACCAATTCAGAAATTCCAGACGGATATGAAATCAAACCAAACCAAGACGTACCAGGATTCAACCCAGAAGGAAAAGTAGTCACTCCACCAAAACCAGGAGAAGACACAAGAATCGTATTAATAGCGAAGGTGGAAGTAAATCAAAAAAAGCGACAGTTAAGTATGTTGTTGAAGGAACAAACACAGTTCTTCATACAGACAAATTAGAAGGTAAATCTGGAGAACCAATCGACTACACAACAGCAACTAAACTTGCAGACTTGAGAAAAACTCGGATATGAATTAGTAAATGACGGATTTACAACAGCGACAGATAAGAACTTCGATAAAGATACAAAAGTTGATCAAAAACTTCGATGTAATAGTAGCTAAGACAGTTCCTGTAACACCAACAACGCCACAAAACCCTAACGAAGATCCACAAAATCCTCAACCAGGAGAACCAATCGATCCAAATAATCCAACAGGACCAAAATGGACGAAAGATGCTCTTGATAAACTAAACAACATCAAGTCAGTAACTCGTACAATTACTTACATTAAAGATGGTACAACTGAAGAAGTATCACCAACTGAAGCACCAAAATGGACTGATAAAGTAAGCTTCACACGTACAGTAGTTGTAAATCCAAAAAGATGGTTCAGTAGTAGGATACGACACAACAGGTGACGGTATTGCAGACGTAGCAGCAACAGATACTACAAGTGGATGGAAAGCTGCAGGTACAGCTAAATTTGCAGAAAAAACATCACCAGTTGTTAAAGGATATGTTGTAAAACTTAACCAAGATACACAAGGTGACTTAGTAGAAGCTGATGGATCTAAAGTTAAAGCATCTACAACAGACTTAACTGTAGATTCACCCTAACCAAGATCTGAAAGTTAGATACGTACCAGTTGGAACATGGACTCCAAAAAGTACCGGAAGGTGAGACACCAATTGATCCAATTCCATATCCAAACGATCCAACAGATCCAGGTAAAGTGGTAGATCCAAATAAACCAACAGATCCACAAGATCCAAATAGTCCGAAAGTACCAGTGATTCCACATATCCCAGGAACAACACCAAAAGATCCAGAAGGAAACCCACTGAAACCAGTAGATCCACAAGATCCATCTAAAGGATATGTGCCACCAACACCTAAGACACCTACGGAAAATACTGAAATTAAGTATGAAAAAAAGATACTCAAAAAAAGCAATAGTTAAGTATGTTGTTGAAGGAACAAACACAGTTCTTCACAAAGATGAGTTAGAAGGTAAATCTGGAGAACCAATCAACTACACAACAACAACTAAACTTGCAGAGTTGAAAAGCACTTGGATATGAATTAGTAAATGACGGATTTACAACAGCGACAGATAAGAACTTTGATAAAGATACAAAAAGTTGATCAAAAACTTCGATGTAATAGTGAAACCAAAAGTTGTGGACGTTCCATCATTTGATCCAACAAATCCGAACGATCCAAATACTCCGAAACCAGGACAACCAATTGATCCAGAAAATCCAAATGGACCAAAAATGGACTGAAGAGTTAATCAAGTCACTAGAAACTACTAAACATGTAAACCGTACAATTTCTTACGTGAAAGAAGACGGAAGCAAAGTTGAGTACACAAACAAAGATGGAAACAAATCTACAGCTGATGTAACTGACAAAGTAACATTCACTCGTGAAGCTAAGATTAACGTTGTAACAGGTACTGTCGAATATGGTAAATGGACTCCAGTAAACAACGATACTACATTTGATAACGTAATATCACCAGTAGTTCCAGGATACATTCTGAAAAATCCAGCTCAAAAAGAAGTAGATGAAACTACAGGATTAACTGAAAACTCTAAAGATGAAACAATCAAAGTGGTTTACGTTCCAGTAGGAAAAGTTACAATTACAGTACCACCAGGTGTAACACCGCCGACTCCGGTAACAGATACACCTTACGGAAACGATCCACAAGATCCAGGTAAAGTTGTACCACCAAGTCCAATGAAACCAACAGACCCACAAAATCCAAATAGTCCGAAAGTACCGGTGATTCCGCATATCCCAGGAACTACACCAAAAGTTCCACAAGACCCAACGAAACCAGTAGGACCAAACAACCCGTTTGTACCGTTAGAGCCAGTAACACCAGGTAAACCGGAAGACGGATATAAAGTACCACCAGTACCAACAGACCCAACTACAAATACACCAGTTAACTACGTTAAAGATGGACAAAAAGCTATCACTAACTTCGTAGATAACAATGGTAAAGTAGTATCTGATCCAGTAGTTGACGAAGGTGATTCAGGATCTAAATTCACTAAGTCTGGTGAAGTAGAAAGCAAGATTAAAGAACTTGTTAAGAAAGGTTATGTTGTAACAAGCAACGATTACCCATCTGCAGATACAGATAGAGTGTTCGACAATGATAAAAGATAAAGTTCAAATCTTTACGGTAAAAAGTTACTCCAATGATCGTACCTACAGATCCAAACAGCCCTGACAAACCACAGGTGCCAACAGATCCAACGAAACCAGTAGGTCCAAATAACCCGCTGAAACCAGTAACACCATCTAAAACCAGAACCAGGTAAACCAGTATTCCCTGAAGATCCAAACAGCCCAGTATGGCCTGAAACAGTGAAAGATCTAGTTACAGAAACAACTGCAACTCGTACTATCACTTATGTGGATCGCAATGGAAAACAAGTAGTAACTACTCACACTGAAACAATCAAGTTCAAACGTAGCGCTAAAGTGAACCTAGTAACTGGAGACATCACTTATGGTGAATGGATAGTTGAAGGTGACGATACTATCTTAGATGGTAACAAGTTACCGAAAGTGGATGGATACATCGCTCGTGGCGGAGATATCGAATCATCTCAAAAAGATGTTCAAAGCAACAGTAGGTGTAAACATCACTGAAACAGTCGTTTACGACAAACTTGGATCATGGATTCCAAAAATTACCGGAGGGACAAGATCAAGTTCCACCAACTCTATATCCAAACGATCCAACAGATCCAACGAAACCAGGAACAGATAAACCAAAAAGTACCTTATGTACCAGGATTTATCCCTGTAGCTCCAAATGGAAATCCATTGAAACCAGTAGATCCAAACGATCCAACGAAAGGATATGAAGTACCAGACGTACCGGCTGATCCAACAAAAGATACGCTAATTAATTACGTACCGAAAGATCCAAGACCTTACCCAGGTCCAAATCCAACTCGGATCCAAATCCAGCACCAGCGCCACAACCAGCGCCACAACCAGCGCCACAACCGGAACCTCAACCAGGAACTCCAAAAACCTGTAACACCAGCAGAAAATGGAGATAACAACGGAACTCCAACAAATAACGGTGACCAAACACAATTACGTGAATTACCAAATACAGGTACAGGTCAAGAGTTAACAATCTTTGGAGCAGCAGCAAGTGCAATTCTTGCAGGATTAGGATTAGTAGTTCCAGGTAAGAAAAAAAGAAGAGGAAGAAGAATAATCAATCATTAATGATGGAATAAATTCTTTCAAAGTATTTCACCCCCGTACGAATACGCGGGGGTGTTTTTGTGTTTTTTTAGGTGAAAGCAGAAGATGTAAAAAAACGGGTTCTAGAGCAGATGTTCGTCCAACAAACTTAAGCGTACAATAACCAAGAATAAAGAAAAATACCTCACACTTGATACGTAGTAAATGTTCAATCTCGACCATTGTAACAACGCATATGTAAAATAGACATAAGGCTTTATAAACATTCCATTTATTAAAAAAATATGTAATAGAAGGAAAATAAAAAAAGAAAAAAATAGATACAAGGTAAGATTGTGAAAAAGTTAAAAAAATATTTCTGAAAAATATAGAGAAATATAAATATGAAAGTTATTTTTTTAAGATAAATATAACTGTATGAAAAACACTTGCGAAGTATCGGGCGCGATTGAAAAAGTTAAACAATATAATGAAAATTGTATAAAAAAATTGTGAAATTAATTGGATTTTTGAAAATATATTCTGTATAATAATGTAGTAATTCAAAAATAATAATTATTAAAAGTAAAGGAGAAATGAAATGGGTAAAAAAACAACAAACAACAACCATTGAAACAATTCCAACGTTTTTGGTATTCGTAAGTTCAACCAAGGCGTTGCGAGTGTTATGATTGCAAGTGGAATGTTTTTTTCTTAGCAGGTGGAATGGTTTCTGCCAATGAAGCTGTTTTTAGAAGACAAACCACAAACAGAAGAAAAAAAGTAACAACAGAAACGAATAAGGCTGAGGCACAACCAGTTGAAACAAAAGTTGAAACGCCAGCTTTTAGACAAAACAAATTAGTAGGCTATATTGCTGAAATCGAAACAAACATTTCAAGCGGTAAATACGATTCAAAAAAACAGAAGAATCTGTAGCAAAAATTAAAAAGCTGAAGTAGAAGCTGCAAAAATCAGTTGTAGTAAATGCGAAAACTCAAGAAGAGTTAACAAAATCTTACAACAAATTAGTAACAGTAGCCGCTACAAAAATTAGTTAGCAAAAAAAGTAGAGAAAAAAAGAAACTCTAGCAGTAGATACTACAAATGGACAACCAACAGTTGGTAAAAAAAGCTGAAAACACTGAACCAAAAAGCTGGAACAAATTCTATCGAAAATACTGGTTCTAAAGATTCACGTAACGGAAAAGCACTGAACACAGATAACGCATTCCGTGCAGACTTAGCTGAAAAAAAGTAGACGAAGCGCCATTAACAGAAGCTGAACAAGCTGATCACTGGAAAAAAAATATAAAGATAAAAAAATACAGAACGTTTAAAACACCAAATTAAATGGTTCGATATTACAAGCAAAACGGCAGTAGTAGAAAACCTTGATGCAGGTGGTAAATTAAAAGTTGGAACGAAGTTCAAACAAGAATTGACTCCTGGATATGTTGTAGAAATGGAAGTGACAGCGTTAAAAACCATTTAACTCAACTGACGTTTATAAAGAACGTGGAGGAGCAGGTTATGATCCTAACGCTCAAAACGTGTATAAAGACGGTACACCAGCAGAAGTAAAAAGTAGTTCGTCAAGGTGGATATTCTGTAGCGAAAACAAATGGAATTGATACAGGTGGTACGACAGTAATCCAATCTGTAAAAAATGGAGCGAACGTTGGGGTAGAATTCAAAGTTAAAGCGACTTTAAATGGAAAAGAAGTACCAGCGAACGTAGTATTCGCAACAGGGGAAGAAGCAGGTTCATCTGAGATTGAAATCTACAAAAACAGATGGAGATGGCTTTGAATTAGTTACTGAATTATCGAACACAAACTATCGAGTGCCAACTGCACGTTCTTATACTGCAGAGTCATATGATAATCGTTATAATTTAACACCAGTTGGAGGAGGCCAAGGTCGTCAATTAGGGCAATCTTACTCTATCGAAGGTGCTGGAAAACCTGCCTTTGCACCATTTATTGCTGATAAAGCAAAAGGTTTCCGTTCAACTGAAATTACAGAAGATACAGTATCAACTGTAAAAGACGCAGATGGAACGGTTTATAGTGATGGTTTAGGAACACAAGTATTCGGACCAGCAACAACTCACCGTGATTCTGGTATGTCTACACCAGTTGTTTTAACACGTAATGCTAAAAACTTAGGTGTTTATATCCTATCAAGTGGTCAACAAGGAGCTATGTTCGGTTTCATGGTATTAGATGAAGGGGATGCTCCAGCTTCTTACGGTAAAGTAGGACACGCTATCGCTAAAGGTGATGGGATTACACAACCATACTTAGGTTCAAACGAGCCGGATGTTGATATCCGTACTGAAAAAAATTACAGATGAAACAGCCTTCAAGTATGATGACGTTAATGGTGAAGGTGGAGACGAAGGTGCTCGCCAATTAATGGGTGATAAAGTAGAAAAAAAGGCGACAATTATAAATTGAAAAAAAAGTTAATGATGGTACTTACTCAATGACATTTGACGCTCACCTAGGTGGTGGTAAAAATGCATTCGTAAATGGATGGATTGACTTTAACAACAATGGTAAATTCGATGAAAATGAAGGTGCTGGAGCTGTTGAAGTTACAAAAGATGGAGAAGTAACATTAACATGGACAACTCCTGTTCAAAACGTAGATGTAACTGCGACTAAATTAGCAACTCGTTTACGTATCGCAAATGATAAAGCAGACGTTAAAGAAGCGACAGGAATTGCGTACTCTGGGGAAGTAGAAGATTTCCAAATCCAACAAACAATTCCACCACGTGGTACGAAAGAAGAAACTTATGATGTTCAAGGTGCGACTCAAAGTTCAACAGTTAAATTCAACGCTTATGGAAATAAGGATTATAATTTCGAAGAAAAAAAGCAGCTATTGACGAAACAGTGAAACCACAAATCGTTAAAGCTGATGGAACAGTTGTAACAGATGCTGAATTAGTAGATGGTTACTATGTAGTACAAGGTCAAGGTAAATATAAAGTTACAGCTAAAGGGAAAGATGTTAACGTAGAATTTGTTCCAGAAGCTACATTCGTAGGAGATGCAGACGGTATTACAATCCGTCGTACAGATACGAACGGTGCTACAACTGGATGGGGTAAAATTGGTAAAACCAATCGTCAATGGTGAAGGAGATAACGGAGACCAATTAACGTTAATCAGTGAACAAGTGACACCAGAAGGTGCTACAGAAAAAGGTTCAATGGATGGACGTTACATTCCTCACGTAATGAAACGTGAAATCGTAGACGGAAAAGAGACATCTAATGACATTCAAGGAGCAAAACAAACAAAAACTCCTGAATTTAAAGATACTGCAAATAACAAGATTACTCCTTCAGAAGAATTCCCAGCTAAATTAGTAGATCCAGAAACAGGGAAAACTACTGATAAAACTGAAATTCCAGCTACAAAAGATGGTAAACCAATTGGAACTTATACAATTACTCCTTCAACAGGTGAAGTAGTATTCACTCCAAATAAAGACTTTACTGGTGAACCAGATCCAGTTAAAGTTTCATTTACAGGTAAAGTTGGGGTAGATAAAGACGGAAACCCGGTAACTTCAACAGGTACAGTAACTTACCAACCAACAGTTAAACCAGTAACACCAACTGCAGAAGGTGGAGAAACTACAAAACCTCAAGGTGAAACACAAGAACAAGAAATTACATTTACTCCAGGTAAAAAAATACTGTTACTTACTTAGATAAGAACGATAATAAAGTAGAAGTTGAAAAAAATCTGTACCAATGAATCCTGATGCTTACACATTATTAGGAGAAGATGGACAACCAGCTACTGAAGTACCAGCTAAGAAACCAGATGGAACAGTAATTGGGACATATACACTTAAAGTTGTAGATGGAGTACCGACTGCTGTATTTACACCAACTGATAAAAACTTATGTTGGAGATGTTCTACCAGTAACAATTCAAGGGGAAGATGAAAATGGTACAAAAAGCAACAGCTAAGTACACACCACACATCACACCAGTAGAACCAACAGCTAAAGAAGCAGAATCTACTGCAAAACAAGGGGATACTCAAAAAGGAAAACCTACATTCACACCAGGTTCAGAAACTTCAACTATGAAACCTGAAACATTAACATTAGTGGATGACAGCGGAAATCCAGTTGAAACATTACCAGCAACAGATAAAAAAAGGTAATAAAGTAGGGGATTACACTGTAGATAAAACTACAGGTGAAGTAATCTTCACACCAACAGATAAAACATATGCAGGTGAAGTATTACCAGCTCGTGTTCGTATGCAAGACTCAAATGGAACACCAGCAGAAACAAACTATACTCCAAACATCGTTCCAGTAAGACCACAAGGGCAACCAGCTGAATCAAAAAGCTCCTCAAGGACAAACTCAAGAAGGAACAGTATCATTCACTGGAGGAACAGTTACAGTAAATGGTAAAGAAGAAACTGTTGCGATTCAAGAAGGAACTGCAAGACTATTAGATCAAAAATGGTAATCCATTAGAACCAACTGCGAAACAAGACGTAATGGGACCAGATGGTAATAAGATTGGGGAATACTCAATTGACCCAACAACGAATAAAGTAACCTACACACCAACTGATTTACAATACACAGGTAAAGTACCAGCAGCAGTAGTTCAAGCGCTAGACGTAAATGGAACACCAGCGGTTACAACTTATACGCCAAGTATTATTCCAGAAACACCAACTGCAGAAGAAGCAACTTCTATCAAACCTCAAGGACAAGTTCAAAAAGGAACTGTAACATTCACAGCAGGTTCAGAATTAACACCAATCGTTAAAAAGTAAAAACAACTTTATTAGACGAAAATAATCAACCAGCTGAAGAAGTTCCAGCTAAGAGTCCAGAAGGTAAAGTAATTGGTAAATATACATTAAATAAAGATACTGGTGAAGTAACATTCACTCCAGATCCTACAGTACCATATGCAGGCGATGTAGTTCCTGTAACAGTACGTGGAGAAGATACAAACGGTTCACAAGTTACAACAACTTACACACCATCTATTATTCCAGTTAACCCAAGTGCAAATCCAGCTAAATCAGAAGGACCACAGGGGGTTGAACAAACAGGAACAGTAGAATTTATTCCAGGTAACCCTAATAAAGAACCAGAATCACCAGCTCCAATTAATAAATCTACAATTACATTATTAGATAACACAGGAAACCCAGTTGAAACAGTAACAGTGACGAAAGACGGTAAAGAAATCGGAGTTTACTCACTAGTGAAAGATGGAAATGGAGTCCCAACAGGTGAAGTGAAATTCACACCAACAGATAAAACATATGTTGGAGAAGTTGAACCAGTAACAGTACAAGCGAAAGACACAAACAGTACTGTAGCGAAAACAACGTACACACCTAAATTCACTGGAGTAACACCAACAGGAACACCTGTAGAATCAACAGGAATCCAAGGTAAAACTCAAGAAGGTACACCAACGTTCAACGAAGGTGACGTAAAAGTACCAATCAAGATTGATGAAACACAACCAGCAACATTCTACAATCCGGTTACAAAAGAACCAATTGCAGAAACAGAAATTCCAGCTACTAAAGATGGAAAAGAAGTAGGTAAGTATACAATCGATCCAAAAAAACTGGAAAAGTAACATTCACACCAAACAAAGACTTCACAGGAACACCAGATCCAGTGACAGTACAAGCAAAAAGATGCGAATGGAACACCAACAACAGCGACATACACACCAACAGTTACACCGGTAACACCATCAGGTAAAGATGCAGAATCAACAGGAATCCAAGGTAAAACTCAAGAGGGAACACCAACATTCACAGAAGGAAACCCAGAAGTACCAATCACAATTACTGATGAGCAACCAGCACAATTCGTAGTAGATGGAAACCCTGTAACAGAAAAAAAGAAATTCCAGCGACAAAAGATGGAAAAGAAGTTGGTAAGTACACAATCGATCCAAAAATCAGGAAAAGTAACATTCACACCAAACAAAGACTTCACAGGAACACCAGATCCAGTGACAGTACAAGCAAAAGATGCGAATGGAACACCAACAACAGCGACATACACACCAACAGTAACAGGAGTAACACCAACAGCTGAAGGTGTAACATCTGAAGGAGCTAAAGGTCAAGTTCAAACTGGTAAACCAACATTCAAAGAAGGTAACACAGAAGTACCAATGGATGATGAAGTACCAGCAACATTTGAAGATGGAAGCACTGTTAAAACAGTAGAAGGTGTAGGTAAATTCGAAGTTGCTAAAGATGGAACAGTAACATTTACACCAGAAAAAAATCATTTACAGGAAAAAGCACCAGCTGTCACTGTAAAACGTGTGAGATAAGAATGGAACAGCAGCAAAAGCAACTTACACACCAACAGTTCGCCCTGATACTAAGTTTGTAGTAGTCGGTAAAGATGGAAAAGAAACAGAACTAATCCCATCTAAAGACGGTAAACAACCAGAAGAGAAAATTGCCGGATACAAAGTTGTTAAGACTGAAACAGATGAAAAAGGTAATACGAAACACATCTATGAAAAAGTAACAACTTCATTCAAGGATAAAGAAGGTAACGTTATTCCAAATTATCCAACAGAAGAAGGTACAACACCTAAGAAAGATAATATCCCAGGATACAGATTCGTAGAAACTAAGAAACTTCCAAATGGAGATACAGAACACGTATACGAAAAAGTTAAAACTTCATTCAAGGATAAAGAAGGAAACGTTATTCCAGGATATCCAACAGAGGATGGAGATCAACCGAAGAAAGACATTCCAGGATATAGATTCGTAGAAACTAAGAAACTTCCAAACGGAGATGTAGAACACGTATACGAAAAAAAGTTAAAACTTCATTCAAGGATAAAGAAGGTAACGTTATTCCAGGATATCCAACAGAAGAAGGGGATCAACCGAAGAAAGACATCCCAGGCTACCGCTTCGTAGAGACTAAGAAATTACCAAATGGAGATGTAGAACACGTATACGAAAAACTTGTAACACCAACTCCAACACCGCAAAAAGAGGAGAAAGTGACTACTTATGTAGATGAAAAAGGAAATCCAATTCGTCCAACGAAAAATGGAGAGCATCCAAGCGAAAAACATTCCAGATTATGAGCTTGTGAAAACAGAAAAAGATGCGAAAGGAAATGTACGTCATATCTACCGTAAAGTGACAACACCAACTCCAGAAACATCAATTATCACAACATTTGTGGACGAAAATGGTAAACCCAATTGTTCCAAATGAAAATGGAGAAGTTCCAGCTAAAGATATCCCAGGATATGAATTAGTAAGAACAGAAAAAGATGCAAATGGAAATGTTCGTCACATCTACCGTAAAGTTGTAACACCAAAAGAAGATGTAAAATCAACACCAGCACCTCAAGAAAAAAAGTAACTCGTCAAGAATTACCAAATACAGGTACAGGTAGTGAATTTGAAATCTTTGGAGTAGCAGCAAGTGCCATCCTTGCAGGATTAGGCTAACTTCTTCAACAAAGAAGAAAAAAAGAAGACTAGAATAGATTCACTAAACTATCTATCGTAGTTGATGACACCCTCGAGAAATCGAGGGTGTTTTTTACGTTTGTAGATTTTAGGGGAATCGAATGATGCGTTGAGAAATGGTGTACCGGTTTGAAGGGGAATATGTAAGAGTGATTCATTGAGGAATGCAGTTTAGGTTCGAACGGAAATGTGTTAAAAAAATTCTCTAATAAAAAAATATTTTTTTCGCCATTTTTTTCGTATATATAGGTGAGGAGATGATTACAAGTTAAGAGTCATTAGTAGTTGTCTGCAAATAAATATAGGAAGTGATAAAAAAATGGTAGAACGTATCAAAGATGCAAGACCAATGATGGATTTAATGGCAAAGAAAGTTTTCAGTAATCCTGAAATAACAGCACAGTTTATAAGGGATATCCTAGACTTACCTGTCCACCATGTAAAAATACTCGATGGAACACAAATACACAATCATCAATTCGAAGATATAAAGACTTATGTAACTAGTATCGATGTATTAGCGGAATTAAATGATGGTACACAGGTCATAATCGAAATCCAAGTAGCCTATCAATTTGACTTTATTAAACGTTTATGGTTATATCTATGTAATCAAGTGACTAAAAAAATGCAGATGAACATAAAAAAAGATGGCGTAGAGACCCATAAACTCGCCGAAGAATTGTTACCGGTGTACACCATTGCCATCACTCAAAAAAAGATATTTTTAAGGACGATAAAATGGTTCATGTATTCTGTTTCAAAGAAAAAAATACAAACGATGAATTAAAAAGTCTATTTTAAAGGATTTGAAGAAGAACAAGATTTAGCTTTTAATGGCATTTTTAGAATTAGAGAAGTATAATAAAGATAAGATACAAGAATACAACAAAGTTAGATGGATTGAATTTTTTTGGAAATCAACCCCTATACTCAAAGCCCTGAAAAAAATATTAGAACAAGCGGATCGAATTGTAAGCCGATTAGACTGGACAAAGGAGGAACGAAAAAAATGTACGATGAAAGAACACGCTATCTCCAAGCGTATTCAAGTTTTTTTAGCGACTGTAGAAAAAGATAAGAAAGATGCAAGAATGGAAGGGTTAGCGGAAGGAATTGAAAAAAAGGAAAAGCAGAGGGCATAGCAGAAGGAATTGAAAAAAAGGAATCGAAAAAAAGGTAAAGCACACGGTATCGAACACGGAAAGAAAATGATGATTATCAGTTTGGTTAAAGATGGACTTCTTTCAAAAGAAGAAGGAGCAAAACGATTAAGTATTTCTGTAATTGAATTAGACGAATGCTTGTCTGCTGATGAATAGTAGAATAATAATTTTTTTCAAGACGACTTCGGTCGTCTTTTTTTGATGTAATAAATATATTGTATAGCCTGTAAAAAAAGTTACCATAAAAAAATATTTTTCCTCCATTTATTTCGTATCTATCAGTGAAGAGAAAAAAATAAAGGAGGAATCACTATGAAAAATCAAACCAACAAACGACCTACTTTTTCAAAAAAATGATGACAACAACAGGAAAGGAATATATTCTAGAAGACTTCATCGAGGCAGTTACGGGAATGAAGCTAACAAATGTTAGACTAATAAATCCGTATTAGACAGAATCTTATCAAAAAGAGATAGAAAACCCTAAATCCTGTTATGTATAGTACGATTGTTGATGTAGCAGCTACTACGGAAGATGGAATGGAAATTATGATAGAAATGCAACTCTATCAGCATAAAGATTTTTTTGAACGTATCTTTAACTATATGGCAATAACATATACGCAAAACTATAAAAGCAGAAAGTGCAAAATCGATTATTTCTATTGTTGTTACTAATTTTACAGTATTCCCAGAATTTCAAGAAGCAAGAGTAGAGATTGGATTAACAAACTTTGCTTGTCAAAAAGAAATAAAAAAACAGAAAACAATAACCTTATTGGAGAATTTATTTAGTAAACTTGACTGATAAAGCGATTCTTGAAGAAGAAAATACAAACTTTACAAAGTGGCGAGACTTTCTAAAAAAATGGTACAATTAATCCAGAATCAAGCAGAGGATTAAAAAGAAGCACAAAAAAATAGTGAACTTCTCAAATCTATCAGGTGAAGAACGGAGGCTTGCAGAATTAATGGAAAAAAATATGAAGATGTATACTATCAAATCATGAAACACCAACTTGAAGAAGGAATTGAAATCGGAGAAAAAAACAAGGGATGGAGAAAGGCGTAGCGCTTGGAAAAACGAAAAAGGTTAAGTTATGATTTGCTTCAAAATGAACTTACCAATGGAAGAAATCCAAAAAGTATACAGGAGTGTCAGTGGAAGAAATTGAAGCGTTTAGGAAAGAAATGGAATAGTAGTGACAGGAAGGACAGCTCGTTGTTAGGCTGTTCTTTTTTTGTGTTATGAAATTTAAAATTCGAGATTTGCTAGAAGCTGTCTAGCAAATTGAATAGTTTACATTATTGTAAATTACTGTGTATCAGTGATGAGAGAAAAAGGCTATCGTATCTAATCTGCATCTATGTAAAACATGTTGTTATACAAGTTTGCAAATAGAAGAATAGTTTTGAACGAACGAAAGCGAGAGAACAAAGGAGAAACTTTTTCAAACTTTTTGGATAAATCTAAAAATTAAATAGGGATGTAATGTAACAGAGATATGTGATAAAAAGGAATTTTGTAAGTAGAAAAAAATCTAAATGTTAAATTTTTCAATAAAGTATCGAAAAAGTAAGTTTTATCATTTGATTATATGAGTCGTTTATGCAATAATGTGCCCGACAGAAATGCCAAATGAATAAAAAGTTAAGGAGATGAACCTATGAAAGGTATATTATCATTGAGAGGATTTCGAAAACTACGAACAGGAGCTATTGTAGCAACAGGAGTGTTTTTTATTTGCAACTAGTAATGTTCAAGTAGTACAAGCTAGTGAAGAAGATGGTGTCTGGGAAGCACGTACAGTTGAACAAGTGAAAACGGATATTGCTTCCTTAGCAAAAGATTCGAACTATGTTATTAAATGGGGAGATACGCTAAGTGTGATTAGTGAAGCTACGGGTATATCAATGGATGCTTTGGCACAAATGAATCAAATTACTAATGTTAATTTGATATATGCACATAATGAACTAGGGTTTACACAACCAATTTCTACAACAATTGGAAATCAAACTGTTTCAAAAACAAACTGTGACTGTAGTCAATCGTCAAAAATAAACAAGAAGAAGTAAAAAGCTTTTTGAAGTAACGACAAAAGAAGATACACAGTCTGGAAAAAAACTGAAACAGTTGTAACTGAAGTGAAGCCAACTACCAAAGGAGAACAGGCAGTACCAAAGACAGAGCAAGTGACAGTAGTAACTGTTAAGGGAGGAAACTTCAAAAGTAAATCAAACTTTAGTATCAAGTCAGCCAGTAGAAAGAGGCGGCAACAATTGGCAAGAAAGAAACAGCAAAGGGTAGCTCAAACTCCAGCAACAACAGGTGAGGTGGAAGCGCAAAAAGCAGAGCAAGCACCAGCTGCAGAAACACCAGCAGCAACTGAAGTAAAAGAAACTACTCGCTTTAAAGTCCAGTAAAGAGAAAAGAAACAAACAGAAGGAACAATACCGAAAGAAAGCTACAAAAGGAGAGTGGATAAAAAGAAACAACTTCACCCTACGGATGATAAAGAGAAACCCAACTGGAAGAAGCTCCAGCTTTTCCAACAACAGAAGCGAAACCAGAAGAAAGAGGTGGGAAAGCTCAGCACCAACTACAACTGGAAAAGAGTGCAACAGTGAGAAGCAGACTGACACAAAGACCAGACGAGGCATCGGAGACTGTAGTAAAGACCAACAGAAACGCCAGTAGCAGCTGAATCGAAAGAAACCACTCCTTCAAATCCAGTAGAAGAAAAGAAACAAACAGAAGGAACAACACCGAAAGAAACTACAAAAGGAGAAGTGGATAAAAAGAAACAACTTCACCCTACAGATAATAAAGAGAACTCAACTTCTGAAGAAGCTCCAACATTTCCAGTTCCAGCAGCAGAACCAGAAGAAAAGGTAGAAAGTTCAGCACCAACTACAACTGGAAAAGAAAGTACAATAGTAGAGAAGCAAACTGACACAAAACTAGACGAAGCATCAGAAACTGTAGTAAAACCAACAGAAACACCAGCAGCAACTGAAGCAAAAGAAACCACTCCTTCAAATCCAGTGGAAGAAAAGAAACAAACAGAAGGAACAACACCGAGAAGAAACTACAAAAGGAGAAGTGGATAAAAAGAAACAACTTCACCTACAGATAATAAAGAGAACTCAACTTCTGAAGAAGCTCCAACATCTCCAACACCAGCAGTGAAATCAGAAGAAAAGGTAGAAAGCTCAGCACCAACTACAACTGGAAAAGAAAGTACAACAGTAGAGAAGCAAACTGACACAAACAAAGAGCAAGAACCAGCTGTAGAAACACCAGCAGGAACGTCAGCAGCAACTGAAGCAAAAAGAAACTACTCCTTCAAATCAAACAGAAGAGAAAGCAGGCAAACAAATAGAACAACCAGCAACAAATATACCTTCAAAAGATTCTGTAGAGAATAATGAAAATAGCTCCTTCAACAAATAATGATTCAAATGAAGCTGCAAGTCACGAGGAAGGGAAAAAAAGATGCTACGGTAGTTCCAAAAGAAGTTACTGAAGAAAAATAAAGCTGCATTAGACTCACACAAACAAAATAAATTAGATGAAATCAATAAAAAGTTCTTTAACTTCTGAAGAGAAAGAACAAGCAGTCACAAAAAGTGAAAGAGTTAACTACAAAAAGCAGAAAAAAAGCTATTGAAGAAGCGGCTACATCAGAAGACCAAGCCAAAGTAGTAGATCAGTATGAAAATGATTTAACAGCAATTAAAACTCCAAATGTTGAAACACCAAAACCAGATTTTACAAAACCAGTTGAAAGTCATAATCCATCGGGTTCTACTACAATTGGTGAAGGTGGAGCAATCAGTACGTTAGCATCAAGCGGTCCAGTAACAAGCGTACCAACAACAAGTGCGCCAGCTGCAAGTGAACAAGCAACAAGTTCAGCGCCAGCAAGTGCACCAGTAACAAATGAGCCAGCAGCAAGTACACCAACGACAAGCGCACCAGCAACAAGTACATCAACGGCTACTAATCCATCAGTATCTGATACTTCTACTTCAAATACTAGCTCAGAACATACAGGATTTAGAAATGCGCCTGTATATCAACCACGTGTTGTACGTCGTGCAAGAAGTGTAGATGCACCAAAAGATCAAATAGCAATTTACTATAACTTTGTAGAAATGAAGGATATTGCTGGATTCTTGGGAGATTCAGGAGAATCAGTCATAACTGTTCCAGCCGGATCAACTTCTGAACAGGTTCGACAAATAGTGAAAAACTAAAAATAGATGCTAAAAAAAGCAGAATTAGCAAAACGTGGATATACATTCATGGATGATTATTTTTGTAGATAAACCACAAGAAGATACGATTCGTTATGATTATGTAGTAAACTTTACAAAAGCTGCTTCAGCAAGTACACCAACGGCAAGTACACCAACAATAGGTGAGCCAGTACCAAGCACACCAGCAACAAGCGCACCAGCACCAAGTACATCAATGGCTACTAATCCATCAGTATCTGATACTTCTACTTCAAATACTAGCTCAGAACATACAGGATTTAGAAATGCGCCTGTATATCAACCACGTGTTGTACGTCGTGCAAGAAGTGTAGATGCACCAAAAGATCAAATAGCAATTTATTATAACTTTGCAGAAATGAAAGATATTGCTGGATTCTTAGGAGACCCAGGAAATTCCATCATAACTGTTCCAGCTGGAGCAACTTCTGATCAGATTCGAACAATTGTGAAGGATAAAATAGATGCTAAAAAAGCAGAATTAGCAAAACGTGGATATACATTCATGGAAGATTACTTTGTGGATAAAACCACAAGAAGATACGATTCGTTATGATTATGTAGTAAACTTTACAAAAAGCTGCTTCTTTAAGAGTAGCACCAGTTAGTCAACCTCGAGCAGCACGTAATCGTAGATCAGTTGTAGAAAGTCCTGTTAAGACACGTACAATTACTTTTTTTACTATCAATTATCAGGATTAGAAATTGCAGGAGCACTTGGTACTCCTGGGAAAAAAATTATGTTATTACAGTACCAGAAACAGCATCTGCAACTGAAATTCAACAAGCAATCGATGATGCAACAAGAAGTGAAAAAAAGCAGAATTAGGACGTTTCTTCAAATATGTAAGAGAAACAAACTTACAAACAGATATACTAGATCGTGGTTTTGGTAATTTTTAACTACGTGATTACATTCACAAGATAATAATCTTCGTCAGAAATATTGGTTTATAGATAAGATTACAAATTGAAACAGATTTCTATCTTAAAGATAGAAAATAAAAAAATCTCCTAGAAATTAAATGCTAGGAGATTTTTTTGTTATCGTATTGCATTCACATTTCAATTCCGCTAATATGATGGTAATAAGGAGGGGTTGATGTCAGAGGCAGGTCATAAGTTTTTAGCAAAAATTAGGTAAAAAGATTACGTCCAGGAGGAAAAACAGGCAACTGATTGGTTAATTGAAAAAAAGGTGCATTTACATCAGAAATGAAAGTGTTGGAGGTTGCGTGTAATAGAGGGACTACAGTAATTGAATTAGCTAAGAAGTTTGGATGTCAAATTACTGCGGTTGATATGGATCAGCAAGCGTTAGAGATTGCGAAACAATCAGCAATAAAAAGCTAATGTCGGGCATCTAATTCATTTTGAACGAGCAAATGCAATGAAGTTACCGTATCACTCTGAAACATTTGATGTAGTGATTAATGAAGCAATGTTGACAATGCAATCAGATCAAGCTAAACGTAAATGTGTAACGGAATACTTGCGAGTATTGAAACCAAATGGAGTATTACTCACTCATGATGTTTTGCTTAAGGAATCTAAGGAATCTGTAAGACAAGAGTTATCTCAGGCAATCAATGTAAATGTGGGCCCTTTAACTGAAAGTGGTTGGAAGAGTGTTATGCATGAATCAGGATATGAACGAGTAGAAATATTAACTGGAGAAATGACGCTCATGAAAGTTTCAGGAATGATTTATGATGAAGGTTGGATAGGTACTATTAAGATTTGTCTAAATGCGTGTAAAAAGGAAAAATCGAAAAACAATTTTTTTAACAATGTATCGAATGTTTGAAAAAAATAAAAAAAGAACTAGGATTCATAGCAATAGTAAGCTATAAGCCAGAATTGTCAAATTCTAAGAATAGTTTATAGACAGAATATGTACTTAGAAATTTATCTTACAGACACCTTATATACCCTAGATAGAGAGAAAGTAGATGAAGTTTCAAGGGAATTATTCAGAAGGATTGGCAATGGGAAAAGTACACAGTATTGAATATGGAAAAAAATAAGAATACTTTTAAGACGACTTCGGTCGTCTTTTTTTGATGTAATAAATATATTGTATAGTCGGTTAAAAAAATCAAAAAAAGTTGCATAAAAAAATGTTTTCCTCCATTTTTTTCGTATATATAAGTGAAGAGATGATTACAAGTGACAAGTCATTCGTAGTCGCCTTCAAAATAACTATAGGAAGTGATAAAAATGAAAGAACGTATCAAAGATGCAAGACCGATGATGGATTTAATGGCAAAGAAAAATTTTTCAGTAATCCTGAAATAACAGCACAGTTTATAAGTGATATCCTAGATTTACCTGTCCACCATGTAAAAAAATACTGGACGGAACCCAAATACATGACCATCAATTTGAAGATATAAAGACCTATGTTACCAGTATTGATGTATTAGCTGAATTAAATGATGGTACACAGGTTATTATTGAAATTCAAGTAGCCTATCAATTTGACTTTATCAAACGTTTATGGTTATATCAATGTAACCAAGTGACTAAGAATGCAGATGAACATAAAAAAAGAAGGTGTAGAAACACATAGACTCGCAGAAGAAATGTTACCTGTGTATTCCATTGCCATTATGCAAAAAGAGATATTTTTAATGATGAGGAAATGGTTCATGTATACTGTCACAAAGAAAGAAAAAAAGAAATGACGAATTAAAAGTTCATTTTTAAAGGTTTTGAAGAAGAACAAAACTTATCATTGATGGGATTTTTTTAGAATTAGAGAAGTATAATGAAGATAAGATAGAAGAATATAAGAAGGAACGTTGGATTGAGTTTTTTTGGAAATCAACCCTACACACAAACACCTGAAAAAAAATATTAGAACAAGCGGATCGAATTGTGAGCCGAATAGACTGGACAAAGGAGGAACGAGAAATGTACGATGAAAAGAACAAGATATATCCAAGCCTATTTAGGACATTTAGCGAGTGTAGAAAAAGAAAAAGAAAGATGCAATAAGTCAGGCTTTGACAGAAGGTAAAAGCAGAAGGTATTGAACACGGAAAGAAAAATGATGATTATCAGTTTAATCAAAGATGGACTTCTCTCGAAAGAAGAAGGTGCAAAACGATTAAGTATATCTGTCATTGAATTAGACGAGTATATGAGTGCTGAAGAATAGAAGTATTAATCAGAACTATCTTGATACTAAAATGCTGAAGATTTAAATACAGAACTACAATATGTGTAGGATTATACAGAAGTACAAATTGACTTACTGGAGAAATCGTAGAGGTAAGATATAATTGAATAGAAGCAACAGAAAGGATAGTCGTTTTATTACGTCTGTCCTTTTTTTATTTTTTTAGATTCATGCTTAAGTTTATAGTTGAATTTCTTTTTAATCATATTAACAAATTAATGTCAATAAATAATAAAAAAATTTAGTTCTATAGAATGCTCATTTTTTTACATGTTATTAGTATTGCATTATACTTAAATAAAAATACTAATAAAATGAGGTGTGTAAAATTGAGCTTTCTTGAATTTTTTTAAATGGAGAATTTCCTGCAGCAATTATTTCTGGGATTGTAGCGTTTATTGCTTTATCAACAGCTTATAGACGTTCGTTAGATTTAGAATCAGAGTGGAGAAAAAAACACTGTTTCAAGCAGCTGGTTCAGAAGAAATCACAATGAAAGAAGTGCAGTTGCTAAGAACGGCACTAAGGTATGGAAAAAGTAGATGATACCAAAGTAAAAAAATGTATTCGTTCTTTTTGGTTTACAAATCTTGTAATAGATTTTTTTGTGATTATCTGAGAGAAAAGAAAAAGTAATGTAAAAAAAAGGCGAATATTTATTGGAAGAAGAGGAGCAAGAAGTCATTCGTATTTTTTTATCAGATGTCTATTAAAAATATAATTGGGAAGTTAATGAAAACTTGAAAAGCAAAACTTTTGAGAAAAAAAGAATTGATGAAACAAAATATATGAAAGAATCTTATGAAAAAAAGCTTATGAAGAATATAAAAAAATATGAAAAAAAGGAACATTTGATTTTTAAAAAAATATTCAGAAATCCAGAGGGAAAAATAAGGAGGAAAAAGTCAATGGGGAAAAAAGAAAAAAATTTGGGTCTAGTAGTTCTATTCATATTATTTGTCTTGCTTTTTGCTTAGAGTTCTCTGTGAGTTGTTCAAATGGAACGTAAATATATCAAATGAAACGATGGTATTTGCAATTATTATTACTTTGATGTTTTTCTTTTTTTAAAGAATGACTGTAAAAATTGAAGTTTATTAATTGATTATTAACTGCAGAATGAATCGTAATAAATTGTTATTTTTAAGGTTAATTACTAAAGTGAACCATCTGGTATTCTAAATTATACAATAGCTATACCTAAACAAATTAAAATTACAAAAAAATTTATACTCTAATCTTTTTAATTATAGAATAAGGAAAGGTTGAAGATATCTAATAAAGGTGAAATGTAATCTGAAGAAATGGAGAAAGAAATGAATACGAAAGAAAAATATCTTAGAAGCATGGATAATGGTGGAACATTTATCAGAAGGTGATATTAGGTTAAAAAGATAACAATATACAGATGATTGAGTTCCCAAAAAGATAATAATTTTTTTATTCTTTATTTTTCTGAGGCAATATCAAAGAAGAAGCTGAAGGATTTTTCAAAAAAAGGTGGGGTAGTATTATACCTTGACATCTTTAAATTTGAAGTGATTGTTTTCGTTGCTGAGAAAAAAATTTAATCTTAAAAAGCTGGAAGAAGAGATAAATGTTGGAGATAAATTCTCATTTGCTCTTTATTTTGATAAAAAAATCTCCAATTAGTTGATAGCATGACTTTTTTTACAGCTAGTAACTATATTTTTGAAAAAAATAAATGCGTTCCAAAAAGAAAAAGATTTTTTTGGAATATGAAGAAGAAAAATAAAAAAATTATATTAAAGACTTGTTTAATTACTCTGGTCATAAAAAAATTATGTTGATTTTTTTAATGATGCCTTTAGAAAGTTAATGAATACATATTCACTTAATCTTAGAAATTGTAGAATGAAAGTATTGACTAATTTAGAGGCAGATGCAATAAATTTACATTCTTTTTTTATGAATGATTTAGAAAAGGCGAAAAAGTATAACAACTGAAAATCTTGATCAATATTTATTAGGGATAAAAAGATAGAATTAATCTTGATAGCAGAAAGGATAGAGATTCTTTTAATCCAGATATATTTTTGGAATATTTTACAACCTAAAAATTATCCTATCGCTAGATTCCCTAGTAATCCTAATTATGCTCTTTCTTTTTATGCAACAAGTTGCTGTAAATTTAGCGATTGGGTATGATGATGAAAAAAAATTCGTAGTGTAAATGGTCCACCAGGTACAGGAAAACGACCTTGCTGAAAGATATATTCGCTGAATTGGTTGTAGAACAAGCAAGTGAAATTGTAGGATTGAAGTCAAAAAGAAATTAAAGATAAAGTTTCCGATTTTTGAAAAATATAGTAATTGGTAAAATGCCAAAATCAATAGCTGATAAAGGGATTCTTGTTGCGAGTTCAAATAATGGAGCAGTTCAGAATATTGTTAATGAATTACCATTAATAAGTGGAATTGATGAAATGTTTATTGAAGAATTGAGAAATGCAGATTATTTTTTTGGAATATTTCAAATTCTAATATTTCAGTGGATAAGAATCAGAGTGAAAAAAAGAAGAAAAAGTTCTGGGGATTGTTTTTCCTTGGAAGGCGGTAAAAAGGATAATATGAATAATATCCTTACTTCATTAGAAGAGGTTATCAATGATTTAAAAAAATAATTATGTATCTAATACGAATGTCTATAATGACTTTAAAAAAGAGTATGACTACCTTCTTAAATTTAAACAAGAAAAAAACAAATTTTTTTGTGAAAAAAATATCCACTATTAGAAAAAGTTGAAAGTGGATTATGATTACTCTGTTTATCATTGTCACCAGCTTAAAGAAGAATTTGAAAATGAGTTAAGAATTATTGAAGGAGAATATATAGAGTATCAACAACTATCAAATATCAGAAAAAGTTCAGATTGAAGAAGAAGTTAGGAATACTGATGAAAAAAATAATTCATAATTTAACGGAACAGAATCAAATAAATTTATCTATTGATACGTTGAAACTTCAAAAAGCCGTGGTTCTTTTCTGCTAAAAAAATAAAAACAAAATTATAAGGAGAAGATGAGAAGTTTCTCCGAAGAACTTTTTACAAATTATTGATGAAAAATAGAGAATTAAACAAATATAAACATAGTCTTGAAGAAGAAATCAATATTATTCTAAGTAAAGAGAAAGAATATGAAAGTAAAAATTTATCAGAAGAAGAAAAAAAGAACAATCAAATAGTCAACGAAGAGTTAGAGAAAATAAAAAAAATTAGATGAAAGTATTCAATTGTTGTCTAAAGAGATAAATGCTGCATCAGTAAAAAGTGTTAGATATGAATGCAGATTATAATACACTTCAAATGGATAATCCGTGGTTTGAAAAAAAGAATATAGGTGCCTTCAATCAAGATTGTTTATTGCGGCATTAAAACTTAGAAAAGCAGTTTTTTTATATGAAAATATTAAAAGTATACAAGCAGCACAAATCATATGGAATAAACAAAAAAAGAATACCTTGATAATAAGGAAATGATAGAAGAAGCATGGAATTGGATGAATATGGTAATACCGGTTATTAGTACTACGTTTGCAAGTGTTCATACAATGTGTAAAAAAATTTAGGCGAAAAAAACAATAGGGTATTTATTTGTTGATGAAGCTGGTCAAGCATTACCACAATCGAGTGTAGGTGCAATATTTCGAAGTAAACAAGTAATGGTTGTAGGTGATCCAGCTCAAATAAAACCTGTGCTTACATTAGATTCTGCAATTCTTCGTATGTTAGGTAAACATTATGGTGTTTCCAAGGAATATCTATCTGATGAAGCTTCTACTCAAACTTTAGTGGACGATATTAGTAGATATGGTTTTTTTGTAATGGAGATAAATGGATTGGGATTCCACTTTGGGTACATAGAAGATGTAGAAATCCAATGTTTGATATTTCAAATGTTATATCATATGGTGGAAATATGGTACAAAGTACAGATACTCCAGGTAAGGCATTTTTGGTTTGATATATCTGGAAATGCGATAGATAAATATGTTAAAGAACAAGGAGAATTTTTTTAAGAAATAAAATTTCAGAATTAATGGAGCAGAATCCAGACATAAATGATAAATCAAAAAAAGATACTATTTATGTTATTACTCCATTTAAAAAAATGTTGCTTATTGCTTATCACAAGAACTTAAGAAAATTGGATTTACACGATATGATGAAAAAAAGGGAAAGTTACTAATATTGGAACTGTCCATACTTTTTCAAGGAAGAGAAGCACCGATTGTATTTTTTTGTTTTTAGGATGTGATGAAAGAAGTATAAGAGCTGCTAATTGGGCTGTGGGTTCAGCTAACCAAAATATCCTAAATGTGGCTGCTACTAGAGCAAAAGAAGAATTTTTATATTATTGGTAATAAGCGTTTATATCTTGGTATAAAAAAAGTACTATTATAAATGAAAGTTGCAGGATTCTTGATAGATTTAATTCTAGTAGTAATTAAAAAAATCAAATTGAACAACGAATTCTTATCACTTATCCTCAATTAATAATAGATAAATCTAATTGATGTTGTGTAGATAGGAAATTCCTCATAAAATAAATGATAATAGATGTGGTTAGACGTACTGAAGATATTAATCAGAGATAAATAGATGTAGGATAAGATTGTAGATAGTTGCTTGTAATAAACGAACAAAACATTTGTAAAAAAACGTAATATAACAACACTTGCACAAACTATATAGAAGTGTTATCATGTTGTTGTTTGAAAGAACAATATTATAAATAATGATAACAAATAAAAAAAGCCAGTCGAGTTGTGAACTTATTACCATCATAACCATTAACCCAAAAAGTGAAATATACCACTTTTTTTAGTAAAAATAACTTGACAATGAACTTTTAGTGAGTTAGCATATACTTATAATATAAAAAAACCAAAAAAATAAAGAGAGGTATAATATTATGAAGAAAAAAATTATTATTATCAAGCGTTGCAGCTTTTAACTTTATTTTGCAGCATATAATACAGCTTCAGCTCAAGATACATTCGGAGTTGAAAGTAAATCTGTAGAGAACTTGTTGAAAGCTTTTTGAAATTAAAAGCTCCAACTACTGTAGCAGAAGTTGAAGAAACAGCAGCTAGCGTAGGTGAACGTCAAACAGCAGCGGAAGATGTACGTGCAAAAAAATGAAGAATTAACAAAAAGCAAAGGATCTTGAAGCTAAAGCAGAAGCAGAATTCAAAAAAAGCACAAGAAGATTTCTTCACTGCTTCAAAAAAATTATAAATTAGCACAAGATAATGCAGTTGCAGCTGCTAAAAAAATCATCAGCTTTATCTGAAACTAAAGATTCAATTTCTGCTGAAAAAAACTAAATCAGAAACAGAATTAAATACTAAAAAAAGGTGAGTTAGGAACTAAAGCTACAGCAACTGCAGCAGCAACAGGAGCTTATTTAGCACAAGAAAATGCAAATAACGCATTAGAAGCAGCTAAACGTGATGTAGAAGCTCAATATAGAAAAAAACCAGTTTCAACTAATAATGTTGCAGCACATGAACAATATCAAGCTGATAAGTTAGTAAAAGAAAATGCTTTAAAAGCTGCAGAAAAAGCTAAAAAAGAAGCAGATGAAACTGTTTCAAAACTTGAAAAAGAAATTTCTAAATTAGAAGAAACTATTAAAAAAATGCTGATAAAGAATTAAAAGTTTTAACTGATGCAATTGCTGCATTAGATAAAGTAGCAGGGGATGCAACTACACAAAACGGTGAAGTGAACGGTGTTACTTTAAAACAATTAGATGATTTAACTGCAGAAAAAGCAACTGTTGTTTCTCAAAAACAATATGAGTATGTTAACTCTTCAGTATTCAGAGAAGGAGCTCAAGCAAACTTTGATTTAGCTGTTGAAGCTGCAAAAGAAGTATATAAACGCTTAAATGTTGAATTTAAATTAGAAGATGTATTAGCAGTTGACACACCAACTCCAGATGCAGTTACAAAATTTGGTTGGACTAAAAAAATGATAAAGGCGAATGGACTTACGTTGTAGACTCTAAAGGTGAAACACGTAAAGGTTGGCTTAACGATGCTGGTTCTTGGTACTACTTAGATTCAGAAACTGGCGTTATGAAAAAAATGGTGGGTACAAGTTGACGGAACTTGGTACTACTTAAACAGTTCAGGCGTAATGCAAACTGGATGGTTAAATGATAACGGTACTTGGTACTACTTAGAAGCTTCAGGTGCTTTTAAAAAGTTAACCAATGGTTCGAAGTTGGTGGAAAATGGTACCACGTTGATCCATCAGGTGCATTATCAGTAAATACTGTAGTTGACGGATTCAAAGTTAACGAAAATGGTGAATGGGTTTAATTTACAAAAATTAACTTAAGAAAAAGAGAGCGTAAGCTCTTTTTTTGATACTGAAAATGATTGACAAGTATTGGTTGTTCGTCAAATACTGTTGGTGAGAAATTAGGCTCTCTGTCAAATAGGGTTGATGAAAAAAATATTAGTGAAGGAATTAAGCAGCGTCAGGTTGCTTAATTCCTTTTTAGTTGTTGGAGTAAATAGTTTAGACATTAGTAGAATTCTATTTCTAAAATGAGTAAAACTGATGTAGCCATATGCATTTCTTTTGAGTACTTTTTATCTTGTTGTTAATCCCTTTGATAGGTCCATTTGAAAAAAACTTGGATACTCACAAGTATTTTTGTAAATACAGTAAAAAAACTTCTTAAATGTTTGTAGAACACGATTTAATCCGATCAGACAGATGTTTTGTTTGTACACTCATCAATTCTTCTTTGAATTCAATGAAATTTCGCTCCTTAAAAAGCTTCTCTTAATTGATGTACTGTTTCGTATTCTGGTTTAAGTGAAGGTACTTCTTGAAGTAAATCATCTACAATTCCTTGAGAATGAATTAATCAATCGGATAAGGTGGATACAAGCCTAAAAATATATTTGATAGAGCATAATTTTTAAGCGCTTACTTTTTTTGGTTGTAATATAGAATATTATTCGTTAGAATAAAGATAAGCTGATTCATTGAAATGAGAGATTAGTATTAAATAAAAAAAGGGTTTCTTGTTAAGGTTTGGTTGGTTAGAATAAAAATAATGGAAGAAAAAGGAGTACTTAAATGAATTGTAGAGGACATGAAACAAGACAAAAGAATTGTTAGAGATTATAAAGTTCAGCCTGAAGCACATATTAAGCTGTTAGCAAATCAACAAAAAAACATAGTGATGCAGGAGCAATTATTGAAGACGAATATTATATATTTAGTGCTAAGCATAAAACTAATGGTAAGAAGGAAGTTATTCAGTGTGGCATGGGTGCGGCAAGGGATTTTTTTAGCATTGATTAATCATGAAGGGTTACCTCTTTTTTTAATCCTCTTATGGGCGAACCTGACGTAAATCAAAGACAAGAATATAATAATAAAGGGAGTGGATACTTACAATCTAAAAAGTGGAATAAAACTGCAAAGCAGCTTTATAATGCGATAATGTGGTTGATTATTTTATGGGATGCTAAGCCGGATACACCTTTATTTGATTTTTAAAGACGAAGTTATTAAGTATAAAACATATGAGCCTTTTGAAAGCAGGATAAAAAGAGTAAATAGCACTATAAAGAATGGTAGTAAAGGTAAAACTCTGACTGAGATGATTGATGACTACAGATCGGATAACGATATTAGAGTTGGAATTTGCAGCTTTGATATTCTAAAAAAATAAAATGCATGATATGAAAGACCAACAAGGAAATACAATAGAATCTTACTTTTTAGTTAATGTTGAATTTTTAGAGGCAGTGTCAAGAATTTTTTTATACTCTTTTTTTCCATCCTAATGAGCGAGAGTGTACAATATTTTTGTGTAAACTCAAAAAAAGAGTATAAAAAAAGAAAGCCACTAGTTGTATAATTAAGCTACCAACAAAAAAATTAACAAAAGAGTGACTTCTAAATGGATTTTTAACACAGAATTGACAAAAAGACTATTACAAGGTGTGATTGAAAATACTATCAATCAATTACTTCAAGTTGAATTAACAGAGTATTTAAACTACCCTAAATATTCTGTAGAGGGATATAATACTGGGAATTCCAGAAACGGTGGATATAATTGTAAAATTTATTCGATAGCGCATTTTTAAAAACGCTTACTTTTTTTAGTTGTAATATAGAATATTATTCGTTAGAATAAAGATAAGCTGATTCATTGAAATGAGAGATTAGCATTAAATGAAAGGGGTTTCTTGTTAAGGTTTGGTTAGTTAGAATAAAAATAATGGAAGAAAAAAAGGAGTAAAAAAATGAATTTTTGAAAAAAATATACTAAGATAGATGATTTATCTAGACAATTTGCTTTGACAAATGAACAATTGCTGGAATATTTATTTTTAAATGATATTGAAATATTCAGCGAAAATGATGATATAGATTTATCGGACAGAAAAAAATAAAAAGAACTTCTTGAAAGACTTAATGCTACAAAGATCACAACAACAAATCTGGGCTTAAATCTATAAAAGTAGAAGGATTATTTGGCAAAATATGACTATAGTCTTGATTTTAGAAATGATATAGCAATCTGGATTTCTGAAAATGGAGTTGGTAAAACAACAATATTAACTATAATAGTTGCTATTTTTAACAGGAGATGCAAGAACCTTATATGATATTAATTTTAAAAAAATTTTTAGTTAATATATCAAATAAGAACTATATTATTGATAAACAAAAAGCTTACTTCATCATTCAAAGATAAAGATAACATTGAATATATAAATCGACATATGATGTATTTATTAGAGGATTTGGATAGGTATCTTCCTAGAAACTTTTTCTCTAAAAAAATTAGAAATGAGATAATACATAAGGGATACATTGATCCATCTATGTTGGATGAAATAATCTATAGGCTGCCATATGATGAAAGGTTCAATAATGATAGGTTAGATCAAATCATACATAAGATTAAAAGATTTACAGTATAGTGATTTGTATGATGAAATTTATAGAATAAAAAAATAAATTAAGGGAAGAAATTGTTTTTTTATCCTACATACAGGCGAGTGGAAGTTGGCTTTGAAAAAAAGTATTTTTCTACTAATCCCAAAAAAATATGTAAACAGAGAGTTAACTACTAAATACATGGGATTTGGCATGAGTGATGTGAAAAATAGGATAAGAAATCTGTTAGAGAAATTGCGTAAAGATGCAAATGCAGCATATATAGAGATGAATGCGAATATTATTAGTGAATTGTTAGCAGATCGCATAGGTAATTATATAGATGATTTTTGGAAAGATTGATATGCACAAAAGTAGATGTAGTTATTAAAAAGGATAGGTGAAGAGAGGATAGACAATATTGATAAGCTCAGACCATTTTTTTAACATCTAAAAAAATTTAATGAAAAAAATTCTAATATAGAATTTTTTTGATTTATTATTTGCAAAAACTAGTGAATATATATAATTCACAGGAGGCTATTGATAAAAAAATTAAGTAAGTTTGCTCAGGTTTGTTCTAAATATCTTTCTGGGAAAAAAATAGAGTATGATGAAACAATGCTCACCATGAATGTATTTGATAATGATGGACTAAAAATTGATTTTGATGATCTTTCATCCGGAGAAAAAGCAAATAGTTTCTATATTTTCTAAGGTTTATTTAGATGTTACATCTCCATGTATTTTTTTATAATTGATGAACCGGAAATTTCATTATCTATAGAATGGCAAAAAGGAATTTTTTTAAGAGATATATATGATTCAGAAAAAAGTGGCCTTGCTTATAGCGACAACACATTCTCCGTTTATATTTAAAAAAATGAATATGTAGATTATGTTAAAGAACTAGAAATGTATAAGGAGAAAAGAGATGTCACTAAGAGATAAAAATGAGTGAGGAGGCAGAATGTGTAGAAGCTATTTTTTTCTGAGCTATACACTGACTAAGTCATCACAAAAAAAATATTTCTATTTTTTTGAGGGGATAGATGATTTTAAGTATTATTGTCCAAGAATATCTTTTTGTATGTAATGATAAAAAGTATAAAAAAAGTATGACTGTAATTGCAAAAATGTGCTCAGAATACATAGTATGATCACTAATCAAACTGTCAAAGATAATAAAAAGTATAACAATGTTTTTGTGGATAAGGATTATGATGATAATTCAAATATTGATAATGATATTTATATTACTCCAACTTACTCAATTGAAAATTTATATTTTACTGATTGGGCAATCGAAAATATGATACGAGCAGAAATGGGGTTGTCAGAACATTCTAAAGACGACGAAAATGATTTCAATGTTGCATACAATTATGTGATAAATTTTAGAGATAAAATAATTAAGGATATTCTTTATGGAAATGCTTGCTATTCATTACAAATAAAAATCGCACGAAATAGATGGTGTCAAGCCAAATTTATCAGCAATAAAGAGATATGATGATATAGCAAATATTTCGGAATTTAAAGATATTAAGGGAAAAATTAAAAAAATTATATTGAGGTTTCAGATGATGAGATTGAAGAAGAATATGAAAGATTAAAAATCTGATGCTATAAGATATATACATGGGAAATATATGTTAGAAAAAAATGTCAAAATGTATACAAAAAAATAGAGGAAGAGTCTAACAAAGGAGCAAATCATGAAAGGCATTGGTTTTTCTAAAAAAAGGCGTATGCGTTTAAATACATCAGAATCAACATTAATTTCAGATTTATCAAATTATGCAGAAACTCCGAGATGTCTAATTAATTATATACAAGAAAGATGTTCTGTTATATAGAGGAGATGGAAGCTATCTCTCCCTCTCCTTACCCATGTAAATTCCATTGTTCTTTCGTATTTGATAAAGCTCGTCCACAGTAGATTTTGTAGAAGGATACTCTTGCATTAGAGTATTCTTTTTTTCTTGCAATTTATCAAGTTTATCTAAAAATATCCTTGGAATTAGGCAACTTTGTACTGCACTCCAAAAAGTTAGACATAAAAAAATCTAACTTTTTGGGGTTGTTTTTTAATGAAATTAACTTATGAAGATAAAATAGAAATTTATCAACTAAGAAAAATAAGGTGAAAGCTTAAAGAGACTTTCATAGAAATACGATATCGCCGTTTCTAATATTAAATACTTAGTTCGATTGATTGATCAATATGGAATTGAATGTGTAATAAAGAAAAAAAATTGGGACTATTCGCCAGAACTAAAAGCTGAAAATAATGGATAAATTTCTTCTAGAAGGTTGTTTACAATTAAGTAGATGTATTGAGTATGCATTTTCGAATCGTAGCTTACTTTTGAATTGGCTAGCTATAAACGTCAATATAAAAAAATGTGCAATTTTACTCGTTCAATACATCCTTCAAACGGTAGGATTCACCCATAATTTGAATGACATGAGAATGATGTAATAGTCGATCGAGTATCGTATTCGTAATAAACGAGTCATTAAAATTTTCATTCCATTTATCAAAAGGAAGATTCGTTGTGATAATCGTACTTTTTATTCTCATAACGCCTATCGATAAGTTGGAATAATAATCGCTCATCCCCCTTATATAGGATTAACTTTATGTAGTTGACGATAACGTTGGTAAGGACTTCTTATGGCTTTTTGTGGGTAAAGGCTATAAGGAGTCTTTTTTCTATATTCAATAATGTTATCGGGCTCTTTCCTGTACCTGAATGAATATCCATATTTTTTCTTAAATTGATTTTTCCAGAAGCATAATTTGTACGAACTTCATCCATAATTGTTTTCATATTATCACTAATGACTGTTTTTAGGAACTCCACCTAATTTTTTTCGAATATGGTATCTAAGGCATGAAATACAGTTTCTTGTTTTTCAATTGAATGTAAGAAGACACACAGAATATCTGGAATATCCTAAAGTTCTATAGCTAAAAGAGAGAAATTAGGTTTCATGTGTTGTGCCTCCATAATCATGCGTAATTTTTGGTAAATCAGATAATTCATTTACTTAGAATTGTTATAAAACAATTGCTTCATCTATTTTTTTGTCATAACAATTTTTCACCTCAGTATTATTATGACAGTTGAATCAATTTTTGTACATTTTTTAAATTCCTGAATGTGTGCATTATTATAGTAGCATTTATAACAAAGGGGCTTTTTTTGTCAAATGAATGCCTAATTTAGGCATAAGAAAACACCTCTGTGCTTTACTTGTTTTTCAACCATAAACACAAGAAAGCCACAGAGATGCGAATAAATTGTATTACAAAAAGCTAAATATTTGATAATCGAAAGCAGTCATCTAATCGAGGAAGAAAGAAGGGAAGTCTAATATAGTAGTTATTACTCTAGTTGTGAGAACTTCCCCACTATCATAACTAAAAAGTTTTTTTCCTGATATGTTAGTCAAGGTTAAGAGAGTTAAGGTGGGAATTTCAATTGTGAAATTTTTATTAGTGACTTTCAGTCCGTCACGCTCCGAAGGTGCGTGACAAATAAACTCACCCGCTATGCGGGTGCGCATCGAAGGTTATACCAAAAAAAACTCCTCTCACGATACAATAAAGGTGTTCAAGCCTATCATATAGCGAGAGGAGAAAAAAATATGGCTGAAAAAAAGCTAATAGTTTATCACATACAAAATGGATGTGTAAATACCACATTGTTTTTTTACACCTAAGTATAGACGGAAAGTTATCTATAATCAATATAGGAAAAGTTTGGGAGAAATATTTCGTAGATTGTGTAGATATAAAGGAGTAGAGATAATAGAAGGACATCTTATGCCGGATCATGTTCATATGTTGGTTAGCATACCACCAAGAATAAGTATTTCAAATTTTTATGGGGTATTTAAAAAGGAAAAAAAGTGCACTAATGATGTTTGATAAACACGCAAATTTAAAAATATAAGTTTGGGAACCGTCATTTTTTTGGGCAGAAGGCTATTATGTAAGCACAGTAGGACTTAATGAAGCTACCATAAGAAAGTATATACAAGAACAAGAAAAAAACATGATATAGCAATTGATAAATTAAGTGTAAAAAGAGTATGAGGATCCCTTTAGGGATGATGGTAAAGTAATACAAACGCCTCTTTAAGAGGCAAGTGACGAGTCAAAAAGCAATAAGGCTTGAATAAAGTGAAAGCCAGCGTCTTGAGGCGCTGGCTTGTAATCTGGGCTTATAGCTCCCGGTTCAAACCACCCGTTAGACGGGTGGTCATGATTATATTTTTTTGGAGCTTTTTTTGAAATAGACTTTGCTTTTTTTCTTCTAGTATTGTTAATTCCTGACCATATATAGTTTCTGGAGTTAAATTGAGAATCTTAAGTTGACTTTTAATATATTCTACACTAGATGGTGAAATCTTTAGAGCAACACCCATTTTTTCTCTATCATCGTTTTCAAAATTAATCCAGTCAACACCTTTATAGTATCTAGCTTCATGCAGAGTAAATACTCCTGATTGTCTTGATATCCTTTGTGACTTCAAATCATAATTACTTTTTTTACAGCAAAGGGAACTATAGCAAACGGAGTGTCATTCATATCTGAAAGACAGTCCTCAAATAGTTTATCATCAGCATCATCTACACAGTATACCTCACTTATAGTGCGATTCCCTTCTTTATATTTCATTGCTGAATTCTCATTTACTCTTGTGGGATTTAAGATATAAACAACTGGAAATTCATCTTCGTTGGTGTACTCAAAGCCATCTACCGCGAAGTACAAAGCTATCAAAGGATCAGTAGACCAATCTAAGGCTGGCGTAGGCATTCCATAATGTTGAGCAAGAAAAGTATAATGAAACAGATTAAGCCTGTCATCTTTAATTGTTTCTATCAATTCATCTCTAAACTGTTTTTAAAGCCGAGTTGAAATCCATAAATTTTTTTGTATTTTTATTGGTTGTACAGAGCCATCATCTGTCATATCTAAAACTTCCTCTCTAAAAAAAGACTCGGCCGTAGTTTCCAGTCTTGGCTTCTATGCCCCCTGTACCAAAAGTTCGTGAGGATTATTGCTTGCATAAGCAAAAAAATCTGATTTATGAATTTCTCCACACTAGTAATTTCCTCAGAGTTGTAATAAGTTGTCATAATAACGTGCTCCTTCAAATTAATTTAATTTTTTTAATAATATATCATAAATAATTAAGAGTTTACAGCTAATTTAGGCATAAGAAAACACCTCTGTGTTATACGTAAAGTTTCAAAGTAACTTCTAGTTAAGTATCAAAAAAATAGAAATTAGTATGAGACTACATTTTACGGTAGAATTAAGTATGGGACAAATGATGGTATGGAACGATGAAACACAAACATTTAACTCTATCTGACCGTATTGAAATTGGATTAGGTATTACACAAGGTTCTTTTTTTAGAATGATTGCTTGAATCATTGAGAATGCTCCTTCTACTGTTTCAAAAGAAAAAACACCTAATTTTGTATAAATAGTAATTTTTGTTGAGAATCAACATACATTGCCTTATACTGAAGATGAAAAGGGAGGTAATCATTCAATGAAAAAATGGAAAGTTGGAATGATGTTAGTAACAATTGGATTTCTAGGTGTTATGAATCCAGTCCAAGCACAAGAAGGAAACGGAAACAAGATTCATTTTATCAACGTTTCTCCAACGAATCTTGGAAGTGATGCGATTCTATTAGAAAGTAATGGACATTATGCGATGATCGATACAGGAGAAGACTATGATTTTTCCAGATGATAGCGACTCTCGTTATCCATATCGTGAGGGTGATAATACTGATTATCGTAATGTCATGACAGAACGTGTCATGCGTCATTTAAAAAAATGTTGGTGTGGAGACGTTAGATTTTATTTTAATTACTCATGCTCATTCAGATCATATTGGCAATGCGGATGAGTTGATGGAGAATTTTAACGTTAATAAAGTCTATATGAAGCGTTATAGTGATAGTCGAATTACGGATAAGGAGAGACTTTGGGATAGTCAGTATAATTATGACAAGGTGTTAGCTGTTGCTGGTCAAAAGGGAATTCCAGTGATTCAGGATATTTCAAAAGAACAAGCTCATTTTTTTCTTTAGGGGATATGGATATTCAACTTTACAATTATGAAAAATAAGTATACGAATGGACAACTTACTCCAGTAGTAGATGATAATTCTAATTCGATTATTAGTGTTATTACAGTAAATGGAAAGAGAATTTTTTTACAGCGGGTGATTTGAACAATTTAGATTATTTGAATGAGGATCGTTATGGTCCGATTATTGGAAAAAGTCGATATGATGAAGTTTAATCATCATTTTGATGCTGAATTTTTCGAATACGTCTAATTTTTCTACAAAATCTTCATCCTTCTATTGTGGTACAAACATCAAGTAATGATCCATGGAAGAATCATCATGTAGCTACGGATGTCATTCAACAATTGAAGTCGTATGGTACTGAATTGATTAAGGCAAGTAGCGCAGAATATGATGCGACCGTATTTGATATCCGTACGGATGGTTTTTGTGAATATTTCAACTCAATATCCTCGTATTCCTAGTTTTACTGCGAAGTGGTATGTTGAAGATGATGTTTGGAAGTATCGATATGCTAGTGGAGAACATGCGATTGGTTGGAGTGAAATTGCTGGTCGTTATTATTTCTTCAAAGGCAATGGAACAATGTTAGAAAGCCAATGGAAGAAATGGCGTAATCGTTGGTTCTATTTACAAGATTCAGGAGAAATGGCAACAAACTGGAAGTTCATTAATGATTCGTGGTATCTTTTTCAACATCTATGGTCAGATGGAAACAGGTTGGGCTAGTTCTGATGGGCAATGGTATTATTTATCCAAAGATGGCGATATGCAAAAAGGTTGGAAATGGATTGATCAAGCTTGGTATTATTTTTGCTGAATCAGGTGAGATGAAGACAGGTTGGGTCAAAAGATAAGGATAACTGGTACTATTTAGATAGTGATGGCAAGATGAAGACTGGTGAGTTACAGGTAGATAAGCAAGAGTATGTATTAGCAAATGATGGACATATGGTAACAGGCTGGAATGGAAACTATTATTATAGAATTTCAGGCGAACGAGCAAAAAGAAGCATGGACTGAAATCGATGGTAAGTGGTATTACTTCAAAAGCAAATGGGGAATTAGTGAAGAGTGGAAAAAAACACCAGATGGCTACACTGTTGATGCGAAAGGTGTATGGCTAAAAGACATTCCTCAAGAAGTGAAGAAAGTTCAAAAAGAGGAAGAAAAAAAGCAAGAACAACGGTAGAGAATTCATCGAAAAACAACTCTGTTGAAAAAAAGAACCTCGTAGAGAAAAACGTAACTCATGAGACGACTACATCATCCGTTTTGGGAAAACAATTGAATGAAGAGAATCAATCATCAAGTAATCCAAAACCAACCGTGGAAGAAGTAAACGCTGCAACCTCAGCGACTCCAGAAAAAGCTGCGGGTGGTTCGAGTGTAGAAAAAGAAGTGAGTTCGAATGCAACTGTAACTTCATCGGTTGCAGGTGAGAAATAGACAGACCATGAACTATCCTAATTGATAATGTAGTTGGTTGTAGATTAGTTAATAAGTATTTTTTTGAAGGAATTAAGTGACGTGTGGTTACTTAATTCCTTTTTGTATAGGTCGTTTAAGGGGTAGGATTGAATATTATTATTTTTATGCAGTTGAGTTAAGTGTGTCAGGAAAAAGTTATTAAAGGGGAAATAACTAGTGGAGTTGATTATTTTTATAATCGAGAATATTCGATATTAAATGCTTGTTTGGTAATTTATTTTTTTAAAACGCTTTCTTCTTGGGTTGTTATCTATAATTTTTTTCCGTTAGAATATAAGTGAGATAAAGTATTGATTTTTAAGAGATTAATATATTCGATTCGATGATAGATCATATGCTCTTGTATTTCATTTACCTATCCTATTTAGAAATCATGCAATTGATAGGATGTCTAAAAATCTTTATTTGTATATAAACGACTTCCAGAGAATTTGAGAGAAAAAGGAATGATAAATCAAGTACTGTATAAAAAGACATAACACTGTTTTTAGTAAGTTATACTTTACGGCTTATTTTTTTAGTTTCAAAATATTTGTAAGAAAGGATGTGATTAATAGTGATAAATATATATTGTGATGAATCTTGTCATTTGGAATGTGATGAACAAAAATGCAATGGTGATTGGTGGGATTTCTTGCCCAGATTTTTTTATAGACATGCAGTATACAAGGATATAGAGGAATTAAAAAAAGAAAACATCAGATACCTTCATATGTAGAAATTAAATGGACTAAGGTTTCGAATTCTAAAATTGAATTTTTATAAAGACTTAATTAAATACTTTTTCGATAATGATTTACTTAATTATAGAGCAGTTGTAATTCCTAATAAAAAAAACAATTAAACCATTTAAAGTTTTTCTCAAACACATGATGATTTTTTTATTATAAAACTTATTACTATTTATTGAGAAAAATTGATGAATATTAAGGATGACCTAAATGTTTATTTAGATATAAAAAGATACACGTAGTAACCAAAAAAATAAGAAAAATTAAAATTAATTTTAAATAAAAAAAGTAGAACAAAAAAATTTAAAAAAATTCAACATATACGTTCTCATGAAAATGTCATATTACAATTAACAGATTTAATGATTGGTGCTACTTCTTATAAAAAAATAGAATGTTAAATGGAAGCCAATCCAAAAATAGAACTTATCAATTTAATTGAGCGACTTAGTAAGCAAGAACTTAATAAAACTTCAAGATATAGTGAAAATAAATGTGATATTTTTTTATTATGAATCTCAGAGGTAATAAAGATGAAAAGTTGTAAAACATGTAATCAGTTAAGAACATTAGAAGAATTTCAAGGTGATTTTTAAACGATATGATGAATATCTATACAATGAAATTTTCAAAAAAAGAACTTTTTTTGCTCCAAATTTCTTTTTCAATAATAAACAAGTGAGGTTAAAAAGATATCCGATAGAATGTCATAGAGAACAAGCATACTTTCATCTAACTACAAAGGCTGCAAGTAAAGACATTCCTATGTCAGAAAGAGAACCAGATTTGAGAAGATGCGAAAGGCTACATTGGTTAAGACCTTCTATAGAAAAAAATCACATTGAATTTTGTGGACTCTCGTGCTTTGTATATTACGAAGAACCTTTCAAAAGAGGAAAAAAACAAGGATTAATTTATTTAATGAAAAGGAAAGATATTTAATAATTTTTAGAAGATAGAAATGATTATTTTTTTGTTAGTAACAGCATTTTTATATACATGAAGAACACTACTTAAAAAAAGTACAAAAAAAGAGAAGTGAAAAAAAGCTAAACAATATAGTTGGATATAACAGAAAAACGCCCCAATGGTTGGGACGTTTTCGTAATCTCCTTCTTCCACTATTGGTAGATGAGTCATTAGTATAGTAACACAAAATGTAAAAAGAAAGAAAATAAAATTGTGGATTCTATCTCGGAAATTAATGTTTGAGTGAAATATATTATTGGGGATATTTTTTTACTTATTTTTTTGACAACAGTACATTATTTGAAAAAAATTCATAATTATTATAGTTGGGAAAATTTATAAAGCCTCAATATAAAAAAGAGGGATTTCTCCTCCTTAGTTTTTCTCTCACTTAATGGTGGAGTATCACCGCTTTTCTATCACTCACTTAACGGTGGAGTATCACCATATCTTAAGGTAATTCTATTAAAAATAAAGATTGCAAGTCAACTGATTTAATTAGGGGATAATTACTTTTTGTTTGACAAATCATGATAAAGTCAGTAGATAAAAAAATAACTTCGGTAAACGCTTCCATTAGTTTTTATAATAACGATAGATATTGTAGATAGTAGTAATTTTATTTGTTTTTAGAAAGGATGATAGCCATGATGTTTTCTGATGATAGAAAAATTTGCTCTAAGTGGCTGGTTACAAGTGCATGAAAAGAACGTTATACAATAGACGCTATAAATTACAAATATTGAAGTGACCCAAATTTTGGTCACTTCAATATAAATAAAAGAGATGTGCGTTTATCGTTCAAACACTGACAGAAGAAGAATGGTCTAGTTTGATGAAGAAGTTAAATATTTACAAAAGCAAAAAGAAAGTGAAATTTTTGAATCATAAATATAAAAATAGCGGAGTTGGACTTGGCTGATTTGAATGATGAGGATATCAATCTGATAACGATGCTGAATAATCTGTATTCTAGCGAACTAGTTGAAAAATAGTAAGATTATTGCTGTAAAAGAGAAAAAAAGTTTGTAGTTTCAAAAAGTTGATTACGAGAATATGATTCAGAATCATATGGCGAGATTAGAGAAATTAGCGAAAAAAACATAAGTTACACAATCCTGTGTTCGTTAAACTAGATGACGAAGGTGAGCTTGTGGTGGAGTAGAACGTGTTTAGTTTGAGTGCATTCTGTATTTGGAGAGGCTTTGAGTATTTTGTTTGCTTAAATAAACAACTCCATTGACACACGTGTTAAATATACGTATAATATTAAGCGTAAGAGGGAAAACTATGTCAAAAGTAAAACCTTACAAACATGTTAGAAGTATATTACTTAAAGCTGGATGGATATTAGATCATACGACAGGATCTCATGAAATTTATACAAAAGATGGAATTAGTTGTCCTGTTAAATGTACTAAAAAAAGATATTCCAGCAGGTACAGTTTCTAACATAGAACGAATTACAGGGCTAAAGTTTTAGCCCTGTATATATAAGTGAGGAGATTTAAATATGTTATTTTTTTCCATGCGTTATAACTCAAGAAGATCATATATATTATGCGAATTTTTCCAGGATTAGACAATGTTTTTTTACAGATGGAGAATCTTTAGAAGAAGTGGTAGATAATGCCAAGGATGTATTAAAAAGGAATGCTTTTTTTCAATGTATAAAAAAACAATATTGACATTCCTAAACCAATGTCTTATAAAGCAAAAAGATGATGAAATGGTAATTTATATTGAAATTTGGGAAGAACCAATCAAAGATAAAAGCTAACCAACAATCTGTTAAGAAAACATTGACAATTCCAAAGTGGTTAAATGATTTATCAGAAGAAAAAGTCCATTAATTTTTTTCTAGTGTTTTACAGTTTGCATTAAAAAAAGAACTAGGATTATAAACTTAATAACGTAAATATTTTTATTATCTGTTTCATAAAATCATTTTTCAGGAGAATGTAGCCCAAACTGCATTCTCCTTTTTTCTAGTTTCTTTTTAAACAAAAAAAACAAATTTTTCCGCTATTTTTCACCACAAAAAAATAGTCCATCCATCAAAAGTATGCTATAATGCTAAGTAACTATGGATGAAGATGTATAGACAGATTTGCTACATAGATAATCAGACAGAATATGAAATACAATGACTAGAATAAGAAAGGGAGACCTATGGCAAGAGATATTGGAATTGATTTAGGGACTGCGAATATTTTTAATCTATTTAAAAAGACCGTGGCATCATCTTAAATGAACCGTCATTAGTCGCTGTGGATGATAAGAGTAATACAGTGATTGCAGTGGGAGAAAAAGCCTATAAGATGTTAGGTAGAACACCAAGAGATATTTCAGTAATTCATCCACTTAAAGGTGGTGTAATTGCGGATATTGCGGTAACAGAACAATTGTTAGAAATGTTTATTCAAAAAAACTACATTTAAATGCATTTTTCCAAAAAAACCGGATATTTTAATTTGTACACCAACAAATGTAACAACAGTAGAACAAAAAGGCTATTATTCAAGCGGCAATTAAGTGCGGTGGGCATTCGATTTATTTAGAAGAAGAACCTAAAGTGGCTGCTGTCGGTGTTGGTTTGGATATTTTCTCACCTTCAGGAAATATGATTGTCGATATTGGTGGAGGAACAAGTGATATTGCAGTGCTTTCTATGGGGGCTACTGTGTCAAGTCGCTCAATTAAGTTAGCTGGTGATGACATGGATCATCAAATTATGGATTACATTAAAGAAAAATATCAGTTAATTATCGGAGAGAGAACAGCAGAAGCGATTAAGATGGATTTAGGTTCTGCAGTAGAAGTGGAAATTGAATCGGATATGATTGTCAAAGGTCGTGATATGACAACAGGACTTCCTAAGACGGTAACCATTTATACGAATGAAATTTATCATTGCTTGAAAAGAAATCTTGGATACGATTTGCGAAGAAACTCGTTTAGTTTTTAGAAGATACTCCTCCAGAATTAGCGGGTGATATTATTGAGCGAGGGATTGTAGTAACAGGTGGCGGTGCTTTAATTCATGGCATTGATCGTATGTTATCAGATCGATTACAAGTTCCAGTCTTTTTAGCAGATAATCCATTGGAAAGTGTGGCTATTGGAACAGGGATTTTACTAGATCGTATTAAGAGAGAACGTGGCTTTGTTTGATGGATTTAAACGTTTATTCTCATCGAAGCGTGTTGTGATGAACCCAACTGCAAATGTATTTGACGATGATGCACTTCGTCGTCCATAAGAGGTGAGGACATGTTTAAGAGATTAGAACAGTTTTATAATAGTCAGCCATTTTTTTATTGATTGTTCTCATTCGTATCGCTCTATTTTTAGGGTTAGCTTTTGTGCTATTCATAGTAGGGCTTATGATTGGTTACAGTGTTCTTGGTGGCGGCGGCAATCCGTTCTCAGTATTTTCATGGGATATTTGGCAAAAGATTATTGATTTTATACATTAAGCATAATCTTTGACCTTTGTTGACAAAAAAACGTTAGACTAATATAGAAAAAAATGAAATTTAAAAAGAGATGGAGGATTCAACATGAATTTAATTCCTACAGTTATTGAACAATCATCACGTGGTGAACGTGCTTATGATATTTATTCAAGATTATTAAAAAGACCGTATTATTATGGTAAGTGGACCAATCCATGATGATATGGCAAATGCGATTATTGCGCAATTATTATTTTTTTAGATGCACAAGATCCAGAGAAAGATATTTATATGTATATCAACTCACCAGGGGAAGTGTTACAGCAGGACTAGCAATTTATGACACAATGAATTTTATTAAAGCAGATGTCCAAACGATTGCGATGGGACTAGCAGCTTCAATGGGTTCGTTCTTATTAACGGCTGGTACAAAAGGAAAACGTTATGCTTTACCAAATGCTGAAATTTTTAATTCACCAACCTTTAGGTGGAGCGCAAGGACAAGCAACAGAAATTGAAATCGTTGCTCGTCAAATTTTAAAAAAACACGTGAACGTTTAAATGCCATTTTAGCAAAAACAAACGGGTCAAAAAAATTAAAACTATTGAGAAAGATACAGATCGTGATAACTATATGACAGCTCAAGAAGCGTTAGATTATGGTTTAATTGATGCGATTATGACTAACTCAAAAGATTTACAATAGTCGATAGGATGGAGTCGCCAATTTCTTAGGAATGAGGCGACTTTTTGTGGGATGATGAGGGTGGTTTAGGTGATACTAGAGGAAAGCGAATGTTCCTTTGAGACAGTATTACTTACGCTTAACAGAGAGAAAACTAGGGATTGAAGAAATTTGCAATTCGTTTAGTTTTTTTGTTATAATAAAGATACAAAAAGAGCCGAGCTGGAACTCGACTCTGATGTAGACCGTTGAAAAAGACGGTGGCTAATTTTAATAGTGTTTATAACACCACTCAACTAGTCCAAGTTTAGAGCGGTGTTATTTTTTGTTTTTCATGTCTATTAATTTGACAATGAGTGCTACTAATGAAACTAATAAAGTCGCAAAAGAACATATCAATGTCAAGAGAATACTGCTTTCCAAATATCATTTTGGAAGGCGGTTTTTTTATACGTGAATCGCTATTTAATAGATTTTCACCTGAATTCACTTTAGATAACAAAAATCATCCCAAAGTTGTATGGACAGTTCCTGAAGTTAAACATATAATGAAGACAACAAAAGGGGGAATACAAATGAAAGATGTAACCAATAGTGCGAATCGAAGCGCAAGAAATCAACAAGGAAAGAGCCTTCGATTGAATTTTTCAAAAACAATTTTATATGTTATTGCAGTAATCATTATTGCACTTTACTATTATAAAAATTTACCACCAATTCATTATGCTTCACCTGCTTTCTGGGTGTTTTTAGCTCTCATTTTAGTATTAGTTGGAGCGATCGAATGGGTGACTGGAGCTAGTATTGCTTTTAAAAACAAGCACGAGTAAGTTTTTCTTGGGAGCAAGTGAATCAGTCTAAAAGTCACTTAGTTTCTAAAATTGTGCTCTCAATTATTGGTGTTTTAGTCGTTATTGCTGTGGCAAGTCATTTTTATCTTGTCTCCATTATTTTTTTGCGGAATCTTATTCTAAAATGATTCAAGTTCAAAAACGCAGACTTTGCGACAGATTTTTCCTAAGACAGATGTGACACAAATTCCATTAATCGATCGTGACACAGCTTCAAGATTAGGCAATCGTAGAATTGGGGCGTTAACCGATCTAGTTTCTCAATTCGAAGTGGCAGAAGATTATACGCAAATTAATATTCAAAATCATCCATATCGTGTATCACCATTAAAATATGCTGGATTTTTGGAAATGGGTTTCAAACCATCAAGATGGAATTCCAAATTATATGCAAGTAGATATGGTGACTGGGGATGTAGAGGTGAAGAAACCGGATCAACCAATTCGTTATAGTGAAGCAGAGTATTTCAACCGTAATATTCATCGTCACTTACGTTTCAATCATCCATTTACATTATTTGGTAGTCCAAGTTTTTGAAGTGGATGATGAAGGAACACCATATTATATTGCTTCAACATATAGTCGTAACTTTTTTTCTTAAGAGAACCTGAAGTGAATGGTTTAATTACGGTGAATGCTCTGACAGGTGAAAGTAAGCATTATAATTTACAAGAAATTCCTAATTGGGTAGACCGTGTCTATAGTGCGGAATTAATTTTACATCAGTTAGAAATGAATGGGAAATATAAATTAGGATTCTGGAATACGATTTTCTCTAAAAAAGGAGTGACAGTTCCTACAAAAGGGTATAACTACTTACCAATGAATGATGATATTTATCTATATACAGGGATTACTTCTGTAGCTTCAGATAATTCAAATATTGGATTCGTGCTAGTCAATACTCGTACAAAAAGAAGCGAAAAATGTATCCAATATCTGCAGCAGAGGAGTTCTCAGCAATGAGTTCGGCAGAAGGTAGTGTACAAGAAACGGGTTATAAAAGCAACCTTCCCATTGCTCATTAGCCTCAATGGCAAGCCAATGTATATTCTATCGTTAAAAAGATAGCTCAGGCTTGATTAAAAAAATATGCCTTAATCGATGTTGAAAACTATCAAAATGTCTATGTAGAAACAAGTGTGAGTCGTTTAATTCAAAAAAATATGAACAATCTGCTCCTACGGAAAAATGTTGGAACAGAAAGTGATGATCATCTAACAAGTGTGACGGGGAAAATTCAAGATATTCAAGGTGTGGTCGTGAATGGAAATACGATTTACTATTTATTAGTGGATGAAAAAGTCTACCGTGCTCCAGCTACGATTCAAAAATCGTTTACCATTCTTGCAAAAAGAACAACAAGTAGAAATGCAAGTTACTCCTCATGGGGAAGTTAGAAGTATTGTCATTAAATAAAATTAAAAAGTGTATCAGATGTGTCTGATGCACTTTTTTTATTTTAGTAGTAACGAAGAAATTTTTTTAAATAATTTGAATTTATATGGCATCTATAGTCTTTTTGTTGAAAGAATAGTACAATAAAACTGAATAGAGAAGAGGAGTGAAAGATAGTGGAAGAGATTTACAATGGATTGTATCAAGTTCAAGAGGAATTAGCTGAAATTGAAAAAGGAAACAATGGTTGCAGCAGTCTGTAATCAATCGGGAAAAAGTTCAATTTATTGTGCAATTAATGCATAATAAGGAAGGACAGTTTGCGGCATTTTTTTCCATAAAACTGTTCGTGAATATCAACATAGAATCAAAGCAGAAGATACTATCGTAGCAATTGCTGAAACGGAAGAAGATTTAGCTGAAATTGAAGGATTACGTAAAGGAATTCAAATTCTCTTTGTTCCATTAGACTTTATTCCGAAAAGTCAAAAAAAGAGACATTGAGAAACTTAGGGATTACTCGTAAAAAGGAAGAAACTATATCCATTAATTTTAAGTTTAAATGATTCTAAATTACTTTCCAGAAATATAAAAGGGAGCAGAAGTGACTTTCTGTAAAAAAGGTGGTTGATTGGTTAACGCAAGAAGGAAATCTTGCATTGTTAGCAGCGACTACAAAACCGACTGAAAAATAATACTTTATCGAAGATTACGTATCATACTAAGAAAAAAAGAAAGTGTCTATGAACAAGGGGATATTCTTCAGTTTGAAGAAGAACTAACTTACGAAGAATTTATTGGTTATAAAGGAGAAAAAAACCACATCTTTATGTACCAGAATTAACACTTTATCGTGCAAAAAAAGGTATTAAAGCATCGATACCTGATGCATTTTGAAATTCGTTTAATGTTTTTCTCCAACACATTTCTACGGAAATGATGAGAAAAAATGGACCTCAATATATTTTTAATTATTGCTTTTTGATTTGGAAATTGCAATCATTGAGCCACTGGATAAATTAGACCCTGCATTTATTCAAAATACATTATTAGAATTTTATAACGATGTACCGATTACTCCAGGAAAATGGACGACAAAAAGGAGTTTTTTGCACCATTCTTGAAAGATTGTTTAGATCCAGTGATGGAATTTTTTTCAAAACCCCGTTTGAGATTAGTTCAGAAGACTCTGTCATTGATACATATACTTTTTGATCATTTTTATCACTTGATTACTTCTGATGATCCTTATTATGATTTTTGACGATTATGATGACTATGAAGATTTTTGATTTGTCTGAAGAACTTCGTGAATTTAGAGATTTTTCATGAAGATGCTAAAAAGAGCTCTGTTTGTAGAAAAAGAATTAGAAGAATTTCAAAAATGCGATGATTGCGACTGTGATGTTTTTTTAGCTAAAAAAATTCAAAAGGCTACTACAAATGAGTTAAAGAAACATTTAAAAAGAAAATGAAGTGAGAAAAAGAAATGATAGCTGCAGTGTTTCAAGAATTGGATGATTTGGGATATACATTTCCAAATTTAACGTAAAAATACATTAGAAGAATCGATGGAGATCTTCAAATCCTGTTGGTGAGCATTCACTGGCAGGATTTTTGAAATAAATTTAACAAATTCTTTTGATTCTTTAGAGCTTTTTTTATTGGCAAAGAGAAATTTATTTTTGTATAATTAAAGTCAAAGAAAGTCAAAAGAGAGGAGAGTTCGTATGCAACCGTCAAATATGTCGGATATTATTGAAGAATATTTAAAAAAACGTCTTATTAGCACAAGAGAAAGTTGAGATTCGTCGTAGTGAAATTGCCGATCGTTTCAATTGTGTCCCATCGCAAAATTAATTATGTGATTAATACACGATTTACGGTACAACAAGGTTATGTTGTAGAAAGTAAACGTGGTGGTGGTGGTTATATCCGTATTATGAAAGTGAATTTAGTCGATGATATGGATATTATTGATGCTTTATTGGAAGTTGTTCCAGAAGAATTATCCATCAAACAAGCCAATCATATTTTACAAAAATCTATATGATAATGAGCTCCTCTCTAAAAAGAGAAGCACAGTTATTAAATATTGCAATGTCCAAAGAATCGTTAACAGAAGCAGAGCAATGTAGTGATCAACTTCGTAGTAATATGATGAAAAATATATTAACCAGTTTAAAAGTATAAGTAGGGGTGACGTGAATGAGTGAAATGTTTACAGATAAAGCACGTAGTGCAATGGTATTAGCTGCTCAGGAAGCAATTTCTTTTTAGACATCAAGCAGTGGGTACGGAACACTTATTATTAGGTCTAGTTATTGAACAAGAAGGCATTGCTGGAATCTTATTAAGAGAACGAGGATTAACCGCAGAGATTGTTCGTCAAGAAATTGAAGCATTAACAGGATATGGTAGTAATCGTAAAGAAATCGATCCATATTTAATGCCTTATTCACCTAGAGCAAAAACAAGTAGTGGTTGCAGCAACAGAGGAAGCGAAACGTTTGAAAATTCCTCAAGTAGGAACAGAACATCTATTATTAGGCTTACTTCAAGAAGAAGTGTTAGCAACAAAAAAATTATGCGTGACAATCATATTTCATTAGAAGAATTAATGAAGACGATTTATGAAAAAAATTGGAATTCAACCTTCAAAAGCTCGTTCAACAAAAGGGCAAGTTTCTGGTAATAGCGCCAAAGACAAAACACCAACATTGGATAGCTTATCAAGAGATTTAACAGCCTTAGCAAGACAAGGAAAAACTAGATCCAGTTATCGGAAGAAATGATGAAGTTCGTCGTATGATTCAAGTGATTAGCCGTCGTACGAAAAAAATAATCCAGTCTTAGTTGGGGGAGCCTGGTGTTGGTAAAACGGCTATTGTAGAGGGCTTAGCTCAACGAATGGTAAACGGTGAAGTTCCTGAAGAAATTGCCAGCAAACGTTTAATGATGTTAGACATGGGTGCATTAGTAGCGGGAACAAAATATCGTGGTGAATTTGAAGAACGAATGAAAAAAATCATCGAAGAAATTTATACGCAACAAGATGTGATTTTATTCATCGATGAATTACACACACTCATTGGTGCTGGTGGAGCAGAAGGAGCGATTGATGCTTCGAATATTTTAAAACCTGCCTTAGCTCGTGGTGAATTACAAGTCATTGGGGCAACGACTTTAGATGAGTACCAAAAATACATTGAAAAAGATGCTGCCTTAGAACGTCGTTTTGCTTCAATTCATGTAGAAGAACCAACGGCTGAAGATAGTATTCAAATTTTTAAAAAGGATTGAGAAAAACATTATGAAGCGCATCACCATGTAGAAATTACAGATGAAGCGATTCAAGCAGCTGTACAATTATCAGTCCGTTACATTACTTCACGTCGTCTCCCAGATAAAGCGATTGACTTGATGGATGAAACAGCGGCAAAAGCTCGTTTAGACGTGACAACAAAAAGTTTCTCCGGTTGTGTTGTTAGAAGAAGAAATTTTTACATTTTGAACAATTGAAAAAAACCAAGCCATTCAACACCAAAACTTCGATGAAGCGGCTAAATTCCGTAAAAAAAGAATTAGCGAAAAGAGATAAACTTGAAAAATTAATCGAAAAAAATTAGAAGCTTCACCAAAAACAGATTATATCGCTTCCATTGGAGAAGGAGACATTGCAGAAGTTGTTTCTCAATGGACAGGAATTCCTCTTCAACAAATGGAGAAAAAAAGAAAGCGAACGTTTAATCAACTTAGAATCTGTGTTACACAAACGTGTCATTGGACAATCAGAAGCCGTTAGTGCGGTAGCTCGTTCAATTCGTCGTGCAAGAAGTGGATTAAAAGATCCACGCCGCCCAATTGGTTCATTCTTATTCTTAGGACCAACTGGTGTAGGGAAAACAGAATTAGCGAAAAACTCTAGCAGAAGCAATGTTTGGAGAACAAGATGCGTTAGTCAGAATTGATATGTCTGAATATATGGAAAAACATTCCGTTAGCCGTTTAGTGGGTTCGCCTCCAGGATATGTTGGATTCGATGAAGGTGGTCAATTAACAGAAAAAAATCCGTCAACGTCCTTATGCCGTGATCTTGTTAGATGAAATTGAAAAAGCTCATCCAGATGTGTTTAACATTTTTATTACAAGTATTAGATGATGGACATTTAACCGATTCAAAAAGGAAGAAAAAGTAGACTTCCGAAATACCGTTATAATTATGACATCAAACCTTGGAGCTGTCGCTCTTCGTGAAGAAAAAAATCTGTAGGATTTGGTGCAAAAACGGTTCAACAAAAACCATGATGCAATGGAAAAAAAGAATTCGTGAAGAATTGAAAAATTCATTTAGACCAGAATTATTAAAACCGTATTGATGAAACGATTGTCTTCCATAAACTTCAAAAAGAAGAATTAAGACAAATCGTTGGCATTATGGCAAAAAGAAATTACTTCAAGACTACAAGAATTAAATATTACAGTGAAAATTACTTCTGCAGTATTAGATGTATTAGCAGAAGAGGGCTTTGATCCAGAATATGGGGCAAGACCAATTCGCCAGTGCGATTCAAAAGAAAAATTGAAGACCCATTAAGTGAAGCATTGTTAAGCGGAGAAATTCGCTTCGGACAACAAGTCACTATTGGTGCTACAAAAGGGAAAAATTACTATTAAAGGGAAAGAAAAAGAAAAAGAGTGGAGAAAACTCCTGCCTTTGTGTAATGATTGATAAAATGTAGTAGATAGCCCTTGCGAAAGTGAGGCTATTGTTGTTTTTGTAGGAAGTTTATAAAAATACTACTTGTATAATTTGACTTTCTAGAGAATGAAGTGTTAAATTGGATAAGGAATATTTTTTTCAAAAATATCTATAGTAATGATAAAGGGGAGTTTTTTATGAAAAAAACATCAATTAATGTTAGCTAGTTTAGCAGTTTTAGGTGCTGGATTTTTAGCAACAAGTTCAAATGTACACGCAGCAGAACAAAGTAATACAGGATTTGCTCATAAAGATGGAAAAGTATATTACGTTGAAAATGGACAACTAACAAAAGGTTGGAAATCAATCAATGCTAAGTCTGAAGATAGTAAAGAAGGAACACATAAAGTTTGGATATATGTAAGTCAAACTGGTGAAGTTCAAACAGGTTGGGTTCAAGATAATGGTTCTTGGTATTATCTATCAGAATTAACTGGTGAACAAAAAGGTATTGGACTTATGCAAAAAGGATTTTTTTAGAAGTAAACAAAACATGGTATTACTTTGACGAATCAGGAGCAATGAAAGAAAATCAATGGTTCCAACAAAAAGATGGTTGGTATTATGCAGATAAATCTGGTGCATTAAAAGTTTATGAATGGTTCCAAGTAGGTCGTAAATGGTATTTTGCTACTGAAAAAGGAACAATTGTAACAAATGCGTGGATTAAATCAAATGATGAAGTTTACCATTTTAATGAATCAGGTGTAATGGCTGAAAACGAATGGTTTGAAGCAAATGGCGGTTGGTTCTACGCAAGCAAATCAGGTGCAATTTTAAGAAATACAAAAAAACTCCTGATGGTTACTACGTAAACGAAAACGGTCAATGGATTTAATGCTTATTGAATGATAATAAGAAGACGACTCCAGTCGTCTTTTTGTGGAAAAACCTCCACCATTTCTCTATAGTGAAAGTGGTGAGTTAGCAAAGGTGGTTGGTTGCAACTTCTTTACGTACGTTTACTCCCTTCAAAAAAACGCCCTGATACAAAAGAAACTAAAAAAATAGAACCCTAATTTTAAAGTAGTAAAAAGTAAAAAAATATACTTTTCTGGATATTTTTACAGGGAAACTTCGAGACCGAGGCTCGAAGTTTTGTCATGAGATTCGCGTAGCGAAGTTGCTGGCGACCCTATACTACTATTTGAAATTAGGGTTCTATTTTTAGTATTCCTGTTGCATCAAAAAGAAAATGGCAGAGCGTTAGAGCGTCCATATTCTTGAGCGACAATCCTGTGAGTTGTCCAAACCGATCAATCCGATATTGCAACGTATTACGATGAATAAACAAACGAGTCGCCGCTTTCGTCAAAGTCCCACGCTCATGCCACAACGCCTCAATCAAATCCGGAAACTCGTCTTGAACCATTTGCGCATACAGCGTTTCAGGAATTGGAGAAATATCCAATTTTTTTCTGCGTGAATCCCCATAAAACCATTGGAGCAAAAAGCTAAACAAGTCTGCTTATTCGATTCATGCAAATACGTCACAAATAAAAGCTTTTTCAGCTTGATAAATACCAGGAATCTCTTCAGACATTTTTCCAAACATTCCCCAATGAAAATCTTCATTGAAATTGCAAAATCTTCCTCGACTGTGGCATGAATTGCTTGTAAATCCTGAGTCGAAATTGTTTCAACATCCGCTTTCCTTACAATTGTATAATGCTTTGGAAAACAAGAAAAAAACTCGTTAATACATCGCCAAAAATCTCTTGCATCATTTCCAACCATTCTTGCTCATTAAAGTCTTCATTTTTTTCTGAATTAAACAAACATGAATAAATTGTATCGTATCCAATTGAACAGGACATTGTCCTTCTTGTTCTAAGTAGTGTTGCCAAGGTGAAAGTTGAGAGGATACTTTTGTTGGAGTTTTTTTGTCAATTTTTTTCTAACAATGCTAATTCCCGACTAGATAATTCATCAAAAGGAATTTGTAAATAAGTATTTTCTTCTAAAGGAATCACATACCCCTTTTCATCTTGTGGAATATGATGCAAAATATTAGAATTTGGAAAATAATTGTAACCATTCTTCGTATTTCATAACTGTCTCCTTTTCTTCTTCTCTTGTAGTATACACTAAAACTTCATGGAAATAAAAAGAAGAAAAGGAATTATAGTTTTGACTAGGATTTTTTTGAAAAATTCGATACAATAGAAAGCAACTTTATTAAAGGAGTGAGAAAAATGAAAGCAGTCGTAACAGTTGTAGGCAAAAGATCGTGTCGGTATCGTTTATGAAGTATCAAAATTATTAGCAGAACAAAATATTAATATTGTAAATATTTCTCAAGAAATTATGGATGAATATTTTTACAATGTTAATTTTTAGTAGATGTATCTACAAGTAAAAATGCCATTTGTAGAATTGGCTCCTTATATTCACGAACAAGGAAAAATCTTTTAGCATTAGATATTCGCATTCAAAAATCATGAAATTTTTGAAGCGATGCATCGGATTGGTTAGGTGAAGGAATGGTTCAACATAGTGAAATTTTTAGAAACAATTTCAATGGTCAAAGAACAAAAATTTTTGATGTTCGTACAATTACTATTGGAATTGATTTACATGATTGTATTCATCCGGATATTGATATGTTAAATCAAAATATTTACAACAAAAATTACTCGTATCGGAAAAAGATTTAGTGAAAACTGCACACGAATTATCACTGCAATATGGTGTGCCAATTGTTAACCAACGTATTTCTGTCACACCGATTGCTCAAAATTGCAGCAGCTACAAAAAGCAGATAGCTATGTTTCAATTGCACAAACATTGGATCGAGCAGCTAAAGCCATTGGCGTATCTTTTATTGGTGGATTTTTCTGCCTTAGTTCAAAAAAAGGAATGAGTCCTTCAGATGAAGTGTTAATTCGTTCAATTCCAGAAGCCATGAAAGTTACCGACATTGTTTGTAGCTCTGTGAATATTGGTTCTACAAAAGCTGGAATTAATATGGATGCTGTAAAATTAGTTGGAGAAATCATTAAAGAAACAGCGGAAATTACTCCAGAAGGATTTGGTTGTGCCAAAGTCGTGATTTTCTGTAATGCAGTAGAAGATAATCCGTTTATGGCGGGAGCTTTCCATGGAAGTGGAGAAGCAGATGCGGTCATTAATGTTGGAGTTTCTGGACCTGGTGTTGTAAAAAGCAGCGCTTGAAAAATCATGAAGCTGAAACATTAACGGAAATTGCAGAAATCGTTAAGAAAAACAGCTTTTTAAAAATTACTCGTGTCGGGGAATTAATTGGTCAAAAAGCCAGTCAAATGTTAGGAATTCCATTTGGAATTTTAGACTTATCTCTAGCACCAACTCCTGCAGTAGGGGATTCAGTTGCTCGTATTTTTTAGAAGAAATGGGATTATCTGTTACTGGAACTCATGGTACAACAGCTGCCCTAGCATTATTAAATGATGCTGTGAAAAAAAGGCGGTATGATGGCTAGTTCTGCAGTTGGTGGATTAAGTGGAGCTTTCATCCCAGTTTCTGAAGATGAAGGAATGATTGAAGCTGCAACAAATGGCGTTTTTAACATTGGATAAATTAGAAGCAATGACAGCGGTATGTTCCGTTGGGTTAGACATGATTGCTGTTCCGGGCGATACTTCTGCTACAACGATTTCAGGAATTATTGCAGATGAAGCTGCGATTGGAATGATTAATACAAAAACAACAGCTGTACGTATTATTCCTGTTCCTGGTGGAAAAGTAGGAGATTCTGTAGAGTTTGGTGGACTATTAGGATATGCTCCAATTATGCCTGTTAAAGAAGGTAATTGTGACTTATTCGTCAACCGTGGAGGACGTATTCCAGCTCCAGTACAATCATTGAAAAAAATTAATCCAGTCATGGAAAAAAATTAGAATTGTTGCAGTATAATAAAAAGATACGGAAAAAAAGAGGAGGAATGAAAGATGTATGAATGGACATTAGAAGATTTATACCCATCATTTTGAAAGTAAAGAATTTAAACAAGATGTAGAAGCTTATAAAGCTTTAAAAGGAAAATTTGAAAGTTTAACACTAGAAGATTCGATTGAAGGAATTACACAAGTTGTAAAATTATTAGAAGAATCAACTGTTTTAACAGGTCGTTTATATAATTATATTCATTTAACATTAGCGACAGATACAACGCATGAAACAGCAACACAAGTAGAAGTACAATTAGCAGGAGTTTCAGCTGATTTACAAGCGACTTATGCAAAAGTTTCAAAATTTTTTTAGGAACGATTCAAACAGATATTACAAAAGATTCGTTCTTAGCAGAATATCGTTATTATTTTTGAAGAAGCTAAAAAGATGCTACTCACTTATTAAGTGATGAGTTAGAAGAAGTTTTTAGCAAAAATGTCCATTAGTGGAGGAAAAAGCTTGGTCTCAATTATTCGACTTTATGTGGTCAAGTGCTCAAGGCGAATACAAAGGCGAAGTAGTTACTTTAAGTGAAATTCGTGGAAAAAGCATATGATAGCGATGCAGAAGTACGTAAGTCAGCGTATGAAGCAGAGTTAAAAAAATGTATGATGCGATTAAAGAACCAATTGCTTTCTCATTAAACCATATTAAAAAAAGAAGTATTAACAACTTCACAATTACGTGGATTTGAATCTCCATTAGCGCATACTTTAGAAGCTTCTCGTATGAGTCGTGAAACTTTAGATGCACTATTAGAAGCAATCCGTGAATATTTACCAAACTTTAGAAAATATTTACGTCATAAAGCAGCTTTTATTAGGTCATGAAAATGGATTACCATTCTATGATTTATTTGCACCTATTGGCAACAGCAGTCGTACATTTACAGTGGAAGAATCAAAAGATTATTTAATTGAAAAACTTCAAAAACATTCTCAGCTGATTTAGCAGAAATGACAGAAGAATTCTTTGATAAACACTATATTGATTTTTACCCTCGTAAAGGAAAAGTTGGGGGAGCATTCTGTGCAAACTTACCAATGATTAAACAATCACGTGTGTTAACGAACTTCACTGGATCATTAAGTGACGTTGTAACATTAGCGCACGAATTAGGACATGCATATCACGGACTACACATTGAAAATCACCGTCCATTAAACCAAGATTATTCAATGCCAGTTGCAGAAACAGCTTCAACATTTAATGAAAACATCATTATGAATACAGCCATTAAAGAAGCTAATGATGAAGAAAAAAATCGCATTAATTGAATCTCAATTACAAGATACAACTCAAATTATTGTAGATATTTATTCTCGTTATTTGTTTGAAACAGCTGTTTTTTTGAAAAATCGTGAACAATCATTTATGTTCTCTAAAGATTTAGAAGAAAATGATGTTATCTGCACAAAAAGAAGCGTACGGAGATGGATTAGATCAATCTTACTTACATCCATATATGTGGGCATGTAAACCGCATTACTATAGTACAGGCTTAAGTTTCTATAACTTCCCATATGCATTTGGTGGGTTATTCTCTAAAGGATTATACGCTATCTATCAAGAACAACCAGAAGGTTTTTGTAGAAAAATATCAAGAACTACTTCGTGCAACAACAGTATCAAGTGTAGAAGATACTGCTAAAGTTTTAGGAGTAGATGTAAGTACTCCAGAATTCTGGAAGAAAGCATTAGCAGAAGTAGCAGAGTCTATTGAAGCATTTATTGCATTAACACCATTAGATAAATAAGAATAGTATCAGAAGAGACGAGTTTAATCGTCTCTTTTTTTGTGAGTTAGAAAGAGATAGGTTAAATGATAAGTAGTAAAAGTTTAAATTTCTGTGAAAAAAATTAAAAAAATTTAAACAAAATGATTGATTTTTACAAGAAACTGTTAGAGTATAGAAAGTTAATTTAATTGTCAGACAATTCTGATATAAGTCTGGCAGACAGGAGGAAATATGAAGAAAAAAAGGTTTATTATTTTTTTCTCAACTGCAGCTGTAGCTTTAACATTAGCAGCATGTGGTGGAAAAGGACAATCTAGTAACTCAACAACAACAACAGATGGAACTCCACAACCAAAAAAACTAAATATCCATCTGAAGTAACACACGAAGGTACACCAATTAAAGGTGGGACTTTTAAAAATATGCGATGGTATCAGCAGCTCCATTTAAAGGATTATTCATGGATGAATTAGCATCAGATTCATCGGATTCAACTATTACTTCTCAAATTGATACGACATTATTTGAATACGATGAAAACCGTAAATTAACAAATACAGGTATGGGTTCTTTTGAATTTGACGTTGAAGGTAAAAACTGCTACAGTTAAATTAAATTCAAAAAGACTATAAATGGTCTGATGGACAACCTTTAACAATCGATGACTATATTTTTCGCAATTGAAGCTATCGGTAATAAAGATTATACAGGTGTTCGTTATAACTCTAACTACCAAAACATTGAAGGTATGGATAAATTCCACAGTGGTGAAGCTAGCTCAATTTCAGGGGTAGAAAAAAATTAGATGACTACTCAGTGAAACTTCACTTCAAACAAATGCGTCCATCAATGCAATTAGCAGGGGTGCTTTACCTTACTACGTAATGCCTAAACATATCTTCTCAACTATTCCAGTTGCAGAATGGGAAAAGAGTGACTATGTACGTGGAAATAAAGGTGTAGGCCTTGGACCATTCAAGATTGAATCAATCACACCAGGTGAATCTGTAACATTAGTTCCAAACGAACATTACTACAAAGGTCGTGCTAAATTAGATAAAAGTTGTAATGGAAGTTGTTTCTCCAGATACAATTGTTTCTCAAATGAAAGCTGGTAACTATGATGTTGCTTCAATGCCAAGTGCTCAATATGAAGCGTACAAAAGATTTAACAAATGTTTCATTCATTAGTTCATTTGCTTCTCAATATGAATATATTGCATTCCATTTAGGTAAATTTGATAAAGAACAAGGTAAAAAAACGTAACGGATCCAAATGCTAAAAATGAAAGATCCAGTTTTACGTCAAGCATTAGCTTATGCATTAGATATTAATGCAGCTGGTGAAAAGTATGTACCATGGTTTTACAACGTGGAACAAACTCAATCATCATCCCATTCTTCAAAGATATTTACAATGCAAATCAAGAAGGATTTGATTATAACCCAGAAAAAAAGCTAAACAAATGTTAGATGAAGCTGGATATAAAGATACTGATGGAGATGGATTACGTGAAAACAAAGATGGTTCTAAATTATCTATTAACTTTTGCAGCACGTACTCGTGACGATGCAAACGAATCATTAATCCAACAATATCTATTATGGTGGAAAGAAATTGGTTTAGATGTAAAACTTTACACTGGCCGTACTCTTGAATCAAATGTGTTCTATGAAAAAAAGTTCAAGCGGATGATCCAGAAATCGATATGTTCGCTGGTGGATGGGGAACAGGTTATGATCCAAAACCCATCTAACTTATTCGGTGAAAGTGCTAAGTTCAACTTTGCTCGTTTCGTAAGCCAAGAAGGTAACGATATCATGGCTAAGATCAGTTCGACTGAAGCATTCGATGAAGCGAAGAATGTAGAGTTCTTCAAACAATGGCAAAAAAATATGTTCACGATCAAGCGTTCATCTTCCCAACTTTAATTGGTGATTCTGTAACTGCCGTGAACAAACGTGTGAAATTCATGAACTCTGAAATTGGTAATAAAGATTCTAAATCTGCTTTATACCAACTTGAAGTTGTTTCAGAAACAGCTACTAAGTAATTTTTTTATATGACTTCCCTATAAGTAGCGGAGGACGCAAGCAGCCTCGCAAATGCGAGTCTCATTGCTAAAAATTTGAGCCCTAAGATCTCAAATTTTTCCTGTACTAGAAGCCAATGGAATGGCTTCTAGTACTTGCGCTACTGCGGTAAGTCTATTTTTTTGCCATTCATTTATGAGGGTGCGTTAAAGAATATGGGTTCTATAATTTATAGGGTTGATGGAGAAAATCCACCAACCCTATTTTAGTGTATACAAAAAGGGCTTCATCCCTTATATTAAAAGCGTCCAAACTATTTAAGAGGAGATGAAAACCCTATGACAAATATACATGATATTGTACTACAAATCAAAGATAAAAAAATGTAATCTGGGAAGATAAAGCGGAGGAAGTATATTTTAAAAAAAGAAAAAGCCTGTTTTTTTCTACGCTACTTATACGTATTGTCCTGATGCTTGTCCTAATTGTGGCTGTGTAAATCAAGATAATTCTATTGTAAAAAATGGTACTCGTACTTCTCGCATTACTCTTAATCAAGTTTCTGGATTACCTGCCTTCCTTAAATTAAGAAAACAACGCTTTTTTTCTGCCGTGAATGTTCGCATAGTTTTACTGCTGATACAACTAGTATTGTTGACCGTCATGGTTTTTATTTCTAAAAAAATGTAAAGAATGAAATTAAAGTGAAAGCTTGTGATACAGTATCTGAAATCCATATTGCTAAAGAAATGAACGTTTCCGTTCATACTGTACGTAGAGTTGTTAATGAAACTGCTGATTCTCTTAGAATTAAGCCTTTAAATGAGTTACCTGAACATATGTGTTGGGATGAATTTAAGTCGGTAGCTTCAGCTGAAGCTAGTATGAGTTTTGCTTATTGTGACGCTATTACTCATCAACTAGTTGATGTTGTTCAAGATAGAAAAAAATGGAGAATTTAGTTCGTTATTTCAATCAGTTTCTCTAGAAACTCGACTAAATGTTAAAACAATTTCAATTGATATGTATGCTCCATACATCGAAGTCATTAAACGTTTATTCCCTAAGGCTAAAAATTATTATTGATCCATTCCATATTATTCAAGCTTTTAAACAGAGAATTAAATAAGACAAGAACAAGAAAAAAATGAATCAAGTACGCTATAAGGATAGACGACTTTATAATAAATTAAAACGTTACTGGAAACTAATATTAAAGAATAGAGATGAACTTCAATCATACAACTATAAACATTACAGATTATTCGATTGGTTAACACATTCTCAAGGAATTGTAGATTATTTATTACAAGAAGTTCCTACATTAAAACCTGAATATGAAACAGTGCATCAATTAAGAGAAGCATTCCAAGAACGTGATTTCAATGAATTTAAAGAAGGATTATTAACAGTAGATAGTAAACAACTTTCAGATGGTTTAAATCGTGTTCTACAAACATTTAAGAAACTTCTACCGTATATTCAAAAATACATGTGAGTATCCAACACTTTCCAATGGACCTATTGAAGGGATTAACAACAAGATAAAAAGTACTAAAAAGAAATGCCTATGGCTACAGCAGTTTTACTCATTTTTAGAAATAGAATTCTATTAATGTCTAAACTATTTACTCCAACAACTAAAAAGGAATTAAGCAACCTGACGCTGCTTAATTCCTTCACTAAAATTGTTTCATCAACCCTATTTGACAAAGAGCCAGAATATGACTTTCCTGTAAGTAGTAAGGGATGCCAGCAGCTTCGCTAAAACGAATCTCATGGCTAAGCTATTGAGGGAGTCTATTTTTTTATATAAGAAATCTGTATTTTAAATAATAGAAAAAAATATTGTTAGTTGTTGATTTTATGTAGTTTTTTTCAATGACTAAAAAAATAATTTCGAAAAAAATCAGAAAAAAATGTTAGGGTATCATACATTTGTGACAAAAAAAGAATAAAAAAAGAGAACCAATGTTATACTGAAGTTGCTCAAAAAAATCAGGAAAGAGGTTCTCTTATGAAATCTATTATAACAGAAGAAATCAAATTAAGACAGCGTGCAGTAGAATATGCGATAAAAAAATGATAATAATGCTAAGGCAGCAAGAAGATACCATACAACTAGACAACAAATTGCTCGATGGAGAAGTCGATATGATGGTACTGCACAATCATTACTTCCAAAAAAAGTCGTAGACCGTTACATCATCCTAATGAACATAAAACTCATGAACTAGAACTTATACGTAAAATATACAAACGTTATAGCAGAGACGGACTAGCAGAGATTTATGTGCAATGTCAAAAGAAGAGGATACAAACGTTCATATGGAGCGATGAAAAAAATGATAAAAAAACTTCATTTAACTGAAAGAAAAGAAAAAAAGAACTTATCCTAAGAGTAAATGGGCTCCGATACCAACTACATATCCAGGAGAAAAAAAGTACAAATCGACATTAAATATGTACCACAGTACTGTATAGGATGGGACAGTAAGGGGATTAAATATTATCAAATAACCGCTATTGATGAATTTAGTAGAAAACGAGTATGTAAAATTGTAGATGAGAAAAAGCGTTACACATACAGCAGAGTTTTTTTGGAGAATGTAGAAGAAGAATTTGGATTTAGTATTAAAACCATTCAAACAGATAACGGACGTGAATTCACCAATGATCCAGAAGTAACCAGTAAAAAAACGATTTTTCGAACAAAAAAATTAGAAGAAAAAGGCATTAAACATATAAAAAAACTAGACCCTACTCTCCATGGCAAAATGGAAAAAGTAGAACGTAGTCATAGAGAAGATGGAAGAAAAATTTTTATAATCGAGTCTTTAAGAGTTTAGATAGCTTAGTGAAAGCTCATAAAAGATATATTAGTAGAGGAAATAATGTAGCTAGGTGTGTATTAAATTTTAAATCACCAAATCAAATAGTACAGCAGCACTTGTTACAATCGGCTTAATGTATTGTAGTTCAACGCTTTTTTTCCTTTGTCAAGGGACGCTTCGCTCTAAAAGCCCTTGACAAATCCAGGCGTTAAACTGTTTTGTGTACAAGCCAATTGTCCCACAAGTTGTATTGACACTGGTTCGTGTCACAAATGTTTGTGTTTCTTAGATAATTTCGAAAAAAATCAGAAAAAAGTTGTTGACAATTGATTTAAATCGGTGCATAATAAGCTCCATCACAAGAAAAAGGAGTTAAGAACATGCATCAAGTATTCAAATTACAATTACAATTAAATACTCGTTGGCAAAGCCACTAGATACAGGTTGTTCTTAACGTACATTTTGTACATATAGATACAACCTTCATTGTCGTGAAATTGTATCTATGTGGCAAACTAATATCATGAATGAACTCGACCACGTAGATTCTAATACAATAGAACTTACGTGGTCTTTTTTTGTCTACAGAGACCATTATGGTCTCTTATTTTTTTATCGAGTTCATTCGAAATGATTTAATTGGAGGATTTTATGAAGAAAAAAAAGGTCTATTATTTTTTTATCAACTGCAGCGGTAGCTGTAACATTAGCGGCATGTGGCGGGAAAAGGACAATCAAGTGATGCAACTACTACAAGTGCAAAACCACAACCAAAAAAATGAAATTTGCATCAGAAGTTACTCATGATGGGGCACCTATTAAAGGCGGAACATTAAAATATGCGATTGTTTCACCAGCTCCTTTTTAAAGGAGTGTTTATGGATGAATTAGCATCTGATTCAGTTGACTCTACAAATTACATCTCAAATTGATACAACTTTATTTGAATATGATGATAATCGTCGTTTGACAAATACAGGTTTAGCATCAGTAGAATTTGATATTGAAGGGAAAACAGCAACAGTTAAACTAAACTCAAAAAGATTATAAATTTTCAGATGGGCAACCTCTAACAATTGATGATTATATTTTTTTGCAATTGAAGCAATTGGAAATAAAAGATTATACAGGTGTTCGATACAATGGCAATTATCAAAACATTGAAGGGATGGAACAATTCCATAATGGTGAAGCTAGTTCGATTTCTGGTTTAGAAAAAAATTAGATGACTACTCTGTGAAAATTCACTTCAAACAAATGCGTCCATCAATGCAAATAGCAGGAGGTGCGTTACCAATCTATGTATTACCAAAACATATCTTCTCAGCAATTCCTATAGATGAATGGGAGAAAAGTGAATATGTACGTGGTACAAAAAGGTGTCGGTGTAGGGCCATTTAAAATTGAATCGATTGTTCCAGGAGAATCTGTAACATTAGTCCCAAATGAACACTTCTATAAAGGTCGTGCAAAAAGTTGATAAAGTTGTGATGGAAGTTGTTTCTCCTGATACAGTTGTTTCTCAAGTGAAGTCTGGTAATTATGATATTGCATCAATGCCAAATTCACAATTTGAAGCGTATAAAGATTTAACAAATGTTTCCTTCATTAGTTCATTTGCCTCTCAATATGAATATATTGCCTTTCATTTAGGTAAAATTCGATAAAAGAGCAAGGGAAAAAAATATTACAGATCCAAATGCTAAAATGAGTGATCCAGTATTACGCCAAGCCATTGCTTATGCTATTGACAATAATGCTTCTGGGGAAAGTATCTTTAATGGATTGCAACGTGGTACAAATTCAATTATTATTCCATCTTTTAAAGATGTGTATAATCCAAATCAAGAAGGATTTGATTATAATCCAGAAAAAGCAAAACAATTATTAGATGAAGCTGGTTATAAAGATACAGACGGTGATGGCTTACGTGAAAACAAAGATGGTTCTAAATTATCGATTAACTTTGCAGCCCGTACTCGTGATGATGCAAATGAAGCGTTAATCCAACAATATCTACTATGGTTTAAAGAAGTCGGCTTAGATATTAAACTATATACAGGTCGCACATTAGAACCGAGTCTATTCTATGAAAAAAATTCAAGCGGATGATCCGGAAATTGATATGTTTGCGGGTGGATGGGGAATTGGTTATGATCCAAATCCAGCCAACTTATTTGGTGAAACAGCTAAATTCAACTTCTCTCGTTTTTGTAAGTCCAGAGGGGAATGAGATTATTGGCAAGATTGGTTCGACTGAAGCGTTTGATGAAGCGAAGAATATGGAGTTCTTTAAACAATGGCAAAAAAATATGTTCACGATCAAGCGTTCATTTTCCCGACTTTAATTGGTGAATCTGTAACAGCCGTTAACAAACGTGTGAAATTCATGAATTCTGAAATTGGTACAAAAGATGCTAAATCTGAGTTGTATCAAATTGAGTTGGTTTCCGAAACGTCTGCTAAATAATTTTATATGACTTCCCTGTAAGTAGTAAAGGACGCCTGCAGCTTCGCTAAAGTGCATCTCATAGCTAAAAAAATCGAGCCTTGGTCTCGATTTTTCCTCAGTACCAGTAGCCATTTAGCGTGGCTACTGGTACTCTTACTACTGTGGTAAGTCTATGTGTTAGGGCATTCTTTTATAAAAGTACGTTTAAGAATATGACTTCCCTATTAGTAGCGTAGGACGCAAGCGACCTCGCATAAGAGAATCTCCTGGATAGGCTACTGCGGTAAGTCTATGTGTTTGCCCCGTTTAAAATATGAATTCCCTCAAAGTAGCATTTACTTCGCTACTTTGAGGGAGTTTTTGTTTGCCCACATTTCATAGACACTTTATGAGAATTTTTATGCGATTATGAGTAAAATGAAGTGAAAAAGATTAAAAAATTTGCTTTTATTTTAATTTGTGATAGAATGATTGCGACATAAAGAGATGAGAACTTTATGCGGAAGAAGAAATATTTGGAGGAATGAGATGAAGAAAAAGAATTGGTTATATGTAACAACAGCAGCAATAGTATTAGCTTTAGCAGCTTGTAATTCTAATAAAGAAACAACAGCTACTAAAACACCCTTTTGGAACACAAACGAAGTTTGCAACAGAAGCAGTCAATGATGCAGAAGCTATCAAAGGTGGAACATTAAAATATGCTTTAGTAGCATCTTCAGGTTTTAAAGGTGTTTTTCATTGATGAATTAGCACAAGATTCATTAGACTCAACAATTAGTTCGCAAATTGATGCAAGTATTTTTTTGAATTTGATGAAAATAGACAGTTAACAAATACTGGTTTGGCAAGTATTGATTTTTGATGTTGAAGGGAAATCAGTCACTGTTACATTAAATTCTAAAAGATTATAAATGGTCAGACGGTCAACCTGTAACCATTGATGATTATATCTTCACTTATCAATCAATTGGTCATAAAGATTACACAGGATCTCGTTATAATAGTAAATATGAAAATGTAGTTGGAATGAAAGAATTCCATGAAGGCAAAAGCAGATTCAGTATCAGGATTAGAAAAGATTGATGACTATTCTGTTAAAAATTCATTTCAAAGAAAATGCGTCCTTCTATGAAATTAGCAGGTGGAGCATTAAGTGCGTATATTATGCCAAAACATATTTTTCTCTACAATTCCAGTTGCAGAATGGGATAAGAGTGAATACGTACGTGGAACAAAAATTCGTTGGTTTAGGGGCATTCAAGTTAGAATCCATTATTCCAGGTGAATCTGTAACATTAGTTCCAAATGAACATTACTACAAAGGTCGTGCAAAATTAGATAAAGTCGTAATGGAAATTGTATCTCCTGATAATATCGTTTCAGAAATGAAAGCTGGAAAATATGATATCGCTGAGATGCCAAATGCTCAATATGAATCTTACAAAGATTTAACAAACGTAAACTTAGTAAGTACATTTAAATCATCATTTGAATACGTAGCTTTCCATTTAGGTAAATTTGACAAAGCAAGCGGTAAAAAAATATCACTGATCCAAATGCAAAAATGAGTGACCCAGTATTACGTCAAGCAATTGCTTATGCATTAGATATGGATACAGTAGGTGAAACACTTTACCATGGCTTACAACGTGGAACAAATTCGATTATTATTCCATTCTTCAAAGATGTTTACAATGCAGAACAAGAAGGATTTAAATATAATCCAGAAAAAAAGTTAAAAAAATGTTGGATGATGCAGGGTATAAAGATGTTGATGGTGATGGTATCCGTGAAAAATAAAGATGGTTCTCCATTATATTACATTTGCGGCACGTACACGTGACGACGCAAATGAATCATTAATTCAACAATACTTATTATGGTGGAAAGAAATTGGATTAGACGTTCAATTATATACTGGACGTACCATTGAATCGAATAACTTCTATGAAAAAAAGTTCAAACAGATGATCCAGAAATTGATATGTTTGCAGCTGGATGGGGAACAGGATTTGATCCAAATCCAGCAAACTTATTCGGTGAAACTGCTAAATTTAACTTTGCTCGCTTTGTAAGTGAAAAAGGAAATAGTATTATTAATAATATTAGCTCAACAGAAGCTTTTTGATGATGCGAAAAAAATGTTGAATTCTATAAAGAATGGCAACAATATGTTCATGATGAAGCATTTATCTTCCCAACATTAGTAGGGGATTTAGTAACAGCCGTTAATAAACGTGTGAAATATTATGATACGAAGATTGGAACAAGTAACTCAAAAATCAGCATTGTATCAATTAGAAGTAGTATCAGATACTCAAGTTAAATAATACAATTTATAAAGACTTTTCCCATGGATATTCCCATGAGAAAAGTCTTTTTTAGTTAAAAAAATGAGATAAAATAAAAAAATAAATTAAAAAGATTAAAAAAATACTTGCAAAAAAACAAATTATATGTTAATATAATAACATCTTAATTAAAAAAATTGAATTTTTAAAGAAGATTTTATTAAGGAGAGATGAATATGATGAAAAAGAAAATGGCTTTTGGTTACCAACTGCTGCAGTTGCTTTTAACATTAGCAGCATGTGGTTCAAAAAAACGACAACAACTAAAACAACAACTGAGGGAGCAGACAAAAACAAAATTTGTTTCTGAAGTCACTCATGATGGTGAACCAATTAAAGGTGGAACATTAAAATATGCGATTGTTTCAGCTTCACCAATTAATGGATTATTCATTGATGAATTAGCTTCAGATACAACTGATTCATCTGTAGCAGGAATGATTGATGAATCAATGTTTGAATATGATGACAATCGTAAATTAGTAAATACAGGTTTAGCATCTATCTCTTTTGATGTAGAAGGTAAAACTGCAACTGTTAAATTAAACTCTCAAGAGTATAAATGGTCAGATGGAGAAAAAAATTTACAATTGATGACTATATTTTTCACTTATGAAGGAATTGGGCATAAAGACTACACTGGTGTACGTTACGATGGAGACTTCAAAAATATTGAAGGAATGGATGACTATCACAAAGGAAAAGCTTCAACAATCTCTGGTTTAGAAAAAAATTAGATGATTACACAGTGAAAAATTCACTATAAAGAAAATGACACCTTCAATGCAATTAGCAGGTGGTTCAGTAAGTAGCTATGTTATGCCAAAACATGTATTCTCTAAAATTCCTGTAGCTGAATGGGAACAAAGTGATGCAGTTCGTGGTAAATCTAACGTTGGTCTAGGGGCGTATAAAATTGAATCAATGGTACCTGGTGAATCAGTAACATTTGTACCAAAACGATAATTATTATAAAGGTCGTTCAAATGTTGATAAAGTCGTAATGGAAGTTGTTTCTCCAGATAGTATCGTTTCAGAAATGAAAGCTGGTAAATATGATATTGCAAGTATGCCATCAGCGCAATATGATTCATTTAAAGATTTAACAAATGTAACTTTCGTAAGTTCATTACAATCACAATATGAATATATTGGATTTAAACTTGGTAAATGGGATAAAGAACAAGGTAAAAAAATATTGTAGATCCAAATGCTAAAATGAGTGATGTAGCTTTACGTCAAGCGATTGCTTATGCGATTGATCCAGATACAGCTGGTAAAAACTTATATAATGGATTACAACATGGAACAAACTCAATTATCATTCCATTCTTCCAAGATATTTATAACAAAGATCAAGAAGGATTTGATTATAACCCAGAAAAAGCTAAGAAATTATTAGATGATGCTGGTTATAAAGATGTAGATGGTGATGGATTACGTGAAAATAAAGATGGTTCTAAACTAAAAAAATCAACTTTGCTGCTCGTACTCGTGACGATGCGAATGAATCATTAATTCAACAATATCTATTATGGTGGAAAGAAGTTGGATTAGATGTTCAGTTATATACTGGACGTACATTAGAAGTGAACAACTTCTATGATAAAAGTTGAAGCAGATGACCCTGAAATTGATATGTTTGCTGCTGGATGGGCAACAGGTTATGATCCAAACCCATCAGGATTATTCGGTGAAGATGCTAAATTCAATATGCAACGTTACACAAGTGCTGAAGGAAATGCTTTAATTGAGAAAAATTTCTTCAAATGAAGCATTTGATGATGCTAAAAAAATATTCAATTCTATAAAGAATGGCAAAAAAATATGTACACGATCAAGCGTTCATCTTCCCAACACTTACTGGTGAAAGTGTAACTGCTGTCAATAAACGTGTGAAATACTACGATAAAAATTGGTTCAAATCACGATGAATCTTCTATGATTAAATTGCAATTAACTGCAAAAGAACCTGTAAAATAAGCCCACGTTTTTCTCGACTCAATGAAAAGATTGAGTCGAGTTTTTTTGTTAAGGGAGAGCAATGATACTGTTTGCTGTAGCTAAGGACGCCAGCAGCTTCGCAAATCGAATCTCATGGCTAAACTTTGAGCCTTGGTCTCAAAGTTTCCTGCAATCTTGGCTTTGGTTGCTAGAGTTACAGCGGACAGTATCATTGCTCTTTTTGTATTGAGGGGATGAGGGGGTGTAAGATAGTATCTGTTGTAGCTTAAGACGCTAGCAGCCTCGTTTGTGCTAGTTTAATAGTTAATTTTTACAAGATTTACTTTTAAAAAGAGTTTTTCCAACAAATATACGAAATAGCTATAACTGGAAATAAGAAAAAAATTAATTCTAGAAAAAAATTAAAGTAACATCTCTTTTTTGAATAAATTTATGAAAAAAATGAGGAAATTATTAAAAAAATTCTGTAGAAAATCATAGGAATTTTTCAAAGAATCGTGGTATTATAAATACATGTTATTTTAAAAATGGAATTGTCATACAATTTGCATTTTTTTGTTTTAAAAATACGTATAATATCAATAATGTTTAAGCGGCATTGTTGGATTTTGAAATTTTTAATGAATAAAAAAACGAAGGTTGGCATAAACCTTTCGATTATGATAGAGGGGGACGAAGATTTGGCTATCGATAAACCATTATTAGAAATCAACGATTTACATGTTGGATTTCGTATTAAAGATGATTTTTTTATGATGCAGTTGATGGTGTTTCATTATCATTGGAGAAAAATGAAATTTTAGCAATTGTAGGGGAATCTGGATGTGGTAAATCTACATTAGCGACTACAATTATGGGCTTGCATAATAAATTAAATACAAAAAAATCACTGGGGACATTATTTATAATGATGTAAACTTAGTGAACTTAAATGAAACTTTATATAATAAAATTCGTGGAAATGATATTGGTATGATTTTTCCAAGATCCATTGGCTTCATTAAACCCATTAATGACCATTGGTGCTCAAATTGACGAAGCGTTATTATATCATACAGATTTAGATGAAAAAAACAACGTACAGAACGTGTATTAGAATTACTTGCACAAGTAGGAATTCCAAATCCACAACGTACATTTAAACAATACCCACATGAATTATCAGGTGGGATGCGTCAACGTGTTGTAATTGCGATTGCATTATCATGTAAACCACCAATTATTATCGCTGACGAACCAACAACTGCGCTTGACGTAACAATTCAAGCACAAATCTTAGATTTATTAAATGAAATTCAAGCCGAAACACAATCAGGAATTATTTTTAATTACGCACGACCTTGGGGTAGTTGCGGAAACTGCTGACCGTGTAGCTGTGATGTATGCTGGACAATTCGTAGAGATTGCTCCTGTAGAGGAATTATTTACAAATCCTAAACATCCATATACTCGTTCATTATTACAATCAATTCCACAAGCTGGTGCTGAAGGACAAGAGTTACACGTAATTGAAGGTACAGTTCCTCCATTACCAAGCTTACCACGTACAGGATGCCGTTTTGCTCCTCGTATTCCATGGATTTCTGCAGAAGAACATGAAGAACATCCAACATTACACGAAGTTGGCAAAGGTCATTTTGTTCGTTGTACATGTTATAAAAAAATTTCCATTTTTGAAGGGGAGGAAGCATAATGGGTTTTTGTTAGAATTGAAGACTTAAAAGTTCACTATCCAATTAGAAGTGGCTTCTTTAACCGAGTAACGGATCATGTTTACGCAGTTGATGGCGTTACATTGGAAATTGAAGAAGGAAAAAAACATATGGACTTGTAGGTGAATCAGGTTCTGGTAAATCAACAATTGGTAAAAGCAATTATCGGTTTAGAGCCAGTTACAAGCGGTAAAAGTATTATATGAAGGTCAAGATGTGACAAATAAAGCACGTCGTCGTACTTCTGACTACAACCGTAATGTACAAATGATTTTTCCAAGATTCATTATCAAGTTTTTAATCCTAAAAAAACGTATTTTTAGATATCGTTGCTGAGCCATTACGTAACTTCGATCGTTTATCTCCAGAAGAAGAACGTCGTAAAAGTTATCGAGTTAATGGAAATCATTGGTTTATCTGAAGAAGCATTATTAAAAATACCCTCACCAATTCTCTGGTGGACAACGTCAACGTATTGGGGTAGCTCGTGCATTAGCAAGTAATCCACGTTTAATTATTGCCGATGAACCAGTATCCGCTTTGGACTTATCCGTACAAGCGCAAGTATTAAACTATATGAAACGTATTCAAGATGAGTTTAACTTAAGTTATTTATTCATCTCTCATGACCTTGGGGTAGTAAAACACATGTGTGATGAATTATTCATTATGTATCGTGGACGTTTTTGTTGAAACAGGAAAAAGCAAATGATATTTATGCAGACCCTCAACATATTTATACAAAACGTTTATTATCAGCCATTCCAGTTATTGACCCAGTAAACCGTGAAGCGAACAAACTACGTCGTATTGAAGCTGAGAAATTCTATCAAGAAAAATCAAACAATGTACTACGACGAAAATGGTCGTGTATTCGATTTACAACAATTGTCAGATTCGCATTTTGTTGCGTTGAATCCGTCAGCAAAAGGGAGGTAACTAGACTATGTGGAAAACTATATTACGTCGTGTGCTACTAATGGTGCCACAAATCTTAATTTTAAGTTTATTAGCATTCTTAATTGCTAAGATGATGCCAGGGATCCATTTACTGGTTTAATTACTCCTGAAACAGACCCAAATACGATTGAAGCTTTACGTGTGAAAGCTGGATTCTATGATCCATGGTATATTCAATATGTTCGTTGGATGGGTAAAAGCATTCCAAGGAGACTTTGGACAAAGTTATACTTATAAATATGCTGTTACTAAATTAATTGGTGAACGTATTGGTAACACAGTTTGGTTATCATTATTAACATTAATTTTAACGTATTTAATTGCATTACCTTTTAGGGATGGTTGCAGGACGTTATCAAAATTCATGGGCAGATAAGTTAATCGTTGTGTATAACTTCATTACTTATTCTATTCCAACATTCGTATTTGCCTTAATCCTATTATGGTTATTTGGTTATACATTAGGTTGGTTCCCAACTCGTGGTTCAGTTGATTCAGGTGTATCACCAGGATCTATTGGTTATTTAATTAATCGATTCCATCACTTATTATTACCAGCATTAACAATGGCGATTTTATCAACAACTGGTACAGTTCAATATTTAAGAACTGGGGTAATTGATGCGAAGAGTCAAGACTATGTTCGTACAGCTCGTGCTAAAGGGGTTCCTGAAAAAGTGGTATTTAACCGTCACATTTTCCGTAACTCAATTTTACCAATCGCTGCCTTCTTAGGATATGAATTCACAGGTTTAATCGGTGGTTCAGTGTTTATTGAAAACATCTTCTCATATCCAGGAATGGGGAACTTATTCGTAAGTTCAATTTCATCTCGTGACTATTCTGTTATCTTAGCGTTGTTATTACTATTTGGTACAGCAACACTATTAGGTACATTATTATCTGATATTATTATGAGTATCGTTGACCCTAGGGTTCGCGTACAATAGAAAAAGGAGGAGTAGCAAATGGCGCAAGATAAAAAAAGATGTAACAAAAAGAAAGCACCGTATCTACCCCACCTACTGGGTTCCAGGTTATTGTGCGTGAATTTTTTTAAAAGATAAAATTGCTCTTGCAGCATTAATTATCTTAACTTTAATTTTTCTTATTTATTTACATTGGTCCGTTCTTCATTAATGAAGCAACTGCCTTGAAAGTAAATATTTTACAACGTTATAAAGCACCAGGAGTTAATGGGTTTTTTATTAGGTTCTGATGAAGGTGGTCGTGATGTATTCGCGATGTTAGTTATCGGGGCTCGTAACTCTGTAACAATTGGTTTCACAATTACAATTTTAACTTGTATTATCGGGATTATCGTTGGTTTAATTTCTGGATACTATGGTAAATGGGTTGATACTACATTAATGCGTATTGTTGATTTCATCATGATTTTACCAACATTAATGATTATCATCGTATTCGTAACAGTTATTCCAAACTATACATTATTCCACTTTATTTTTAATTATGACATTGTTCTACTGGGTTGGTTCAGCTCGTTTATTCAGAACACGTACGTTACAAGAAGCTAGTTTTAGATTATGTAAATGCGTCTAAGACTTTAGGTTCAAGTGATTTACAAATTATGTTCCGTGAGATTTTTACCTAACATTAGTTCATTAATCATTGTTAACTTAATTTTACGTTTAGCAGGGAACATTGGTATTGAAACTGGTTTAACATACTTAGGTTTCGGTTTACCATATACAACGCCTTCTTTAGGAACGTTAATTTCTGCAGCTAAAAACGCAAGATATTATTGAAAACAAAATGTGGGTATGGTTACCTGCAACAATTTTTAATCTTAGTAATGATGTTATGTATCAACTACATTGGACAAGCGTTCCAACGTGCAGCAGATGCTCGTCAACGTCTAGGTTAAGAACTGGAAATAGACTTCTTTAATAGCAGTAAAGGACGCCAGTAGCCCCTTTGGCTCTCTTGGCTAAAAGTTGAGCCTTAGGTCTCAACTTTTCCTAGTAACAGTAGCGCACTGGCTACTGTTACCCATACTGCTATAAGAAGTCTTTTGTGTTTTAATGGATGTAATATGAGAGTACGAAACGAATTAGACTTCTCTATATAGTAGCAAAGGACGGTAGCTACTATGGGGAAGTCTTTTTTTGTTTTGTCTTTTTGGTTGTGTAAATTTGTATTTTTTTGTAAAATAGAAGGGCTAATAATTTTAATGGAGGATTTATGAAAGAAAAAAATTTAAGAAGTATCAACATTTAGTGAAGCCTTATGACATTATTATTGTAATTGCCTTGTTTATTTTATCATTTTTTACCAAATGCAATTTTTGCAGTACAACAGATGGCGACTCCAACGGATGAAGCAAAGATTTATGCTGTTGTTACGATTAATGGTGAAGAAGTGCAACGTTTTGAATTAAAAAGAAGATACTCCACGAGAGGAATTTATTTATTTCCCTAGTGATGATCAATATAATATTATTGAAGTAGATGGGACTAGAATTAGAGATAAGGAAGATAATAGTCCTGACCAAATTGCCGTTAAAACGGGGTGGATTTCAAGAGTGGGGCAAACGAGTATTTGTTTGCCGCATGGATTGATGATTGAGATTGTTTCAACACAGGATCCTACCGAAGAAACGGATACTATCATTCCCCTGTAAAAGGAACAGAATTAGACTTCCCTGTATAGTAGTATAGGGACGCCAGCAAACCTACGGTTTTCATGGCTAAATTTTTGAGCCTCGGTCTCAAAATTTCCCTAGTACAAATAGCCAAAAAGGCTACTTGTACGCATACTACTATGGGAAGTCTATTCTGTTTTAACGGATATTTATGAGGGTGTGGATAAAAGTTAGACTTCTTTCATAGTTGCGAAGGACGGCAGTAGTGCCTGTGGGTTTCCTAGTACTATGAGAAGTCTTTTTGTTGTTTAATAAATGGTAAAAATATTGTTCTATTATTTGTCAGTTAATTTTATTCGTGATACGATAGACTTACACCTTGTGTATATATAAGGCGTATACTACTGAAATTAAAAAGAAATGAGAGAATTTTTATGAATGAAAATCAACCATTAGAACCACAAAAAAATTCCTTCTCGTCATGATAAAATGGAAGAAGAAATGGGTTCGAATGACAAATGGTATAAAAAAATATGGAATCATCCCTGGTTTAAAAAAATTTTAGAGAATTTTTGGAAAAAAATTTCACCTAACTAAATTGTTCTTAACCGTATTTCTGACTTTTTACAGCGTTCTTTTTAACTTATTTAGTTTATGGAGCAAAAAAACTGCTGATGTGAGTGGATTAAGAGCAGGAATGATTCAAGAAACTGTGATATATGATGAAGATGGTCAAGAAGCTGGTGCGTTAAATATTTCCAAAGCAGAGTACGTACCTTTGAACGAAATCTCAACATTTATGAAAGATGCAGTAATTTCAACAGAAGATAAGCGTTTCTATCATCATAAAGGTTTTGACTTAGTTGGGATTCTACGTGCATTTGCTGGAGTTATTATACATCGAGGTAACATTGTTGGTGGTGGAAGTACATTAACGCAACAATTAGCGAAAAATACTTTTTTTAACATTAGATCAAACCTTAATGAGAAAAAGCAAAAAGAATTATTTTTTAAGTCTTGAAATTGAAAAAAACATTATACAAAAAGATCAAATTTTTTGAAATGTATTTAAATAATGCTTATTTTGGAAATGGAGCTTATGGTATTGAAAAATGCAGCAAGGCGTTATTTTTGGAAAAAAAGTGCTGCAAACTTATCATTAAGTGAATCTGCAATTTTAGCGGGTGCTTTAAAGGCGCCGAGTTATTATAATCCAATTGACAATTATGATGCTACATTAAAAAGACGTGCAACTGTATTGAGTTTAATGGTGAATAACGGAAAAAAATTAGTGAGCAAGATGCAAATATTGCAGGAAATCTGAAATTTCACTTGTTGATAATTATGTAGCTAACTCAAGATATCGTTATCCTTATTATTTTGATGCGGTAATTAATGAAATCACTCAAAATTATGGTATTAAGGAAGAGGATTTATTTAATAAAGGGTATCGTATTTATACTGGATTAAATCAAAAACTGCAAGCGGATATGGAAGAAACTTTTGGAAATACACAATTATATCCTGCTTATGATGATGGAACAAAAAGCCCAAGCAGCTTCTATTGCGATGGAACCTCAAACAGGGAACGTGTTAGCAGTAGTGGGTGGAAGAATTGATGGGCCTGGTAAACATACGTTTAGAGGATTTAACCGTGCGACTCAAATGAAAGTTCAACCTGGTTCAACCTTTAAACCTTTAGCCGTCTATACTCTTGCTTTGGAAGAAGGGTATGAACCTAATTCAACATTAGTTGATGAAAAACGTTCGTATGGTCCGGAAAAAAATATACTCCTGAAAACTGGAATCATCAAAAATAAAGGCACTGTAACAATGACAGAAGCACTGAGTCTAAGTTGGAATGCTCCTGCTGTATGGCTATTAGATCAATTAGGATTGAAAAAAAGGTGTTGAAAAAAAGTTCATCAATTTGGAATTTCAACAGTTCCAGAAGATGAATATTTAGGAATTGCTTTGGGAGGATTAACAAAGGGTGTATCCCCAATGGAAATGGCTTCAGCTTATACCACTTTTTGCCAACAAAGGTGTACGTGCTAAGGGAAGATTTGTGACGAAAATTGTAGATGCTACTGGTGCGGTAATTGTTGATAATACTACTCCTCAAACAAATAAAGTGACAAGTGAGTCTGTTGCTGATAAGATGACAAGTATGTTACTTACGGTTTATGCACCTGGTGGTGGTGGAGCAAATGCTGCTCCTGCAGGTTTTTATGATTGCTGGAAAAAAACAGGTACTACGGAAACAGTTAATGGAGAAGATGGTGCACGAGATCAATGGATGATTGGTTATACACCTGATATGGTTGTTGCTACTTGGATGGGTTATGATGATTCTGCTAAATATTCATTGGCGGTATCAAGCACCCATGGAGTTGGTCCTTTATTCCAATTAGAAATGTATGGATTGTTAAGTACCTATCCAAAAAAATACGCCATTTGGAGTTTCTCCTGCTGTGACTGCTGATAAAAAGATTCGTCTTTAAATGTAGATGAGTTGATTCAAAGAGCAGAAGAAACAGGAAAACAAATATGGTCTAAAGTTCAAGAATGGACAGGGCAATTATGGAAAATTGGGCAATAAAAAAATAAGAATCCTAAATTATTATTCTAAATTTAAATTGTCATCAAATTGTTATATAACTGCTCATGAAATGAAAACAAATAAGTGTATAATTGACAGAAAGATTAAATAGGGGAAATCTATGAAATACAAAAAGTTATTATTAGGCTGTCTTTCAGCGTTAACATTATTTACTGTTGGAACATATGCAAATACTACTACAGCGTATGCTGAAGATACAGTAGTTAGCGGGAAATACATTTCTGATAGTAAAGAAGCGATTATTAATCGAATTAATGAAATTCGTAAAGAAGCTTATGAAGAAGGTTTGGTCGATCGTTATGTACCGATTAAATGGTCAACAGCTTTTAGAAAAAAATTGCTGAAATTCGTTCTGTAGAAGCTTCTGTTTTTACTTGCTCATAGTCGTCCTAATGGAGAAAGTGATCCGTTTAGTATTGTTAAAGATAATGTGAGAAGTTATGGGGAAAAATTTAGCTTGGAATAGTACAGGAGTATTAGAAGGAATTGAATATTTTTTACGGTGAAAAAGCAGCTTATGTGAAATCGAAAGTAAACAATCAACCATTGGAAGTTGGAGAACAAATTGGACATTATTGGAATTTAATTCGTCCAGATTTTACTCATACAGCTTTAGTAGCTTTCAAAAAGAAGGTAAAGGTGTGATTACAGCACAAGCATTTACCAATACGGAATGGTTAAAAGGAAATGGTTTTGATTCTAATTTATCAGAAGACTATTTAGGTCAAAATGGTGAAGCATCTGTAAATATTACAACTGGTGGTAAGATTGCCAAATCATCTTCTAAGCAAACGAAAATAGTGAATAAAGCAAATACAACTGCCGAAAATAAAGTAGTTACAAAAATCTGCTAGTGAACCGAAAGAAACAACAACTGTTTTAAAATGGTTGGTCAGATCGTAGTTATTATAAAAAAATGGAGAAAAAGGTCATTTCTCAATGGATTTATGATGCGAATTATTCTAGTTGGTTCTATCTTGATGCCGATGGAGAGTATTTAGAGAACTCTTGGAAAGGTGATTACTATTTAGAAGCTGGCGGATATATGGCTAGTGGAGAATGGGTTTATGATGGAAATTACCAAAATTGGTTCTACTTACATGGTAATGGTAAATTCGCTCGTGACTATTGGAAAGATTCATACTATTTAGGTCAAAATGGAGCATTAGCTCGTGATACATGGATTGGCAGTTACTATGTAGATGCAACAGGTAAATGGAATCCAGAAATGTAATTGAATGGAATGTCAACAAAAAAATTAGAATTTCATCTAATTTTTTGTTGACATTTTTGTTTCTAGCAGTAAACTTCTAATTAAGTTAGATGTTTATCTAATTTGTTGTGAAAGTGAGGTTGAAATTTTATGGATATCATATTAAATAATGCGAATTTTAGAAAGTTATGGTTTAGTAGTACATTTGCGGGAGCGGCGAGTAATATTATTCAATACGCTTTGTCGCTCTATGTGTTAGATAAGACGGGGTCTGCAACGGCTTTTGCTAGTATTCTTTCGATTATTATCTTCCCTAGAATATTATTTTCGCCAATTGCAGGTGTGTGGGGAGATCGAGTGGATCGACAAAAAGGTCTAGTATATACAACATTAATGACGGTTATTACGTTAGTGATATTTGGACTGGGAACTTATGTAGCAAGTAATTTATCTCTTGTAGCGATTTATGTTTTGGTCATTATTTTTAGAATTAGTAGAGGTTTTTTTCAATCAGGTCCGATGATGAGTGTTTTGCCAGCAATTGTTGAAGAAAGTCAATTAGCTCTAGCCAATACTTGGATGCAAGTGGATAATGGAATTGTGAATATTATTACACCGTTTGTTGCAGCATTTATTTATTCGACTTTTTCTATTACAGGTTCTTTATTTATTTCAGGAAGTATTTTTATTTTTTTGACAATGATTGGTTATGCATTGATGAAAATTCCTGAACGTAAAGTTCAAAAAAACAAATGGATGATGAGCAATCCGTTGTGAATAGTTTTTGGACAGATTTCAAAGAGGGAATTAAAATTGCGTTTGACATTCCAAATCTTATTATTATTGTATTGCTTGCATTATTTATTAATTTTTTTAATGTCTCCTATTTTTGGTATTGTGATTACTTACTTTATCAGGGTTACGTTGGAATTTTTCAAATACAGAATTTAGTATGTTTCAATCATTTGTAGCAGTAGTGAGTATGATTTCTCCATTAATTGCGTATCGTTTAATCAAAGACAGTAAAGAACCCGTTCACTTATTATTAAAAATATACTGGGGGATTTGTTGTTGGATTATTTGTGGTTATGTGTGGAACAATGGCTCGTGATATTTTTTTCAATGAATCAATGGATGTCGTTAGCTGGTATTCTTGTTGGATTTATCCTTGTTTCTGTTTTTAGCAACGTATATTAATATTCAATTATCAACTTTAGGTGCTAAAAATGGTTCCAGAAGAATATTTAGGAAGAATTGGAACAACGATGGGGATGTTAGCTACGATTTCTGTTCCAATTGGTCAGTTAGTATTTGGAATTATTTTTAGATCATTTTAATGCTACAGTTTGTTTAATTGTTTCGATTGTGGGATTAGTGGTATTCTTAATAGTAGCGAATCGTATGTATCAAGATTCTAGTCAGGAGGGGGAAAATGCAATTTAAACAAGAGCAGATGGAGTTTGTCAATCAGCTGCTGTATCCAATTTTAATATTGAAAAAAAGGATAGAGATGAGGAACGTCCTTCATCGCCTTTAGAAGAGCAATTAGAAGTTATTGTAGAAGAAATGAGACATATAAGTGTTCCGTTGGAACCTTATAAAGATAATATTCTCTATTTCTATAAGGATGATGCTTTACGAATTTTTGTCAATGTAAAAAAATGTGCTCCGTTATCATTCTTTTGATGAGTATGCTGAAGTTTTACATTCGATGGATGAAAAGTCAAATTAAGCAACAATTAATGACCAATATTGTGAAGCAAGATGAAGAAGAAGTAGATGTAGAAGAAAAAAAGTTCAGGAGTTATTAGGAAATCAATTTGCATTTCTAGATTTCTTAAAAAAATTTGCCGATTGATGATACTGTCCGTTGGAATTACTTTTACGATTATGTCGCAGCCTAAAAAAAGTTTGTAGAAGATTTTTATTTCTTTGCATCAAACACTCAAGCCAATTTTTTTGAGAAAGTGTATGCAGAATATTTACCAATTTTAGAAAAAAATCTTATACGGAATTTGAATCTACGATTCATGAACACCCAACGATTTTAGCAGAGGCTTTTACTGGAACAAAGGAAATTGAAGAAATTGACTGGACATCGGATGAAATTTCAGTTATTCCAACCTTATTATTATCGGATTTCTATTTTCAAGATTCTGAACTATTAATACTAGGGGCAAAATCATTAGAAGTCATTCAACATGTCATCCAAACAAGATTGGATAAACAACAAGAGCGAATTAATGTTTTTCAAAAAAATTTAGGAGATAAAACAAGATATCAAATATTTTTGCGAGATTGCCAAAGGTACAAAAGAGTGTTAAAAAAATTGCGGAACAATTAGGGATTACATCGGCAACAGTTTCGTATCATATTAATGAATTAGTCTTATCGAATATAGTAGTTCAAGGTTGGAATAAGAAGGATTGCCTAAAAAGCAATTCACACGGAATTGATTACAGAAGTGATGAATGGATTAATGGAAGATAGTTTCATGACGAATACACTAGAGAATGAAGAATAATATGCTATAATAGCAATACAAAAAGAATGTATGGAGGGATACAAATGAGTGATGTAAAATTAGTAAAACGTAGTGAAGTCGATCAATCGATTACTTGGGATATGACATTATTATATCCAAGTGATGAAGCATATCGTACAACATTAAAGGAAACAGAAGCTCAATTAAAGAGCTTCAAAGAAAAAAATATGAAGACAAACTAGCGGATTTAGAAGTATTAACTGCTGCTACTGAAGAATATGAAGCATTATATGAAACATTCTACCGTTTGTCTCATTATGCAGAATTACCAATGACTGTAGACCGTTTCAATGATACAGTGGTTGAAAAATGCAACTTTATTTGAACAAGTAGCTAGTGCATGGGCTTTTGAATATGAGTTTCTATGATACTGAAATTGTTGGATTAGATGAAAGTTTGTTACGCCAATTTGTGGCAGAAAAAAACGTCCAGATTTAGCATACTTTATTGAAAAAAATTATTCGTGTTAAGGCACATACTTTATCCAAAGATGCAGAACAAGTTTTATCAAATATGTCTAGCTTACCAAGTTTCTATCAATTATATGAAGTAACAAAACATGAAGATATGGAATTTGACTCATTTGAAGCTGATGGAAAAACTTATGAAAATAGTTTTGTTTTATATGAAAACTTACATGAAATGGATAACAATACAGCAGTTCGTCGTAATGCAGCGAAAAGTTTCTATAAAACATTAAATCGCTATAAGAATACTGTTGCAAATGAATATATTTCAACGATTAAAAAAAGAAAAAAATGCTTTGCAACAATGCGTGGATACGATAGTGTCATTGATTATTTATTAGACAAAACAAGATGGGGATCGTGAATTATATGACCGTCAAATTCGTACATTAATGACGGATTTAGCACCACATATTCAACGTTATATTCGTTTATTAGCAAGAGAACATAATGTAGAGGATATGCAATTTGCAGATTGCAAAAATTAATTTAGATCCTGAATTTGAAGTAGATATGTCTATTGAAGAATCGAGAGACTACTTGAAGAAAGCTCTTGGAATTTTTAGGGGAAGATTATAAAGCTATGATCGATGAAAGTTACGACAAACGTTGGACTGACTTCCCTCAAAATATTGGTAAGAGTACAGGTGGATTCTGTGCGACTGTTCCAAAAGTAGCAAGTTATATTTTATTATCATGGACTGGAAAAAAATGAATGAAGTATTCGTATTAGCTCATGAATTAGGACATGCGTACCACTTTAAACGTGTTGGAGAAGAGTTAACAATGTTTAATAATGAATGTTCATTATACTTTGTAGAAGCTCCATCAACATGTAACGAAGTTATTGTTTCAAATTATTTATTGAAAAAAATAGTACAGATGCTCGTTTCAAACGTTGGGTCATCAGTAACATGATTAGTCGTACTTACTTCCATAATATGGTCACTCACTATTTAGAAGCAGTATTCCAAGACCGTATTTACAAAATGGTTGATAACAATGAAATGTTAAATGCAGATGTGTTATCTAAAGTGAAACGTGAAGTAATGGAAGAGTTCTTCGGGGATAGTCTTGTAGTGAATGAAGGGGCAGAGCTAACTTGGATGCGTCAACCTCACTATTATATGGGATTATATCCTTATACTTATTCTGCTGGTTTAACTATTGGTACCGCAATTGCGAATAAGATTGAGGAAGATCCTTCTCAAGCACAAGTTTGGAAAGATACATTAGCATTAGGCGGTAGCCTATCTGCAAAAAGATTTAGCACGTCATGCTGGATGTGATGTTTCGACAGAACAACCACTAAAAAGAAGCTATTGCTTACGTAGGAAAATTAGTGGATCAATTATACGACCTTACGGATGAGTTGAAATAGGACTTGTCTGAAGTAGCAAAGGTTATAAATCCTTATGGCAGGAGCCGATAGTTTGGCTTCTGCCATTTTTTTGTTACTGTTAAGAAATAATACATTGACATCATCCAAAATAGTGATATGATGGATGTGAAAACGCTTATAAATAAGAGGTGTTTCTTATGATTAAGTCAGTAAAAAAATAGAAAAAGTTAGATAGCTTATAACAATTTATGTTTATTGTGTGGTGGTAATCATGATATATAAAGTATGGAATGTCCCTAAATATGTACTTATATTTTTTTATTATGATATTGGCTTCATTAGATGGAGTTCTAATATCTTCGTTGTTTAAAAAAATTTAATTGACTTAGCAAGTCAAGATAATCCTCAAGAATTTCTGCAATTAATTTGTGTTATTCTTTTAATCTATGCTATAGTGCTATTGTCAAATTACATTTATAATCGAATGAAATATCAGTTTGTTTTTTTGATGCTAATCTATATATAAAGAAAAAAATTATGCAAAAATTTTTTTGCTGCAAGATTCGAGAGCCTACTCAGAAGCAGAAGTGAAAAAGAAAACCATTTCTTTTTTTATGAATGATCTAAAATTATTAGAAACAAATTATATTATTTCTTTTTTTCGATATGTATTTGTATTTTTTTATGCCTTTACGGCTTTTTGTTTTATAGTTTTTATAGATTCTGTTGTAGCACTCATCTTTTTTTAGCATTTTTCTCTTATTCCATCTATAGTACCGGTGCTGTTTAAAAAAAGTCTTAGCAGATAGAACGAAGAATTGGTCAACTTTAAATCAAGATTATACTGAAACCCTAAGTGAAACTATTGAATCTTCAGAAGAAATTAAAAGAATTTCATACGGAAACGATTTTTTTATCAAACGATTTTTTTCAAGAGTATTTGAAACTGAAAAAAATCTTTTTTTGATACTTAATAATATGCAATCTTTATCCGTACTAGTCATTGGAAGTATATCTATTTTTATGCTATATTTTTTTCCACTTGCTATAGGTGGATATTTTGTGATGTCACAGCAAACAAGTTTATCCAATTTAATTGCCGTATTTTTGCCTCTAACAGAATTATCACACCAGTAAAATTAGTGATTAATATTTATAATCAGTTTAATTCAGTAAAAAAACTATTAGAGAGAAAGTTGAGGAAGTGTTACAAAAGAATATCACTATGTCACAGCAAACGTATTTGCCTATAGAAAAAAATATCGATAAAGTCGGGTAACGTGTTACTTGGAGGAAATCTGATTTTGAAGGATATCCAACTAGAGTTAACAAATAAAGATAAGGTACTGGTGGTAGGAGAAAGTGGAGCCGGTAAAAGTATTTTTATTAAACCTTGTTAAAGGGAACTTACCCTTAGATGAAGGAGATTATATTATTGAACCTAAAAAAATTCAAATTTAAATATGGCTTTATCAAAAAGATTTCATCTTTAAAGACTCGTTAAGTTTTTAATATTTTTATTTTTCTAATGAATTAGTTTCAGAAGAATTGAATAACATTTTTGAAATTGATAATAAATTTCCAAAAAAATGATTGATTATCAAGGAAAAAAATCTATCAGGCGGGCAAAATAAAACGTATTAATTTAGCAAGGATTTTTAAGTCATGGAAATAGCCTACTTTTTAGATGAACCTTTTCAAGGATTAAGTACTAAACAGTCAAGTTCTATTGAAACTTATTTATTGGAACATACTGAATTCTTGATGCTATCGACTCATGTTTTTTTCATGAAGAAAAACCTTCCAAAGTATTCAATGTATATTGTAGTAGAAAAATAAAAACAATTACTGTATATAAGGAATTTTCTGAATTTAAGAAAACTAATTATTATCAACAGAATATTCATAGAATTTAAAGAAGAATACTCTTAGAAAAGTTGAAAAAAAGAAGTTTCGCTTTTGCGAGACTTCTTTTTCTATATAACTATTGATAAACCTATAATAAATCATTATTTCGTACGAATGCTAACTTCTCCATACGACAATGCGTGTAAACTGTTATCTTCTTTTTCAACAAGCAAACGTCCATTTTCATCAATATCTTTTTGCAAAAAGCATCATAAACATGGTTTCCTTCAATCACTTTGACAGCTTTTTCCAATGACATTCGAGTGTTTTCTATAAGAATCGATGAAGTCTCTTTTAGAAAGATTTTTTTATAATAAAATACCCATTTTTTTCTAAAAAAATGTCGCAATAAAATGATTACGATTAAAAGATTGTGCTTCATATTCCTTTTTAGAAGAAAAAAATACTCCCTACAATTGAGTGTAATTCTTCAGGAAAGGCCTCAGGAGCTTCAACTAGATTAATGCCCATTCCAACAATAAGTGATTGTACTTGTTGAGACTCAAAAATCACTTATAACCTCCGTCAAAATGCCTCCAACTTTTTTTATCTTGATAAAAATAAATCATTTACCCATTTGATATTCAGAGATTTCCCTGTTAATTCTTCTAACGTTTCTACACAAGCTACAGCTGTCGCACAAGTAATCAGAGACAAGTCTTCTAATGCTATAGTAGGGAATAAACAAAGACTAATATATAAACCCGTTTTAGCTGGAGAAACAAATTTTCTTCCTAAACGACCTCTTCCAGCTGTTTGTTCTTCACTAATAAAAAAATCGCAGGAGTAGTAGAATTTTTGATTTGCATATAGTTTTGCTAGATCATTGGTAGAAGTAGTACTTTCCATTGTTTGAACGATCCAATCGATTGGATGATGCTGTTGAATGAGTTCTTGGTTAATTTGTTGTTCAGATAATACATCATTATTTTTCAGATAAGGTATATCCTTTATTCGTAGAAGAATCGATGGCATAGCCTTCTTTTTTAGAGATTGGATAGCTTTCCAGATTGAAGTTCGTGATTTATTTAAAGCTAGTGCCATTATTTCTCCAGAAATTGGTTCACCAGTATGTTCTTGAAGATAGAGTAAAACAGCCTCTTTTGTTTTCATAAAAAAAGTCCCCCTTTATTTGATTCAAATTGTATAAAGATTAGAAGGGATTGTCAACTTAACATAGATAAACGGGTGACAATTTTCAAGAAAGTTTTAAGTATGCCTTTTTGTAAAGGCATGGTATAATGGAAGAGAAGATGTTATGAGAGGATTTGAATCAATGAGAAAATTAGTCATTAATGGAGGAAAACCACTAACTGGAGAAGTAACTATCAGTGGTGCTAAAAAAATAGTACAGTAGCTTTTAATTCCTGCTGCTATTTTGGCATCTGAACCAGTTGTATTAGAAGGTGTTCCAGATATTCAAGATGTAGCTGCATTAATTGAAATTTTGAGAGATTTTAATGTTCATACTACTTTTTGAAGAAGGAGTATTGACCATTGATCCAACAAATATGTTATCTATTCCAATGCCAAGTGGAAAAAAATCCAAAGTATGAGAGCTTCATATTATTTTTATGGGAGCAACTCTTGCAAAAATTTGGAGAAGGTGTTGTTGGACTTCCAGGTGGATGTTTCTTAGGTCCAAGACCAATTGATCAACATATTAAAGGGTTCAAAGCGTTAGGAGCAGATGTCCGTAATGAAATGGGTGCCATTTATTTATCTACAAATGGACAAGGATTAACAGGAACTCGTATTTATATGGATGTTGTATCTGTAGGGGCGACGATTAATATTTTATTAGCAGCTGTTCGTGCAAAAGGTAAAAACGATTATTGAAAAATGCTGCAAGAGAACCTGAGATTATTGATGTAGTTAATTTATTAAATAAAATGGGTGCTAATATTAAAGGTGCAGGTACTAGCGTCATTCGTATTGAAGGTGTGGAAGCATTACACGGATGTCGTCATACGATTATACCAGATAGAATTGAAGCAGGAACTTATTTATCGATTGCTGCAGCAGTTGGTGAAGGAGTGACGGTTAAAAAAATGTCATTTTTTTGAACATATTGAAGGCTTACTTGCAAAAAAATGGAAGAAATGGGCGTGAAAAATGACGATTGGAGAAGAAGATATTTATGTAGCTCCTTCTAAAGATTTAAAAAGCTGTAAGTATTAAAACATTACCTTATCCTGGTTTTGCTACTGATTTACAACAGCCAATTACGCCATTACTAATGAAAGCAACTGGAGAAGCAAAAATTATTGATACAATTTATCCAAAAACGTGTCAATCATATCCCAGAATTAAATCGTATGGGAGCTTTAGGCCGTGTAGAAAAATGATGTCATTTCAATTACCGGTCCAACACCATTAACAGGTTGTGAAGTTGCTGCAAGTGATTTACGAGCTGGAGCAGCATTAGTCATTGCTGGGTTAATGGCTCAAGGTACAACAAAGATTAGCAATATTGAACATATTTTAAGAGGATATTCTCATATTGTAGAAAATCTACAACAATTAGGGTGCCGATATTCAAATGATTGAAGAGGATTAAAATGTCAGAAACAATTGAAACAGTAACTTTACCAGTCTTACAACAAAAGACATTAAAAGAAATGTATGCTTTTGCGAAGCATTATAAAATTCCTTATTATGGGCAAATGAATAAAAAAGAATTAGCTCTAGCGATTATGAGAGCTCAAGAAGAAGCGACTGGATTCTTCCAAGTAGAAGGAGTATTAGATATTAATAATGCGGAAGGATATGGTTTCCTACGCCCAATTAATTATTCTACTAGCCAAGAAGATATTTATATTTCTTCTTCTCAAATTCGTAAATTTGCCTTAAGAAATGGTGACTTAGTAGCAGGACCTGCTCGTCCTCCACGGACAGGTGAAAAGTTTAATGGCTTAATGCAAGTTGGAGCGGTAAATGGAAAAGACCCTGAAGAAGCAAAAAGAAAGGGATCACTTTTCCAGGGTTAACACCTTTATATCCTGAAGTTCAGATGAAGTTAGAAACAACAACGGGCAGAATTGCTTCAAGAATGTTAGATTTAATTTGCCCCATTGGATTTGGACAGCGTGGATTAATTGTGGCACCTCCAAAAGCTGGTAAAAACCAGTTTATTAAAAAGAAATTGCGAATGGAATTACAACGAATTATCCTGAAGCAGAATTAATTATTTTATTAATTGATGAACGACCAGAAGAAGTAACGGATATTGAGCGTACAGTAGATGCTGAAGTTGTATTTTCAACATTCGATCAAACACCAGAACATCATATTAAAGTGAGTGAATTAGTGTTAGAGCGTGCATTACGTTTAGTAGAAGATGGACGTGATGTCATTGTGTTATTAGATAGTATTACTCGTTTAGCACGTGCGTATAATTTAACAATTCCACCTTCTGGACGTACATTAAGTGGGGGGATTGATCCAGCAGCTTTTTATCGTCCAAAGAGATTTTTTGGTTCTGCGAGAAATATCGAAGATGGTGGCAGTCTAACAATTTTAGCAACAGCTTTAATTGAAACAGGTAGCCGTATGGATGATGTGATTTATGAGGAGTTTAAAGGAACGGGGAATGCGGAAGTTCATTTATCTCGTGAATTAGCCGAAAGACGTGTATTTCCTGCAATTGATGTAAAACGTTCAGGTACTCGTAAAGAAGAAATTTTACTGGAACCTCATGTTTTTAGAAGCAGTTTGGAAAGTTCGAAACACGATGAAGGGTGACGGACTAGAAACAAGCGAGCAAATGGTGAAGCAATTAAGAGAAACGAAGAGTAACAAAGACTTTATAAAGCGTATTGAATTACTGTAAATATCATTCGAAAGACTTTTCTAAAAATAGCATTGGACGCCAGCAGACCTATCGGTCTCATGGCTAAAAAAATTGAGCCTAGGGTCTCAATTTTTTTCCAGTAATATCAGCCTTTTCGGCTGATATTACTCCTGCTATGGAGAAAAAGTCTTTCTCATTTGGATATGAAATTATCAGAGTCCGTAAAATGACTTTTTCTAAATGTAGTAAAGAACGCAATCAGCCTCGCTTTTGCGAGTCTCATTCAATAATGCTACTGGGAAAAGTCTCTTTTATTGGACGTGAATTTATGAGAGTCCATAAAAAAATGATTGTTTATAGCACTAGTAAATCCCCATACGTCACTCACATTAAAGAGAGTGAATAGAAAGAAAAAAACATTTTTTTACTGTAGCAGTAATATAAGCCACAAAGGTAGTAGCTTATATTACGGGAAAATTTGAGAGCAAGGCTCAAATTTTAGCCATGAGATTCGCGAAAGCGAAGCTGCTGGCGACGAAGCTATAGTAAAAATGTTTTTTTCATTCCGCTCAAGAGTAAAAATTTTTATTGTATCTATTAAGACCCATACGTTTCTCACATCAAAGAGAGTGAATAGGAACAGAAAAAAATTTTTCATAGTAGCAGTCATATAAGCCACAAGCGTAGTGGCTTATATGACAAGAAAAAAATTGAGACCAAGGCTCAATTTTTTTAGCCAAGAGACCCCAAAGGGGGCTACTGGCGTCCGGCTACCATGAAAAATTTTTTTCTGTTCCTATTCACGAGTAAATTTACTTTTACTTTAATCCTTCCCATTCTGCGAAAAAAATTGGGTTAAATAATCTTTCATAAATTCGTGTCGTCCTTTTGCGATTTCACGAGCTTCGGGAGTATGTAAAGTGTCAGATAAAGTTAATAATTTTTTTCATAAAAAAATGTCCAATGGCGGTGTCTTCAAGATCCTGAGCATTTTCTAACACATCTTGAGGTTCTCCTGTATAAATCGGACGTTGGTGTGCACCTGAATAAACGAAAGTACGTGCAATGGCAATTGCACCAATTGCATCTAATCGATCTGCATCTTGAACAATTTTATCCTCAATTGAAATAGGCTGAAGAGGATTTTTTTCCATTACGAAACCCAACTGCATCAATGGAGTAGAGAATTTTTTTATTAAATCTTCTGACAATCCATGTTGTACTAATAAATCTCTTACTTCCAGTTTAGCTTCTTCAACATTAGAAACAATTTTTATGATCATATCGATCATGAAGTAGAGCAGCTAACTCAATTTGTAATTGATTAGCTTCAGGATAATGTACAGCAATTTTTTTAGCATTTTTTTCCATACTCGTTCAATATGATACCAATCATGCCCAGTATGTTCTTGAGTAAAAAAATTTTTTTCATTTCTTTTTGAATCGAATGAATGATTTCTCTATGATTCATAGTTTATTCCTTTCTTAATTGAATAAAAAGACTTTTGGAAATCCAAAAGTCTTTTTGTAAATATTAATGTAAAACTTTATTTAAAAAAAGTCTCTTGTACGATTATGTTGAGGATTTTTTTGAAGATTTGTTCTGGTGTACCATCTTCAACGACGTAACCACCATCCATGAAAAATAACACGGTTACTTACTTCATGGGCAAATCCCATTTCGTGAGTTACCACGACCATTGTCATACCATCTTTTGCTAATTGTTGCATTACTTCTAGTACATCTCCAACCATTTCAGGGTCAAGAGCAGAAGTAGGTTCATCGAATAATAACATTTTTGGTTTCATTGCTAAAGCACGAGCTATGGCTACACGTTGTTTTTTTGTCCACCAGATAAAGTTTTTTGGATAAACATCTGCTTTATCTTCTAGGCCAACCATTCCTAATAATTCTAAGGCATGTTTGTCTGCATCTTCTTTTTGTTTCACGTCCTAATTCAACAGGAGCTAATGAAATATTCTCTTTAATTGTTAAATGAGGGAATAAGTTAAAGTGTTGGAAAAACCATTCCAATTTCTTGACGAACAAAGTTTAAATCAGTATTTTTTTATCGGTTAAATCATAACCATCAACGATAACTTTACCTTCAGTTGTTTTTTTCTAGACGATTTAAGCAACGTAAAAATGTTGATTTACCTGATCCAGAAGGACCGATAATACAAACAACTTGTCCTTCTTCGATTTCTAAGTCAATCGATTTTTAAGACTTCTAATTCACCATAATTTTTTTCTTAAGGCCTTTTTACTTCGATAATTGCCATCTTATGCCTTCCTTTCTAAACGTGCTGAAATTTTTTTGTTAATAGAGTAATAACAATTAAGTACATCATACCAACAATAAACCACATTGAACTTGATTGTAAGTTTCTTGCAATAATTATTTTTACCAGTTTGTGTCAATTCTACAAGTCCTATGATGGATAAAATTGAAGTATCTTTCAAAGTAATGACAAATTGGTTAATAAATGACGGAACCATTAAACGAACCGCTTGAGGCAAAATAATTTTTGCATTGATTTATAATATGGTAATCCTAAACTCATAGCTGCTTCACTTTTGTCCTTTATCGATCGCATTAATACCACCACGGACAATTTCAGCGATATAAGCAGCAGCATTTAACCCTAATGTTGTAATAGCTGCAACTGTTGCATCTAAACGAATATTTAATGCTTGAGGAATTCCAAAATAAATAAAGAATGTTAAAACAATTAGTGGAATACCACGCATAAAAATCAATGTAGATAGTTGCGATTGTTTCTAATACAGAAATACGGCTAGTTCTCATTAATCCTAAAAAGAACTCCAATAATAGTTGCAATTGCTAGAGAAACAAATGTAATCCAAATCGTATTCCATAAACCATTTAATAATGTAGGAGCATTTGTTTTTTTAATAATCCTAATAAACTTGTATCTTCAGTAGAAGTAGTTGTTGAATCATCTGTTCCAATGTATTTATTAATGATTTTTATCGTATTCACCATTAGACTTTAAAGTAGCTAATCCACGGTTGAAAGCTTCTATAAATTCAGTGTTTTGATTTTTTTAATACGGCAACTCCATATTGAGTGGCTTGTTCTTTATAAGAAGTTAATGTCATTGGTAAGTGATTACTGCGAATGGCATATCCTAATACTGGATAATCTTCAAAAAGCAGCAACACTATTTCCACTGACTACGTCTTGATACATATTAGCAGAATCTTCAAATGTTGAGATTGTAAAACCATATTGATCTTTAATAGAAGCAGCAAAGCTAGCTCCTTGTGTACCAATTTTTTTACAGCAACATTTTTTTACCGCGAAGTTCTTCGTAAGTACTAATGTTACTTGAAGTACTCACTGCCATTCCAATACCACTATCGAAATAAGAATCTGTAAAGTCGAATTTTTTTGTTTTCTTTCATCAGTCATACTCATTCCTGCGATAACTGCGTCAACTTGTCCAGCTTCTAAAAGCTTGAACAGCAGCGTTAAATCCTAAAAGCTTTGATTTCAATTTCAAAAATTTTTTCTTCTTTTGCGATAGCATTGATTAAATCCATGTCAATTCCAACATAATTACCAGAAGTATCTTGGAATTCAAATGGGGCAAAAAGTAGTATCTGTTGCAATCGTATATTTTTTTGTAGCAGCTTCAATTGGAGTAGAAAGAAGGAAAAAAACAAAATTCCTAATAAGCTAATCCAGAAGCTCTTTTTTTCTTAATGTTCGTATGTATTTTTCATAAAGACCTCCATATTGTTAAAAAAATTAATGTGGGTCTAGTTTACTAGATTTTTAATGTGAAAAATAAAAAAACAGGTCTCATGTCATGTTACATTTTCTGACATAAGACCTGTGATGGAGTCACTCTTTCTTTAAATGATGATTGAGTTCAGTTAACAAATGAATCATTGTATCTAACCGTTGTTCCATTCGATGAAGTAAGTAAATACTCATCGCAATTGGAAATCCCATATTGCTAATTAAAGCAATGAGTGGTTGAAGAAAAATCTGCTTCCATGAAATCACCTCCTCTTACTATTAAAAAAAGGAAAGTGTATAAAAAAATTACCCCCATAAGGAGGTAATAGTTTCAACTTTGTTGATCTAAACATTTTTTTGAATCGCTTTAGCAACGCCACCATGTTTGTTATCATCTGTTTGATAGGTAGCAGTTTGCATAGCTTCTTGATTAGCATTTCCCATCGCTACACTATAACCAGCCAATTTTTAACATAGAAACATCATTTGAATTATCCCCAATCGCAAAAAAACTTCGTCCATTGAAATTCCTAAAGTGTCTGCGTAGAATTGAAGAGCGATTCCTTTTTGAGCATCTTTGTGAGTGACTTCAATATTTGTTTTTAAAAGAAGAAGTAACAACTAGATTAGGAAGTTCTTGTTCAACATAAGATGTAATTTCCATTAATGAATCTTTAGATTCGTAATTGGAAGTTAAGACTTTATAAATTTTTAATGGTTGGGTCTTCTAAAACTTCCTCTAAACTAGAAACATCTGTTGCATCAAAAAAAGTTTTCTTAATTTCTCGAGTTCAGCTTCAAATTGTTCTGGAGAAAGGTCTGGATGATTTTCTTTGAAAGTAGCCACTCTTTTTGCAAATTTTTTTCTGCGAAGTGTAAAAGAGAATAATCCTTTTTGAAGTCATCATATCCCAATTGTTATGATATTTCTCAATTACTTGAATAAGTTTTTCGTGTATCTTCATGAGAAAGTGTGATTTCTTTTTAAAAATAGTACCGTCTTCTTTATAAATAACGGCTCCATTTAATCCAATGACAGGGCATTGAAGATTGGCAGGTTCTAAGCAGAGAGAAGCTTGGTAAAAATCTCTTCCTGAGCAAATGACAAAGGGAATATTCTGTTCTTGTAAATAGTGTACCATTTTAACATTATCTGGATGAATGGTAGAATGGTCTTGTAAAATTGTACCATCCATATCACTAGCAAATAATCGAATCATACGTTCTCCTTTTTTTGCTTCTTGAATATGTTTATTTAACAATGATAAATGTGCTTGAATTCTTTTTAATACGAGGTTGGCTCATATGTTTGAAATTTTGTACATCTTCCATTATTTCTTCAGATAGTTCTTTTACTTGTGGAATAATACGATATTGTAATTGTTGTGTTCCTTTTTGAAGAACAGGAATTCCATTACTTAAAGTAGAAATGTCTTCCGATAAGCTGACGATATTCTCATATAACTGTTCACGATTTTTACCATTTTGCTTTTGTTGTTAATAGAGCTACTGTACCACCAACAATACTTCCGAAGAGTAATCCTTTGACAAATTTTTTTCATTTATTTTTTTCTCCAAATTTCTAAGTAAATTTTATCATGTGATCGACCATCGAATTTTTTTCTTTTTTTAACGATTGTAGTCTGATTAAAAGGTAAATCTAATTTTTTTATCACTTGGGTATACACGAGTCCATTTATAAAAAAATAAAAATCTACCTTACCTTTATAATCGTCAAGTTGAATTTCCTCGTTTTTCAATAAAAAAACAAAATCATTTTCTTTTTGCGTCAGAAAGATCGAATTCCGCTAATGACTGGATAGAAACATCTGTACCTTCAAATAATTCTTTAGAATAATCAGATACGTATAAAGTTCCGTTTTCCTGTTTAACTTTTGTTCATGATGTTTTCAACTAAAAAAAGCATCTCTTGATTGACGACGATGATTGAAAAAGAACACCATTATCTTTTATCTAATACATAAATGACTTTCATGGTTTATCCCTCCACATGTTTAGCAATGTTTTTGTGCGATAGCTGCTAAATCCTCGTGAGAATAGTCATGAGTTTCCCATTTTAATCCGAAACCTTCTTCGTGTTTATAACGAGGGATTAAATGAATATGAGAGTGGAATACACTTTGAAAAGCAACTTCACCATTATTATTTAAAATATTTATCCCTTTTTACATCTGGGTTCATTGCTTTTTAAAGCACGAGCAATTTTTGGAATTCTGCTAAAATACAGCTGCAGCTAATTCCTCATCATATTCAAAAAAATATCTTTCACGTGTTTTTGGCACGACTAATGTATGACCAGGAGTTACTTGTCCTAAGTCTAAAAAAAGGCGATGACTACCTCATCTTCATAAACAATATGTGCTGGAATTTCTTTAGAAATAATTTTATCAAAAAAATACAATCTGACATGATAAAAAAACCTCCTTAAATTGTATAGGCAAATCGTACCACGAGTAGTGAAGGAATGCAATGAAATCGCGAAGTTTTTTTCTTTAAATGAAAGATTCTAGGAACTAGACTGTTTTTGATATAATAATGCTAAATTGTGTAGGATTGGAGACAGTTATGACATTAAAAAGTAGATAATATAACAGCTGGTTATACTCAAGTTCCTGTTATTAAAGGAGTTTCTTTTTGAAGTACAATCAGGGGAAATTTGTGGACTCATTGGATTAAATGGGGCAGGGAAAAGTACAACCATTAAATGTATTACAAATTTTTATTCAACCATTTTTCAGGAAAGATTTCCATACAAGGGCATACGGTTGAGGAAAAGTGTGAGAGATTATCGTAAGTTGATTGCAGTCATTCCGGAAACGCCTGTGTTATATGAAGAATTAACCTTTAGAGAACATATCGAATTAACAGCTCAAGCGTATCAGCAAGATACACCTGAAACGATGCACCGCGCGATGGAATTAGTAGAGCAGTTTCGTTTAACGAAACAATTAGATTGGTTCCCGGCTTATTTTTTTCAAAAAGGAATGAAGCAAAAAGGTACTCATTGTTTGTGCATTAATGTTGGATGTTCCATTATATGTGGTAGATGAACCATTTTTAGGATTAGATCCATTAGGGATTCGCACATTATTAAATGTGTTAAGAGAGAAAAAGAATCTGGTGCAGCCATCTTAATGTCTACGCATGTGCTAGATACTGCAGAAAAAAATATTGTGATCGTTTCATTGTATTACATGATGGATTGGTTCAAGCACAAGGAGATTTAGAAACACTTAAAGGCGAAGTTCAAATTGATGAAACTTCATTAGAAGATGTGTATTTTTGCATTAACAACGACTACAGGTGATCATCATGAATAGTGAACAATTGTGGGGAAGTCGTTTCAAGACTTATCAGAAAAAAAGTAATGAAATATGCCAAATATATGATGAATGATCATTTTATGATTGTTGTCTTTTTTTCTTATTTGGCTTTCTATTATTTCAATATTCAACATGGTTAAAAAAACAATTCGTATTTTAGAATGGCCTTTGATCTTATTTATTAGTTTGTTATTAGCTATTGTTCCTTTATTTGGTGAAATTGCTACTTATGTAGAAGAGGCTGATTTACATTTTTTTAAGTGTAATTGGGGAAGATTTTAAACCTTATTTTTAAACGTGCCATTCGTTATAGTTGGATTTTTTTCCATTAGTGATGAATTTTATTGCAACGATTTTTGTGTTGCCAATTTTTATGCAAGCATATGGGAATGGAATGATTCCATTTTTGCCATTTTTCGTAACGCTATTATCACTTAAAGGATTCCATTTTATGATTCAAAAAAATCAATTTTTTGAAGGAAATTACCGAAGAATTCCTACTATAATGTAGCACTCTATTTGGTAAATAGTATTTGTTTATTTGGAATTCTTTCTTTTATTCCAAAAAGTGTTCTCTTTATCGATGACACAAGTATTGGCTGTTCTTGCAATTGGACTTTATCGTTTTGCATCTGCTAAAAACGGTGAATTTCGACTGGAATGAAATGATTCAAAAAGAGCAAGCACGTCAACAAAGAATTTTTTTAGAGTGATTGCTTTGTTTGTAGATGTACCGTTCTTAAAGAAACAGCAAGCAAAACGTAATCAATCATTAGATATTTTCGTGGGAAAACTAACACCAAATCGTATTCAACCGTATCATTATTTATTAATTCGAACAGCATTAAGAAGCTCCAATTATGTTACGGTGTTACTTCAAAATGATTGTTGCAACAGTATTATTAGCATTTGTTAGTTCTATTTGGTATTGGATTATGGCAATTCAATCGATGATGATATTAGTGATTTGTTTCCAATTTGCTTCCTTATATAAAACATCCAAAAAGCTCATTCGATTTATATTCATTCCTTATATGATCCAAAAGGAAATGATGGATGATTTTTATTGGAGTTGTTTTTTACAGTTAGTCATTGGAGTAAGTGTGATGATTAGCATATTAACAGCTTTTAGTCTCAAGAAATGCTTTTCGTATTATCGGGATTTTTATGGTATCCCTTTTTATCTGCTGTATTTTTTTATATGGTTATTTAAAAACCACGTTTAAATCGTAAAAAAAGAAAAGAAGATAGATTTTTAACCGTGAAGCTTGACGGAAACATTTGGACAGCATAAAATGAAAGATAACGAATAAACTCAAGAAATGGTCGGTAGGGATAGAAATATGGAACAAAAACATGGATGCAGGATGGGAATTACATCCAATTGGGGGAGATACCGGACAAGCCTATATGGCAGTGAGAGCGCAGGAGAGAGTCTTTTTTAAAAAGAAATTCTTCGCCATTTTTTAGCTGCATTGTCAGGCGAGGGAATTGCTCCTAAACTAATGTGGACCAAGAGAGCTGGAAATGGAGATGTTCTAACAGCTCAAGAATGGTTAAAATGGTCGATCCTTAACAACTGAAGAAATGAATTCGATGGAAGTGATTGATTTATTAAAAAGAAATTCATCAGTCTCCTAATTTACTATTAATGCTTCAAAAAAATTCAAGGCGAAGAATATACTGCTCAGCATTTCATTGAAGATTATTTAGTAAATTTACAGTCAGGTTTACAAAGTCATCGTTTCTTATCAGAAGTCTTAGATTATTTAAAAGAAACATTGCCTCTTGTATTAGAAGCAGGTAAAACTGTTTGTCATGGTGATTTAGATCGCCGTAATTTTTTTATTAGCTAATGATAAATTATATTTAATTGATTGGGAAATGGTTCGTTTAGCTGATCCTGTATCAGATTTAACGATGATTTTAACTCAATACATTCCTGTTCATCAATGGGGCGAATGGTTAGATGCTTATGGGTTGAATTTATCAACGAATATTTATCAACGAATTGAATGGTATGCTTTTGATGAATTGTTTAAACTTTATTAAGAAAAAGTCATTTTTGAAGGTCGTTATTATGAAATGAACGAAAAGATTTTTAGTGGTAAAATCAATTTATAATCATCGTTTGATGAAAGAAGAGGAGTATTAAATTGCGTTTAAGAAATAAACCATGGGCTAAAGATACTTTATTAGCTCATCCAGAAATGGTGATTCAAAAATCCAGAAGAATGGAAAGGACGCTGGAAAGAGCGTTTTTGAAATAATCATCCGATTCATATTGAAATCGGGTCTGGAAAAAGGACAATTTGTTAGTGAAATGGCAAAAAAATCCAGATATTAATTATATTGGTATTGAAATTCAAACGAGTGTGATTGTTGTTGCGTTAGAAAAAAAGCTTTAGCAGCAGAAGTTCCAAATTTACAATTATTACATATTGATGGTGGAACAGTGACAGATTATTTTTGCAGATGGTGAAGTGGATCGAATTTACTTGAATTTTTTTCTGATCCATGGCCTAAGAAACGTCATGCTAAAAGACGCTTGACTCATGCTGATTTTCTAAAAAGCATATGAACAAGTATTGCCTTTTAGAAGGAGAAATTCATTTTAAAACAGATAATCGAGGATTATTTGAATATAGTTTAGCTTCATTTTTCTCAATTTGGAATGATTTTAAAGCAAGTTTGGTTAGATTTACACCAAGTAGAGTTTGAAGGCAATGTGATGACCGAATATGAAGAAAAGTTTTTCTGCTAAAGGACATCCAATTTATCGAGTAGAAGCAATTTTTTTCCAAAAGAACGTCATCCTTATAAAGTAAAAATAGAGGAGTGAGTAAAATGTCAAAAAAATAAATCATCTTTTACGGCAGGAGTATTTCTTGCAGCCGGTGCTTTTTGTTGGTGCATGGCTCGTTTCTAAATTTTATGAGAAGAAACTAGTAAATGGAGATGTCATTGTAGGGAATGTTCGTCGTTTATTTTACAGTTGTTGGTACAATTGAAGGCTCATGGATTGAAATGGAACCAGTGTATATTGAACAAGAAGATTTTAGTGGATATGTATACTATGGTGGCATTACTCGTAAAGAACAAGAAGAATTGGTGCAATACGAATTTTTTTGCTGATGCCAAAACAGGTGCAGTTCTAGATTTATATAAACTAGCGTCAGCCTAATGGGTGAGGAATGCTCATAAAAAAAGAGTGACGTTAAAAAGGAGCTCTGAAAGGACTGGAAACGGGACGTTAGAGCTTTTTATTCTTATGGAGGTAAGAACAATGGAAAAGAAAACAGAAAGTTTAATTAAAAACTTTAACAGAATTACAATCAACAAGTGGACATGAAAAAAATGTTCGAGAATTTATGAGAAAAAGAAATGGAGCCATTAGTTGATCGTATTGAACAAGATGGTTTAGGTGGTATTTTTGGGGTTCGTGAACATAAAAGATGCGAATGCACCTAAAATTATGATTGCTGCACATATGGATGAAGTTGGATTTATGGTGACAAATATCACTGCAACAGGTTTATTAAAAAGTTAGCCCATTAGGTGGTTGGAATCCATATGTCGTTTCTGCGCAACGTTTTTACATTGCAAACTCGTAAAGGAGATTATCCAGTTATTTCTAGTTCTGTTCCTCCACATTTATTACGTGCTGCTGGTGGACAACAGGCAGCTGTGAAAGTAACAGATATTTTATTTGATGCTGGATTTACTTCAAAAGAAGAAGCTGAGGAATACGGAGTTCGACCTGGGGATACCATTGTTCCAATGGTTGAAACAATTTGGACAGCGAATAAAAAAACGAATGATTGCAAAATCATGGGATAATCGTTATGGTTGTACAGTCGTATTAGAAGCTTTTGCGTGAATTGAAAAATGAAGCTTTACCAAACACATTAATTGCTGAGCAAAATGTTCAAGAAGAAGTTGGATTACGTGGGACAGGACCAAGTGTAACAAAAATTCAATCCAGACTTATTCTTTGCAGTAGACTGTTCGGCAGCAGATGATTTAACAGGTTCAAAAAGATACATTTGGACATTTAGATCAAGGATTTTTTTATTTAGAATATTAGATCCGGGAATGATTACATTGCCACGTATGAAGGAGTTTTATAGAAGATACTGCTCTAACGCATAATATTCCATTCCAATACTTTGTTTCGCAAGGTGGAACGGATGCTGGAAAAGCACATTTAATGAATCAAGGAGTTCCTAGTGCAGTTATTGGGGTATGTGCTCGTTATATTCATACCCATCAAACAATGTTCTCGATTAAAGACTATGAAGCGGCACGTGAAATGGTCATCCAAACGATTCGCGCATTAGATCGCAGCACAGTTGATACGATTTTTAGATGGAAGAACAAATTAAGTTAAAAAAATAAATTTAAGGAGATTATTATGTGGTTAAGTTTTTTTATAATCAAGAAGGTATTTCAGATACATTATTATTAACATCAGGAGCGGCAAGCCGTTATGATGTAGCAATTGAAACAAAAAAATGGAGTAACACGTGTATTAGATGAAAAAAACAAATACAGTAATTGGTTACAATATTGCTGAAATTTCAAATCATATCCGTTTTGAAAAAAAGCAGGACAACAATTTTTTTATCTACAGAAGAGCAAGAAACCGTTAAAACATTAATCCAAGAAGCTGGGTTTGATGGAGCATCATTAGATTTATCTCCAAAAGATACTTTAGTAGTTGGTTATGTGGAAACTTGTGTTCCTCATGAAGATTCTGATCATTTACATGTTACACAAACACGTGTCAGTCAAGATACAGTTTTACAAATTGTTTGTGGAGCTCCAAATGTAAAAAGCAGGACAAAAAAAGTTGTAGTAGCCACTCCAGGAACGGTAATGCCAAATGGAAGTATTATTTGGTCAGGCGAATTACGTGGAGTAGAAAGTCACGGAATGTTATGTTCTGCTCGTGAATTAGGCTTAGAAAAATGCGCCTGCTAAAAAAAAGGAATTTTAGTGTTAAATGATGATGCTGTTATTGGAGAGCCGTTTAAAGGTTAAATTATCGAAGAGGAGTGGTATTTTTTTGTCAGATAACCATCGTTCGATGAGAGAAATAAGTAATCAACATTTACCAAATAAGAAAAAAATTTCCAAACAAAATGGGTTGATTTTTCCTAATCATTTGCACCCTGAAAGAAGAAGTGGTATTTGATTCTGAACAAGAAGAGGTAAAAAGAAGAAACCCTTGTAGAACATTATCTACCTTTTTTTCTCATCCAACTCGTTCAGCATTAGAAGAAAAAAATGAATCCTGAAAAAGAAGGGATTTTTCCAATCTTTTAAAGAAAGTAGTCAAAGAGGAAACAATCGAGATAAATGGCGTAGTTTTTTTACAAGAAAAACCGACTCGTACTCGTTTTACACCTTCAACGGTTCCTTCGATTTTAAAAAGGATGACTCCTGTTAAAAAGCGTAAAAAGCAAGTTGCATATGAAGAATTAGAAAATCAATTAAAAAAAGAGATGCGGAAGACTTACTTTATATTTTTCAAGTGAAGAAACACCCTTAGTAACAGTAGAAGAAGTAGAAGTTGAAAGAAAATCTCAAAAAGATTGAAAAACAAACGTCATTACAAAAAAAGAGTGAATCCTTCTTTATCTTCTAGTCAAATGGTACAAGAAACATTATTGAAGACTTTACCTGATACACAATCAATGGAAGTATTAGCTCCAGAGTTAAAACCTTTACCTGGTAAGCAGAGAAGAGCAATGAATCGTTCACTATCATGGATAATGGAACAAGAACAAGGAAAAAGATACTTTACCATATAGTAAAAAGTAAACATAGGAAGTGGAATTGATTATGGATAAAAGTAAAATTTATCATTTTACGGGTATAAAAGGCTCCGGAATGAGTGCTTTAGCCCTAGTATTACATGGAGAAGGATATTCTGTTCAAGGTTCAGACTTGAGAATTATTTCTTTACACAAAAAGGTTTAGAAGATGCTGGCATTAAAATGTTTCCTTTTAATGCAGAAAACATTCAAGAAGGACAAATTGTCATCGCAGGGAATGCATTTCCAGATAGCCATGAAGAATTAGTGGCTGCACGTGAAAAAAAGGAATCGAAGTGATTCGATATCATAAATTTTTAGGAGAATTATTAAAAGGATATAAAAGTGTTGCTATTACTGGTTCGCATGGAAAAACAAGTACAACAGGTTTATTAGCACATGTTTTAAGCGCGATGGAACCAACAAGCTATTTAATTGGTGATGGTACGGGACATGGAGTAGAAGGTTCTGAATACTTTGTATTAGAAGCATGTGAATATAAACGTCATTTTATGGACTATAAACCAGATTACGCAATTATGACAAATATTGATTTTTGACCATCCTGATTATTATACGGATATTGATGATGTGCAAAGTGCATTTGAATCATTTGGCCGTCAAGTGAAAAAAAGGAATTATTGCATGTGGAGACGATGCAAGATTACGTGAATTAGATGTGACAACACCAATTACTTATTATGGAATTGCTAAAGGGAATGATGTTGTGGCAGAAAATATTGAAAAAGATACAGAAGGTAGTCATTTTTGATGTATATATTCATGGTAAATTCTATGGTAAATTTGATATCCCAACATTTGGAACACATAATATTTTTAAATGCATTAGCGATTATTACTTTTTATTATTTAAATGATTTTAATCCAGAAGAATTAGCATCTAATTTAAAAAAACTTTTGGTGGCGTAAAACGTCGTTTTTTTCAGAGAAAAAAATTAAAGAAATTACAGTTATTGATGATTATGCACATCACCCATCTGAAATTCGTGCAACATTAGATGCAGCAAGACAAAAAAATATCCAACGAAGAAAAATTGTAGCGGTATTCCAACCACATACATTTACAAGAACCATTGCATTATTAGATGAGTTTGCAAAAAGCATTATCTTTTAGCAGATGATGTATATTTATGCGATATTTTTTTGCATCTGTTCGTGAAAAAAATCAGGAAATGTTTCGATTGAAGATTTAGCAGCTCTAGTGGAAGGTGGAGCAACTGTATTAAAAACTTGAAAAATGTTTCACCATTATTAGTTTATAAAGATGCAGTCATCATCTTTATGGGAGCAGGAGATGTTCAAAAAAATTTGAATTTGCTTATGAGCAATTATTAAGTAGTACTTCTCCAACACAAAAATTAATAATGAAAATTTAATGAAAAATAGTTGACATCATATTTTCATTTTGTTACAATGACTTTTACAAATTAAATATATGGTTATTGAACTTGAGGCGCGGATGACAAAAAGTACGTGATTACGGAAAGGGATTTCGCCGAAATGTAGCAAAGCTATGTTGGGGGCTGGTCATAATAGGTCAGTCACTGTCACACTCTCTGCCCAGACCAGTGTGAAGTGCAATCAATTACCGGGCAAAAAGCAGTTTATGCTAATTTTTTCTGTACACTTTTTAGGATAAGAGTCTATTCAGGGAGATTGCGGACCTTTTGTTCGTAATCTCTTTTTTATTTGTGTCCTGAAGTTTATAGCCAAGAGGAGAGGATTTTTATGAATTTATTAAAAGGATTATTAACTGTAGCAATCGGTTTAGGGTTAGCAGCATGTGGCAGTAAAGCATCAAGCAACCAATTAGTGGTTGGGATGGAAGCGGGATATCCTCCATTTAACTGGACACAACAAACAGATGCTAACGGCGGAGTAAAAATCCAAGGTTCAAATGACTATGCGGGCGGTTATGATGTTGAAATTGCAAAAACGTGTCGCTAAAAAAATTAAATAAAGAATTAGTTATTGTAAAAAAACTGAGTGGGATGGCTTAACACCTGGTGTTGTTTCTGGTAAACTAGATGCAATCATAGCTGGTATGAGTCCAACTGCTGAAAGAAAAAGAAGCTATTGATTTTTTTCTGATAACTATTACAAATCACAATTAGTAATGATTGTTAAAAAAAGGTAGCAAATTCGAACAAGCTAAAACATTAGCTGATTTCTAGGTGCTAAAGTAACTGGACAATTAAATACTTTCCACTATAGTGTGATTGATCAAATTCCAGGTGTTGCTAAACAACCTGCAATGGATAACTTCCCTGCTATGCGTGTAGCATTACAAGCTGGAACAATTGATGCATATGTTTCTGAATTACCTGAAGGTGTTTCTGCTCAAGCTGCAAATTCAGATTTTTGTAATGATTAAATTAACGGATGGATTCCAAGCAAGTGATGAAGATACAGATACAGCTGTTGGATTGATAGCCCATTAAAAAGATGCTATCAACAAAGCTTTATCAGAAATTTCTGATGCTGAACGTCAACAAATTATGGATGAAGCAATCAAAAATCAACCTGCTGCAAACTAACATATTTTTATTAAACTAGAAGGGAAACTCTTCTAGATACATAACTAAAAAGAAAAGAGGGCAAAAGATGAATATTGAATGGATTATCAAAATTATACAAGATAATTGGCCAATGTTTCTGAATGGAGCATGGGTAACCTTATACATTTCTATTATTGGGACAATTATTGGTACAGGGATTGGATTACTCATTGGTTTAGTAAAAAAACAATTCCAATGCCAGAAAAAAAGGTTCAAAAAGAATCACTTTAAAAAAATAGCAAATGCTTTATTGACAGCATATACAGAGTTCTTTAGAGGAACTCCAATGATTGTACAAGCGATGGTTATTTACTATGGATCAGCCTTGGCATTTGGAATTGATATGGATCGTACATTTGCTGCGATTTTTCATTGTATCGATTAATACAGGTGCGTATATGTCTGAAATTGTTCGTGGAGGAATTATTTCCATCGATAAAGGACAATTTGAAGCTGCACAAGCAATTGGGATGACACATACTCAAACAATGATGAATGTCGTGTTCCCACAAGTTATTCGTAATATTTTACCTGCGACAGGAAATGAGTTTGTTATTAACATTAAAGATACTTCAGTATTGAACGTAATTTCTGTTTCAGAATTATACTTTGCAACAAAAACAGTTGCGGGAGCGAACTTCCGTTACTTTGAAACATTTTTGTCACATTGATTTTATACTTCATTATGACAACTGTTTTTAACACAAATTTTTACGTTATATTGAACGTAAAATGGATGGTCCAGATAACTATGAAATTATTCATTCAGATCCATTAAATTCAAATTCAATGGCATCTGTATACGAAAAAAACGAAAGGGAAAGGATAAGAATCATGAGTCAAGAAGTAGTAACGATTAAACATTTAAATAAAGTATTCGGGACTCATGAAGTCCTTAAAGATATTTCGTTTTCAGTCCAAGCTGGGGAAGTAGTAACGATAATTGGTTCTTCAGGATCTGGTAAATCTACTTTTATTACGTTGTGTGAATTTATTAGAAAAACCAACTTCTGGTGAAATTTTATATAATGGAAAAAAATATTTTTAGATGAAGACACAAATATTTATGAATATCGTACACATTTAGGGATGGTATTCCAACAATTTAATTTATTTAATAACTTAAATGTATTAGAAAACTGTACAGTGGGTCCTATTAAAATATTGAAAAAAATCAAAAGAAGAAGCAGAAGAAATTGCGAAAAGTTTCTTAGAAAAAAAGTTGGTATGAGTGCTTACTTAAATGCTCGTCCTCGTCAATTATCTGGTGGACAAAAAAACAACGTGTAGCTATTGCTAGAGCTTTATCAATGCAACCAGATGTATTATTATTTGATGAACCTACTTCTGCATTAGACCCAGAAATGGTGAATGAAGTTTTTAGAGACAATGAAGAGTTTAGCCCATACTGGATTAACAATGATTATTGTGACGCACGAAATGGAATTTGCTAGAGACGTAAGTGACCGCGTTATCTTTATGGATAAAGGGATTATTGCTGAAGAAGGAACTGCAGAGCAAATCTTTACAAATCCGCAAAAAAAGAAAGAACAAAAGAATTCTTGATGCGTGTATTATCATAAAAAAATATCTTTTATAGTAGAAAAAGGCAGCAGATATCTAGAAGTATCTGCTGCTTAAGTATTTTTAAAAAAATAATTTTTTTAGAAAGAATAGACTAAAAAAAGGAGAATTTTTTTCGTTTAATAGCTCCTGTTGGACAGTGAGTATAGGCTTCTTTAAAAAGCTTCAATTTCATGTTCAGGAATTGGACTGCTTCCAGTATTATCATCGTGTTTCATGAATGCTATTCCATCGTTATCGTATTCAAATAGTTTACTAGCTTTTTAGTTGGCAAATGCCACAGGCAATACAACTTTCACAATCTACTTTTTCCATAAATGGATTGATTTTTGTTTTTGAATTCATAGGATAGCCCCCATTTCTAAAGAGAATGATAGATATTGTAAGTTTCTCATATTTTCAAAAATTTTTTTCAAAAGATTTAAAAATTTTTTTGAAAAAGTAATGACAATAACAAAAAAATGTGTTAAAATGTTATCTATAGATTGAAAAGATTGCATATGATTAGGAAAAAATGTGCTATAGTTTTTAAATGAATAAAAGTCTAATGACGACAGTGGTTGAATTTAGGAGGATTTTTTAATGAGTGATAATTTAAATAATGAAAGAAGCCCAAAAGAAGAACAACCATGGGATCGCCAATTTGGTGAAGATACGCAGAAAGCACGTCAATATTCACGTAGTGCTCGCAATGCTAATGGTAAAGCATCAGCTCCTTTTATTAAGTGTACTGTTATTTGTATTTATTGTAGTAGTAGTATCTCCATTATTATTTATGATGTGGTTCTATTGGTCAAGTTCAAAAAGCTGAGGTTAAAACCACGTACAGCAGATGAAGTAATGTTGACAAAAAGTAGTAGAAACAACAACAGTAGAAACAACAACTGCTGAGGCTAAATCTACAGCAACGAAAGCTAATGAAACGAGTGTAACATCTACTACAGTAGTACCATCAGATGCTGCAAGACAACAAAGAGAACAGACAACAGCAGAAGCTCAAACATCACAAAATGGAGCTTATGGAACATATACTGTTCAAGCGGGTGAAACATTATATAGAATTGCGGTAAATCATGGAATGGATGTAGGTACGTTAAAATCTATAAATGGTTTAACTAGCAATAACATTTCACCTGGAATGCAATTAAAAAGTATTACAACCAAGACAATAACAGCTAAAGGCTGGGCAGCAAGTCCAGCCTTTTTAGGTTGTTATAAGACAAAAAAATTTATAAAATTTTAAAGGAGATATATGTTATGCAAGTTGCAATTGATGGTACCAGCTTCGTCTGGAAAAAGTACCATTTCAAAAATTAATTGCGAAAGAAAAATCACTTTTTTATATTTAGATACAGGTGCGATGTATCGTGTGGTAACTTTAGCAGTTTTTACGTAACCACATTTCATTAGAAGATCATGATGCTATTTATGAGTTAGTTCAAAATATTGAAATTCGTTTTTCAATGAAAGATGGAAAGCAAAGTGTATTTATGAACGGGGAAGATGTCACAGATGAGATTAGAAGTGTGGAAGTGACTAAAAAAATGTTTCAGCTGTTTCGGCTTTAAAAGAAGTTCGTACTAGATTAGTTCATTTTACAACAAGAAATTGCAGAAAAATCATTCGATTATTATGGATGGAAGAGATATTGGAACAGTTGTACTTCCGCAAGCAGACATTAAAAATTTTTTTCTTGTAGCTAGTGTAGAAGAGCGTGCAAAAACGTCGCTTCATTGAAAATCAAGAAAAAGGAATTAAGATGTCTTATGAGGAATTAGTGGAAGATATTCGTAGACGTGATTATATTGATTCTACTCGTAAGGAATCTCCACTAAGAAAAAGCAGAAGATGCAATTGAAGTTGATACAACAAAAATGACGATTGAAGATGTTGTAAAAGTAGTAAACTCGCGTTGATTCAAAAAGAACCAATAACATAGGCTTTTTAAAAGGATATTACTAGAATTGTGATAGAAATAGTGATATGATGTAAAAAGGGGAAAAAAATTTAATTTTTAGAATAATTTTTTTCGTTCGAATGAATGGTTGCGTAATAGGAGGAAGTCAAATGTCAGAATTACAAACAATGCAAGATGCGCTTGATATTGTAAAAGATATCCAAGTTGGAGACTTAGTTCAAGGAGAAGTACTAGTTTTTACAAGATAAACAGGCTATTGTTGGTATTATTGGTGGAGGTGTTGAAGGTGTTATTCCTTTTAATGAATTATCAGCAACTCCATTTGATAAAAGTAGAAGATGTTGTAAAAAGTGGGAGATGTATTAGATTTAGTAGTTATTAAACCTATTAAAGATAAAGAAAATGGTAGTTTCTTACTTTCAAAAACGTCGTGTAGATGCTCGTAAAGTTTGGGAAGAACTTCAAGCAAAAGCAGATAATCATGAACAAGTTGAAGGTACTGTAAAAAGATGTCGTTAAAGGTGGATTAGTTGTAGATGCAGGAGTACGTGCATTTGTGCCAGCTTCAATGATTTCTGACCACTTCGTTTCAGATTTAAAACAATTTAAAGGACAAACATTAGTATTTGATATCGTTGAAATTTTTACCAGCAGATAATCGTTTAATTTTTATCACGTAAAGAAATCGTTGCTAATGAAAAAAAGCAGCAAAACGTGCATCTGCACTAGAAGCTGTTTATGAAGGAGCAATTGTTACAGGTAAAGTTGCTCGTTTAACAAACTTTGGTGCTTTCATTGACTTAGGAGGAATTGATGGATTAGTTCATGTTTCTCAAATTTCTCATGAACATGTATCAAAAACCAAGTGATTTCTTAGCAGTTAGCCAAAACTGTAGAAGCAAAAAGTAATTGGCTTAGATGCTGAAAAAAAGGTCGTGTTTCATTATCAATTAAAGAAACTGTTGCAGGACCTTGGGATAATATTACTGAACGTGCAGCAGTTGATTCTACATTAGTAGGAACTGTTAAACGCTTTGCAGCGTTTGGAGCATTTGTTGAATTATTCCCTGGAGTAGAAGGATTAGTTCATATTTCTCAAATTGCTCATAAACATATTGCAACTCCTCAAGAAGTTCTTCAAGTGGGACAAGAAGTATCTGTTAAAGTATTAGAAGTAAATGAAGCTGAAAAACGCATTTCATTAAGTATTAAAGCTTTTAGAAGAGGCTCCAGTTGTTGAAAAGCCTGAAGTAGAAGAAGTTGTTGAAGAAGAATATGTATTACCTGAAGAAGATGTGACATTTTCATTGGCAGATCGTTTAGGTGAACAATTATCTGAATTAGTTGTTGAAGACTAATAGAAAATATTAAATTAGGGTGAGGTTGGGAAAAACTCCCAGCCTCATTTTTTTGAGAAAGGAGGAATTTTGATGTCAACACCAGTTATTGCGATTGTAGGTCGTCCAAACGTTGGTAAATCTACTATTTTTCAACCGAGTTGTTGGTGAAAGAATTTTCGATTGTAGAAGATATTGCTGGAGTAACGAGAGATAGAATTTATTCTGAAGGTGAATGGTTAGGACATCAATTTCATATTATTGATACAGGTGGTATTGATATTACGGATGAGCCATTTATGTCAAATATTCGTATGCAAGCTGAAATTGCAATGGAAGAAGCAGATGTCATTATTTTTCTTAACAAGTGTTAAAGAAGGTGTTACAACAACAGATGAGCATATTGCTAAAATGCTATATCGTACGAATAAACCAGTATTATTAGCTGTTAATAAAGTAGATAATCCAGAATTACGATCCGATATTTTTGATTTTTTTATGCATTAGGATTTGGAGAACCATTCCCAATTTCAGGAAGTCATGGTTTAGGTCTTGAGATTTATTAGATGCAGCTGTAAAAAGCATTTCCTGAACATGATGATCAAGAAGATGATACAGATGTCATTCGTTTTAGCTTTATCGGTCGTCCAAATGTAGGAAAAATCTAGTTTAGTGAATGCAATGCTAGGAGAAGAACGTGTTATTGTATCAAATGTTGCAGGAACAACTCGTGATGCCATTGATACAAGCTTTACGGATGAAGAAGGTACGATCTTTTAAAATGATTGATACAGCAGGGATTCGTAAAAAAGGACGTGTTTTCGAATCTACTGAAAAATACAGTGTTTTTACGTGCATTAAGAGCGATTGAACGTAGTGACATTGTTTGTGTTGTCTTGAATGCGGAAGAAGGAATTCAAGAACAAGATAAGAAAATTGCAGGATATGCTCATGAAGCTGGAAAAGGTGTTATTATTTTTAGTGAATAAATGGGATACTTTAGAAAAAGATAATTCAACTTTTAAAGATTTTGAAGATAATATTCGTAAAGAATTCCTATACTTTATCTTATGCACCAATTTTTATTCGTTTCAGCTAAAACAAAAACAAAGATTGGTAAAAATTGCTCCATTATTAAAAAGAAATTCATGAAGTTCGTTCTAAACGTATTTCGTCATCAATTTTTAAATGATGTATTAATGGATGCAATCGCAATGAATCCAACCCCAACAGATAAAGGAAATCGATTGAAGATTTATTATATGACACAAGTAGCAATTCAACCACCAACATTTGTTGTTTTTTTGTTAATGATGTGGAATTAATGCATTTTCTCATATGAGCGTTTCTTAGAAAATCGAATTCGTTCTGCCTTTGGTTTTGAAGGAACACCGATTCATATGATTGTTCGACAAAGAAAATGATAAAAATCGTGTATAATTCGTTGAAAGTCCGCCAATCAAATGGTATACTTGTTTAGAAATCAACAGTAAGGTTTCCAGAGTTATTGGACCACTCAATAACTACTGAATTATTTTCTTGTGTGATGGAGGTGAATCTAACATGGCAAATAAAGCAGAATTAGTAGATCGCGTAGCTAAAAAAACGCAATTAACAAAGAAAGATGTTTCAGCAGCAGTTGATGCATTATTCGAAACAATTCAAGAAGCATTACAAGCAGGTGAAAAAAAGTACAAGTTATCGGATTTGGTAACTTTGAAGTACGTGAACGTGCTGCTCGTAAAGGACGTAACCCTCAATCAGGTGAAGAAATCCAAATCGAAGCTAGCAAAGTTCCTGCATTCAAAGCAGGTAAAGCTTTGAAAGATGCTGTAAAAAAACTAATCAGTTTATTATGACATTTTCATAGAAACTATTTTCATAAAGGTGCTATATTAGAGTTAAATCAATATAGCATCTTTTTGTTGTCTATAGAAATGGAGAGAATATGAAATCAATTGTTGAACAAATTCAAAAATGCTTTAGAAGAACAAGAATTAGAAAAAGTATATTCACTTTTTCATCAATTTATGAATGAAGTAACAGAAGATAAAAATCGAGGAATTAATCGAGTTAGCTGCATTTAGTGCAAGTAGTGGTTTTTTTGATGAAGCTAGACAAGCTTTATTTATTATTAACACAATTTGAACCTGAAGAATCCGCTTGGACTATTTTTATTAGCCGAAATTTTTAGTCAATCAAGGCGAGTATGATCAAGCGTTATCTGTTTTTATATGATATTCCGGAAGATAATCCGAACTACCCAAGTGTTTTTGGTGATTTTATCAGAGCTATATAAAGCGCAAGGATATTATGATGTTGCTGAAAGAAAATTATTACTTGCAAAAAGAATTGGCTCCAGAAGAAGTTATTTTTAGATTTTTTTATTTAGGAACTTTATTGTTTGAATCTGGCGCAATGGAACGAAGTGTTCAGTATTTAGAAAGATTTTTAAAAAAATTCCCATGATGAAACTGGAGAAGAAAAATCGTGCAAGAGAATTATTAGTGGAAGCTTTTTTAGAAATTGGGAATGCAGAACCTTTACAAGAACTAGTTTCAGATGAAGGTTTAGAATCAGCTTCGAATGAGTTATTAATTAGTATTGCAAAAACATGATGTTCAAGAAGGAAATTATGACCATGCAGAAAAATCTATCAAGAAGTGTTATCTCGTGATGAAGAAAATTATGAAGCCTTTACTAGGATTAAGCCATATTCAAATGTTTAAACATGATTATTTAAAAGCAATTATGAGCTTATCTAAAAATTACAGAAACTTATCCATATGAGAAAGATCCATTCTTTAGTTTAGGCGTTTCTTATTTATCGATTGGGCAAATGGAAAAAGGACAAGAAGCCTTAAAAACAAGCTTTATGAATTATCTCCTGAATCATTTGAGATTCTGCAAGCTTTATACAGAAGTATTATTATACCAAGAAGAGTTTGAAGAGGTACAAGATATTTTTAGCCCAAGAGATAGAAGAAGGCTTAGAGAATGGTCAAATTTTTATTTAATGGCAAGAGCAAAAGAAGGGCTAGAAGAATTCGAAGAAGCACTAGAGTTTTATCAAAAAGCTAGTGTGGAATTAGAAGATTCAGTAGAGTTTATTGTTGATTATGTAAGATTCCTTCGCGAGGAAGGCAGAATTGCTGAAGCAAAAGAATGGTTAGAACATGGTCAACATCTAGAACCATTAAATGAGGATTTACAAGAATTGCAGCAATATTTTTGAAGCATAAGGAGTGAAGAAGATGTTTCAAACCAAGTTTAGAAGATAAGAAAAACTTTATTTCATGGTTTGTGTCGAATCATGCTTTTAAAAAGAAGAGAAGCCCCTATGGATATTAAATTATTTATTAAATCATGAAATATTATTAAAACAAATTCATTTTTGTTGAGCGAGTGGATTGTACCCCAAAAGGAATGTGGTTTTTTCGACAGAGAAAGCACCTGATGAATCGTTTTATTTTTATAAAGCAGGTTCACGGTTTAGTAATCCAGAACAAGCTTTTCCATGATATTCGATTAAATTGGAAAGAAGAATGTTATATTGAAATGGAATTCGAAGATGCTTACTTTAACGATGGTTAAATTTGGTATACTAGAAAAAGAATCCTTTTTATGAGGAAGAAAGCACTTCAGATGAAGAGGTACACCAAGCATTAACAGAAATTCAAACAAGTGTATTGAAACAAGAAATTTTAGCTCAAATTGATCAAGCGTTAGAAACTGGAAATCAAGAGCTATTTATTAAATTAACAGAACAATTGAAAGAACTTGAAAAGTAAGAGAAAGAGAGGCGAGTGAATGTCAATTCAAAAAAAGAACCATTATTTTTTTAGAAGCATTACCTGTAATGCAACAATTAGTTGATGCAGGATATGAAGCCTATTTTGTAGGTGGTTCAGTAAGAGATATGCTCCTTCATAAGCCTATTTCAGATGTAGATATTGCTACAAGTGCTACCCGCAAGAAGTGAAAGAAATTTTTTTCCTCATACAGTGGATGTAGGAATTGAGCATGGAACAGTAATGGTGATTCATCATAAAGAAGGTTATGAAGTCACTACTTTTAGAACAGAAGAAGGTTACGAGGATTTTTAGACATCCAGATAAGGTAACTTTTTGTTCGCTCGCTAGAAGAAGATTTAAAACGTCGTGATTTTTACGATTAATGCTTTAGCGATTGGGATTGATGATCAATTAATGGATTTCTTTGATGGAATTGGGGATTTAGATCGTCAATGTATTCGCTGTGTTGGAGATGCAAAAGAACGTTTTAATGAAGATGCATTACGTATGTTTCAGTGCGGTACGTTTTGTTGGTCAATTAGGATTTCAAATTGAAGAGGAAACGAAAAATGCTATTTCTCTTTTAAAAAAATGAATTTATCTAAAGTAGCTGTGGAACGAATGAAAGTGGAATTTGAAAAGATGATTCAAAGCCCTTACCGTAAAGAAGCATTGAAATTATTTGTTGAAACGGGTTTATACCAAGCGTGTCCATTATTTGATGGTAAAGACGAAATTCTTTTTGAAATTAGCTGAATTTCCTTTTAAAAAGAGATGAGTGTCTTGCAAGCTTGGATTTTATTTGTAGATGAATTAAATCTAAGTGATAAAGAAGTGACTCATTTATTAAAAATCATGGAAATCCTCTAATGAACAAATTCGAGATGTATTAGTTGGATATAGAACATATCGTACAAGAAAAATGCTGAGTGGAATTTCTTTTTAGCTTATGAGTGTTCATATGAAGTTGCCTCGTGAAGTGGAGCAATTATTGATTGCTCAAGGTAAAAAGTGAATCAATGCAATTGTTGGAAAAACTTATCAGTCGTTACCGATTCATTCCATGAATGATATTCAATTGAATGGGCATGATATTATTCGTATTTTAAAATTAGATAAAAAAAGGCCCGATTATTGGACAAGTATTAAAAAAACGGTTGAAAAAAATGATTTTAGAGCAAAGTATACAAAATGATGCAGAAATTTTGGAAACGTATGTTTTAGCTCACTTTGAAGGAAAGAGTGTATAATCATTGAAAAATATTCAAGTTCAATGGTAAAATTCGAAGAGTAAAGAATAAAAAAACTGTTTTCACTGCTGAAAAAGAGTGAGGACATACATAAAAAGGAGAGACTTTTTATGAAAAAAAGTAATGTCAGGATTACGTTTTTGTATTCCGTAATGGAGAAACATGGACGATTAACCGTCGTTTAATTGGAGATTTATGGATCAAACAAGTAACAACATCGTTTGGTCGTATTAATGGAAGTGAATTCCAAGAAATTCATCCATGTGAATCATTACGTATTGAAGTGTTTCTGAAGTAGACCACGTAATGTCTGAAGACATTAACTTAGGTGGATTAGAATTAGGAATGTTCGAACGTGTTAAAAATATAGCGATATCGAATTAATGGATATTTTATATTTAGATAGCGATCATCCAAAAATCAGACGTGATTGTTTCAACAGATCGTGTTTACTTCCCATATAGCCCAGTAGATGAAGATGGAAATGACAATAAATACCAAAGTTCAGCTATTGGCACACATGGTCACTTATACATTGTAATTGACCCAGCGAAAACTGTGGAAGATATTTACCCAGAGATTTAATTACGAAGGACTCTTTGATATAGTAGTAAAGGACTGAAGAAGTCACTTTTGTACCGACCCCAAAAAGTTGGACCAAAAATCTAACTTTTGGAGGTCGGTATTTTTTTATGGCTAAATATGACTTTGAATTTAAGAAGAAAGTTGTGGAAGCATATCATCGTGGAGAAGGTGGCTATCAAATTTTAAGTAAAAAAATTTGGTTTAAAAATCCACTAGGCAAATTGGTTATTGGGTAAAAAGCCTATAATGAGTTTGGTAATGAAGGGTTAAAAGTTTTAGAGAATGGACGTGTATATCCCTTTTGAATTAAAACTATTAGTGGTAGAATCCTACTTGAAGGAAATGGTTCATATAGTGAATTAGGATTAAAAATATGAAATTCGAAATCATCGGGTCATCGGATCTTGGGTTAAAAAAATTTAAAAGATGGTCCCTGAAGCTTTGAAAAAACCCTCAGGAAGGTAGGGAATATACAGTGAAATATCATAAAAAAACGTCCATCAAAACCAAAAAAACAAATGAAAATAACTGAAGAAGAATTTAAAAAGAATAGAAGAAGAAAAATTATCACCTAAGGATGGAAAATGACTTTTTTAAAAAGCAATGCGGAGACTGAATTTAGAGGACGAAGCAAGAACGAAAGAACGGCTAGAGTCATTGACAGTCTCCGAGAAAAATACAAATTAAAAAGATCTTTTTAGAGTATGCAGGTATGGCTAAATCAACTTTTATGTATTGGCAGAAACGTTTTTGATAGAGAAAAATCCAGATAAAGATATGGAAGAAAAAAATCCTCGAAATTCGTAGTGTGCATAAGGATTATGGTTATAGAAGGATACATGCAGCACTTTGTAATGAAGGATATTGTATTAATAAAAAGAAAGTTCAGCGTATTATTCAAAACCCTAAAACTACAAGTAACATCCTTTACACGTAAAAAGTAGAAAAATATAATTCTTATCAAGGTACAATTGGAGTTATTGCGCCTAATAGAATTAAAAAGAAGATTTCATACTTCTATTCCACATCAAAAAAATCACAACAGATACAACAGAATTCAAGTATTATGAAGTGGATGAAAGAGGAAATAGAACACTCCATAAATTGTATTTAGATCCATTTATGGATATGTTTAACAATGAAATCTTTAAGCTATAATATTACAAAACATCCTTCCGTAAAAAAATATTCTTGATGTATTAGACAGAACAATAAAAAAATAACATCAGATTGTATCTATAGAAGAACCTTTCATTCTGATCAAGGATGGGCTTATCAATTAAAAAGAATATTCTTCTAGATTAAAGGATGGACAAATATTTCAAAGTATGTCCAGAAAAAGGAACCTGCTTTAGATAATTCAATAATGGAGAATTTTTCAGCTTGCTTAAGCAAGAAGTTTATTATGGCAGAATATTTTTATAGTTATGAAGAATTAAAAATGAAATTGAACGATTTATTAAATATTATAACGAAGATCGTATTAAAGAAAAAAATTGGGATGGATGAGTCCTGTACAGTATAGAATACATTGTTCAGTATAGAGAAAAACGCCAAAAATTGGCGCGAAGCCCCTAGGGGGTTATTCATATATTTTATTTTAAAAATTAAAAAAGAGACGACTAAAGTCGTCTCAAAAAAAGTCTAACTTTTTGGGGTCACTACACCTTTGGTAAAGTCTCATTCCTAAAAATTGAGCCTAGGTCTCAATTTTTCCTAGTAAAAAGTAGCCAGGTTTCGGCTACTTTTACGCATACTACTATAAAGAGTCTTTCTCTTTTTAAGACCACTGTGGTCTTTTTTGTTTGTACTTATTTCTAAAAATACTAAATAAAAGACTGAA